>ERZ764778.58-NODE-58-length-130571-cov-9.916018_pt1 | contig 130571 bp, 111 predicted proteins | sample MGYA00374951_ERZ764778 | MGnify/ENA primary metagenome ERZ764778 (study PRJEB28918, sample SAMN05720193) | bioreactor metagenome | isolation source: Anaerobic biogas reactor | place: USA:Washington, USA | collected 2015-08-08 ...
ATCGACCCGTGGAAGACACCGCGGATCTTCACCTGGTTGTCGGGCACCACCTACGGCCGCACTTTCCCGGATGCCGTCCCCGTCGCGGTCGTGCTCGCCGTCGCGGTTCCCCTGTCGCTGCTGATCTGCCGACGACTGGATCTACTCGCGATCGACGAGGACACCCCGCATCTGCTCGGGGTCCCGACAGCGAGGACACGGCTGCTCGCGCTCACCGTCGCGGCCGTGCTCGCCGCGGTGAGCGTCGTCGCGGTCGGGGTCGTCGGGTTCGTCGGGTTGATTGCGCCGCATCTGGCGCGGGCGATCGTCGGGGCGCAGCACTGGCGGATCATCCCGGTGTCGATGCTGCTCGGCGGGATCCTGCTCGGCGTCGCGGACACGGTGGGCCGCACCGTCATCGCGCCGTCACAGATCCCGGCGGGACTGATGATCGCGCTGATCGGGGCGCCGTACTTCGTGTGGCTGATGCGGCGATCGCGGGCGTGAAGGGGGCTCCCCGCGGATCGTGCGGGTCGGTCACCGAGCGTGCGATGCGGCCGCGTGCTCCACGCCCCCCGGTCCCAGCGGGTTGTGGCGGAATCGGTCGACGCGCCGACCGGTGCCCCATAGGGTTTCGGTCATGCCCGACATCGTCACGTTGACCATGAACCCGGCGTTGGATGTCACGACCTTCGCCGACGCGATCGTGCCCACGAAGAAACTGCGGTGCACCGAACCGTTCTACGACGCCGGCGGCGGGGGAGTGAACGTCGCGAAGGTCGCCCGTGTGCTCGGGGCGTCGGCGGCGGCAGTGTATCCGGCCGGGGGTGTGCGAGGGGAACAGATGAGCGGTCTGCTCGACGACGACGACGTCGAGGAGTGCATCGTGACGATCGCCGACGACACCCGCGAGTGTTTCACCGCGATCGACTCCACGTCGGGGCTCGAATACCGGTTCGTCACACCGGGACCGGTGTTGACCGCCGCGGAGCAGGAACGCTGCCTCGAGGCGCTGGTGAAGGCGGCGAGCGACGCGAAGTTCGTGGTCGCGAGCGGTAGCTTTCCACCGGGGGTCCCGGGCACGTTCGTGCGGCGCATCGCCCGTGCCGCCGCGGATGTGGGCGCGCGTTTCGTGCTCGACTCGTCCGGTGATGCCCTCGCGTCCATCGATTCGGGGGTGCACCTGGTCAAGCCGTCCCTGGACGAGCTGTGCGAATGGGTCGGACGGGACCTGCCGGGTGCCCCCGAGCGCATCGCCGCCGCACGTGAACTCGTGACACGAGGGATCACCGAGATCGTGGTGGTGTCCCTCGGCGGCGACGGCGCGATCATGGTCACCGCGGACGAGGCCGTGACGGTGCCGGCGCTGGACGTGGAGGTGCGCAGCGCGGTCGGGGCGGGCGACAGCATGGTGGCCGGGCTCGTGGTGGGTCTGCTGCAGGAACGCTCGTTGCGGGATGCGCTTGCGCTGGGCATCGCCAGCGCCACAGCGGCGTTGCTCACCGCCGGCAGCCACGTGTGCAAGCGGGAGGACATCGACCGGTTCGACGCGCTCGCCCGAGAGCTGTGACACCGGGCGACGCCGCCCGACACGCCCGCAGTGGGTCCGCCGCGCGCCCGCAGTGGGCGTGCGGACACGTTCGACGGTGTGACCCCCGACCGCGGGACCGCTGTGGACCTCCGGCGGCCGAAGCGCCGCGGGCGGGCCACCCTCAGCGTTCCGCGCGGGCCCGGTCCAGCACGATGCGCTGCTCGGCGCGCGCAACGGTGCGTCGGGTGAGTGCCGCCGCGTCGGGGGTCACCGACACCGACGTGATGCCCCGGCGCACGAGGTGTTCGGCGAGTTCGGGACTCGTCGACACGGCCTGCCCGCACAGTGACGTCGTCAGTCCCGCGGCCGAAGCCCGGTCGATGATCCGGTCGATCGCGTCGAGCACCGCCGGATCGAGGGTGTCGAACAGGTCGCGGCACACCTCGGAGTCCCGATCAACACCGAGGATCAGCTGGGTCAGGTCGTTGCTGCCGATCGACACCCCGTCCACCCCGAGCCTCGCGTACTCGGGCAGCCAGTACACCACCGACGGCACCTCGGCCATGATCCACCGCAGCATCGAGCGGTCCGCGCCGAGCGGGTGCGCGTCGAGTTGCGCCAGACACGCGGCGAGTTCCCACCGCGTGCGCACGAACGGGATCATCAGATGCACGTTCGGGTGTCGGCCCCGGACCCGGTGCAGCACATCGAGATCCAGTGCGAACAACGCCGGATCGCGCACGTAGCGGAAGCACCCGCGGTACCCGATCATCGGGTTCTCCTCGTCGGGTTCGTCCTCTCCGCCGACGAGATCGGCGAACTCGTTGCTGCGCAGATCGACGGCCCGGTACACCACCGGTCGCGGGGCGAACGCCGCGGCGATCGTGGTGAGACCCGCCGCCATCGCACGGACGTACTCCTCGCGGCGTCCCTGCGCGATCATCCGGGCGGGGTGCTCACCCGCGAGCGCGTCGGTGATCATGAACTCCGCGCGGAGCAGACCGACGCCGTCGACGTCGCCGGCGGCGACCGACGCTGCGGCATCGGGTGTCGCCAGATTGACGTACACCGCGGTCGCGGTCACCGGAGCGCCCCCCTGCGGCGCTGGAGTGACCGCGACCGCGGTCGGTGAGGTGGTCGCGATGATCCCGGCGAGCACCGCGCCGGAATCGCCGTCCACCGTGATCTGTTGCCCGTCGTGCAGTGCGGTGGTGGCGGTGCGGGCACCCACCACCACGGGTTTGCCGAGTTCGCGTCCCACGATCGCGGCATGACAGGTGATACCACCACCATCGGTGACGATGGCCGCGGCGCGCCGCAGGATCGGCAGCCAGTCGGGTCGGGTCATCGGCGCGACGAGGATCTCGCCCGCGGTCAACCGGGCACCGTCGGCGGGGTCGTGCAGCACACGGACCGCTCCGCTCGCGCGGCCGGGGCCGGCGCCGAGCCCGGTCAGCAGCGCATCGGCGACGTCGGCATCGGTGGCGACCGCGCTGGGTCGCGAGCGGTCGTCGAGGGTGGTGATCGGGCGGGTCTGCACCACCCACAGGGCGCCGTCCGCGAACGCGAACTCGAGGTCCTGAGGCTGCCCGTAGTGTTCCTCGACCGCCACCCCGAGACGTGCCACCAGCGTGACCTGCGCATCGTCGAGCACCCGATCCGAGCCCGCCGCGTCGAGTTCGACCCGGTGTTCGCCGGTGCCCGTCGATTCGATCGCGAACTCCTGACGGCCGAGGTGGGTCTGTTCGACGACGAATCCGTCCTTGACCACGACGTAGGTGTCGGGTTCGACCTGCCCACCGACCACGACCTCACCGAGGCCGCGGGCCGCCTCCACCACCACCCGGGAGCGGTCGCCGGTTCGAGGATCGGCGGTGAACGCCACCCCGGACGCATCGGACGGCACCATGACCTGCACCGCCACCGCGATGGACGGCTCGTCGGCGACGCCCTGCACGGCCCGATAGGTGCGTGCCCGCGGTGACCACAACGACGCCCAGCACGCCTGCACCGCCCGCACGACCGCGTCGGCGCCGCGCACATTGGTGTACGACTCGTGGATCCCGGCGTACGAGGTGTCCGCGGCGTCCTCGGCCGGGGCCGACGAGCGCACCGCGACGGGCACGTCGTCGCCGAGCTCGGCGTACGCCGCGACGATCTCGGCGCGCACATCGGCGGGTAGCGCTGCGCCGCGCACCGCGACGGTGAACTCGTCGGAGGTGCGGTCCAGATCGTCGTCGGCCCGGTCGGTCGCCGTGTCCGCCCGCAGGCGCTCCCGGAGCCCGGCCGCGTCCATCGTGTCGAGGTACGCGTCGACGGTGATCGCGAATCCGCGCGGCACCGGGAATCCCGCGCGTGTCAGTTCGCCGAGGTTGGCGGACTTCCCGCCGACGAGCGGTGCGTCGGCAGGTCCTGTGTCGGCGATCGGACGGACCCGCCGCGGTCGTTCGGACATGCGTCGGCTCCCGGTGCTCTCGATGAGTCGGCCCTCACTCTCCAGGGAACCAGCCGGGACGCTCACCGAACAGGGGAAAAGGGCCCGGTCTCGTCGCGAATGCCCGCCTCGAACCGGGCTGCGACGAGCCCATTAGACTGGATCGCCGTGGCCCACCCGATGATCGCCCCTTCCATCCTGTCCGCGGATTTCGCGCACCTGGCCGACGAAGCCGCCGCTGTGACCGGCGCCGACTGGCTGCACGTCGACGTCATGGACGCGCATTTCGTTCCCAACCTCACCCTCGGTCTCCCGGTCGTGCAGTCGCTGTTGAAGGCGACCGACATCCCCCTCGACTGCCATCTGATGATCGAGGATCCGGGCCGGTGGGCGCCGCCGTACGCCGAGGCCGGCGCCCACAATGTCACGTTCCACGCGGAGGCCACCGACGATCCGGTGTCCGTGGCCCGCGACATCCGGGCCGCCGGAGGCAAGGCCGGGCTGTCCGTCAAACCGGGCACGCCGATCGAGCCGTACCTGGAGATCCTGAAGGAGTTCGACACGCTGCTCGTGATGAGCGTGGAGCCGGGATTCGGCGGCCAGTCGTTCATCCCGGACGTTCTGGGGAAGGCCCGCGCGGTGCGCCGCCTCGTCGACTCCGGCGAACTGCGGCTACTCGTGGAGATCGACGGTGGCATCAACGCCGACACCGTCGAGGCCGCCGCGGAAGCCGGAGTCGACTGTTTCGTCGCCGGGTCCGCCGTGTACGGCGCCGACGATCCCGCGGAAGCCGTACGCAAGCTCCGGTTGCAGGCCGGGACGGTGTCGCCGCACCTGACGCTCGCGCCGTGACCGCGCCCCGGCTCGCCGAGGCGTTGCAGTTCGCACTGGACGCCTCCGAGGCGGTGCGCGGCACCACCAGCCCCAACCCGCCGGTGGGGGCGGTGATCCTCGACGCCGACGGCGCCATCGCGGGCGTCGGCGCCACCGCGCCGCCCGGTGGCCCGCACGCGGAGGTGCGGGCATTGTCGGCGGCGGGGGAGCGGGCCCACGGGGGCACCGCGGTGGTGACCCTCGAACCGTGCAACCACACCGGCCGGACCGGACCGTGCGCCGAGGCGCTGATCGCCGCGGGTGTGGCCACCGTCCACTACGCGGTGCCCGACCCGAATCCGGTCGCCGGTGGCGGCGCCGGGACGCTGCGCGCCGCCGGGATCACCGTGCACGCCGGACTCGGTGCCGACGCGGTCAGTCGTGGGCCGCTGCGCGCGTGGCTGCACCGGCAACGCACCGGGCGCCCCCACGTGACGTGGAAGTACGCCGCGAGCCTCGACGGGCGCAGTGCCGCCGCGGACGGCACCAGCAAGTGGATCACCGGTGCCGCCGCCCGCGCCCGTGTCCACGACGAACGCAGCCGGCTCGATGCGATCGTGGTGGGCACCGGCACCGTGCTCGCCGACGACCCGTGGCTGACCGCGCGACTACCCGACGGAGATCTCGCGCCGCACCAGCCGCTGCGCGTGGTGGTCGGGATGCGCGACATCCCCACCGACGCGCGGGTCCTGGACGACGCAGCGCCCACCCTGTTGCTGCGCACACACGACGTCGGGGAGGTGCTCGCCGCGCTCGGCGACCACCCCGACGTGCTGCTCGAAGGCGGTCCGCGACTCGCCGGGGCGTTCCTCGCCGCGGGCTCCGTGGACCGCATCCAGGCCTATGTCGCACCCGTGGTGCTGGGTGCGGGAAGTTCCGCTGTCGAGGACGCCGGCGTCACGACGATCGTCGAAGCGCTACGGTTTCGTCGGGAGCGCGTCGAAACCGTCGGCGCCGATGTGTTGATGACCCTGGTCCCGGACCGGGAGTGAAGGAGCCGAGCGTGTTCACCGGGATCGTCGAGGAACTGGGTGAGATCACCGCGCGGGAGGACCTGGCCGACGCGGCGCGCTTCACCGTGCGCGGACCGCAGGTGACCTCCGACGCGAAGCACGGCGATTCGATCGCCGTCAACGGCGTGTGCCTGACCGTGGTCGATGTGCTCGACGGCGGCGCGTTCACCGCGGACGTGATGAAGGAGACCCTGGACCGGTCGAGCCTCGCGGGACTCGTCACGGGAAGTCGCGTCAACCTCGAGCGGGCTGCCGCGCTCGGCAGTCGGCTCGGCGGTCATCTCGTGCAGGGGCACGTCGACGGAACCGGCTCGGTGGTGTCCCGGGTGCCGTCGGAGAACTGGACGGTGGTGCGGATCTCGCTGCCCGCCACCGTCTCGCGGTATGTGGTGGAGAAGGGATCGATCACGGTCGACGGGGTGTCGTTGACCGTGTCCGGCCTCGGTGGGGACCCCGGCGACGAGTGGTTCGAGATCTCACTGATCCCGACGACCCTGTCGCTGACGACGTTGGGGCTCGCGGAACCGGGCACCGTCGTCAACCTGGAGGTCGACGTGATCGCCAAGTACGTGGAGCGGCTGCAGATCGCCCGCTGACTGGTCGTAGGGTGGAACCCGACGGTGGACGCGCAGCGACGATGTTCGCCCACCGAATTTTCCGAACACGAGATCTGGAGCCGAGGCAAGTGACGAGGTTGGACACCATCGAGCGCGCGGTCGCCGACATCGCCGCCGGTAAGGCGGTCGTCGTGGTCGACGACGAGGACCGTGAGAACGAGGGCGACCTCATCTTCGCGGCCGAGAAGGCCACCCCCGAACTGGTGGCCTTCATGGTCCGCTACACCTCCGGCTACCTGTGCGTCCCCCTGGACGGGGACGACTGCGATCGGTTGGGCCTGCCGCCGATGTACAGCGTCAACCAGGACAAGCACGGAACGGCGTACACCGTCACCGTCGACGCGAAGGACGGCATCGGCACGGGCATCTCGGCGTCCGACCGCGCTGCGACGATGCGTCTGCTCGCCGATCCGGACACCTCCGCGCAGGACTTCACCCGGCCCGGCCACGTCGTTCCGCTGCGTGCGAAGGAAGGCGGTGTCCTGCGCCGCCCCGGGCACACCGAGGCCGCCGTCGACCTGGCGCGCATGGCCGATCTGAGGCCGGCCGGCGTGATCTGCGAGATCGTGTCGCAGAAGGACGAGGGGCAGATGGCCCGCACCGACGAGTTGCGGGTGTTCGCCGACGAACACGACCTGGCACTGATCTCCATCGCCGACCTGATCGCGTGGCGCCGCCGTCACGAGAAGCACGTGGTGCGGGTCGCGGAAGCGCGCATCCCCACCCGACACGGTGACTTCACCGCGGTCGGATACCAGAGCATCTACGACGAGGTCGAACACGTCGCCCTGGTGCTCGGCGACATCGCCGGACCCGACGGCGACGGCTCCGACGTACTGGTGCGGGTGCACTCCGAATGCCTCACCGGCGACGTGTTCGGGTCGCTGCGCTGCGACTGCGGCCCGCAACTCGACGCCGCCCTCGAGATGGTCGCGACCGAGGGCCGCGGAGTCGTGTTGTACATGCGCGGACACGAAGGGCGCGGTATCGGCCTGATGCACAAGCTGCAGGCCTACCAGTTGCAGGACTCCGGCTCCGACACCGTCGACGCGAACCTGCAACTCGGGCTGCCCGCCGACGCCCGTGACTACGGCATCGGCGCCCAGATCCTCGTCGACCTGGGGATCTCGTCGATGCGGCTGCTGACGAACAACCCCGCCAAACGGGTCGGTCTCGACGGATACGGACTGCAGATCATCGAGCGCGTGCCCATGCCGTTGCGGGCCAACTCCGAGAACCTGGCCTACCTGCGCACGAAGCGGGACCGGATGGGTCACGACCTGATCGGGCTCGACGAGTACGAGGCGGGCGACGCATGAGCGGGGAAGGACTGCCCGACCTGCAGCTCGCGGACGCCGCCGGGCTGCGGCTGGCCATCGTCGCCGGCCGCTGGCACACGGTGATCTCCGACGCCCTGATCGAGGGAGCCCTGCGGGTCGCGACCGACGCGGGCATCACCGACGTCACGGTCGAGCGGGTCGCCGGCGCGATCGAGCTGCCGGTGGTCGCCCAGCAGTTGGCCCGCACCCACGACGCGGTCGTCGCGCTCGGTGTGGTCGTCCGCGGCGGCACCCCGCACTTCGAGTACGTGTGCGACGCGGTCACCTACGGGCTGACCCGCATCGCGCTGGACGAGGACACCCCCGTCGGTAACGGAGTGCTCACCACCGACACCGAGCAGCAGGCCCTCGACCGGGCGGGACTGCCGGGATCGGTGGAGGACAAGGGCGGCCAGGCGTGCGCCGCGGCCCTCGACACAGCGGTGACCCTCCGTCGGCTGCGCGGTGGCCCGGTCGTGAAAGCCGACACCGCCGCCGAGCCCGAACTGGACGTGCAGACCGGCTGGATGCGGGTCGGGGCGATCGCCCTCGCGGCGTTCCTGGTCGTCGCCCACATCGCTGCGGCGATCGTTCTGCGCACCGGCGGCGACACGGGGGTGCATCTGCGCGCCTCCGATCAGATCGCGATGGTCGCGATCGGGATCGTCATCGCGTGCGGGGTGCTGATGTTCACGCGTCCACGGTTGCGTGCCGGCGCCGATGGAGTGTCGGTGCGCAACGTGTTCGGTGAGAAGCACTTCGCGTGGGATCAGGTGCGGGGCATCACCTTCCCGCACAAAGCGCCGTGGGCTCGCCTCGAACTTCCGGGCGACGAATACCTGGCGGTGATGGCGGTGCAGGCCCGCGACGGCGCACACGCCGTCGATGCGCTCGACCGGTTCCGGGAACTCGAACAGCGATACGGCCGGGCCGTCGGACCCGGCGACTAACCTGGACGTCGTGCCCGACCCCTCCACATACCGTCCCGCCCCCGGCACCGTTCCCACGGAGCCGGGGGTGTACAAGTTCCGCGACCCGCACGGGCGGGTGATCTACGTCGGCAAGGCCAAGAGCCTGCGCGCGCGGTTGAACTCGTACTTCGCCGACGTCGCGTCCCTGCACCCGCGCACCCGTCAGATGGTCACCACCGCGGCGTCGGTGGAATGGACGGTGGTCAGCACCGAGGTCGAGGCGCTGCAGCTCGAGTACAACTGGATCAAGGAGTTCGATCCGCGGTTCAACGTCCGCTATCGCGACGACAAGACGTATCCGATGCTCGCGGTGTCCGTCGGTGAGGACTACCCGAGGTTGTTCGTGTACCGGGGGCCGCGCCGCAAGGGGGTGCGTTATTTCGGGCCGTACTCGCATGCGTGGGCGATCCGCGAAACCCTCGACCTGCTGCTGCGCGTGTTCCCGGCGCGCACCTGCACCGCGGGGGTGTTCCGCCGACACGCGCAGATCGGCCGGCCCTGCCTGCTCGGATACATCGACAAGTGCTCCGCGCCGTGCATCGGCCGCGTCGACCGTGACGAGCACCGGCGGATCGTCGACGACTTCTGCGACTTCCTCGCCGGACGCACCGACCGGTTCGTCCGGGACACCGAGGCACGCATGCAGTCGGCCGCCGAAGCGCTCGACTTCGAGACGGCGGCACGGTTGCGCGACGATCTCGGTGCGCTCCGCAAGGCCCTCGAGAAGCAGGCCGTGGTGCTCGGCGACGGCACGGACGCCGACGTCGTGGCGTTCGCCGGCGACGATCTCGAGGTGTCCGTGCAGGTGTTCCACGTGCGTGCCGGCCGGGTGCGGGGGCAGCGCGGCTGGGTGGTGGAGAAGTCGGGCGACGTCGTCGACCGCCCGACCGAATCGCCGTCGCCCGCGACGGACGAGACGCCCGGTCACGAACACGGATCCGGCGACGACACATCCGGCGGCGACGATACGGAGTTGTCGCTGCTCGTCGAACAGTTCCTCACCCAGTTCTACGGTGCGGAGGCTGCGCTCGGCGACGGCGACGGCGACGGCGACGGCACCGGATCGGGTGCGGTACCCCGGGAAGTGCTGGTCCCGGCGCTGCCCCCGCAACCCGACGAGATGACGCGGTGGCTGTCGGGTCTGCGCGGCGGCCCGGTGCGCGTCCGGATACCGCAGCGCGGCGACAAGAAGGCCCTCGCCGACACCGTGCTGCGCAACGCACAGGAAGCCCTCGCACAACACAAGTTGCGGCGCGCCGGTGACTTCACCGCGCGGTCGGCGGCGCTGCAGGGCATCCAGGACGCGCTGGATCTGGACACGGCACCGCTGCGCATCGAATGCGTCGACATCAGTCACGTGCAGGGCACGGACGTGGTGGCCTCGCTCGTCGTGTTCGAAGACGGTCTGCCCCGCAAATCGGACTATCGCCGCTACGCGATCAAGGAAGCGGCCGGCGACGGCCGCTCCGACGACGTCGGTTCGATCGCCGAGGTCACCCGCCGTCGGTTCCTGCGGCACAACCGCGATGCGGCCGGTGCCGCGACGGGTGAGGCCACGTCCGGCGACGGCGGTGACGCCGCACCCGAGGCCGCGATCGATCCGGCGACCGGACGCCCCCGCCGCTTCGCGTATCCGCCGAACCTGTTCGTCGTCGACGGTGGGGCACCACAGGTCGCCGCGGCCGCCGAGGTCCTCGACGACCTCGGCATCACCGACGTCGCGGTGATCGGCCTCGCGAAACGACTCGAGGAGGTCTGGGTGCCGGGGGAGGAGGACCCGGTGATCCTGCCGCGGTCCGGCGAATCCCTGTACCTGCTGCAACGGATCCGCGACGAGGCGCATCGTTTCGCGATCGGCTTCCACCGCAGCAAGCGGTCGAAGAGGATGACGGCGTCGGCGCTCGACGGCATCCCCGGACTCGGCGACACCCGACGCAAGGCACTCGTCACCCATTTCGGGTCGGTCGCGAAGCTGCGCGAGGCCGCCGTCGAGGACATCACGGCGGTGCCGGGCATCGGGCAGGCCACCGCGCGTGCCGTCTTCGACGCGCTGCACGGCGCGTCGCCGGATGCGCCCGACACGCCGATGGGTGATGATGGCACGGTCGGCGTGTCGGGATCACGAACGGAGTCGGGACTGTGATGGACCACGAGGTGGGTACGGCGCCCGGATCCCGCGCCGAGGTGATCCTGGTCACCGGGCTGTCCGGGGCGGGTCTCAGCACCGCCGCGACGGCCCTCGAGGACCTCGGCTGGTTCGTCACCGACAACCTGCCACCCCAACTGGTCACCACGATGGTCGATCTCGCGGTGCGCGCCGATCCACCCGTCGAACGCCTCGCCGTCGTCATGGACGTGCGCAGCCGGTGGTTCACCGGCGATCTCGGCCGGGTCGTGGACGACCTCGGTGCGCGACCGGTCCGCACCCGGGTGCTCTTCCTCGAGGCCGGCGACGAGGTGCTCGTTCGCCGCTTCGAGCAGGTGCGGCGCAGCCATCCGTTGCAGGCCGACACCGAAGACCGCACCCTCGTCGACGGCATCGCCGCCGAGCGCGCCCAACTCGCGCCGGTCAAGGCGGTCGCCGACCTCGTCGTCGACACCTCCGCGCTGTCCGGTGCGGAACTGCGCCGCAAGATCGACGAGGCGTTCGGTGACGCGACCGCCGACACCATCCAGGTGACGGTGGAGTCGTTCGGCTTCAAGTACGGTCTGCCGATGGACTCCGACGTGGTGTGTGATGTGCGGTTCCTGTCGAACCCGCACTGGGTGCCGGAGTTGCGTCCGCAGACCGGTCGTGACGTCGCGGTGCGCGAATACGTCCTGTCCCGCGAGGGCGCCGCCGACTACCTCGACACCTATCGTCGGTTGGTCGACCTGACGACAGCCGGCTATCGGCGGGAGGGCAAGCGTTACATGACGATCGCGGTGGGTTGCACCGGCGGCAAACACCGGAGTGTGGCAATGGCCGAGGCTCTCGCGGCGCGTCTCGCCGACGACACCGGGCTGACGGTGCACGTCGCACATCGGGATCTGGGGCGCGAGTGAGCGGCCGCACTTCCTCCGCGCCACCGGCGATCACCGCGCTCGGCGGTGGTCACGGCCTGTTCGCGACGCTGAGCGCGGTGCGGCGTCTGACCGACCGGGTCACCGCCGTCGTCACCGTCGCCGACGACGGCGGCTCGTCGGGCCGATTGCGGTCCGAACTCGGTGTGATTCCGCCGGGGGATCTGCGGATGGCGCTCGCGGCCCTGTCCGCGGATCGTCCGGACGTGCGGGTGTGGACCGAGACGGTGCAGCACCGGTTCGGGGGAACCGGGGCCCTTGCCGGGCATTCGGTGGGCAATCTGATCCTCGCCGGTCTCACCGAGGTGCTCGGTGACACCGTCGCGGCCCTCGACACTCTCGCCCGGGTGCTGGGTGTCCGCGGACGGGTGCTGCCGATGTCGCCGATCGCGCTGGACATCGAGGCGGACGTGTCGGGTCTCGAATCGGATCCGCGGGTGAGCCGCTGCATCCGCGGGCAGGTGGCCGTCGCGACCACTCCCGGCAAGGTGCGGCGGGTCCGGTTGATCCCGGCCGGTCCACCGGCGTGCCCACCGGCTCTCGATGCGGTGTGCGACGCGGACCTGGTGGTGCTCGGCCCCGGCTCGTGGTTCTCGAGCGTCATCCCGCACGTGTTGGTGCCCGACCTGCACGACGCGTTGGTACACACTTCCGCCCGCAAGGCGCTGGTACTCAATCTCGCCGCGGAACCCGGCGAGACCGCGGGTTTCTCGGCGGAACGGCACCTGCACGTCCTCGCGCAGCACGCGCCGGGATTCCGCGTCGACCACATCGTGGTCGACGACGCCTCGGTGCCGCCCGGACGGGAACGCGAACACCTGTGCCGCGCCGCCGCGACCCTCGGAGCGGATGTCGACTACGCCGACGTCGCGGTGCCGGGCACACATCTGCACGACCCGACCGCGCTCGCCGCGGTCCTGGAAACGTATCTGACACCCGATGGTCGCGGCAGCACCGGTGGGCACGGAAGGGAGAGCGCCACGTGGCGATGACAGCGGAGGTCAAGGACGAGCTGAGCAGGCTGTCGGTCACCCGCACCAGCAACCGCAAGGCGGAGGTGTCGGCGCTGCTGCGGTTCGCCGGTGGACTGCACATCGTCGCCGGCCGAGTCGTCGTCGAGGCCGAGGTCGACCTCGGGTCCACCGCCCGCCGGTTGCGCAGGGAGATCTTCGACCTGTTCGGCTATCAGGCGGATGTGCACATGCTCGGGGCGGGGGGACTCCGCAAGAGTTCCCGATACGTGGTGCGGGTCGGTAAGGACGGGGAGTCGCTGGCCCGCCAGACAGGGTTGCTCGACGGTCGTGGCCGTCCGGTGCGGGGTCTTCCCGCTCAGGTGGTCGGAGGCAGCGTCTCCGACTCCGCGGCGGCGTGGCGTGGCGCGTTCCTGGCGCACGGTTCGCTCACCGAGCCGGGGCGTTCGTCGGCGCTCGAGGTCAGTTGCCCCGGGCCGGAGGCGGCGTTGGCGTTGGTCGGGGCCGCGCGCAGGCTCGGTGTCGCGGCGAAGGCCCGCGAGGTGCGCGGCGCCGACCGCGTGGTGATCCGTGACGGCGAGGCCATCGGCGCATTGCTCACGCAGATGGGGGCTCAGGACACCCGGCTCACGTGGGAGGAACGTCGCATGCGGCGGGAGGTGCGGGCCACCGCGAACCGGCTCGCGAACTTCGACGACGCGAACCTGCGGCGGTCCGCCCGTGCGGCGGTCGCGGCGGCGGCACGCGTCGAACGGGCCCTGGCGATCCTCGGTGAGGACGTGCCGGACCATCTCGCGGCGGCCGGTGCGCTGCGCGTCGAGCACCGGCAGGCGTCGCTGGAGGAACTGGGGCAACTCGCCGACCCGCCGATGACGAAGGATGCGGTCGCCGGTCGCATCCGTCGGCTCCTGTCGATGGCGGATCGTCGCGCGAAGGAACTCGGTGTCCCCGATACCGAATCGGCGGTGACGGCGGAGTTGCTCGAGGACGCCTAGGACGGGCGCCACGTCGAGGATCGCGCCGGTGGGCTGCCGATCCGACCTTTCCGACGACCGCACATCGCGGACGACCGCGCACTAGGGTGGTGGTCACACGACACACCGAGTACTGGGCACCACACCGAGAACTGGGAAAAGGAGTCGACTGTGACTGTTCGCGTAGGGGTGAACGGCTTCGGCCGCATCGGACGCAACTTCTTCCGGGCCGTCGAGGCGCAGAAAGCACTCGGCACCACCGATATCGAGATCGTCGCGGTCAACGATCTCACCGACAACGACACCCTCGCGACGCTCCTGAAGTACGACTCGATCCTTGGTCGACTCGGTCAGGACGTACGCGCGGACGGCGATTCCATCCACGTCGGTGATCGGACGATCACCGCGCTCGAGATCAAGGACGGCCCTGCTGCGCTGCCGTGGGGTGATCTCGGTGTCGACGTCGTCGTGGAGTCCACCGGCATCTTCACACACGCGGCGAAGGCCGAGGGGCACCTCGCTGCCGGTGCCAAGAAGGTCGTGATCTCGGCGCCCGCCAAGGACGAGGACATCACCATCGTCATGGGTGTCAACGACGCCCGGTACGACGGCAGTCAGAACATCATCTCGAACGCCTCGTGCACCACCAACTGCCTCGGACCCGTCGCGAAGGTCCTCGACGACGAATTCGGCATCGAGCGGGGACTGATGACGACGGTCCACGCCTACACACAGGACCAGAACCTGCAGGACGGGCCGCACCGGGATCTGCGGCGCGCCCGCGCCGCCGCACTCAATGTGGTGCCGACCAGCACCGGCGCAGCAAAGGCCATCGGGCTGGTGCTTCCGCAGCTGGCGGGCAGACTCGACGGTTACGCGCTGCGGGTGCCGATCCCCACCGGGTCGGTCACCGATCTCACCGTCGACGTCCGCAGGTCGGCCTCCGTCGACGAGATCAACGCGGCGATGAAGGCGGCGTCGGAAGGGCCGCTGCAGGGCATCCTGAAGTACAACGTCGACCCGATCGTGTCCTCGGACATCGTCACCGACCCGCACTCGTCGATCTTCGATGCGCCGCTGACCAAGGTCATCGACGATCAGGTCAAGGTCGTGGCCTGGTACGACAACGAGTGGGGTTATTCGAACCGTCTCGTCGACCTCATCGGTCTCGTGGCCGAGTCTCTCTGACACACTGGTCGGACTCCGACACACCGATTGAAGAGGACACCCGAACAGTGGCTGTTCAGACCCTGAAGGACCTACTCGACGCGGGGGTCGAAGGTCGTGGCGTGCTGGTGCGCTCCGACCTCAACGTCCCCCTCGACGGCGACACCATCACCGACCCGGGCCGCATCCTGGCGTCGGCACCCACCATCGAAGCGTTGGCGGACGCCGGTGCCAAGGTCGTGGTGACCGCGCACCTCGGCCGACCCCAGGGCGAACCGGATCCGAAGTTCTCACTGGCGCCGGTCGCGGCGAAACTCGGTGAGGTACTCGGCCGCAACGTCCAGCTCGCCGGCGACGTGGTCGGGCAGGACGCGCTGGCCCGCTCCGAAGGCCTGACCGACGGAGACGTCCTCCTGCTCGAGAACGTCCGGTTCGATCCGCGGGAGACGAGCAAGGACGAATCGCAGCGGCAGGCACTCGCCCGAGACCTCGTGGAACTGGTCGGCGACGACGGCGCGTTCGTCTCCGACGGTTTCGGTGTGGTGCACCGCGCGCAGGCGTCGGTGTACGACGTGGCGAAACTCCTCCCGCACTACGCAGGTGGGCTGGTCGCGGCGGAGGTCGACGTCCTCGCGAAGCTGACGGCCGATCCGGAGCGTCCGTACGCGGTCGTGCTCGGCGGGTCGAAGGTCTCCGACAAACTCGCCGTGATCGAAGCGCTCGCACCGAAGGTCGACACCCTCGTCATCGGCGGCGGAATGTGCTTCACCTTCCTTGCCGCGCAAGGACTCCCGGTGGGAACATCACTGTTGGAGGAGTCGATGATCGACACCTGCAAGAGCCTGCTCGACCGGTTCGCCGACGTCATCCACATCCCGCAGGACGTCGTGGTGGCAGATCGTTTCGCCGCGGACGCCGACACCCGGACCGTGCCCGCCACCGACATTCCCGACGGCTGGATGGGACTGGACATCGGACCGGAATCGGTGGCGCGGTTCGCGTCGCTGCTGTCCTCCGCCAGGACCGTCTTCTGGAACGGGCCGATGGGGGTGTTCGAGTTCGCGAAGTTCGCGGCGGGCACCAGGGGTGTCGCCGAGGCGATCGTCGAGGCCACCGGCAAGGGTGCGTTCAGCGTCGTCGGCGGCGGCGACTCGGCGGCAGCGGTACGCCTGCTGGGGCTGCCCGAGGACGGGTTCTCGCACATCTCCACCGGCGGTGGTGCCTCCCTCGAGTATCTCGAGGGTAAGGAACTGCCCGGCATCGCTGTGCTGGAGGCGTGAGATGGCGCGTACACCGCTGATCGCGGGCAACTGGAAGATGAATCTCAACCACCTCGAGTCCATCGCGCTGGTGCAGAAGATCGCCTTCACCCTGCCCGAGAAGTATCTCGCGAAGGTCGATGTCGCCGTCATCCCGCCGTTCACCGACATCCGTTCGGTGCAGACTCTCGTCGAGGGCGACAAACTCGGTCTCCGCTACGGCGCGCAGGATCTGTCCGTGCACGATTCGGGTGCGTACACCGGTGAGATATCGGGGGCCATGCTCGCCAAGCTCGGCTGCACGTACGTCGTCGTCGGGCACTCGGAGCGACGCACCCTGCACGGGGAGACCGATGAGGTCGTGCGCGACAAGGCGAAGGCTGCCCTGCGGCACGGACTGACCCCCATCGTGTGCATCGGTGAGGGACTCGACATCCGTGAGGCCGGAACCCACGTCGACCACAACGTCGCGCAGCTGAAGGGATCTCTCGCGGGTCTGTCGGCGGACGACATCGCGAAGGTCGTCGTCGCGTACGAACCGGTGTGGGCCATCGGTACCGGCAAGGTCGCGTCCGCGGCGGACGCCCAGGAGGTGTGCGCTGCGGTGCGCGCCACCCTCGGTGAACTCGCCGGTGCCGACGTCGCCGCGACCGTCCGTGTGCTCTACGGCGGATCGGTCAACGCCAAGAACGTCGGCGAACTCGTCGCCCAACCGGACGTCGACGGTGGACTCGTCGGCGGAGCCTCGCTGAAGGCCGACGAGTTCGCGCAGCTCTCGGCCATCGCCGCGGGCGGTCCGCTGCTGTAGCGACCCGGGACCCGACCGGTGGGGGTGGGCGGCGCCGCGGTTGCCGTACGCCCCCACCGGCCTCCCCACGTCCGCCTGGTCCCCACGTCCCCCTGGTCCCACACCCCCGGCGGTCGAGCGAATGTATCGTCGGCTCGATCCGATCGATCGGGTGTACCCTTCGCTCGGACCGGGCGGGCGTTCACCCGGAAGCAGGAGTCGATGCCGGTGGGCGTGGCGGTCCGAACCGGGCGACCGGGTAAGCTGACGGCCGACGTCACCGACCATCGAAGGATATCGATCACCGACATGGAACTGTTCCTGGACATTCTGCTGATCGCCACGAGTCTGCTTCTGATCCTGCTGGTGCTGTTGCACCGCGGTAAGGGCGGTGGCCTGTCGAGCCTGTTCGGCGGCGGCGTCCAGTCGAGCCTCTCGGGATCGTCGGTCGCGGAGAAGAATCTCGACCGGCTGACGCTGTTCGTCGGCATCATCTGGGTGATCGCGATCCTCGGTATCGGTCTGCAGATCAAGTTCAGCTGACCTCCGTCGCGGAACGCGAGCACACCGCGGACACCTGTCGGTGCACCACCGGATCCGCCCCGTCGTCGCCGACGGTGGGCGGACCGGCCCCGCGCTGCGTAACAGCGGATGACGGGTGCCCGAGGAATTTTTCTTCGCTGTGTCGATCCGGCCCGGCCTCGTTCGTCGTCATGATGTGAGGCGACCGTGCCACACCGTTCACCGGAGGAGACACATCGTGAAGTACATGCTGCTGATCCACGCCGCCGCAGAACAGACCGAGCCGGACTGTGACGTCCAGGAGTGGCAGGACTACGAGTCGGCTCTGCGCGATGCGGGCGTGCTGGTGTCCGGTCACTCGCTCGAGGACCTGACGACAGCGACCACCGTGCAGGTCGGGGCGGACGGGCGCCGCACCGTCACCGACGGGCCGTTCGCGGAGACCCGTGAACTGCTCGGCGGATACGACGTCATCGACGTACCCGATCTCGACGCCGCGCTGGACTGGGCGGCCCGGTGCCCCGGCGCGCGCGGTGGTGGCGCCGTCGTGGTGCGGCCGATCGCCGATTTCGGGGTCTGATCGGTGAACGGACCGGTGACGAGCGTCGAGTCGGTGTTCCGCGAAGAACACGGACGGCTGCTTGCGGCTCTCGTCCACCGGTTCGGTGACCTCGACCTCGCAGAGGACGTCACCGCCGACGCCTTCGCTGCGGCACTGCAGCGTTGGCCCGTCGACGGTGTCCCGGACCGTCCCGGCGCGTGGTTGCTCACCACCGCCCGCCGCCGAGCAGTGGATCGGTTGCGGCGCGATCGGGTCCATGCCACCCGACTCGCCGTGTTGCAGGCCGAATCCGAGCGGGCGGCGGTACCCGGCCCCGACACCGATTCCGGTGGCCTGCCCGACGATCGCCTCGCGCTCTTCTTCACCTGCGCGCATCCGGCGCTGTCCGCGGACGACCGTATCGCGCTGATCCTGCGTTGCCTGGCCGGTTTGAGCACCGACGAGGTGGCCCGGGCGTTCCTCGTGTCGTCGACGACGATGGCGCAGCGGATCGTGCGGGCCAAGAAGAAGATCCGCGTGGCGCGTATTCCGTTCCGGGTGCCGGAACCGGACGCCCTGCACGAACGATTGCCGGTGGTCCTCGCAGCACTGTACTCGATCTTCACCGAGGGTTACGCGGCGAGCAGCGGCGCCGACCTCCAGCGGGTCGATCTGGCCGAGGAAGCAATCCGTCTCGCCCGGGTCCTGCACGCGCTGATGCCGACGCACCGCGAGGTGACGGGCCTGCTGGCGTTGCTGCTGCTCGTCCACGCCCGCCGCGACGCCCGTGTCGATGCGACCGGCGCGATGGTCCTGCTCGACGACCAGGACCGGAGCCTGTGGGATCGGACGATGATCGACGAGGGTCGTGACCTGGTGGTCACCGCGCTCACCGGGGGACTTCCCGGATCGTATGCGGTGCAGGCCGCGATCGCAGCGGTGCACGACGAGGCAACCGGCACCGACGACACCGACTGGCGGCAGATCATAGCGCTCTACGACGTACTGCTCGCACTGACGCCGTCACCGGTAGTCGCGCTGAACCGGGCCGTGGCCGTCGCGATGTGTGACGGCCCCGCCGCGGGGCTGGCCCTCGTCGACGGGCTCGCCGATGACCCGCGCCTGCGTGATCATCATCCGTACGAGATGGTGCGAGCCGAGTTGCTGAGACGACTGGGCCGTTCGGCCGAGGCGGTCGTGCACTTCCGGCGGGCGGCGGCGCTGGCCGGAACCGATCCGGAGCAGCGCCTGTTGCGCAGGCGGATCGACGAACTCCACCGTCGGTGACCGAGCCCGGTACCGGTAGCACCGGTACACGCGATCACCGGTACCCGTCGGCGAGGTCCGGGTAGTCACCCCAGGTCGGTGTCTGCGCGCCGCTGAGCACCGCCTCGAGTCGGTCCAGGTAGTACTGCCAGCCCGGACCGATCTCCGCCGCTTCCGAGCGAGGCACGTGCCGATGCGTGAAGTCGAGGGTCGTCACCGGACCGACGGCGTGTAGCGTCACCTCGAGAAGCCACCCGTCGATGTCCACGGAGAAACTCGACGGGGGTGTGCATCGAAGGACGTGCACCTCGGTGACGGTGCGGTCGTGGTCGTCGACCATCGTCAACTGCACTTTCCCGGTCGCGGGGTCGCCGGTGAACGTGCCGTACCAGCGGGACAGTTGCCGTGGATCGGTCAACGCCGCCCACACCGCCGATCGCGGTCGTACGAACGTCCTGCGGTAGTGCAGCGCGACGAGCACCGATCCCGGTGGGCAGTCGCTCTCGGGGCGCACGGTGCCGGGGATCGTGGTGGGGGTGCTCATCGTCACGGTCCTTTCCTTCATCCGGCGCACCGGGGCGTATCCGTGGCCTCACATATCCGTGGTCTCACATATCCGTGGTCTCGCGTATCCGTGGTCTCGCGTATCCATTGTCCCGCGAACGAGGTGGGGAGTCCGGGGAACCGGTCGGGCCTTCGCTGCGTCCAATGAGATGAGGGCCGCGACAAGGTCCGACGACACGACGACGAGTACGGCGGAAGGGGCGGGACGAATGGATCGACGGACGGTGCGGTGCGGCAGGGGAATGACGGTACTCGGATACAAGCGCTCGGTGCGCGGGCCACGCGCCGCGAACCGGTTGTTGTGTGACCGCGCGGACGGTCCCGCGGCGCCGCGCGACCGCACCGATGACGGTGACGACCGCGAGCGGTGAACGGAGAGCATCGGAGGTCAGGAACGTGGCAGATCCGCTGCCGCGGCGGCGTCCACGAACCACACGGTACGTTCGATGCCGCGGGCACCCGCCGCCGGAACATCCCGTGGATCGGCCCCGCCGACCGCGGAGGCCACCGCGTCGGCTTTCGCGTCGCCGGTGACCAGCAGCCACACCTGCCGTGCTCGTTGCACGGCGGGCAACGTCAGTGTCACCCGCGCCGGCGGTGGTTTCGGGGAATCGTCGAGGCCGACGACGAAGCGAACGGATTCGCGCACTGCATCCGTATCGGGGAACAGTGAGTTGACGTGTCCCTCCCCGCCCATGCCCAGCAGGTGCACGTCGAAACGTGGCACGGTGCCGTCGGGGGAGTGCGCGGCGAGCAGTTCCGCGTATCGCAGCGCCGAGTCCTGCGGGGTGGCGCACCCGTCCTCACCGAGGGCGGGCATCGTGTGGATGCGCGCCGGATCGATCGGAACCCGGTCGAGCAGGGCGGCGCGGGCCTGCACCTCGTTGCGGTCGGGGTGGCCCGGCGGAAGGAAACGCTCGTCCCCGAAGTACACGTTCAGCGCGGACCAGTCGATGTCGCCCTGAGCGGCCCGGACGTGTTCGAGCACGGCGATGCCGGTGCCGCCACCGGTGAGCACCACCGACGCCTGTACCCGCTCGGCCTGCGCGGCGACGACGGCCTCGACGAACGCGGCCGCGGCCGCGCGTGCGACGCCGTCGGGATCGGGGGAGGTACGGACATCGACGGGGCCGGGCTCAGACATACTCCACCTTCGGTAGTGCCGACAGGGCCGCCTCGTAGATCTCGTCGGGATCGAGCCGACGCAACTCCTCGGTGAGGCATTCCGCGGAGTCTCGTCGCGCCAGGGTGATCAGCGAATCGGGCTTGGCGGTCCGAGAGAGCGTCGCGACACGGCCGTCTTGCGGTCGGCCCAACACGATGCTCTGCGTGGGGGTGCGCAACTCGACACGGAGCGGCCCGTCCGCGCGCTGCACGGGACAGTCGATGCGGCTGGCGAGCCAACCCGCGAGCAGGTCGAGTGCGACCTCGGTGCGCAGCCCGGACACCGTCGCCGAGATCACCGGTTCGTGGGGTGGCTGGTCCAGGGCGGAGACGAGCAGAGCCCGCCAGTACGTCACGCGGGCCCACGCGAGGTCGGTGTCGCCGGGGGTGTACCCGGCCAGGCGCGCCGAGATCGCGGCCCGCGGGTTCTCGGCGTTGGTGGCGTCGGTGATGCGGCGCACGGCCAATCGTCCGACGGGATCGCGGGCGGGCACGGCCGGTGAGGTGTTCGGCCACCACGCGACGACGGGGGTGTCGGGTACGAGGAAGGGGACGAGCACCGATTCCTGATGATCCCCGAGTTCGCCGTGCAGCGCGAGGATGAGCACCTCGGAGGCTCCGGCCTCGCCTCCCACCCGGATCTCCGCGTCCATCCGGGACGGGCCGTCGCCGCGGCCACGACCGACGACGATGACGCGGCACGGATGCTCGCGGGAGGCGTCGGTGGCCGCGGAGATCGAGGCCTCGAGGCCACGGGCGTCCCCGGCGCACACGATGAGGGTCAGCACCCGTCCCTGTGTGACGACACCGCCGGTTCGGCGCAACTCCACCAGCTTCTTGCTGACGGCGACCGCCGAGGTGTCGCGCAACTGCACTCTCACGGGCGTCTCCATTCGCGGCCGGATCGGCGGAGCATCTCGTCGGCGGTCGCCGGACCCCAGGTGCCCGACTCGTAGGGCTCCGGTCGGCCGGCGGATGCCCAGTGGTCGAGCACGGGATCGAGGATCTCCCAGGACAGCTCGACCTCGTCGTCGACAGGGAACAGCGACGGTTCGCCGAGCAGCACGTCGAGGATGAGCCGCTCGTAGGCCTCGGGCGACGACACCGTGAACGCCTGCCCGTAACTGAAGTCCATGTTCACGTCCCGCACCTCCATCTCGGAGCCGGGAACCTTCGAACCGAAACGCATCGTGACACCCTCGTCGGGTTGAACCCGGATCACCAGGGCGTTCTGCCCGAGTTCCTCGGTCATGGTCGTGTCGAAGGGCAGATGCGGTGCCCGTTTGAACACCACGGCGATCTCGGTGACCCGACGCCCCAGCCGTTTGCCGGTGCGCAGGTAGAAAGGAACCCCCGCCCACCGGCGGGTATCGACCTCGAGGGTGATCGCGGCGTACGTCTCGGTGGTCGAATCGGACGCGAACCCCGCTTCTTCGAGAAGCCCGACGACGTGCTCGCCGCCCTGCCAGCCCGCCGTGTACTGCCCGCGCGCGGTGGTCTCGTCGAGCGGTTCGGCCAGTCTCGTCGCCGACAGCACCTTGATCTTCTCGGCGCGGAGTTCGGACGGCGCGAAACTGACGGGTTCCTCCATCGCGGTGAACGCCAGCAACTGCAACAGGTGGTTCTGGATGACATCGCGGGCGGCGCCGATACCGTCGTAGTAGCCGGCGCGGCCCCCGAGTCCGATGTCTTCCGCCATCGTGATCTGCACGTGGTCGACGTAGTGCGCGTTCCAGATCGGGTCGAACAGCTGGTTCGCGAACCGCAACGCCAGAATGTTCTGGACGGTCTCCTTACCGAGGTAGTGGTCGATGCGGAACACCGAGTCCTCGGAGAACACCGAGCCGACCACCGCGTTCAGTTCGCGGGCGCTGTCGAGGTCGTGGCCGAACGGCTTCTCGATGACCACTCGGCTCCATGCGTCACCGTCCGCCGCGGCGAGGCCGGTGCGGGCCAACTGCCCGCACACCACGGGGAACGCGTCGGGCGGAACCGACAGGTAGAACGCGTGATTGCGGCCGGTGCCCCGCTCCCGGTCCAGCTTCGCCAGGGTCGTGGCGAGTTCGGTGAACGCATCGTCGTCGTCGAAGCTGCCCTGCACGAAGCGAATTCCTTCGGCGAGCCGCTGCCACACCTCCTCGCGGAACGGGGTCCGCGAATGCTCGCGGACCGCGGCATGCACGACCTCCCCGAAGTCCTCGTCTGCCCAGTCACGGCGCGCGAAACCGACGAGCGCGAATCCGGGCGGCAGCAGACCCCGGTGGGCGAGGTCGTACACGGCGGGCATCAGTTTGCGCCGCGCCAGGTCGCCGGTGACCCCGAAGATCACCAGCGCGCACGGGCCTGCGATGCGCGGGAGCCGGCGGTCGCGGCTGTCGCGTAACGGATTGACCCATGCCGCCGCGCCGGACCCGCGCACCCTCAGTTCTCCGTACCCGGGTTCAGTGCCGACAGTTGCTGCTCCGTCGCGGCCAGGAGATCGTTCCAGGACACCTCGAACTTCTCGACGCCTTCGTCCTCGAGTTTGCGGAACACGTCGTGAAGGTCGATCCCGGCAGCGCCGAGCGCATCGAACACGTGCCGGGCGTCGGCGATGTTGCCGGTGACGGTGTCGCCGCTGATCTCGCCGTGGTCGGCGACCGCTTCGAGGGTCTTCTCCGGCATCGTGTTGACGGTGTTCGGGGCGACCAGCTCGGTGACGTAGAGCGTGTCGGGGTAGTCGGGGTTCTTCACACCCGTCGACGCCCACAGAGCTCGCTGCGGCCGTGCACCGGCCTCGGCGAGCTGCCCGAATCGCGCGCCGCCCTCGAAGGCCGCGAGGTAGGCGGCGTACGCGAGACGGGCGTTGGCGACACCCGCCCTGCCGCGGAGCGCCAGCGCCGCGGCGGTGCCGATCTCCTCGAGCCGCGCGTCGATCTCGGTGTCGACGCGGGACACGAAGAACGACGCCACCGAGTGGATCGACGCGAGATCGTGCCCGGCGGCCTTCGCTGCGGTGAGCCCGTCGAGGTACGACTCGATCACCCGCTCGTAGCGTTCGACGGAGAAGATCAGCGTGACGTTGACGCTGATTCCCTCACCGATGACCTTCGCGATCGCCGGGAGACCCGCGACCGTCGCGGGGATCTTGATGAACAGGTTGGGCCGGTCCACGATCCGCCACAGTTCGATCGCCTGCTCGACGGTGGCGTCCGTCTTGTGTGCGAGCCGCGGATCCACCTCGATCGACACGCGACCGTCGACACCGCCGGTCGCCTCGTACACGGGGGCCAGGACGTCGCATGCGGCACGCACGTCGTCGGTGGTCACGGCGAGGATCGTCGCATCGACGTCGCTGCCGGCCGCGGCGAGCGACGCGACCTGCGCGTCGTAGGCGTGGCCCTTCGACAGCGCCGCCTGGAAGATCGACGGGTTGGTGGTCACACCCACGACGCTGCGGGTCGCGACGAGATCGGCGAGGTTACCGGACTCGATACGTTCACGGGACAGGTCGTCGAGCCACACCGACACACCTTCGGCGGCGAGGCGGGCGAGCCTGTCGTTCTGAACGGTCGTCTGCTGGGTCATCGCATCATCCCTTCACGTCTGTGAGCGAGACACGGGCGGCGTCGACGACGGCGTCGGCCGTGATCCCGAACTCGCGGTACAAGGTCTTGTAGTCGGCGGAAGCGCCGTAGTGCTCGAGGGAGACGGCCCGACCGTGGTCGCCGAGCAGCCGGTACCACGGAAGCGCCAGGCCGGCCTCGACGGACACACGGGCCTTCACCGACGGGGGGAGGACCTCGTCGCGGTACGCCTTGTCTTGTTCGAGGAACCAGTCGAGGACCGGGACCGACACCACGCGGGTGGGGACGCCGTCCGCTTCGAGCGTCTCGCGCGCGGTGACGGCGAGTTGCACCTCGGAGCCGGTGGCGAGGAGCACGACCTCGGGTGCGCCGTTCGACGCGTCGGCGAGGACGTACGCGCCGCGGGCGACACCGTCGGCGGCCTTGTCGCGGGTGCCGTCGAGGACCGGGACGTTCTGCCGGGTCAGAGCCAGCGCGGTCGGGCCGGTGCGGTTCTCCAGTGCGGCCTTCCATGCGAAGGACGTCTCGTTGGCGTCGGCGGGGCGGACGACCGCGAGGTTCGGGATGGCGCGCAGAGCCGCGAGATGCTCGACGGGCTGATGGGTGGGGCCGTCCTCGCCGAGCCCGATCGAGTCGTGGGTCCACACGTAGATCGCGGGAGTCTGCATCAGCGCGGCGAGACGCACGGCAGGCCGCATGTAGTCGGAGAACACCAGGAATGTGCCGCCGTAGGGGCGGGTCGGGCCGTGCAGGGCGATGCCGTTGAGGATCGAGCCCATCGCGTGTTCGCGGACACCGAAGTGCAGGGTGCGGCCGTAGGGCTGGGCCGTCCAGTCCTTCGTGGTGATCGAGGTGGGGCCGAACGAGTCGGATCCGGCGATCGTGGTGTTGTTGCTGCCCGCGAGGTCGGCGGAACCACCCCACAGTTCGGGAAGGAGCGGCCCGAGTGCGGCGAGGGCCTTGCCGGACGCGGAGCGGGTGGCGGGGCCGTTGTCGGTGGGCTCGTACGTGGGCAGCGCCTCGACCCAGCCGGCGGGGAACTCACCGGCGTGGAGACGGTCGAACAGTTCCTTGCGCTGCGGCTCACGGCCGGCCCAGGCATCGAAACCGGTCTGCCATGCGGCGCGTGCCGCGGCGCCGCGGGTGACGACCGCGCGGGTGTGCTCGATCACGGCGGGGTCGACGTCGAAGCTCTTGTCGGGGTCGAAGCCCAGGGCCTTCTTGACGGCCGCGACCTCGTCGGCGCCGAGTGCCGCGCCGTGCGCGTCACCGGTGTTCATCTTGTTCGGTGCGGGGTAACCGATGACGGTGCGCACCGCGATGAACGACGGCTTGTCGGTGACGGCCTTGGCCTTCTCGACGGCCTCGAGCAGCGCGGTGACGTTCTCGCCGCCCTCGACGGTCTGCACGTGCCAGCCGTACGCCTCGTAGCGGGCGGTGACGTCCTCGCCGAGGGCGATCGCCGTGTCGTGCTCGATGGAGATCTTGTTGTCGTCGTAGAACACGACGAGGTTGCCGAGTTGCTGCACCCCGGCGATGGACGATGCCTCGGACGTGACGCCTTCCTCGATGTCACCGTCGGACGCGATCACGTAGATGTGATGGTCGAAGGGGCTGGTTCCGGGCGCGGCGTCCGGGTCGAACAGTCCGCGTTCGCGGCGCGCGGCCATCGCCATGCCGACCGCGGAGGCCAGGCCCTGCCCGAGCGGTCCGGTGGTCATCTCGACTCCGGTGGTGTGTCCGTACTCGGGATGGCCGGGGGTGAGGGATCCCCAGGTGCGCAGCGCCTCGAGATCGGCGAGTTCGAGGCCGTATCCGGACAGGTACAGCTGGATGTAGAGGGTCAGGCTCGAGTGCCCGCAGGAGAGCACGAACCGGTCGCGGCCCACCCAGTCTGCGTCGGTGGGGTCGTGCCGCATCACCCGCTGGTACAGGGTGTAGGCGAGCGGCGCGAGGCTCATCGCGGTGCCGGGATGCCCGTTGCCGACCTTCTGCACCGCGTCGGCGGCCAGGACCCGAGCCGTGTCCACAGCCTTGGTGTCCAGATCGGTCCAGTCGGCGGGATGGACCGGCTGGGTGAGGGTGCGGATCTCGTCTGTGATCGACACGAGCTTCAAGTCTCCTGACATGGGTGTACGGGATGCGGGTGGGCGCGAGGAGTCCACGCGTTCCTCCAGAGTAGTGCCCGCCGGTCAGCGGGTCGATTCGGTGCGCGGGTAGCCGGGGACTACCATCGATCCCAGTTGTGGCTCGTCCGGAACCGGGCGAGCGTGAGCGGGCGAGCGAAGGTGCGTAGTCGCGTGGTGCGAGGAGACGGTGTGCGGCAAGGTCGACGGCCGGCAGGACACGGCTTCGGTGCCCCCGAGGTCCCGGCCGCACCCCGTCCCGACACGATGTGGGGTCGGGTCACCGGCACGATCCTGGCGTACGTCGCGTTGACGAAGCCTCGCGTGATCGAACTGCTGCTGGTCGCGACGATCCCGGCGATGCTGTTCGCGGACCGCGGCAGCGTCGACATCGTCCTGATCCTCAGCACACTGTTCGGTGGCTGGATGGGTGCGGCGAGCGCCAATTCCCTCAACTGCGTCGTCGATGCGGACATCGACAAGGTGATGAAACGCACCGCGCTCCGTCCGTTGGCGCGGCAGGCGGTGCCGACCCGCAACGCGTTCGTGTTCGGCATGGTGCTCGGGGTGGCGTCGTTCGCGTGGTTGTGGTGGCGGGCCAACCTGCTGGCCGGTGCGCTCGTGGTGCTGACGATCGCGTTCTACGTGCTGGTGTACACGATGGTCCTCAAGCGACGTACCTGGCAGAACGTGGTGTGGGGTGGTGCCGCCGGGTGCATGCCGGTGATGGTCGGGTGGGCGGCGGTGACCGGGTCGCTCAGCTGGGAGCCGGTCGTGCTGTTCCTGGTGATCTTCTTCTGGACACCGCCGCACACGTGGGCCCTGGCGATGCGCTACAAGGAGGACTACAAGGCGGCCGGTGTGCCGATGCTGCCGGTCATCGCCACCGAACAACACGTCACGAAGCAGATCGTGGTGTACACATGGGCGACCGTCCTCGCGACCCTGGTGATCGTGCCCGCGGCGGGTCTGGTGTACGCGATCGTGACGCTTGCGGCGGGAGCCTGGTTCCTGTTCGTCGCGCACCAGCTCTACAACAGTGTGCGCGGTGGCGCCTCGGTGAAGCCGCTCAAATTGTTCCTGCAGTCGAACAACTACCTCGCGGTGGTGTGCCTGGGTCTGGCCATCGATTCGGTGCTGGATCTGCCGACGGTGGCCTCGCTCTTCTGACGCGGGTCCGTCCGCTCACAGCCGGCGGTAGTCCCCGGCACGTATCCCCCGGCACGGTATCCCCGAGATACGCCCGTGCCCTCCCACGGTGCGGATCGCGGGAGGGCACGGGTGTGGTGGGCCGTCCGAGGACGGCCGGCTCTAGGGCAGCAGCACGATCGACCCGGTGGTGCGACGTCCCGCGAGATCGCTGTGCGCGCGGGCTGCCTCGTCGAGAGGATACGTCGCGCCCACACGGACGTGAAGGGCACCCCCCGCGAGGGCGGTGAACACGTCGCCCGCCCGCCACAGAAGCTCGTCGCGGGTGCGGACGTGGTGGGCGAGCGTGGGCCGGGTGACGAACAGGGATCCCGCCGGGTTGAGCCGCTGCAGGTCGAAGGGAGGCACCGGACCGCTCGCGGCACCGAACAGGGCGAGTGTTCCGCGGATCCGCAGGGATGCGAGGGACGCCTCGAACGTGGCGGCGCCGACGCCGTCGTACACCGCGGCGACCCCGTCGCCGCCGGTGAGGGCACGTACCTGCTCGGGCAGGTCGTCGCCGTAGCGCAGCACCTCCGCGGCTCCCGCACCCCGCGACAGTTCCTCCTTCTCGTCGGACGAGACCGTGGTGATCACCCGGACCCCTTTCGCGACGGCGAGTTGGGTGAGCAGCAGGCCGACACCGCCGGCACCGGCGTGCACCAGGATCGTGTCGCCGGGTTGCGCCGCGTACGTCGATTCGACGAGGTAGTGCGCGGTCATGCCCTGGAGCAGTGCGGACGCGGCCTGCGGCGCGGGTACCCCGTCGGGAACCGGCACCGCCACACGCGCGGGCACCCGCACCAGTTCCGCGTACGAGCCGGGTGCATCCGCCCAGGCCACCCGTTGCCCGACGGTGAGGTCGACCACGTCCTCGCCGACCGCGACGACGGTGCCGGTGCCCTCGGATCCCGGCACGTACGGGAGTGCCGTCCCGTACAGGCCGGTGCGGAAGTACGTGTCGATGAAGTTCACGCCGATCGCGTCGGTGCGGACGAGGACGTCGCCGGGACCGGCCACCGGATCGGGGACGTCCACGGGGGTGAGGACGTCGGGGCCGCCGTGCTGTGCCACTTCGATTGCGCGCATGCGGCCACAGTATTCTGGCGGGCATGACCGTCGAAACCCAGCCCGTGTCGGCACCGTCCGAGATCGTCACGTCCCTGCGCGGATTCGTCGCGGAGCACGGTGGCTCCGCGAAGGCCGTCATCCAGCCTGTCGGCTACGTGGGGGTGCGCATCACCGTCGTCGCCGAGGACGGTGTCCTCGGCGACCGGGTGGTCGCCGACCTGCCGACCGCGCACGCCGTCGTCGCCGCCCTGCCGAACGTCACCGAATCCGACTGGGATCGGGAGGTCACCAGCATCGTGACCCCGCGACGGGGGCACTGGCAGAAGATGGCGGGGTGGGTCGCGAAGCAGACCCGGTTCCCGAAGGCACGTAACGAACGCTGACACCCGGCACGAACGATCCGGCACGAACGCGGGCCGGCCACCCCGGTGGGGTGGCCGGCCCGCGTGGTTCGGAGATCGTCGGGTGGACGTCAGGCGGCGACGGGTTCGGGCACCGGTCGGGTGGTACGGACACGCCCGGCCGCCCACACCGCCGCGGTGGCCGCGGTGCACAATCCCGCACCGGCGACGTGCATGACCACCAGCACCGCCGGGACGTGCGTCCAGAACTGGACGAGCCCGATGAGGGCCTGGGTGCCCACGAGGCCGAGAACGACCTTCAGACGTAGTTTCACCGCGTCGGGGGCGTGCACCGCGTACACGGCGAAGGTGAGGCCGACCAGCAACGCCAGATACCCGACGAGAAGTTCTGCGTGCAGGTGCACGAGGTTCGTGATGTCCAGGTCGAGGCGTGCGACCGCGTTCTCGGCGGTCTTGTCCCCGGCGTGGGGACCCGCGCCGGTGACCATCGTGCCCACGACGAGCACCCCCGCCAGCGCGGCGCCGGACAGGGCGGTGAGCCACCGCAGCGGCTGCGGGAGCACCTGCACGACCACGCCGTCGTCGGGTTCGCTCACCTTGGCGAACAGGATCGTGGCGAGCCACACCATGAGCATGGATGCGAGCAGGTGGATCGCGACGGTCCACCACAGCAGCCCGGCGAGCACCGTGATGCCCCCGATGATCGCCTGCAGCACGGTGCCGGCCGGCATCAGCCACGCCCACGCGATCACTTCGCGGCGTCGGCGGGCCCGCGTGACGGCGAGGACGATCGCGGCGGCGCTGAGCACCACCACGAAGGTGAGCAGGCGATTGCCGAACTCGACGACCTGATGAAGGGTGTGCACGCTGCTCGACACCCCGACGGGCACCATCGACCCGGGGAAGCACTGCGGCCACGTCGGGCAGCCGAGCCCGGACGCGGTGACCCGCACCACGGAGCCGGTCACCGCGATACCGCCCTGCGCGAGGATCGACAGGAACGCGAGTATCCGTTGCGTGCGCAGTGAAGGCATGGGCAGACGGTCGACGAGACTCAGATAGCCGCGATACAGCACGTTCCCGATGGTACGGCCCGGTCCACTACGCGCTGTAGTTGGGTGGTGGGATCAGGTGAACCGGAACCAGCGTGCGGCGGCGGCACCCCCGCACACCCCCCACACGATCAGCACGACGATCGACAGTGCGTCGACGGTGTCGTCCATCGCCGCATCCAGCGCGAGGGTCAGCGCCCCCGACGGTGCCAGCCGCACGACGTGCATCAATGCGTCCGGTACCACGTCGTCGAGCATCACCACACTGCCGATGCCGAGCAACGCGAACCACACGATGTTGGCGAGTGCCAGGACGATCTCGGCGCGCAGGGTGCCGCCGAGCAGCAGTCCGAGGGTGGCGAAGGCGACGGTGCCGAGCGCGATGACGACGGCGCCGATGAGCAGGACGCCCGGGCTCGGTCGCCACCCCAGCACGAATCCGATCGCCCCGAGCAGAATCGACTGGAGCACCACCACGATCCCCACCGCGCAACTCTTGCCGGCGATGATGCCCCACTTCGGCAGCGCGGTCGCGCCGATCCGTTTCAGTGCACCGTATCTGCGGTCGAATCCGACGGCGATGGCCTGACCGGTGAAGGCGGTGGACATCACCGCCACCATCATCACGGCCGGCAGCACCCGCGTCACACGGGTCTCACCGAGGTCGCCGATGGGCAGCAGGGTCAGGCCGATCAGCAGGGTCACCGGAATGAACATCGTCAGCAACAACTGCTCGCCGTTGCGCAGCAACAGGGTCAGTTCCATCCGGGTCTGCGCGGCGAGCATCCTCGTGGCCGTGTTCGGCCGCGGCGCCGGTGCGAACGTACCGGGATCGAACCGGTTTCCGACCAGACGATCGTGCGGTGTCGTGCTCAACCTCTCAGCTCCCGTCCGGTGAGTTCGAGGAACACGTCCTCGAGGCTGCGTTGATCGACGCGGATCTCGGTGGCCAGCGCGCCCTGCGCGGCGCACCAGGTCGCGACCGCGGCGACCACGACCGGATCGATGGTGCCCTCGACGAGATAGCGACCGGAGGCGTTCTCCCGCGCGCGACATCCCTCGGGGAGCGCGGCCCGCAGCGCCGCGACGTCCAGTTCCGGTGGGGCCGACACCCACAGCTGGCCTTCGGCGCCGGTGCGGGTGACCTCCTCGGGTGTGCCCGCGGCGACGACGGAACCGTGATCGATGATGACGATCTCGTCGGCGAGTTCCTCGGCTTCGTCCATCAGATGGGTCGTCAGCAGCACCGACACGCCGTCGCGCCGGAGTGCGTCGATCAGTTCCCACACCAACAGGCGTGCCTGCGCGTCGAGACCGGCGGTGGGTTCGTCGAGGAACACCAGCTCCGGTCGTCCGACGAGGGCGCAGGCGAGGGCGAGGCGTTGCTGCTGCCCACCCGAGAGTCGTCGATACGGTGTGCGCCGGGCCTCGTCGAGACCGAGCCGGTGCAGCAGCCACTCCGGATCGAGGGGATCGGCGGAATACGACGCGACGAGGTCGAGCATCTCACCGGCCTTCGAACCCGGGTACGCGCCGCCGCCCTGCAACATCACTCCGATCCGTGGGCGCAGGGCTTCCGAGTCCGTGATCGGATCGAGACCGAGAACGCGCACGGTGCCCGCGTCGGGGGCCACGAAGCCCTCGCACATCTCGACGGTCGTGGTCTTGCCCGCACCGTTGGGACCGAGAAGGGCAAGCACCTGCGCAGGCTCGACCGTCAGATCGAGTCCGTCCACCGCGGTGACACCCCCGAACTTCTTGACGACGCCGTCGAGGCGCACAGCGGGAGCCGCACCGGCGGCGGTTTTCGAGGTCACGGAGTTCCAGCGTAGGCGGCGGCGGATTCCGGTGAGCGCGGTGGTGGCCGATCGTCGTCTCGCCACGGCAGCAGGGTGCGGGTCGCCACGATGAGCAGGCCCGCGACGACGACGGTGGCGATCGCGGCCTGCACGATGATGAACGGCTGGTACTCGCCGCCGTTGGGCATGAGGATCACGCTGACCACCGACGAGAACGCGATGGTGGGTATCCGGAAGATCGGGCGGGTCGCCCACGCGGCGAGGGGGATGACCGCCCACAGCAGGTACCACGGTTGCACCACGGGGAACAGCAGCACGATCGCGCCGAGCGACACCCCGAGGGCACCCACCGGATGCACCCGTCCGGTGAGCACCGCGAGCAGCATCCGTACCGTCACGAACACGGCGACGAGCGCCGCGATCGGGCGGGTGATCGACAGCGCGGCCGTCGTGTGGTCGCCCAGACCCAGCAGGACGCCGCCGAGTCCGGTGCCCATCCCGAGCAGGGTGGGGATCGACATCCAGCTGCGGACTTCTGTCGCCGTGCTCAGGGTCTGAGTCCAGCCGAACCCGAGCCCGCTGCCCCAGCTGACCGCGCCGATCACGCCGAGCGCGACGACACCGAGCGCGGTGGCCGCGGCAAGGACCGACCGCACACTCGCCCCCCAGCGCCGTGCCAGGGCCATCCCGACGAAACCGAGGGCGAGCAGCGACGGCACCTTGACCATCGACGACAACGCGATCAATGCGGCACCGGCGACGACCAGCGCGGCCACTCGGCGGCGGTCGTACGCGGACGTCGACGCGGGGGCGGACACCCCGCGCAGGGCGATCTCGACGCCCGCGAGCATCAGCCCGAGCATCAACGCCTCGTTGTGGATGCCCGCGACGAGATGGAACAACAGCAGCGGATTGGCGGCACCCAGCCACAGGGCGCTGACCGGGGCGACCCCGCAGCGTCGCGCGAGCCGGGGCAGTGCCCACACGATCAGTGCGACGCCGGCGAGCGCGAGGAGTCGGTGCAGGAAGATGCCGGCGACGATGTTGTCACCGGTCAGGAACGCGATGCGTTCCCCGAGCCACAGGAAACCCGGGCCGTACGGGGCGGGTGTGTCACGCCAGATGTTCGGCACGGTCCGGGTCAGGACGTGGTCGACGCCGAGCGCGCCCGCGGGACCGATCGCGTAGGGGTCGAGTCCGCGGGCGGAGATCTCGCTCTGCGCGAGGTACGAGTACACGTCCTTGCTGAACATCGGCGGCGCGACCACGAGAGGCACGATCCACAGGAGCAGGGTGCGATCCAGTTGGGAACGGGTCAGGCGGCGGGGTTGTCCGTCGGGGTCGCGGCGTCCGATCGCGAACCGGCCGAGGAGCAGCCAGGCGAGCACCACCAGCACGGTGCCGGTCATGGTCAGGGTCAGGGCCGTGCTCGGCATGCGGGCGGGAAGCCCGAGGAAGCGCAGCCCCTGGACGGGGTTCTGCAGGACGGGTTGGGCGCCGGCGCCGATCGCGCCGACGGCCATGAGCACGGCACCGGTCGCCCCGAACAGGCGGATCCGGTGCAGTTGGGTGGTCTCGGTGGAGTTCAGTCCCCGGCCGTCGCTCTCGTCTCCGTGCAGCACCGTCGCGACGTCGGGGCGTGCGGGCCGGAAGTCGAGTCCGAGTGAGCGGCGGGCCCACGATCCGATGCGGTGACCGACGCGGGCGACCGATCGTGATCCCGGCCGTGAGGTCGACTGTGAACGCACCGCGGGTCGCGATTCGGATTCGGGGGGGATCGACTGCACTCGGGCAGCGTAACGGGCACGGATCGGGGCGCTGTTGCCTCTGTGGCCCGGGTTTGTTCCCGGCGGTGAGGAAGGGCACCCTTGGTGGACCACGCCGTTGAATTCCGTCACACTGGTGTTGTGAAATCAACGCCGGACGTCGCGGACGACGCAGAAAGCGCAGGTCGTGGGCCTGTCGCTGCGGTCACGCGCGGTACGGCAGCCCGCGAAGCGCACGAGGGGCAGACCCGCGCGGCCGTGGTGCAACTGCTTCTCGAGGACGGCCCGATCACGGCTCCGGAGATCGGGGAGCGGCTCGGTCTCAGCGCGGCGGGTGTGCGTCGTCACCTCGACGCCCTCATCGAGTCCGGTGAAGCGCAGGCCGCCATGCCGCCTCGCGGTTCGGGGCGTGGCCGTGGCCGACCGGCGCGTCGTTTCCTGCTGACCGCGGTCGGGCGGGCCCGGCTCGGCCACACCTACGACGATCTGGCGACCGCGGCGATCCGTCATCTACGCGAACTCGGTGGTGACGCCGCCGTGACGGATTTCGCGCAGCGCCGCGTCGCCTCCATCCTCGGCGGGGTCGACGCGGTCGAGGAGGACGGCGAGGTGGAGGCCGTCGCCGCCGACATCGCCGACGCCTTCAGCAATGCGGGGTTCGCCGCGTCCGTGCGGAAGGTCGGATCCGGTGTGCAGATCTGCCAGCACCACTGCCCGGTCTCGCACGTGGCCGAACAGTTCCCCGAACTGTGCGAGGCGGAGCAGGAGGCGTTCGTGAACCTGCTCGGCTCCCACGTGCAGCGCCTTGCGACCATCGCGAACGGTGACGCGTTCTGCACCACCCATGTGCCGGCGGGAACACCGGCGCCCGCGCCACCGGAACCCGTTCCGGAACCTCCGGTGGGGGAGCGGCCGCACATGTGATTCCCGCGACACCCCGACGGGGGCGCCGTACCCCTTCGGAAGCGGTCGAGCAGCGCCGGTCGAACAGCACCGGTCGAGCGGAACCGGCCCCGAACATCAGCCCGCAGTACACCGTCGGCATCCAGCCCACGCCGACAAGATCCGGCCTCCGGAAGGAGCACGCATGACCGTCACATCGGACCAGTCGTCCGGCGCAGCGCCGATGACGCAGGAAGAGACCATCCAGTCGCTCGGCCACTACGAGTACGGGTGGTCGGATTCCGACGCCGCCGGTTCGTCCGCGCAGCGCGGCCTCTCCGAGGAGGTCGTGCGCGACATCTCCGCGAAGAAGAACGAGCCCGAATGGATGCTCGACATCCGCCTGAAGGCGCTGCGCACCTTCGACAAGAAGCCGATGCCGGTGTGGGGATCGAACCTCGACGGCATCGACTTCGACAACATCAAGTACTTCGTGCGGTCCACGGAGAAGCAGGCCGCGAGCTGGGACGAACTGCCCGAGGACATCAAGAACACCTACGACAAGCTGGGCATCCCCGAGGCGGAGAAGCAGCGGTTGATCGCCGGGGTCGCCGCCCAGTACGAGTCCGAGGTGGTCTACCACCAGATTCGTGAGGACCTCGAATCGCAGGGTGTGATCTTCCTCGACACCGACTCCGGTCTGCGTGAGCACCCCGAGCTGTTCAAGGAGTACTTCGGGACGGTCATCCCCGCCGGCGACAACAAGTTCTCCGCACTCAACACCGCCGTGTGGTCCGGTGGATCGTTCATCTACGTGCCGCCGGGCGTGCACGTCGACATTCCGTTGCAGGCCTACTTCCGGATCAACACCGAGAACATGGGCCAGTTCGAGCGGACCCTGATCATCGTCGACGAGGGCGCCTCGGTGCACTACGTCGAGGGCTGCACCGCCCCGATCTACAAGTCCGACTCCCTGCATTCGGCGGTCGTGGAGATCATCGTCAAGAAGGGCGGTCACTGCCGCTACACGACGATCCAGAACTGGTCGAACAACGTCTACAACCTGGTCACCAAGCGCACCAAGGTCGAAGCCGGCGGTCACATGGAATGGATCGACGGCAACATCGGATCGAAGGTGACGATGAAGTACCCGGCCGTGTGGATGATGGGTGAGCATGCCCGCGGTGAGGTGCTCTCCGTCGCGTTCGCCGGGGAGGGCCAGCACCAGGACACCGGTGCGAAGATGCTGCACCTGGCGCCGCACACGTCGTCGACGATCGTCTCCAAGTCGGTGGCGCGCGGCGGTGGCCGCTCGTCCTACCGAGGTCTCGTCCAGGTCAACAAGGGTGCGCACGGGTCGAAGTCGACCGTCAAGTGCGACGCGCTGCTCGTCGACCAGATCAGCCGGTCCGACACCTACCCGTACGTCGACATCCGCGAGGACGACGTGACGATGGGGCACGAGGCGACGGTCTCGAAGGTCAGCGACGACCAGCTGTTCTACCTCATGAGCCGCGGCCTGAACGAGGACGAGGCGATGGCCATGATCGTGCGCGGCTTCGTCGAACCGATCGCCAAGGAACTGCCGATGGAGTACGCCCTCGAACTCAACCGGCTCATCGAACTGCAGATGGAAGGGGCAGTCGGTTAGATGACTGCGGAAGCGAAGAACATTTCCGGCGTCCAGGGCGCGGTGCGTGGCGAGAACCCCGCACCGGCCGTGAACAAGGGCGAGGTGTTCACCTCGTTCGACGTGGGTGCATTCGAGGTGCCCTCGGGCCGCGACGAGGTGTGGCGGTTCACGCCGCTGCGCCGACTGCGCGGACTCCACGACGGCAGCGCCGTCGCCGACGGCGCCGCCACCGTCGAGGTGACCGACGCCGACGGTGTCCGGGTGGAGACCGTCGCCCGCGACGACGCCCGCCTCGGGCAGGGCGGTGTGCCGTTCGATCGCGTCGCCGCCCAGGCGTACTCGGCGTTCGAGACCGCCACCGTCGTCACCGTCGGCCGCGAGACCGAGGTCGCCGAACCCGTCACGGTGACGGTGACCGGCCCCGGCGAGGGGCACGTCGCGTTCGGGCACCTGCAGATCCGGCTCGAGCCCTTCGCGCGGCTGACTGTCGTGCTCGATCAGAAGGGCAGCGGCACGTTCGCCGAGAACGTCGAACTCGTCCTCGGTGACAGTTCCGAACTGCGCATCGTCGCGCTGCAGGACTGGGCCGACGACGCCGTGCACGTCGCCGCGCATCACGCGAAGCTCGGTCGCGACGCGGTGTTGCGGCACTTCACCGTCGGACTCGGCGGGGACCTGGTCCGGGTGTCGACCACCACGAAGTACGACGGTCCCGGAGGAGACGCCGAACTGCTCGGCCTGTACTTCGCCGACGCCGGTCAGCACCTCGAACAGCGGCTGCTCGTCGACCACTCGCAGCCGAACTGCAAGTCCAACGTCGTGTACAAGGGCGCCCTGCAGGGCGACCCGGAGTCCGGCGGGCCCGACGCGCACACCGTGTGGATCGGTGACGTACTCATCCGCGCCGAGGCCGAGGGCACCGACACGTTCGAGCTCAACCGCAACCTGGTGCTCACCGACGGCGCGCGCGCCGATTCGGTGCCGAACCTCGAGATCGAGACCGGGGAGATCGTCGGCGCCGGCCACGCCTCGGCCACCGGACGTTTCGACGACGAGCAGCTGTTCTACCTGCAGGCCCGCGGTATCCCCGAGGACCAGGCCCGACGTCTCGTCGTGCGCGGCTTCTTCCACGAGCTGATCGAGAAGATCGCCGTGCCCGAGGTCCGCGAACGTCTCGAGGCGGCGGTCGAGGCGGAACTCGCCGTGATCGGCTCCTGACGGACGCCACCCGCACCCACCACGACTTCTCCGAAGAAGGAATCAGTACACCGATGTCCACCCCCCAGAACGTTCTCGAGATCAAGGACCTGCACGTGCGGGTCGCCCAGACCGACGACGCCGCCGAGCCGATCAACATCCTCAAGGGCGTGAACCTCACGGTCCGCTCGGGCGAGACCCACGCCATCATGGGCCCGAACGGTTCCGGCAAGTCCACCCTCTCGTACGCGATCGCCGGCCACCCCAAGTACGAGGTGACCTCCGGCTCGATCACCCTCAACGGCGAGGACGTCCTCGCCATGAGCGTCGACGAACGTGCCCGCGCCGGACTGTTCCTCGCCATGCAGTACCCGGTCGAGGTCCCCGGTGTGTCGATGTCGAACTTCCTGCGCACCGCCGCCACCGCCGTCCGCGGCGAAGCACCGAAGCTGCGGCACTGGGTCAAGGAGGTCAAGGGCGCGATGAACGAGCTCGAGATCGACCCCGCGTTCGGTGAGCGCAGCGTCAACGAGGGATTCTCCGGCGGCGAGAAGAAGCGCCACGAGATCCTGCAGCTCGGCCTGCTGAAGCCGAAGATCGCGATCCTCGACGAGACCGACTCCGGCCTCGACGTCGACGCTCTGCGGATCGTGTCGGAGGGTGTGAACCGCTACCGGGAGAACGAGCACGGCGGTGTCCTGCTCATCACCCACTACACCCGGATCCTGCGCTACATCCAGCCCGAGTTCGTGCACGTGTTCGTCGACGGTCGCGTCGCCGAGTCCGGTGGGCCCGAACTCGCCGACGAACTCGAGACCAACGGCTACGTGCGGTTCACGCAGGCCACGGCGCACTGATCGGTGCGCGCGGGCGACGGTGGACACAGACGACGGTAAGGAGGGTGAGCGAATGACGGTGGTGCCGGTGCAGGCGCTCGACATCGCGCGGATCCGATCGGACTTCCCGATCCTGGGACGCACGGTGCGCGACGACAAACCGCTGGTCTATCTCGACTCGGGGGCCACTTCACAGCGGCCCGTGCAGGTCCTCGACGCCGAACGCGAGTTCCTCACCCTGCGCAACGCCGCGGTGCACCGCGGGGCGCACGCCCTGTCCGAGGAAGCCACCGACGCCTACGAGGGTGCGCGCGCCGATATCGCCGGGTTCGTCGGTGTCGACGCCGACGAGGTGGTGTTCACCAAGAACGCCACCGAGTCGCTCAACCTCGTCGCGTACGCATTCGCCGACGACCGGTTCCCGCATCGGCTCGGGCCCGGTGACGAGATCGTCGTCACCGAGCTCGAACACCACGCGAACCTCGTTCCGTGGCAGGAGCTGGCGCGCCGCACCGGAGCGACGTTGCGCTGGTACGGGGTCACCGACGACGGCCGCATCGACCCGGACTCGCTCGAACTCTCCGATGCCGTCAAGGTCGTCGCGTTCACGCACCAGTCCAATGTCACCGGTGCGGTCGCGCCGGTCGCCGAACTCGTGACCCGTGCCCGCGCGGTCGGTGCGCTCGTCGTGCTCGACGCCTGCCAGTCGGTACCGCACATGAGCGTCGACTTCCGGGCCCTCGACGTCGACTTCGCGGCGTTCTCCGGGCACAAGATGTTCGGACCGTCCGGTGTCGGGGTCCTCTACGGACGCCGCGCGCTGCTCGCGGAGGTACCGCCGTTCATCACGGGCGGCTCGATGATCGAGACCGTGACGATGGAGGCGACCACCTTCGCGGCACCGCCGCAACGTTTCGAAGCCGGCTCGCCGATGTCGTCGCAGGCGGTGGGGCTCGGCGCCGCGGTGCGGTACCTGCAGGGCCTCGGCATGGACGCCGTCGCCGCGCACGAACACGAGCTGACCGCTGCGGCGCTGACCGAACTCGGCGGCATCGACGGCCTGCGCATCATCGGTCCCGCCGATGCCGAACAACGCGGCGGCGCGGTGTCGTTCGTCGTCGACGGAATCCACGCGCACGATCTCGGTCAGATCCTCGACGACGACGGCGTCGAGATCCGGGTGGGGCACCACTGCGCGTGGCCGCTGCATCGCAGGTTCGGGGTCGCGGCCACCGCACGCGCATCGTTCGCCGTGTACAACACGCTCGACGAGGTGGCCGCGCTGGGCGCCGCGATCCGCCGGGCCCAGGAGTTCTTCGGGGTGCACGCCTGATGCGGATGGAACAGATGTACCAGGAGGTGATCCTGGACCACTACAAGCACCCGCACCATCGGGGCCTGCGTGAGCCGTACGGCGCCGAGGTGCATCACGTCAACCCCACCTGCGGCGACGAGGTGACGCTGCGCGTGCACGTGGACGGCGGTGTCGTCGCCGACGTGTCGTACGACGGGCAGGGCTGCTCGATCAGTCAGGCCGCGACGTCGGTGCTCACCGACCAGGTGATCGGCGTGCCGGTCGCCGACGCGCTGGCCACCGTCGACAGTTTCGCCGAGATGGTGGGTAGTCGGGGCACCGTCGACGGCGACGAGGACGTCCTCGGGGACGGAATCGCGTTCGCGGGAGTCTCGAAGTATCCGGCGCGCGTGAAATGCGCGCTGCTGGGGTGGATGGCGTTCAAGGACGCCGTGGTGCAGATAATGGATGAAACCGACGGCTCCGACATCGCAGCCGTGACGAGCGGAGGACAGAGCTGATGACCGAACCCGCACCTGCGCCCGACGCCGCGCCGGCAGGCGACGACGCGTCCCGCATCATCGCCGACACCGCGCCCCCGTTGGATCCCGAACGCCTGGACGAACTCGAGGAGGCCATGCGCGACGTGGTCGACCCCGAACTCGGCATCAACGTCGTGGATCTCGGACTCGTCTACGGCATCTCCGAGACCGACGAGGCCGTGACCATCGACATGACCCTGACCTCGGCGGCGTGCCCGCTCACCGACGTCATCGAGGACCAGTCCCGCAACGCCCTGGTGCGCAGCGGCCTGTGCGGGGAACTGCGTATCAACTGGGTGTGGATGCCGCCGTGGGGCCCCGACAAGATCACCGACGACGGACGCGAGCAGCTCCGCGCACTCGGTTTCACGGTGTGACCGATACAGACGTCGCCGGCGTCGGGCACGTGCCCGACGCCGGGTCGGAGGATCCGGTACCGGACCTCGAACAGGAGATGCTGGTCCTGTTCCGGCGCATGCGTGGCCTCGTGGGCGTGCGGGCCCGGGCGTTGCACCCGAAACTGGACGCCGCCTGCTACCCGATGATCATGACGCTGCGGCACCGGGACGCGGTGCCGATGGCCGATCTCCTCGTCGAACTCGGTATCGAGAAGTCCACGCTCACGCGGCGGATCGACGCGGCGGCACGACTGGGTCTGGTCGAACGCATTCCGGACCCGCACGATGCGCGGGCACGACTGGTGGCATTGACCGCGGAGGGGCGTGAACGGGTTGCGGCGCTGCAGGCGGCGGAAACCCAGCGGTGGCGCGAACGGCTCGACTCCTGGGAACCGACCGACGTGCGGAATCTCACCGCGCTGCTGATGCGGTTGAGCGCATCGATCGAGGACGACGCGACATGACCGTCACCGGCGGCGGCGCGCCGGACGAGGAATCGGGTGTTCTCTCCCAAGGGAGCGCCGAGGCGATCGTCGAGGCATTGCGGGTACTGGTGCGACGTAGCCGCGCGCTCAACAGCGGATCACGGATCGCCGACACCCTACCGACCTGGCTTGCCGGTCTCCTGGCGCATCTCGAGGTCTCGGACGGCGGCCGGCTCGGGGAACTCGCCGACGGGCTGTGCGTGACGGCCTCCACGCTGAGCCGGCAACTCGCGCACGCGGAGACACTGGGCTATGCGGCTCGCACCCCGGATCCGGACGATCGTCGAGCGGCGAACGTGACCCTCACCGCCGCCGGGGCGGATGCACTCGCCCGGCACCGCGCCGCGCACATCACCCTGCTGAGGCAGGCCATCCCGGACTGGTCGGATGCGGACGCGGCCGACCTGGTCGAGCGGATGATGCGTCTCGCCGATGCGATCGGGCAGGGAACCACGGACGCGGACGACCACCGACCGGCCGCCGGTTAGGCGCGTTTGCGCGCCGACCTCTTCTTCGCAGCCGACTTCTTCGCCGGGGCCGCCGGAGGCCGCGTACGCGAGACGGACGCGCCGGACCCGGTCTCCCGGTCGTCGGCACCCGCGGGGCCACCGGTCGCGGACACAACGCTGCGCTGCAGTGCAGCGACCAGGTCGAGTACCTCGGCGTCGGTGCCCGCCCCGGTCGGTTCGTCGACGTGGAACACCTTCTCGCCTCCGCGGGCCAACGCGTCGTCGATCAGGGCCCGCAGTTCGATCCGGTACTCGTCCCGGTACTCGGCGGGGTCGAAATCGTCCGACATCGATTCCACGAGGGTCTCGGCCATCGCCAGTTCCTTCTCCGAGGGTGTCGGCGCGTCGGCGAGCACCGGGAACTCGGCGGCGCGCACCTCGTCCGGCCACAGCAGTGTCTGCAGCAGCAGCACGCCGTCGAGGCTGCGCAGTGCCGCCAGTCGGGTACGTTGCCGCAGCGTGAAGTACACGAGGGCGGTGCGGTCGATGCGTTCGAGAGTCGCAGCGAGCAGGGCGTAGGCCTTCGGCGAGGCGGAGTCCGGTTCGAGATGGTAGGCCTTCTCGAACAGGATCGGATCGAGTTGTTCGGTGGGGACGAACTGCAGCACGGGAATCTCGTGCTTCTCCGCGGCGGGAAGCTTCTCGAAGTCCTCGTCGGTGAGCACGACCCGTTGTCCGTCCTCCTCGTAGGCACGGTCGATCTCCTGATAGGCGACGACCTCGCCGCATTCGCTGCACACCCGCTGGTATCGGATGCGTCCGCCGTCCTTCGCGTGTACCTGGTGGAACGTGATGTCGTGGCTCTCCGTCGCCGAGTACACCTTCACCGGCACGTTCACGAGCCCGAACGCCAGTGAGCCCTTCCAGATGGACCGCATACCTCCATCCTGCGCGACCGGCGACCGGCCCGTGGCCGACCCGGTGAAAACGGTGAGAGTCGCGCGGCGACTCAGGCGAGCGCGCGGATGAGCGCCCACCGCATCCGCGGCGGCAGCGCACCGAACAGTGCGCGCATCGATGCGGCGGTGCCGCGCAGATCGGTGCGGGCCGACAGATACGCGCGTTGCTGCGGCTCGGGAAGATCGAGGAACGCGGCGAAGAAGGCGGGTACCGCGGCGGGGTCGAGATCCAACAGCACCCGTAGACCGGTGCGGCGCAACGCGGCCACCGCACGGGCGGACGGCGGCCACAGCCACCGAGCGGGGTCGAGACCGGAGCGGACGGCGGCGGCGAGGGGGTCGGCGACGGCGAGGGCGGTGGCCACCGCGTAGCCGGTCGCCGGGTGCATCAGGCCGCCGCGCGCCCCGAACCCGGTCACCGCGCCGTTTCGACGACCGTCGTGCTGCACCGTGAACCGCACCCGTTCGACCGGTGCCGTCGCCGGTACCCGCACACCCCGCGACTCCAGACGAACGGTGAGCCGTCGTTGCAGTTCCGGCAGCGGCAGGGTCGGACGCCCCACCAGACACGTCTCCTCGAGCAGCACCCGGTCACCGCCGAGCGGCATCGCGTACAGGAAGGACGGTGTGTCGTGCGTGCCGGTGCCGTTGTCGCGCCGCCAGTCCATGAACCAGGCAGCGTGTCCGTCGAGTGCTCCGGCCGCGGTGGTCGCGTCGGTGATCACCCCGAACGCCGACTGCTGTGCACGATCGGGAGACAGGGGGAGGCCGCGGGCGTCGACGACGTGTTTCGCGCGGAGGACACCGTGGCCGTCGACGAGCACCTCGCCGCGACCGAGGGAGGTGACACGACCGGTCACCACCGTCACGTCGTCGAGGCTCAGCGCGTCCTGCACCGCACCGGTGTCGAGGATGCGATACGGCCGGTCGAGGAGGTGCATGTGGGTGGTGAAGGCGGCCGGCTTCGCGACCGTTGCCGCGACGGTGTGTCCGGGCAGCCACTCGGGGAGTTCGTCGGCCCACGCGCCGTAGGTGGCCGTCCACCGGCGTCCCGGGACGGGATCCACCGCGACCACCGACAGTCCGGCGTGCGCGCAGCGGGCGGCCAGGGCCCGGCCGGCGGGGCCGAGTCCGGCGACGAGGACATCGGTGGCCGGGACGGTCATGCGCGCCAGCGTAGGCGGTGCGTGCCCGCGGGTAGCGGATCTCACGTCGTGCCGCAGCGAGTCGGTCGGTAAAATAGGTGGTTCGTGTGCCTGCCGCCCGGCATCCTGGCATCACCACATCGATCGATCGAGGAGTTCGCCGCGTGATCACCGCCACCGACCTGGAAGTCCGCGCCGGCGTGCGGACGCTGCTCACCGCGCCCGGGTCGGCGTTGCGGGTGCAGGGCGGCGACCGCATCGGGTTGGTCGGACGCAACGGCGCGGGCAAGACCACCACCTTGCGCATCCTGGCGGGTGAGGGGGAGCCGTACGCGGGAACGGTCCTGCGGTCCGGGGACCTCGGCTACCTGCCGCAGGATCCGAAGGAAGGCAATCTCGACGTGCTGGCGAAGGATCGTGTGTTGTCGGCGCGGGGCCTCGACGAGATCATGCGCGGAATGGAGAAGCAGCAGGCGTTGATGGCCGAGTCCGTCGACGAGAAGATCCGCGATCGTGCGGTCCGCAAGTACGGGTCGCTCGAAGAACGGTTCGCGTCGCTCGGCGGGTACGTCGCCGAGTCGGAGGCGGCACGGATCTGCCACAGTCTCGGGTTGCCGGACCGTGTCCTCGGTCAGGCCCTCCACACACTCTCGGGTGGTCAGCGTCGTCGAGTGGAACTCGCCCGCATCCTGTTCGCGGCGTCCGACGGCTCCGGCGGCAAGTCGAACACCACGTTGCTGCTCGACGAACCGACGAACCATCTCGATGCCGACTCGATCACGTGGCTGCGCGGGTTCCTGCAGAACCACGACGGCGGTCTGATCGTGATCAGCCACGACGTGGACCTGCTCGCGGACGTCGTGAACAAGGTGTGGTTCCTCGACGCGGTGCGCGGCGAGGCGGACATCTACAACATGGGTTGGAAGAAGTACCTCGACGCGCGGGCCACCGACGAGGCACGGCGCCGCCGCGAGCGCGCCAACGCGGAGAAGAAGGCGTCGGCGTTGCAGAAGCAGGCGGCGAAACTCGGTGCGAAGGCGACGAAGGCCACCGCCGCGCAGAACATGGCCAAGCGCGCCGAGAAACTCCTCGCGGATCTCGACGAGGTGCGGGTGGCCGACAAGGTCGCGAAGATCCGGTTCCCGACGCCCGCGGCGTGCGGCAAGACCCCCCTGATGGCGAAGGAACTGACGAAGGTCTACGGATCGCTGGAGATCTTCACCGGCGTGGATCTCGCGATCGACCGGGGCAGCCGTGTGGTGGTGCTCGGACTCAACGGCGCCGGTAAGACGACACTGCTGCGTCTCCTCGCGGGCGTCGAACAACCGGACCTCGGTGAACTCGTGCCCGGACACGGATCGAAGGTCGGCTACTTCGCTCAGGAGCACGACACGATCGACGACACTGCGACGGTGTGGGAGAACATCCGGCACGCCGCACCGGACGCGGGGGAGCAGGACCTGCGCGGTCTGCTGGGCGCGTTCATGTTCACCGGACCCCAGCTCGATCAGCCCGCCGGAACACTGTCCGGCGGTGAGAAGACCCGGCTCGCGCTGGCCGGGCTGGTGTCGTCGGCCGCGAACGTGTTGCTGCTCGACGAACCGACCAACAACCTCGATCCGGTCTCGCGTGAACAGGTGCTCGATGCGCTGCGCAGTTACGAGGGTGCCGTGGTGCTGGTGACCCACGACCCGGGGGCGGCGGAGGCGTTGAACCCGGAGCGGGTCATCCTGCTGCCCGACGGCACCGAGGACCACTGGTCCCAGGAATACCTGGAGCTGATCCAGCTGGCGTGACGGGGATCGGCTCGGCCGATCCGCTCCGGACCATGGTGCCGTCCACTAGCCTGGGTGCCGGGGTCTTGTCTCGGTGACAGGAGGATGCGATGGCGCGTAACTCGGAGCGGGACGAGAGTCAGTTCCCGAAGGGAAGTCGGGTCACGGGCGAGTCGAGGAACCGCCTGCAGGAAGAATTGAAGCGGCGGTACGAGGCGGGTGCGAGCATCCGGACGCTGGCGCAGGAGATGGGTCGATCGTACGGCTTCGTCCACAATGTACTGGTCGAGTCCCAGGTGCGATTGCGTGGCCGTGGCGGACCGAATCGGCGCCGCGCGACGTCGGCGCAGAAGACCGCCGGCTGAACCCGGCGACCGTGCGACACGCACGAGTCAGTCGCGTCGGCGCACCGAGTCCTCGACGAGGTCGAGAACCAGGGCGAGATCCTTCTCGGCGTGCCCCGACGCGAGTCGTGCGATGAGCCCGTCGAGCACCAGATCGAGGTAGCCGACGAGCACCGCGGTGGGCAGGTCGTCGCGGAGTCGCCCGGCCTCCCGCTGCCGTTCGAGGCGGCCGACGGTCGCCTCGGTCAGCTCCGCGGAGTGCTGGGTCCAGGCCTTCGCGAACTCCGGATCGGTCCGCAGCCTGCGGGTGATCTCCAGTCGTGTGCCGAGCCAGTCGAACTGCTCGGGGGACGAGAGCATGTCGCGCATGACCTGCACCAGTCCTTCGGTGGCCGCGACATCGGCCATGCGCTTGGCGTCTTCCTGCGCGAGCGCGAGGAACAGCCCGTCCTTGTCCTTGAAGTGGTGGAAGATCGCGCCCCGGGACAGCCCCGTGGCGTCTTCGAGTCGGCGCACGGTGGCGCCGTCGTAGCCGTACTCGGCGAAGCAACGCCGCGCGCCGTCGAGGATCTGCGCGCGCCGCGCCGCGAGGTGGTCCTCACTGACCTTGGGCACTGGGCCGGTCCTTTCGACAGTGGCACGGGTGGGCCGACGGAAGGTGGGAGGGTGTGCGGCGGGCCCGAGACGAGAGTCGCCCCGGGCCCGCCGTCCCACCTGACAGTGGCCGGACGGCCACGTTCTACCGTCAGCCGCGGATCATGTTGCGCAGCACGTACTGCAGGATGCCGTCGTTGCGGTAGTAATCGGCCTCACCGGGGGTGTCGATCCGGACCACGGCGTCGAAGACGACCTTCTCGCCGTCCTCCTTCGTCGCGGTGACCTTGACGGTCTTCGGGGTGACGCCCTCGTTGAGCTTGGTCAGACCCTCGATGTCGAAGGTCTCGGTGCCGGTCAGGCCCAGCGTCTTGGCGTTCTCGCCGGCCGGGAACTGCAGCGGAACCACGCCCATGCCGATGAGGTTCGAGCGGTGGATGCGCTCGAACGACTCGGTGATGACGGCCTTGACGCCGAGCAGGCGGGTGCCCTTGGCAGCCCAGTCGCGCGACGAACCCGAGCCGTACTCCTTGCCGCCGAGGACGACCAGCGGGATGCCGGCGTTCCGGTAGTTCTCCGATGCGTCGTAGATGAACGACTGCGGTCCACCCTCGAGGGTGAAGTCGCGGGTGTAGCCACCGGACACGCCGTCGAGCAGCTGGTTCTGCAGGCGGATGTTCGCGAACGTGCCGCGGACCATCACCTCGTGGTTGCCGCGCCGCGAACCGAGCGAGTTGTAGTCCTTGCGCTCGACACCGTGCGAATCGAGGTACTGCGCAGCCGGGGTACCGGGCTTGATCGGGCCGGCCGGGCTGATGTGGTCCGTGGTGACCGAGTCGCCGAGCAACGCGAGGACGCGGGCGCCCTTGATGTCGGTGACGGCCTCCGGCTCGAGCGGCATACCGTCGAAGTACGGTGCCTTACGCACGTACGTCGAGTCGTCGCTCCACGCGAAGGTGTCGCCCTCGGGGGTCTCGAGGTTCTGCCAACGCTCGTCGCCCTTGAACACGTCCGCGTAGGACTTGCGGAACATGTCGCCGCTGATCGCCGACTTGATGGTGTCGTCGATCTCCTGCGCGGACGGCCAGATGTCCTTGAGGAACACGTCGTTGCCGTCGGTGTCCTGGCCCAGCGGATCGGTTTCGAAGTCGAAGTCCATGGTGCCCGCGAGTGCGTACGCGATGACCAGCGGCGGCGACGCCAGGTAGTTCATCTTGACGTCGGGGGAGATGCGGCCTTCGAAGTTGCGGTTGCCGGAGAGCACCGCGGTGACCGACAGGTCGTTGTCGTTGACAGCCTTCGAGATGTCCTCGGGCAGCGGACCGGTGTTGCCGATGCACGTGGTGCAGCCGAAACCGCCGAGGTAGAAGCCGAGCTTCTCGAGGTACGGCCACAGGCCGGCCTTCTCGTAGTAGTCGTTGACGACCTGCGAGCCCGGAGCCATGTTGGTCTTGACCCACGGCTTGGTGGACAGGCCCTTCTCGACCGCGTTGCGGGCGAGCAGCGCGGCACCGAGCATCACCGACGGGTTCGACGTGTTGGTGCACGAGGTGATGCCCGCGACCACGACGGCACCGTGATCGAGGACGAAGTCACCGCGCTCGGCGGAGCTCACGCGCACCGGGTTGGTGGGACGACCGTCGGCGCCGTTCGCCGCGGACAGCACGTCCACGGCTCCGTCGTCGGCGAAGGTCAGCTCCGCCGGGTCGCTCGCCGGGAACGACTCCTCGACGGCCTCGTCGAGCTTGGTGTGCGCGACCGGCAGCTGCTCCTCGACGTAGTTGTGGATGTCCTTGCGGAAGGCGATCTTCGACTCCGACAGCAGGATACGGTCCTGCGGGCGCTTCGGACCGGCGATCGACGGGACGACCGTGCTCAGGTCCAGTTCGAGGTACTCGGAGAACGCGGGTTCGCGGTCCGCGTCGTGCCACATGCCCTGTTCCTTGGCGTACGCCTCGACGAGGGCGAGTTGCTCGTCGTCGCGTCCGGTCAGGCGCAGGTAGTTGATGGTCTCCTCGTCGATCGGGAAGATCGCGGCGGTGGAACCGAACTCGGGGCTCATGTTGCCGAGCGTGGCGCGGTTCGCGAGCGGAACCTCGGCCACACCCTTGCCGTAGAACTCGACGAACTTGCCGACCACGCCGTGCTTGCGGAGCATGTCGGTGACGGTGAGCACGACGTCGGTGGCGGTCACGCCGGGCTGGATCTCACCGGTGAGCTTGAAGCCGACGACGCGCGGGATGAGCATGGAGACCGGCTGGCCGAGCATCGCGGCCTCGGCCTCGATGCCGCCGACGCCCCAGCCGAGCACACCCAGACCGTTGACCATCGTGGTGTGCGAGTCGGTGCCGACGCACGTGTCGGGGTAGGCCTGGCCGTTCCGGACCATGACGGTGCGCGCCAGGTACTCGATGTTGACCTGGTGGACGATGCCCATGCCCGGGGGGACGACCTTGAAGTCGTCGAACGCGCCCTGGCCCCAGCGCAGGAACTGGTAGCGCTCGCCGTTGCGCTGGTACTCGAGGTCGACGTTCAGCTCGAGCGCGTCGGCGCGGCCGAAGAAGTCGAGGATCACCGAGTGGTCGATGACCATCTCGGCGGGGGAGAGCGGATTGACCTTGTTCGGGTCGCCGCCGAGGGTGGTGACGGCCTCGCGCATGGTCGCGAGGTCGACGACACAGGGCACACCGGTGAAGTCCTGCATGATCACGCGGGCCGGCGTGAACTGGATCTCGACGCTCGGGTCGGCCGAAGGATCCCAGTTCGCGATCGCGCGGATGTGGTCGGCGGTGATGTTGGCGCCGTCCTCGGTGCGCAACAGGTTCTCCGCCAGAACCTTCAGGGAGTAGGGGAGTTTCTCGGTGCCGGGAACAGCGGACAGGCGGAAGATCTCGTACGAGTTGTCTCCGACCTGCAGCGTGCCCTTGGCGCCGAACGAATCAATACTGGTGCTCACGTCACAGCTCCACTCGTCGTTACGGCTCGCCGCCGACGGGGCTGTGTCGACGGCTCAAGCGAGGCACACGACGTCGACCGGTGGGATTCCGGTGAATACCGTCGCGGCGTCTCGTACCGAGTCTAACAGTACGCTTGTCCTACATAACCCCGGGCGTGAAGATCCGGCCGAGGCGGCATTCCGGAGCACGCGGACCGGAGGCGCATCGCGTAGGGTGCGGTGGTGCCGTGCGCGCGGCGCGATCCCGATTCCCGCACCACCGGAGAGACCCGACAGAATTGACTGCGCCACTGCCACGCATTCCCGGGCCCTCGGCCACCGACCTCCCGGCAGGCGTCAGCGTCGAGACGATACTGGCCGATCTCGCCGACGATCACGTGTCCGCGCCCGAGCAGTACGTCGGCGACATCGCCGCGCAGGTGCAGCGGGCCCGCGACAACGGATTCGATCTGAGTGTCGTGGTGCTCGACGCGAACCCGCGGATCGACACCCAACTCCGAGATCTGGCGACCGAGGTCGTGTCCGAGGACGGGGGCACCGTCCTCGTGCTCAGCCCCTCGTGGGTCGGCTCGTTCAGCGACACCGTGGACCGCGTCGACCTCGAGGCCGCGCAGGACCGCACCTACACCGGCAACCCGGTCGTGTCGACGACCAACTTCGTCGACTCGCTCGTCGAACCCTCTCCGCCGTGGACCCTGATGACCCTCCTGTTGATCGCCGTCGTGGCGGTCGCGGGTGCGGCGACCTGGTGGGCGAAGTTCCGCCGCGGGCCCGAGGGGGGCCCACACGCGGCTGCACCGCACGCCGAGGATCCCTCGACGATCGTCGCCGAGGATCCCGCCGATCGCTGACCCGGTACAGGGACTTTGCGTGTGAATTCACCGAGACCCGTGCAGCCCCCCACGCCGTGTCGTACGGTGCACATGGCGCTCTTGGGGAAGGAGTGTCACAACCCGAGTCGTGGGAACGCTGAGTCACGACCGGAACGGCACCGTCAGCGATGCACCGCGGGTCACCCGCGGCAGATTTCGGCGTCCGCAGATCCTTTCCCGAGCGGCGAAGGCCGGCCCGATGCCGGGCCGGCGCGACCGAGGGAGAGCGACTGTGCGTACGTTCGGCTTTCGCGGAGGAATTCGGCGGGACCATGCTCCCGCCGCATCGACCCGAACGTTCGCGGGCCCGGCCGCACCGGGTGGTGGGACGTCCGTGCGGCGAGCACGATCACGCGCACCCCGATGGTTCGTCGGGATCGGTCTGCTCACCGTCGTCGCCGTCGGCCTCGGATCGACCGCGGCAGCGGCACCCCCGGTCAACCCGAGTGACGCCGAACTCGAGGCCGCGGATTCGGCGGTCGACGCCGGACTCGACCGGGTGGGTCGACTCGTCCTCGAAATCGCCGGCGCCGATCAGCAACTCGCCGAACTCGACGATCAGGTCGCGATCAAGCGCGAAGACGTCAATCGAGCTCTCGTCGATCTGCAGAACGCCCGCACCGCCGCCGACGCCGCCGCGGCGGCGGTCGTCGAATCAGAACGGGCCCTGCGCGACGCGGGACACCGCATCAGCGACGCCCAGCACGACTTCGACGGTTTCGCCCGCGACAGCTACGTCCGCGGCGTCAACGGGGCCTCGCTCGGGATGTTCCTCGCCACCGACGGTCCCGGCGACCTCCTGGACCGCGCGCAGGTGATGCGGTTGCTGTCGTCCGGGCGGCAGGCCGTGCTCGACGCACTCGAACGAGCACGCACGGCCGAGGTCAACAGCAATTCGCGGGCGCGGGCCGCGAAGGTTGCAGCCGACGAGGCGGCCGCCGCGGCCGAGCAGCGCAGGGCCGACGCCGAGGCGGCGATCGCCGTCGCCCGCGCAGCACTCGACGCGCAGGCCGCCGAGAAGCAGCGGATCGAGCAGGAGCGGGCGCGGGCACAGGACGAGCTCGCGGCCGCCCGCACCACCGTCGCCGGACTCGCGGATCAGCGCGCGGAGTTCGTCGCATGGGAGGAACAGCGCCGCGCACAGGAGGCGGCCGAGGCCGCTGCGGCCGACGCGGCGCGTGCCGCTGCCGCCGAGGCCGCGGTGCGTGTCGCCGCCGACGCCGCCGCCCGCGCCCGCGCTGCCGAACTCGCCGACGGCCGGCGTGCGCACACCGAACTCGAGGCCCCCGATCCGCCCGCCACTCCGTCGATCGGGGGGACGGCTCCCGTCGACACCGGGGCCGATCCGACCACCGAGGACGCGGGTGGTGCCGACGACGGGATTCTGGTACCCGACATCGAACTGGAGCTCGACTTCGACCGTCGTGGATCGGACGGTCCGGGCACACGCACCGGCCCGCATTCGACGCCGCGCACCACACCGCGGCCCACACTCACGGGTGCCGCCGCGATCGAGACCGTGATCGACCGCGGCATGTCCCAGATCGGTGTGCCCTACGCGTGGGGAGGCGGCGACGAGAACGGTCCCACCCTGGGTATCCGCGACGGCGGCGTCGCCGACACCTACCGCGATTTCGAGAAGGTCGGCTTCGATTGTTCCGGCCTGATGATCTACGCCTTCGCCGGTATCGGGATCTCCCTGCCGCACTACACCGGATACCAGTACACGGCGGGCACCCAGATCCCGTCGGCCGAGATGAAGCGCGGCGACATGATCTTCTACGGTCCGAACGCCAGCCGGCACGTCGCCCTGTATCTCGGCGACGGCACGATGCTCGAGGCGCCGCAGTCGGGTTCGCACGTGAAGATCTCGCCGGTACGCTGGGACGGAATGACGCCGTACGTGGTGCGCATGGTGTCGTGACGGCCGTTCCGAGGTCGCCTCGGCGCTGCGGGCACGACACGGGGATTCGGCACCTGCAATAGTAGGTCCGGTAGGAGTAGTCCAGCGGAGCAACAGGCGAAAGCGGTGGATTCTTGGTGACCTCACGTGAGGGTGGGACGTCGGGCACGACCGGACCTCGGGCGCAGGGAGGCGCCCGGGCCGGAGAGGGGACCGGCAGCGTCCAGGCGGATCAGCGGCCCGGTGGCGCATCCGTCCCGGCACAACAACCGGGTACTGCGGGAGCGAGGACTGCGGGGGGACCGGCATCGGGCAACGGCAACGGGCCCGTCAACACGTCGAAGAGCGCTGCGCCGGCCGCGGATGCCCCGCGCGATCTCGGGCAGGATGTGCGGCTGCTAGAAAAGGCCGTGTACGAGGTCAAAAGGGTCATCGTCGGCCAGGATCTGCTCGTCGAACGGATGCTCGTCGGTGTCCTCGCCAAAGGGCACGTCCTGCTCGAGGGCGTGCCCGGTGTCGCCAAGACCCTCGCGGTCGAGACGTTCGCCAAGGTCGTCGGAGGCAGCTTCTCGCGTGTGCAGTTCACGCCGGATCTCGTGCCCACAGACCTGGTGGGTACCCGCATCTACCGGCAGGGCCGGGAGGAATTCGACACCGAGCTCGGTCCTGTCGTCGCGAACTTCGTGCTCGCAGACGAGATCAACCGCGCCCCCGCGAAGGTGCAGTCGGCGCTGCTCGAGGTGATGGCGGAACGGCACGTGACGATCGGTGGGAAGACCTTCCCGATGCCGGAACCGTTCCTGGTGATGGCCACGCAGAATCCGATCGAGAACGAAGGGGTCTATCCACTGCCGGAAGCCCAGCGGGACCGCTTCCTGTTCAAGGTGCTCGTCGACTACCCCAGCGTCGAGGAGGAACGCGAGATCGTCTACCGCATGGGCGTGGCCGCTCCCGAACCGAAGCAGGTCCTCGGCAACGACGACCTGATCCGGTTGCAGCGTGTCGCCTCCCGCGTGTTCGTGCACCACGCACTCGTCGACTACGTCGTGCGCGTGATCTTCGCGACCCGTGCCCCGGCAGAACTCGGGCTCGACGACGTGCGGGGCTGGATAGCGTACGGGGCGTCCCCGCGCGCAACCCTCGGGATCATTTCCGCGGCCCGCGCCCTCGCACTCGTGCGTGGCCGCGACTATGTGGTGCCCCAGGACGTCCTCGACGTCATCCCCGACGTGCTGCGGCACCGGCTCGTGCTGTCGTACGACGCGCTCGCCGACGACGTCTCACCCGACCACATCATCACCCGGATCCTGCAGACCGTCGGTCTGCCGCAGGTCGCTCCGCAGGTCACGACGCCGCCGCCCGCAGCTCCGCGGGTTCCCGCGGCGGCCGGCGCACCGGCCGCCGGGCCCGAGGCAGGTGCGGCACCGCGGTGAGCGAACGCGACTCCGCGTCGCCGCCGTCGTTCCGGTCCGGTCGACTGACCGATCCCGCGCTCACCGCGGCGCTGCGCACCCTCGAACTGACGGTGCGGCGCCGACTCGACGGTGTTCTGCACGGCGATCATCTCGGCCTGATCCCCGGACCCGGATCGGAACCCGGCGACGCCCGCGAATACCAACCCGGCGACGACGTCCGGCAGATGGACTGGTCGGTCACCGCCCGCACCACGCACCCGCACGTGCGGCAGACCGTCGCCGACCGGGAACTCGAGACCTGGCTGGCAGTCGACCTGTCCGCCAGCCTCGACTTCGGCACGGGGACGTGCGAGAAGCGGGACCTGGCGGTGGCGGCGGTCGCCGCAATCGCGCATCTGACCAGTGGAGGCGGCAACCGGATCGGCGCGGTCGTGTCCACCGGTCGCGACACCGTCCGGATCCCCGCGCGCGGGGGGCGTCTCTACGCGCAGTCGTTGCTGCGCACCGTCGCAACGGCTCCGCACGCGCCCGACGGCACCCGCGGTGACCTCGCCGGACTCGTGGATTCGCTGCGCCGGCCGGAGCGGCGCCGCGGGCTGATCGTCGTCATCAGCGACTTCCTCGGACCACTCGACTGGGAGCGGCCGCTGCGGGCACTGTCCGGACGGCACGACCTGCTCGCCGTCGAGGTCCTCGACCGCCGTGATCTCGAACTGCCCGATCTCGGGGACGTGGTCCTGCACGATCCGGAGACCGGCCGCACGCGGGAGTTCACCACCACCCCCCGGTTGCGTGCCGACTATGCCCATGCCGCCGCGCAGCAGCGCGCCGCGGTGCAGCAGGCACTGCGCCACTGTGGTGCACCGCTGCTGACGCTGCGCACCGACCGTGACTGGATCGCCGACATCGTTCGATTCGTCGCGGCGCGTCGACACAGTTTCGGTGCACCGCGCGCCGGTCGCGCGGCAGGACGGGGGACACGATGAGCCTCTCCGGGTTCGCATCACCGTGGTGGTTGCTGTTCCTGATCGTCGTCGCTGCGCTCGGCGTCGCCTACGTCGTCGTGCAACGCCGCCGTCTCGCCCACACTCTGCGGTTCACGAACTTCGAACTGCTCGACAAGGTGGCCCCCGACCGCCCCGGGCGGAGCCGACACGTGCCGGTTGCGCTGCTTCTGGTCGGACTGGCGCTGCTCACCGTGGCGCTGGCCGGACCGACCGCCGAGCAGCGGGTGCCCCGCAATCGCGCGACCGTGGTCCTGGCCATCGACGTGTCGCTGTCGATGGAGTCCACCGACATCGAACCGTCACGACTGGCGGCCGCGCAGGAGGCGGCGAAGGACTTCGCGGACGGGCTGACGCCCGGCATCAACCTGGGACTCGTCGCGTTCTCCGGTACCGCGTCGGTGCTGGTGTCACCGACCACCAACCGGGCAGCCACCAAGACCGCCATCGACCAGCTGCAACTGAGCGAACGCACCGCGACCGGCGAGGCGATCTTCACCTCCATGCAGGCCATAGACACGCTCGCCGCGGTCCTCGGCGGCGGTGACCAGGCGCCTCCGGCGAGGATCGTGCTGCTCTCCGACGGCAAACAGACCGTCCCGGAATCCCCCGACGATCCGCGTGGTGGGTTCACCGCCGCGCGGCAGGCCGCCGACAAGGGCATCCCCGTCTCGACGATCTCGTTCGGTACCGAGTACGGCACCGTCACCATCGAGGACGAACGGATCGCGGTGCCCGTCGACGATCCGTCCCTCGAGGAGATCGCGAACCTCTCCGGTGGCTCGTTCTTCACCGCCTCGAGCCTCGAGGAACTGCACGGTGCCTACGACACCCTCGAAGAACAGATCGGGTTCGAAACAACCCGGGGCGACGCCAGCCGGCCCTGGCTGCTGCTCGGTGTCCTCGCCGTCACCGGTGGGCTCGTCGCCGCGATGGTGCTGCGTCAGCGCCTGCCCTGACGGGTGACTGTGGCCGCCACCGACACCCTGTCCGTTCCCGTACCCACACCAGATAGGTTTGTCCGCATGACTGAAGCCCCCAGTTCCACCGCGCCGTCACGGAGTGCTGCCCCGCGCTCGGTGCTCGTCACCGGCGGCAACCGCGGTATCGGCCTGGCCGTTGCGCGGCGTCTACAGGCCGACGGCCACAAGGTCGCCGTCACCCACCGCGGGTCCGGCGCTCCCGACGACCTGTTCGGCGTCCGCTGCGATGTCACCGATTCCGATTCCGTCGACCGCGCCTTCGCCGAGGTCGAAGAACACCAGGGCGCAGTCGAGGTGCTCGTCGCGAACGCGGGGATCACCGACGACACGCTGCTGATGCGCATGACCGAGGACCAGTTCAGCAGCGTCCTCGACGCCAACCTCACCGGCGCGTTCCGCTGCGCGAAGCGGGCCAACCGGGCGATGCTCCGCGGCCGCTGGGGTCGCATGATCTTCCTCGGTTCCGTCGTCGGGCTCGCCGGCCAGGCCGGGCAGATCAACTACGCCGCATCGAAGGCCGGTGTGGTCGGACTCGCCCGTTCGGTCACCCGTGAACTCGGTTCCCGTTCGATCACCGCGAACGTCGTCGCGCCCGGATTCATCGAAACCGACATGACCGCCGAACTGTCCGACGATCTGCGCGACACCGCGAAGAAGTTCATTCCGCTGCAGCGTCTCGGGAAGCCGGAGGACGTCGCCGCGGTCGTCAGCTTCCTGGCGTCCGACGACTCCGCCTACGTGTCGGGTGCGGTGATCCCCGTGGACGGCGGCATGGGCATGGGCCACTGACCGTCCGCGAATCCGGACCGAATCCGATACTCACCGAAGGACTTCCACACTCATGGGCGGACTGCTCGACGGCAAGACCATCCTCGTCACCGGCATCATCACCGACGCCTCCATCGCCTTCCACACCGCGAAGGTCGCGCAGGAACAGGGCGCCAAGGTGATCATCACCGGTTTCGACCGGCTCCGACTGATCGACCGGATCGCGCAGCGGCTCCCGCAGCCGGTGCCCCCCGCGATCGAACTGAACGTGCAGGATCCCGAGCATCTGGCGACCCTCGCCGACCGGGTTCGTGAACATGCACCCGACGGCATCGACGGCGTGGTGCACTCGATCGCGTTCTCCCCGCGGTCCGGGCTCGGCAGCCCCTTCCTCGACGCCCCGTGGTCGGACATCTCCGCCGCCATCGAGATCTCCGCCTACTCGTATGCGTCGCTGGCGAAGGCGCTGTTGCCCGTTCTGACCGACGGTTCGGCGATCGTCGGCATGGATTTCGATCCGTCGCGTGCCATGCCGTTCTACAACTGGATGGGCGTGTCCAAGGCGACCCTCGAGGCCGTCAACCGGTACGTGGCGAAGGAGGTCGGGCCGCACGGTGTGCGTTCGAATCTCGTGTCCGCGGGGCCGATCAAGACCCTTGCGGCCAAAGCCATCGCCGGTGATGCCACCGGTCCGGGTGCCGAGATGAACCGCCTCAACGAGGGGTGGGCGGCCGCGTCACCGATCGGCTGGGACGTCGACGATCCGACGCCGGTCGCAAAGACCGTCTGCACGATGTTGTCCGACTGGATGCCGGGAACCACGGGGTCGATCGTCTACGTCGACGGTGGTTTCCATTCGCAGGTCCCGTTCGGCATCTGACCAGGAGCGCACCCGTGACGGAACACACCCCCGAACCCTTCGACGCGCTGATGGTGCTGTCGTTCGGTGGCCCCGAGGGCCCCGACGACGTCCGGCCGTTCCTCGAGAACGTCACCCGAGGGCGCGGTGTGCCTCCGGAGCGCCTCGACGAGGTGGCCCAGCACTATCTGCACTTCGGGGGTGTGTCCCCGATCAATGCCCTCAACCGGGCGATCATCGAAGCTGTGCGCACCGAATTCGATGCGTACGGAATCGATCTGCCGATCTACTTCGGCAACCGCAACTGGCATCCGTTCGTCGAGGACACCGTCGCGGAGATGGCAGGTGACGGTGTGCGCAACGCGCTCGTGTTCGCCACATCCGCGTGGGGCGGCTACTCCGGATGCCGCCAGTACCACGAGGATCTCGCCCGGGCCCGCGACACCGTCGGCGCGGAGGCTCCCGCGCTGACGAAACTGCGCCAGTTCTACGATCATCCGCTTGCCGTCGCGGCGGCCGCCGACGCGATCACCGCGGCCCGCGCGGACCTTCCCGACGACGTGCGGGACGGGGCTCGGGTCGTGTTCACTGCACACTCGATCCCGATCCGTGCCGACGCCGCCGACGGACCCACCGATCTCGGAGGGAGCCTCTACAGCCGTCAGGTCGGCGAGGCCTGTGCGCTCGTGGCTGCCGCCGCCGGGGTCGACGACTACGACCGGGTGTGGCAGTCCCGATCGGGGCCGCCGCAGGTCCCGTGGCTCGAACCGGACATCGTCGACCACCTCGACGATCTGCACGCGCGCGGTGTCGAGGCGGTCATCGTGGTGCCCATCGGCTTCGTCTCCGATCACCTCGAGGTGGTGTGGGATCTCGACACCGAAGCCCGCGACCACGCCGCCGCACTCGGCATGGGATACGTGCGGGCCGCGACCATCGGTACCGATCCCCGGTTCGCGCAACTCGTGCGCGTACTGGTGCAGGAGATGACCGACGGTGCGTCCGCACAGCGACTCGGCGTGCTGCCGATGCTCGGTGTCACCGACGACGGTCGCGCCGCCGCGTGCGCCGCCGCGTGCTGCACTCTTCCGGTGTCGCGGTGAGACGGGTACTCACCCGTCGATGACCGTCGGCCAGCCCGGGCCGGCCGGTTCGACGACCGGAGGTATCCGGACCGGAGGGTTCCGGTATGCGCGGAGATCGAACGGCGGATCGTTCAGGCACCGCGTGCGCGGCGACTCCGGATCGGTGCGCATGTCGTTGAACCGCTGCACATCCCACCCGTCGAACACATTCCACGTCGGATACGGCAGCCGGTGCTGCGGGTCGATTGCGGGACTGTTCGGTGTGGCCGGGTCGGTGCGCGTGACATACATCGAGTCGTAGTAGGCCGTTCGGCGGATACGCCACTCGCCGGTGTCGGAATTCTCCTCCGGCCGGCCGGAGTAGTCGAAGCACACTCCGACACGCGTAGACGGCCGGCCCTCGAAATCCGTGTCGGGTTCCACGTCGAACACGTGCAGATTCACTGTGCCGCGCTGTGGAGCGGGATCCGAATCGGGGTCGATGAAGTCGTCGAATCCCGTGTAGACAGCGTCCTTGTCCTTGGTGCGGAGCCACGCGTCCAGGCTTTCGACGTACGCGCGGACCACCTGCATCTCCGGCGATTCGAGATCGATGTCGCCCTCGGCGAACCACCGATACGACGCCACCGCGGCGTCGCCGCCGAGCGTCGCATACGGATCGGGTTCGGGCGTGGTGCCGCACCCGGTCGCGACCGCGACGATCAGCGCGGCGACGACGGTCGCGCGCGCTCCGGTGTTGTGTCGGACGTGGATCACGGTGGTACCTCCGTTGCGATGGCGTCGGCCGCGTGGGGAGTGAGGTGTCATCGCGGCTGGTGGTCTGCGGGTGTGTCGACTGCGACGGGCCAGCCGGGATGGAAGGGTTCGACCGGGGGAGGGATCGGGGTAGAGCGGCGATCGGGGTTGAAGTGCTTCATTTCGAGGGCGCACCGGGTTCTGGTTACGGTCGCTTCCGAACGATGGCGGCCGGTCGCCCAGTGTGCATTCCATCCAGCGAAGACGTCCCAGGTGGGGTACGGCAGGCGGCGGGTGTGATCGAGTTCGGGTCGGACGGGTTGTGTGCGGTCGTCCCGGGTGACGACGACTCCGACATTGAAACCGGTTTCGACCGGTACCCATGTCCCGGGCGTCTCCTCGATCGCGCGCGTCGATTTGTCGTAGCAGACGGTGACGCGGGTGGCGGGGTCTCCGTTGTCGTCGGTGATGGGTTCGACGCCGTAGATGTGCAGGTATGTGGTGCCGATACGAGGCGGGATGTGGACGCTGATGCCCTGGTATGTCTTACCGGGGTAGCCGGGGTAGACGGAGAGGTGGTCCTCGGTGCGTCCCCAGGCGTCCTGGCTTTCGGTGAAGGCGCGGGCGACCTGGACTTCGGGTGATTCGAGGTCGATTCCCGGCTCGGCGGTCCAGCGATAGGTGACCTGTCGTGCGTATTCGGCGTGTACCGAATGGGGGTCGGTCACCGGCGACGTCTGTGTCGGCGGGTCGGCCGAGCTGCACGAGGTCAGGAGAAGGCATGTGAGAAGTGGTGCAGCGCGGCGCAGGTGGGGTGCACTGTCGTATCGAGGGTGAGGTGTCATCGCGGCTGTTGGTCTGCGGGTGTGTCGACTGCGACGGGCCAGCCGGGATGGAAGGGTTCGACCGGGGGAGGGATCGGGGTAGAGCGGCGATCGGGGTTGAAGTGCTTCATTTCGAGGGCGCACCGGGTTCTGGTTACGGTCGCTTCCGAACGATGGCGGCCGGTCGCCCAGTGTGCATTCCATCCAGCGAAGACGTCCCAGGTGGGGTACGGCAGGCGGCGGGTGTGATCGAGTTCGGGTCGGACGGGTTGTGTGCGGTCGTCCCGGGTGACGACGACTCCGACATTGAAACCGGTTTCGACCGGTACCCATGTCCCGGGCGTCTCCTCGATCGCGCGCGTCGATTTGTCGTAGCAGACGGTGACGCGGGTGGCGGGGTCTCCGTTGTCGTCGGTGATGGGTTCGACGCCGTAGATGTGCAGGTATGTGGTGCCGATACGAGGCGGGATGTGGACGCTGATGCCCTGGTATGTCTTACCGGGGTAGCCGGGGTAGACGGAGAGGTGGTCCTCGGTGCGTCCCCAGGCGTCCTGGCTTTCGGTGAAGGCGCGGGCGACCTGGACTTCGGGTGATTCGAGGTCGATTCCCGGCTCGGCGGTCCAGCGATAGGTGACCTGTCGTGCGTATTCGGCGTGTACCGAATGGGGGTCGGTCACCGGCGGCGTCTGTGTCGGCGGGTCGGCCGAACTGCACGCGGGAAGAAGTGCGATCGTTGAAACTGCTGTGATCCACATCACCATGAAGGGCCGCCGACGGAGCGGATTCGGAATACACACCTTCACTCGGAGGCCCTTCCGACCTGAGGTGCGATATCGCCGTACCCAAGGCGGAACCTGGTGTTGTAGGTGACGTGGTCGACTCCGTACCAGCGCAGGGCGGGCTCGTAGGCATCCAGTGCCTGCGCCGGATCGCGGTCCTCCGGTAGTCCGCGAGGCTCACCGTCGGCACTGATCGCGCCGACTGCCAGAAGATCTCCGGAGATCAGAGGATCGTCCGGAATCCCCCTCGTCGCAACCGCGTGCGAGAGCAGTCCGTGCTCGTTACCAGCGGTCAGGTTCGTCTCCGTGATCGTGAACGGAGCCGAGGCACTGTCTTCGTCCGGCAGCGCGACCATGTCCCGCAACGACGTGTTCGACAGGTCGAGGGCCAACCCGATCGTCGCACTCGTCGCGGGGTGCAGCGCAACGAGATTGCGCACGATGGAGAAGTTGGTGTTGTAGGCGTCGGCGCGACGGTCCCGCATGTAGCTTTCGATCGCCGCGCGATCGGAGGACTGTTCGGCCGCAGCAGCGTAGATTCCCACGTCTCCCAGGGCTTGCAGTCGACCCGCGTAGTGCGCGGAAGCGGTGTTGCCCTCGTCGATGAACTGGCCCTGCAGAATACGCGAATACGTCGCCGACGCGGTACCGAAAGTTGCGGCGGACTCCGCGTCCGTGGACACGAGCGTGAATATCCGTTGCGCGCGGTGGTAGTCGTTCGTCGGTTCCAGGGCTTCGGCGGGCCAGGTGCTGCTGCCTTCGGTGCTGATCAGGTCCGGGATGTATCCGTGCAATCCGAGCGCTATTCCGCGTGTGAGGTGCGGGTTCACCTCACCGATGTTCGCTGTGTTCTCACCCTGAACGTCCATGAGCCGCCGGTAGTTGTCTTCATCGCCCAGGTACTGGGCCAGCCCCAACGCGGCCCGGTCGGCACGGACGGACAGATCCGACCGACCGGCCTCCTGCGCGACCACCAGATCGTCGGTCATCCACTCGGTCATGTGGGCCACCGCCGCACCGCCATCCGCCCAGTCGTGGGTGAACAATGGCGTGAGGACGTCGTCGCGCTGGATATCGGGCCGCAGGTCTCCGTCGACGTCGCCCGTGAGGATCCGCGTGTTCGCGTCGTGGTTGCGGGTGGCCAGTTCGACGAGGGGCATTGCGTTGTGATTCGGTCGTGCCGTCTGATCGGGTTCCGGGGATTCGAACTTGTCGACAAGATCCACCCGAGCAGCGGCGTTCTGCAGCAGGGTGGTCGACAGTTCGACACCGGGAACCCCGTCTGCCGATCCGACGAAATCCCAGAACTCGCGGTCGCGTGCTGCGGCGTCGAATGCTGCCGCGGGCGTAAATGATGCCCGGAATTCGTCGTACCCGCGCAGACCGGAAGCGGGGTCGTCGGTGACGACACGGATCTCGTCCGGAGTCAACGTTGCAAGATATGCCTCGTAGGAGTGGGCGTGCCGATGGGCCTCGGTGTCGTACTGCCGCAGATGGTCGTACGATGCGCTCAGTTCCCGAATGTCCGGGGGCAGCCTGTCCCAGCCTCCCCGTGCGTCGTCGACATCGCGGATGTTTTCGTGAGACAGGACGAGCAGACCGTTCGCGAGTGCCTCGCGTGCTTCCAGTGCCGAGGGACTACCGTTTTCGACGAGCATGCGTTGCATATCGAGCACCCCGTCGACACCCGCTTCCAGATACAGGCGTTCGAGGTACTCGAAAGCGCCCCGTGGAAGCGTCGACACCACGTCGCCGTCGACGATCTCGGCCCACGCACTCGGATCGATTCCCGCCGCAGCGAGGTTTGCGCGCAGCCGGCCGATCTCCTCCGGGGACAGATACCCGTCGTCGAACATGGACAGGCTGTTCTGCGCTTCGTCGGGGGCGAAAGCCGGCGCTGGGGGCATCACAGTGCCCAGTGCGGCGATCCGCAGTTCGAGTCGCCGAGTCAACTCGGCGTCGGCCTCGCCGATCGCGCGCAGGGCGTCCTGGATCATGCTCCATCGTCCGGCGGCATCGAGACCGTCCGCTCCCACACTCCCATTACCGTGAACCCCGTTGTCGTCGACGACGAATCCGGCTTCCTCGGCCTCGAAGATCTTGTCGTGCGCAACACTCAGTGCCGACGCCAATGACACTCGGGTGAACTCGATGGTTTCGGCGAGATCCGCGATCGCCTCGATGACCGACGACTGGCGGTTCTTCTCGAACTCGAAGTGCTCGTACGCGGCATCGGCGGCTTTGCTGGACCACCCTTGCCACAGATCCGTGGCCGCGCGAGCCATCGCATCGGACACCGCCCCGGCCGTGCTGGCGACGGTCCGCGTCGCATCGACATTGCTCGAGAGATCCAGCGGAGCCCACTCGCGTACCGCGCTGATCGTCGGAATCACAGCGGCGTCGCCTTGTTCAGTTCATCGACCAGGTAGTCCACCGTGTTGGTGTAGTCCTTGCACACTCGGTCCAGCGTGTCGTGAATCGACCACGCGCGGTCGGCCAGCCGGAGCAATGCCCGCGCGGTGGCTTCTTCGGCGAGCGCGAGACCGGACACGACCGAAGCGCCACCGGGGAAGTGTGTCGCGGCATCGGAATCGATATCCGAGGTATCGATGATGCTCATCTCTTCGGCGAGCCGGTCGAACCGAGCCGACACCGCCTGCAATTGTGGAATATCGACTTCGATCGAATCCGGCATACCGCCCTCCCCACCGCTCGCCTCGGGCCGTGCCCGACAGCGTCCCCCCTTGGACGACGCATACCGTAGACGACGCGGATCGGCCGGGCAACTCGCCCGGAGGAGAGTGGACGACGCCGATCGGTCGTCAGTGCCCGTGCAGCGCCGCCGCGACCGCTCCGCTGCGTGCGACACGCAGCGCCGAACTCAATGCACGCAGCGCCTCTTCGCGCCCGGACGTACCCGACGCCGAGCCGGCGCGTTCCGCCCCGCCGCCCGCTGCGACGGTGAGGATCGCCTCCACCTGATCGGCGGAGTCGAGGACACGGGCTGCGCGCACGGGAAGCGACGACGGGTAGCGGTGTCGCGCCAGTTCCGCTGCCGCAGAGGCTATCCGAGATCGCGGATCGCCGATGTCGGTGCCCGATCCGACCGTGGGAATCCCGGCGAGAGTGGCGGCCGCGTCCCGCACCGCCTCGCGGATCGCGAACTCCGCTTCACCCAGGCTGGGTACGGCACCCGGATCGGGAATCGGATCCACCGTGAACACGGTCCACCTCAACACATCCGGGCCCTCGACCACCGGAACGAGCCCCGCACCGGGCGCCCCGGGCACCCCGACCAGAATGCCTTGCCGCGCATCCATGGCTGCAGCAGCGAACGCGGTTCCCGCGGGAAGCCCACGGGCGTCACCCGGCGCCGCGAGCACGAGCCGCAGACCCGCCGCGCGGACGGTGTCGACGGTCCGCACGGTCGTGAGCAGCGTGGCAGCACCGTCCACCACACCGCGCTCGGGAAGACCCGCAGACCGCGCAACGTCGTCGTCGGCGGCGCAGAGCACGTGCGTCGGTGCCCAGGTGTGCAGAGCATCGATGACGTCGTCGGGAGAGGCGTGCCCACCCAGCCACGCACCCGCCCACAGGGTCAACGTCAGGCTGGGGGAGGTCACGGACGCAGCATACGGCGTGGCGACCCCGCCGAGCCGATCACGCTCGCCTACCGTGGTCGGATGTGAGCGCACGAGACATGTACGGCGGTGACATCTTCGCGGGCCACGCCCGCACCCGGCGGCCCGCGATCCCCGAGATGGCCGCGGACCGGGGGCTCGTTGTGGAGGACGCGGCGTCCGGCTGGTGCGGGGCGGTGGTCGGGTTCGACCGGACGTACGACGGCGACTTCGTGCGACTCGAGGACGCGGCCGGTCGCACCCGTCTGTTCGCGATGCGCCCCGCCGCCTTCCTGGTGGACGGGAACCCGGTGACGCTGGTGCGGCCGCGGGTGCCATCGTCCCGGCGGGCGCCGACCCGATCGGCGTCCGGGTCGACCCGCGTCGAGGGGCTCGAGGCCCGCGTCGCACGCGGCAGCCGCATCTGGGTCGAGGGCGTGCACGACGCGGCCCTCGTCGAACGGGTGTGGGGTCACGACCTGCGCGTCGAAGGTGTGGTCGTCGAACAGCTCGAGGGCCTGGACAACCTCGGTCCTCGGCTCGCGGACTTCGCCCCCGGGCCGGGGCGCCGAGTCGGGGTGCTCGCCGACCATCTCGTCGCCGGATCGAAGGAGGAGCGCCTGACGACGAACCTCGGCCCGCACGTCATGGTCACCGGGCATCCGTTCATCGACGTGTGGGAAGCCGTCAAACCGAGCGCGGTCGGCATCGACGCGTGGCCGGTCGTACCGCGTGGGCAGGACTGGAAGACCGGTGTGTGCCGCCAACTCGGTTGGGGTACACCACAGGACGGCTGGCGGCGGGTGTATTCGGCGGTGTCCGACTTCCGGGATCTCGACTCGGCGCTTCTCGGTGCTGTCGAACGACTCGTGGACTTCGTGACCGAACCGGACGGGGCATGACCCCGCACCGTGCGTACGGTGGCACCCCGGTGTCTGCGCGTGATGTCCGGATTGTGACAGGATGAACACGTGACGGCTTTGATCTGGCTCATCGCCGCTGTCGCGTTGGCCGCAGCGGAAGCGCTGACCGGCGACTTCGTCCTGCTGATGCTCGGTGGTGCAGCATTGACGACGGCGGGGGTCTCGGCGATCACCGACTGGCCGGTGTGGGCGGATGCCGTGGTGTTCGCACTCGCGTCGGTGGTGTTGTTGCTCGGGGTGCGGCCCCCACTGCGTCGCCGGTTCTCACGACCACCGGCTCTGACGACGGGCATCGACGCGCTCCCCGGCAAGCACGCGCTGGTGCTCGAATCCGTGGGAGTGCACTCGGGGCGCGTGAAGATCGACGGTGAGGTGTGGTCGGCGCGGCCGCTCGACGAGACCGAGTCCTACGAAGCCGGAACGACCGTGACCGTGATGGAGATCGACGGCGCGACCGCCGTCGTGTGGAGGGGACCGTAACCGTGGAAGCACTGATCGTACTGATCGTCCTCGTGGCGTTGGTGGTGATCGTGGTGGTCAAGTCGGTGGCGCTGGTGCCGCAGGCGGAGGCCGCCGTGATCGAACGCCTCGGGCGGTACTACCGGACGGCGTCGGGCCAACTGACGTTCCTCGTCCCGTTCGTCGACCGGATCCGGGCGAAGGTGGACCTGCGGGAACGCGTCGTGTCGTTCCCGCCGCAGCCCGTCATCACGCAGGACAACCTGACGTTGAGCATCGACACGGTGGTGTACTTCCAGGTCACCAATCCGCAGGCCGCGGTGTACGAGATCAGCAACTACATCGCCGCCGTCGAGCAGCTCACCGTCACCACGCTGCGCAACGTGGTCGGCGGTATGACCCTCGAGGACACCCTGACCTCCCGAGATTCCATCAACGGGCAACTGCGCGGAGTGCTCGACGAGGCCACCGGCCGCTGGGGGCTGCGTGTGGCGCGTGTCGAGCTCAAGAGCATCGACCCGCCGCCGTCGATCCAGGAATCGATGGAGAAGCAGATGAAGGCCGACCGCGAGAAGCGGGCCATGATCCTCACCGCCGAGGGGCACCGTGAAGCCGCGATCAAGACGGCCGAGGGCGACAAGCAGTCGCGGATCCTGTCGGCGGAGGGTTCCAAGCAGGCGGCGATCCTCGAGGCCGAAGCGGATCGACAGTCCCGGATCCTGCGGGGACAGGGCGACCGTGCCGCGAAGTATCTGGAGGCGCAGGGGCAGGCGAAGGCGATCGAGAAGGTCTTCGCCGCCATCAAGGCGGGGAAGCCGACCCCCGAACTGCTCGCCTACCAGTATCTGCAGACCCTGCCGGAGATGGCGCAGGGCGACGCGAACAAGGTGTGGCTGGTGCCCAGCGATTTCGGTGACGCACTCAAGGGTTTCGCCCGCACCCTCGGCGCGCAGGGCGATGACGGGGTGTTCCGGTTCGAACCGAGTCCGGTGGAGGAGGATCCACAGCGCCCCGAGGACGATTCCGAGGAGGTCGAGGACTGGTTCTCCACCAAGACCGATCCGGCGATCGCGCAGGCCGTCGCACGCGCCGAGGCGGAGGCCCGTACCCCCGTCGACCCGATGGTGCCGGGTGCCGGTGCACACCGGGCCGCGGCCACCGAGCCGCGCGCGGCGGAGTTGCCGCCGCCCGCGCCGCAGGCCGGGTACGGACCCCCGACGATGCCTCCGCAGTACCAGCAGGTGCCGCCGCAGTACCGTCAGTCGGACCCTCAGCAGCAGTACCCGCCCCAGCAGTAGAGGCGCGGGAGCCACCCGGTCACGGCGCGGTGCTCCGGCACCGCAGCCACGGCAGCAGCATCGCCCCGACGATCAGGCCCGCACCGACCCCCGCGAGCGGTGAGATCGACTCCCCGAAGGCCGCCGCGCCGACGAGCATCGCGACCACCACCTCCAGGTAGGACACGGCGGACAGCTCCGCGGCTCGGAGGTACGAGCCCGCGACCACGAGCAGTCCGAGCGCGAGCAGCCCACACACCACGAAGAATCCGGCCGACCACATCCAGTTCGCGGGGGTCATCGAGGACAGGTCGGGCCGGGTCACCGACACCATTGCCGCCGTCGCGACGGCACCGAACGTGAACGTCCAGAAGCTGCGCACATCCGCGGGCACGTCGGTGCGGTACCGGTAGCACAGCAGCGCCGCACCGTAGAACACGCCCGACGCGACACCGAGCGCGGTACCCGGTACCTGCCCGTCGGAGGGTGCGACGCGGTCGGCGTCGACGAGTCCAGCGGCGAGGAGCATGCCGGCGAAGGCCAGTCCGATCGACAGGGCGTCGCGTCGCGTGACGGTTTCGCCGAGGACGGTGCGGGCGAGGACGGTGGCGATCACGGGGCCGAGATAGTGCAGCACCACCGCGCGCGACAGGTCGGTGAGCACCGTCGCGGACAGGTAGGTGGCGAGTGACAACCCGAGGAACACGCCCCCGAGGATCACCGACGGGGACAGGCGCACACGTCGGAGCCCGCTGAGCCGCCCGGACAGGAGCAGCAGTGCGAGCATGCCGACGGCGCCGACGAGCATCCGTCCGAACGTGAGCGCCTCGCCGAGTACGGCACCGGGCGGGGTGGCGTGCCGTCCGAAGAGGCCGGCGAGCCCCATCGCGGTGGCCGAGACGACGATCGCGGCGATGCCGAGGCGGCGACGTGACACGCGGGGTGGGCGATGCGGAGTCGGGGTGCTGACGGTGTGCACGCGCGTGGGCGCGCCGACGGACAGAGCCACGGAACTTCCTCCGGACAGGGCGCACACGGTGCGCGGGCGGGTGTGTTGTTCCCCGCTCTGTCATGGACCTGAGAGCTTTCGCGGATCCGGTGGATCCGCTTACACCGTCGGTGAGCCCGAGAGGGCTGCTTTCCAGAGGAGCCTCGTCGCGGCGGTCCGGTGGCCTGAGAGATTCCCGGGGAGGTTGCTCCTTCGGCGCCCGCGCATGGCGGGACTCTCCCGCCGCGATTCGGTGGCATGTTCGGTTGTCGATCGACGAGTATGCCAGGTGAGCCGCCGCGCCGCGCCTCCGACCCGTGCGCGTTTGTGGTGGTCCTGGCTACCAGCAGTGCGCACGGGTGGGGTCGACGAGGGCCGTTCAGGTGAGGAGGGCCCGCCCGACACCGCAGGCGGCGACCGCCCACAGGACGCTGGTCGCGGTGCCGATGATGAACTGCTCGGAGGCCTGAGGTTCGCGGAGTTCGGGATATCGGGCGAGGCCCTTCACCGCCATGATGATCGCGATGCCCTCGGGCCAGCCCGCGAGGATCGATGCGGTGACCGCGGCGCGTTCGAGGACGCCGATGACGCGGCCGCCCCGCAGCGGACCCGGTGGGGGAGAGGGCGCGGGTCCGGCATCGGGTTGGCGCCGTGCGATGCGGAAGGCGACGAGCACGGTGGGGCCGCCGCCGGTGATCGCGGCGAGCGCGGTGAACACCAGCGCGACCACCACGGCGACACCCTGCGCGGGTGGGGCCGCGGCGGCGGCGAGGGCGGCGACTGCCAGCGCGACGAGGCTCACGAGCGCCGAGGTTCGCACCCGCGGTCGTGGTAGCAGCATCAGCGCGGGAGCCGCGGCGGCGACGGCGAGGCACAGCAGCGCGACGACGGTCAACGGTCGGCCCTTCCGAGGAGGCGGTGGGCGAGCGGACGCCCGGTGAGCTCGGCCTGCCACCACGCGGTGTGCAGTCGCTGCGACACGGCCTGTTTGCTGATGCCGAGGGTCTCGGCGATCTCGGTCCGGGTGTGCCCGGCGAGGGCCAGGGCGACGGCCTCGTGCCCCTGTTCGGTGCGGCGCAGCACGATTGCGGCGAGGAGGGTCAGCACGGCGTCGGCGTCGGTGGCGCCCTGCTGGTCGGTGCCGTCGACGGCGATGCGGCCGGGCGCGTTCTTGGCGCGTTCGACTGCGAGACGGGCCTGTTCGAAGGCAGGCCCGCGACCGGCGCGGGTCTGCTCGGGTAGCGGTGTCTCCACGGCACCGATTCCCACCCCGACGCTCCATCGTCCGCGTCGCAGCAGTTCGAGCGTGAGGTCGACGACGACGACGGGATCGTCGGTGACGGCCTGAACCTCGTCGCCGGCGGTGCGCTCGAACGGGCGGAGCAGGCGGGGTTCGCGTAGTTCGGTGAGCAGTTCGGTGACGCGGTCGACGTCACGTCGGCTGCCGCGCTGGTCGACCGTCAACACGAACATGAGTCAAGGGTGATGCCTTGAAAGAGAAAAATCAAGCGTTGAACCTTGACGGGGTGGCGGGTTCCGCATCGACCACCGCGTCGAGTGCCGACCCCGCCGGCTCGGGAAGCCGTGCTTCGAGCAGGAGACCACCGACACCGAACGCGATGCACACCGCGGTCACCGCGACCAACGCGGGGCTGGACTGCCCTGTGAGTGCATCACCGAGCAGTACCACCGCGACCGTCCCCGGCAGGATTCCCACGACCGTCGCGAACGTGTACGGCACCATCCGCACCGACGACACCGCGCAACAACAGTTGACGACGAAGAACGGTGCCGCCGCGATCAACCGCAGCGACCCCACCGCGAGCCACCCGCGCCGCGCCAGTCGCAGGTCGATCGTCTTCGCGACGGGATGCGTCAGATGCGTGGCCACCACCTCGCGCCCCACCGCGCGCACCAGCAGGAACGCCAGTACCGCACTGATCGTCGTCGCGGCCGCCGTCACCGCGACGCCGAGTGCACCGCCGAACAGCACTCCGGCGCTGAGTGTGAACACCGTCCGGGGCACGGGGGCGATCGTCACCAGCGCGTGCACGACGAAGAACGTCAGGACGAGCACCGGCCCGTCCACCGACTCCGACCACTGTCGGACCTGCGAGATCGACGGATGCGGCACGAGCAGCGCGATCGCCGCCAACCCGGCCAGGAGAACGAGGATGCCGACGACTCTGCGGTCCTTGAGAATCCTCGTCACGACCGCTCAGCCTACCGTCCCGACGTGCTCGACACCGCGGACGGAGGGGGTAGTGCAACGAACCACAGTGCCGTTGCGCATACTCATTATCGATCGTTAGCCAACCTGTGGTGATCCCCACAACAGATTCACCGTGTGTGCGGCTGGCATCACAGCCGTGTCGGCTTAATGTGTGTGCGTCGGAAACGTCTGCCCGGTCGACCCCGGCCACCGAACGCCTGCACACCCGCAGTAGGAGGAATCGCACGTGTCATTAGCTGCAGAAGCCGAGGACGCCGCGCGCGCGTACGCGCAGTGGCAGAAGGCGGTCGCGGGGGTGCTGGCCAAGTCCCGCCGCGTCGATCCGGCCGAACTGGGCCCCGAGCCGCAGCGTCTGCTCGAAACCACCACGTACGACGACGTCACCGTGTCCCCGCTCTACGGTGAACTCGACGAACACCCCGAGGCGCCGCTGCCCGGTGCGTTCCCGTTCGTGCGCGGTGGCTCCGCCACCCGCGACGTCACCGTCGGCTGGCTCGTCTCCGCGCGATTCGACGGAACCGACGCGAAAGCCCTCAACGAACGCATCATCGACGCCCTCGGCAACGGCGTGAGCGCCCTGTGGCTGCGCACCGGGGCCGACGCACTGCCCGTCGACGCGCTCGGTACGGCCCTCGACGGTGTCTACCTCGACCTCGCGCCGATCACCCTCGACGCCGGCGTCGACACCGCCGCCGCGGCGACCGCGTTCTACACGCTGCTCGACACCCGCACCGACGTCGCCGACCGCGCCGCCGTGCGTCTCGCGCTCGGCGCAGCACCGTTGACCAGTGCCTTCTCCGGCCGCGACGACGTCACCGTCGCCGAGGCCGTGGACCTGGCGCTCGCCGCCGCCGACCGCGGCGAGAACGTCCGCGCACTCACCGTCGACGGCACCGCGTTCCACAACGCCGGAGCATCCGATGCCGAGGAACTCGGTGCATCGATCGCTGCGGCCCTCGCCCATGTTCGTGACCTCGTCGCCGTCGGACTGCCCGTCGAACGGGCCCTCGGCCAACTCGAGTTCCGGTTCTCCGCCACCGACGACCAGTTCCAGACCATCGCCAAGTTCCGGGCCGCCCGGCAGTTGTGGGCTCGCGTCGCGCAGGTCGTCGGGGTGCCGGACGCCGGCAACGCCCCGCAGCACGCGGTCACGTCCGCGGCGATGATGGCCCAGCGCGACCCGTGGGTGAACATGCTGCGCACCACCCTCGCCACCTTCGGCGCGGGCATCGGTGGCGCCGATTCGGTCACGGTGTTGCCGTTCGACGCGGCGCTGCCCGCCGGCAGCCTCGACGTGTCCGAGTCGTTCTCGGCCCGCATCGCGCGCAACACCCAGCTGCTGCTGCTCGAGGAGTCGAATCTCGGTCGTGTCCTCGATCCGGGCGCCGGATCCTGGTACGTGGAGGAACTCACCGCGCAGGTCGCCGCGAAGTCGTGGGAGTTCTTCCAACAGATCGAGGCCGCGGGCGGCTACCTCGCGGCACTCGACGCAGGACTCCTCGGTGAGCGGATCGCCGCGACGCGCGAGCGCCGCGCGTCGGACATCGCGCATCGACGCACCGCCGTCACCGGAGTCAACGAGTTCCCGAACCTCGCGGAGAACCCGCTGCCCGCCGGTGCCGCCACCGCCGGCGACATCGCGGTGCGATACGCCGCGCCGTTCGAGGCGCTGCGCGACCGCTCCGATGCGTATCTCGCTGCGCACGGCGCCCGCCCGACGGTGCTGCTCGCGCCGCTCGGCCCGGTCGCCGAACACAACGTGCGCACCACGTTCGCGACCAACCTGCTGGCCGCCGGTGGCATCGCCGCCGTCGACCCGGGGCCGCTCGACGTCGACGACGACACGATCGCCGCCGCCGTCCGCGAATCCGGGGCCACGATCGCGGTGCTCTGCGGAACCGACGCCCGCTACGGCGAGCACGCGGCCGACGCCACCGCAGCCCTGCGCCGCGGCGGCATCACCACCGTGCTGCTCGCCGGACCGGAGAAGGCCGTCGGCGATGTGGGGGCGGAGGGCCGCCCCGACGGCTTCCTCACCGCCCGCATCGACGCGGTCGCGGCCCTGACCGACCTGCTGAACACCCTGGGAGCGTAAGTGAGCAACCAACACGAGATCGGCAGCTTCGCCGATGTCCCGCTGACGGACCCGGAGGCGCCGACACCCGACGCTCCCACCGCGGAGCAGGCCGCCACACTCGTCGAGTCCGTCGCGACCGCCAACAACTACACCGTCGACGACGTCGTGTGGAACACCCCCGAGGGCATCGACGTCAAACCGGTCTACACCAAGGCCGACCGCGACGCAGTCGTCGCCGAGGGCTACCCGCTCGGCAGCTACCCGGGTGTCGCCCCGTTCGTGCGTGGCCCCTACCCGACGATGTACGTCAACCAGCCGTGGACCATCCGCCAGTACGCCGGGTTCTCCACCGCCGCGGAATCGAATGCCTTCTACCGACGCAACCTTGCGGCCGGACAGAAGGGCCTGTCCGTCGCGTTCGACCTCGCGACGCACCGCGGCTACGACTCCGACCACCCGCGCGTGCAGGGGGACGTGGGCATGGCCGGTGTCGCGATCGACTCGATCCTCGACATGCGGCAGCTCTTCGACGGCATCGACCTGTCGCAGGTGTCGGTGTCGATGACCATGAACGGCGCGGTGCTGCCGATCCTCGCGCTGTACGTCGTGGCCGCGGAGGAGCAGGGCGTCAAGCCCGAGCAACTGGCCGGAACCATTCAGAACGACATTCTGAAGGAGTTCATGGTCCGCAACACCTACATCTACCCGCCGAAACCGTCGATGCGGATCATCTCCGACATCTTCGCGTACACCAGCGCGAAGATGCCGAAGTTCAACTCCATCTCGATCTCCGGCTATCACATCCAGGAGGCCGGAGCCACCGCCGACCTGGAGCTGGCCTACACGCTCGCCGACGGAGTCGAGTACATCCGCGCCGGACTGGACGCGGGCATGGACATCGACAAGTTCGCGCCGCGTCTGTCGTTCTTCTGGGCGATCGGCATGAACTTCTTCATGGAAGTCGCCAAGATGCGGGCCGGGCGTCTGCTGTGGAGCGAACTCGTCGCGAAGTTCGATCCGAAGAACGCGAAGTCGCTGTCGCTGCGGACGCACTCACAGACCTCCGGCTGGTCGCTGACCGCGCAGGACGTGTTCAACAACGTGCCGCGCACCTGTGTGGAGGCCATGGCCGCGACCCAGGGGCACACCCAGTCGCTGCACACCAATGCGCTCGACGAGGCCATCGCGCTGCCGACGGACTTCTCCGCGCGTATCGCCCGAAACACGCAGTTGCTGCTCCAGCAGGAATCCGGCACGACCCGTCCGATCGACCCGTGGGGCGGATCGCACTACGTCGAGTGGCTCACTCACCAACTCGCCGAGCGGGCCCGGGCGCACATCGCCGAGGTCGAGGCGGCGGGCGGTATGGCGCAGGCCATCTCCGAAGGCATCCCGAAGTTGCGCATCGAGGAGGCCGCGGCCCGCACCCAGGCCCGCATCGACTCGGGCCGGCAGCCGCTGGTCGGCGTCAACAAGTACGTGCCGGCCGAGCCGGACAGCATCGAGGTCCTCAAGGTCGACAACACCAAGGTGCGTGCGGAGCAGATCGCGAAACTGCAGCAGTTGCGCGCCGAGCGTGACGAGGCAGCGTGTCAGGCGGCGCTCGCCGAACTCACCCGGGCCGCCGCCTCGAACGAACGCGGCATGGAGAACAACCTGCTCGCGCTCGCGATCGACGCGGCCCGAGCGAAGGCGACCGGCGGTGAGATCTCGGACGCGCTCGAGAAGGTCTACGGTCGGCACCAGGCCGAGATCCGCACGATCAGCGGTGTCTACCGGGACGAGGCCGGAAAGGCGGGCAACATCAGCACGGCAACCGAACTCGTCGCCAGGTTCGCCGAGGAAGAGGGGCGTCGTCCCCGCATCCTCGTCGCGAAGATGGGGCAGGACGGGCACGACCGCGGCCAGAAGGTGATCTCGACGGCCTTCGCCGACCTCGGCTTCGACGTCGACGTGGGACCGCTGTTCCAGACCCCGGAGGAGGTCGCCCAGCAGGCGGCCGACAACGACGTGCACGTCGTCGGTGTGTCGTCGTTGGCCGCGGGACACCTGACCCTGGTGCCCGCGTTGAAGGCCGCCCTCGCCGAGGTCGGCCGCGAAGACATCATGATCGTGGTCGGCGGCGTCATCCCGCCGGGTGACTTCGACGAACTGTACGAGGCCGGCGCCACCGCCATCTACCCGCCCGGCACCGTCATCGCCGATGCCGCATCGGGTCTGCTGCGCAAGCTCGCCGACCAGCTCGGACACGACCTCGGGAGCTGATACGCCGATGGGAGACACTTCGGTTCGGGCGGCGACGGCCCGTCGCCGCCCGGTCGATCTCGACGCCCTCGCGGACGCCGTACTCGGGAGCGACCGGGCCGGTCTGGCCCGCGCGATCACCCTGATCGAATCCACCCGCGACGATCATCGGGATCAGGCCCAGCAGCTGCTGCTGCGTCTGCTCCCGCACGCGGGAGGCGCCATGCGCATCGGCATCACCGGTGTGCCCGGAGTCGGCAAGTCGACGTTCATCGACGCGCTCGGCATGTTCCTCGTCGAGAAGGGGCATCGCGTCGCGGTGCTCGCCGTGGACCCGTCGTCCACCCGCTCCGGCGGGTCGATCCTCGGCGACAAGACGCGCATGGCCCGGTTGTCGGTGCGGCCCGAGGCCTACATCCGGCCGTCCCCGACGGCCGGGACGCTCGGGGGCGTCGCCAAGGCGACCCGCGAGACGATGGTGTTGCTCGAGGCCGCCGGGTTCGACGTGATCCTCGTCGAGACCGTCGGTGTCGGCCAGTCCGAGGTCACGGTTGCGAACATGGTGGACTGCTTCTGCTTCCTGACGCTGGCCCGCACCGGCGACCAGTTGCAGGGCATCAAGAAGGGTGTGCTCGAACTCGCCGATCTGGTTGCCGTCAACAAGGCCGACGGCGACCACGAACGCGACGCCCGGGTGGCCGCCCGCGAACTTGCCGGCGCGATGCGCATGGTGCACCCACACGACGCGCTGTGGAAACCGCCGGTCATCACCATGAGCGGTCTCGAGGGCAGGGGCTTGGACGAGTTCTGGGGCACCGTCCTCGAGCACCGTACCGTGCTCGGTGAGGCCGGGCGGTTCGAGGAGAACAGGCGACGACAACAGGTCGACTGGATGTGGACGATGGTGCACGACCAGTTGCTGCGCCGTCTCGAGACGAATCCCGCAGTCCGACGGATCCGGGAGGACACCGAAGCCGCGGTACGGGACGGCTCGTCGACCGCCGCGCTGGCCGCTCAGCGGATCCTGTCGGCGTTCGACGGCGACGACGGGTAGAACCCGACCGGGCGCTCCCCGTCGCCGCCACCGGGCACTCAGAGGTCGAGCAGGTCCGTGACCACCCGGACCGCGGCGGCTCCGTCGAGGGCCGTGCCGTCCGCCCAGTGGCCGCCGGTGACGGACACCTGGACGTCGGGCAGTTCGACGGTGGTGACGACGGGCCCCGGTTCGCCGGCGGCGTAGGACAACGCGTAGGCGACGCCTCCGGCCGCGTCGATCGCGTCGTCGTCGAGCACCTCCATGCCCCCGGCCTCGAGCACGGCGGCGTCGGAGACGACCCCGGTTCCGGCGGCGAGGGTCACTCCCACGGAACGTTCGCCGCCGGGGGACATCCACATGCACGACACGGCGTAGGGGCTGACACCGTTGCCGGAATCCTGCTCCAGGCCGTCGAGGTGATCGCCGAGGGCGGGTGCGACGGCACCGCAGTCCGGGAACCGGGCGAGGAGTTCGTCGTCGAGGAGGGCATCGGCGGGGATGTTCTCGTCGCCGTAGATGTCGGCGAGCGCATCGTCGAATTCTGTGGTGACGTCGGTGGTGGCGGAGCCCTGGGTGGGCGCCGGATCGGTATCGGACGAGCATGCGCCGAGCAGGGTGGCGCAGGCGAGAACGGCGGGCAGGGCGAGGACGCGGTGTCGGATCACACGAGGCATCGTATCCGTGAACCACCGATCTGTTGATCTTGGTGTCCCGGTCGACGGGTGTGACCCTCAGAGACGCCGGTACCCGTCCAGCGGTGCCAGGGAGGGCACCACCGCGTCGGACGCGCCGTCCCCGGCCCGATGGTGCGGATACAACACGTGCTCGGGATCGACCACCGTCACCCGCAACCCGTCGAGACGCAGCCGGCGCACCGCCTCCCGAAGCATCCGCTCGGCGACGTCGTCGACCGAATGCACCCGCCGCAGATCGAGGATCACCGAGTCGATTCGGCCGCGGGGACGGTCACCGGCCGGGGCGGTGTACGGTCCGTCGCTGTCGGACAGGGCCCGCAGGACGTGTTCGGCTCCGCTGAACTGCAACGTGCCCTGCAGGCTGCACACCCGCACCGTGTTGCCCCGTGGTCCCCGCAACACTCGGTCGCGCCGGATCGCGGAACGCGCGGGCTCCGGTGCGTCCATGATGTGCATACCCATGTCGGCGGACAGTCGCGTACACATCCGCACACCGCGGACACTCGATCCGTGTGCGTCCAGGCGCGGAGAGAACGTCGCGATACCGAACTGACCGGGAAGGGCGCCGAGTACACCACCGGACACACCGCTCTTCGCGGGGAACCCGACCGTCGACATCCAGTCACCGGCCGCGTCGTACATCCCACACGACATCATCACGCTGAGCACCTGCCGCACCACCTGCCGTGACGCGACCCGGCGCCCGGTCGACGGCTGGACACCGCCGTTGGCGAGGGTCGCGGCCATCAGCGCGAGATCCCGGGCGGTGACGGTGATCGAGCACTGGCGGGTGTACCCGCGCACCACATCCGCGGGATCGCCGTCGAACACCGCGTAACTGCGCAGCATGTTCGCGATCGCGGAGTTCCGGTAGGCGGTGCCCCACTCCGACTCGTACACCGCCTCGTCCACGCCGAGGTCACGACCGGCGAACGCGGACAGACCGCTGCGGATGCGTTCGAATCGCTCGTCGGGAGTCGCTGTCGCGGGCCCGACCAGAGCGTGCGTGGTCAGCGCGCCGGCGTTGATCATCGGATTGAGCGGACGTCCCGACTCGCGGTCGAGGGACAACTCGTTGAACGCCTCACCACTCGGTTCCACCCCGACGCGGTCCAGTACCGCATCCAACCCGAGTTCGGTCAGCGCCAAGGCGTACACGAACGGTTTCGAGATCGACTGGATCGAGAACGGTGAATCCGCGTCACCGGCGGAGTACACGATCCCGTCCACCGTGGACACGCACACCGCGATCCGGTCCGGATCGGCGTGCGCGAGCTCCGGAATGTAACCGGCGGTCGCACCGGGATTGTCGGAGCCGCACGCCTCGACGACCTCGAGGAGATAATCGGGGATCGGGGACCTCATGCCGGACCGGGAAGATCTTCCTGGAGCGACGGCGCCGCGGGCGCGTTGAGCTTCTCGAGCGAGCCGGCGGACTCGGCGCGGGTGAGCCGCGAACGCTTCCACGACACGGTCAGGAGCGCGATCCAACCGGCGATCAGCGCCGTGTAGACGACGGCGACGAGCGCCCCGTGCAGCTCCGCCGCGACGACGAGTTTGTGGGCGTTGGTGAGCACGATGATGCCGCCCACCGCGGTGCCCAGCAGCGTGGCGGGCACCCGCGACACCAGCCACGCGGCGAACGGTGCGGCGATCGCGCCGCCGATCGCCAGACCGGCGACGATCAGGAGATTGCCGAGCGACTCACGGCCGAGACCGAGGAGGAAACCGAGGCTGGCCGCGACCGCGACGAGGAACTCGGAGGCGCTCACCGACCCGATCACCGTGCGCGGCGCCGTCTTTCCGCGCGACAGCAGCGTGCTCGTCGTGATCGGCCCCCAGCCGCCGCCCCCACTCGCATCGATGAATCCACCGAAGAAACCGAGCGGTGACAGGAACTTCGCGGTGTGCGGGGACGTGCGTGCGTGCGCCACCGCCGGCGGCCGCACCGAGAACCGGAACGCCACGTAGAGACCGATCGCCAGCAGGATCGACGCAGTCACCGGCGCGGCGGCCTCCGTGGACAGCCCCGACAGGACGGTGGCGCCGAGAAACGCGCCGATCGCGCCCGGCACACCGAGTCGCAACACGACCTTCCAGTCGATGTTGCGGAATCTCCAGTGCGACACACCGGACACCAGGGTCGTCCCCACCTCGGCGAGGTGCACGGCGGCGCTGGCGTGCGCCGCACCCACCCCACTGAAGACGAGCAGGGTCGTGGCTGTGACACCGAACGCCATACCGAGGGCGCCGTCGACCAGCTGGGCGCCGACACCGACGAGCGTGAACACGAGCAGATTGAGCATGCGACGAGCTCCGTACGACTGGAAGTGACCGAGAACGACACGCCGAACGGAACGAACCGCTCAGCAGTACACCCGGGTACAACACGCACAGTCGAAGCATGCACCACGACGGGTCGGCCAGAACGCCATCAGCGCAAGCCGAGCAGCCGGAGCCGCCTCGTAGCTTGTCGCGTGCACGTTTCCGCCCGTCCTCACGTCGCAGATGCCGCCGCGGATGCGACGACCGATCGAGCATAGCCCGTCGGCGCCGCCGGACGCACCTCGGAGCCGAGGTGTGTCGGACACCGCGGCCACGGCGCGGACGGCGGGGAGGCCCACGGTGCCGGGCCGGTTCAGGGCAGCCGTCGCACCTCGATGTCGAAACCGGCCTCGCGCAGCCGCCGGGTGAGCACGTCCCCGAACGCGACCGCCGGGGTGAGTACACCCCCGCCGGCGTGCAGGGCGCCGCCACCCGTGGCGAGGGACAGCGCCGACTCGGCGAGCATCACCGCCGTCGCCTTGTAGCCGGGATCGCCCTGGGCCGCGAAACGAGCCGTGTAGCGGGCACCCGATTCCGTGGTCGTGAACACGTCCACCGCGAAGTGGCCGTGCTCGCGGGTCTTCTTCGAGGGCCCCTCGCCGGGTGCGGGCAGCACCTTGTCGAGGACGAACCGCGTCGGCGCGAACCCGAGCCCGGCGACCAGCGCGCCGAGGCCACCGGCGACGATCGCCGCGAACACCGGCGACGCGAACGACGACCCCACGCTCATCACCTCCCGGTACCGGAACCGCCGACCGTACGACCAGCCGGTCAGCGCATTGCTGCGTCGGACCACCCGAGTGTTGTACGAGGCCATCACGAACGGTGCCTTCCATCCCGTGAGTTCCGGAGCGATCGACCGGCCGTCCACCATGACCACGTCGCTCTGCGCACCGAGATCGGGCTCGCCGTCCCGGTCGGGGGAAAGTGAGTACGGGGAGGCGGCGAGTCGCCGCGCGGCACGGTCGCGGCGCACGACGTCGATCTGTGTGCGCAGCGAGTCGACGGTGCCGCCGCTGACACCGCCGCGCAGCGCCGACAGGACGAAGGTGGTCTCGGTGAGCGGGCCCGCGCCGTCCTCGTCGGCGGCGCGGTGCAGGGCATGCACCCCGAGATCCGACGGCACGGAATCGAAACCGCACGAGTGCACGATGCGTGCGCCGGTGCTGCGGGCCAGATCGTCGAACCGGTCGATGCTCTCGCGATGGAACAGCACCTCCCCGGTGAGATCGACGTAGTCGGTGCCGGCCTCCGCGCAGGCCTGCACCAGCGGCAACCCGAACTTCGCGTACGGCCCGACGGTCGAGATCACGACGCGTGCGCGGGCCGCCAGCGCAGCCAGCGAATCCGGATCGCCGGCATCGGCGACGAGCAAAGGCCAGGTCGTGGCCACCGGGCCGAGTTCGGCCCGCACGGCCTCCAACCGCGACCGCGAACGTCCGGCGAGGCCGACGGTCACGGTCGGGGGGAGGTGTTCGGCGAGGTACTTCGCGGTGAGGCGGCCGACGAAGCCGGTTGCACCGTAGACGACGACGTCGATCTCGTGGGGAGCGGTCATGCGCGCAACCCTACTGCCGGGTAAGTCCCGGTGCGAGCCTTCGCGCGGCGCGGCGCCGCCACCACAGGCCCGTCCACGACGCGAGCACGCAGACCGCGACCGCGATGCGCACCAGTCCGACCGCCGACTCCGGGTACACGACACCGGTGAGGTAGTGCGCGATGAACCCGTCCGGTGGCAGCGACGCCGCGCCCGCCGACCGTCGTGCCCAGTTCTCCAGCGAGGTCAACGGACACTCGAACCCGATCGCCACCGACCCCGCGCCCCACACGACCGCAGCAACGTGCAGGACCACGGTGCGCGGCCACCGCCAGGTCAAGAACCCGCCGAACGTGACGTAGAGCACGAACAGCAGGTGGACGGACGCGACGACGTCCGCCAGTAGCCGGTACGCCATGGCACCAGCGTAGGCGTATCGCGGCGGGCGCGGCTCAGCTCTCCTTGACGACCAGCACCGGTACGGGCGACTCGACGATCAAGCGTTGCAGTCCGCGCTCGAGCAGGAACTTGCCGGTCGCGGTGCGGCCGCGGCTCCCGGCGACCAGCCTCGAGGCGCCGCTGCGTTCGAGCAGCGCGACGAGCGACCCGACGGGATCACCGTCGTGGACGTCGGCGAGCACCTCCCAGTCGCCCTCGCCCAGGATGTCGCGGACCGCGGCCGTGACCACGCCGGCATCGGCGGGGTCGTCGAGCGGATGCAGCACGATCAGGGACGTGCGGAGGTCGGCTGCTTCGCGGGCCGCAGCCCGCAGGGCGACACGACCCTCCTCGGAGTCGGCGTGGACGACAGCGACAGACATGACTCTCCTCGGCGTGACACAGCGGAACGGGCGCGAGACCCGGTCCTCGACGCGGACCCGGACGGCCCCCGTGTCTCCAGTATCACTGCCCGGTCGCGCTGTCCGCGCATCGTCTACCTGTGGAACCGATCTCGACCAGCGCCGACGTGTTCGGAAAATCTCATCGGACCCCGCCCTGTCACCACGGAGCGGGCCGGTAGTCCTTGAGGAAACAGCCGTGCAGATCGATCCCCGCCTCGCCCTGCACGATCGGGTCGTACACCCGCGCGGCCCCGTCGACGAGGTCGAGCGGCGCGTGGAAACCCTCCTCGGCGAGCCGCATCTTGGTGTGGTGCGGGCGTTCGTCGGTGATCCAGCCGGTGTCCACGGCGGTCATGAGGATCCCGTCGTCGAGCATCTCCTCCGCGCTCGTGCGGGTGAGCATGTTCAACGCGGCCTTCGCCATGTTGGTGTGTGGGTGCCCGGCGCCCTTGTAGCGGCGCCCCGCGAACTGCCCTTCCATCGCCGAGACGTTCACGACGTACTTGCGGCGGGCCGGTGATGCAGCCAACGCCGGGCGTAACCGGTCGACGAGAATGAACGGCGCCACCGAGTTGCACAACTGCACCTCGAGCAGTTCGAGCGGCTCGACCTGACCGACCGTCTGCACCCAGCTGTTGGTGTGCACGAGATCGGGCAGTAGGCCGCCGGCGTCCACGGCGACCCCGGCCTCGATCCGTTCCGGCGTCGCCGACCCGGCGACCATCGCCAGCGCCGACACGGCGTCCGGGGACAGCGCCGAGGAGGTCAGGGACCCCGCGAGCGCTGCGGGATGCGCGTCCGACGGCTTGCCGAACGTGAGGACATCGGGCCGGGGGCCGGAGGGCAGCGGTGCGGTCTCCGCCTCCGCGAGTGCCGAGTAGGCACCGGGGGAGCGACGCACCGTCTGGGCGGCGTTGTTGATGAGGACGTCGAGCGGGCCCTGCGCGGCGACGTCGTCGGCGAGTGCGACGACCTGCGCGGGATCACGCAGATCGATTCCGACGACGCGGAGGCGATGCAGCCAGTCGGCGCTGTCCTCCATCGCGGAGAACCGGCGGATCGCGTCGTTGGGGAAACGTGTGGTGATCGTGGTGTGCGCGCCGTCGCGCAGCAGCATCAACGCGATGTACATGCCGATCTTCGCGCGACCACCGGTCAGCAGTGCGCGTCGGCCCGTCAGATCGGTGCGCGCGTCCCGCTTCGCGTGGTTCTCGGCGGCGCAGTCCGGGCACAGCTGGTGGTAGAACGCGTCCACACGCGTGTACTTGATCTTGCAGACGTAGCAGTGCCGCGGACGCAGCAGCGTGCCCGCGCTGGTACCGCGCGTCGACGTGGTGAGGGGTATCCCGGCGGTCTCGTCGTCGATCCGCTGCGGGGAGCCGGTAGCGGTCGCGGCGAGGACCTCCCGGTCGGCGGCGACCTTCCGGCTGCGGGCCTCGTTGCGGCGCAACCGCTTGAACTTCTTGAACATGTGCCCCACCGCCCGCTGCACCGCGATCGCGTCCGGGTGGTCGGCGTCGAGACCGGCGGCGAGATCGAGGACCCGCAGACAGGTCTCGAGGTCGGCGGGGTCGATCGAACTCGGCGGTGCGGCGGGATCAGCCGTGGTGTCGCAGTGGGTGCTCATGAGCCTTTTCCGATGTGGTGCGGTAGCACCCGATGGTATCGGGCGCTACCGGAGCGTCCGTCCGCGGATGCGCGCGCTGCCGGCCCCGTGGTCGTCGACACCGGCTTCGCGCGATGGATGGCCGAACTCGTTCTCGCCGCGGCGGGTCTCGCGCAGGACATCCTCTCGGGTGCCTTCACCGATGAGAATGTCGTCGTGTTCGTCGAGCGTCTTCTCGACCTCCCCGCCGGTGTGCGGTAGCAATGGGACGGTATGGGCGCGCGCGCCGTCACCGCTGCGAGGAGAACCGAATGAACCGAACGGACCGGACCTGCCGCACGACACGATTCGCGGATCTACCCACCCCGAAGAAGATCGTGATCGTCGTGCTGGCGAGCATCCAACTCGCCCTCGCCGTGACGGCCTGGGCGGACCTCGCGCGACGACCCGCCGACAAGGTGGACGGCAGCAAACTGAAATGGGCGTCGATCATCGCGATCAACTTCGTCGGCCCGATCGCCTACTTCCGGAAGGGGCGGCGCGACTGACCGTGGCCCACACTCACCAGGATCGCGCCGCCGCCTGCCGCTGCTGACGTCGACCGCCCTTGCCGTCGTGACGGCGCCGCGACGGAATGCGTCGCGCTCGGCGACGCAATGCCAGTTCGTGCTGCAGGCGTTCGGCCGGCAACCTACCCGGCCCGTGGATGTGCGTGCCGTCGGCACGCTCGATCGTCGATCCCACAGTTCCTCTCCCTCCCGAACCGGACGTCACAGTAGAACGCGCCACCGACACAGCGGGCAAAGGAATCTCGGGCAAAGGAGTTTCGTGATCGCACGTCGGCGTGAGGGGAGCGGGGCGCATCCGCCCGGTCATGCGCGACAGGAGTGCGTGAGCCGAACGAAGACGAGGCCACGAACTCCGGGGAGTTCGCAACCTCGTTCGTCGCTTCGGCGGTTCGGGGAACCGCTGGAGTGTCCGAGGGGGGACTTGAACCCCCACGTCCGTTAATAGGACACTAGCACCTCAAGCTAGCGCGTCTGCCATTCCGCCACTCGGACCGACGCCCGTGCGGGGCGTGCGGTTGCGCTCCCGCTCTCGCGGGCGCTGACGAAACAGTAGCGTATGGATACCGCGATCCCCAATTCGCCTGGATGACGGCCGTCGGTCCGCCGCGTCGCCCCGCTCACCCGTCCTGGTTCGCGTCCGGTCGCGTCCGGTCGCGTCCGGTTGCCTCCGGCGACCCGAGCGAATGTACCCCTCGCTCGAATCAATCGATCGAGCGATACGTTCGCTCGAATGGAGGGGAGGGGAGGGCGAACGGAGGGGAGGGGAGGGCGAATGAAGGGGAGGGCGAGCGGAGGGGAGGGGAGGGCGATGACGACGAAGGCCCCGAACCTGTATCGGTTCGGGGCCTTCGTCGTCTGTCTCGACTCAGAGTGTCCGAGGGGGGACTTGAACCCCCACGTCCGTTAATAGGACACTAGCACCTCAAGCTAGCGCGTCTGCCATTCCGCCACTCGGACTCGTTCGTCTGCACCCTGAAGATGGGGAAGTCGTCTCCGATCCCCTCCGCCGGGTGCCGTGAAAGACTAGCGCACCGCCCGGACGCACCCAAAATCGCGGGGTCTACCTGCGGTGATCGTGACAGGCGGCGATGGTAGACATGCAGGCATGGGCACAACACCGAGCGAGCACCAGCCGTCCCGGGCCGAGAGGGAGGTCGTCGACCTCGTCTCCCGCCTCATCCGCTTCGACACGTCCAACACCGGCGACCTCGCCACTACAGCCGGAGAACGCGAATGCGCCGAATGGGTCGCCGACCGACTCCAGGAAGTGGGTTACGAGACGACCTACGTCGAATCCGGTGCGCCCGGACGCGGCAACGTCTTCGCGCGACTGCCCGGCGCCGACCCCGGCCGCGGTGCGCTGATGCTGCACGGACACCTCGACGTCGTCCCCGCCGAGCCGTCCGACTGGAGCGTGCACCCGTTCTCCGGTGCCGTCGAGGACGGTTACGTGTGGGGGCGCGGCGCAGTCGACATGAAGGACATGGTCGGCATGATGCTCGCCGTCGCCCGGCGCTTCAAGGCCGAGAACATCGTGCCACCCCGCGACCTGGTGTTCGCGTTCGTGGCAGACGAGGAAGCCGGGGGCACCTACGGATGCCAGTGGTTGGTGCAGCACCGTCCGGATCTGTTCGACGGTGTCACCGAGGCCGTCGGCGAGGTCGGCGGATATTCGCTGACCGTGCCCCGACGCGACGGCGGCGAACGTCGCTTCTACCTCGTGGAAACCGCGGAGAAGGGCCTCGGCTGGATGCGGCTGACCGCCAAGGGGCGCGCCGGTCACGGCTCGTTCCTGCACGACGACAACGCGGTGACGTTGTTGTCGCAGGCGGTCGCGCGGCTCGGCTCCCACACGTTCCCCCTCGTGATCAACGATTCGGTCGCCGAGTTCCTGGCCGCGGTCTCCGACGAGACCGGCATCGACTTCGATCCGGCATCGCCCGACATCGAGGGCACCCTCGCCAAGCTCGGCTCGATCGCTCGGATCATCGGCGCGACCCTCCGCGACACCGCCAATCCGACGATGCTGCGCGCCGGGTACAAGGCCAACGTCATCCCGCAGACCGCCGAGGCCGTCGTCGACTGCCGCATCCTGCCGGGCCGGCGCGCCGAGTTCGAACGCACCGTCGACGAACTCATCGGCCCCGACGTGACCCGCGAGTGGATCACCAGCCTCGACTCGTACGAGACGACGTTCGACGGGGACCTCGTCGACGCGATGAACGCCGCGATCGAAGCGCACGACCCGCTCGGCCGCACCGTCCCCTACATGCTGTCCGCCGGAACCGACGCGAAAGCCTTCGCCAAACTCGGAATCCGGTGCTTCGGGTTCGCCCCGCTCAAACTGCCACCCGAACTGGACTTTCCGGCACTGTTCCACGGTGTCGACGAGCGCGTCCCGGTGGATGCCCTGCACTTCGGTACCCGCGTCATGGAACACTTCCTGATGCATTCGTGATTCGTGTTCCCGCGATCCGGGTTGCATGATCACCGATGTGTCCGGACGTGTCCCCCGACTCGAACGAAAGGAAAGGAAAGGATCGGTATGGCCTTCGACTACGACCCGTACTCGTTTCTGCCCGAGCTGCCCACCTTCGAGGTGACCAGCACCGACTTCGCCGAAGGTGAGGAGTGGAAGCTCCCGCAGGCCAGCGCCGCGTTCGGCATTCCCGGCGGCGGCGACGTCTCACCGCAGTTGTCGTGGTCCGGTTTCCCCGCCGACACGAAGAGCTTCGCCGTGACGATCTTCGATCCCGACGCGCCGACCGCATCCGGGTTCTGGCACTGGTCCGTTGCGAACATTCCGGCCGCCGTCACCGAACTCGCGACCGGCGCCGGCACCCCCGACGGCACCGGACTGCCGGCCGGCGCCGTCCAGTTGCGCAACGACGGTGGCGGGGTCGGCTTCCTCGGTGCCGCGCCGCCCGCGGGGCACGGCTACCACCGCTACATCGTCGCGGTACACGCGTTACCCGTCGCGGTGATCGAGGGCATCGGCTCCGACACACCGCCGGCGGTGCTCGGCTTCAACCTGTTCGGTCAGGCCACGGCGCGCGCATTGCTCACCGGCACCTACGAGGTGAAGTAGTCCCGACCTGTCGAACGGGGTGTGGGCGAGAGATCCGATCTCTCGCCCACACCCCGTTCGGCCGGTGCGTCAGTTGCCGGCGCCGACGGCGTCGGCGAGGCACGTGTACCCCGACGCACGGACCTTCCGGGCGATGCCCTTGTTGAGGCGACGCGCCCAGAACGGTCCGCCGTAGATGAACCCGGTGTAGCCCTGTACCAGCGATGCACCGGCGAGAATCCGCTCCCACGCCTGTTCGGGGGTCTCGATGCCACCGACGGAGATCAAGGTCAGACGATCACCGACCCGCAGGTGCAGGCGCCGCAACACCTCGAGGGATCGCTCGGCGACCGGCGCCCCCGACAATCCACCCGCGCCGATGGCGTCGACCCGCGCCGGATCGCTGCGCAGACCGTCACGGCGGATCGTGGTGTTCGTCGCGACGATACCCGCCAGCCCGAGTTCGACGGCGAGATCGGCGACGGCGTCGACATCCTCGTCCGACAGGTCGGGAGCGATCTTCACCAGCACCGGCACCGAAACCGTGTCGAGGACGGCCTGCAGCAGCGGGCGCAGCGACTCGACCGCCTGCAGATCCCGCAGTCCCGGCGTGTTCGGTGACGACACGTTCACCACAAGGAAATCGGCGAGCGGACCGAGCAGTTGCGCGCTGACCGTGTAGTCGGCGGCGGCGTCCTCGGCGGGCACCACCTTCGTCTTGCCGATGTTCGCACCGATCGGCACCGTACGGCGGCGCTGCCGCAACCGGTTCGACGCCTCCCCGGCACCGTTGTTGTTGAACCCCATGCGGTTGACGATCGCGCGGTCGTCCGGAAGCCGGAACAGCCGCGGCTGCGGATTGCCCGGCTGCGCCTGCGCGGTGACCGTGCCGATCTCGGCGAACCCGAACCCGAGTGGACCCCACGTGTCGACCCCGGTCGCGTCCTTGTCGAACCCGGCTGCGAGGCCGACAGGCGCGGGGAACCGGACTCCGAACACGTCGCTGTGCAGCACCGGATCGTCGACGACCAGTACCTTCGCGGCGAGGGCACGGGTCGGACCGAACCGGGTGACCAGACGCATCGCCAGGAACGCGAGGCGGTGGACGCGTTCCGGCGGCAGCAGGAACATCAATCGGAGCAGCAAGCGATACACGAACACTCTCCCTGGAGGCCGGGCCGTGGGGCCCGGGATCGGATCAGCGGACGGCGGGTTCGGGAATGTGACGGTCGGTCCGGCGGCGGCGCAGCAGCACCCGCCGACTGCCGTCCGGATACAGGCGCACCCGCGTCAGTTCCCACCCGTGGAACTCCGCGGAGATCGCCAACCGCAGCGACGCACTGACCCGTGACACCTCCCGGGGCAGCTTCAACGGCACATACTCGTACTCGTCGTTGCTGGTGTCCCACCCCACCGGGAGCCGCGTGAACCGGCTCGTGCGCTCGCCCGCCATCATTACCCTTCGACCGGGATCCGTTGCAGTCCGTCACCGGTCGCCGACGCGACCACCAGCGTGCCATCGGCCGGATCGACGGCCACGGAGTTGGGCTGTCGCACCGTCGCGAAGCGGTGGCGTTCCCGCGGGATACCGGTCGACAGATCGTAGCCCACCACCTCGTTGCTTCCGGTCAACGTCACCCACACCAGGTCACGGGCGGCGTCGTAGGTCACGGCGTACGGGGCCGGACCCACCGGGTAACGCTGCCGGAGCACCAGCGAATCGAGCGTGTACACGAGCAGTTCGTCGCCGTTGGTGTTGGTCACCATCACCCGGCCGAACGGATCGGAGATCATCTCGCTCGCACCGGTACCGGCGCGCAACGCGATGCCGAGCCGACCGTCGACGAGGTCGAGTTCGGTGATGGACGTCTGTCGCCGGTCCAGCACCGCCGCAGCGTCGCCACTCGTCACGACCACGTCGGCGGACGCCAGGCCGTCGATGGTGGTGGGTCGGTCCACACCCGCGGGGTCGGGCGCGATGTTCCACACCGTGCCGTCGGCGGTGCCGATCAACAGGTGACCGTCAGCGAGGACCGCCGCGGACACCAGCTCCCCGTCGAGCGTCGCCTGCGACGTCACCTCCCCGGATCCGACGTCGACCCGCGCCAGCTCATCGGACCCGAGCACGAGCACGGTGCCGTCGGGGCCGGCGTCCACCGTGTTCGCCTCGAACGGCAGATCCACCCCGCGAGGTTCGGCACCGGCACCGTCGAGCAGCAGCAGCTGCTCGTCGGTGGTCCACGCGGCGAGCACCGTGCTGCCCGGGACGGTGATCAGTTCGTCCACCGCGGGGAACGCCCGGACAGTGCCGGCGGGGTCGGTCGTGGTGGCGGGTGCGGCGGCGGGGGTGGCCGGTTCGATCGTCGGGAGATCCGACGACGAGTCGTCCGTCGAGGAGCATCCGGTCGCGAGGATCGCGACCATCCCGACGACCGCTGCGGCCCTCCGCGCGAGCACAGTCCTGCCGCGTGCCACCGGTCCACCCATCGTTGTCGCTCCTGCCTGTTCACCGTCTCGTCGGGTGCACCGGCCCCGGGCACCGTCGTCCAGTGTTCCCGATCGTGGACGCGCCGCCGTCACCGCCTCCGCTGCGCCCCGACACGCTGTGACGGACGGCTCACCGCGGCGCGCGGTGCGGCAGCACCAGCGGGGTGCCCGTCTCCGGATGAGCACCGACCCGCACCGGATAGTCGTAGACGCGGCTGAGCAACTCCTCGGTGAGCACATCCCCGGGGGTGCCGTCCGCCACGATCAGCCCCTTCTCGAGCACACAGATGCGGTCTGCGTAGGCCGCGGCCAACCCGAGGTCGTGCAGTACCACCACCACGGCGTGACCGGCGTCGGCGCGCTCACGTACGACCCGCATGATCGTCTCCTGATGCCCGATGTCGAGGGCTGCGGTCGGCTCGTCGAGCAGCAGGGTTCGGGTGTCCTGCGCCAGCACCCGCGCCAGCGCGACCCGGGCCCGCTCACCGCCGGACAGCGCCGGGAACGGACGGTCGGCCAGATGCGCCACGTCACAGGTCGTGAACGCTGCCGCCACGATCGCGTCGTCGTCGCCGCGACGCTCGGTGCGGGCCCACGCCGCCCGCCCCATCCGCACGACCTGTCGCGCGCTGAACGGGAATCCGACGGTGTGCTGCTGCGGCAGCACCGCGCGGCGCCGCGCCAACGCGATCGGTGCCCAGTCGTCGAGGTCACGCCCCTCGACCTCGACACGTCCGCCGGTGAGTGGATGGTCGCCGGTCAGCGCGGCGAGCAGCGTGGACTTACCGGCGCCGTTGGGGCCGACGAGCGCGACGACCTCACCGACCCGCACTTCGATGTCGACGCCGTGCAGGATCTCGCGGTCGCCGCGCGACAACCTGATCTGCTCGCCGCGCAGGGTGACGGTGCCGGGGTCGGCGGGGCCGGGCAGATCGGCGCGGGCACCGAACCGCTCGAGCAACGGAATCGGGGTCACGCCCAGCCTCCCTGCTTGGCGCGGGTGCGGCGCAGCATCCAGAAGAACACCGGCCCGCCGATCAGTGACGTGAGCATGCCGAGGGGCAGATCCGCGTTGGGAACGAGGGTGCGGGCACCGAGATCCGCCGCGAGCAGTACCAGGGCGCCGCCGAGCGCGCTCGCGCACACCAGCACGCGGTGGGCGGGACCGAGCGCGAGGCGCATCAGGTGCGGCACCACCAGGCCGACGAACATGATGATGCCGGTGAACGCGACGGCGGCGCTCACCAGCACCGCAACCACCACGATCGACACCTGCCGCACCCGTTCGACTCCGACACCGAGATGGTGGGCGACGGACTCGCCGAGCGCGAGGAGATCGAGTTTCGGGGCGATCAGGATCGATGCGATCACCCCGGCGACGGTCAACGGCGCGACGATGGACACGATGTCCCAGGTGGCGCCGCCGAGACTGCCGAGCTGCCAGAACACGATCTGGTCGCGGGCGGCGGGATTCGCGACGAACGTGAACAGGGCGATGAGGCCACCGGCGAGGGCGTTGACGGCCACGCCCGTGAGGATCACGGTGACCACCTCGGTGCGGCCGTTCGATCGGGACAGTGCGTACACGAGCGCGGTGGTGACCAGACCGGACAGCATCGCCGCGCCGGCGAGCGCCCATCCGGCGGTGAACGCACCACCGAGGACGATCACGGCGGACGCACCGACCGCCGCGCCGGAGGAGACACCGATGACCCCGGGTTCGGCGAGGGGATTCGCGAAGATGCCCTGCAGCAGAGCCCCGGAACACCCGAGGGCCGCGCCGACGAGCATCGCGAGGACCACCCGCGGGAACCGCACCTCCCACAGGGTCACCTCGCCGGCCGGGTGAGCCGGCAGCGGCCCGATCTCGAGTCCGATGCTGTGCAGCAGGCTCCCGACGACCTCGGCGGGCGAGGTGGGAACCTGGCCGAGGCACGCGGACACCACGGCGAGCACCGCCAGCGCCGCGACGAGCACGGCGAACACGACGGTGATGCGGGTCGCGCCGGCGGTGCGGCGCGCCACGTCGGGGAGACCGGTCGCCTCGGTGACCTCGCTCACGCCGCGTCCGACGGGTAGAGCGCCTCGGCGAGGGCCGCGAGCACCTTCCCCGTCTCCGGTCCGAAGCTCAGCAGGGTCGCGTCGTCCATGTCGATGATGTTGCCGTCGCGGCCGGCGGGGGTCTGCGCGATGCCGGGGAGCTGAGCGAGTCCGTCGGCGCCGCCGACGGACTCGAGGCTGCCCGTCATGATCAGGATCACGTCGGGTGCGGACGCGATCATGGCTTCGCTGGTGATCGGCACGAACTGCGAGTCGAGTCCGGCGACGGTACCGGCGTCCAGACCTCCGAGCGCGGTGATCAGTGCGTCGGCACCGGATCCGGGACCGCCGAGCATCTTGATCGCCGACCCGCGCAGGTACAGGAACGCGACCGTCGGCCGGGGATGATCGTCGGGGACGGCAGCGATCGCGGCGTCGATCTCGGCCTGGGTGCGTCGCGCGAGTTCGGCGCCTTCCGCGGACACCCCGAGCGCCGCCGCGACCGCCTCGATCTGGGTGCCGACGGTGTCGAGGGTGTGGTCGGGGTCGACGAAGACCACCGGAACCCCGGTGGCGCGGAGCTGCTCCTGGACGGCCAGCGGTCCGATCGACGTATCGGTGAGCACCACGGTCGGGGTGAGCGCGAGAATCGCCTCCGCGTTGAGGCTGTGCCCGCCGGGTGTCACATTGGGCAGGTCCTCACCCGACGGGTAGATGGCGGTGGATCGGCCCACGATGTTGTCGCCGAGGCCGAGGGACGCCACGGTCTGCGCGAGGGTGCCCGAACGGTCGGCGACGACGATTCGGGATACGTCGGTGATCGTGACGTCGACCCCGTCGAAGCTACGCACCGTCGTCGGTAGGACCGGTGCGGGCGCGTCGGTGATCGGACGCGGCTCGCGATCGTCGACGATCGCGGTACGCGCCCCCGTCGCCACGGTCGTCGCCGACGATCCGGTGGCGTCGGTGGAGCAGGCCCCGACGAGCAGCGCTACCACCGCGAGCAGTGCGACGGCCAGGGCCGGTCGGAACACCGGGAGTCGGGACGGGGAGGTGGCGGACACGGACATCGGTCAGGCACGCACCCGGTACCGGTCGAGGTCGGCGCCGAGGTCGGTGAACAGTGCACGGTTGAGTCCGAACACCAGGTTGGCCTCGTCGATGACCGCCTGCTGCTGGTCGGCATCGAGCGGAGCCGCGTCGAGCTTCGCTCGGTAGTCGTCCTTGAACGGTTTCGGCTTGGGGATCTCGTCGAAGATGTAGAAACGCAGTCCGTCCCGTTCGTAGCCGTAGGCACGTTCGAGCATGCGACGGATGATCTGGCCGCCGGACAGGTCGCCCAGGTACCGCAGGTAGTGGTGGGCGAGGAAGGCTTCGGGGGAGCGCGCGGCGACCTCGTCGAGCCGTTCCACGTACGCGACCGTCGCCGGCAGCGGGGCGATGGTCGTGCGCCAGTCGGGTCCGATGAGGAACTCGAGGTCGGCTTCGAGCGCGGCGGTGCGCAGTAGTTCCGGCGACAGGAACGGCCCGACGATCGGGTCGTCACCGTAGGTCGCGCCGATGCGCTCGAGTGCGTCGTACACGAACCAGGTCTGGGCGATGAGCGCCGTGTGCGCATCGGCGTTGAGCTGACCGTCCAGCAGAGTCGTCACGAACTCGGAGTTCTCGGTATCGTTGTGCTCCTGCTGCGTCCCGGTGCGGATACGCTCCGCGAATCCGACGATTTCCGTCGTGGTCATGCCACCACCTCCTGATGCCGATGTGTCGTTCCGTCGCCTGTGGTGGCGTCGATGCGCTCTTCGCAGGCTAGCCTAGCCTGCGAAGAGGACGCGGATAAGGTGTCGCGGTGCGGTCACGCACTGACGTCGTCGAGGGCTGCCGAGATCGCCGGCGGCAATGCCAGCTCCTCCGCCACAAGCACTCCTGTCAACTGTGCCAGATCGCGCGCACCCACCAGAATCGATGCGACGTTCGGCCGGTCGCGAACCCACGCCAGAGCCACCGCGAGCGGCGACGTCCCGAGTCCGTCCGCGGCGGTGGCGACGGCGTCGACCACCCGCACCGACGCGGGGGTGAGATAGCGGCGCACCTCCTCGGTGTGCACGTCGTCGGCGCCGCGCGAGTCCACGGGCATCCCCGACCGGTACTTGCCGGTGAGCACCCCACCCGCGAGCGGCACGGCCGCGAACACCCCGACCCCGTGGTGTGCGGCGGCGGGAACGAGTTCGTCCTCGACACCGCGCGCCAGCAGCGAGTACTCCACCTGCGTGCACACCAGAGGGGCCGGTCGCCGGGTGGCCGCGGCCGTCGTCGCGAGCTGCCAGCCCAGATAACCGCGCACGCCGACATACCGGACCCGGCCACTGGTGACGGCGAATTCGAGTGCGGACGCGACCTCGTCGACGGGGGTGTGCGGATCCCAGGTGGCGACCTGCCACACGTCGAGATGATCGGTACCGAGCTCCCGCAACGTCGTGTCGAGCTGGGTGAGCAGACCACCGCGGGAACAGTCCACCCGGCCGGTGTCGAGCTTGGTGGTGTCGATCCCGGAGCTACCCGACAGGACGAGCTGGTCGCGGGGCACCACATCGTCGAGGAGTTCGGCGAGGATCCGCTGGGCGACGCCGTCGCCGTAGGCGGGGGAGGTGTCGACCAGCGTGCCGCCCGCATCGACGAACGCGGACAACTGCGCCGCCGCCTCGTCGCCGTCCGTGCCCCGCCCCCACGTGAGCGTGCCGAGTCCGAGCCGCGACACCCGCAGCCCGCTGGCACCGACCGTTCTCTGCTCCATCCGCCCGTCGACCTCCCGACCGATGTTCCCGGACGGCCGATCGCCACCCGGTGCACTGGAGCACAACAGTAGTGCCGCGTGCTCACCCGGTGGGGTTGCGCCGCGCCGCGTAGCCTTCCGCGCGTGACACTTCACTTCTGCCGCATCCGTACCGTCTCCGCCGCGGGAGCGGTCGCATGATCGACTCGATGACCTGGCTGCAAACCGTTGTTCTCGGTGTCGTCCAGGGGCTCACGGAATTCCTCCCGATCTCCTCGTCCGGCCACCTGCGCATCGTCTCGGAACTGTTCTTCGGAGAGGACGCCGGCGCCTCGTTCACCGCAGTGACGCAACTCGGCACCGAAGCCGCCGTGCTCGTGTACTTCGCCCGCGACATCGCCAGGATCATCACCGCCTGGTTCCGCGGCCTGTTCCACGCCGAGCACCGCGCCGATCACGACTACAAGATGGGCTGGTACGTGATCCTCGGCACCATCCCGATCGGCATCCTCGGGTTCCTGTTCAAGGACGAGATCCGCACCGTCGCCCGGAACCTGTGGCTCGTCGCGACCATGCTCATCGTGTTCTCGTTCGTCATCGCGGCCGCCGAGTACTACGGGCGGCAGCGCCGCACCGTCGAACAGCTCACCCTCAAGGACGGCCTCGTCATGGGCACCGCGCAGGCCCTCGCCCTGATCCCCGGGGTGTCGCGGTCCGGCGGCACGATCTCCGCGGGCCTGTTCCTCGGATTGACCCGGGAGGCCGCGGCACGCTACTCGTTCCTGCTCGCGATCCCCGCCGTCGTCGCGTCCGGGTTGTTCAGCCTGCCCGACGCCTTCGCCCCGGAGGGGGAGGGGCTGGTCGCGTCGGGACCGCAGTTGTTCGTCGCGACCGTCATCGCATTCGCTGTCGGGTACGCCGCGATCGCGTGGCTGCTGAAGTTCGTCACCACCCATTCGATGTACTGGTTCGTCGGCTACCGCATCATCGTCGGTGTCCTCGTGCTCGTCCTGCTCGCGACGGGAGTGATCGCCGCGACCTAGCGTCGGAACCGTCCGCAGTGGAATCGGCGACACTGCCACTACGCTGGATTCCATGACGGTGATCCTGCTGCGTCACGGACGATCCACGGCCAACACCTCCCACGTGCTGGCCGGCCGCACCCCCGGTGTCGAACTCGACGAGGTCGGTCACGTCCAGGCGAAGAACCTCGTCGCGCGTCTCGCCGGGGTCGAGATCACCGCGATCGTCCGGTCGCCGCTGCTGCGCTGCCGCCAGACGGTGCATCCCCTGGCCGCCGACCGTGGCCTCGCCCCCGACGTCGACGAACGGCTCGCCGAGGTCGACTACGGGCGATGGACCGGGCGGGAACTCGGCGAACTCGTCCGCGAACCGCTGTGGAAGGTCGTGCAGGCACACGCATCGGCGGCGGTGTTCCCCGGCGGCGAAGGGCTCGCGCAGGTGCAGGCCCGCGCGGTCGCGGCGATCCGGGACCACGACCGGCGGCTCGCCGAGACACACGGCAAGGACGTGGTGTGGGTCGCGTGCAGCCACGGTGACGTCATCAAATCGATCCTCGCCGATGCCCTCGCCACACACCTCGACGGGTTCCAGCGCATCGTCGCCGAGCCGGCGTCGCTGAGCGTCGTCCGCTACACCGACACCCGGCCGTACGTGCTGCGCGTCAACGACACCGGGACCGACCTGTCGGCGTTGAGCGCCGATGCGGGGCCGCGGCCGGTGCCGGGCGGCGAGGTTCCCGCAGAGAACCCCGCGGCCGGTGAGACAGGAGTGACCTCCGGCGGATAATGAGCAGTGACGGCATGGCAGAGTGTGGTGACCCCAGGGAGGTGCGATGGCCCGCGCGATACACGTCTTCCGGACACCGGACCGGTTCGTTGCCGGCACCGTCGGTGAACCCGGCGACCGGGTGTTCTATCTGCAGGCCGTACACGACACCCGGGTGGTGAGCGTCGTCCTGGAGAAGCAACAGGTCCAGATCCTCGCCGACCGCATGGGCCTGCTCCTCGACGAGGTGCACCGCCGGTTCGGCACGAACCTGCCCGACACTCCCGACGTCGACACCGGCCCGCTCGTCACCCCCATCGAAGCCGAGTTCCGGGTGGGCACCATGGGCCTCGGATGGGACGCGGACAGCGGGGCCGTCGTCGTCGAACTCCTCGCCGTCACCGAAACGGAGATCGACGAATCCGTCGTCCTCGACGACACCGAGGAAGGCCCCGACGCGGTGCGGGTGTTCCTCACCCCGGTGCAGGCCCGCGGCTTCGCGGCGCGGTCGGAGGTCGTGGTCGCGGCGGGGCGCACCCCGTGCCCGCTGTGCGGCGAACCGATCTCCGGCGAGGGACACATCTGCGTCCGCACCAACGGCTACCTGCGCTCCGAAGGATTCGATCCGGCAGCCTGGTTCGGTGAGGAGTCCTGATCGGGTGACCACTCCCGATGTGCGCACCGTACTCGGCGACGGCGACCTGACGGTCGTCGGACAGCTCGTGCAGGCGTCGAACGCGACCCTGGTGTGCGACGCCGCCCTCGGCGGCAGCACCGTCCGCTGCGTCTACAAGCCGGTCCGCGGCGAACGGCCGCTGTGGGATTTCCCCGACGGCACCCTCGCCGGTCGGGAGGTCGCATCGTACCTGGTGTGCGAGGCGCTCGGCTGGGACGTCATCCCCACGACACTGCTGCGTGACGGCCCGTTCGGTACCGGCATGGTGCAACGCTGGATAGACACGTGCGAACCCGATCCCACGCACCTCGACCTCGTCGACATCTGCCCCGTCGACGCCGTACCCGACGGCTATCTGCCGGTGCTGCGGGCCCGCGACATGGACGGCAGCGCCGTCGTTCTGGTCCACGCCGACGACACCCGCCTGCACCGCATGGCCGTCCTCGACGTGGTGCTCAACAACGCCGACCGCAAAGGCGGGCACGTCCTCGACGGCGCCGACGGCCGGGTGTACGGCGTCGACCACGGCATCTGCCTGCACAGCCACGACAAACTCCGCACCGTGCTGTGGGGCTGGGCGGGACGACCCCTCGATCCCACACTGCTCACCGACCTCGACAAACTCGCCCGCCGCCTCGACGACGAGTTCGGTGACGTCCTCGCCGAGCACATCACCGACACCGAGATCGAGGCCCTGCGCGACCGCATCCTCGCTCTGCTCGACGATCCCGTGATGCCGCACCCGTACGGTGACCGCCGCATTCCCTGGCCCGCGTTCTGAGCCGCCGGGTGCCGCGGGCACCCCCGCGCACGGTTCGATTAGTCTCGAAGACATGCTGTCTTGGTCCGATGTCGCGATCCCGTCCGTGCCCGGTGAAGGCCCCCCGCTGCGGTTGTTCGACACCGCCGACCGCGCGGTGCGTCCCGTCACTCCCGGTGCGACCGCGACGATGTACGTGTGCGGCATCACCCCGTACGACGCCACGCACCTCGGCCACGCCGCGACCTACCTCACGTTCGACCTCGTCAACCGGCTCTGGCGCGACGCCGGGCACGACGTGCACTACGTGCAGAACGTCACCGACGTCGACGACCCGTTGTTCGAACGCGCCGACCGCGACGGCGAGGACTGGATCGTGCTCGGTATGCGCGAGACCGCACTGTTCCGCGAGGACATGGAGGCATTGCGTGTCCTGCCGCCGCGCGACTACATCGGCGCCGTCGAATCGGTGAACGAGGTCGTCGAACTCGTCGAGAAACTCGTTGCCTCCGGTGCTGCGTACGCGGTCGACGACGAGCAGTATCCGGACGTCTACTTCCGGGTCGACGCCACCGACCAGTTCGGCTACGAATCCGGGTACGACCACGCCACGATGGCGAGGTTCTTCGCCGAACGCGGCGGCGACCCCGACCGCCCCGGCAAGCGCAACCCCCTCGACGCGCTGCTGTGGCGCGCGCAGCGGCCCGGCGAACCGGCATGGCCGTCCCCGTTCGGCGACGGCCGACCCGGCTGGCACATCGAATGCGCCGCGATCGCGTTGAACCGCATCGGCTCCGGCTTCGACGTCCAGGGCGGCGGCAGCGACCTGATCTTCCCGCACCACGAGTTCTCCGCCGCCCACGCCGAAGCCGTCACCGGCGACCGCCGCTTCGCACGGCACTACGTGCACACCGGCATGATCGGTCTCGACGGCGAGAAGATGTCGAAGTCACGCGGCAACCTCGTGTTCGTTTCCAAACTGCGCGGCGAGGGCGTCGACCCTGCCGCGATCCGCCTCGGCCTGCTGTCCGGGCACTACCGCACGGACCGGGCGTGGACTGCGGACGTGCTCGCTTCTGCCGAGACCCGGCTGGCGCTGTGGCGGCGCGCGGCAGCGTTGTCGTCGGCTGCGTCCGCGGAGGACACGGTCGCGCGGCTGCGGCAGCACCTCGCCGACGACCTCGACACCCCCAAGGCACTCGCCGCCCTCGACGCGTGGGCGACCTTCGCAGTCGAGCGCGGTGGCGCCGACACCGGAGCGCCGGGCCTGTTCGCCGACGCCGTCGACGCACTCCTGGGCGTCCCCCTGCGCTGACCCCACCCGTGCGCACTTCTGGTATCCGGAGCTACCGGAAGTGCGCACGGGTCAGGGCGGGGTGAGTTCGGAGACCAGGGCTTTCGCCTTGGTCACCGCCGCCGACCCACCCCCGCGCTCGGCGAGCACGGCCAGCCCAGGCCACGCCGCATCGCCGGCGGGAATCACGCCGCGACGACCGGCTTCCCGCAGCAGCGACGCGTAGCGCAGGGCAATGTCGAGGACCCGGTTGAGCCACCGCGGCACAGCGCCGTCGACACCGGCCGCACAGCGGATCGATTCGACGAGGACGGGCCACAGCACCGGCAGCAGCGACGGGTCGGAGTCGAGGAGCCGCACGAGACGCGCCGGGCTCACCTTCGGCTGGCCCAGCAGCATCGGCATCACCACGGACACCGCCGCCGCCCCGACCAGGCCGCGGCGCAACAGCGATACCACCGAGTGCAGGTCCGGGGTGTCGTGGCACACGCCGACCAGCACGACCGCGACCATCGACGTGGTCAGCGGCGACGCACCACCACCACCGGGCAGCGGGCCGTCGGTGCCCTCGGCCCAGTTGCGGTGGTCGCCGACGATCATCGCCTGCGAGGTGTCGTCCCACCGCAACCACACGCGCGGTCGTCCGCGGTCGGAGCGATCCCCGTCCGGAAGGTCGCCTCCGGCATACAGCACCGCCGCGCACTGACCTTCATGTTCGAGATCGTAGAACCAGCCCTTCCGCACCCGGAACAGGTCACCGGGACGGTCCGGGAGTCGGAGGTCGACGGCCAGGGTCTTCGTGGGCGCCGAGGCGTCCACCCAGGTCACGGTGAATTCGGCGCCGTCGTCGACGACAGGCGCGACGCCGAGTTCGCCGTGCCACCACTCGTCGAAGTCGAGCACCTCTCGCGGCACCGGTGCGCGGACCGGTGCCCGGGTCGGCGGTGGCAGTTCTCCGACGAGGGCACGCGCAGCCGCGACCGCCCGCGACGATCCTCCCCGCGCCGCGAGCGTCCGCACTCCGGGCAGGTCGAGTACGTCGAGGTCGGCGGCACCCGCGTCGAGACCGGCCCGCGCCTCGGGAAGCCATCGGTCGAGGAACTCGACGAGATCGACTGTGCCCTGCGGTATTCGGGATTCCCGAGTGGCGACGGCGACGAGGTCGTCGAAGACGGGCCACAGCACCGGCAGGAGTCCGTCGGCGACGAGGTCGTCTCCGACACCCGCGAGCGCCGTCAGACCCGACGGCCTGGCACCCCAGTCCAGATAGCGGACGTCGGGCACACCGGGACGCAACAGGCCGCGTTCCCACGCCTCGACGACCGCCGTCCCGCCGTCGGCGGCGGCGTCGCGGTGGAAACCGCGTTGCGCCGCAATCATGTTGACGGCCACCGCCGGTGTCAGGGGTGTGGCGCGGCGCGCGAGCTGGCGCAGCAGCAGCCCGGCAGATGCGGAGTCCCGGTATCCGACGGAGAGTCCGGTCGCGTCACCCCACGCGGGCAGGGCTGCGGGGTCGATGTACCCGTGGTCGTAGCGTTCCATCCGTCGCGGAAACGCGCTGAGAGACCGGGGAGTGTGCACCTCGCCCGGCATCCAGCGGGCCCGCTCGGTGTCGAGCACGAGAGCGGGTTCGAGGAGGGGGTCGTCGAGGTAGGCGGCAACCACCCCTTCGGCGGCGACACCGATCTGCGAGTCGGTCATCGTCTGCACGGGCACCGTCTGCGGGGAGTCGACGAGCGACCTGATCCGGGCACGGTGGGTGTCACCGACGTGTCCGAGGTCGAGTCGGGTCAACGCCGCGAACAGGTCGGCTTCGGCCGCGACGAATCCCTGCTGCGCATAGACTTCCAGCCTGCTCAGCAGGTCGTCGGGGTCGATGCGCAGGTCGTCCCACGACGGTGTGGACAGCAGCACGGGCACCTCTCCGAGCCGTTCGACCACCGCGCGTTCCCGGGCACGGAGCATGTCCCACACGACCGCACCGCCACCGAGCGGGTTGTGTCCGCCACGTAGCCGGAACGGGATCATGATCAGGCCGTCGATCCAGTTCTGCCGCACCCCGGCGAGTGCGACACGCGCCGCGTCGGGGTCGTCGTGGGCGAGACGGTTGGCGAGCGCCAGGAACCGTTCGACGGCGACATCCACCACGCCGTCGCCGCGGCGAAGCAGGTGTGCAGCGGCGTCGGCGACCGTGTCGACGGTCGCGTCCCCCGGCTCGAACCGCGGTACCTGCCACACGTCGGGGGTGGGCTGCCACAGACCGCGGACGGTCGGTGGTGCGATGTCCGGTTCGGGTGCGGTGATCGACCACGCGGACATGAGTGCGGTGGCCGCGCGGTTCAACGCCCGATCGCCACCGGTGGCGCAGTCGACGATCAGATCGGCGACCGCCGCGACGGTGTCGGCGCCCGGTCCCGGTCGCGCGGCAGCAGCCGTGAGCACGACACGGCGCGCCTTCTTCGTGGGCACGTTGAGGGCGACGGTGAGGACGTCGACGAGCACGTCCTCGTCGACGGCGGCGAGGAGCACCGGAGCGAGGGATTCGACGACGGCGGCATCACCGAACGACATCAGCGACACCATCGCATCGGCGCGCACGACGAACTCGGCGGGGTCGACGGCGAGTTCTCCGGTGAGCAGTGCCAGCCAGGCTTTGCGGTCGCCCGGTCGCTGTGCGGAATCGAGTGCGGCGAAAGCCAGGTCGACGACGTCGGCGCGGTCGATCCAGCCGCGGTCGATCGCGGGCGACAGCGTCGCGGGGAACGGACCGGTGGCGGGCACACCGGCGGCGACCGCCGCGCGGGCGTGCTCGGCGTACCGGTCGGCGATCACCGCGTCGGGAATCCAGCCGCGTCCGGCCGGGAACAGTTCGCCGTCGCCGGTGAGCGCACCGAGCGCGTACACCGCCCAGTCCTTCAAGTATTCGACGTTGTCGGGGACGGGCAGCCGGTGGTGGGCGACGAGCCGCACGGCCGCACCGGCGTGCACCGACGTCGCGTGTTCCCAGGGGCGCCGCGACGACACACACACCTGGTCGACGAATCGCCGGGCGAACTCCGGTCCGCGGGCGGCGAGGATGTCGGCGGCCGGCTCGTCGCCGAGCCTGTGGGTGGACGGCATGATCTGCGCGGCGCGGCGCGCGTCGACACCGAGGCGGATCGCGAACAAGGCGAGGGCAGCGTCGTCGACGTCTATCCAGCTGATCCATCCGTAGGTGCGGTCGGTGATCTGCCCGAACTCTCCCCAGTTTCCCGAACGCAGCCCGGCGAGGGCGGTGCGTCGCTGGTCGTCGGTGCCGAGGGGCAGGGCAGGGATGTCGGTGAGAGCGGTGTCGCGCCAGCCGAGTTCGGTGAATATGTCGACGGCGGCGGCGAGTTCGGCGCTGACGGTCACGCGGGGTCCTTCCGGTGGATCCGAACGGCGAGCAGGTGTCGGCACGGTCCGCGCCGGTCGGCGTGGCGCAGATACCACGTGCAGGTGCACCGGTTTCCGCCGGTGACGCGGTATTCGGTGGTGCCGGTGCTCACCGTCCAGGTGTTCGGTCCGGTTTCTGTGACGGCGCCGTCGTCGGCGAGTGCTCGGGCGGCAACGAGCCTCGGGTTGTCGGTGCCGACGCGGTCGGGGTCGTCGGGGAGTTCGCGGTGGAAGTACCTGCTGTCGTGCAGATCCCAACCGATACGTCCCGATGACGCCAGCGCCGCGAGCGCGTCGCGTACGGCAGCGATGCCGAGGTGGGTGTCGCGGGCGAGCCGGTCGATGTCGACGGCGGGCTCGAAGGCGAGTTCGGTGGAGAGTGCGTCGGCGTCGTCGCGGACGGTCGCGGACGCGAGTGCGTGCAGCAGGGCACCTTCGCCGGAGTGGCCGCGCCAGGTCTGTTCGGTCAGGCCGAGGACCAGTCGCGCGGAGGGAAGGGAGAATTCGACGACGGCCGGGCCTGGTTCGGCGCCGGCAGGCCCGTACACCGTCATGCCCGCGATGTGCGGGAGCAGTCGTTTCGCCGCGGCGAGCCGGTGTAGTCCGTCGACGTGGACGGCATCGCGGGTGGGTCGGGTGGCAACCCGCACACCCGAGGCGCTCGGGGTGAGCCATCCGCTGCGGCCGACTCCGGTCGCTGCCGGCACGGTCGCGAGGAAACGGCGCGCGGCGACAGCGTCGACGGTGAATGCGCGGTGGAGGTCGCGGTGCATCTCGGCCACGTTGCCGAGTGCGCGGATCCACCGGTGGGGCATGGCGACGGGCCGCTGTGTGTGCGACGCGTCAGGGTCGGACACCGTCATGCCGTCGACCCCGACCGAGAGGTGCAGCAGGGCGTGGCGGTGCACGGCGGCGAGTGCGGTGCGCATCGTCGGGCCGATGTCGACGTTGGTGGTGCCGTACCCGATGTCGCCTCCGTCGAAGCCATCGGCGAGGAGGTCGAGGCGGGCGTGGACACCGTTGCACGCGGAGAAGCATTCGGCGCGGAGTCGGTCGCCGTGGGCGGTGAGCACCGGATCGCGCATCGCGGTGGGGGTGTACCGGAAGTAGCGGGTGGCGGTGATGTCGGCGAGCACCAGCAATCCGCGCGCGAGAATCTGCGGGCGGGTGGCGAATCCGCGGAAGAAGTTGGGTGAGGGCACGATACCGCCGGGGGTGAGGGCCGGTGCGAGGGCCAGGGCGAGGGCATCGTCGTCGAGCGTGGACGCTCCCGTGAAGCTTCGTGGGGACACGCCGGCAGTGTAGGGGCAGGATGCGACACCCCTCGTCCGCCGTTGCCCCGTGCGCACTTCTGGTAGCCCCGGCCACCAGAAATGCGCACGGGTCAGCGCAGAAGTGCGCGGATGTCGTCGGCGGTCAGGGTGGACGAGAACATCTCCCCGTCGTCGACGACCGACGCGAACAGCTCCGCTTTCCTCAGTTGCAACGCTCGCACCTTCGCCTCGATGGTGTCGCGGGCGATCAACCGATACACCATCACATTGCGGGTCTGCCCGATGCGGTGCGTGCGGTCGATGGCCTGCGCTTCGGTCGCCGGATTCCACCACGGGTCGAGGAGGAAACAATAGTCGGCCTCCACCAGGTTCAGGCCGAACCCGCCGGCCTTGAGACTGATGAGGAACACCGGGGCCGCAACGGATTTGAACTCCTCGAGCAGCTTCCCACGCTGCTTCGTCCTGCCGTCGAGATACAGATACTCGATGCCGGCGGCGTCGAGTCGTTCCCGGACAAGGCCGAGGAATCCGGTGAACTGGCTGAACACCAGCGCCCGGTGACCCCCGGCGATCACATCGTCGAGTTGCTCGAGCAGCGCGTCGATCTTCGCGGACCCGACCGCGGTGTGGGAGTCGTCGAACAACACCGGATCCAGACTCATTTGCCGCAGCACCGTCAGCGACTGCAGGATCGTGAGGCGGTTGCGGCCGAGGTCGTCGACGAGCCCCAGGATCTTCTGCCGTTCCCGCTGCAACTGCCGGTCGTACAGGGCCCGATGCTTCGGCGACAACTCCACCTCGAGCACCTGCTCCTGCTTGGCAGGCAGATCGGCGGCGACCTGCTCCTTCGTACGCCGCAACATCAACGGTTTGATGCGCTGCCGCAACTGCACCAGAAGCGCGGGATCGGCGCCGCTCTCGATGGGCTTGCGGTAGTAGTCCTGGAATCTCGTCGGATGAGGGAACAGACCGGGCGCGGTGATCGACAGCAGCGACCACAACTCCATCAGGTTGTTCTCCATCGGGGTACCGGTGATCGCGACCTTCAACGGTGCCTCGATCTGCCGCACGCACCGGTACGCCTTGGCCCGATGATTCTTGACGAACTGCGCCTCATCGAGCAGCAGCATCACCCAGTGGTGCTCGAGATACTCGTCGATGTCGAGGCGCAACAACGTGTAGGAAGTGACGACGACATCGGCCCCGTCGAGTGCCTCGGCCAGCGTGCCTCCGCGTTTCGCGGAGGTCTCGGTGATCGCGACAACCTTCAGGTGCGGGGTGAACCGCTGCGCTTCGGCAGCCCAGTTCACGACCACCGACGTGGGGGGCGACGATGAGCGCCGGCGGATCGGACGGCTTCTTGGCGCGGGCATGGCAGATCAACGCGAGCGACTGCAGCGTCTTGCCCAGGCCCATGTCGTCGGCGAGGATCCCACCGAGACCGTGCGTCCACAGGAACGTGAGCCACCGGAACCCGTCCAGCTGATACGGGCGCAGTGTCGCCTGCAACTGTTTCGGTGCGCGGGTTCTCGCGGTCGCTTTCACGTCGAGCAGGCCCTGGACCTGTTTTCTCCATGCCGCAGCCTGTCGATCGACGATCCCGAGCGCGGCCAACTCCTCCCAGATCCCGGCCTGGAAACGGCTCAGTTTCAACCGCTCCGGATCGTCGTGCTCGTGCAGCGCGCGGGCTTCGTCGACGAGACGACGGAGTTGCTGCAGTTCGGGTTTGTCCAGCGACAGGTACGCTCCGTCGGGCAACATCAGATACGACGTGCCCTCGCTCAGGGCCGTGAACACGTCGCGGAACGGCACGGCGGTGCCGTCCACCTCGATGGTGATGTTCAGATCGAACCAGTCGGAATCGCCGGTAGCCTTGGTGGACAATCCGATTCGGAGGCTGTCGCCGACGTCACGGTAGTCGGCGGGCGTTCCGGCGACACGCACCTCGACGTCGTCGCGGCCGGACAACAGCGGCAACAGTTCCGACACGAGACGGGCGGTGTCGAACCCGGCGAGAGTGATGTGCGAGAACAGCCGGCTGTCGACGGTGTTGACCAGGTTGTACGGTTCGGCGATGCCGCGGAGTTCGGTGAGCAGCGCCCCTTCGGCATCATGGTCGCGGACGGGATCGGACAACTCGGTGTACAACTCGACGCTGCGCTCGACGTCACCGACCCGATACACGAACTGCCAGTGCAGGTCGGTGCGATGCTCGGCCCGGAACGCCACCTGCAGCAGCGCCGCCGGTCCGCTCACCGTCGGCGCGGTGAACGAACCGTCCGCGGAGCCGACGGTCGCGGTGCGTTGCAGTCGCGGATAGTACGTTGTGGCGAACCGGGGGACCTGCTCGGCGGGGACGGCCAGCGAGCGGAGTTCGTGCATCAGGTGCTGCATACCCTCCGTCGCGGTCCCGTGCAGGCGTGCGATGCGGAACGGCTGGTCGGCGACCGGACCCTCGACGGGGTCACCGGGCGGTAGGTGGACCACTCCGTGCGCCGGCACCCCGATGAACGCGACCGCCCACACGGACCGGTCGTCGACACGCACCGTGGGTGTGACGGTGAGTCCGTTTCCGGTGTCGGCGACGTCGACGCACACCTCCGCGGAACCCGGCTCGGGCACCGTACCGAGCTTCTTCTTCGCATACCGTAGTTCGACGCCGGCAGCCTGGATGTCGTCGAGCAGTGACCACAGTCGTGGGGATACGGCCGACAGGTCGAGGACGTTCTGCGAGGACCGGTAGTGGGTGGGGATCGTCGCCTGCGCCAGAGCGGCGAGTTCGAGCAGCATCTGTTTGTGCTGACTGTTCACGTCGCGTGTGTACGCGAGGTTGGACCACGAGATGTTGCCCGACACCCACCCGGTGCGGCCGGGACGCAGCACGCGCGCCATGAGGGCCGGTGCGGCACGGCCGGCCGTGAGCGTCAACTGGAGGGCGAGGGGGTCGCCGCTGTCGGTGTTCTCGGTGCCGAAGAACGTTGCGAACGTGGTGTCCCAGTCGTGTTCGGCCGGTTCGGCGGATGCTCCGCTCGCCGGTTCGATGAGGGCGAGCAGCAACGCCACCGTGTGCTTGCAGTTGTATCCGACGGGGCAGGAGCAGTCGCCGTAGTCGAACTCGAGATTGCGCGGTCCGGCGACGAGCTTGATCAGCGCCTCGTAGGGGTGTGTCCCGGCGATGGTCCCCACACCGACGAGAGAGTCGTCGTCGAAGTCGCAATCGAGGACGGCGCCGGCTTCGGCATACCGCTTCCCGCGGGTGTATGTCGTGCGGCCCACCTTCGCGACCATGGATCGGATGAGATGTTCGTACCCCGGGTGCGCCGACATGGCTGTGCAGTCTATGTGTCGGTCGCGTCCTGCCGGTGCGTGCGGTCCGTCGAGTGTGCAGTTGCCGTCGACTGTGCAGTTGTGGATGCGCGGAGCCGAGAAGTACACCTGTTGTGATGGCCGGACGCGGCGTGCGATCTGCGGATGATCCGGTCGCGAAGTGGGATCGTGCAGGGTTTTGCTCGCTGAGCGGGCGAAACCCTGCACAAATCGTCGCGGTCGCTGAGGTCGGTGTCGGGGAGCGGGGGCGACTACGAGCACGAGATGTGTGAGAGTGAGCGAGTGGTACACCGGATCGCCTGAATCGAGCAGGCGATACGTTCGCGCGAAAGCCAACCGGTGGTCACAGCTCCCGTGTGGTATCGACCGCAACTCGCTGCCGGAAACACAGACCCACCGCGACGAGGATCTGCCCGCCGAGGAGCGCCGCCGGCAGGAACACCAACTCCCATCCGGTGGTACCGAAGTTCAATGCCCACACGATGATTGCTGCGCCCAAGGCGACGGTGGTGAATTGCCCGAGAGTCAGGAGAATCGATGCCGCCGCGCGCGTCCTCCGCTGCACGGTGGCCGCGACACCGATGAGCGAGGCCGCGAACGCACACGGCAAGCCGACCACCGTCGGAAACACCACCATGTACTCGGCGCTGTTCGAGACGCCCACGGCGCCGGACGAGAGAAGCGATATCACGACGAACAGCAGGATCGACGCCGTGCACATCACCGTGATGATCGACATGACCCGGAGCGTGCGCACTTCGCCACAGTAGCGGCGGGAAGGGGGGAGCGCCGGTGCCGGCCCCGGCCGAATGGATAACGTACGGGACGGAAAATGGAGATACTCCGAATACTGCAACCGGTTGCCCAGTGTAGTTCCGGTTCCCGCGACCCGAACTGTCTCCTGCGCCTGCAATTCCGAATTGCCGTCGCGGGAAGGAGTTCGGATCGCCGGAGCGGAAATCGACCGCTGGGTCAGCGATGGTGACGTGCCCCGCCGTTGTCGTCCTCGGCGAGCGGAATCCAGCGGTGTGACCAGTCGATGACGGTCTCGAGAACGGGTTCGAGGTCTCGGCCCTTCTCGGTGAGGTGATACTCGACCTGTACCGGAGAGGTCGGTAGCACGTGTCGTCCGACGATGGCTTCGGCTTCGAGAGTGCGTAGCCGCTGCGTGAGCATGGTGTCGCTCAGGCCCGGAACCGCGGCTTTGATCTGCGAATACTGATGCGCGCCGGTGAACATTGCGCGCAGTATCGCACCCGTCCAGCGTGCCCCGATCAGTTCGATCGCGGTATGGAAGCGGGTGCAGACGGGGTGAACGGGATCCATCGATCCTCCTGGTGCGAGTGGTCCGGTGTCAGTCGCCCACGCGCAGGGGGCGCAGCGCGTCCGCGACCCGGATCAGTTCGTCGAACATCGCCTTTGCGGCGCCCGTCATGGTCTCGTTGGGAACGAGAGTTCCGTCCTCGTCGAGGAATTGGGCGACGAAGGGGATGGATACCGCTTCGGCGACGGGGGTCATCTTCAGTGTCGTGACCACCTGCTTGATCATCTGGGCGGCGCGAGTTCCGGCGGAGACTCCGCCGTAGCTGACCAGCCCGACGGGCTTGTACTTCCATTCGTTGTGGAGGTAGTCGATCGCGTTCTTCAGTTCGGCGTTGTAACCGTAGTTGTACTCCGGCATCACGAAGACGAACGCGTCGGCTTCGGCGACCTTGGCGCTCCAGTCGAGGGTGTGCTGGTGGGTGTACCGGCCCAGACGCGGGTGGTGCGGTTCGTTCATGAACGGCAGGTTCACTTCGGCGAGGTCGACGAGTTCGATCTCGCTGAAGCCGCCGTGCGCTGTTGCGTCTGCGAGGACCCACCGGCCGATCGGGGGTCCGAGGCGTCCGGGACGGGTGCTGGCGACGATGATCTCGAGCTTGGCCACAGAGTTCCTCACGTGGGTCGGGGCGGAAACGGTCTCCGTCCGCGGTCGGCGGACCCGCACGATATTACTCAAGATAGTCAAGTAACAAAGTTATCCTTAGTTGCGCGCTCCGTCGACGGGGGAGTGGCTGCAGGTCAGGGCTGGAGCAGTACGTCCAATCCACGCTCGAAGTCGGCGATGCGGCGCGAGAGGGCGTGGTGACCACCGTTGACGAGCTCGGACACCCGGACGATTCCCGCCGTGTCCGCGACGTGGTTGAGATTGCGTGAGGTCCAGTACCAGGCTGCCGTGGTGAAGGCATTCTCCGGTGCGGCGAGCCATTCGGGGTGGGCGACGAAATCCACGCCGGTGTGCTCGCTCAACTTCTCGTAGTTGTGACGGCCCGTGATCTGGATCGCGCCGCGGCCCTTGTAACGCACCCCGTCGCCCGGCTCGGTGTTCCCGAGGTCTGCGCGTCCTTCGTAGGCACGTCCGGATGCGTACTCCTCGAACGTGCGGAAGGAATCGGACTCGACGGCGAGCTGGGCGATGAACGCTGCTTGCCGGACCGGTGTGTCGATACCGTTGTGCGCCATCGCCTCGTTGAGGGGAGCAATGTACTGCCCGATCTTCTCGGCCGGGATTCCGGGCACGATCCGCGCCAGCTCGTCGGGGGTGACGGCCGGCGGGGCCGGCTCCGGGGCCGGCTCCGGGTTCGTGAAGAACGCGGGTTCGACGGTCGCGCTGCCGTCCGTCGTCGTGCTGCTGTCCGCAGTCGTCCAGCCTGCGGCGGCGAAGGCGTGGGGGTCCAGCGCCTTCAGGAGATCGCCGTACTCGAAGCTCGCGGACTGTGCAGTCGGTACCGGATCGGCGTTCGCGGCGGTCGTGCCGATACCGACGGCCGTGGTGGCCATCGCGGCGGCAGCGAGGGCGGTACGGACACGGTGTGCTGATGAAACGGGCATTGGTCGTGCTCCAGGATTCGGCCGAGGAGTCGTCCGGCCTTCGATAGAGGGGCCACGGGCGTTGCCGAAGCGGGAGGATCACTCCCAGGCAGGTCACCATCGGGCGGCATTTAGGTCACAACCAGGTAACGTTGGTTTGGAAAATGCCGCAAGGAAATGTGGCGAACATCCCATTGACGAACCGTGGACGCTGCGTCGAGTTTCCGGCTCCGCGGTCGCTCCCGATCGTCGAGAAACGGCCGGAATATGGGACTGAAGTGATATCTGTGCTGTACAGAGGGTGTTGGTGTGCACTCACTCGGGGCTGGTTGGCGCTGCGGGAGTGGATACAGTCGTTGCGAGCGGGGGCGGATGTTCGCCGGCCCGAACATCACGATCTTGTTACGGAGGGGTGTCGGGTTTCCCGGTGCTGCGACACCCGTCCGTTCGCGCGACGAACGTCCTGTCTCTCGCGGGGATCGGACTGTGCGTGTGGGCGTGGCGACGCCGACGGCGGTGAGCAGACCGACGCCCAGCGAGTGGACGACGAACGCAAAGCGCGTGTGGTGGCGGTGATCGCCGCCGGTGGGCGACAGCCGGCGCACGGGACGTCGCCGAAGCCGCGCTGCGTCGGACGATGCTCGCACTGGTTACGCTCGGGTGATGGCGGCGCTTCCGGAACCCTCCTCGGGCACGACCACAGCGATGTGGCATCTCGAACGCACATTCGCCGACGAACTCGACGGCCTGGCCGTGCCGTGGCAGGGCGCCGACGTACCCGACCCGACGTTGCTCGTGCTCAACGAGCCGCTGGCCGAGTCCCTGCGGCTGGACCCCGACGAACTGCGTACCGATGCCGGAGTCGCGGTCCTGTCGGGCGCCACCGCGCCGGCCGGGGCCACACCGGTGGCGATGGCGTACGCCGGGCATCAGTTCGGTGGATATGCACCGCTGCTCGGCGACGGCCGGGCACTGCTGCTCGGCGAGCTCGTCGACCGGGCCGGCCGAAGGGTGGATCTGCACCTGAAGGGATCGGGACCCACTCCGTTCTCCCGCGGTGGGGACGGGTTCGCGGTGGTCGGCCCGATGCTGCGGGAGTACCTGATCGGTGAGGCGATGTTCGCCCTCGGGATCCCGACCACACGGGCGCTGTCCGTGATCGCGACCGGCCGCCCCGTCCACCGCGACGGCACGGAGCCGGGCGCGGTCCTCGCGCGGGTGGCGTCGAGCCACCTGCGGGTGGGCACGTTCGAGTTCGCGGCCCGCCGCGGTGCGGTCCTGCAGCCTCTCGCCGACTATGCGATCGCCCGGCATCACCCCGAACTGCTCGAGCGTCCGGAACAGGGGGACGGGAACCGCTACCTGGCGTTCTTCGAGGCGGTGGTCGAAGCGCAGGCGTCGTTGACGGCGCAATGGATGCTCGCCGGTTTCGTGCACGGAGTGATGAACACCGACAACACGACCATCTCCGGGGAGACCATCGACTACGGGCCGTGCGCCTTCCTCGACGCGTACGATCCGGCGGCGGTGTTCAGCTCGATCGACCACAGCGGCCGCTACGCGTTCGGCAACCAGCCCGCCGTGCTCGCGTGGAACCTGGCGCGTTTCGCCGAAACCCTCCTTCCTCTCGTCGACCCCGAACCGGACCGCGCCATCACCGCGGCCACCGAGGTCCTCGCCGGATTCCGGGAACGCTACGAGTTGCACCGTGCGCGCGGCCTGGCGGCCAAGCTGGGTCTGCCCGATTCGGCGGACACCGCACTGGTCGAGGCCCTGCCGGCGCTGATGGCGGAGCACCGCATGGACTGGACCGGTACTTTCCGTGCCCTCGCCGACGAGCTCCGCGGCGATCCGACTCAACTCGACGCCCTGATCGCGCGCGAGCACATCGGTCCGTGGCTCGGACGGTGGCGCGGCGCTCTGGCGGAACACGGCCGGGCCGCGGCCGAGACGGCGGTCGCGATGGACGGGGTCAACCCGATCTACATCCCGCGCAATCACCGGGTCGATGCGGCACTGCGCGCGGCGACCGACGGTGATCTCGTTCCGTTCCGGACGCTGCTGGAGGCGGTGACGCATCCGTTCGAACGTCGCGACGAGTGGGCGGAGTTCGCGGCTCCGGCTCCTCGGGAGTTCGGCGAGTGTTTCCGGACGTTCTGCGGCACCTGACGGCGCGGTCGGCCCCGGTGACGGTGCGCCCCCGTCGCAGCGGCCGTCCCGTTCGGCCCGAATTGCCGCATGGGTCCGGAAAAGGTGAGTCGTCGGTCACAATGTGCGTAGTCGACCGATCGAGGAGCCGTTCATGTTGAGCACGATGCAAGAAGCACCCCTGTCCATCGCGCAGATCCTGCGGCACGGCAGCACCGTGCACGGCGATGCGGCAGTGGTGACGTGGACGGGGTCCGGATCCCGGCGGCGAAGCTATTCCGAGGTCGGTCGCCGCTGTGCCCGGCTGGCGCACGCGCTGCGTGAGCTGGGCGTGACCGGCGACCAGCGGGTCGGCACGTTCATGTGGAACAACGCCGAACACCTCGAGGCCTACCTCGCGGTGCCCTCGATGGGCGCGGTCCTGCACACCCTCAACATCCGATTGTTCCCGGAGCAGTTGGTGCACGTCGCCAACCATGCCGAGGACCACGTGATCCTCGTCGACCGCACCCTCGTTCCGTTGCTGGCCCCGCAGTTGCCGCACCTGACCACCGTGGCGCACATCGTGGTCACCGGCGACTCGACGGCCGATCTCGAGGCACCCGACGGAGTGCAGGTGCACGCCTACGAGGACCTCCTCGCCGACCGGCCCGACGTGTTCGACTGGCCGGAGGTCGACGAACGCTCCGCCGCCGCGATGTGCTACACGTCCGGTACCACCGGTGATCCGAAAGGCGTTGTGTATTCGCACCGCTCGATCTATCTGCATTCCATGGAGGCGTGCATGACGGAGGGTCCGGCGCTGCGGCAGGGTGACCGCGCGCTGGCCGTCGTACCGCAGTTCCATGCGATGTCGTGGGGGTTGCCGTACGCCGCGTTCATGATCGGCGCGTCGCTGATCATGCCCGACCGCTTCCTGCAGCCCGAACCGCTCGCCGAGTTGATCGCCGCCGAACGTCCCACCTTCGCGGCCGCCGTGCCGACCATCTGGCTGGCGCTGCACCAGTACCTCGAGGAGCACCCGCAGGACATCTCGGTGATGAAGGAAGTGCTCATCGGCGGATCCGCGGTGCCGGCCTCGCTGATGCACGTGTTCGAGGCCGAGCACGGCGTGCGGGTGTTGCACGCATGGGGGATGACCGAGACGTCACCGCTCGGGTCGGTCGCGCGACCACCGGCGGGCGCCCAGGGCGCCGAGCAGTGGCGGTACCGGTACACGCAGGGACGATTCCCGGCATCGGTGCAGGCGAGGCTCGTCGACGACACCGACACCGTCGTCCCGCACGACGGCGTGAGCATCGGGGAGCTCGAGGTCCGCGGACCGTGGATCGCCGCCTCCTACTACGGCGGGGCCGCACCGGAGAAGTTCCACGACGGGTGGCTTCGCACCGGTGACGTCGGGACGATCACCCCGGACGGCTATCTCACTCTCACCGACCGGACCAAGGACATCATCAAGTCCGGTGGCGAATGGATTTCGTCGGTCGATCTGGAGAACGCGGTCATGGGTCATCCGGACGTGCTCGAGGCGGCGGTGATCGGCGTGCCGGACGACCGATGGGACGAACGTCCGCTCGTCGCCGTCGTCCTGCGGGCCGGCACCACCACGACGATCGAGGCGTTGCGGGAGTTCCTGGCGGACAAGGTCGCGAAGTGGCAGCTGCCCGAGAACTGGACCGTGATCGGGGAGGTCCCCAAGACCAGCGTCGGCAAGTTCGACAAGAAGCGGCTGCGTTCGCAGTTCAAGGACGGCGAACTGGACGTCACCCGCATCTGACCGCCGGCGCGCGGTCGTCGGCGTCCATCCCCTTACCTTACTTGCAAGTAAGGTAAGGGGATGGACCTCACCCCGACCTACCGCGCCTGGCGGAAGCTTCCCGGCAACGCTCTCGGCTCCGTCCTCTTCTCCGCCGGAATGTGTGTGCGGGTGCCCTACTTCGCGACGATTCTGCCGCGCGTGACGGTGCTCGAACCCGGACACTGCGAGGTGCGCGCACCCAAGTGGTGGGGTGTGCACAACCACCTCGGCACCTTCCACGCCATCGCCGCATGCAACCTCGCGGAAACCGCGATGGGCATGCTCGCCGAAGCCACCGTCCCCACCACCCACCGGTGGATCCCCAAGGGCATGACCACGCAGTACCTGACGAAGGCCGAGACGGGACTGCGCGCGATCGCCCGACTCGACGAACTCCCGAACTTCAGCGCACTCACCGACGGAACCGAACTGACGGTGCCCGTGCGGATCGTCGACCGTCACGACGTCGAGGTCGTGCACGCCGACATCACGATCTGGGTCACACCCCGCGCCTGACCCGCCGCGGTACCCGAACGACAACTGCGCGAAATGGTGGTACCCGCGGTGAATTCCGCGCGGGTATCACCATTCGGCGCGGGTACCCGACCACGGTGGACGCCGATCACGCGAACTCGAACGTCCCGTCCACCGGCTCGGGTACCCGTCGCCGCCCCGGCGACCCCAACGCGGTCGCAAGATCGGTGCCGTCGTGCTCGGCGAGCAGACCCCCGCTCGTCCACACCAGCAGCGTCGCCGCGACCGTGTGCTCGACCACCGAATGCGCCAGATCGTAGTGTGCGCATCCGGGCACCCCCGCGTAGGTGATCCACAGGTCGAACCCGGTCATGAACAGGTCCAGATCGAACTGCACCGACAACCCCAACAGTTCGCTGCGACCCGTGTCGTCGACCCCGGCGAACGCCTCGTCGAGCGCCAACAACCGCGGTGCGTGCGGATCGGCGGAATCGAGCATCACGTGCGCCGCCGCGAACAACGGCAGGTGCAACGACACCGACTGCTCCCCGCCGGACAGCGCCGAGTGCCGCGCCGGTGTCAACCTCTCCTCGGTGCCGTCCGCGGCGACGAGACCGAACGCGAACACCCGCCAGCGCCGGTAGTCGAGCGTCGACGCGAGGATCTCCGGGTACGAACGTTCCGGATGCGCGGCCCGCTCCGCGCGGATCCGCGCCGCGAAATGCGCCCGCACCGAGGCGAGTTCCTCCGGTGACAGGCTCGACGTGTCCCGATCCAACAACCGGCACACCGCGCGGGCCCCGTCGTCGAGGTGATCGGCGAGCACCCAGTGCACCCCGATCGTGTTGCCCGACGACATGTGCCGCTGCCGCATCTCGGTGCCCATCCGCCCGATCAACTCCCGGGCATCTGCGGTCCGCTCGTGGATCTGCTGAGCCAGACCCGCGAGCAACGCGTCCTCGAGGATGCGTCGCTCGGCGTCGGTGAGCAGCAACTCCTGATCCCGCCGATCGGACGCGATGCGTTGCGCGAACTGCGCCACCGACGTCGGCCCCTGATCGTCGTGGACCTGCACGACCGTCACCCCGTCGGGAGCATCCCACTGCAACCGGTAGTCCTGTCCCGAAACCGCGAGCCGATCGTCGAACTCCTGCAGCGCCGACGTGAGCGCCGACCGCGTGGACTTCCGCGCCGACTCCGCCGTCGACACCGACGCGGTCGCCACCTGCACAGCCCCGAACAGCGCTGCCACCTCGTCGGGAACCACCGGCACCGCCTCGCCGGTGGCGCGGCGCACCCGGTACAGCACCTGGTCGACATCGAGCCACGCCGCCGAACCCGGCCACGTGTATTCCTGGTCGATCCCCAACAACGCCAACACATCCCGCCGCGCGTACGGGACGAGACGCTCGGCGTCGGACCGTACCTCCGTCAATGCCGCCCGCAGCGTCTGCTCGGCCGCGGTGTGCGCGGCCTCCGCCTTGCCGATCCGCTCGACCGCCGCATCCGACGACCTCCGAGCCGCGCGCTGCGCGTCCTTCGCCGCTTCGATCCGCGACCGCGCCTCCGCGAGCTGCGCGTCGATGCGGTCGGCGCTCGCCCCCAGCGCATCCTGCAGTGTCTCGAGCTTCTGTTGCTGCGCCAGCAGTGACGACTCGGCGATCGCCGCGGCCTCCGCTGCCTCAGCTGCCGCGCGGACCGCTTCGTCCAGCCGCACCCGGGCCTCCCGGCCCCGCTCGGTGCTCGACGTATGCTCACGCACGGCCCGCAGCAGCGTCTGCCCCCGCGACCGGAAGTGCCGGATCGCGGCTTCGACGGCATCGATCTCCCGGGCCTCGAACGGGATCCGGTGCCGCACCGCGACCGACCTCATCTGCTGTTCCTGCGCCGACACTTCCGCAACGGCCTGATCGAGGTCGCGGTCCGCGGACGCGGCGGCCTCCCCGGCGGTCCGCAACGCTCCCGCGGACTCGGCGACCTTGCGCAACGCGGCGAGCACCGCACCGGTGCGCGGCAACGCGGCGACGGCCCGCTCGACGTCGGAGAGTCGCCCGCCGACGAGCCTGTCCTCCTCGCGCAGACGGTCGATGGTCTCCCGGGACAGCGCGACGGCCCGGTCGATCTCGGCGATCCGCGTGTCACGGCGACGCTGCCGCGCGGTCGCCCCGATGTACTCGGGGTGGTCCTTGCGGTGCCGGCCGATCTGGATGCCCTGCCGGAATCCGCCGTGGACGTCCACCGCGATCGGTGTCCCCAGGTCGGGTGCCGCGGTCAGCGCGACCGATGCGAGCACCTGCGTGATCCGGTCGACCGGCACACCCGCATCCGGTTCCGGCACCAGCACGTCGGCGAGTGTCGGACCGGTCGGGCGTCGACCCTCGGGGAGCGGAGCGAGAAACAGTTCGGACGCGGCGTCGGGCACCGAGTCGTCGCAGCAGACCCACCCGTCGAGCAGGTTCGCGGCCTGCAGCGCCGCCTCGACCCCCGTCGCGACGGTGAGGTCGACGTCGTCGCGGAACCGCACCAACCGCCACAGCGGCGCCCCCGCGCGCCCGTCCCGCGAATCGGTGCGGGCCGCGAACGGCGGAGGAGCGTCGTCGTGTTCGGCGGACACGGCGGCACGCTCGCCGGTGAGCACCGCGATGTGCTCCTCCGCCGTCGCGATCTCCGTGGCGATCGACCGGCGCCGGAACCGTGCCTCCTCGAGCGCATCGGCGACGCGCGCCGACAACACCGCCGACGGTGGCACCGCGTCGTCGGAACCGACGGCCCGGTAGGCCTCCTCGACCGCCTCGAACACGACATCGGGTACCCCCACCGCCGTGAGCGCACCGGAATGCTCGGACCACCAGCGGTGCACCAGATCCGCGGTTTCGGTGCGGGCCAGCGTCACCACCGTCTCGGCTGTCTCCACGGCGGCGTGCGCCGCGTCTCGGCGGGTGCGGGCACCGGCCGCCGCCGATTCGGCGCGCGACCGTGCCGCAGCGGCCCCGTCCACCCTCGCTCGTGCCGCCCGCACCACCCGCAGGTCGTTCTCGCGTTCCTCCGCCCGCGCCTCGAGCGCTGCCGACAACCGATCGACCCGATCGATACCGTCGAGTCCGGCGAACTCCACGCCCGCGTCCGCGGCGGCCTCACGCACCGCGTCCTCGGCACGTGCCGCCGCGGCGGCCGCGTGGGTGACGGCTTCGGCGGCCCGGTCGTGTTCGTCGGTGCGCTGCACCACGGCCGCCTGCGCACGCTGCGCCTGTTCGGCCTGACCGGACGTGGTGCGCTCGAGATTCGCGACGGCCTGCGCGAGGTCGTCGAGTTGCTGCTTGCCCTCGTACGCGCTGGAGCGTTGCAGCGCCTCCAGATTCGTGCGGGCCTGCTCGAGGGTGTGCTCGGCCGCCGCGGACCGCTCGTCGGCGGCCGCGCGGTCGGCCGCACTGAGATCGCGTTCCCGCGTGGCGTCGCGCAACGCCGCGATCGCGGTGTCGACCGTGGACAGGCGCGATGCGATCTGATCGATATCCGCCTTCGCCTGCACCTGCAGGTACCTCGTGTACACGGAGACGAACGACTGCGCCGCGTCGTCGGCGGCGGCGAGGGACTCGAGGGTGCGGGCCACCTCCTCCATGTCGGAGAACGACCGCGCGGCCTCCACCACGAGTTGCTCGTCGAGCGGCCGCAACCCGTCGGTGAGGGCCTGCGACAGCCCCTTCGGATCGAGATTCTTCGCCAACTGTGGGCGCCGCAATGTGAGGATCAGGTTGATCAACTGGTCGTAGCGTTGCGTGCCGAGCCCGAACATCCGTGCGTCGATCGCCTCCCGGTACTCGACGGGCCGGTCGCAGATCGAGTCGGCGCCGATCTCGTCGATCAACTGGCGTCGCGTCAGCGGCCGATCCTCCGCATCGAGCAGGGAGAAGTCCACGCCGACCCGGCCGTCGACGACGAAGTACCAGCGGGTGACCTTGTCGTTGCCGCGAGTTGCGCGCATCCCGATCCCGACGGTCACCGCCTCGGGGTCGTCGCTGCGACCGCGACTGAACTCCATCCACACGTACGAGTAGGCGCTGTCCTGCCCCCGATACAGCAGATTCGAGCGCATGGTGCGTTCCTCGCCGGCGAACGGATTGAGCCGCCGCGGTTCGATCCGACCGTCGAACACGAACGGGAACAGCACCTCGAGGGCCTTCGTCTTCCCGGAACCGTTCGGGCCGCGCAGCACCAGCCGCCCGTCCGCGAACGAGAATTCCTGGTCGCGGTAATCCCACAGGTTGATGATCCCGGCGCGGGTGGGCCGGAAACGGGCACTGTTCAACACTTCTCCGTCTCGCTCGAATCCGTCTGACTGCTCGCCACGGTCGCGGTGCCGGCGGTCGCGGTGGCCTCCCGATCCCGCGGGAACAACTCCAGGTGCGGGTCGCGTCTGCGCACGCTGACCGTCACACCCCGGAACCGGGCCAGCGCCGGCAACGCCAGCACCCCGCCGGGCACCCGGGCCACCAGCCGCTGCCCCGCCAACACACCGATCGCGGCCTGCGTCAACGCGCCCGGGTCCGCCTGCCACTGCGACGCGAACGTCCGGCCGTACGTGTCGACGAGCCCGGACACGGTCTCCGCCAGCCACGCGTCCTCGACCAACGGATGCTCGGGCACCGGCCGCGGCTCCCGCTCCGATGGCACCTCCGCGACCGGCTCGCCCGCGGTGTCGTCCGACGAACGCAGCCCGGTGAACATGCCCGACCGCGGCAACGCCGCATCGACCGCCGCCACCAGGTCCGCGCGGGTGTCCATCGGCAGCGGCACCCGCACCGGCTCCGGTGCGTCCGCGTCCAGCACCCGGTCACAGATCTCCCCGGCCAACAGCAACGCCACCTGCGCCACCGTGCCCGTGCCCGGAAACCGCACGTCCGACAGGCGCCCCGACGGTCCGACGAGAGCCACCCCCTCGGCGCGCCGCTCGACGACCAGCCCGGTGAGCAGCGCGACATCGGCGGCGGTGCGCGGCAACGCCAACTGCACCGCCTCCTCGTCGTCCAACTCTTCCGCGTACACCACGGGCCGCTGCACCAACGCGCGGCGCATCCGCCGCGCCACCTCCTGGGTACCCCCGGCCGACACCGGCGCGAGGAGCGCCCGCACCGAGTCGATGTGCTGCAACGCCTGCGGCGGGCGGAACAGCGCCGTCACCACCGCCCGATCGATGTCGTAGAGCGCCTCACCGATCGCCGGGTCCCGGGCCCAGCCACCGGCATCACCGTCGGCCACCGTGATCGCCCCGCGCATCGTCAACCACCCCACCACGTCGACGAACGCATCACGGTCGGTGCCGCGGGACGGAGCGAACTCGACGCCCTCGACCCGCGACGACTCCGCCACCACATACTCCGCGAGCTCCGACAGGCTGATCTGCGCACCCGCACGGCCCAACGCGGCGAGGACCAACGCCAGATACGCGTAGCGGCGACGGTCGAACGGACGATCGGTGGCCGTACGGGTACCCGAATCCGGATCGAGCCGGTCGACGACGGTGAACAACCGCGCCGTCGTCTCGGTGACCTCGAGCCGGAACCCGAACAACTCGAGCAGATCTTCGCGCAGTTCGGTCGCCCACCGCCGCAGCAACGGCAGCGCGGACCGATCCGGGTAGGACGCGGTCACCAGGTGCCGCGACAGGATCAACCGCGCCGCCCGCTGATACGACTCCGACTCCAGCGGCGCAATGCTGCGTGCCCTCACCGCACCTCCACGTCCAGGCCGTCCAGATACAACCGGCCGCGCGCGGTGTGCACGACCGTCGACGCGCCGCTCGGCCGCAACGTCAACGTCACCCCGTGCTGCGACCCGGAGCCTTCACTGCCGCGGACCCGGCCGCTGACCGGCACCCGCGCCGACAACGCCGCGTCGAGCAGACCCAACAACACCTCGGCCTCCGGCTCGGACAGTTCACGCTCACGCACCCCACCCGAGGCGAGAGCAGCAGCCGCCGCCGCACGTCGCCGCTGCGTCTCGAGTTGTTTCTCCCGCAACCGGCGCACCCCCGAATCGTTGCGGTCGACCCGACCCGGCGCACCCGGCGTCGGGGGTCGGCCCGTCTCGGCGAGCGTCCGCGCGATCTCCACCGGCGGTGCCTCCCACCACGACCGACCCACCGGGACCGCATCCGCATCGGGATACGGCATCGAGAAATGCCGCGGCCGGCCCAGATCGAACACCGCCCCGAACAGGGCGTGCGCCGACTCCTCCGTCGGTGTCGCCGCGAACCACGCCGCCAGATGCCGCAACTGCGACTCACGGCTCACCCCGCCTCGCCGATTCTCCGTGAGCCGGCGCAGCAGCGACAGCACCGCGGAGATCGCACTCATCGTGCCCTCCCGCAACCGCTCCGCCTCGCTCGGCGCCGATCCCACACCGACGAACCAGTGTTCGATGCCGCGCCACCGCAGTCGCCAGTCGGCCTCGCGTTCCTCGACGGTGAGCAGCACCCGCTCGTCGTGCGCCGCGGCCAGCACCGGCAGCTTCTCCGCGCCGCCCGCCCGCACCCGGTCCAGCGCTGCCGTCAACTTCGGTGCATAGCGCGCGAGGTCGGAACTGAACTCACGCATGTGCGACAACAGGGCGTCCTTGTGCGTCAGGAACACCTCCGGTGTGACCTCGGTGGTACGCACCAGGTCACCGAGCATCAGATAGAACCGGGCCGCCCGCTCGGCCATGTCCGACAGTGTCGCATCCAACCTGTTCAACTTGCGGTACACCAGTTCACCGTCGCCCACGGCATTCGCGTCGGCGAGATCCGACAGGTCCGCGAGCAGATCCGCCAGCGCCAACCCCGACAGCGCCACGTCTTCCCCACGTCCGGTCAGCACGTCCTCTACCGCCCGGAACGCCCGGTACCCGGCCTGACCGAACTGATACACGAAATTGCGGTTGCGGTACTCGGCGAGCGTCGCCGCACGCGTCCCGTCGAAGCTGCGCTCGAGCACACCCCACCCGTGCAACTGTTCGAGCAACGGGGCGACCGCGGCGGCATCCAACGCCGCAGCGGGATCGCCGCCGCCGATGCGCCGCAGGATCGTCTCCACCCCCGACGCGTGCAACAGCACGATGTAGTTGGCGCGGGCATGGTCGAACGCCCGCAACACCCACAGGTACTCGGCGCGTTTGTCGGCGGTCGCGAACGAGAACAACCGCAGCCGCTCGTCGCGCACCACCGGGTCGTCGGCCACCCGCGGACCGCCCGCACCTGATTCACTCACCCGAACAGGGTAGTGGGCCGACCCGACAGGCACCGAGTCGCGCACGAGCGACCCCACGAGCGGAGCCGATACGGATAGCGTGAGCGGGTGAGCAACGATGTGACGCGTGCGGAGTGGACCGGCAAGGCCGAACTATGGGTACGTCACGAACGCATCTACGACGCGGCGTTCGCGGCGTTCACCCGCGCAGTGATCGACGCAGCCGAACTCGGGCCGGGCCTGCGTGTCCTCGACGTCGGGTGCGGAGCGGGCACCGTCCTCGAACGCGCGGTCGCGGCCGGAGCCGACGCCGTCGGGATCGACCTGTCACCGCAGATGGCCGCGGCCGCGCACGCACGCGTTCCCGGCGCAGACGTGCTCACCGCCGACGCCCAGACCGCCCCCGTTCTGCAACTCGCACCCGGTGTTCCGTTCGACCGGATCGTCTCCCGCTTCGGCGTGATGTTCTTCGCCGACCCCGTCGCCGCCTTCACGAACCTGCGCGCGGCCGCAGCCCCCGGTGCACGACTGGCGTTCGTGAGCTGGCGCGACGACGAGGACGAAATGTTCCGGCACGGCACCCGCCGTCTCGCGGCCCGGCTCGACGACCCACCCGAACCACCCCGCGTCGGACAACCGGGACCGCTGGGACTCGCAGGTGAGGACCACATCCGCACGGTCCTCGCCGACTCCGGCTGGACCGACATCCGTGTCGAACCCGTCGACGGAATGTGCGACTTCTCCGTCGACGGCAGCGACGGGGTGGAAGAACGGCTCACGGTCGCCCTCGCCGGACGGATCGGCCAGGCCGCGCGGGAACGCCTCGAACCGACACTCGGCCCCGACGGCTGGCGGGCCGCCCTCGACGACGCCCGCGCCGAACTACGGGCGACACTCGTCGACGGCACGGTCCGGTTCGTCTCCCGCACCTGGCTCGTCACCGCCGCGAACCCCGCCGCGGTGACCGTCCCGGACGAGGTGGTGCACGCGGTGCTGCGCGCGGCGATCGAAAGTGGCGGAGTCGCCGGGTGGGCCGACATCGAACACTGGGACGGTCACGGACACGCGGACATCGTCGAATGCGGCGGTTCGGGTCACGTCGTCGACGTCGGTGTGGTGCGTCGAGGCTTCGAGGTACTGCTCGCCGACACCGCGCGGGACCGCAACGACCGGGACGTGACCGTGGCGGGGGACGTCGACGAGGATCTCGCGGACACGGTGGTCCAGTTCGGTCTGTTCGGACGGCTCGTGTACAGCACGGGTCCGGAGGCGCGTGGGCGCTGACAACCCGTGTCGGTCACCGCGGATCACCGTTGCGTGAGGTGCCGACGCCGGCACATGATGCAACCGAATCCGGCACTGGTACGGTTGGTTCGACAACTGCACATCACGGGAGCTCGCGCCAGCGGGCTGAGAGGACGGCTAACTCTGTTCGAGTGCGAGGGCCGTCGACCGTACGAACCTGACCGGGTAATGCCGGCGTAGGGAGCACACCATGGGGGACACCTCCGACTCGACGGCTGCCGTCACCACCGGGCCGATCGAAGGCAGCAAGAAGCATTATGTGGACGTTGACGGCCTGTCCGTCCCGTTCCGGCGCGTGCATCTGAGCACGGGCGAACACCTCGACCTGTACGACCCTTCCGGCCCCTACACCGACGACGATGCCCGCATCGACCTGCACGCCGGTCTACCGAAGATCCGGTCCGGATGGTCACGCCCGGACCCCGACACCACCCAATACGGTTGGGCGCGAGCCGGTGTCGTCACCGACGAGATGCGTTTCTGCGCCGCCCGCGAAGGCATCGACCCGGAGGTCGTGCGCGCGGAGGTCGCCGCGGGCCGAGCCGTGATCCCGGCGAACCGTCGTCACCTCGAACTCGAGCCGATGATCATCGGGAAGCGCTTCGCGGTGAAGGTCAACGCGAACATCGGGAACTCCGCGGTCACCTCGTCGATCGCCGAGGAAGTCGAGAAGATGGTATGGGCGACCCGGTGGGGAGCGGACACCATCATGGACCTGTCCACCGGCAAGGACATCCACGAGACCCGCGAATGGATCCTGCGGAACTCACCCGTCCCGGTCGGCACCGTCCCGCTCTACCAGGCACTCGACCGAGTCGGAGGCGATCCGACGGCACTGAGCTGGGAGTTGTACCGCGACACCGTCATCGAACAGTGCGAGCAGGGCGTCGACTACATGACAGTGCACGCCGGAGTGCTATTGCAGCACATTCCGCTGACGATGAACCGGGTCACCGGGATCGTCTCGCGCGGTGGCTCGATCATGGCGGCATGGTGCCTGGCCCACCACACCGAATCGTTCCTGTACACCCATTTCGCGGAACTGTGCGAGATACTCGCCGACTACGACGTCACCTTCTCGCTCGGCGACGGGCTCCGCCCGGGATCGATCGCCGACGCCAACGACGCAGCCCAGTTCGCAGAACTGCGTACCCTCGGCGAACTCACGGCAGTTGCCCGCGCCCACGGAGTCCAGGTGATGATCGAGGGACCCGGCCACGTGCCGATGGACAAGATCGCCGAGAACGTACGCCTCGAAGAGCAATGGTGCGACAACGCCCCCTTCTACACACTCGGCCCGCTCGCGACCGACATCGCCCCCGCCTACGACCACATCACCTCTGCGATCGGTGCGGCGATGATCGCGCAGGCCGGAACCGCCATGCTCTGTTATGTGACGCCGAAAGAGCATCTGGGACTGCCGAATCGGGATGACGTCAAGACCGGTGTCATCACCTACAGGATTGCCGCGCACGCCGCGGACCTCGCCAAGGCGCATCCGCGGGCACAGGAACGCGACGATGCCCTCTCCCGCGCCCGGTTCGACTTCCGGTGGCGCGATCAGTTCGCACTGTCGCTGGATCCCGACACGGCCCGCGAATACCACGACGAGACCCTGCCCGCCGAGCCCGCGAAGACCGCGCACTTCTGCTCGATGTGCGGGCCGAAGTTCTGTTCGATGCGCATCTCGGCGGACGTGCGCGCGTACGCGCACGAACACGGACTGACCGACAGCGACGCGCTCGACGCCGGGATGGCGGAGAAGTCGGCAGAGTTCACGCGCGGCGGAAAACGACTGTACCTGCCGGTCACCACCTCGTGGGGTACAGCGGGCTGATCCGGGACGTCCCTCCGCACTCGAACCCGATCGGGTGCGGAGGGCGACACGCAGGCGGTATCGGACGACCACGAGCGCGGCGAACCGAGCTACAGATCGAACCGAGCTACAGATCGAACCGATCGAGGTTCATCACCTTCGTCCACGCCCGCACGAAGTCACGGAGGAACTTGCCTTCCGCATCGTCGGACGCATACACCTCCGCGATACCGCGGAGCTGCGCGTTCGCGCCGAACACCAGATCCACGGCGGTCGCCGTCCACCTCCGTTCGCCCGAGCCGCGGTCCCGACCGATGTAGACACCCTCGTCGTCGGCCGACGGTGACCACTCGACGTCCATGTCGGTCAGGTTCACGAAGAAGTCGGTGGTGAGGCGCCCCGGCCGATCCGTGAGCACCCCGTGCGTGCTTCCACCGTGGTTGACGGACAACCCCCGCAACCCACCGAGCAGCACCGTCATCTCCGGTGCCGTCAACGTCAACAGATTCGCGCGATCGAGCAGCAACTTCTCCGGCGGCAGCTTCTCACCCGACCGCACGTAGTTGCGGAACCCGTCGGCGCGCGGCTCGAGCACCGCAAACGAGTCGACATCCGTCTGTTCCTGGCTCGCGTCGGTGCGCCCGGGGGAGAACGGGACGACGATCTGGTGCCCGGCCCGGCGCGCCGCCTCCTCGATCCCGGCGCAGCCGCCGAGCACGACGAGATCGGCCAGCGAGATACGGACGCCGTCGCTACGGCCCGCAGCGAACTCGTCGCGGACACGCTCGAGCACCGGCAGCACCTCGGCCAGCTCGTCGGGTTCGTTGACGGCCCAGTTCCTCTGCGGTTCGAGCCGCAGGCGGGCACCGTTCGCGCCGCCGCGCTTGTCGGTGCCGCGGAAACTCGCTGCGGCGGCCCACGCGGTCGACACCAGCCGCGTCACGGACAGACCGGACTCGAGCAGCGTCCGTTTCAGCGCGGCGATGTCGGTGTCGGAGACGAGGGGGTGATCGACATCCGGCACCGGGTCCTGCCACAGTTGCGGCTCGGCGACCCACGGACCGAGATACCGCGTGATCGGACCCATGTCGCGATGCAGCAGCTTGTACCAGGCCTTCGCGAACTCGAGTTCGAGTTCTTCGGGGTGATCGAGCCAGCGGCGGGTGATCGGACCGTAGGTCTCGTCGAACCGCAGCGACAGATCGGTCGTGAGCATCACCGGGGTACGTCGTCGTGACGGGTCGTGCGGATCCGGCACCGTATCGGCGCCCGCGCCGTCCTTCGGGATCCACTGCACGGCCCCGGCCGGACTCGTCGACTGCTCCCACTCGTAGCCGTACAGCGTTTCGAGGAAGCTGTTGTCCCACGTCGTCGGCGTCGGTGTCCAGATCCCTTCGAGTCCGCTGCCCATCGCGTCGTCACCGACACCGGTACCGAAACTGCTCTTCCAGCCGAGACCCTGCTGTTCGACGGGCGCGGCTTCGGGCTCGGGGCCGACGAGGTCTGCGGACCCGGCGCCGTGCGTCTTGCCGACGGTGTGCCCACCGACGATCAACGCGGCCGTCTCGACGTCGTTCATCGCCATGCGCCCGAACGTCTCACGGATGTCGACGGCCGCCGCGATCGCATCGGGGGTGCCGTTGGGGCCCTCCGGGTTGACATAGATCAGACCCATCTGAACGGCGGCCAACGGATTCGACAGGTCACGTTTGCCGCTGTACCGCTCGTCGCCGAGCCAGGTGTCCTCCGAGCCCCAGAAGATCTCCTGGGGCTCGTAGACATCCTCCCGACCGAACGCGAATCCGAACGTCGTGAACCCCATCGCCTCGTACGCGCAGTTGCCCGCGAAGATGATCAGGTCGGCCCACGAGATCTTCCTGCCGTACTTCTTCTTCACCGGCCACAGCAGGCGACGCGCCTTGTCGAGCAGCACATTGTCGGGCCAGCTGTTGAGCGGCGCGAAGCGCTGCGCACCCTGACCACCGCCGCCGCGCCCGTCGGCGATGCGGTACGTGCCGGCGGCGTGCCAGCTCATCCGGATGAACAGCGGACCGTAGTGGCCGAAGTCGGCCGGCCACCAACTCTGCGAGTTCGTCATCAACTCGACCAGGTCCCGCGCGAGCGCGTCGACGTCGAGCGTCGCGAATTCCTTCGCGTAGTCGAAGTCGGGGTCCATCGGGTTCGACTCGGGATTGTGCTGGTGGAGGACCTGCAGGTCGAGCCGGTCCGGCCACCAGTCACTGTTGGTTCTGGGGCGATGTTCCTCGGGGGTGGGAGAGGAGATCGCGGGACTTTCGCTCTCGGACATGAGTGCCGGTCCTTCGGGAAAGGTGCGGTTCGGAACGCGCTCACGGATCGGATCGCGCGCGGCGTCGCCCGGCGCCGATCACACACGGAGGAACCCGGCGCGCGGGCAACGCACGCGCACGAACTCCGCTTTGCCGGGGTGACGGCACCTCTTCACTATCCCGCGGTCGCGCCGCGAGGTCCAGACCCGGTGGTGGGCGAACCCGACGGCGGGGCGGCCGCGCGGACACGGCCGAGTTCGGTGCGCAGTTCGTCGAGTTGTCGTCGGGCTGCGCTCGCGTCGTCGCGGGCCTGTGTGAGATCGCCGCGCAACTCGTCGAGACGTTCGCGCGCGGCGGTCTCGGCGGCCTGCGCGGACGCAGCGGAGACCCGCGCGGCTTCGAGCGCGTCGCGTAGGTCGGCCACCCGCTCACGCTCCGCGGTGAGTTCCGCGGTGGCACGTGCGGCGCTCTCGGCGTGACGTGTCGACTCGGCACGGGCGCGTTCGACGTCGGATTCGGTGCGGGTGAGCAGTTCACGGAGGTCGTCGAGGTCGGATCCGAGACGGTCGTGCTCGGCGGTCACCCGACCCAGCTGCTGTTGCTGGGTGGCGACGGTCGCTCGGAGGTCGGCGACGGTGGTCTCGAGTTCGGTGACGGCAGCGGCATGTTCGTCGCGGTGGCGGGCGAGTTCGGCGGCATGCCGCTCGTCGGTGCGGGCGAGTTCGTCGTGGTGGGCAGCTTCGAGGGCGCGCACCTTCTCGGTGTGGGCATCGCGCGCGTCGGCGAGTTCACGGTCGACCGCGTCGACTGCGGCGTCCGCGTTGTCGCGGTCGTCGACGGCGCGGGACAACTGCTCCCGCAGTTTCGCGGTCTTCGCGTCGGCGTCGGCGCGGACCTTTGCGAGTTCGGCGGCGGACCGTTGCAACTGGGCGTCGACGGCGGCCGGGTCGGCGAGCTTGTCGAGTGCTGCGGTGATGCGGGTGGCGACCGCGGTGTGCTGCTCGATGCTCGCCGCCGTCAACGTGCGGAGGGCATCGACCGCGGCTCGGAGATCGGTCGCGGCATCGGCCGGGGTCGCAGGTAGGGACTCCTGAAGTTGCTGTTCCTCGCGGCGTCGCCGGACTCGTTCGCGGTGTGCTCGTACCCGGTCGGCGGGGGAGTCGTACTTGCGCGGGCGGCCCACGCGTGGCTTCGCGGTGGTGTCGCGTTCGGACTCGGCGGCGCTCGTCTCGGCGGATTCCATGCCGATAAACGTACACAAAATGAAATGAAAAACGAAATGAAACGAAACGAAAAACAAAAGCCCTGGTAGATACGGCAGGATGGTGGTGAGCAAACGATTGGAAGGGGGATAGGCGGGTAACGAAACTATATATGCGCATGTATTGATGGGAAGGATTTGATCGTCATAATGCCCACTTATGACGATCAGCTCCCGGTGGGCGAATGTACCGACCGATCGAGTCGAATCGAGCAGACGGACCGTTCGCTCGCGGCACCGTGACCCGGGCGCCGCGACCCGGGCGCCCTCGCGGTCGGCGCCGGTGATGGGGGAGGGTCGGTTTCCAGTTAACGACACAGGCTGTTGACTTAATGTTGTTCGGGAGCAGATCATGTGCCTCGCACTCGTCCGACCGGGGTAGCCCCGAGCGGACGTGCGTCGGAGTGCGCCCGTCAACCATCACCCCGCAGAGGACCGCCCATGAAGCTCGTCATTCTCAGCGCAGGCTCGATCGCAGGGAAGGTTGCGCACCTTCTCGCACCCCTCGGTCTCCACGACGAACTCGTGATCGCCGACCTCGACCTCACCAAGGCGGATGCGCTCGCCCGGAGCGTCGGGGGCACCGCCGCCCGGTTCGATGCCTCCGACCCGGCAAGCATCCGGTCGGTGATCACCGGTGCCGACGTGGTGTTCAACGCCGTCGGGCCGTTCTACCGCTTCGGCATGCCCATCATCCGCGCCGCGATCGAGTGCGGTGTCCACTACGTCGACGTGTGCGATGAATACGACGTCGCCGAACAGTTGGTCCGCGCGACCGATCTCGACGAGGCCGCCAGAACGGCGGGGGTCACCGTGATCTTCGGCATGGGATATGCGCCCGGCATCACCAGCCTGATCGGGCGCTGGGCGGCCGAATCGCTGGACTCGACGCACAGCATCGACGTGACGATGGCGATTCCCTACCTGGTGAACATGGGCGCCACCATCAACGAGCACATGCTGCACTCGATGTCCGGGGACGTCCGGCAGTTCATCGACGGTGAGATCCGGCCGGTGCCCGCGTGGGGTGATCCGCGGCCCGCGACATTCGGTCCGCCCTTCGATACGACCGTGCAGGCCGGCTACATGGGGCACCCCGAGGGCATCACCCTCGGCACGTACGTACCGGGTCTGCGGAACGCCACCGTGCGCTTCACCTGGTTCGAGCAGGCCGGCAACGAACTGTGGCAGAGCTTCGAGCGACTCGGACTCACCGACCCGAACCCGCTCGCCGGACTGCCCGTCTCCCCGCGCGAATACCTGGCCCGGTTCATGGCGACGCCGGAGGGTGAGAAGGGGCTGGCGGTCGAACCGTCGCGCATGCCCGGCACCGTCATGCAGATCGTCGCGGACGGGGAGATCGGGGGGTCCCTATGTTGATGTCAACCGCTCGGGGATGCCACTGGAGTGCGGTCCGGTAGGGGCTGGAATAGTCGACGTGCATGGAATCCGTTGTGACGCTGTCGGGTGGGGACGCGGGTGAGCTGCTGACGTTGCAGCGGGCTGCGTATGTGACTGAGGCTCAGGCCCACGATGACGTGAACCTTCCCCCGTTGATGCAGTCCTTCGCCGAGTTGGTGAGCGAGCTGACGCAGCCCGACGTTCTCGCGTTCGGGTTGCGCGACGACTCCCGGCGTCTCGTCGCCGCCGTGCGCGTGTATCTCTCTCTGACGGAGCTTCACATCGCCGAGTTGGGACGGCTGGTCGTGGCACCGGACATGCAGGGCCGGGGCCGGGGCAGTCGACTGCTCGAACTGGTGGAAGAGCGACTACCTGAGCAGATCACTGATCTGCAGTTGTTCACGGGTGAGCGCAGCCTCGGCAACCTGCGGCTCTACTCTCGGTTCGGTTATCAGGAAACGCACCGAACTCCGACTCCAGGCGGCTATGCGCTGGTCCATCTGGCGAAGCGAGTGCGTTAGCACGCCTGCTGGGCGTGATCACGCCGCGTCTGCGGTTGGTGGCTGGTAGAAGGTCTTGTTCTTGAGCATCGCGTGCAGGACGTCGCAGCGGCGTCGGGCGAGGCAGATCAGGGCGGCGTTGTGTCTCTTGCCCTCGGCGCGTTTGCGGTCGTAGTAGGCGCGGCTGGTCGGGTCGTGCAGGGCCGCGAACGCGGACAGGAACAGGGCGCGTTTGAGTTTCCGGTTGCCCGAGCGGGCCGGGTGCTCGCCGCGGATCGAGGTGCCGGAGCGGTGGGTGACCGGGGCGATGCCGGCGTAGGCGGCGAGGTGCCCGGCCGAGGCGAAGTCCGAACCGTCACCGATCTCGATAAGGATGCGTGCTGCGGTCCTGACTCCGATGCCGGGCATCGAGGTCAGGACCTGGGAAAGAGGGTGCTCGTCGAGAATCCTCTCGACGTCGTCACCGATGGCTCTGCGTTGTTGCAGCACCTCTTTGAGCGAGTCTGCGAGTTTCGGCAGCACGATCTCGGCGGCCTTGCTGCCGGGAACCGTCACGGTCTGCGCGTCCAGGGCGGCGAAGATTTCCTCGGCCAGGCGGGCGCCCATCCGCGGTGCGTGTTTGACCGCGAGGGTGGTGATTCGGCGTTTGCCGGCCTGTCGGATCCCGAACGGTCCGCCATAGCGGGACAGGATCTCGAGGACAGCCAGATGGTTGATCCGAGGTCCCAGTACTCGTTCGAGGGCAGGGTGGATGCCGGTGAGCAGTCCTCGGATGCGGTTGCTGACCCGGGTCGCCTCGCCGGCGAGGTCGTCGTCGAACCCGACGAGCACACCGAGTTCGGTCAGGGTCTCGTCACCGACGTCGACCCGGCGCATCGTGTGCGGCATGGTGCGGGCGGTATCGGCGATGATGAACGCATCGCGGGCATCGGTTTTCGCTTGCCCCGGATACAGGTCGGCGACCCGACGCATCGACAACCCCGGCAGGTAGGCGACGTCGTGACCGCAAGCTCGGGCAACGGTGACCGGCAGCGCGCCGATCGTGTTCGGTTGATCGACGACCACCAGGATCGGCCCGTGTACGGCCAGATCCGCGAACACAGCCCGTAGTCGGGCCTCGTCGTTCGGCAGTGCCTTGTCGAACAGTCGGCCGCCGGCGGTGTCCAGCCCGACCGCGTGATGATCGCTTTTACCCACGTCGATGCCGCAAAACACGGCGTAACTCGTGTCCATGAAGCAGTCTTTCGTCCGGTCCTACCGGTCGCCGATCCCGCATCGATACCCGGCACCCACGTTACAAAGAGACCTACCTCGAACCCGGTGGCCTTGTCCCTATCAGCGGTCTACCGATGCCACCAGGCTCGGCGACACCACCCCCGGATCATTCGAGAGACAGGGGAAGAAAGTCATACCGAACCTGGCGACCGTGGCCCCGCGGTGCGGGACTACGAAGAAGGTAACGGGAGCCCGCCCGGGCTCTGTTCGAGACCCAGGTGATCTACACCGGTGGACCGGCCC
>ERZ764778.62-NODE-62-length-126614-cov-12.678853_pt1 | contig 126614 bp, 117 predicted proteins | sample MGYA00374951_ERZ764778 | MGnify/ENA primary metagenome ERZ764778 (study PRJEB28918, sample SAMN05720193) | bioreactor metagenome | isolation source: Anaerobic biogas reactor | place: USA:Washington, USA | collected 2015-08-08 ...
GCCATGAGGTCGGTCCCGTTTAAGGTATGCACAGAAATATTCATGACAGAGACTGCGAAGGAATGTGATCTTGTGCTCCCTGCAGCTACGTATCTGGAAGAAGATCATGACTGGCTTGGTTCATACTGGCACAGTTACCTCGTCAGGAGCGGGAGGATAGTAGAACCTCAGGGAATGGCAAAGTCTGACATTGAGATATATGACGGACTGGCAAAAACACTTGGACTGAAGACGGACCTGCTAAAACTGTATGAAGAAATGGACAGGCTAATGCTCGAAGAAAAGAGGCTTGAAAGGGTATCGGAAGGACTTTATGAATGGAAGGAGCCTTTGTACTGGACAGACACGGAAACTATGGCGAAACTCCCCGCTGATATTCCTGTAATGTGTGTACCCGAAAATGAAGAACTTCGGCTGATCACCTTCCACGTAAAAGAGTATATAAACGGACACAGTTATGACGCACCAAACATACCGGATATCCCAGAAATATATTTGTCATCGGCTGATATGGAAACGATATGTCTGGAAGAAAACGACATGGTGACAGTATATTCAAGAACGGGAGAGCACATTGCAATGAGAGCAAAGAGAGATGCTTCTCTTCGAAAAGGGCTGGCTTCAGCAAAACAGGGAGTCCCGGGGATAAATCTGCTGACAGAAGCAGTGAAGGCCCCCGGCTGCGGAGCCCCCTATGCGGACACTTTTGTAAAGATCGAAAAAATCATTTAAAAAACCATTTATGTCCCGTTTTTTAAGAGAGGAGCATTTTCAAAATGTTCCTCTCTTATTTTTAGGGCTATTTCATGTATCCCGCGACTTTTTCAAGATAATCCCCTATGCCTTCGTGTACGGCAAGGTCGGCTATTTTGTCCAGCGGAGTTTCGTCCCTGTTGATTATTATCAGTTTTGCTCCGCTGTTTTTTGCCTGACGGGGGAAGTAGTTGGCGGGAGAGACGACAAGAGATGAACCCAGAACAACAAATGTATCACATTCGGAGCTCCATTCATCGGCAAGTCTCAACGGCTCGTCGGGAAGCATCTCCCCGAAAAGCACTACACCGGGGCGAAGCACCCCTCCGCAGTCGCATTTTTCACCATTAAGAAAATGCTCCTTGTCCCATATCTTGCCGCAGGAATGACACCTCACGGGCTCGAGGCTTCCGTGCAGTTCGGCTATTTTCACTGAACCGGCTTTCTGGTGAAGCCTGTCAACATTCTGTGTTATTATGCCCGTCACATAACCTGCAGCTTCCCACTCGGCAATGTACCTGTGCCCTTTGTTGGGCTGTATGCTCTCGGGTACATAAAGCCTGGACTTGTAGAATTCCCTGAATGAATCATAGTCCCGTTCAAGGGCGTTTACAGATGCGTACTGCATCGGGTCAACGTGAGCCCACATCCCCTCCTTCGACCTGAAGTCTGCAAGCCCCGATTCGGTACTGAGTCCTGCTCCGCTGAAGATAACGACCCTGCCTTTTTTGATCTGTTCAGCAAACCATTTGGCTCCGCTCTCGATATCCATGAGATCACTCCTCACGTAATTTTCTCAAATCAGGCAGCAATATGCTCTTTCCAAGTCTCCTCCTTGATGCGCAAAGAAGGAGATTCACCAACAGCAGGGAGACAGTTATCGGTCCAACTCCGCCGGGTACCGGACTGAGGGCTTCCACATGCCCATCGGCCCCGGGTGCCACATCCCCCACCAGTTTTCCATCTTCCGCAACGTTGGTCCCGACATCGACCACCCACGCATGGGCAGGCAGCACCTTAGGGTCTATTATGCCTGCGACTCCCGCAGCTGCGATCACCACATCGGAGCCGGAAAGGACATCTTTGAGCTGCTCCGCGGAGGTCCTCGTGTGGCATACCGTTACCGTGCCGTGCCTGTGCATGAGCATCAGAGCCGCAGCCCTGCCTACATTGGGACTCCTTCCGATGACAGCGCACCGGCTTTGTTCAAATGAACACCTGCCATACCATTCAAGCAGGGATATGGCAGCCCAGGCAGTACAGGGAAGCGGGATCGAAGTCTCTCCAAGATATAGCCTGCCAAGGTTTTCAGGATGCACACCCTCAACATCCTTGCCTGACGGCAGTGCGTTCACTATCTCATCTACGGGCCAGCCCTTCGGAAAGGGCGTCTGAAGTATTATCCCGTCAACATCTGCGTCCCTTCCGACCCCAGCCAGCTTTTTCAAAAAATCTTCTTTTGGGATGTCCCCGTCAAATTTTTCAAGCCTTGCTGATATGCCCGCATCTTCGGAGGCCTTAAGCTGATTGCGTATGTATCTCTCCGCCGCGGGATTCTCTCCCACCTGGACAGTAACAATGTGCGGCACCCACCCGTATTCCTCTTTGATGGATGCAACAGAGGCGGAAACCCAATCCCTTATCCTTTTTGAAGCCGGCCTGCCGTCAAGGATCAGTGTCATTTTCCTTCTTCTCCGGCATCAGAATGGTCATGCCCGTGGCTATGGGGATGGTGATGTACGTGATGGCGGACATCCCTCTCATTTGCATGCGGTCCGTTGGAGCCATTTTGGGCCAAATTCAGTTTTGCCTCACAGTCTTCATGTACAGGCTTCGATGACCTGACAGCCTCTTCCCTTTCACGGGCGATAAGCGAACGTACCTCGGATAACGGCATGGATCTCGCTGACGCTATCTTTCTGATATCCTCAAATTCCGGCATTTCCTTAATAACTTTGTTTTTCATGAGTGCAGACTTCATCCTTACTGGTCCGAGCGATGTTTCCATAACATCCGTGCTTCTGGCAAGCATGGATCTCTCAACATATATTTTTCTTACGCCAAGAGAAGAACTCTCCCTCAGGATCATATCCTGCAGAAGCTCTGAATCACCTTCGCGGCAAAGCGTACAGACCTTGACAGCGGGCCGGTTCTTTTTCATCTGGATATTCTCAAACCATACGTCCAGTGCTCCCGCATCAAAAAGTTTTTCCATCAGGTATGCAAGGTCCTGAGGGAACATGTCATCGATGTTTGCAGACAGCTCTACTCCCCTGTCATATAAAAACACGTCGCTCCGTTTAAGCAGCGTTGCTCTCAGAATGTTTGGAAGAGCGCCATCCCTGCTCCCCAAGCCTATCCCTGTACTCACTATTTTTCCGTGAGGCATCCCGGCAGATATTCTGCCCCCAAGTGACTTGACCAGTACAGCCCCCGTAGGCGTTACCCTTTCCATAGGATCTCCCATTGAATAAACTGATATGTCCTTAAGCAGTTCCAAAGTTGCCGGAGCCGGTACAGGCAGGACCCCATGGGCACATTTCACCGTTCCCGAACCCACGTTGAGCGGAGAAAAAACAACTTCGGGCCATCCAAGATATTCAAGCATGATCATTGCTCCGGTCATGTCGATTATGGAGTCGACAGCCCCGACCTCGTGAAAATGGACATGGTCAGCCGGCTCGCCGTGCACCTTACCCTCCGCTTCCGCCAGAAGGGAGAATGCCATAACGGTCATCTTTTTGACTTCATCTGAAAGAGTACTTTCCAGCAGCATCTCTTTTATATCTGCGAGATGCCTGTGAACATGTCCTTCTTCAGAGACAACATCAAAGCGCAGTCCCGATATGCCTCCCCTTTTATCCCTGAAAAGGTCCAGGCTGTATCCCTTAAGGGATATTTTTGCAAGTTCACTCCTGAGATGATCAAAACCATCTGTCATTTCCACAAGGGCAGCCAAAAACATATCCCCGGCTATGCCCGCCGAACAGTCGACATAAATCACATTATTCTCTCCGTCAAATATATCCAAGTAAAACTCCCCTTAATAAACCGTACTTTTTACCTATTTTATCCCATATCATCATTCAAGTGCCCCAATATTCCTAAGATTTGATGTAAGATTGGCTCAAAGAAATTTTACAATTTACTGTTATCGACGCCGGCAGCAACATGCTGAACAAGACAGACGGAACAGTCGCCTTTGCGGTTAAGGGTGCAGGAAGATACGTTCTTCTGACACAGGACAACTCCGGAATAATGGCTGACCCTGCTGCAAAAGTAAAAATAACCATAAGCCTCGCAGACGGGCGCATGTTTGAAAAAGACGCAGTGAGAGGCAAGACGACAGCACTGAAGGATTCTCTCTCAGCGGAATATAAGGGGACAGGCAAGTATGACTTTGCAGGCCCCAACGAAAAAATGGAATCCAACCTCAACGCCGACAGGCAGATCGATGCCGTGATCAACGTATCGGGAACTGTGACCGGAGTCAGGGTCAAGTGCACTGCAAGCGGAAAAATATGGGACACGATAGCCGGAAACAACAATCCGCTTGTTGTACTCACAGATGAAAAGGGAGCCAAACAGAACAAAGCCGACGGAACTTTATCAATGGCTTTAAACGGCGAAAAAAAGCTTTCTCTCTGGTTTGATGAGGAAGACAACAAGAAGGTTGGTCCTTACCAGATCACCTTTGTAATGTCCAACGGACAGGTGCTTGAAGCCTCCACCGGCAAGGCCCCTGCGGCACAGGCTGCCCCAGCCGCGACAGTCACCAAGGCGGACCGTGCTGTCGCGTTCGCTTCAGCAAAACCTGCTGTGGTCAACATTGACCTTGTCGGAAAGAACAAGAAAAGAGCAGCAAGCGGATCAAAGGATACCTCCGTCAACATCAAAGTCACAGGAAGCGGCAACGTTACTGCCATAGTCCTTACAGACAACACAGGAAAGGGCTGGGACACCCTTCCTGCCAACAACGGAAGGTGGCTTCTGGGAGTAAGAGAGGGCAACAAAGTCCTCAACCAAAAGAACGGAACGGTTCGCATTCCGGTAAACGGCACAAAAACTCTCCAGCTTCTGATGCAGGACAACGGGTATCTTGCAAAGAAAAATGGAAAACTCAATATCTCTGTTACATGGAGCGGCGGCGAGGTTTCCGAGTCAACGCTTACCTGGTAGCATTACAAAAGCAACAACTAATAAAAGGAGCCGATCCCTTTTGGACGGCTCCTTTTATTATGTGCAATTTATTGTTCGAGCCCCGCTTTAAAAGCCTTTATGTTGAGGTCCAACAGTTTTGGAGGGATCAGCTCTTTCAGGACTGATTCCCAGTCTATGTCCTCAAGCCCCATTGCCTTGACAAGCGCACCAAGCAAAACTATGTTCTGGGCCTTGATGTTGCCAAGGTCTTCCGCTATCTTTCCTGCGTTGAAGACCTTGAAGTTGGGTACTTCCTTCTGAAGTTTTTCGACGACTTCATCAGGATATTTTGCAGCACCTGTAAGCACAGGCAGGGAATATATCTCAAAATTATTTACCACAAGCCTGCCGCCCTTTTTGAGGTATTTAAGCCAGCGTACCGCCTCTACCTTTTCAAATGCAACAAGTACATCGGCTTCGCCTTCGGGAACTACAGGAGAGGAGACCTCGGTCCCAAACCTGACATGTGTGGTAACGCTTCCTCCGCGCTGTGACATTCCATGGATCTCTGACATCTTGACGTCATAACCCTTTCGGACCAGCCCTTCTGAGAGTATCTTAGAGGCAAGTATGGTCCCCTGTCCGCCGACTCCTACGAGAAGGATACTTTTTGTATCATTCTTCTTCATGGTCCTATACCTCCCTCGAGATAGCTTTTTTCGGGCATATCTGCAGACATATCCCGCAGCCGTTGCAGGAAGCGCGGTCGATGAAAACGATCCCGTCCCTGAAGTTGAGGGCGGGGCATCCGGCTTTCATGCACATTTTGCACTTGACACATTTTTCCTGGTCGATCACGCACTTCATGTTTGCCCGAGCCTTGATGACATCCTTTATGAGGGCACAGGGAGACGTCGTGATGATCACAAATGGTTCTGTGGACTCATATCCAGCCTTGACGGCCTCTTTGGTTTCTGTAAGGTCGTACGGATCTATGAGACGAACGTTCTCTTCCTTTACGCCGCATGCCACGCAGAGAGATTTAAGATCTACCTGATGAGTATCCTCGCCCATCAATGTGCGTCCCGTTCCCGGGTTCTCCTGATGTCCGGTCATCGCCGTTATCCTGTTGTCAAGTATGTTGATCACTATAGGGGCTTTGTTGACGACAGCATCGATCAGACCCGTTATTCCCGAATGGAAGAAGGTAGAGTCTCCGATGACCGCGAAGACCTTCTCTTTTCTGCCGGCTTTTTCTACCGCCTTGCTGAACCCCACACCGCCGGAAACGCTGGCTCCCATACAGATGACAGAGTCGGTAACACTCAAAGGAGGCACTATTCCAAGCGTATAGCAGCCGATGTCTCCTGTTACAACAACATCTTTATATTTTCCGACCTCATAGAAAAATCCCCTGTGGGTACATCCGGCGCAAAGAACAGGCGGACGCGGGGGAACTTCTGCGTCAATGGCATAGCCTCCCTGATCTTCGCTGCCGGGAAAGAAAGCTCTTCTTATTATTTCCGGAGTCAGTTCGTCCACCCATGGGAGCTTTTCTCTGCCGGTACACTGTATTCCCATGATCTTAACGAAGTCTTCGATGTAGGGCTCGTTTTCCTCTATCACATAAATAGTATCGACCATACCTGCAAATTTCCTTATAAGTTTTTCGGGCAGCGGCCATGTAAAACCAAGCTTCAGATATGATACTTCATCTCCGAATACTTCTTTTGCATGGTTGTAAGAAATTCCGCTTGTAATTATGCCTACCTTGTTCAAACCGGCCTCGATGCGGTTCAGGCGGGTATTCTCGCTGAATTCTTTCAGCGCTTCTATCCTGTCTTCCATGATGTATTTGCGTTTCTTTGCCGCGGCCGGAGCCATGACGTATTTTGATACATCCTTGGTGTATGGCTTCACGGGGGTCTCTTTTCTCTCTGATGTTTCGACGATGGTCTTGCTGTGGCATATCCTCGTCGTCACCCTGAAAAGGACCGGCGTATCGAATTTCTCCGAGATCTCGAAGGCCTCTTTCACAAAATCATGGCACTCCTGGCTGTCGGACGGTTCGACCATTGCGATCTTGGCGTGTGAGGCATAGTATCTGTTGTCCTGTTCGTTCTGGGAGCTGAAGAGTCCGGGGTCATCCGCCGTGACGACAACGAGCCCGCCGTTCACGCCTGTGTAGGCAAGCGTGAAAAGAGGGTCAGCTGCAACATTGAGCCCTACGTGCTTCATTGCCGCGAGGGCCCGACCCCCTGCGATAGAAGCTCCTGCGGCGACCTCAAGGGCGACCTTTTCATTTGTGGACCACTCAGAATATACTTCTTTGTAAGTCGACAAGTTTTCAAGGATCTCTGTGGAAGGTGTCCCGGGATAAGCTGCCGCGACATGCAGCCCGGCTTCCCAGGCACCCTGGGCTATCGCTTCGTTTCCTGTCAATAATTTCTTCATCGGTTTGCCCCCTTTTTTAAAAAATCCCGGCCCCGGCTCACCTTGGCCGAAGTCGGGATCTTAAACACACCCTTTGTTTCTTATTTCCGCTATCCCGGTTCAGTCTCTGTTTTCCGCGTGCCTCTCTTCAAGTATCCATGCAGCCATGTCAACTCTGGCAAGTCCGGTAAAAATATACATCAGAGAGAGTGCCAGAAAAGCCTTTTCCCTCAATACCACAAAAACAAGCAGTACAGATCCTATCGTCCCGTACAGCTTTACCTTGTTGACGTTGTCCTTCTTCATTTTCTTGGCGTTGCAGTAGGGCACCGAGCTGACCATCAGGCCTCCGACGAAGAACATTATCGCGATCGCTGCCAGCGGCGTAAGCGGGACCTTCGCGATGACAAACGCAGCCAGGGTAAGTCCGCCCGCCGGGATCGGAAGGCCCTGGAAAGGCCCTGCCGGAACGTGCATCACGTTGAAACGTGCCAGCCTGAGTACTCCGCAGAGAGCAAAGAATGATGATGCCACCGCACCCCATACTCCGCCTTCTATTCCTATATAAGCCGCGTAGATAAGGAATGCGGGAGCGACACCAAAGCTTATCGCGTCAGCCAGGCTGTCCAGTTCCTCTCCGAAAACGCTGCTGCCTCCGAGGCTTCTGGCCACTCTTCCGTCCATTACATCGAAAAATACCGCAAAGCATATAAGTACCGCTGCCGGCACAAAGTGCCCATGGTATGTCATTATCAGTGAAGCCACACCGCAGAATACGCTTCCGCTGGTTATCATGTTGGGAATGATCTTGCTGATCGGGATGTTCCTTATCTTCCTGTCGCGTTTCCTCATTATCCTTTAACCACTCCGATCACCGTCTCTCCGGCCACCACCCTGCTGTTGAGCTCGACTGCAGGTTTAACGGTCTGAGGCAGATAAATGTCGACTTTTGAACCGAGTTTAATCATACCATAACGCTGGCCCCTGTCCAGTCTGTCCCCTTTATTTACCCTGCAGACTATCCTCCTGGCAAGTATGCCTGCTATCTGAACAAGCAGAAAGCGTCCGTTTTCCGACTGGGCGCCAACGTAGAGCCGCTCGTTGATCTCCGACGCTTTCGGGGCTATGGCGAACCATTTCTTGCCGGGGACATATTTTACATACTCCACTTTTCCGGCAGTCGGGAAACGGTTGACGTGAACGTCAAATCCGTTCATGAAGATGCCTATCTTCACAGTCCTGCCTGTATATTCGTGATCTGCTTCCTCGATCTCCACGACCTTGCCGTCGGCAGGGCTCACCCAGCCCGTCGGTGCCTCAGGGACCCTTTCGGGGTCGCGGTAAAACCATAAGGCAAGCAGCATGGGAAAGGCAAGCACGACCGATATCCATGGCGATATGAGCCCTCCGCCGATCACCATGAACGCCAGTCCGAATATCGTCGGCAGACCGTCGCGCGCCAGCTTCAATCGAGTTCTACCCCTTCATCGGTCTTCACGATGCTAACATCCGCGACAAAATCGCCCTCGTCAAGCCTTACGACCTTATATCCCGTCGCCGTACGGCTGAGGCTCGATATCTCGTTCGTATTGATGCGTACCATGCGGCCCTTTCCGCTTATGACGACTATCTCCTGATCGTCCGCGACTCCCCACGCTCCGACGAGCTTTCCGGTCTTATCCGAAAGCTTCATGGCCCTGACGCCATAGCCGGCACGGTGGTGCGGGGTGAACTCGGAGTAGTTGGTCCTCTTGCCTATGCCGAGCTCGCTGATGAAGAAGACCTGACGTCCTTCTTTAACGACGTCGCAGCCCACGACGCAGTCTCCGTCGTCAAGCTTCATCCCGCGCACGCCCTGGGCCTGCCTTCCAAGCGGACGGAACTCCTCTTCGGCTACTCTCAGCGTCTGTCCCATTGATGTGGTAAGCAGCAGTTCGTCATTTCCGCCGGTCACACGGACTCTCGCGATATTGTCGTCAGGAGCCAGCGTGAGCACTCTGCGGCCGGCCCTGGTGAGGCCGTCCAGCTCTTCGACCGGCAGGCGTTTCGCAGTCCCCTTGCAGGTGACGAAGAAGACATATTTCGCTCCGCCAAGGTTGCTGTCCTTGATCGCGACGACGCGCTCGTCCTTGTCAAGGGTCACGATGGTCCCCACAAGTTTTCCCTTGCCTGTTTTGGGCTCCGGCAGGATATAGCCTTTTACTCCGAATACTCTCCCCTTGCTCGTAAATAGGTAGAGCGTCCTGTGAGTGTTCGTGATCGTGAGCAGGGCTATCTCGTCTTCCGCCTTCGTCGAAACGCCCTTGACTCCCTTTCCGCCCCTTGACTGGACCCTGTAGTCCTGCAGGGGCATCCGCCTGATATAGCCGTCCCTGCTGAGGGCCACGACTATCTCCTCTTCCGGTATCAGGTCCTCTTCGGAGACCTCTTCGGCAGAGTTTTCTATGTCCGTTCTCCGCTTGTCGGCGTACTGACGGCGCACTTCCATCAGTTCGTCCTTTACTACGGAATCAAGGATCACGGGGCTGCCAAGTATGCTCTTGTAGCGTTCGATGTCCATGATAAGCTGCGTCATCTCACTGTCGAGCTTCTCTCTCTCAAGTCCCGTCAGCCTCTGCAGGCGCATGTCGAGGATCGCCTGTGCCTGGATCTCGGTGAAATCGAGCCTCTCCATCAGGCTGTTTCTCGCAACAGCGGCGTTTTCAGATCCTCTGATGATCTTTATGACTTCGTCTATGGCGTCAAGCGCCCTTAACAGTCCCTCTATTATGTGGGCCCTGTCTTCCGCCTTGCGGAGCCTGTACTCCGTCCTCCTGCGGACAACGGTCCTGCGGTGGTTAAGAAAAACGAAGACCATATCTTTGAGGGGCAGCTCTTTTGTCTCTCCGTCCACGATCGCCAGGTTGATGACTCCGAATGTGCTCTGGAGCTGCGTTCTTGAGTACAGCTGGCGCAGTACGAGATTGGGGTCGGCATCGCGCTGAAGTTCAACGACTATCCTCATTCCCTCTCTGTCAGACTCGTCCCTGAGGTCCGATATGCCGTCTATCATCCCGCTCTGTACGCATTTGGCTATCGTCTCGATGAAAGTCGTCTTGTTGACCATGTAGGGGATCTCTGTGATCACTATGTTCTCTTTGCCCTTGCGGGTCTCTTCGATATTCACACGGCCCCTTACAACGAGCTTTCCCCTTCCGGTCCTGTAAGAATCTATTATGCCTTCGCGCCCGACTATTATTCCGCCTGTCGGGAAGTCCGGCCCGGGCATCAGGGACATCAGCTCCCCAAGCTCCGTGTCGGGGTTATCCAGCAGGGCACAGCATACATCGACAGCCTCCCCAAGGTTGTGGGGAGGTATGTTGGTCGCCATTCCGACAGCTATTCCGGTACTGCCGTTTATAAGCAGGTTTGGGATACTTGAAGGAAGGACCAGCGGTTCGACGAGTGATTCATCAAAATTGGGGCCCCAGTCCACGGTGTCTTCGTTTATATCCGAAAGCATCTCTTCTCCGAGAGAGTGCAGTCTGGCTTCTGTGTAACGCATTGCCGCGGGCGGATCTCCGTCTATGGAACCGAAGTTGCCCTGTCCCTCGACCAGCGGATACCTCATGCTGAAGTCCTGGGACATTCTCGCCATAGTATCATATATCGCAGAATCTCCGTGGGGGTGGAATTTTCCCATGGTCTCTCCGACTATACGCGCCGATTTTTTGAATGCCTGGTTATGCCTCACGCCCAGCTCCAGCATGGCGTAAAGCACTCTCCTCTGGACCGGTTTGAGTCCGTCCCTTGCGTCCGGCAGCGCCCTTCCGACTATGACGCTCATCGCGTAATTAAGGTAACTCTGTTTTATCTCCTCTTCCAACGGAAGGGTTATCACTTTGTTGACTTCGAAAATACTCGCCTGTTTGTTTTTGTGATCCACTTTAACGCCCCCGAACTTCACCATATGACAAGCGGCGGTGCTTCCGCCGCTTTACTTGACATCTTTATATTTTACCACCAGACGGGGACCTTTTCACCACTTGCCGTAATGCAGCGAATGCGGGTCTATCCATTTGTGAGGATCTTTGGTCTCAAGCGCGCGGCCTATCGCGGCGATCCCCATGAGCGCGATCCCGGCCGGTACGTTCAGGAGCGACTTGAGTTTTCCCTCAAGGTCGTTGTCTCCGTGTCTCGCACCGAGCCACACCGATCCGAATCCAAGGGCATTGGCGGAAAGAAGGATATTCTGCATCGCTGCCGAACAGTCCTCTTCCCAGTATCTCAGGACCCTGCCCTCACGCTCCGTTTCGGAGCAGACGACTATCGCCAGCGCCGCTGTTTTCAGCATCTTTCCGTAAGGGTGCAGATCTGCCATGCTGTCCAGCGTCTCTCTGCTGTCCACCGCAATAAAATGCCACGGGCGATAGTTATTTGCGCTGGGTGCCGCACACGCGCACTCCAAAATGGTCTTCAGAGAGGCGTCATCGACTCTTACTGACGGATCGAACCTCCGGATGCTTCTCCTGCTGAGGATATTGTCTATCGCGTCCCGGCTTATCCGATTCATCGGAACTCAGGCTCCGGTCAATGGCTGTTGTTTGTCGGTTTGATAGGTTCTATCGACCTTCCGAGAACAGGCGATGAAAGCACTATCGCCGTGGTGGTCATTCCGCAGCTGCCCATCTGGCTTATCACGTCTTCGAGATGCCCCACCGAAGATACTGCGACTTTGAGGATCACTCCGTCGCTTCCTGTAAGGTGATGGCATTCAAGGACCTCCGGTATCGCCCTGGCAAGCTCGTCAGACTGGCTGAGGAGCGCCACAGGGATGGCAAGGCGGATATAAGCCATTATCGGATATCCGACTTTTGACTGGTCCACTACAGCCTTATAACCCGTTATTATCCCGGCATCCTCCATGCGGCGGACCCTTTCCGCGACCGCAGGGGACGAGAGGCCTACTCTTCTGCCCAGCTCATTGAACGAGATCCTTCCGTCTTCCTGAAGTATTTTCAGTATCTGTATTCCGATGTCATCTAGCAATTTGCCGGTTAACATGGAAACACCTCCGCTTCCTTATCAAATAAAACTGTTTTGTTTAATGCACGCTTATATATTAAAGCATTATTTATAAAAATGGAAGAGCAGCCGTAATTTTTTTTGTGATAGTTAAAAGTATTTATTTTTATTACCGTGACGGCTATAAACAGCTCATTTTTTCTGCTCATGCTTTCCGCTGCCGCATTTCAGGCTTTTGGTCAGGCTGTTGGCGACGGCCCAGGCAGCCGCGATCGAGTGGAGGCACGGAACTCCCGCTGCAGATGCGCTTCTTCTGAGTTCCGCGCCGTGCCTGATATGGCGGTCGTTTCCGCCCGGGATGTTCAGCACGAGATCCCAGTCTCCCTTCCTCAGCCTGCCGACAAGATCTTCCTGCGGTACCGCTGTGACCCCGATCCCCCATTGCAGCAGGTATTCCGCCGTTCCCGAAGTTGCGTCGACGCTCCATCCCAGAGATGTGAACTGTGATGCGACCGGCATGGATTCCGCTTTCTGGGAGTCCGCGACGCTCATAAGTATCCTGCCCTTGACCGGAGGCAGCCATCCGGCTCCCCTCAGGCCGTCCATCATCGCATCGGCAAGGTCATCTCCAAGACCGAGGCTCTCTCCGGTCGACATCATCTTCGGGCCAAGCTTGGGATCGATCCCCGGCAGTTTGTCGTTCGAGAAGACCGGGACCTTGACCCCCCACTGCCCGTTCTTCGGCAGTATTCCCGTTCCATGACCCATTTCGCTCAGTTTTTCTCCGAGGGCGACTCCGACTGCGAGATCCACCATCGGGATCTTCGATATCTTGCTGCAGATGGGGACTGTGCGGCTTGCGCGGGGATTCGCCTCTATGATCCGGAAGGTCCCGTCCTTCAGGACGAACTGTATGTTCAGAAGGCCATGGATGTCCAGTTCCTTTGAGATCATTCTGACTGTATCGAGTATCTTCTTCTGCTGCTCGTCGCTGAGCGAAAAGCTCGGGAATACCGCGATCGAATCCCCCGAATGTATCCCCGACGGGTCTATATGTTCAAATATGCCGGGGATGAGCACGTCTTCGCCGTCGCATACGGCATCGCACTCAAACTCTTTTCCCTGAAGGAAACGGTCGACCATCACCTTCTGTCCGGGGACCGCCTCAAATGCCGCGGACAGGACTTCCAGCATCTCCTCTTCGCTGTAGACCGCCTTCATCGCCACTCCGCCTATTACAAAGCTTGGCCTCACCATAAGCGGATAACCCAATTCCATACCGACCCTGCGGGCCTCCTCGACAGAGGCAACATCCACTCCTTCAGGCTGGGATATATCAAGTTTTTTGAGCAGCCTCGAGAATTTCCCCCTGTCTTCGGCTGCGTCGATAACTTCCTGGTCGGGGCCGAGAAGCTTTATCCCCTGTGCCGCAAGGTCCAGACCGAGCCTGAGCGATGTCTGTCCCCCGAAACAGGCAAAGACGCCCCTTGCCCTTTCCCTTTCGAGTACCGCCAGTGCGTCATCGACATAGAGAGGCTCCAGGTACAGTGCATCGGAGATGTCATGGTCCGTGCTCACCGTCTCCGGGTTCACGTTCATCATGATGGCCCTTATGCCCCGCCTGCGAAGGGCCTCTACCGCCTTTACGCAGCAGTAGTCAAATTCGACGCCCTGAGCTATCCTTATCGCGCCCGAACCGAGTACGGCCACCCCTCCCTCGGACTCGTCCCACGGGTCGCTCTTGACGCCGTAAGCCGCATAATAATACCCGGACCCCGATGGGAACTCCCCTGCGCAGCCGTCCACCTCACGGTATCCGGTGAAGCAGTTTTCTTCTTCGAGTATTTTCAGCGTCGCTTCCTTCGAAATGCCCGCGGATGATGATATCCGGCTTATCGACATCCCGTTCAGCCTCGCCGCGACCACGTTTCCGTTGACCGGCCCGTCCTCTTCAAGGTATTTCTCAGCCAGCTGGATCCTGTTGAGCTGTTCGATGAAATACCTTCTGATGTGGGTCTTTGCCGCCATCTCTTCGACGGTGACCGAGCTCCTCCTGAGAAGTTCCGTCATCGCTTCAAGCCTGAGATATGTGGGGGCGGTCACCTGTTCCCAGAGTTTCCTCGTCTCCCATGTACGCATCCTCCTGTCGGGGAGATACCTTCCTCTTTCGAGCGAACGGCAGGCCTTCACGAGCGCCTGGGCAAAATTTGCACCGATCGCGAGGACCTCCCCCGTGGCCTTCATCCTCGGTCCGAGCGATGAATCTGCCTGAGGGAAGGTATCGAACGGCCACGAAGGTATCTTCACCGCGACATAGTCAAGCGCAGGCTCCGAAAGGGCGCTTCCCGCACCGGTGACCGGGTTCGCCATTTCGGTAAGATCCATCCCGATCGCGATCTTTGCCGCCATCCGGGCTATGGGATACCCGGTCGCCTTGCTTGCAAGCGCGCTGGACCTGCTTGCCCTTGGATTGACTTCGATGACATAATATTCACTCCCGTCGGGGGAGAGTGCGAACTGAACGTTGCAGGCCCCTCTGATCTCAAGCACGTCGACTATTTTCAGAGCCGCGGTCCTCAGCATCTGCCACTCCCTGTCCGTAAGCGTAAGGGCAGGCGAAACGACTATGGAATCCCCTGTGTGGACACCCATCGGATCTACGTTCTCCATGCTGCATACGGCAAGGGCGTTGCCAAGATCGTCGCGGACGACCTCGACCTCTATCTCATGCCATCCTTCAAGGTATCGCTCGATAAGGGCCTTTCCCACAGGCGAAGCATTGAGAGCATCCTCTGTCCTTACCACAAGCTCTTCTATATTCCTCACTACAGAATTTCCGGACCCTCCCAGCGTGAAATCCGGACGGAGTATCAGCGGAAGCGGATTCATCATCGCAAATTCCTGAGCCCCTGCCACGGAAGATATCCCTCTGCTGGCAATGATGGGCTGTTTTGCATCTATCATGGCCTTTCTGAAAGGTTCCCTTCCCTCGGCCCGTTCGATGGCTTCCGGCTGTGTGCCAAGGACTTTGCAGCCGTACTTCTTCCACATCCCCATCTTTTCGCACTCCATACAGAGGTTGAGCCCGGTCTGTCCTCCGAGGGTCGCGACCACTCCGTCGGGCCTGTATTCCTTCAGGATCCATTCCACGACCTCCGGAAGGAGCGGTTTTATGCAGACGATGTCCGCCACTGTATGATCGGTCTGTATGGTCGCAGGGTTGCTGTTGAGGAGTATGACTTCACAGCCCTCCTCTTTCAATGCGCGGCATGCCTGGCTGCCTGCGTAGTCAAATTCTGCGGCCTGGCCGATCCGTATCGGTCCGGAGCCAAGGACCAGGACTCTTTTTATGTTCTTGTCTTTCATGCTATCTATCTCCTGACTCGCGGATATGTGCGACAAAATCATCGAATATGTATGACGCGTCCTCAGGTCCCGGCGAGGCCTCAGGATGGAACTGAACGCTGAATGCATCGGACTCCCTGTTGATCAGCCCCTCTACTGTCCCGTCGCCGAGGTGTCTGAAGGCCACCTCAAGCCCCGTTCCGCAGAGGCTCTCTTCCGTGACGACATACTGGTGGTTCTGGCTGGTAAGGATCCCCCTGCCTGTCGAGACATCGACCACAGGCTGGTTGGCTCCTCGGTGTCCGTATTTCATCTTTTGGGTCTTCGCGCCGCACGCCCTTGCAAGGAGCTGATTGCCGAGGCATATCCCAAGCAGAGGTCTTTTGCCCAGAAGTTTCCGTATCTCTTCCGTTTCGCTGTCAAGGACGGACGGATCGCCCGGGCCGTTGCTCAGTATGATCCCGCTGACGCCGGACGAAAGGACCTCTTCCGCCTTTGTCCCGTGTGGGAACCTGATGACCCTGCATCCTCTTGCGGCCATGCTCCTGATGATATTCTCCTTTGCGCCGTAATCCATTACAGCGACCGAGACATCACCGTCTCCGATCACTTCGGTATCACTGCATGAGACTCTGTCGACAAGATCATGCGGAAGCTCTCTTATTTCGGGAAGTGTCGGGGAATGATCGAGTCTTCCCATTATCGAACCGATCTCCCTTATCTTTAATATCAGCTGTCTTGTGTCGATGCCATCTATCAGCGGGATCCCGTTTTCCTCCATCCATGAACTGAGGGGCCTGAACCGTCCATTTTCAGTTTCGTCGAGACAGGATACAAGTGCTGCGGAAAGCCACGGACGTCGTCCTTCGAGACGTTCTGTGTCTACGCCGTATATCCCTACCGGCGGGTATGCGAAGACGACCATCTGTCCGCAGTACGAAGGGTCTGAAAGGGTCTGTGGATATCCGCATCCCGCTGTCGTAAAGACAACCTCGCCTTCGGTGGGTGCGGCAAGCCTGCCCCGTCCGGCCCATACGCTTCCGTCCGCAAGTGTCAGGAAGACTTTGTTCTTCATCTTTTGTATCCCCTTTATCGCCATTTAAAAATGGGAAATAAGTTGCGCTTTTTCTCCGGCAGGAAAGTAAACTAAACCTAAAATTTAGTTTTGTTTATTTTATATAATTACCTGCGGTTCAAAGTTGTTGAGTATTATAGCCGGGAATCGAAATCCGTCAAGAGTTTTTTGTGTGCAAAAAAACAAGTTCCTGCAAAAGTTCAATCGGTTGCATGATTTAATAGTGTACAGTGCGGGTTATAATTGGTGCGGGAGGTCAGTGGAGATGGAATTCAGCTTTGAGCCGATAATCGACAAAAGGTCAAAGGTGCTTATTCTCGGCTCGCTTCCGGGGGTGAGGTCTTTGAGGGAGAATGAGTACTACGCGAATGGACAGAACAGTTTCTGGAAAATTATGTTCTCTGTATTTGTAATGCCTTATTCTTCAGATTACAGGACTAAGATCGGGCTTCTGGCTGAAAACCGCATCGCACTGTGGGATGTGATAAAGTCAGCTGAGCGCACCGGGAGCAGCGACAGCAGCATCAGGACCGCGATCCCGAACGATGTTCCCGGATTGCTTAAAGGATATCCTGCCATATCATCCATAATTTTTAACGGCGGTTTTGCATTCAGAAGCTACAGAAATTATTTCGGCAAGCCGCATTTGCCCCATACGACACTGTTATCTACAAGTCCGGCATGCGCCGGCAGAGACAGGGAAAAGACGGACATGTGGGAAAGAGCGGTGAGAGACGCGCTGAGGGGCGAGCTCTAAAGAGAGGACGCCCCTTGGTCTTATTCGTATTTCAGCGCGTCGATCGGATCAAGAAGGGAGGCCTTCCATGCCGGGTAATAGCCGAAACCTATGCCGACAAGGGCCGAAAAGACAAATGCCAGTATTATGGACCCGGCAGAAAATATAGGCGGGGCTGCTGTAAACGAAGCAAGCGCATGCCCCGCAAAGACGCCCAGTATTATTCCCAGTGTGCCGCCTACCATCGAAAGAACTACCGCCTCAATAAGGAACTGGAAACGGATGTCCCGTGACTTAGCCCCGACTGCCATCCTTATCCCTATCTCCCTGGTCCTTTCAGTGACAGAGACGAGCATTATATTCATTATGCCTATTCCCCCGACCACAAGGGATATTACAGCTATGGAGCCGAGGAGCATAGACATGATGGCCGTAGTCTTCCGGCGCGCCTCGAGCATCTGGGATATGTTCCTGACGGAGAAGTCGTCCGGTTCTCCGGGCCTGATCCTGTGCCTCTCCCTCATAAGGACCTCCGTCTCATTCTGTATGTACTGAAGCGCGTTCATCGAAACACCCTTGACGTATATGGTGCTTATCCTTCCGGGAGTGTTCCAGCGGACAAGCCTCCTCTGCGCTGCCGTCAGGGGAACGAGGACAAGGTCGTCCTGGTCCTGCCCCATGGTATTCTGGCCCTTCGTTCTGAATACACCGATTATCGTGAACGGGACCTTCTTGATCCTTATTGACCTGCCTACAGGGTCTTCCCCGAAGAACATCTTATCCGCGATGGTCTTCCCTATCACAGCGATCTTGGCACCCTGTCTTACGTCGCTGTCATTGATGTTCCTGCCGTACTCCACCTCCCTGTCCTGAACCAGTGAATATGCGGGAGTGCTTCCTATGACGCTCGTACTCCAGTTAGTGTTGCCGTAAACAAGCTGGGCAGATGTATTGATCATTGGCGCCACTGCCTCGATCCCGGAGACCTCCCGCTCTACGGCAAGGGCATCATCATATGTGATGTATCTGACGGTGCCCGAAGCTGACGATGCTGATCTGTCAGGAAATACCATTATAAAGTTGCTTCCGAAGGAGGCGATCTGTTCGTCTATGCTCTTGTTCGCTCCCTGGCCTACGGCGAAAGCTGCTATTACAGCCGCTACACCGATTATGATGCCCAGGGCAGTAAGCATCGACCTGGTCTTGTTCCGGCGCAGCGCCCTTACTGCGGTGCGGGAGATCTCTGTCATCGATATCATGCGCTTTTCACCATCCGGTTTGGTTCATCGCTCGTTATCATGCCATCCTTGAAATGAACTATCCTCTTTGCGTAAGCGGCGACGTCAGGTTCATGGGTGACCAACAGTATCGTTGTCCCCTCTTTCTCGTTGATCTTTTTGAACAGTCCCATTATTTCGTCGCTTGTCTTCGAGTCAAGATTTCCGGTAGGTTCATCAGCCATAAGGATAGGGGCCCTGTTTACTATGCCCCGTGCGATCGCGACTCTCTGCTGCTGGCCCCCCGAAAGCTGTGTCGGCTCGTGGTATAGCCTGTCTTCCAGTCCCATCTGGATGAGGGCTTCTTTAGCCCTCTCCCTGCGTTCTTTTTTCTGCATTCCTGCATATAGGAGCGGAAGCTCTACGTTCTCCAACGCGCTTGTCTTCTGCAGCAGGTTGAATCCCTGAAAGACGAAACCGATCGTCCTGTTTCTTATCACCGCAAGCTCATCGCTTTCAAGGTCATTGATATTCTGTCCGTTAAGAAAATATGTCCCGGATGTTGGTTTATCCAAACACCCGAGAATGTTCATGGTAGTTGACTTTCCTGAGCCCGAAGGGCCCATCATCGCAACGAACTCACCCTTTTCAACAGAGAGGCTTATCCCATGGAGTATCTCCACTTCCTCTCTGCCCATGCTGAAGCTTTTGCGGATATCCTTCAGTTCTACCAATGTCATCTATTTCGCTCCGTTGGGAACGATGATCCCCGTAATTACCTCATCGCCCTCTTTGAGCCCGGAGATTATCTCCGTGTTCTGTCCGTCTGATATGCCTTTTTTGACCTCGATCCTTACCGGGGCTTTTTTATTGAGCATGTATACAGCCGGGGCCTTTACTTCCGCCACTGTCTGTGCACCCATCCCGGGAGGCCCCTGCTGCTTCTGGTTTGCTGAAGGATCCGCGGGCTTGAACCTGAAAGCGCTGTTCGGAACGACGATCACATCCTGCCGTTCTTCAACGATAAGCGAGACATTTGCAGTCATCCCCGGCATCAGGAGTCCCTTATCATTGGAGACTCTCACTATTACCGCATATGTAACTACGTTGTCGGTAGTTGTAGGCGAAAAGCGCACCTGAGTAACTTTTCCTTCGAACGGTTCGTTGGGATGGGCATCAACTGTAAAGGTCGCCTTCTGTCCCTCCCTCACTCCTCCGATATCGGCCTCGTCGACATTGACTTCGACCTGCATCTGGCTGAGATCCTTCGCTATCTCCGCAATGCTCGGGGTCTGATAACTTGCCGCGACGGTCTGTCCCTTCTCAACGTTCTTGGATACCACCACCCCGTCCACCGGAGAGTATATCTTTGTATAACCCAGGTTGATCCTTGCTTTTCTCAGAGTGGCGTCATACTGGCTGATCCTTGCTTTTGACGCAGCGACCTGTGCCCTTGCAGTAAGGTATGTTTTCTCTTCTGTATCCGCATCGGCTTTCGCTATAAGGTCCTTTTCTGCCAGCTTTCTTGTCCTGGCAAGGCTCTTTTCAGCATTGGACAGGACCGCCTCCGAATTCATAAGATCTGCTCTGGCTGCCATAAGGTTCGCCTCTGCCTGTGCAACGTCGGCCTCCTGTGTGGCCGAATCTATCTCAGCAATGATCTGTCCTTTTTTTACTACGCTGTTGTAGTCGATGTATATTTCCCTGACTGTGCCTGATATCTGGGTACCGACATCCACAGTTTCCACAGCATCAAGGGTGCCGGTGGCCTGTATGACTGAACGCAGATCCGACCTGACTGCCCTTTCTGTCCTGTAGCTTATCTCATCAGAACTTCTGCCGTAATTCCAGTAAATTACCCCAAACAGAGCGGCCAGCAAGAGTACTGCTCCGATGATCCTGCCCTTAAGTTTTTTTGAAATTTTCCTGCCTGCAATGTTCATTCTTAAAGACCTCCCATGGCCTTTTCGAGATCAAGGCGCTTTGCCTTGCATTCATAGAGCGAGAGGATGGTGTTTGTCTGGGCCGAGGCGTAGCTTTCGACTGCATCGGATATCTCAAGACTGCTTCCCACTCCCGCTTCGTAGCGCCCTTCAGCCAGTTCATAAGTCTCCCTGGCCTGCCTCTCGGCTTCAAGGGAGGCATTAAGCGCCTCTTTAGCCTCAGCCAGTGCATGCCAGGCCTTCCTTACCTCAAGCATAACATCGTTTGAGGCTCTGTCGAACTGCGCTTTTGAAACGGCAAGATCCGCCTCGGCTCCTTCCACCCTGCTTCTGGTAAGCCCTCCGTCATATATCGGAAAACTCAGCGACAGTTTGGCATTCCATCCGTTGTCGTCAAACGGAGCATTTCCGTATGCGCTGTACCCGGCTGATGCGCTTATTTCGGGGGAGAGCCCCTTCTTCTCCAATGCAAGGAGGGTCTCTGCATATTCGACCCTCCTTCGCTGTGCGACAAGGTCAGGCCTGTTCGAGAGGGCTCTCTCAACTGCCTTCTCAATAGACACTCCCCAGTCTTCGTAGGTGAGTACATCTGCAAAGTCTTTTATTTCCATCATCGGCAGGCCCATTGCCGAGGCAAGCTGCGCCCTGTACTGCTCTGCCGCTGACCCGGCCTTGACAAGCGTCAGCTTTGAATTTGCAAGGTCAGCTTCAGCCTTTGTCACCTCAATTTTGGGCTTTGTACCGACCTCGTAGTAGGACCTCGCCCAGGAGAGCCTCTTCTGGTAATTGTCATACCTGGCCTTTGCAACCTCATGCTGCCTTACAGCTCTGTTAAGGTTGTAATATGCCGACCTGACCGCTGCGATGACCTTGTCCCTTGTATCCATGTATTCCGCTTCCGCGGCACTCATGTTTATCTTTGCCCCCTCTATCCGGAGGCCCCTTTTACCCCAGTCGTAGACAGACTGCTCAAGAGAAACGGAGGTGTTGTAACTTCCGTCGTCGTCTGTTTTGTTGGTACTGTCGCTCCTGGTATAGGAAGCTCCCGCCTTGATCTGCGGCCTGGCGCCGGCAGCGCTCTCCCCTGCCGCAGCTTTCCTGGAGGCGATCTGCGCCTCTGCCGCGACCATGTCAGGGTGATTCTTTAGTGCTGTATCAATGCATTCTTCCAGTGTCAATGTCTCTGCCATCGCAGTCCCGGCTGAGAGGATCAGGAGAATTGATACCGCCGCTATAAGTTTATTTTTCATCGGATGATGCACCCCCGGATCGATCTATGCTCTTTTGAGAGGGAGCGTGATCGTAAACGTACTGCCTTTGCCCTCTCTGCTTTCGGCCCTGACATTGCCGCCGTGTGCTTCGACTATTGCCCTCGTTATTGCCAGCCCAATGCCGAGACCTCCGCTTGACCTGGTCCGTGACTTGTCGGTCCTGTAGAAACGTTCAAAGATATACGGAAGGTCCTGCTCTGATATACCTATGCCGGTGTCGCTGACTTTTATAACTGCGGTCCCGTCCGATCTTGCGAGAGAGAGGGTCACAGTCCCTCCGCTGTCGGTGTATCTGAGCGCGTTGGAAAGGAGGTTTTCGACTGCCTGTCTTATCTTCGTCTCATCTGCCGCAATGGATACATCAGGCTCGATCTCCCTTTTCAGATCTACGGATTTTGACCTGTAAAGCGGGTCGTAGGTCATGGCTACCCTCCCGGTCAGATCCGACAGATCGGCGGATCCGAGCACGATGCCGTTTCCTGCATTCTCTATCGAAGTCAGCTTTTCGATCTCGGAGATCATCCTTGAAAGTCTGTCTATCTCATCAACTGTAAGCCTGAGCCGCTCTTCCGTGGGTTCCCATACCCCGTCCTCGAAAGCTTCCAGGTGCGATTTGATTATCGCGAGCGGGTTCCTGAGTTCGTGCGCAATGTCGCTCATGAGCCTCTTACGGAGTTCTTCCTGTTCTTCGAGTCCCAGGCCGAGCCGTTTGATGCTGTCTATCAGTGTCTGAAGTTCCGTGATATTCGACTTCAGGCCTTCATCCGCCCGATATCTGCCCTTGCCGATGAGTGACGCCATCTTGGACACATTCAGGACTGGCCGGCTGATCAGGTCTGCCATTACAAAAGATATGATGACCGCGATGATGAGCATGCCGCCTATGGCATATTTCATATGGGAATTGAATTTTCTCAGAAAGATGCCTTCTCTGCTTTCAACAAAAGGCAGACAGAGGAAACGTACGGTACCGACGGGCCTGCCTCCGTAAGAGACCGGGAGCTCGTTCATCACCAGTTCGCCCCTTCCGGGAACGGCGAATCCCCGCTCATCCCTGCCGCTGTTCATCGCAGGCCCCCTCATGGCGCCGTGTCTCATGGGCCGCCTGAACTCGGCTATCAGTGTCCCTTCCGTGTCGTAGAGGGCTGCATGGACCATAGGCCATCGGAGGATGTCCCCTCTCAGCCCGGCAAGCGCCGTCATGTCCCAGCGGCCCTGCAGTGCATAGCTATCTTCCAGTATCCGAACTGCCTCCTGCTGATCTTCGCGGAGCCTGTCCGAAGTAAAAAGGCGGAACTGCCTGTCAAGCAGCTTTGATATGCCCGCCGGTATCACGAGCATGCATATTATGACGATGACCACATACTGGAAAAGCATCTGGGTCCGCAGTGAACGTTTCATAGGCTTACTCCGAGATCCTGTACCCGAAGCCATGGACAGTTTTTATGTATCCGTTTTCGTGTTCGGGATCCGCAAGTTTTTTTCTTATGTTTTTGATATAGCTGTCTATCGATCTTTCGAAACCTTCATATTCATATCCGAGCGCATGGTTTATAAGTTCGTCCCTGGTCCATGTCTTTTCCGGCCTTGAGGCCATCTTTGAAAAGATCATAAATTCATTTTTTGTGAGAGGGATAAGGCTGCCCTTTTTCGTCACCGTCAGTTTGTCGTTGTCTATCACGATGTCCTCTCCTATTTTTATCGTCCCGGCGCTTCCAGTCCCTGTGCCGCCGGCGTTTCTCAGGTTGGCCCTAATCCGTGCCATGAGGACCCTGGGGCTGAACGGCTTGATGATGTAGTCGTCCGCGCCTGCGTCGAGTCCCGCTATGACATCATCCTCACCGCTTTTCGCCGTGATCATTATTATGGGAGCCGATGACACCGCCCTTATTTCTTCACAGACCCTTTCGCCCTTGATACCGGGCAGCATGAGGTCGAGAAGCACAAGATCGTAGTTTCCCTCGTTGAACATCCTGAGAGCTTCCGCCCCGTCGCTTGCGATGTCTGCTTCGTATCCTTCCCGGAGCACGTATGCCTTTTCTACCTCGGCTATCGCCTTTTCGTCTTCTACGATAAGTATCTTCGTCACCGTTTCCACCGCCCCGAAAAAAATCTTTGCTCATCATGCTTCTTATTATCTTACATAAACAGGGAAATTTTTATTTAATAAAAAATCAAACAATAAAGACATTCTTGCAAAACCGGAGCCGTCGATCTGTACGGCTCCGGCTGTGAGGATCCTGACTACTGCTGCTGACCGCTTGTGCCTTTCAGGCCCTGGCCGCGTCCGTTTCTGAACATCTGCGGGTTTTCGAGCATCTTTTCCAGGCGTGCATTTTCCCGGTCATTCTTTATCTTCTGCATCTTTGCGTGAAGATCGCGGATCTTTGCCTTGTTCGGCGTATCTTTCTGAAGCTCGGCCCTCATCTCTGAACTGAGCTTTTTCATCTCTTCCAGCCGTGCCTTGTCCTCAGGAGAAAGTTCGCGTCTGGGGCCCCGGGCCTGTGCCTTGAATTTGGAGGGGTCCTTGAGCATCTCCTCGAAACGTGCCGTCCCTATCTCCTGGTTCAGCTTCTGTATCTTCTCGTGGATATCGCGGGCCTTTGCCTTGTTCGGGATATCCTTCCTGAGCTCTGCTCTCAGATCGATATAGAGCTTCGCTCTCTCATCCATCTTCGCCTTCAATTCGGGACTTGCGTTCTGCAGGATCTGCTGGCCATACCCCATGGGCATACCTCCGCCCGGCCTGCATTTTACGCCCCATCCCGGAGCTGCCATCGCGCTTCCCGCGAGTACGAGGACCAATATTGCCGCTGCCGCTGTCTTTTTCATTTACATCGACCTCCTGTTTGATCATCGATATCATCGTTGTATCTCCGATGATGCAAGCCTAGCAAGGGCGTATGGAGATTTTATGATGTAAATGTGTGGATTTTATGGTGATCCGGCACAGCCGACCCTGACGCGCTCCAGTCCGGACATAAAAAAACCGCACATCCGTTCGCGCGGATGTGCGGGGGGCTATCAGCTTCGCCGGTTCTTATACTTCAGCAGCGGACGATATAACTTCGTCAGACCGAAAGTCCTATCTTCCTTCCTTCCTCATAGGCTTTCATGTTGCTTTCAAGGAATTCGGGCTTTCTCGAGCCAAGCTTCTGTTTGATTATCTCCCTCGCGGTATCGTCGGAAATAAGATCCGAGATCGCTATGACGACACCGAGCAGGATCACATTTACCGCCTTCTCGTTGCCTATGTTTCCCGCGATCTGCGAGGCGTTTACCGGTATCACCCTGATGTCGTCCCTTGTCGGAGTGTACTTTGCCATGTCACTGTTGTAGATCAGGAAGCCGCCCGTCTTGACAGAGGCCTCGTATTTGTCCAGGGAAGGCTGGTTCAGCGCAACGACGACATCCGCACTTGCTACGAAGGGGGATCCTATCGGCCTGCTGCTGACAGTTACCCCGCAGTTCGCCGTCCCCCCTCTCATCTCAGGTCCGTACGAGGGGAGCCATGTAACGAATTTGCCCTCTTTCATGGCCCCGTATGCCACAAGCTGTCCCAGGACCATTACCCCCTGACCTCCAAACCCTGCGCAAAAGAGCGTTCGTGTTTGATCAGACATTCAGCCCGGCCTCCCTTACTCGAAATCCTTGAATACCCCGAGCGGGTAATAGGGGATCATGTTGTTCACAAGCCAGTCGCATGCGACTGTAGGCCTCATTCCCCAATTGGTCGGACATGTCGAGAGGACTTCCACCAACGAGAAGCCCTTGTTTTCCATCTGGTTCCTGAACGCCTTCCTTATGGCCTTTTTAAGTCCGTGCAGATGGGCGGGCTTCGCTGCAGAGACCCTCTCTATGTAGCAGGGAGAGGCGAGGGATGCGAGCAGTTCAGACACCCTTATCGGGTAACCTGCCCTCTGCGGATCACGGCCGTCGGGCGTGGTCGTAGTTTTCTGCCCGAGCAGCGTGGTCGGCGCCATCTGCCCTCCGGTCATGCCGTATATGGCATTGTTTACAAATATAACGGTGATGTTTTCCGAGCGGTTCGCGGCATGTACTATTTCTCCCATGCCTATCGAGGCAAGGTCACCGTCCCCCTGATACGTGAATATCAGCCTATCAGGCCTTATCCTCTTGAACCCTGTCGCTACGGCGGGAGCCCTGCCGTGGGGAGCTTCAATAAAATCCGTGTCTATGTAACCGTACATGAGCGCGGCGCATCCCACCGGGGCGATGCCGGTGGTAATATCCCTGATATCCAGCTCATCAAGGGTCTCGCATATCATCCTGTGGATGATCCCGTGGGTGCATCCGGGGCAATAGTGTGTATGGACTCCCTCTATCCAGCTTTTGGGCCTCTGGTATACTATCTTTTCTGCCATTACTGATCCCCTCCTTCGCCGGAGAGTTTCGCGAATATCCTGCGGCACTCTTCTTTGATCTCTGACACTCCCGGGCACATTCCGCCCGAACGTCCGTAAAAACTGACCGGCAGTCTGTATCTGACTCCTCTGTTTACGTCTTTCAGCATCTGTCCCCAGTTCATCTCGACATCAAGTATATGTCTGCATCCCGGGATGAGGCTTTCAAAATCATCATACGGGAAGGGGCTGATGACCAGAGGCCTGATAAGGCCGACCCTGTATCCTTCCGCGCGAAGGTCGTCCACTGCCGTCCTTGCTATCCTTCCTACGGTCCCGAACGCAGAGATAACGACTTCGGCATCGTCGGTAAGATATTTTTCGCACGAGGTCTCGTTTTTTTCTATTTCATGCCATTTCGCTTCGAGCTTCCTGTTGTGCGCTTCCAGTTCTTCGGGGTCGAGAAAGAGGCTCCTTATTATAGTTCTCTTACCGCCTCTCTCCTTCATGTATCCGCACGCCCATTTTTCAGGCTCGGAAAGGTTTTTGCCATGTCCCGGCGGGATCTCCACCGCTTCCATTATCTGGCCTATCACTCCGTCGCAGAGGAGCATCACCGGGATCCTGTATTTCTGTGCGAGATCGAACGATTTCTGCATCATGTCCACTGCCTCCTGGAGCGACCCCGGAGCAAGGACGATCATATTGAAATCTCCGTGCCCTATGCCGCAGGTAGCCTGGTTGTAATCCGACTGCGAAGGAAGGATGCCTCCCAACCCCGGCCCGGCCCTGACGACATTTACCACCACGACCGGCACTTCCTGCCCCGCGATGTAGCTTATGGCTTCCGACATAAGAGATATGCCCGGACTTGAGGAGCTGGTCATCACCCTCTCGCCTGTCGTGCCGCCGCCGAGTATCATGTTCGAAGCCGCGACTTCGCTCTCTGCCTGTACATATACGCCCCCGACCTCAAACAGACGTTTCGACATATATTCCGGGATCTCGTTCTGGGGGGTTATCGGATAACCGTAGAAATACCTGCATCCGGCCTGGATGGCAGCCTCGGCGATCGCCTCAGTCCCCTTCATCAAAGTTTTGCCCATGCTGATCACCCCTTCTCCGCTCATTCTTCACGAAAGACCCTGATCACCGCATCAGGGCATCTCATAGCGCACATGCCGCACCCTATGCAGTCTTCGGGCCTGGCCGCTTCGACCGGACGATATCCCTTTTTGTTGATCCTGTCAGATATCTCAAGGACCTTTTTGGGACACGCCTCCACGCACATGGAACAGCTTTTGCAGTATTGCTCGAGTATTTCGACTCTTCCCTTCGGCATTAGAAACACTCCTTTTATATTAAATACGCACTCTGTCTGTTTCCCACGGCAGCAGTATCTCTCTGTGCAGCACCCACAGAGGGATATGATCCGGAAGGATATCCTTCACTCCGTCAGAGACAGTCTCCTCGGCCATCCCGAAAAGCATCGGGATCCCGAGCCTTTTTGAAAAATCATTCACCAAAAGGATCCCCTCCGCGCATTCATGCGGCAGGGTCCTGTCCATAAGGTGCGGGTTGGCAGCCGTAAAGCTGACCTTCAATCCGCATGTCGCTTCCAGTTTGTCTTTCATAGCTTCGATCTCTGAAAAAGTTTTTGTGTGGGTCCTGTAGGGGTTGATAACAAAGATGAGGTCATATCCGGTATCGATCAATTCAGGTTCGAACTGCTTCAGTGCAAGTGCGCCCTGCGAATCTCCTCCGACGTCGATTATCAATCGGCCGGATCGGTCATGTATCTTCGTCCTGATCAGTGGGTTGATGTAGCTCATGTCTCCCCATTTGATATCTCCGGGCGGAGAAAGCACGGAGAGGTCCTCTCTCTCTATTTCGGCTGCCAGCGCCCTAAGGCAGAAATAGGGGTTAATTATATCCATGTCAGCGAGGGTGACCTTGTCTCCCGCAGCAGCCATAGCCGAAGCCAGACTTATGGTCAGTTCCGTCTTGCCTGAGCCGAGCGCGCCCGTGACGGCAACGACATGATCCAATTTTATGCCGTTCAGCAATGCGAGGTTGTTATCGAGGACGGTGTTATTCTTTTTCATAGACATGCGCCCTTTCTTCACCCGTAAGGACCTTGTAAGCCCCTTCGACGAGAGCCCTCAGTTCATCTTCGCCCGGTACGCGGATGACTTCCGCTATCCAGGAGACCCTTTCACTTATAAGATCACAGAGGTATGTACTGTTAGCAAGGCCTCCGGTCAGTATCACGGCATCTACCTTCCCGTAAAGGTTCACGGCCCTTGAACCGATTTCCGCGGCTATCTGGTAGGCAAGCGCATCCACGATAAGTTTCGCCTTCGCGTCGCCTGAGCGGATCCTCTCGACGATCTCACGGAAATCCCTGCTTCCAAGGTGGGCTGCGACTCCTGCCTCGCCCACTACCATCCTCTCGATCTCTTTACGGGAGTATGCGCCCGAAAAACAGAGATCGATAAGGTCCCACGCATGGACGGTACCGGCACGCTCGAGAGACATCGGACCGTAACCCCCGAGCCCGTTGTTGACGTCGATGACCTTGCCTTCACAGTGCGCTCCGACCGTGACCCCGCCTCCCATGTGTGCGACGATGAACCTGCACTCGTTGATATGCTTCCCCATCTTTTTGGCCACCCTGTAAGCTACCGCCTTTTGGTTCAGGGCGTGGAAGACGGACCTTTTGGGGAGATCGGGCATCCCGCTCACGTGTGCGACCTCTGACATCTCGTCCACACATACAGGATCAACGATAAACGCAGGGATCGATCCTGCCTCCTCCGATATCCTCTTTGCGATCAACCCCCCGAAGTTCGATGCGTGCCTTCCGTACCTGCATGATCTCAGGTCTGCCGCCATCTCCTCGTTGATCATCCATACACCGCCGGAGATGGGGCGCAGCAGCCCGCCCCTGCCTACCACGGCTGAGAGTTCGGAAACCCTGTTTCCATGTTTTTCAAGTATTTCGAGCGAATTGGAGAACCTGAAAAGCTCCTCTTTTTCAGGCATCCCTTTGCATCTCTCGATCTCTTCCTCGCTGTATGAAACGGACTCAGACCACAGCATCTCCAGATCCTCGTAGAGCGCGGCCTTCATTCCTGTACTTCCCGGGTTGATTGCAAATATTTTCATTTTTACCCTCAGCCTTTGCTAAATAGAGTTCTATTTCACATTTAGATATATTTTTAAAAAGAAACACTTCCCTACACTTAATTATAATACATTTATATTTCTATGAAAAGGTTTCAATTTTCAATTAAATTTTATGACTTTTCTGTGCCTTGACACCCAATATCCTGATTGTTATACTCTCCTTCGTGGCGGCATAGCCAAGTGGTAAGGCAGAGGACTGCAAATCCTTTATCCCCAGTTCGAATCTGGGTGCCGCCTCCAAAATGATTTGACCGATGTACATATAAAAGATCTCAGGGAAAATTCCCTGAGATCTTTTCATATTATTACGCACGGAAAATCAGAACAAAGAGGCCCTGCATCTGGCACTTATTTATCTCTTCGCGGATCCCTTATCAGGAGGATGACCGATGCTACTATCAGGGGCGTTGCGATCAGCATGCTCATTGTCAGACGCTCTCCTCCGAGAAACCATCCCAGAAATACCGCAACGACTGGATTGACGAAGGCATGGGTCGCGACCCTGTTTGCCGGCTGTACCCGCATGAGCCACAGGAAAGAGGAATATGCGACAAGAGAGCCGAATATGATCAGGTAGATAAGAGCGAGGAGCGATCTGGAGGAAAAAGAGGCCATGGATCGATAATTCCCCGTAAACGCAGAGATCATGAAATGGATCAGCATCATCACAGCTCCGCCGCACATCATCTGCATGCCCGAAGACATGAGCAGGTCCTCGTGGATCCTGGGATTTTTAGAGATGAAGGCTCCGGTCACCCAGGTGACCCCGCTCAGGATCAGCATCATGACCCAAATGATATAGCCAGATTCAAAGGAAAAGTCGGCATTGGGGTCTCCCGCCACGAGGAAAAATATCCCCAGGAACCCCAAGACTATCCCGGCATAGTGACTTCCCGAAGGTCTGGCGCCCTTGAAGAAGAGCCAGCCTATCAGGCAGAACCAGAGCGGTTCCAGCGCCACGAGAAGTGCCGCTATAGACGACGGCACCACAGTTTCGGCGGTCGTTATAAGTCCGTATGAGACTACGAACGGCAGGAGGGACGCATAAAAGGCGTTTTTCCATCCCTCTGCAGCCGTCCTGTATCCTGACATCACAGACCTAAGTACGAAGAGGATGGTCCCGGCGCAGAGAAATCTTGCACCGCCCGAAAAAAAAGGCGGTATCGTCTCGACCGAGAACCTGATCCCCAGATATGTGGATCCCCATATGATATACACCATAAGATAAGCAAACACCAAAGCTGCCTTTGAAGGTTTGCCCGTTCCCGCTGAAGACATGATGATACCCCTTTTCATCCTGTTTGCCGGCCTGTTCTGTGTGGACAGGACGTATCGTATTATAACTCCATCCAGCGTGATCATCTTCATTTTTTTTACCTCACGGCAATATGCTCATTGTGCAAATATATATTTTTGTGCAATAATGGCAGTCACCGACAAATTTCACCATTGTACGGCCCCTGTTATTGACCAAAGAAACCTCTAATCAGAGGAGGTCTGATTTTTGGAAAACAATGTTGTGATGCAGCTCTTCATACAAAGGCACTTGCCCGACGGAAGATCCCTCACGGTCCCCTGCACGATCGAAGTACTGTCAGAAAAGGATGAAAAATTATCCATCGAACTGCACAACGATGTGGCTTCAGGTCTGAGCCGTGACCTCTTCGCAGCAAGCACGGAAGAAGAACTCAGGAGATTTTTGACCAAAGACGGCATAGCGGTCGGAGCAAGGTCCGGCGGCCGCCTGGTCTGTCTGAGGACCCTCAAGATCTCGCCTGACTGGGTGAGGGAATCCCTTGCCGACTACAATCTGTCTCCCGAAACATACAGACATTCTGCGGTAACGGGTTTCTGCGTGGTAGACAGGGAGTTCAGGGGTAACAACATACAGTTCCTGACACAGTTTTATGCCGAGAACATCGTTTCAAGGAGTTTTGACTCGGTCATAACGACCGTATCGCCCAAAAATATCTTCAGCCTGCAGAACGTGCTTGCATGCGGATACCATATTATCGCCATCGAGTGGATATACGGAGGCTATCTCCGTTTTGTGCTGAAAAAGGAGTTCCGCCCAATAGATCCGCTATGGACACACGGACACCTGAGGATACCTATCAGGGATATCAAAAGGCAGAAGCAGGCTCTTTCGAACGGCTGCGTAGGCTACAAGATCATTAGAGGGCCAAGCGGGTTCGCTATCCTGTACGGCAGGGTCGGTCCCACATCCTCTCCAGCAGGGCAGAAGACGGCGCGCGGCAAATGATCGGAAAATGAAAAAGGCAGTCAGACCCAAAAGGTCCGGCTGCCATTTTATTTCTGCAGAAATGAACGATCAGATCAGTTTTTTTATCAATCCCAGGACCAGCCCGGATCCGGGCAATAAGGCGCGGGAAATTTTTTTCCCGGCGATGCCCACCGTCAGGCCGGCAAGCACCGCAGCGCCCAGAACATGAATGGGCCTCTTTCGGATCACACTGACAGGGTCCATCTCCATCATGGCTGACCTGAAATTGGCTTTGGCTTCTTCAATCGTCAGTTCTTTTTTGCTCCGTTCCAACACTGGAAGCCCCTTTTCCGTAAGATATCGTTCGTCCCTTCAGGATCAGCAATGCGCCGGATAACAGGAGCAAAGCCGCGACAATGAGCGCCGATGCCGGACGTCCCAGATGCTCGCTGAGCCAGAAATACAGCGCGGCTCCGACGACAAACAGGCCGCAGATGAGAAGAGAGACTCCGAGAAACATGACGAGGAGACCCTCCGCGACGAGGACCGCTCTCTCTCTTAAAGTCCTTCCCTCTGCTTCGATCAGGTCAAAAAAACTGACTATCAGATTGGTCAAAGTCTCCAAAATATCCACCCTGCCTGTTCCCAGGCCCCGAATGTCAGGGGCCTATTCCTCTTCGGATCTCCAGCAGCAGTAATCGAGAAGTTTGCCTATCACAATACCGGCTCCGAAGGCGATGACCACAGACAGGAAAGGATTATCCGATACTCTTGTCCCGACTTTGGCGACAGCCGCCCTTCCGGGCTCCTCGTATTTTTCGATCACGGGCTTTACCGCGGCCAGCAGGCTCTTCGCGCCTTCATCCAGGGTGCCCTTGATCTTGTTGAGATCTATGATCCGTTTGGCCTCGGCTTTTTCCTGCTGTTCCGCTATGGCGCATTTCAGAGCTTCGATCTCGGCCTTGAGTTCCATTATGACATCTTCGCTGGTCTTGACTTCTGTCATGGTGATCCATCCCCCTCTTCTTTTCAATTTTTTGCCACTCATATATGTTTTTATTTTGCTATTTTATCATGATAGAGTATTTTCGGGGAATAAGAGGTTAAAATAACAACGTGTTTTGCTTATTGAAATATGTCAGGCAGGAGGGATCCGAATGAGGGAAAACTACGTTGAAGTTCCGCTGCTTCAGCAGCGCGAGATAGAAATGAAGGTGCTGGGACCTGTCATAAGAGCATTCGCGACAGAGTTTGGAAAAGAAAAGACCTATGACATCGTGCGCAGGACGATGCAGGAGATATCACGCAGCCTTGGCAAAGAGATGTCCCTCGGGGGCGGAGGGCTTGAAAACCTCAAATCGAAGTGCATCTCAAAATGGAACAACGGAGGCGCACTCGAAGTCAGCATGAAGGAGGACTCTGACACCGTCCTGGCCTTTGACGTCAAAAGGTGCGACTTCGCAGACCTTTACAGGGAGCTTGGGTTCGGAGATATCGGAGCCCTCATTTCCTGCGACCGCGATGCCGCATTCCTCGAAGGCTTCGACCCGGAACTTGAACTCGTAAGAGAGAAGACCATTATGGAGGGCGATGATCTCTGTGATTTCTGCTACAGAAGAAAGGGATGACCTCCGCGCCGTAAAAGAAAAATACAGAGAGCTGACCGACTCGATCAGAAAACTCGGGAGGGCGGCCACAGCCTTTTCCGGAGGGGTCGACAGTTCTTTGCTCGCATATGCGGCAAAAGATGCCCTGGGATACGATGCGTACGCATTTACCCTATGGTCTCCGCTGCTGCCCGGGGATGACAAGAGAGAGATCTTATCTTTTGCGGCCAGGTACGGCATAAGGCTCTTCAAGATCGAACATTACGAACTCAGCAGCAATGATTTCTGCGAAAACAGCCCCGAGCGGTGCTATGTATGCAAATCGGCAAGACTTGATGCACTCGCTTCGCTGGCAGAAGAGCTTGATATCCCATGGCTGCTCGACGGTTCTAACATTGACGACCTGAACGACTGGCGCCCCGGAATGAGAGCCCTCAGGGAATCGAAGATCGCCAGATCTCCCCTTCTTGAATGCGGGCTCTCAAAAAAGGATATAAGGGAAATATCATCCTACCTGGGACTGCCGACAGCAGTCAAACCGTCTGCGGCATGCCTCGCTTCACGGATACCGACCGGGACCGTTATTACGAAAGATCTGATACTGAAGATAGATGCGGGAGAGGGCATGATCAAAAAATATCTTCCGGCAAACGCACAATTGAGGATGCGATACGATGGAAGGACCGCAAAAATAGAGACAGACCGAGAGAACATACCCAGCCTGTCTCAGTCGTTGGTCTCGATATCCGAAGAACTTGCGCTTATCGGTATCGCGGATGTTTTTATAGAAGAGAACGGCTATGTTATGGGCAGCGCTACAGCTCGACCGAAATGAAGAGGGTCTGCCCGCCTCTCGACATCAGTATCCCGAGAGATCTGTTCTTCGCTCCCATGACCTTGTTCCAGTCATCCAGCGTTTTCATCTTCGTCCTGTTCACTTCCAGGATGACGTCTCCGGGCTGAAGACCCAGTCTTGCTCCGAGACTTCCTCTGTCGATGTCTGTCACTACCAGGCCTTCGTTTGAGTCAAGCTTGTACTGCCTCTGAAGTTCGCTGTCTATAACAGCCACTGTGATCCCCATCTGCTTTGAGAAGCCAGATGAGCTCCTGGGGCCGGAGGACGGCTTGCTGCCGCTCTTCTCCCCTTTGCCCTTGTCGATCTCGCCAAGGACGACCTGTACGTTCATCTTTTTACCGTCCCTGTAGATCTCGAAATCTACCTTCTCGCCGGCCATTCTGTTCCTGACGTTGAATACCACGTCCTGGCTGTTCTTTACTTTCTTGCCTCCGATCGAGACTATCACGTCGCCCCTCTTGAGGCCGTACTTATCGGCAGGAGAGTTAGGCTCTACATTTGCAATGATCGATCCTTCCTTTACGGGGATCTTGTAAGAATCGACAAGTGCGGCGGTCAGAGGCTGCACTGTTACGCCAAGCCATCCCCTGCGCACCTCTCCGTGCTTGATGAGGTCGTCCATGATCTGTTTGGCCATGTTGATGGGGACTGCAAATCCTATTCCCTGTGCGTATGGAACGATGGCGGTGTTGATGCCGATCACCCGGCCGCTGAGATCTATCAGGGGACCTCCGCTGTTGCCCGGGTTTATCGCCGCGTCTGTCTGGAGGAAACCCTGGAAATTGACACCGGGAGCCTGAAGCGTCCTGTTTTTGGCTGAAACGACCCCGGCTGTCACCGAATTCTCAAAGCCCAGAGGATTGCCGATGGCCACTACCCATTCGCCGACCTCTGTCGCGTCGGAGTCTCCGAGCACCAGCACCGGAAGATCAGGGGCCTTGATCTGTATCACCGCAAGATCGAAAGTAGGATCCTGTCCGATCTTTTTTGCATCGAAGGACCTTCCGTCAAGAAGAGTCACCTTTATCTTGTCGGCACCCTCGACAACATGGTTGTTCGTGAGGATATAGCCGTCCTTCGTGACTATGAAGCCGGAACCTTTTCCCCTTTGGGGGACTACCCGCTCCTGCGTTCCGCCGCCTCCGAAGATATCTCCCCCGAAGAACTCCTCAAAGAAAGGATCTCCTCTGAAAGGATTCGTTATCACCCTCTGTTTCACCATCGTTTCAGTGTCGATGTTAACGACGGCAGGGGAACTCTTCTTGACTATCGAGACGATGGGGTTGCCTGTGTAGACATCCTGCGCGTATGCCCCGTTAGTGGTCGAAGCTACAGTCCTGGTTTCAGATCCATCGGTATTTTTTACAACGCTGTATTCCGACGCAATAAAGGTCCCGAAGGCACCTCCCGCAAACATGATCGCTCCGGCTGCGGCAGCTATTCCAAATTTTTTCAAAGCAGTTATGAAATTATTCTTGTTCATAAACACACCTCCGCATTGCTGATCATAATAAATATCATATTACGGCTAATATTTTAATTATTGCAATATAAATTGCATCAAGGATATTACGTAAGGAAAAGAAAGTGAAATGACTTAAGTCAACTTTTTTTAATTTTTATGTTATTTTCTGTCTCGTTGTTATTTGTGTCTTTGCCTATTATAACCTGTTATAATATATTAAAGTAATATAATCCGGCCGCAGTGGGGTAGCCAGATGAGGAAGATATTCCGAACTTATTTTCCGACCACCCGTACATTTTTTATTCTGATAGCCTTTCTGGCTGTCACCTTTGTCGCCATCTTAGCACTCCTCGGCCATGTCAGGTCTATATTCTTTTCCCACGCAGACACCCAGAACCAGTCTATGGTATCACTTGCAGCCAACATGGTGAACGAACGCATCAACGCAAAGCTGATCCAGCTTCAGGCACTCGGATATACCTCCTCATCGCAAAAAGACCTGTCGGAAAAAGACTTCCTTGCAAGAAAACTCGAACAGATCGGGGCAGAGGCATTCAAGATAGGCTATGACTTCGTCCAGATTACGGACAGCATGGGAAATCATGTAAGCACGAGCGGTAAAAAAGCGAAAATAGTGGAGGCCGAGCATTTTTTCAGGGCGATCAGGGGTTTCAGCGCGGTATCAAACATCCTGAGCGATGACATGACCGAAACCGGCGGAACTTCAGACAATAAGGTCATAGTGGTCAGCGTACCGCTGTTCTGCGGGGCATCCGTCATCGGAGTCCTGTCAGCCGCTATAGATGTAGATAAGATCTCCATGCTGGAAAATATAAACATTCCTTACAGCGGGACTTTTATGTGCCTGATTGACGGCAACAACAACATAGTAGAGTATTCCGGCAGCTTTCTGAGAGAGTTCCCGCAGTTAACGAGGAGCTTCAATTTTTTCAGCCCGCTGTCGACTCTGATAGAGTCCGATGAACTGCTCTTCCTTAAAGAAGAACTGGCAGCCCTTGCCGGAACTGAGATAATGCATCACAAAAGCAGCAAAAGCGACAGGATCCTTTCATTCGCTCACCTTCCCAATTCAGACAGTTGGAAACTTGTGGCGGTCTCGTCGGAAGACAGCATAAGGGCACAGCAATACAGCCTGCTTATGAAAATCGGAGCCTTTATCATGCTGTGCGTCTTACTGATCACGCTGACAGTCGTCTACCTTTACGTGATAAGGTGGAAATACAAACGTATCCGCGATCTCTCAAACACGACCATAAACAAGGCAGGGTTCAATTTTTTCAAAATATCGCCTGACGGGGATGTCACGGACTTTGACGACGACTTCGCGGTATTCCTCGGCATCGGCAGCGATAAAAAAGTTTTCAGCTTCAAAGATCTGCTCAGCGAGGAACAGCAGATCTTCCCAATGCCCGGGATGGACCGGGATACATCCTTCAAGCTCAGACTTTCCATAAAAAACAGCAGAGATAAGGATATTTTCCTTCTCGTCCAGATCATCGGGGAAAAGGAGAGGAATTCCTTCCCCGCCTTCGCGATGGACGTGACCGGCGATGAGATCCTGCAGGAAAAGATTAGAGACCTGGCTTATACCGACAAGACTACCGGCCTGCCGAACAGGGAGAGCTTCATCCTCAAGATCGAAAGCCTGAACAGGAAGAGCATGTCAACTGTCTTCAAAAGCGGGCTTCTTTTTATTGACATAAACAACAGCCACAGGATACTGGAGATATCGGGACACAGGCTCTTTGAAAAAATGCTGCGCGATGCGGCTGAGAGGCTTTCCGTTGTTGCCGACGCCAACGGCGGGGAGGTATTCAGCCTGGGAAGCGACGATTTCGTGATCGTTATCGACGATTTCAAGGAAGAAAGTGAGATGTACTCCCTTGCAGACAAGGTGTTCGCATCCTTTGCGATCCCCTTCCCGCTGGGGGACGCGCCCTATGAGGTAAGCTGCAGGATAGGATTAGTCGCATGCACAGAATATCTGAGAGGGGAACAGATCAGTCCCGGCGACATGCTCAGATACGGAGAACTGGCCGGAAGGCTTGCAAAGAAAACTCAAGGGGTATTCAGGCTTGACATGGAGTCTTACCTGTCCGCCATGAAAGAGCTCGATATGGAAGTCGTCCTGATAAACTCGATAAAAAACTGCGAGCTGAAAGTCGTCTACCAGCCCGTCTATTCTTACGGCCCCGACCGGATAACATCGGTAGAGGCGCTCATCAGATGGGAAAACGAGCGATACGGGAATGTCCCTCCCTCCACATTCATAGCTATCGCAGAAAGGTGCGGTTTCATAAACCAGCTCGGCGATTTTGTGATCGATGCGTCACTTGATCTCGCATCTAAGCTTTGCTCCGAGGGCAGGGATATCCGGGTGAATTTCAATGTCTCATCGCTGCAGTTCTCACAGAGCAGCTTTGCGGAAAAACTCACGGAAAAATTCAGATCCCGCGGCCTTCCGAGAGAGAGCGCAGGCCTCGAGATAACGGAATCATACCTTTGCGGCGATGCCTCCGACTTTATAGAAAAGCTGGAAATGATCAGAAAAGAGGGCATAATGGTCTCCATAGATGATTTCGGGACAGGTTATTCTTCCCTCTCTTACCTTAAAGACCTCCCAATAGATTTCATAAAGATCGACAGGAGTTTCATCAAAGGGATCGACCGTTCGGAAAAACATCTCAATCTTTTCAAAAGCATAACTGCTCTGGCAGGATCTATCGGCGTAGAGGTGGTCGCCGAGGGAGTGGAGACGGAGGATCAGCTTGAAGCGGTCCTGAAGTGCCGCTGCAGCCACATACAGGGGTTTCTGATCTCTGAGCCTATTGATGAGGACGCTCTTATGGACTTTATCAAAACTTACACGGGGCCCGGGAAAAAAGACTGATGAACGCAATGCGGGAAATAAACAAGAGCGGAGGGGCATCCTGCCCTCCGCTCCTGTTCATTATCCCAGGTCGTTCCGTATGGACACTATCTGCTCCGGGAAGATCTTTTCCTTCCCCTGCCGGAGCCTCCCCTGTCCTGACGGGCCACCGGACAGACAAGCACCCTTCTGGAGGGCTCTTCTCCGATAGATTTCGTCTCAACTTCTTTACTGTCCCTCAGCGCGAGGTGGACTATCCGGCGTTCCCAGCTTGACATAGGTTCGAGGCTGACCGGAGTCCCCTTGCGAAGGGATTCCCTGGCTATCGATTCTGCAAGCCTTGTCAGCGTCTGTTCCCTGCGCTGACGGTATCCGCCGCAGTCGAAACGTACCCTTCTCGTAGACATGTCATCATGGCAGGCAAGGTTGGTAAGATACTCGAGCGCTTTAAGCGTTTCGCCGTATCTTCCGATCACCACACCGACATCTTCTCCGACAAGATTTATCGTTCCGTCTTCATCCAGCTCGGGGATGAGGTCAAGATCCATCTTCTCCAGGATCTCGTTGACAAAATGGCATGACTTTATGAAAGTTACGGGGGCAAACGGTCTTACCTCGACTTTGTATGTGCAGCCAAGGATACCAAAGAGTTTTTTCTCTTCGGATATTATCCTGGCCTCGATATCATCAGCTTTGATGCCCCAAAGTTCAGCAGCCTTCTCACGGGCTTCTTCCACCGACTCGCACTCAAAGACCGCCGAACCGATCTCCGGCATCGGGATCCTCTCTTCCATTTCTCTGTCCATCATGCGTACCTCTTGTCCTGTCCGGGAAGAAACCGTCCCTTATTCATCATCGTCTTCATCGTAGTCGTCATCGTCTTCATCATCATCGTTGTCCCGGACTGCGGCCGACGTAGGTTTGTTCTTATGAAGCACGGGCTTGACCTGAAGTTCATCTTTGGTCTTTTTCATAACAAAGTACTGCTGAACGACTCCGATAAGTGACGAAAGCCCCCAGTAAAGCATAACTCCTCCGGGCATCGAAAGGCAGATGAACGCCATGAAAAACGGCATTATCGTGTTCATCATAGCCATCTGCGGGTTTGCCCCTGCCGAAGAAAGTTTCTGCTGAGCCCAGGTAAGGAATGAAATGCTTATGAGCAGAATGAGGTTGCCCATGTAGAGTCCGGCATTGGAGAGTCCCGACGGATTCTGCAGGATGCCTGTCAGGACCGACATAATGCCGTAGTTTCCTGTCTGATCTGCCGCTACACCCACCGCCTGCGCAAGGCCCGCGGTCGTGGATGAGCCCAGTATTATCCCGAAGAAAGATGTTCCCGCAAAATCATACGACCTAAGCACGTTGAAGAGAAGTATGAGGATCGGCAGCTGTACCAGAAGGGGCAGACATCCCGCTGCCGGATTGACCTTGTTTTCCTTGTAGAGACGCATCGTCTCCTGGTTGAGTTTTTCTTTGTCGTTGGCGTATTTTTCCTGCAGCACCTTAAGACGCGGCTGTATCTTCTGCATCTGCTGCATACTGACCATCTGTTTCTGGTTGAGGGGATAAAGTGCGATCCTGACAACTATCGTCAGCAGCACTATGGCCATTCCAAAAGAGTTTGTGAGGCCGTAAAAAAATTCAAGGATCATGAGGAGCAGATCGCTTGCTCCGTTCCAAATCGCGCCCAAAACTTTCACCTAACCTTTCGAAGTCCTTTAAATATCTTTCCTATCCGGATCCGTGTATCTAATTCTTCCTGTCCGGGCACAGGGTCGTATCCTCCCGGATCCCATGGACCGCAGCGCAGTATCCTTCGCAGTCCGAGTTCCGCTCCGTAAATAAGACCGTACTTTTCTACCGCTTCAGCCGTATATTCGGAGCATGTCGGTATGAAGCGGCATTTTCCCACTCCCAGTACCGGTGATATCGCTGCCTGGTAAAACCTGATCAGAAAAAGTCCTGCCAGCGATGCTAGGCGCATTTCCGTCCTGCCTTGTCAGCATTCCAGTCCGGTCCGGGCCAGTCCTGCCTCATGAGCCCTCTTCTTTTGAGCGAACGCGCGATATCCATGTAGACATCTACAGAAGACTTTTCCAGTGCGCTCTCTCTGAGCGAAGCGATTATCCATACTCCGTCCCTCATCCATGGCAGAAGTCTCCTGAATGCTTCCCTCATCATCCTTCGGCCTCTTGTACGCTTTGCTGCGTTTGCTGTTTTTTTCCCCACTGTAACCCCCACCAACGTGGGGCTGCCGGGGCGTTCAACAAACAACAACCGCACCAGCTCGCCTGTTTCACGACGTCCGGTGCGGAATACAAGGTCGAACTGCCATCCGTGCCTTAGCCTGACAGCTGACGAAAAGCCGAAATTCACGGCTGATTAGACAGCAAGACGCGCTCTACCCTTACGGCGACGATTCCTCAAAATGCGGCGTCCGCTCGGGGAGGCAGAACGTACGAGAAAGCCCATTGAACGCTTTCGTCTGGTGTTATGCGGCTGAAATGTTCGTTTCACAGACTACACCTCCTGTGGTTCATTTTCTTATAACTGTAATTGTCTTGTAAGCAACTTATTAAATATATCATACACTTCTCTATGGAGCAAGAAAAATTCTATAATGTATAATAAAAATCTGCCGCCATATGCAAATAATTGAAGTAAAATCTAATGGGCTGTTGCAGGATATGCCCAATATGTGTTAATATATCCGCTGTCTTTTGTGAAGGAGGTGACGGCATTGCCAAATAAGAAATCAGCGAAAAAACGAGTTCTGGTCACTGAAAGAAACCGCATTTACAACCGCTTCTGGAAAACCCGCTGCAAAAATGCAGTAAAGAAGCTTCTGGATGCAGTTGAACAGAAAGACTCCGAGCTTGCAGCAAAGAGGCTGAACGAGGCTCAGGGTGTACTGGATAAGGCGGTAGTAAAGGGCGTCGTCCACCGGAATACAGCATCCCGCCGCAAGGCTATGATGGCAGCCAGATTCAAGTCGCTTTCTGCTTAAGTGACCCGATTAATTCTACAGAGATCTGTACGGAGAGGCCGTATCCATCCTCTCCGTTTATTTTTTTACCTTCCCATCAACTCGATCACAAGGGTCTCAAGACCGGCCCATCCCGACCCTGTACCGCTCTTTTCATCTATGTTGATCTTTATGAGCCCCAATATAAATCGGCCGATCGCGGCCGCCCCGTACTTGCGCGCGGCGTTTCCGGCCATCGTCCATGCGTAGTTCTTCGCTCCGAGCGCCTGTGCAAAGAGCGCTCCCCTGCCGGGATGCATCGATGCATACCAGGCCAGCCTCATCCTGTTGTGTATGGCAGAGACGAGGGGAATCAGATCTCCGTTTTTGGAAATAGCGCTTAGGCTCCTGATCGTTTTGACATGATCGCCGCAGCATAGGCCGTCGAGAAGTTTGAGAAGGTTTCCGGTCCCGTCGTCGAGGCACATGCTTTCTACATCGGGGAGAGTGACAGTCCCGCCTTTTTTCAGCATAGAGAGGCTGATAAGCTGGCGCCTTATCTCCTCCGGATCTTCCGTGAGCTCGATGATCAGCGAAACGGCGTCCCTGTCGATCTTTATCCCCATCTTTCCCGCCAGTTCCAATGTCCACATCATTCTCTCGCGCGGCCAGCGCGGGAATGGGGCGGCTTTCAACACAGTGCATTTTTTAAACGTATCAGGAGGGAATATCTTTACTGGGTCTGATTCATATATCAGAAGTATGACCACGGATGAATCAGCTTCCACCATTGCATCGAGGTTTTCCGGGAAAGGCCCCAAAAGAGAAGCCGATTCGACAACGATGAGCCTCTTTTCGTCAAAGAGGCCCCCCGAAAGGTTATCGGACAGGAGGGGGCTCCACTCGCCGCCCTCCTGTCTTCCGGATATCACATGGCCTTTTTTTTCAAAATCTGCAACTGTCTCCTCCAGGAGCCGTCTCTGAGCCGTGCCCGAGGCTGAGATCAGGAGGAGAGAGGGCATCAGTCCTTCACCACTATATTTACCAGCTTGCCGGGGATCGGGATGACCTTGACGATCTCTTTGCCCTCGATCCTTTTCTTTGTCTCGGGTCTCGAGAGGATCTCCTCGCTGAGTTCTTCCTTCGACAGGCCGGCCTTCACATCGAACTGCTCCCTGACCTTACCGTTTATCTGGAGCACTACTGTCACCGTGTCTTCCACGAGAGACTCTGGGTCGACTTCAAACCATTTTTCGACAGAGAGGAACGTATCGTTCCCTATCATATGCCATAGCTCTTCCGTTATGTGGGGAGCAAAGGGGGAAAGACATGAGAGCAGAGTCTCCACGCCCTCCCTCATTACCGACCAAGCCTCCGGAGCAGCGGGCCTGAATCCGATGAGAGCGTTGGTGAGCTCCATCAGCCTGGCGACAGCCGTGTTGAACTGACGCTCCTCGCTTATGTCCCTGGTGACCCTGTCGAGTGTATTGTGGATTATTCGTTTGATATTCCTTACATCGTGAGCGGTTATCTCTTTCATCGGCACCCGGGTCCCCGAAGCTGACGATATCCCTTCAAGGTTCGATTCGACCAGGCGCCACACCCTTCCGAGGAAGCGATGGGCTCCCTCGACCCCTCTCTCCGACCAGTCAAGGTCTTTTTCAGGCGGGGATGCGAAAAGGATGAAGAGCCTTGCCGTGTCTGCACCGTATTTATTGATTATTTCATCGGGATCGACAACGTTGCCGAGAGATTTTGACATCTTGGCCCCGTCTTTTATGACCATTCCCTGCGTAAGGAGCCTCTTGAAGGGCTCTCTCATGTCTTTCGGAAGCAGGCCGAGGTCTGCGCATACTTTCGTAAAGAATCTTGCGTATATAAGATGGAGACATGCGTGCTCGATGCCGCCTATGTACTGGTCTACGGTCATCCAGTAAGCCGCCGCATCCTTGTCGAAGGGCTTATCCGTGCACCACGGAGAGGTATAGCGGCTGAAGTACCATGAAGAGCAGAAGAACGTGTCCATCGTGTCCGTCTCACGCCTCGCGGGCTTCCCGCATACAGGGCATGTCGTGTTTATCCAGTCTTCACGAAGGGCAAGCGGGTTGCCTCCGTTCGCCGGCATCTCAATATCAAGAGGCAGTTCTACAGGAAGCTGATCTTCGGGGACAGGAACTATCCCGCAGTGATCGCAGTAAACCATCGGGATCGGGGTGCCCCAGTACCGCTGCCTTGAGATCAGCCAGTCCCTCAGTCTGAACTGGACCTCTCTTTTGCCGAGTCCTTTTTCCTCGAACCATTCGCCTATCTTTTCGATAGCCTGCGGAGTCGGCAGTCCGTCGAACCCGCCCGAATTGCATGCTATGCCGTCAGCTTCGACCGATGCGGTCATCGCATCTCCGTCGGGGACAGGTCCGTCTGCAGGCCTTACGACCGGGATGACGGGAATGCCGTATTTCCTTGCGAAATCAAAGTCCCTCTGGTCATGGGCCGGAACGCCCATGATAGCGCCCGTTCCGTAGTCCATCAGGATGTAATCTGCGATCCATATGGGTACTTTTTTGCCGTTTACAGGGTTTATGGCATAAAATCCTGTCTCTATGCCCTCTTTGTCCGTGCCGACCGCTGTACGCTCGATCGCGCTCCGGGATGACATCCTCTTTGCGAAAGCCCTGAGCTCTTCAGCCTTGGCTCCGCCGACCTTCTCGGCAAATGCCTCTACAAAGGGATGTTCTGCGGCCAATGCGACAAAGGTCACTCCGAAGATCGTGTCGATCCTCGTGGTAAAAGCTTCGATGCTTAGGTCTGTGTCAGCTATATCCATTTTGAAATGGACTCCTTCGGATCGGCCTATCCAGTTCCTCTGCATGGTCACTACGCGTTCCGGCCATCCGTCAAGCTCGTCGAGACAATCCACAAGTTCCTGGGCGTAGTCTGTTATCCTTATGAACCACTGATCAAGGCCCCGCTTCACGACAGGTGTGCCGCAGCGCCAGCAGACGCCTTCCCCGACGACCTGCTCATTGGCAAGGACGGTCTTGCAGTCCTCGCACCAGTTGACAGGAGCATGCTTGCGGTAAACAAGTCCCTTCTTGTAGAACTGGAGGAAGAGCCACTGGTTCCACCTATAATAATTCACGTTGCAGGTCTCTACCCTTCTTCTCCAGTCGTAGCTGTACCCGGCCCTCTTGAGCTGGTCCGTCATATGTTCGATGTTGCTCCATGTCCATTCTGCCGGAGGAAGTTTCATTTTTATAGCCGCGTTTTCCGCGGGCATTCCGAATGCGTCGAAGCCCATCGGATAGAGAACGTTGTAGCCCTTCTTCCTGAGGAACCTTGCCAGGAGATCTCCGATGGAATAATTGCGGAGGTGTCCCATGTGCAGGGCTCCGCTCGGGTAGGGGAACATCTCAAGACAGTAGAATTTTTCTTTGCTGCTGTCGGCCTCGACCTCAAAAATCTTTGATTCGGCCCATTTCTTCTGCCATTTTGGTTCTATGGCGCCAAAATCGTATGGCATCTATATCTCCTCCGTTGCTAAATGAAATCGGAACAACTCATACATCAGGGTATTATATACTTCCGCCAATTGCACGGCAATCTCTGTATTGGGTCAAAACTGCTCGGGATATAGAGCCGTTTTTCGGTCAGGTCAGTTTTTTGAAATATCCGAGATGACGAATGCAGCCCACAGTTCAAAGGCGTCCTTAAAATTCCAGGGATCCTTCCCGGTGATCGAACGTATCTTTTTCAGCCTGTACTGAAGGCTGTTCCTGTGCATCGACAGGTTTTCTGCGACATTTCCGCTTGCGAACGGAGACCCGCACCATGCCATAAAGGTCTCCTTCATTTCATTGAAGTCTTTTCTCGAAGGCAGCTCCTTCAGGATCCTCGCCGCATACTCTTCCCTCACTCCCGTGGGGAGAGCATCCAGCAGAGCTTCGCCCGTAAACTTTTCTGACCTGATCATCCCTTTTATCCCAAGCCGCCTGGCCAGCCTCAGAGAATTTCTTGCGGAGTTTATCGAACGGGAAAGCCCGTGCAGATCGAGGGCATAAAACCCTATCGAGACATCCGCAAGGATCCCTTTTGCGCCTATGCTTTCGAGAAAATCTTTTGAGAGTACCTCAGCGGCTTCGTAAGTTTTATCCGGTTCCCTGTCAGCCCCCACAGACAGAAGGACCGTTACCCTGTAATTCTCCTGCGGGCAGATGACGTTTCTCGGATTTGAGAAGCTTGACCTGACCTCTCTGAGCATCCTCTGAAAGGCTGCCTCAGCGGTTTCGTTCGACCATCTGCTCATCTCTATCACTAACGCGACCCTGCACTTCGAAATGTTGAATCCGAGCTCCCTGGCCTGCATCATTATAAGTTCCCCACTGCCCTCTTTCGGATCGTAGGACGAGATATTCTCTATCAGGTCACGCAGAGACCTCTCCCTGAGCAGATCGGACTCGAGGAAGGCCTGTTCACGAAGCATGATCTCAGCCTGCTTCTGCACAAGCAGGCCATAGCGCTCTACCTCTTCAGGAAGGCCTGCGATCGAGACCGACCCCATCACCCTGTCAAAAAACCGAATGGGCAGAGTGTAGCCCGGAAGAACGTTGCCGTAATTTTCGGCGTCGGAGATGGAGGTCGTCATGGGCATGTTTTCCTGCATGACCTTAATGGAAGGCGGATGATATTCTCCTATCCTTTTTTCATCATTGCATCCGATTATCATCCCATTTTCATCTGTTACCAGCACTCCGTGCCCTATGACGTCACTGGTGCTTTTTGCAATATTCTGAGCCATTTTTTTAAACATCTTCCACACCTCATTTTTTATTCATAGGCATAATTTTTTAGTATTTTTTAAATATATATATATTCTGAAGCATAATGCTTTTGACCCCGGAATGCAATTAGAATTTGATCAGGGAACATGAAGATCATAATGATAAAGGAGGAATTTATAAATGCGGCTGGAACTGCATAAGGTACACATCACCGGCCTTGCTTTCGCCGAAAAGACATACACTTCCGGCGGGACCCTTTTTATATGCAAAGATGAGGCCGAGGCACTGATAGCGGAGGACAGGCGCTTCGCAAAAGTTGAACTGGACCTGGCCTCCCCCGGAGACAGCACAAGGATAATACCGGTCAAGGACGTCGTAGAACCGAGGGTGAAACTTGACGGCAAGGGATATTTCCCCGGATTCTTCGCGCCGATGGAGAAAGCCGGATCGGGCAGGACCCTTGTCCTTGACGGTGCGGCCGTGGTGACCTGCGGACCGATCGTAGCCTTCCAGGAGGGCTTTATCGACATGAGCGGCCCCGGGGCCCCATATACACCTTTCTCAAATACCTATAACGTGGTGCTCTGCGTCGAACCCGAAGAAGGCCTCGAGAAACACCTCTATGAGACCGCGCTCCGTGAAGCCGGACTGAAACTGGGAGTGTATCTGGCCCGCTGCTGTTCCGAAAATGAATGGAAGGCCGATGAGGTTCAGGTCTTCGAAAAGGGCAATACTTTTGAAGAGACGGCGAAGTATCCGGATCTGCCCAGGATCGTATATGTGTGCATGAACATAACCCAGGGTCTCCTCCATGACACATACCTCTATGCAAGCGATCTCAGGCCGGCACTTCCCACCTTCCTCCACCCCAACGAAGTGCTTGACGGGGCGATGGTATCCGGAAACTGCGTCTCCGCATGCGACAAGAACACCACATGGCACCATCTCCACAACCCGATAGTCCAGGCCCTTTATGCAAGGCACGGCAAGGAGATCAACTTCCTGGGCGTGATCCCGACACAGGAGAGCACCATCCTCGACGGAAAACTCAGGGCAGCAGGAATGAATCTGTCAATAGCACAGCAGCTGGGTGCCGACGGCGCGATAATATCGGAAGAGGGCTACGGGAATCCCGACACCGACCTTTGCCTCAACGCAAAATTCTTTGAGAGAGCGGGGATCAAAACGGTCCTGGTGTCCGATGAATCGGCGGGGACCGACGGAGCGAGCCAGAGTCTGGCAGATGCCACACCTGAACTTGACGCGTTCATCTCGACGGGAAATGTAAACGAGATGATAGAGGTCCCGGCGATGAAAAAAGACATCGGGTACAAAGAAGCCATCTCGCTGCTTTCAGGCGGAGCCGAAGAGAGCCTGAGGCCTGACGGGTCAATGTATGTGGAGCTTCAGTCCATAATTGCATCGACCGCTGAGATCGGCTTCAACAAACTTGGCTGCGAGTGGGTCTAGAGGAGGCGGCTGACATGACATACAGGATAGTCCACTATATCAACCAGTTCTATGCAGGGATCGGCGGCGAGGAAATGGCTGACCACAGACCCGAACTCAGAGAGGGCTTCGTCGGCCCGGGTATGCAGATCGAAAAGCTCTTCAACGGGGAAGGCAGGGTCGTGGGGACCGTGATATGCGGAGACGGATATTACGGAGAGAACACCGAAGAGGCAAGAAAAGCATGCCTTGAAATGATAAAAGGGCTGAAGCCCGACATCCTCTTTGCGGGGCCGGCTTTCAACGCGGGAAGATACGGGTTCGCATGCGGAGACATAGCGGCAGCGGCCGGCGAAGAGCTCGGGATACCGACAGTCAGCGGGATGTACCCCGAGAACCCCGGAGTCGAGCTCTATTCCAAAAAGACATATATCGCGATAACATCAGACAGCGCAAGGGGAATGGCTAAGGCACTGCCTGCGATGACAAACATAGGCATCAAGCTTCTGAAGGGCGAAAAGATGGGGCCCGCAAGGCTGGAGGGCTATATCCACCGCGGCATAAGAAAATCTTTCTTCCATGAGAAGAGCGGGGCTGAAAGGGCTGTCGAAATGCTTCTGGCCAAACTTAAGGGCAGCGAGTTCAGGACCGAGTACGAGATGCCCGTATTCAACAAGATCCCTCCCGCGCCCCCCGTCAAGGACCTCAGTAAAGCCACGATAGCTCTCATATCGTCCGGCGGCATTGTCCCAAAGGGAAACCCGGACCATATCAGGGTCTCATCTGCAGAAAGCTACGGAGCTTACGACATCTCTGAACTCAGGAACATGACTCCGGAGAACTACGAGTCCATACACGGCGGTTATGACCGTGAATGGGCAAATGTCGACCCTGACGTGGTACTTCCTCTCGATGTCATGCGCGAGCTTGAGGAAGAGGGAGTATTCGGAAAGATCCATCCCATTTTTTACACGACGACCGGTACCGGGACTGCCGTCGCAAACGCCGAAAGGTTCGGCAGGGAGATCGGCGAGGAACTCAAAAAAGCGGGAGTTGACGCAGCGATCCTGACATCTACCTGAGGAACATGCACACGATGCGGCGCATCGATGACCCGCGAGATAGAAAGGGTGGCAGGCATTCCGGTGGTACAGATCGCAACGATAGTACCCATAATGCTTACGGTAGGAACGAACAGGATAGTACCGGGAGTTGCCATACCGCATCCGACCGGGAACCCGGCTCTTGGTCCCGAGGGAGACAGGGCCGTAAGGAGAGAACTTCTGCTCCGTTCCTTCAAAGCTATGACAACAGATATAACGGAGCAGACGATATTCGAAAAATAATAATTTTCACGGCGGGCCGGGAGATATTTAAGGCTCCCGCCCCGCCGTTTGGAACTGTTGGGGAGAGATCAGATGGCCGAAAAGATACTTCAGATAGTTACAAACAACCCGGAGATCTACTGGAGTCCGGAGATGCCTTACGGCGTCGTCTCCGTAGAAGGAGATCCGATCGATGTACTGGACAGGACGGAGGAACTCCTGCAGCATGGCTGGCGCCTCCTCTCCGCGCCCCTTCCTCCGAACGTCCCCATAATGCGCGGCCCCTACAGGTCACTGGTGATCGAAGAATCAGACAGGCAGTACGATAAGGAAGGTATGATCGCGATAGAGAAGGCGAGAGAGAGATATCTGATCGAGAGGAAGAGAAACTGTCAGGAACCTCAGGAAGATTTCGCCCTTATCGACCGGCAGATGCTGCAAAGGGCACTCAGGGATATTTCAATATCGTACAGTAGTTCTTCGTAGTTTTGGCCCATAGGGCTTATATTTAATCCAAACAAGTGATACCATAAGCAACAGATATTTACACGGACCAAGTATTTCAGGAGGCGAAACCGAATGATCGAACTGACGAAGGAAAATTGTGACGCCGAGGTACGCGAGGAGAAGGAACTGCCTGTCGTGGTGGATTTCTGGGGGCCGCAGTGCGTCCCATGCATGGGTCTCATGCCCCACTACACAGAGATGGCAAAGGAATTTGAGGGCAAGGTCAAATTCACAAAGGTAGACTGTTCTGTCAACAAGAGGGTCGCAATGGGATTCCGCGTAATGGGACTTCCTACATTCCTCTTTTGGAAAAACGGAGTGGAAGTAAAACGCCTTACAAAGGAAGAATGTACACCTGAAGCGATCAGAGCAGAGATAGAGAAACTTATCGGATAGGCGTCAACGTCCTCTAAGGACGCATAAAATACAAACCTAGGGAGGTGTTCAGCCATGGGCAAACTGGCAGGCAAGAAGCTTCTTCTGCTTGGGGAAAGAGACGGCGTCCCCGGGCCGGCCATGGAGGCATGTCTGAAAGAGAGCGGGGCTGAGATAGTATTTTCTGCCACAGAATGCTTCGTCTGAACCGCAGCGGGTGCAATGGACCTGCAGAACCAGCAGCGCATCATCGATGCGGCTGAAAAGTACGGGGCCGAGAACTGTGTAGTGATACTTGGTTCTTCGGATGCGGAAGGCGCAGAGATCTACGCCGAGACCGTAACGAACGGCGATCCTACTTTTGCGGGGCCACTTGCGGGAGTCTCGTTGGGACTCGCGGTATACCACATTTTTGATGAAGAGATCCGTTCCGAATGCGATGAAGCACAGTGGGAAGAACAGATATCCATGATGGAGATGGTCCTTGACCCGGAAGCTCTGGCAGCAGCAGTAAAAGGCATGAGGGACGAATACAGCAAATTTAAGATATAAGAACGAGCACGGCAATAATATACGCCAAGATAAAAAAGGGGGTCCGGATCATTCCGGACCCCCTTCTTACAGTTCCTGCCTCAAACTCTCAGATCTTCAGCATGCTCAGTTTTTTTACATGTTCGTTTTTCTGGAGCAGTCCCATCGCAACATTCAGGACATGGGCATTGTCGACCCACAGGAAAGAGCAGCCTGCCAGTATCTTATTCGGTTCTTCCTTCCGGGCAAAGCATAGGCTGCCGTTGACGATGCCCCAAATTAGTTCGCTCCATGGGTGATATGACTCTTTCGCGGAAGAGAAAGCCGATCTTGCCGTAACTGTGATGCCCTCGTCCTCCACGGTCACGTCCCCGAACCTATACTTTTTGCCTGAGGCAAGGCCGTCCATCATCTCCGAGAGAAGACGTCTCCCAACTGCCTTCCAGTATCTGTCGGCCAGGTGTTCATAAAAATCTTTTTGCCTGGTCTTTATCGTGTACTCATTTTTGGGGGTGCCGAATACCGCCACATAGACCCTTTTGGGGAAAATCCCGCCTCTTCTCAGGTCTACTCCCCATCTCAGTCTGGTGATATCTTTCATAGGGATCAGTTCCCCGCACCAGTAAAATCCTTTCGGAGTTATCTCGAGAGTTTTTTTAAAGGGCCAGATGCCGAAAGAGCATCTGAAATCTATCTCGTGTTGCCATGATCTTTTCTTTTCCAAAACAGCACATCCTATTCTGTCATTTCAATGTAAATTTATACGGTCAGACGACGTGAAGTTCAGTTTGCCTTGTCCCTAACAGAGACGCACCCTGCTCCTGAAACTACTATATATAAAGTTTTGGCGCTGCCGGGAGAAGTCGGTTTTACGTCAAGAGTCACTGCGGGCGTCATGGATCCCCACTCTCCGTCGAAGATCCGTGCTGTTGAAAGATTTCCGTTCTGAGGGAATATCCTTGCCTTTGAAGATTCATACACCTCAGTCGATCCGTGCCGCGGCCCTCCCTGCCATGTCAGCCGGAAAGAGGCGTTGCCTGTGCTTTTCTGCGACATGGAAAGTTTGAATCCGCACTCTTCCATCTGTGCCATAGACATCATTTCCGTGAGCCAGAGAGAAAATTTATCGGCCTCTTCCCGTACTGTTCTGTCGCTGTCTTTCCCGTCCGCAAAGACCAGACAGGAAGCGCCGGCTATCGCTCCCATTATCAGCATGACGACAAGCAGCTCTATGAGAGAAAAAGCCTTTTTATTTCCTATTTTCTCCGCTCTCCCTCTGTCTTTGCCTCTGCACGGGACACTATCCATTTATAAAACGGATGTTCCTTTTTATAGAGACGGCCTTTACAGTCGGTACATCCGTGTTTTGTCCAGCCCTCTGCTATCAGCTTGTAGTCTGATGCTCTCAGCAGCCTGTATTCAAATGTCACGGTGTAGATCTTTACATCCGCTATCCTGCACCATAGCTGTATCTGATCGTCATACCTGGCAGGGTGCTTGTACCGGCAGTGGCTTTCGACTACCGGCAGGATCAGTCCGTCTTCTTCCCACTTTGAGTACGGAACTCCCATAAGACGGCAGAACTCCGTCCTTGCCACCTCGAACCAGTCAAGGTAGTTCGCGTAATAAACGACCCCCATCTGGTCGGTCTCACTATATCTGACCCTTATCGTTGAAACATGAGTGTAGTCTTTTTCTGTCATTCAGTGTACCTCCCGGGCTGTTCGATCCGCCGGAAAATGGAAAAACCGGCGCTGTCCCACGAACATTATAATGTATAAGCCTGGCGTAAGATCTTATATTTACCGGTCATCCTTTCTCTGACCTATCCATTCGATATCCGGCTCTCTCCTCGGAGGGAACTGTCGGGTCGGCTTTATCGCCGGATATCCGATCATCTGTGCCCCGCAGACATGTTCATCCTCGCCTATGCCAAGATATTCCCTAAGGCCTTTGAAGTTCCTGACGGCGGAGGTAAGGAAGCCCCCCCAGCATGCGCCCACGCCAATGGCATGAGCGGCAAGCTCAAGGTACGTAAGTGCGATGGAAGCATCCTCAGGCCACATATGATCTTTAGGGACCACTGCGATCACGGCATGGGGCGCGCCCCTCAGCAGTCCGTCTTCCCCGGCTTTTGCCTTTGCTATCATCGAAGCACCGATAATGGCGATCTGAGACGTCGGATCCTTGAATATTTCTTCCCTCAGCCAGCAGAGGATAAGGTTGGTGATCTCCTTTGTCTTTTCAGGATCCAACGAAACTATCCATCTTATCGGCTGTCTGTTGACCGCAGTAGGGGCATTCTTTACGGCATCGAATATCCTGTCAAAGGCATCCTGAGGCAAAGGTTCGCTTTTGAACTGCCTTATGCTTCTCCTGGACTTTATAAAATTCAGCGCCTCCGATGCGGTCGGCATGTCGAGATCATCGGATGCGACCATTTCATCATTTTTAAGGAAGGAGAGACAATTGGCGCTTTCGGGACAGAAGAGCGCGCAATGGCCGCATTCTATGCAGCGGCCGGACAGCCTTACATCCATCTCAGGCAGGCCGATATCCCCAAATTTAATTATTCCCGCAGGACAGATCTTTACGCATGTCCCGCATTTTGTACATTTTGAAGGATCAACTGTCATTGACGGCATGATACTACTTCCCTTCTTTTGATGGTCTCGGATACATCAACTATTATAACAACACCGACGAAATGTTGGACAAAACAGCGGAAGCAACTTGCAGGATAACGGATAAAATCAGCATGAATACTAAATCAATTATCCTGATATCCATCTATAATACCGAGCTTAGAGACAACCAAACAGAATGGAGACAGAATGATGAAAAAACTATTCCTTATCCTTTCATTACTTTTGACGGTCATATCGCTCCCTTCTTCGGCAAATGAGTCAATACCGCCCTATCACTGGACATACCACTCACTTGAGATACTTTCGGACCGCTCCCTGATAAATGAGAGCGTAGACCCCGGCGAGAGCTCCTACACAAAAGAGCAGACAGCGGAGATGATCGTCTATGCCTTTAATAAGATCTCTGCCGAACCGTCAGTGATGAATGAAGATGTTCTTTGCGTTATGCGTCAGCTGATCAACGGCTACAGGCATGAACTCAGCGCAAAGGGTATCGATCCTGAAAATATGCGGACAGAACTGGAAGATCTGGCCATTGCCGCCGGCCTCTCCGCGTTGGAGAACGGTGGCTCCGGATCGAAGGAACGGCCCTTAAATTTTCAGGCAGCAAAAGCAGTCAGTAAATTCACATTCGACATTTACAGGTATATGGCGGAAAAATCAGGGAACAACCTCCTGATCTCCCCCTACAGCATATCATCGGCCCTGTCAATGACATACGCGGGCGCGGCAGGCGAAACTGCGGAAGAGATGAGAAGCGTGCTCTACTTCGATCCCGACATGCACAGAAGCATGGCAGCACTGATAAACGACATCAACTCCGTGCCCGAAGGAACTGCTGAAGTAAGGACGGCGAACGCGCTGTGGCCGGCGAAAACAGAAAAGCTGCTTCAAAAATACAAAGATCTGATGATCAGTTTTTACGGAGCATCGCTGACCCCGCTTGATTACAGAAATAATACGGAAGAGGCAAGGAAGACGATAAACCAATGGGTCGAAAAAGAGACCGGGAATAAAATAAAAGATCTGATAAGCGAAGGCATACTGGATAAAGACACCTTGTTGGTACTCACCAATGCCATCAGCTTCAGTGCAGACTGGGCAAAAAAGTTCGACCCCGGCAATTCCCGTGCGATGCCTTTCCATCCCACCGCCTCTGAGCAGATCCCGACAGTAATGATGACAAAGACCGAGAACATGATCAGGTATCTTAAAACGGACGGCATCGAGATAGCAGAGATCCCGTACAAGGACAACAGATTCTCGATGTTCGTGCTCCTGCCGCAAAAGGGAACAGATCTCAGGCAGACAGAGAGAAAGCTCGACTACGCAAAACTCAATGAGTGGACGACCTTCATGTCGCCCCATAAAGTCAGGCTCACCATCCCAAAATTCAAAACCGAGCAAAGCTTTGAGCTGAGCGAGGCATTGAAAGGCATGGGCATCACGAATTCATTTGACCCGGGCAGGGCCGATTTTTCAGGAATGAACGGGAAGAAAAACATATATATCGGCGCCGCGATCCACAAGACTTTCATTGAAGTGGGCGAAGAGGGAACGGAAGCGGCGGGGGCAACGTCTGTCATAATGACAAAGACCTCTATTGCTGCGGACAACGGAGACATCATTGAATTCAAGGCTGACAGGCCTTTTATCTACATGATCAGGGAAAACGGGACAGGAACGATCCTATTCATCGGCCGTTATATAAAACCATAGACCGCCTGTTATCCGTTGCTGCCTCTTTCTTTTGCTTACGCAAAGATCCGGGCAGCAACGGTTTCAAACATTCCCTTAAAGTGCAAGAAGCCTGATCGCTTCTGCGTATATGTGGGTCATCTTCCGAAGATTTTCAAGGGTGACATGTTCGTCGGGCTGATGGATAACATCAGGATCTCCCGGGAAAACCGGACCAAAGGAGACAGAGTTCGGAAGATACCGGCAGTATGTGCCCCCGCCTATGCTGATCGGCTCTGCATCTGATCCTGAGATCTTCTTATACGCCTCCAGCAGTTTCTTTATCAGCGGACTTGAAGGATCGACAAAAAGCGGTTTCTTGTCCCTGTCGACAAAGAATTTGGCTCCAAGTTTTTCTGCCGATCTTCTAAAATCTTCGGCAAGGTCTTCTCCTGAAAGCGTCACGGGATAACGCAGGTCAAAGCTTATCCTGCAAGTTGCGCCGTCCAGCTTTATCATTGCGGTGTTAAAAGTGAGAGCCCCCGAGACCTCGTCCCTTCTGTCGAGCCCCAACCCGGCCCCGTCTGTGCCCTTGAAGCTTTTGGCGGCTTTACTCAGGAAGCAGGAGAGTCCTTTTGGCTCCCAGTCAAAGGACGAGATCGTTTCGAGGAGCGATCCTACTGCATTCGTCCCCAGCTCAGGCGACATGGCATGGGCCGAAACTCCCTTTGTACTGATGACAGTCCTTCCTTCGGTGCTTTCGACAGATACACCCGCTGCGGACCTCAGTCTCTCTATGATATCTGCTCCAAGACTGCCGTCAAAGACCGCCTCTGCATAGTCAGGGACTACATTATATCTGTCTCCGCCTTTGATATCGATGAGGTGCGGGGCAGATCCGTTTCCCTCTTCTGAGAATCCTTTTTCCACCCAACAGTGGAATATACCTTTTTCGGCGTTGATCAGCGGGAAATTGGCATCAGGGGAAAAGCTTGAATCGGGGACCTCTTCCGTTTCAAGATATCTGGCGATACACCTTCCGCCGCTTTCCTCGTCCAATCCCACGATAAGCCTGATCCGGCAGTCAAGTCTGAAGCCTGAATCACGCAGGGCTTTCATTGCATAAAGCGCAGAATATGCCGGCCCCTTGTCATCCAGGGAACCCCTTCCATAAAGTTTGCCGTCAACGACAGCACCGCTGTACGGAGGTACCGTCCATGCCGATACATCTCCCTCGGGTACTACGTCGAGGTGAGCAAGTATCCCGACCATCTTCTCTCCGCTGCCGATCTCGGCATACCCGGCGTAATTTGCAATGTTGGCTGTGCTGAAGCCAAGCTTTTTCGCACACTTGAGGAAGTTTTCAAGAGCTTCCGACATTTTCGGACCAAAAGGATGTTCAACGGAGACACCTGATCCGTCATAAACACTTCTGATCATCAGAGATGACTGCAGATCCCTCAGCAAGTCTCCAAAATCATCATCAATGATCTTATGCATCAAATCTTCCATATACACCCCGCCCTGTTCATTAAGGGAGAGAAGCTTTTTTCGGCCCCTCTCCCTTTGTATTTGTAATTATCAGGCTCCGGCGATGATCGAGAGGATCTTAGCTACAGTCAGACCTCCGAACGTACCGACGACATATCCCATCAAAGCCATCAGGACACCTACCGGAACAAGTGTCTCTTTGTATGCCGCTGCGATTATCGGCGCAGCTGCCACAGCGCCGATGTTGGCAAGGCTGGCTGTCGCGCAAGTAAACAGGTCCAGCTTAAAGAGCTTGGCCAGCAGGGCAAGCAGAACAGCATGTACCGCAAGTATCACAAATCCGGCCATCAGATAATAAGGTGCATCTGTAAGCTCTTTGAACGAAGCTCTCGAGGCTATCAGACATATTATTACGTAAAGCATCGTCATTGAGACCGGCGATGATCCCGGGACCTTGCCGAGAGGTGTAAGGGCGCAGACGATGCCTGCGATCGTAGCAAGAACTATCGTGACTGTGTTTGCTGAATAGAAATCGCTCTTCCCGTATGCCTCGATAAGCATCGGAGATATTATGGAAGCAAGCCAGCTTGAGATCGCCGAGACAAGGATACCTGCCCCGATGAGAAGACACAGGTCGCTGGTCTCCATTTTCGTTCTCACATTATCCTCGCTCTGAGACAATGTTTCGCCTATCGAATCGATAAGGGTGGTGTCGCTCTTTGTCCAGCGGTTGAATATATATGCGTACGGGACTGTAGCAAGAAGCATGATCACCCAGATGGAGTAGTTGACATTGTCGACCAGCAGCGTATAGCCCATCGCCGAATCGCTGATCCCAAGCGCTCCCTGGATAGCCACCATGTTTGCCGTACCGCCGATCCAGCTGCCTGCGAGCGCTCCCCAGGTCTTCCACCCTTCGGGCGGGAAACCGTTCTTCATAAGAACAAACATGACAACGAATCCGACCATGATAGTGAACGTCGCGCAGAAAAATCCGAGCAGCATCCTCGGCCCGAGCTTGAGTATCTTCCTTATGTCACAGCGCAGCAACATTATAAAGATCATTGCCGGGATGAGGTTGCCCCTTACCACCCTGTAAGTAGTCTTGATCGAATCGTTGTTCTCCCAAATATCGAAGGTGGCAAAAAGCATGCACATAACATAGAGAATGACCGGAGTAGGGACATACTTGAAGAAAGTGGAATCTTTGTACTTACGTTCAAGTGAAGATACTATCCCCGCAAAGCAGACAAGGAATGCCAGATATGCAAAGCCATTGGTGATCATATAAAATACCTCCTCATAATAATGGATTCGTTCTTTTAAAAAGATGGATCAACACTCGGTCCACTGCACACCGAAAACGTCCTCTACCCCGGATCCCGGATCTTCCGTGAGCGAGATCTTCGGCCCGCCGTCAAAGATCGGACCTCCCTTGACCGGGTCTGTGCTGCACAGGACCGGACCGTCCAGATCGATCCTCGTTATGCAGCTGTATGCGGAAGCCAGATGGACTGCAGCGGCGCAGGAGACTTTGCCTTCAAGCATGCAGCCTATCATGACCTCTGCTCCCATTGCCTGTGAGAGCGCGATGATCTGCCTTGCGTTCCTTATCCCTCCGCATTTCATGAGTTTGATGTTGACCATGTCCGCGGCACGGCGTCTGAGTATCTCCATCGCATCCCGCGCCGACCAGCAGCTTTCGTCAGCTACGACAGGCACCGGAGAATTTGCCGTTACATAGGCAAGTCCTTCCAGGTCCCCCGCCTTTACCGGCTGCTCGACAAGCTCAAGATCAAAACCCGCATCCTGCATGCGGTCAAGGATCCTCACCGCCTCATTCGGTTTCCAGCCCTGATTGGCATCGATCCTGATCTTCACTCCGCTGCCGACCGCATCACGTATCGCCTTCAGCCGAAGAAAATCTATCTCCGGATCAACGCCTACCTTTATTTTTATTATCCTGAAACCGTCTTTGAGCGCCCTCCTTGAGTCCTCGGCCATTTCCTCGGGATCATTGACGCTGACCGTGACATCGGTCTCGATCGCTTTGCCGTTCCCGCCGAAAAGCCTCCAAAGAGGCTGTTTCATCGATCTGGCCCATATGTCATGCAGAGCTATGTCGACCGCGGCTTTGGCGCTTGTGTTCCTTATCAGGGAAGCGTCAAGGATGTCAAGGCAATGCTCCGGATCTGATGCGTCGGCCCCTGTCATTACAGGCCTTATCATTTCATCTATCGCGCCTATGATCGATCCGACTGTATCTCCCGTCACCTTCCCCGTCGGAGGCGCCGATCCCCATCCCGATATTCCGCGATCGGTGTCGATCCGCACTATCACGTCGGTCATTTCAGCAACTGTCCTTACAGCCGTTTTGAAGGGTACTTTGAGCGGGGTCTTCAGGACTCCGGTCTTTATCCCGGTTATCTTCATAATTTCTCACCTCTCTTCCTGCATGGATCTTTCTTAAATAAATATTTTTCCATCGGCGATCCCCCCTGCCTTTTTCTTTTCGAACCAGATCACCTCAGCCGGTCCACCAGCATCATACATAAACAAAAAAGCACCCTTTGGCATCTGACAAACAGATGTCCAAAAGGTGCTGGATCTTCTCCCCATTGCTGTAAACGTACAGCTTACAGGCGGAAGGACAAGGCAGCTATAGTTATTCCGTTATTATTATACCTTTATTCCATGACTTGTACTTTTTTACTGCATCTTTGTACGCGACCTGGATCGCTTTCTGGGACGATCCCAGATAGGTACGGTCGATCTTCTCCAATATCTCCCGGTCGACCTCGGCCAGCGACTTGCCAAGAAATATGTCCCTTATGAACTCATTGGTCAGTCCCAGTACTACCGAAGCTTCGAGATCCAATATTTCTCCTGACTCACCGTCCGCGATGAAAGTGATAAAAAACTGCGAAAACTGGTGTGTTATCGGGTTTCCCATCTGAGATTTCGCATTTCCGATAATACATAGTTTATCACGTTCCATGGTTCCACCCCTAACGGCTGCACATAATTATATATTTTAGGTCTTGCACAAGCAACACGGCATTCAGGAACTTCCGATGATCTATTCGGATATTTCGCAATTTTCCAATATGTTTTCCCCTGCTTCAAGAGGACTTGCCTCTACTCCCCTCAATGTCCGCTTGATTGCCTTGGTCCTGACCTCTGCGTTCTCAAGTTCCTTGCCTGCCTGTTCGATCTTCTGCCTTGTCTTCTCAAGCACATTCCCGAATTTGTCAAACTCGGTCTTTACCTTTCCAAGCAGTATCCAGACCTCGCTTGAACGCTTTTCGATCGCAAGTGTACGGAAACCCATCTGCAGGCTGTTCAGGAGAGCTGTCACAGTCGTCGGTCCGGCAGGAACGACCCTGTATTCGCGGGAAAGGGTATCGCATAATCCGTCGATCCGCAGTACTTCGGCATAAAGTCCCTCCACGGGAAGGTAAAGTATCCCGAAATCGGTGGTATATGGCGGTTCAAGATATTTGTCCCTTATAGTCTTTGCCTCTTCCGTCACGCGCATCTTCAGTGCTTTCTGGGCATCTGCAAGAGCCTGAGGGTCGCCGTTCTCTGAAGCAGTTACCAGCCTCTGGTAATCTTCGAGCGGGAACTTGGAATCTATCGGCAGCCAGACCGGCCGCGCCGAATCTCCGGCCCCCGGGAGCGATATGGCGAACTCTACCCTTTCACCGCAGTTTGGCCTCGTTGCGACGTTCTCGGCATACTGATCCTTTGTAAGTATCTGCTCAAGAAGGGCACGAAGCTGTGTCTCCCCCCAGGTGCCGCGGACCTTTACGTTGGACAGTACTTTTTTGAGATCCCCTACGTCGGCAGTCAGGGCTTTCATTTCGCCCAGTCCTTTGTGTACCATCTCCAGCCTTTCGGAGACGTTTGAAAAAGCTTCACCGAGCCTCTTTTCGAGCGTTGAGTGAAGCTGTTCGTCAACTGTGGCCCTCATCTTCTCAAGCTTTTCCTCGTTGTTTTTATGTATCTCCTGCAGTTTAGCCTCGACAGTCCCCCTTATCGCCTCAAGCTTTTCCTCGTTGAGTCGGCTGATGTTCGTAAGCTGCTGCGAGAACGACTCAAGGCTCTCCCTCTGCAGGTCGCCGATCTCCTTTATCCTCTTGGCCTGGGCATCTCCGAAGGATGAGATCCCCCTGGACTGTTCTTCGCGGGCTGCTCTCGCTTCATCCCTCTGTTCCTTTTTCATCAGGGCAAGCTCTTCGTTTATCTCTTTTTCGGTATCCGCAAGCTTCCCCTCGATATTCTGCAGTCTGATGAGAAGCTCCCTTGATACCTGCTCCATTGCCGCACTGTTCTCCCTCAGCCTTGAGACTGATGCTATGATGTAAGCCGCGACAAGAACGGAGACCACTGCGATGCCTATCAACAAATGCATACGAATGCACCTCTCCTTCGATATAAACAACATTATAAGCCAAAAACCTGACCGTATTTAAGCTGCAAATCAAAAAGCCCGACTTTCTCAAAAAACGCCATTGCCTCCGGAAGCCCATCATTCACACATAAATTTGAAGACAGACGAAAGTTTTTATAAAAAACTGTTTATATGACAGTACATTTGAAATGCCAATAAGACCGGGTTGAGTATAAAATATAGGAAATGTCACATGCTGCTGTCCTTCAGGCGTCTGCACGCAAATTACCATACAATATTCATAAAGAAAGGGATAATGCCTTGCGCATTGCCAGGAGAGGAAGATAATGCCGGAAACCATACTTACAAACATCCCAAGACTCATAGTTTCATATTACACAGAACACCCCGACATGGAGTTCCGTGAACAGCATGTATCATTCGGCACGTCAGGACACAGGGGCTCGCCGTTCAAAAGAAGCTTCAACGAAGACCATATACTTGCGATCTCTCAGTCCATATCAGAATACAGAAAAATTAAAGGTATAAACGGCCCCCTGTTCATCGGGATGGACACTCACGCACTCTCCGAACCTGCACTGAGGACCAGTGTAGAGGTATTCGCCGCAAATGACGTTGAAGTCAGACTGCAGAGCGATTTCGGATACACACCGACACCCGTCGTCTCACAGGCGATACTCTCATGGAACAGCAGCCACGGCCGCCCTACAGCTGACGGAGTGGTAATAACACCGTCGCACAACCCTCCGGAGGACGGCGGCTTCAAGTATGACCCTCCCACGGGAGGACCTGCCGGGACTGACATTACGTCCGCGATAGAAAAAAGGGCAAACGAAATACTTAAGACGGGCCTTGTAGATGTCAGGAGGATGGATTTCAGCAAAGCCATCACGTGCGGCAAAGTTCAGTTCATCGACTACATCATCCCTTATGTTACGGGACTGGGAGAGGTAATTAACTTCGACGCGATACGCAGCTCCGGGCTGAAAATGGCAGCTGACCCGATGGGAGGCTCCGGAGTCCACTTCTGGGAACCGATAGCTGATATTTGGGGATTGGATATCGATGTGATAAACAAGGTTGTCGATCCGACCTTCTCCTTCATGCCCGCGGACCATGACGGAAAGATCCGCATGGACTGCTCTTCCCCCTACGCCATGGCAAATCTGGTCGGACTTAAAGACAGGTACGACATAGCTTTCGGCAACGACCCTGACTACGACCGCCACGGAATTGTAACAAAGGATGGGCTGATGCCTCCGAATGCCTATCTTGCGGCAGCTGCGGAGTATCTCTTTACCCACCGCCCCGGCTGGGCTGATAAGTGTATGGCAGGAAAGACTCTTGTCTCGAGCTCGATGATAGACAAGGCGGTCGGCGCTGTCGGCAGAAAGCTCTACGAGGTGCCGGTAGGGTTCAAATGGTTCGTTGAGGGGCTGATGTCCGGGATGCTCGGTTTCGTATGTGAAGAGAGTGCGGGTGCAACGTTCCTGAAGAAGGACGGAACGGTATGGACCACGGACAAGGACGGCTTCGTGATGGACCTTCTCTCTGCCGAGATCACGGCAGTCACCGGGTATGATCCCGCAGAACGGTACAGAAAGCTGACAGAGAGGTTCGGTGAGTCCTACTACTCCCGCAAGGATGCGCCGGCAACGCATGAAGAAAAGAACAGGCTGAAAAAACTTTCACCGTCGGATGTAACGGCGAATACCCTGGCAGGTGAGAAGATCACGGCCAAGATGACGACCGCTCCCGGCAACGGAGCTCCCATAGACGGCCTCAAGGTGACGACCGTGAGCGGCTGGTTCGCGGCAAGGCCCTCCGGAACGGAAGAGATATACAAGATTTACGCGGAGAGCCTCGTAAGCAGAGAACACCTTGATGCCATAAATGAAGAGGCTCGGGAGATAGTAACCAAAGCTGTCACAAAATAAGTTTTGTTTGCACTAACTGAGTCCCCGGATATAAGCTTCATTAAGATATAAGAAGCCCCGCCTGGCTCAAGAGCCGGGCGGGGCGTTTTTTATAACTATGCGGCAGGCTTTCTGCCTATCCTTTGATATTAGCCAAGTATGGCCTCGAGATCCTCTTCGGCTGTCCCGATCGGCTTGATGTCGAAGTTTTTGACAAGCACATCAAGTACTGCGGGGCCTATGAATGCCGGGAGCGTGGGGCCGAGCCTGATCCCATTTATACCCAGATGGAGGAGCGTCAGGAGTATGCATACCGCTTTCTGCTCGTACCATGAGAGGACAAGTGAGAGAGGAAGTCCGTTGACGTCGGTATTGAATACCTCTGCCAGCGCCGCGGCGATCCTGATCGCCGAGTATGCATCGTTGCACTGTCCGCAGTCAAGTAGACGGGGTATGCCTTCGATGTCTCCGAATTCAAGCTTGTTGAAGCGGTACTTGCCGCATGCGAGCGTAAGGATGACGGTATCCTTCGGTGCTTTTTCCGCAAATTCGGTGTAGTAGTTGCGTCCGGACTTGGCTCCGTCACATCCGCCGATGAGGAAGAAGTGGCGGATCTTGCCCTCTTTGACAAGTTCGACGACTTTCTCCGCGGCTCCGAGGACTGCATTCCGTGCGAACCCTATCATTATCCTCTTTTCGGGCGCATCCTCCGCGAACCCGGGAGCTTCAAGGGCAGCTTTGATCACAGGCGCAAAATCCCTGTTTTCGATGTGGACCGCTCCGGGCCATTCTACCAGCCCGCACGTAAAGATCCTTGCCATGTAGCTCTCTTTCGGCTTCTGGATACAGTTCGTCGTCATAAGGATGGCGCCCGGGAATTCCTCAAATTCCTTCTGCTGATCCTGCCATGCACCGCCGTAATTGCCGACCAGATGGGGATACTTTTTGAGGCCGGGATATGCGTTGCAGGGGAGCATCTCGCCATGGGTGTAAACATTTATCCCCTTGCCCTCTGTCTGTTTCAGCAGTTCTTCGAGATCGCCGAGGTCGTGTCCCGAAACAAGGATCGCCTTGCCCTTCACCGGTGTCACCCTCACCATCGTAGGTTCGGGATGTCCGTATGTGCCTGTGTTGGCCGCATCAAGCAATTCCATTACCTTCAGGTTAATTTCGCCTATCTTCAGATTGAGCGCGAGCATCGAATCGACCGTGATATCCTCGTTGAGCAGTTCGGACATTGCCTCAAGGAAGAACCTGTTGACCTCGTTGTCCTTATGACCGAGTATCCAGGCATGGTCGGCATATGCGGCCATACCTTTCAGCCCGTAAATGGCAAGCCATTTGAGACCGCCAAGGTCTGCGCCGTATCTGTCTATGTCCGCCTGAGGTGAGTATCCTTCGCCCTCTTCGACCAGTTCTTCGATCGTGGGTTCCTCCGAACAGCCGCATCCGCAGCAGCATGAACATCCGCCTGCAAACTCATCGGTCGCCTTCCTGGTCTCTTTGATAAGTTCGGCTATTTTTTCCGGGTCAAAATTTACATTCGTCACTGTTGAAAATAAGTTCTCGATAACTCTTTCAGCCACCTCGTCGGAGCAGTTGCCTGACTGAAGCGCTGCATCCGAAAGGATCATCGTCTCATAAAGAAGAAGGTCCTGAAGGGCCGCTGTCCGCGGATCTTTGCCGCATACCCCCATTGCCGTGCATCCTGTACCCTTTGCTGCCTGTTCACACTGATAACAAAACATCGAAGTCACTCTCCTTAATTTTTTTCTTTCCTATATACAGGTACTGTCTGTTGAAAATTTCTTAGTTCGGGAATATCTGCCTTACCTCAAGAAACTTGCCTGCCAGCGAAAGTTTTATGAGTTTCAGCGTTACCGGCATGCCCGATCTCTTCACCGCCGCATCGACCAGTTTTACAAGTCCGCCGCAGCATGGGACTTCCATGTACGCCACGTCTATCTCAGATATCCCGTTCAGCTTGATGATCTGTGCAAGTTTTTCGATATATGGCTCTGTCTCGTCAAGTTTGGGGCATCCGACAAGGCATACTTTTCCGGGAAGGAGATCCCTGTGGAAATTGGGGAAGGAGAACGCTGTGCAGTCCGCGGCTATAAGAAGCTTGGCCCCTTCAAGGTAGGGAGCCTGGACAGGAACGAGCGCGAGCTGGACCGGCCAGTTGCGGAGTTCGGATTCCTGTCCGCATGGAGTTTTTCCCTCTTCATGCACAGGCTTCTCCGGTTTGTTCGGCTTCAGTTCCCTTGCCATGCTTCCGGGGCATCCACAGGGGAGCGTTCCGCTGCATGGACTCTTCTTTGCCGCCATTCTTGCCTTTACCGCTGCCTCATCGTATTCGGCGGCTTCTCTCATCTCAAACGAGATGGCGCCCCGCGGGCATTCTCCGATACAGTCACCAAGGCCGTCACAGTAACTGTCGCTTATAAGTTTCGCCTTTCCGTTCTCTATCACTATCGCACCTTCGTGGCATGCTTCCGCACAAAGTCCGCATCCGTCGCATTTTGACTCATCGATCTTGATTATCTTTCTCATTGAACTATTCCTCCCCTAAATTTATTGTTGTTTTTTAAAATTTATCCAATGTTTTGGACCTTAACCACTCTTTTGCCTCTTTAGTCATTTTTTCGAGAAAATCTCCGAAAATACATCCGGGATGTGAACACCTTTTACTTCCGAAAACACACTTCGAATTTTCGAGCGGGCCCTCGATCGCCTCAACGATATCCAGAAAACTTATCTCTTTCGGTTCTTTTGCAAGGACCGCTCCTCCGCCGGGACCTCTCGTCGTGCTGATAAGTCCTGTATGTGCAAGCCTCAGTATCACCTTCGCCAGATGCGCCTCCGAGACGCATATCGTCTCAGCCATATCCTTTATCGAGATCCTCTCACCGTTTTTCTGCGCTATCAGTACCATGGCGTGCAGTCCTATATATGTCGCTTCGCTGAAACCGGCTACCTTTGCCAACTATCTCACCTGCCTGAAATAATTAAGGTATTTAAATACCTTAATAACTTAATTGAGATAGTATCTCTTTTTTCCTATGCTTCAATCAGTAAAATTGCCTATTGAGTGTGATCTTATCAGGGATGCAGCTCTGAGGGGCACAGCAGCGGCTGAGCCCCTCAAAGTATGTGTTATTCCGTCAGAGCCTTTATACAGGCATCTGCAAGCGCATCAAGGCTGGATATGTTCTTATCTTTCGGAAGGTCCGACGCATCGTATGCGAGCGGCAGTTCAGTGCATGCCGTTACTATGGGCAGATCCTCTATCTCCCAGAGTTTTGCCGCGACTCTTTCTATCGCGCGCGCGGCATCCTCCATCTTTCCCGACTTTACGAAGACTATCGCCTTCTGGATCTCTTTCCGCACATCCTCAGGCGGTATCATAAGACGGTATCCCCTGTCGGCAGCCGCCTTCTGATAAAGTCCCGACCTTGCCGTGCCCATCGTCGATATCATCCAGGCTCCCTTCGGAGATTTTTTCATCGAAGCCTCGACCGTGGCTTCTATTATGTGAACGATCGGGACCCCTATCCGGTCCCTGAACCTGTCGATAAAGTAATGGGCTGTGTTGCATGGTACGGCAAGCAGTTCCGCACCCCATCCGATCAGCTTCTCCAGATCGTTTATCAAATATGGCGAAGGGTCCTCCCCGTTGCCCTCGATCGCGCTTCCGCGGTCGGGGATCTTAGGGTCCGATATCATATATACGACAGGGTGGTCCTGATCTTTTTCGGCAGGATATTTTTCCGCAAGTATCTTCAAAAATTCCGCGGAAGCGGCAGGGCCCATACCGCCGAGGACACCCAGGATCTTTTCTGACATTGAAAACACTCCCCAAACGAATTTATTTGATTTGATGAATTATAGACCTCACTATTTTCGATTGCAATTTGTTTCGTTGAGTGATAATGTTCCTAAGTCGGAAGTACGATGGGATGCAACGTAATGAAGGGGTTGGTGCTCATGTCTATCTGCTATTACAGGGGTTCGTTCGTTCCGTTGGAGGAATGCCGCATTCCTGTTACAGACCTTGCTATCCTTCGCGGGATAGGAGTTTTTGACTCGATAAGGACATACGGGAAAGATATATTCGCTCTCAGGGAGCATATCGAGCGGCTGAGTGAAAGCGCAAAGAAGTGCGGCATAGAGGCGGAAGAGATAATCAAGCAGCTTCCCGATATCATAAAAAGGGGAGTCCGCCACGAATCGCTTCCGGATAAGGATCTTGTGATCAAACCATACATTACCGGAGGAAGGATCAATGACCACGGGCGCTTTCCCGAACCTGATTTTTTTGTGATCTTTGAAGAAGCGCACGTGTTGACCCGGGAAGAACTCAACAGAGGGGTAGCACTGAGGCCGGTCTACTCGCAGAGGCCCTTCCCCGAGGCAAAGAGCACCAATTACCTGACTGGGTATGTCCCGATGAAAGAGGCGAAACCAAACGAATTCGAGGCCCTCTACATAGTGAACGGAGAGATAACGGAGTCAACGGCCAGCAGCTTTTTCCTCTGCAAGGACGGAAAGATCATCACTGCTCCGGTCGGTAAGGTCCTAAGGGGCATCACGAGGGAAATATTGGTGACCTTGCTGAAAGAAAATAACTTCAAGGTCGAGGAAAGATGTCCTCTTGAAAGCGAACTTGCACAGGCAGACGAAGCATTCATCTCAGGGTCCATCAAAGAGGTCCTTCCTGTGGTAAGAGTCGGTGACCAGACTATAGGAAACGGACACCCGGGACCGGTTTCAAAGCATATACACAAAATTTACCTCTCGAACCTTAAGAGGTGGATGTAACAAAAAAGTCAAGGGGCGGAACCGGAAAAGTCCCGCCCTTTATTATTTTTCTTTTAACAGTTTTTTTGAAACCAGACCGGCATGAACAGGTCACAGTTTCAATGCTGTAAGCGTATCCGTATATTCCTGATCCATCTTGAATGTATCGGCCACCGCCGGAAGGGTAAGCCTGTGTTTGTGGACGGACAGCCCTTTGCATATCGCCCTGTTTTCCTCGCATGCCTTCACTATGCCCTGGGATGCTATCTGAACACCGTAACCGACAGTGGCGTTTGAAAGAGCTATGGTCGAGGTCCTTGCGTATGCGCCCGGCATGTTCGCAACACAGTAATGGACTACGCCCTCTTCGATAAATACGGGATCGTCATGGCTGGTCGGGCGCGAAGTTTCACCTATCCCGCCCTGGTCGATCGCCACGTCGACAAAGACGGATCCCGGCCGCATCGTCTTGAGGTGCTCCCTCTTTACGAGCTTCGGAGCCTTTGCCCCGCCAGGCAGGAGGACAGCCCCGATCACAAGGTCGGCTTCTTTTATCGTGTTGGCGATGGTCATCGAATCACTGTAGACAGAGACACAGTTCGAAGGCATAACATCTGCCAGGTAGGCCAGCTTCCTGTGATTTATGTCCGCTATCGTAACTTTGGCTCCAAGCCCGGCCGCGACCTTGGCAGCATTTACCCCGACAGTTCCCCCTCCGATGATGAATACGTTTGCGGGAGAAACACCCGGGACTCCCATGGGAAGGAGCCCGCTTCCGCCGTAAGGCCTCCCCATGTAATACGATCCCATCAGGACTGACATCCTGCCTGCTACTTCGCTCATCGGCTGAAGGAGGGGAAGTCCCCATTCTTCGGAGACAAGTTCATAGGCAATGCATGTCGAGCCTGACTTAATACAGGCTTTGGTCAGTTCCTCACATGCGGCAAAATGGAAATACGTGAAAATGATCTGACATTCTCTCATCAGGCCATACTCTGCCTCCAGAGGCTCCTTTACTTTGACGATCATATCCGCTGTTTCCCAGACATCCTCGGCAGAAGCAAGGATCTTAGCGCCTGCGGAAACATACTCGCTGTCGTTGAACCCGGCCTGGATCCCGGCATCTTTTTCAACAAAGACCTCATGGCCTTCACTTATGTAAGTTGCGGCAGCAGCAGGAGTAAGTCCCACCCTGTATTCGCGGTTCTTGATCTCCTTTGGACATCCGATCCTCATATCAAATATCATCTCCCATTAGATAAGATAATGAAAACCGTTACGAGCAAATCATACCACAATATTCTGAATATTACATTCTGTACTATTTTTTTGGAATGATAATTGAAAATTAGAAATTAATGTCAGTTTTGTTCAATGGAATCAGATATGTTGTTGCCCGATAAAATCACGTGTGGGATTGATCCAATAGAGAACATGGAGCTATGTCATCCGGCACTTGCATGACACCCCAGCCTATGCCTGATCACTTTATCTGCGACCATATCAAATGCGTTTGATCCGCACGGTTCCTATGGTAAAACGCGCTGCTTTCCGACCGTCATTTCACCATTCTACAGGGCGGAGATCGGGCAGCTTCGATTTTTCGCGCCGCCATGGATCTCCGCCCCAAATATGACGGAAGTGCAGAATGGGTATGCCTGAGTCTGCCTGCCGGAACAGGTGGGAAAATCCAGCCGACAAAGAATGATATCAGATATTTATTATTGTCTCTTCGAGAACTATTCCTTCATTCCTCAGTTCTTCCAGAACAGGTCCATATATTTCCCTGGACATTGGCGCATACAGGCCGGGAGTATCGATCTTTCCCTCAAGGATAAACCTGGTCGCGATCGCGGGAGGAACACCTGTAGTCCTCGCTATCGAGGTCCACTTGTCAGGGACACCGAAATCGATCAGAGTGGATTTGAACATTTTCCGTGCTCCGTCCGGATATTCAGCGACCACCTCGTCACAGAGCACTACCAGATCTTTTTCGTGCGGACCGAATAGCAATTTTTCAGAAAAGAGCAAGGAGACTACATCTCTCGGGGAGCAGGATCCAAACGGGAGCGGTTTGTTTTCGAAGAACCCGAGCCACTCCATCCTAAGTATGAAAGCGGACCATTCCTCAAGACCGAAACGTTTGCAAAGAGCTTTTTTCGGATCTCCCGGATATCCTGCCAAATCTGCGGTATAGGCCGCAAAGGTCATCCCGCTCACAGGTTTTTTCTCTGTCTCAAAAAATCCGATCTCATTCATATAGCATATGGTCTCACACCATCCCGGATAGCGCAGAGTGCCCCTGTATATCGTTTTTGCTTCGGGAATGCCGTAACCTTCTTTGTAAACAAGAGAATCGGCATTGGCGTATGCTTCAAAAACAGCCAGGCCCGGCACTTCGTACAAAAAGACATGTCGGTATGTCTCGCCTTCCGGCCATACGATCTCTCTGTCGTTCTCAAGGATCTTTGCCGTTCTCTTGCTGGCTCCGATAAGACTTGAGGGCGACCAGGATAATTTATAGCCCCACGGATTGCTGTTTGATTCCGGGGCAGGCAAAGCTCCGCAAAGGGAACGGAACGACACCACCTTACCTCCGTTGCCGTGTATGTGATCTATGGTCCTGGCTGCCGACATATGGTCTATTCCCGGATCCAGACCGAGTTCAACGATAAATATGATCCCCTCTTTTTTTATATCGTCAGCAATGTTTTTGGTATCTTCATCGAGATATGCCGGATGGACCATGTTGACCTTTTTCTCCAGGCATATTTTCGATACTTCGGACATATATTCCGGGGGAAGAAAATTTACCACTATGTCAGGCTTATATCGATCTATCAGGCTTGATGCCTCTTTGCACGCGTCGCTTTTTACCGTTTCGGAACATACTTTGAATTTTTTGGCAAGGTCCAGGTTTTCTTCTGACAGGTCTGCCACGACCACATTGCAACTGCATTTACGGTCAAGATAGTCGATAAAGGGCCCTGAAATCCGCCCTGCTCCCAACAGCAACACTTTTTTCATTTTTATTGCGCCTCCGTCTGATTGATAACTTATAAACTAATGATCCATACTTCAGTCGCTTCTCTTATACACATGCTGTCAAGCAGAGAGCGGCAGTGGATCAAAAATATCGGATCTGCCGGATCCCTGATCGGCCCATTCAGGAGAGAGGGTCAGAAAACCAGGCTAATTATTATAAAAAAAAGGTTTCACAACACCTATCGAACGTGCTACGTATTCCATCATCGTAATAAAATCAAATACCGGAATGTGAAGCTCTTTTCTTATCTGATCTGCAAATGGCGGCAGATCCGTACATTCAAGGACAAAAGCTCCGATGCCTTTATCTTTCGACAGACCCTCTCTCGCAGTAGCTATCACCTCATCTGCAATAGTATCCAGATCCACATCATCATCAGGAGAGGTAAAGATCTTATTCCATTCCGGTGAATCTTCCATTCCCAATATGTTGAGTTTCATATCTTCCGTTATCCCCACCGATCTCAGATGTTCGGTCTTAAGGGCAGTTTTTTTTGCCGTGATAACAGCTATAGACTTTTCCGGCCCAAGCATCTTGTGGACCAGGGGCACCTGCAGAAGGCTCGACGTGAATACCGGCACATCAAGTGCAGATGCGAGTTCTTGCTGGAATATGGCATTGAAACCGCAGCTGGTCGTTATAGCTTCGATCCCTTCAGATATCATCTTTTTGGATTCTGCGATCATACTTTTCAGGACCTCATTGCTGGGCTCCTCAAGGACCGTATGGATGTTGGCTCCTTTGATCCTGTTAAAACGAACAGGGAAGTTATAAGACTTGGGATTCGTGCTGTTCCCGGGCAACGTTTCCAGCTGTGCCAGGCCTCTGGGGACTTGCCCTGCCTCCCAGCAAAGGATCGCTATCTTTGCGGAGTTATTATCCATTTCAGGCTCCTCCCTTCCTGCAGAAGGTGAGGGGGTCAATAAAACCCCCTCTTTTGACACTCATCAGGACAGAATGACCTGATCTATATCATCATTCCGAGAACAACAAAAAGACCGAAAGAGATCACGGCAGTGAGCAATGCATAGGGAAGCTGTGTTACCACATGATCCATGTGATCTGAGGCAGCTCCAAAGGACGAGAGACACGTCGTATCTGACACGGGTGAACAGTGGTCTCCAAAGAGTCCTCCTCCCATTATCGCCCCTACAGTGATAAGTACTATAGGCCCTACGTTTCCTCCCGAAAGATTGAATGCTATCGGGATCGAAAATGGTACCAGCAGCGCATATGTTCCCCATGATGTACCTGTAAAGAATGATATGCATGCACCGGCCGCAAAAGTTATAGCAGGAAGCATTGCAGGTGTCATCCAGGTTTTTGTCACTTCCATAACGTATACCTGAGCCCCAAGACTCTTTGAGATAGTATTTATACAGTAGGCAAGAGCAAGAATAAATATTGCGGGAAGTACAGCTTTTACTCCTGCAGTCGCGGTCTCAACAAAGTCCTTAACACCTTTGAAATACCCGCCTAGAGCCATAACTATCGACTGGTACATTACTACCGCAAAGAACGCTTCAAGTATTTTTACTCCGCCAAATATCACAAAAGTTCCGACAGCAATGCTTATCAACATGACGACCGGAATGACCAGATGCAGCAGCATATGTGTGGGTTTGCCGGGAATTGGCTTTATTTCATCCAGTTCAGCACCTGCAAGAGGGGTTGCGCCATCACGGATGACCTTACCTTCATTTTTTGCACGCTCTTCGGCTTTTTTCATCGGTCCAAAATTAGGTATGATCTGAAATGCAAATAGTCCGCAAGCGATAACGGCAAGCCAGCCATAAAAATTATAAGGAATTGATTTAATGAATACTGACATCCCCTCTTCGGCCGTAGTTATCGGGCCATGCCCTTTCAAGAGACCTGCCATATAGACAGCCCAGCCTGAAAGCGGGACCAGTGTACAGACAGGACCGCTCCCGGAGTCAAGCGTATATGCGAGCATCTCTCTAGAAACTTTATACTTGTCAGTTATCGGTCTTGCTATAGGTCCACTGAAAAGAGGACTGAAGTAGTCACTGAAGAAAATAAACAATCCGAGAAGCCAGCCGAAACCGGATGCCGCACGCCTGCTGCGTATTTTTCCAGAACCCCATTCGGCAAAGCCCGATATTACGTTGGCCCTCAAATAGAATGCGATCATAATACCAACTGCAACTTCTATCATCAGGACCCAAATAAAATCACCATTGCCGAGGGATGCCTGGAAGAGTTTCGACAGTCCTGTGGCAGGATCAAATCCTGCAATCACCACACCGACAATACAACCGATTATCAGTGAAAAGACAGCATCTCGGGTTTTGAATGCAAGTGCCAGCGTCAAAATTACAGGTATCAAGGAAATAAATCCCTTCGGTGCGATTTCTCCCATTATCTTTCACTCCTTCCGTTGATTTATTCATTTGCTTACATTTACCAATAAGTCGTTTCTAATAAAAAGCGATACCCCCCTTTCTAACACCTACCAAAAATCAGGTTTATGGACGATCATCACCGTTCCATTTCTCTGTCATAAATGTGTATGCTATACCGCGCTTTTCGAGCTCTTGGATAAAGTAGTCAAAAGGAACACTGACGGGATTTACAAGGCCTTTTTGGTTTATTTTTCCGTCAAGTATCATCTGTGCTCCGATAGACATAGGGAAGCCGACCGTCCTCTGCATTGCTGTCAGTCCGGATCTCAGATCCCTTTTGTCGATTATCTGGAGAACGATCCGAATAGGATCCCCGTTCCTGTATCCCCTTACATCGGAGCGGATAAGCGCTACGTCCCGTTCGTCGTCACCGTAACGGAACTGATCCTGACTTCCCAGAAGAGCGGCACAAAACGCATCCGGTGCGATCTCCTCAAATTGTGTCTTAAGCGGGACTGATGACAGAAAACCGCTCTTTGCCATTACCCTCCAGAAAGCACCTGTCCCCGGCCACCTGCATATATAACGGCCCATCGTGCTTATTGTCCCGTCCAGTCCCAAGATCCCTGAAAAAGCGACACTGTCGCCGTTTGCAAAACATTCAAGTTTTGAACCCAGTTCCGGTATATCCAGATAGTGCATATTTTCTTCGTCAAACATGGAATCGGCGGATATATCAACCATTTTTCCGCCTTTGATCACCCTTGCCGGCCTTAAGTAAGATCTCATTACACCAATTACAGACCAGGTGAATTTGTAACGGATCGGATTCCAGCTGGCATTAAGTTCGGGGAATCCGGCTCCGTAGGAATGGAAAACTTTCACTTCATCAAATCCCTCGACCGCCTTTGCTCCTAAGATAAGGTCGATCCCTGGATCCATGCCGAATTCTTCGAGTATCGTTATCCCTTTTGATCTTGCGGTCTCGTCCAGTCTCGAGATTTCTTCCCTCTGCAGTCTTCTTTTTGTTTCATCCTGTTCTCCCGGATTAAGGAGATACATTGCAGATACGAGGCTCACTCCCGCTTTGACCGCAAGCTTTGCAACTGGCAGGGCGTACTCGCCTGGCAGCAGTTCGACAACCACATCAGATTTTTTCATCAACCCAAGGACTGAATTTTCGTCCCTCATGTCCAGTTTTACAGGAACTACCCTTTTATCTCCCAGCTTATCGGGGAGGGTCCATATTTCGTCAGAGATATCTGCGACCATTATTTTTGTGATCGTCTTATTTTTGAGGATGTCAACAAGCGAAGCCTTTCCCTGCATTCCATATCCAAGCTGCAGTACTGTGAAACCGCCCATATCATCATCTCCGATTTAATGCTTTAATGAATACATTGATGAATTTATGTGTATCTTTTCTAAAATATACTCCTAAAAATATATTTGTCAAATATTTCATAAATAAAAAATACGGGCGCTCACTGTCTTTCTTTTGACAGCAAACACCCGTATTTAGGCTATTATTACTTCAGTGGTATCTCTAAAAAGGGACGCACCCTATATCATGATTTAACTTATCAACAGCTTTGAATATGTCGTATAAACGTGCTGCTTCATTAATTTTCTTGCTTCTTTAGGATCTCTCTCTCTGATTGCCCTGACTATCTCGACATGCTGTTTCGGAGTTTCGTGTTCCACTACAACATCGGTAGGTTTGTAGAATCCGTCAAAATAAAAAATATAGACATTGGATCGCCAAAACATATTTTTTACCCATTTTTCGATGTATTGATTGCGGCAAAATTTCGCCACCGAAAGATGGAACTCTTCATTGATAGTCGCCCACATCTCCCTGTCTTTCTTTTCAAACGCGATGAAGTCATTTTCCCTTTCGGATTCAAGAAAGGATATCTCTTCGTCTGTGGCATTCTTTGCAGCCAGGGCAGCCGCCTCACCCTCTGCCACCATTCTTGCCGTGAAAACGTGCTCGGCGTCTTTGGGGGTCGGAATGGGGATATAGCACCCTTTTTTGGGCATCTTGTTAAGAAAGCCTTCAAGCACCAGACGGCTGAGAGCCCTGCTCACAGGTGTTCTGCTCATCTGTAGCTTTGGGGCGATGTCAAGCTCCAGCAAAAAATCCCCGGGGCGATAAGCTCCGGTAAGTATTTCGCTGATGATATAACGGTAGGCTCTCTCTTCGGCATTTTCCACGATCTTTCCCCCAAAACTGGCATCTGAGCATAATTGTTAATTTGATTTATGGCAACAAAAATGTGCCGACGTGACAGAATGTATAATAACATACCTGTCTGTCGGCACAAATAAGAAATTATCGATGACGGACCATACAGCGTTTAGTCGTCGTAGTTTTTCCCGTCGTTGGCACCTTTCCCGGGCGCGTTTTTCGCAGTGAAATCGGCCCTGCTGCCCAGGACTTTTCTGTCAGGTGAAGCGTTATGGTCCGGGCGGCGTGACATGATCTCTGCCACTGCATCCGCGCTTCCCTCTGCGCCAAATGCAACTATGAACTTCTCCGCCCAGTACTGCATTTCATCGACGATCCTGTCGATTATCGGCTGCGGCTCTGCAAGTATCCTGTCGCAGAAGGGGAGGTTGAGTTTTTTGTAGTCTCCGCTCTTCCTGCTCATGCCCTTGCTGTCGCCTGCCGCCACTATTTCGTTCCAGAGTTCTGCAGATATGCCTCTGTCGGGCTCCTTCGTGTAGGTGCCGCCCTCGGTTATGGCATTTCCCGTCTCGGGGTCCATCCTGATCCCGAAGTAGATGTTCTGGAAGAGGGTGGCGACATTGCCCTTTCTGATGCCATACTTTCTGAAAGTCGAGACCTTGCCGAGAGGCGTTCCTGAGATACCGTGCTGCGCGATCGCCACTCCATAGGGCGCGATGGCGTCGGCTATCTCCTTCGTCCTGATCAGGTCTATCCCTTCCATCTGGCCTACGGTCGGATCGTATGTACCGTGGAGGCTTCCGTTGGATATCGCAAGATAGTCCGGGAATATGCCCCAGGCGTTAAGTCCTCCGATAAAATACTTAGCCTCCTCCACCGTTGAAAGTTCACCTGGGCCTTTGATCTCGCCGACTTCTACCTCAAGTCCCAGCTCTGACGGGAGCCATCCGGCGATCGACCTGGTGGCCACGAAATTGTCGTAGTCGTCAAGGTGAGATGCGTCTATCGCAACTGAGGTAAAGCCGTTGACAAGGATCTTCGAAAGATGTGCGACTCCCTTGAGAACATCTTCATGTCCCTTGATAGCGTAGTGGTCGACATGAAGGCCGAACACGGCTCCGTGTCCCATCTCTGACGAGTACTTGAGAGCGTATTCCGGGATATTGTCATAATTCGACCCGCAGTAAGTGGACTCGGACTTGGCAAGTTCGATCAATACAGCTGCATTTTTCTTCTTTGCGGCCTGCAGCACGGCCTTGATGACAAGTGGATGCCTGGCGTTCGCAGCCAGCACTATAGAATCGACTTCCTTAGCTGCCGCAACAATATCTCTTCCACTCACAAGACCAATGGCCTCACTGCCAAAGCGAGCCTGGACATTAAGGGGCCTTTTCTTCAACAGTTCCTGATACGACTTGCTATTTACATCCATAGGAATCTCCTCCCGGCGGAATATTTATATTTTGGTCCTTACCTAATTGTATCCCAACAAAAAATTAATGCAAGTTGATACAAAGTGCAAAAAGTACCTTCAATACATCCGGGATGTCTGCACATTACTTTCATTTTTTAATAATTTTATGTCTTTCTCTTATTGCCGCGACAGAAACAGAGGAAAAACAGACTAGAACTTGTATTCTTCGCCCGGAGCCAGTATCTTCACCTCGGTAAACATCTCTCCTACCAGTTCGGCGAATTTTACCGGATCTGCCTCTATCCTTGGGAAAGTATTGTAGTGCATCGGTATAGCCACCCTGGGCTTTATCATCTTTACAGCCCTTGCCGCATCTTCGACGTCCATAGTGTAATAACCGCCTATCGGCAGAAGCGCAACGTCGATATTCTCATCCTCAAGCAGCGACATCTCCACTGTCAGTCCCGTATCGCCCGAATGATAAATTTTCCTGCCCTCCACTTCTATGACAAAGCCGCAGGCAACTCCTCCGTACCTGACTTCTTTGCCCTCCACTATGGGACATCCGTGCCATGCCGGAGTCAGTTTTACCCTTCCGAACGGGAAGGATGCCCTGCCTCCGATATGCATCCCCTCGGTCTTTATCCCCTTCGAAGAGAGGTAGCCAGCCATTTCGTTGCAGGTATATACGACAGCGTCATTCTTTTTCGCTATCTCAACGGTGCTGCCCATATGGTCGCCGTGGCCGTGGGTGAGGAATATCGCGTTGATTCCGCTGAACTCATCGGGGCCTGCGGCCGCTGAAGGGTTGCCTTCCAGGAAGGGGTCTATCAGACCCTTCAGACCCTCTCCTTCAATGTAAAAGGAACTGTGTCCCAAAAAACGGAGCATTGCCATATGTCATCCCTCCAATAATATTTGATCTTCTAAAATTATACCCGAACCACCGCGTCTGTTATCCCCGAATAGACTTTGAATCATTATTTATCTCTTCTATTATTGATGAGCGGCGATCAGATCACCTATGCTCCTTCAATTCTTCCGGTCCTTAGTCTGAGATCATGCAAAAAAGTGAGACCAGGATCTATGAGGATGACAAGCGCCCGCCTCCGGCGACAAAAAAAGGCCCCCGTTACTGTGCGTACGGGAGCCTGATGATCTGATAAACTATCTTACCGCTTAGATCAGCGGTTCTACGGTCTTTATGGAAAGCTCGTCAAGCTGTTTTTTCTCCACAAAGCTTGGAGCATCTGTCATCGGACACTGCGCTTTCTGGTTCTTCGGGAAAGCCATCACATCTCTTATCGACTTGCACCCGCATATAAGCATCACAAGCCTGTCAAGGCCAAGGGCGATGCCTCCGTGGGGAGGAGTTCCGAAGCTCAGACCTTCGAGAAGGAATCCAAAACGCTCCTTTGCCGCTTCAGGTGTGAAATTGAGGGCCTGGAACGCCTTCTGCTGCATCTCGGGGTCATGTATCCTGATCGAGCCTCCGCCTATCTCGTTACCGTTGAGGACTACGTCATACGCGCGTGACCTTACCCTGCCCGGCTCAGTGAGAAGGTATTCAAGGTCTTCGTTCATGGGCGCGGTGAAAGGATGGTGGACCGCCGTATATCTTTCGGTCTCTTCATCCCATTCAAAAAGCGGGAATTCAGTGACCCACAGGAATCTGAAAGACTCTTCGACCATTCCACGCTCCCTGCCAAGTTCAAGACGGATCTGGCCAAGTATCTCACATGCTTTGCGCCAGCTTTCGTCTGCCATGACAAAGAGTGCGTCACCGTCTTCGATCCCCGTAAGCGACCTGAGCATAGAGATCCTGTCTTCATCAAGGAACTTGACAAGGGGGCCTTTCAGTTCGCCTTCTTTGACCAGGAAGTTGGCCATTCCCTTTGCGCCGAGCGCTTTAGCCCTGTTTTCAAGATCGGACAGTTCTTTGCGAGACAGAGAAGCCCCTCCGGGAAGTCTCAGGCCCTTTATCGTGCCGCCTTTTACTGCCAGCCCCGCAAAAGGATTTTCTCCTCCGGCGAAGACAGGTGCGATATCCGTCATCTGCATAGGGATCCTCAGATCGGGCTTGTCACTGCCGTAGAGGTCCATAGCCTCTTTCCATGTCAGCCTTACAAAGGGCGTCTCCACCTTATGTCCGAGTATCTCATAGAAGAGGCCCGCAAGATATTTCTCGGTTATACCCATGATGTCCTCTTCGGTTATGAAGCTCATCTCAACGTCTATCTGCGTGAACTCGGGCTGTCTGTCGGCCCTCAGGTCTTCATCCCTGAAGCACTTCACTATCTGCATGTACCTGTCGCAGCCGCTTACCATGAGCAGCTGTTTGAAAAGCTGCGGAGACTGCGGAAGGGCGTAGAATTTCCCCGGGTTGACGCGGCTGGGTACCAAATAGTCCCTCGCTCCTTCAGGGGTCGATTTCGTAAGCATGGGGGTCTCTATCTCCATGAACCCGTTGTCTCCGAAGTAGTTTCTGGTGTATCTTGTGACCCTGTGCCTGGTCATCAGGTTTTTCTGCATGGTCTCCCGTCTCAGGTCAAGGTAACGGTATTTGAGTCTGAGATCTTCGTTGACCGAGTCTGCGTTGTCGATTTCGAACGGTATCAGCTTTGAAGGAGACAATACTATGAAATCATCCACGAGAAGTTCGACCGAGCCTGTGGCAAGTTCGGGGTTTTCTGTGCCCTCGGGACGTTTCCGGATCGTGCCCTTGACGGCAAGCACATATTCGCTTCTCAGCGAAGATGCCCTTTTGTGGGCCTCCGCGTTGAGTTCCGGGTTAAAGACGACCTGAGTGACTCCGGTCTTGTCCCAAAGTTCTATAAAAATTATACCGCCAAGGTCGCGGCGGCAGCGCAGCCATCCGTTAAGGACAGCCTCCCTGCCTGAATCTTCCAGTCTGGCCTGTCCGCAGAACATGGTCCTCTGCCAGGATGAATCATAATATCTTTCCATAAGTTTTCCCTCTTTCAAAAATGGTCTGAAAAATATCGTGGTCCAAATAATTTCAGAAGCGAAGACCCCTTCCAAATAAAAGGGGGCCCGTCTCTTTTCTTGTTTTATCTGAGTTTATCGATCAAAGCTTCGATGGTGAGCTCTTCCTGAGTTCCCTCTTTGAGGTCTTTCAGTGTGACAAGTTTTTTGTCGAGCTCCTCGCGTCCTATGATGCAGGCATACTCTGCAGTGTTGCCGGCGGCCTTCATCTGACTCTTCATGCTTCGTCCCATGTAGTCCATGTCAGCGGAGATCCTGTTCTGCCTCAGCGTCCGGACAAGATCCATGACATCTATTTTTGTCTCGGGCTCAGCAGCCACTACGAAGACTTTGTTGGAGGGTTCCTTTCCGAACGAGCATCCCTGAGCCTCCATCGTGAGGACGACTCTCTCTATCCCCGATGCGAACCCCACTCCCGGGACATGCGGTCCGCCGATCGCCTCTGAGAGGTTGTCATATCTTCCCCCGCCGCAGACAGCGTTCTGTGAGCCAAGGTCGCCCGAAAGTATCTCATATGCCGTCTTAGTATAGTAATCAAGCCCTCTCACAAGCCTGTTGTCTATTTTCACAACAGCACCGATCCGGTCAAGGCCATTTTTCAGCTGTTCGAAATGTTCTTTGCATTCATCACAAAGATATTCCATCACAGCCGGCGCATTCTCCGTTATCTCTTTGCATATGGGACTTTTGCAGTCCAGGATCCTGAGAGGGTTCCTGTCATAGCGTCCCTTGCATGTGTCGCAGAGCTCGTCGAACCTGCCCTTAAGGAACTCCTGGAGCGCTTTCCTGTAAACAGGGCGGCACTTCGGACAGCCGACCGAGTTGAGTACCACCTGAAGGTTGGAAAGACCGAGACGTCGATAGAGTTCCATCGAGAAGTCTATCACTTCAAGGTCGACATAGGCATCCTGCGCTCCCAGAGCTTCGATATCAAGCTGCACGAACTGCCTGTAGCGCCCCTTCTGCGGCCTTTCGTAACGGAACATCGGGCCAATCGACCATAGCTTTGCAGGCTGAGTTCCCTTGTTCATTTCATTTTCAAGGTATGAACGCACCATCGACGCTGTGAGTTCCGGCCTGAGCGTTATACTCCTCCCGCCCTTGTCCTCGAAGGTGTACATCTCTTTTTCAACGACATCAGTCGTCTCCCCTACACCTCTGCAGAAGAGTTCTGTATGTTCAAATATGGGAAGATGGACTTCCTTGTAACCGTAATCATCCGCCACATCGCGGCAGATTCCTGTCACATATGCCCATTTCCACGATTCGTCGCCGAGTATATCTCTTGTTCCGCGCGGTGCCCTGATAATGTCCACAACAGCCGCCTCCCGATATATTTTTTGTTTTTCAAAAACTATTCAAATCGTTATGATACTTCATTATACGCAAACCTTACAAGTAGCAATTTCCTCAATGTTTGTTATAATTTACTTTGCATCTTTTGCCTGGGAGTGTTTTTATGAAAAAAGCCCTCATAATTATCACGATGTTTTCATTGCTCATGATCTATGCGGGCGAGAGCTTTGCCACCTCCAAATGGCAGCCCCGGGAAGGGGAAAAATGGATCAAAATAAACAAAGAACAGCTTAGGCTGACTCTTTATAAGGGACAGGACCCGCTCAAGACATGGCAGATCGCCATCGGCAAAGGCAGGGGTACAGAGAAAAAATCCCGTTTCGACCTTATTACGCCTACGGGGACATTCACAATATACAGGGTGGTCCAGGATGCCACGAAGCTTGTCTACGACCCCGCCTGGTTCAATGAACCGGGAGAACCCGAAGCAGGCGTCTACGGATCAAAGCTGATATCTTTCTACAACAACTGGCAGATCGCGATACACGGCACTAATAACCCCTCTTCGATAGGCAAGTGGACGACGCACGGGTGCATAAGGCTGAGAAACGGCGACATCGAAGATCTGGTAAAAGATGTAACACCAAAAATGAAGCTGGTCATAGTCGAAAGGGACGAAAACAGAAAATTTTATAAGGAAACGATATAGCAGCGCCCGGGCCTGACCCGGGCAATACATATAAAAGGAGATGAGTACGTCTGTGAGCCGCGCATTTGTAAAAGAGGATGACGGCGAGAGGGGAAATCTCGTCTCTGACATCCTTCACAGAGAGGCAAAGATCGAATGGCTGAAGATCCAGGAGAAAAAGCTGGACAAACTGCTTAACGACCCGCAGTCAAAAAAGATTAAGCCCGAAACGTTAGAGAGATGGATAAAAGAAACCAGGGAAGATATTGAAAAAACGCGGAAAGAGCTCGGCTACGATGATCAATGAAGTTTGGGGAAAATCCTCCGTCGGGCTGTGAAAAAGTCCCGTAAAAATTTTTTGATCCATATCATTGCGTTTGTGGTCAAAAACTATTAAACTGTGCACATGTTTCCAAATGTCATTACACGGAAGGGATGTGAGACGAAAATTGAAAATAATCACTGGTGTCTGGTGTGTCAGACACATGAACGCTTTCAGCAGACTTCTTTTCAAGACCTGTGCAAATAATCTGCCCGCAATCAGCAGAGCGGCTGCGATCCCGACTGCTTCTCCAATTTATGGCAAACAACTTCGAATATGACCCCTGTAAAGAAAGTTCCAACGCTATTCTTTATTAGGGGGTATGAATCGTGAATATAAACAACAAACCACTCATTGTAGTAGAAAACCTCTGCAAGGGCTTTGAAGACGGTGAGGTGCTGAAGAATGTCAGCTTCACAATCCGCGAGGGCGACCTGGCATCGATCATCGGCCCGTCGGGATGCGGCAAGTCGACGTTCCTGCGCTGCCTGAACTGTCTTGAGCTGCTTGACTCAGGTTCCATATCGATCGCGGGCGTGACGATCTCGCGCAGACCGGGACAGGTCCCCGATGAAAAAATGTTGGACATAGCCCACGAGATCCGAAGCGAAGTCGGCATGGTATTCCAGAGTTACAACCTGTTTCCGCATAAGACGATCATTGAAAATTTAATGCTCGCTCCGATGGTCGTTAAAAAACAACCCAAGGAAGAAGCCTATGAACTGGCGATCAACCTCCTTGACAAGGTCGGACTGAAGGGTTTCGCTTCGAAATATCCGTCCACGCTCTCCGGAGGCCAGAGCCAGAGGGCCGCTATTGCGAGGGCGCTTGCAATGAACCCGAGGGTGATGCTCTATGATGAACCCACATCCGCACTGGACCCAGAGCTTGTAGGAGAAGTCCTTCAGGTCATGAAAGACCTCGACTCCGAGGGCATGACTCAGATCATTGTCACGCATGAAATGAAGTTCGCACGGGACGCCTCCGACTACATAATATTCATGGACAACGGCGAGATAGTTGAGTACGACGACGGGGACATTCTTTTCACCTCCCCCAAGAGCGAGCGGACAAAGGCTTTCCTGCGCCACTTCGTAAACACGGGGGTAGCATGACATGAAAAAACTGATACTTCTGCTTGCGCTCATTATGCTCGTAACTACCTCATCCTCTCCCGTACTTGCAGAGGATAAGAAGGAGCTGGTATGGGGAGGGGATTCCGAAGGCGGCTTTCCCTATATGTTCCCAAACCCCAAAAACACCGATGAACTGATCGGTTTTGAGGTGGACATCGTCGAAGCTCTAGCTGAACAGATGGGGAGAAAACCCGTCTATGTCAACAACGCCTGGGAAAATCTGATCCCGGGACTCAACAGGAAGCTTTACGACATATCGATAAACGGACTGGAAGTGACGCCAGAGCACAAAGAGGTCGTCAACTTCTCGATCCCCTATTACAAAACATACCTTCAGCTTGCGGTGCGCAAGGGAGACAACTCTATCAAGACCCTTGAGGACTGCAAAGGCAAGAAGGTAGGTACTCTCAAGGAGAGCTTCGCACAGGAGCTGCTCGAGGAGATCGGAGACATCGACATAAGGACATACAACGTCGAGGCCAACACGTACGAAGATCTCGCCAACGGCAGGCTGGACGCTGCGTTCTTCGACCATCCGATAGCTCTCTACTCCGCCGGCTTCAACCCTGAGATCAAATTTGTGGGGCCTGAGGTAGGAGAGCTTGAGTACGCGATCGCCGTGCGCAAGGAAGACAAGGAACTGCTGACGGAAGTCAACAAAGCCCTTGTTGCCCTCCGCGATTCCGGCAAGCTTCGCGAGATATACGACAGATGGAACCTCTGGACGCCAAAGATGGCCGCAGAGTTCAACGATTACAGCCCATCCAAGGTAGAGCCGTCGCGTTACAACGAATGGGCTGAGGCACACAGGCCGCAGCTGACCTTTGCCAAACGGCTGGAAAGATATGCGGATGCGCTGCCCGCTTTCGGACGCGCCGCGGTCGTCACGATGCAGGTCTCTATAACGGCAATGATACTTGCGATAGCTCTCGGGCTCACTCTGGCGATCACAAGGGTATTTGCTCCCAAGTGGATAGCCTCTTTGGCCACCCTTTACATTGAGATCGTCAGGGGGACGCCGGTCCTGATCCAGCTGTTCTTTATCTTCTACGGGCTTCCGAGCATAGGGGTGAAGTTCTCACCGTTCTGGGCCGGAGCCATAGGACTGGGACTGAACTACGCCGCATATGAAGCAGAGATCTACCGTTCCGGGCTCTTTGCCATACCGAGGACACAGTGGGAATCGGCCCTTGCCCTGGGCATGACCAGATGGCAGGCCATGAGGGAAGTTATCCTTCCGCAGGCGGTAAGAGTCGTAATACCGCCGATCACAAACGATTTCATCTCTCTGCTCAAGGATTCCTCACTGGTCTCGATAATAACGATGGTCGACCTGACAAAGGCGTACGGACAGATATCGGCCACTTATTATGACTATTTCGGTCCCGGCATAATCGTAGCCGTTATCTATCTCCTGCTGGGGCTTCCGTTCGTACGCTTCGCCCGCTACACGGAGAGAAGGCTGGCTGAGGTCGAAAAGGATGGAAAATACGGTCACAGGGAAAATATCTACCGTTCATCGACACGCTATATATAACGATGCTGCAGTATGAAGACGGGCCGGCATACATCGCCGGCCCGTCTTTTTTTTTGTCATCTTATGCTTACAGACCGCCCCAGAGAACTGACCTTATCCTCCCATAAAGCAGCTTTTCAGCCTCTCTGCAAGCCTGGTGTACCTTTTGCGCGTTTTGTCGTTATTTACCGCGATCGCGACAGCTTTTTTCGTACCTATTATAACCACCAGTTTCTTGCCCCTTGTGATGGCCGTGTAAAGCAGGTTCCTCTGGAGCATCATGTAGTGCTGGGTCATTATGGGGATCACAACTGCCGGGTATTCGGAACCCTGTGACTTATGGATGGATACGGCATATGCATGGATAAGTTCGTCCAGTTCCGAGAAGTCATACGATACACGGCCGCTGTCCATCTCGACGATGACTCGGCTCTCTTCCCCGTCCACCATGACGACCGTGCCTATGTCTCCGTTGTACACGTCCTTCTCGTAGTTGTTGCGGATCTGCATCACCTTGTCGCCTTCCTGGAGGGTCCTGCCCATCCTCAATACCTTTGACCCGTGACAGGTATTGAGCGTCTCTCTAAGCTCTGAATTCAGCCTTGCGGTCCCGAGGGATCCCCTGTGCATGGGGGTGAGGACCTGTATGTCCTTAACCGGATCGAGACCGAATTTCTGAGGCATCCTCACGGTGACCAGCGTTTTTATTATTTCCAGCGCCCTGTCAGGGTCGCCTTCCTCGATGAAATAGAAATCGCTCACGGAGGATGGCTCTCCCTTTTCGTCAAGGCAGGGCATCTCACCGTTGTTGACCCTGTGGGCATTGACAACGATCATGCTCTCCCGGCTTTGTCTGTATATCTCATTCAAATGGACAACAGGGCAGACTCCTGAATCGATTATGTCCTTCAGGACATTGCCCGGCCCGACCGACGGCAGCTGATCGACGTCTCCGACGAAAATGACTGATGATCCCTTGGGGACAGCCTTGAGAAGATGGTGAAAGAGCACCTGATCTATCATAGAAGCTTCGTCCACTACAAGCAGGTCGCAATCCAGCGGGTTCGTCTCATTCCTCATGAAGTCTCCGCCGGACATCGTGCTGCCCGTGTATTCAAGCATCCTGTGGATAGTCTTCGCCTCGTGGCCGGTGGCCTCGGTCATTCTTTTGGCAGCCCTTCCCGTCGGGGCGGCAAGCATTATCTTATAGCCCCTGGCAGACCTGATCTTCATAATAGCCTTGATCAGAGTCGTTTTCCCTGTACCGGGACCGCCGGTAATGACCATGACCTGAGAACTGAGGGCGGTCTTCAAAGCCTCGGTCTGCCGGCCGGCAAAGATGATCCCCAACTCCCTCTGCACCCATGGTATGACCACATCGGGATCGGCGTACTGCCCGTTGAAGGGGGAAGAGAGGATAGAACAAAGGTTCTTCGCAGAATGGAGTTCGGCATAATGAAAGGCCGGCAGATAGACCGCACAGTCATCCTTCTTATCTGCGTCTGTGTACCATTCGATTATAAGCTCCTGATTCAGCCTAGCATCTTCTATACCTTTTTCAACAACTTCGGGAGAGACTGAAAGGATCTTTGCCGCAGATCCGGTAAGTTCCTCCACCGGGACAAAGACATGACCTTCCCTGGTCAGCTCGTTCATGACGTGCAATACTCCGGCCCTGATGCGCAGCGGGGATTCCCTGTTGAAACCCATGCCCGACGCGATCTTGTCGGCAGTCATGAAGCCGATCCCGAATATGTCGATGGCAAGCCTGTAGGGGTTTTCCTCGAGCACCCGTACGGAGGCGCTCCCGTAATGTTTGAAGACCCTCAGTGCATAACCTGTCCCTATGCCGTGGCTCTGAAGGAAAAGCATGACCTCGCGCATCTCCCTCTGTTCCAGCCAGGCTTCATGTATGGCGGCAGCCTTCTTCTCGCCGATGCCCTCTATCTCAAGAAGCCTCTCCGGGTGTGAATCAAGTATATCGAACGCATCGGCCCCGAATTTGGAGACTATCTTTTCCGCCATTGAAGGACCTATTCCCTTAATAAGGCCTGAGCCGAGGTATTTCTCCATCCCTTTGACGGATGATGGCGCGAATGATCTATATTCGATAATTTTGAACTGTGATCCGAATCTGGGATGCTCCATCCACACACCCCGCATGTTCAGGACCTCACCGACCGCGGGGGAGGCAATCGTTCCGACTGCAGTGACCAGGTCGGGATAACCTTTCACAGCAATGCGGAGAACGGCATAGCCGCTCTCCGCGTCATTGTATGTCACTCTCTCTATCTGACCTGTAAGTTCTCTTGTCTCTTCCGGATCCGAAAGATACCGCTGTTCTTCATTTCGCATATGTTAACAGTTCTCTGCTGAAGGGCGATGACGCTGGTCAAGTATATCGATTATGATCCTGTCCACGTTTTTCATGCCTTCGCGGGTTACACGGGCAACGTTTTCGATCGTCTGTTCAAGCGACTCTCCGAAAACTCCCTGTGGGATCCCCAGTTTTTGTCCCGCCAATGCCCATCTGGCAGCAAAATATGCCTCGGTCGAGGCAGAGCTCACCTTGAGCGCACAGCTCTCCTTTGCTCCGTCGCAAAGCATGCCCGCAAGATTTGAAAGGAGCAGCTGCATCCCATCCGCCATCTGGGCCTCATTGCCGCCCATCAGAGAGACCATCCCGGCGGCGGAGCCTGCTCCGGCTGCGACGGAACAGCCGCAGACGACCGACATACGCCCAAGGCGTCTTTTGACAAAGCTCGTTGATATGTGGCTGACAGCAAGAGCCTTTGCTATCTCGTCGTCAGATCTGTTAAGATGTTTTCCAAGAACTGCTATGGGAAGGATCGCTGTGATCCCGTGGTTGCCGCTGCCGGCGCTGCTCATTACGGGGAGCAGTATCCCCGACATCCTCGCATCGGCAGCAGCCGCTGTGACGCTCCTTATCTTCAGTGCAATGTCTTCAGACTCGGCATCGCCGAATATTTCCTTAAGCGCCCTGCCAAATCGGCTCCCCTGCACGCACTCGCCGCAGGTCGAACATACTTCGCTGGGTTTATATCCTCCCATGGCCACTGCCATGTTCATATCTATGCCTGACAGAAGGAATTTTTTGTCATCTTCGTCCATATCATCTGCAAGTTTGAGAGCTTCGGTAAATATTTCAGGGAAACCGTCATCCTCAAAGCCTATCGATGATGCGGAGGGATCTGATAAGTCTTCCATTACAGTAACGCCGTCAAGCATGACTTTTTCTATATGGCTGTAATTCCCTCTTATAAGGCAGACAGACTTATGTCCGGGCGTAAAGATCGAGGCAAGCACATAGACACCGCTTCTGTCGGGGTCGCAGTAGATCGTGACCCTCTCTTCTTTGACCCACTTTTCGGCTTTCTCAACATCCTTAGCGGTACTGTTCCTGAGTACTTCAAGGCCAAGATCAGGGTCTCCGCAGATCGCGCCCATGGCGGCCGCCATCGCATTTCCCCTCGCGCCCCTCGTTCCGGGTATGCCTACCGCCATTCCGTTCTTATAGATGCTTCCGCTGACCGTTACCCTTACGGAAGCGACCTCCTCCCTGGCGGGCAGTTCTTTGCAGGCCCTTGCCACAGCCAGTGCGACCGCCCCGGGATCAGTGCATCCCAGTGCAGGTTTTACCTCTTTTGCAAGAAAATCTTTCAGCGTCAGCATATCCGGACCACTCCTATCGAATATAGCGTATCCTTCCGTCCACCACCGTCAATCCTACTTCAAGATCCTGGATCTCATTTTCGTCTACCTTGAACGGATTCTCCATATAGGCAATGATATCCGCAGCCTTGCCTATCTCCAGTGTTCCGCGGAAATCTCCCTCTCCGCACACCAGCGCTCCTCCCTTTGTGTACATTGAAAAGGCTTCGATCCTGTCAAGCTTTTCTGAAGGGAGCCACCCGTGCTCCGGCTGGTTTGAAAGGTCTTTTCTCAATATTGCGGCCCTTATTCCGAGAAGCGGGTCTAGAGGCTCCGTAGGTGAATCCGATCCTGCCCCCACTGTTATCCCGTACTGCAGGAGAGTCTTCCACGCATAGCTCCATCTGGCTCTCTCCGCTCCGAGCCTCGACATTACTATAGGCCAGTCCGATGTCACGAACGCCGGCTGTATATCCGCCATGACCCCCAGCTCTGCCATCCTTCTGTATATGTCATTGGCTCCGACCTGACAGTGGACTATCCTGTGCGATACCTGTGCCGTATTGTCCGACGCAGATCTTTTTGCCGATTCGACGGAATTGAGGCATCTTTCTATCGCGCCGTCTCCGATCGCATAGTATGCCACCTGCATCCCTGCCTCCTGGGCTATCACGGTGAGACGGTCAAGTTCTCCCTGCGACTTTGCGTATATGCCTCTGTTGCCCGGGTCGTCCGAATATTCCTCCCTCAGGGCTGCGGTCTTGGCGCCAAGCGTGCCGTCAACGTGGATCTTGAGGGGACCCGAAGAGAAATAGCTGATACCGTTCCTTTGATGATAACCGCATTCGATAAAGGTCGAGAGTTCGGTCTCATCTCTCAGATTCCACTGCTCCGTGATCCGGAGGGGCATCTTGCCATCCAGCTCCATCTGTTCGTAAAGCCTGAAGATCCTGTCTGTGCTTCCGACTATGCCAAGATCATCGGTCTGGACGGACGTAATGCCAAGCTTGATCATTTCTTCAGTGGCTCTCTTATACCATCGGACAAGTGTCTCGTCGGACGACTCCGGGATATTCATCCTGACCCAGTTCACCGCCGCTTCACTGACTACGCCGGTCGGTTCGCCGTTTTCATCCGAATTTACCACTCCGCCCGAGATCTTGAATCCCTTTCCTATCCTCAGTATCTCGAGTGCTTTGGAATTCAGCGATGCGATATGCCCGCACGACCTCTCAAAGAAAAGCGGGATATCCGCAGATATCCTGTCCAGATCGTGCCTGTTGGGAAACCTCTTTTCAACAAGATGGTTCTGGTCCCATCCGCGCGCAAAAAACCACTGACCCTTTTCTATCGGTGATCTGGAAAGGAAGTCAATGCTTTTTGCTATTATCTCTTCGACAGAGGACGTTCCGGAGAGGTTAAGGGTCTCCAGACTCCGGCCGGTAGCCAGGAGATGGTTGTGAGTGTCCGTCATCCCCGGCATCAGATACTTTCCCTTTATATCCAGGACAGTCGTCTTGCTGTCGCACAGCGAAAGTATCTCCTTATCATTACCGATTGCCTGTATGATGCCGTTTTTTGCGTACAGCGCCCTGGCCCTTCCCGGGGATGTCATCGGGAAGACGACGCCGTTGATAAGTGCTATGGAATCATTTCTCTGTACATCCCCCATCGGTCGTACCACCTTTACATCGTCATGATAAGCGTTGTCAGGGTCCTTGTCCCGAAACCCGATGCGCCTTTTACATAGTAGCTTCTCTGTTCCTTAATGAAATCAGCGGCCGCTATATCCAGATGTACCCAGGGGATATCCTTGTCTACGAAAGCCTCGAGGAACATCGCCGCCGTTATCGCCCCTCCGTACCTTCCTCCTGAATTGACAAGGTCCGCGACAGGTGACTTTATTGCCTTTCTGAGTGTCGGGTCATCCATTGGCAGTTTCCAGAAACGCTCTCCCGCCATCTTTGCGGCAGCCAGGACCTCATCACCGAAGGCATCGTTATTGGTGAAGAGGCCGCCAGTATTGGTCCCCAGAGCAACTGCGCAGGCGCCGGTGAGCGTGGCGATGTCGATTATCCTGTCGGGCTTCAGCTCCGACGCGAAAGAGAGCGCGTCGGCAAGGGTCAGCCTGCCCTCCGCATCTGTGTTGTTGACTTCGATCGTCTTTCCGTTCCTCGCGTGCAGTATGTCATCGGGTCTGTATGCGTTCCCGCCCGGCATATTTTCCGCCGCAGCTATTATTGCAGTGACTTTGCAGGGAAGCTTCAGACCGGCCGCAGCCCTTACAGCTCCGAGGACCGCACAGGCCCCGCTCTTATCTCCCTTCATCGTTGTCATGTAATCGGCTGGTTTGATATCGAGGCCTCCGCTGTCAAAGGTAAGCCCTTTTCCAACAAGCGCGATATGTCCCCTGCACTCCCCTTCCGGAGACCAAGTGAGGGTTATGAACCTTGGCGGGTTGGCAGAACCCTTTGCGACCGCGTAGAAAGCTCCCATCTTCTCTTTGAGGATCCGCTCCTCATTCCATATTTCGCATTTCAGACCAAACTCTTCCGCAAGGGAGAGGGCTTTTTCCGCAAGTGCGGCAGGCGTGATCACATTTCCGGGTTCGTTTGCGATATCTCTGGTGTAACACTGTGCCTCTGCCAGGATCCTGCCTTCGAAAAGGCCGTCCTGATCCGCCCCGGTGACATAGAGGCAGTCGGGGGATATAAGTTTTTCGTCCTCTTCCTGAGAAAGGTATTTGTCAAAAGCATAACATCCCAGAACGGCTCCTTCAGCAGCAGCCCTGGAGGTTATCCTTTCACCTGCGCGTGGCATGAACAAAAGTACATTCGAACACCTTTTGGCAGCCGCAGTCCTCAATACCGAAAAACTTCCCTCTCTGACATTTTCATGGAAGGTCTCCTTTTCGTTTCCCAGTCCGTGAACGACTACATATTTTACGGATCCGTGCAAAACGGGGATCTTTATCGTCGTACCGGCTTTCCCTTTGAATTTTTCGTTTATTACAGCTCTGCGGCACAGCTCAAGCATATCCCCTTCAAGCGGAGCAAGCAGCACAGATTCAGGTGAGGCTTCTTCAGCAAGTATCCCGATCAGTTCGACACCGGCATGATCGAAGCCTTTTTCACATTTAACAATGTTCACTATTTTCCCTCCAAAAAAGTAACTTGTTTGTATTCCGGATCTTATAATAATATCACTATTTAATCTTGATGTTGAAGTCCTTTCTGCTTAACTTGCCTTTTCTGATATACTAATCAGAGTCGATCTTCTGCTTGATACGGAGGAATGGATAATGCCAAACAAATATGACGTGATAATTGTCGGAGCCGGTCCCGCCGGTCTGTTCGCGACACTAGAACTTACAAAAAACGGACAGAAGGTCCTTCTGATAGACAAGGGAAGATCTATAGACGCCCGTGTCTGCCCTATGAAAAAAGGAGCACCGGAATGCGTCCACTGCAACCCGTGCAATGTAGTGTGCGGATGGGGCGGCGCAGGAGCGTTCAGCGACGGCAAGCTCACACTCACACCGGAATTCGGCGGCAATCTTGAGGAGTATTGCGGACGCCAGAATCTGCTTTCACTCATCGATGAGGCCGACAAGGTATACCTTGAGCACGGTGCGAGCAGCATCCTGTTCAAACCGAGCGGCGATCTTGCGAAGAAGGTGATCACCAAAGCGCTCCAATCCGGCCTGGACATTATTCCGGCAACGATACGCCACATGGGAACAGACAAGTCCAAGCAGATCCTGGGTGCGATCTATGAGACCATAAAAGACAGCTGTGAAGTAAGGACAGGAACAATGGTCGAAAAAGTCCTCCTGAATCCCGACAGATCCGTCGCAGGCGTCCTGCTTGCAAACGGGGAAGAGGTACACGCAGAAAGGATCCTTCTCGCACCCGGACGCGAAGGCGCCGCGTGGATGGAAAAAACCGTCAAGGATCTTGGTCTGGAGATAGAGTCGCTGCCCGTGGACATCGGAGTCAGAGTCGAGATACCTTCTGCCTGGGCTGAGGATATTACTGACCAGTTCTACGAGGTCAAGGCACTTCTCGACACACCGACCTTTGACGACAAAGTGCGTACGTTCTGCATGTGCCCCCACGGAGAAGTCACTTCGGAATACCAGAGCCATCATGAGATCCTTACAGTCAACGGTCACTCGAACCAGGGCAATGAATCCAAGACCGAGAACACCAACTTTGCCGTGCTGGTCTCGACAAAATTCACAAAACCATTCAGGGACCCCATTGGTTACGGCAGCCACATCGCGCGCCTGGCAAATATGCTTGGCGGGGGGATAATCGTCCAGAGGCTCGGCGACCTCCGCAAAGGCAGGCGCTCCACGCCTGAGAGGATAGCAAGGGGACTTGTAAGGCCTACCCTTATGAGCGCAGAGCCGGGCGACCTTGCATGCGTCCTCCCCTACAGACACCTGGTAGGCATAATGGAAATGCTTGCCGCGCTGGACAACATAATTCCGGGAGTAAACAGCGGACACACTTTACTCTACGGTGTAGAGGTCAAGTTTTACAGCCTTAAAGTAGCTCTCGACAGCGGACTCAGAACTTCGATAAAGGGGCTTTACGCAGCCGGCGACGGAGCCGGAGTCACAAGAGGGGTAATACAGGCATCGGCATCGGGCCTCTGGGCGGCAAGGGCGATGCTTGAGGAGAAATAAATAAATTGTAAACAAATTTCTTATCTGAACTGATATTTGATGTCCTGGATCAAGTAGACTGAAAATCAGACCTGCAGGACCGTATCCGTTGCTTCTGCAGAAAACAGACAGGCGCATGCCCCTGGGCATGCGCCTGTCTCCATATCAAGCGATAAATATATTATCGGGCTAATGTCAGAATTTCAGCACTCCTACAGAGTTTAGGAATATTATCAGCACCAGAAGGGGAGTCACGTACCGGAGAAGGAACCTGATCAGTACGACCTTGCCCTCGTTGTGCAGCCTTCCGTGGTTGGTCAGTTCATCCCTGAAGTCCTCTTTCTTCATTTTGTATCCCGCATAGAGGGCGATGAAGAGCCCTCCCAACGGCAGACAAATGTTGGATGATATGAAGTCGAAGAGGTCGAAGAATCCCCTTCCCATGACCTTGATGCCTCCGAAGAAGCTCGAGCTGTCCGCTGACCCCGCAGCAAGGACCCCTACCACGGCAATTATGACACAGTTGAGGATCGCGGCCTTTTTGCGGGGCATGTTGAATTCTTCCGACATCCAGACCGTAGGAACTTCTACGAGTGAAAGCATCGCGCCGTTGGCTGCGAACGATGTCAGCAGGAAAAATGCGAAAAGCAGCACCTGTCCAAGCGGCATCTGCGAGAAGACCAGCGGGATCGTGATAAAGAGCAGGCCCGGACCGGCACCCGGTTCGACGCCGAAGGAGAATACCGTCGGGAATATGGCAAGTCCAGCGAGCATCGAAACACAGATATCGGCGATGGCTATCTTGAGAGGAGCCGTCGAAAGATCAGAATCGGCAGTGAAGTAGGATCCGTATGTTATCATCGTTCCCATTCCCAGAGAGAGCTTAAAGAAGGCAAGCCCCATTGCCGCGAGCGTGACCGAAGGAGTAATCTGTGAGAAATCCACATGGAAAAGGAAGCGCAGCCCTTCTGCAGCTCCGGGCAGGGTCAGCGCTCTGATCGCACAAATTATCAGAAGTATGAAAAGTATAGGCATCATTATCCTGATGGCCCTCTCGATACCGCTCGAGACACCGAGAGAAATGATCGCGCCTATGACACAAAGTACCAGGACCTGCCAGAATATCGGGGAAAGTACCGCTGCCGAGAAGAAGCTCCCGCCTGCCGTACCCGCACCGATGGCGCTGCCGAACATAGCTCCGGCCTTATCGGCCGTAATGCCCGCAAAGACGCCGGTCGCGGCCTTAAACGTGTAATAATACACCCATCCCGCGACACAGCTGTAGAAAAACATTATCAGATATGCGGCAAGTGCTCCCATAAAACCGATACCCGCCCAGGGCGACCTCGGATCATTATCCAGTTTCCTGAACGCGCCGACCGCGTTCATCCTTGATCTGCGGCCTATGACGAACTCGCTTATCATGATCGGTACTGCAACCATAAAGACAAAAAAGAGGTAAAGGACAAGAAAAGCTCCGCCTCCGCCGGTGCCTGTCATATACGGGAATTTCCAGATATTCCCCAGACCGACGGCAGACCCAAGAGATACCATCAATGCAGCCAGAGTCGAACTAAACGCGTCTCTTTGTTTTGTTTCCGATGACAATAAGATCTCCCCCTCAATGATGTATTGCTATTGATAAATTATGGGTTTTAAAAAAATCGACTTGATTTTACACCCAATTGACGAAGATTGGTAACAAAATATTAGTAAAATCTCTCAGCTGACATTATTATGTGTTCTGAGAGTTGCACAGATAATTGCGATAATTATAATGCCGCATCCCATAACTTCCTGCACCGAAGGCGACTGCCCCAACAGCAGCGATGTCAGCCCCACCGCAACGACTATCTCAAGCGTGCACAGAAGACTGACCGTGGCGGCAGGCACATACTTCAGCGCTGTATAAAAGAGTCCGTATGCGAGAAGACTGCCGCAAAAGGCCTGGAATGCCATGAGCGCGAAAAGACCCGGCGTAAAATTTCCAATGTCCTCCCATCCGACAAGAGCACTTTTGCCGAAGGCGAGCACTATGCCTCCAAGAAGGTGCGCGAAAAAGAGCAGAGTCATCTGGTCCGTTTTTTGCCCTTTGCATACTCTCCGCGCGACAAGAGACTGTCCGGAGATGCCGGCTATTGCGAGAAGGGCCCACATCAGACCCGGGACCGATAACCCGGAAAAGGTCTTTTCTCCTCCGACCATACCAAGATATACGCCCGCGACTATCAGAAAACCTGAGATCACCTGCAGAGCGGTGGGCCTTTCGCGTGTTATCCATAACGAGCCAAGGATCGTCACGAGAGGAAAAGTATAGTGAATGATAAGCGCTTCAGCCACGGAGAGGTATTTCAAAGACATTAGGAACCCTCCTCCGGAAAAGACCACCGAAAGCAGGCCGGAGAGGAAGTAAAAAGCGAACATATGCCTGTCGGGCCTGAATACTTCACGGCCCTTGGTGTAAAAGAGATACGGACCCATCACCACTACAACAAAAAGAGCACGGAACGCCATGACCGACATCATGCTTATTCCCGCACCCGAAAGGACCTTTGCGATCGGACTCATTATGCCCCAGCAGATTGCGGCGATAAGCGTCATGGCAACTCCGTGCCAGTATTTATTCATTTTGCGGATCTACCTCGCTGTCTTTATTGTTTGTCTCTTCTTTAAAATTTTCTTTAGGATCGCTTCACCGGCAGTTACTGTTCCATCTCGACGACCGTGCCGATATTCTGAGCCTCTGCCCTTTCAAGCGCGATCTTTGCAGCGATGAGATCCTGAAGCGCCATCCCTGTCGCGTCGAACATCGTTATCTCATCCGGAGACATCCTTCCCGGCTTAGTCCCGTTGAGAACCTCCCCTATCTCTGTTATGTCATCGGGTCTGATCAGTCCGGCCGAAACAGCGTGCTGGCACTCACCCTTAAGAGCGACCTGGCTCCTTGAGTCTCCGAACACCTTCACGCTTGCGGTCATATCGGGATCTATCTCCTGTTTCCCTGGCATGTCCGCTCCGATGGCGTTGATGTGGGAGCCCTTACGCAGCCAGCCCCTTTTTATGAATCCTTTTTTTGACGGTGTGCATGTCACTACGATATCGGCATCTCTGACACGATCCTCAAGTGCCGAGAGAGGGTATGCGGTAATTTTGATCCACGGATATTGCGGTGTGACCTCTGCCGCCATTTTTTCTGCAGAGGAGACCGACTCATCAAATAGACCGACCCTTTTGAGGTTGGGCATCACCTTTGACAGTCCCATCATCTGAGCTCTCCCCTGAGCCCCCGAACCTACCACTACCGCGTTTTCAGACTCCGGCCTGGCAAGGGTCTGCGCCCCTATCGCCCCTGCGGCTCCGGTCCTCAGAAAGGTGACCGGGGTCCCCTCGAGTATCCCGACAGGCTGCTGACGTTCGATATCCATTACGACTATCAGGCCCGCAAGTGCAGGTACTCCGAGCAGGGACGGATTGTCTCTGTTCCACCCCAGTATCTTGAGTCCATATATCCCGGCTCCGTCCAGGTATGCCGATTTGATGTCCATATCTGTCCTGCCGGGGTCAAATTCATGCGTGATTATCGGGAAAAGCCCCGCTCTCCCTGACGAGTAGAGGCTGTAAGCCTCTTTTACACCGGGGATCACGTCATCCATCGTGACAAGTGCACGAAATTGCGCCGCATCCAATACTCTTAGTCTGTACATCGTTATGCCCTATCTCCCGCACTTCATGGCATGGAAGAATTTTTCCTCTCCGATATTGCCTCCGGAGACTACTATCCCGACTTTTTTATCCCTAAGATCCGCTTTTCCGGCAAGGGCAGCCGCAACAGTGATCGCGCCCGCCCCCTCGACAAGCTGGTGGTGTTTCTCAAACATGAAGCGGATACCTGATGCTATTTCCTCTTCAGAGACCGTGATGAGCCCCTCCAGTTCACTCCGGACAAAAGTCAGATGGTTCTGGCACGCTCCGCCGCCAAGGGCATCCGCAAGGCTTATCTCCTCGTCCGCAGGTTCCACCCTGCCCCTTTTGATCGCTTCGGGCCATGCGGGGTTCGCCTCTGCATGAACGCCCCATACCTTGATCCCCGGCCTCAGCGCCTTGGCAGCCGTTGCGACTCCGCGTATCAGTCCGGCTCCGCTTATCTGACAGAGTATTACGTCAAGCTCAGGTTCATCGAGGAGCATTTCCAGTCCGACAGTCCCCTGTCCGGCTGATACATAAGGATCGTCAAACGCAGAGATAAATACCAGGTTTTCTCTTTCAGCCATCTTCATGCTCTCTGCTTCCGCCTCGTCATAGTATGTACCTATAACGCGGAGTTCCACATATTCGCCGCCCTTTTCAAGTATGGATTCCCGCTTTACCCGGGGACACTGGCCGGGGACGCATATGACCGCTTTAACCTTAAGGGCCCTCGCAGCCATCGCGACCCCCTGCGCATGGTTCCCGCTTGAACAGGTTATGAACCCCTTCTCTTTCTCTTCCTGAGTCATGGCGAACATCCTGTTGAAAGCACCCCTCGGTTTGAAAGATCCTGCGATCTGCTGGTTCTCCAGTTTTAGCCAGACTTTTCCGCCGGTAACTCCGCTCAGTTCCGGAGAGTACTCAAGCGGCGTGTGCCTGATCCTGTTTTTCAGGAACCTTGCGGCAAGGAGGATATCTGTTATCGTTACTTCATATGACATAATGAGCACTACCTCTCATATATTTTTGTCACATATGGAGATGTAGACGAGGAGAGCATTGCAGTATAGTCGAGGCTGAAGCGGAGGATGTCCCCGACCTTGTGCCTCTGCTGGCAGTCCTCGATGTCCACCAGGAGGTGGTCGCTCGAGGCAGTGATTATCTCAACGCCGTCATCAAGCGGAGTGAGCCCTCCGATATTTACGTCCTGCTTTCCTATCGCAAGTATCCCGCGCAGCCTGTTCCCCCTGTCTTCAAAATATGGGACGTTCCCGAATGCATCCCTGCCTATTTCTCCTATGGGCTTGGTAGGTTTCCTGCGTACCTCGACCAGCTCCGCTTCAAGTTCCATGGTATCCTGCCTGAGCCACGGAACTGTCACGCCGGAAGATTTGTCCGATCCGAGAAGGTATCCCTCACCTATCCTCAGGTTGTTTATCCTCTTCGGGAACAGTCCGCTGTCGATCGCAATAAGTGATCTTGTAGTCGCTCCTCCGGAAAATATTTCGAGTTTTCTCCCAAGTTCCGCTTCGATCTTTTCGCCAAAAGATACGAACCTCTCCATGCTTTCCCTCGACGGAAGGACTCCGCTTGCACATCCGAAATTTACACCTATGCCTGCAATTTTGAGCGCGGGGCTCAGCTTTTTCAGACCGGCCGCTATTGCTTCGGCTTCATCCGGCCAGAACCCCTCCCTTAGGTCTCCCATGTCTGCCATGATGAGGACGGAATGTTCCTTCTTCTGTGATTCGCACTCCCTGGACATCAGTTCAAGGGTCCCCATATCTGAGACAAGCGAGTAATCGGCCAGCGCTATGACATCTTCGATCTCGGAGTGCATCGGTATCCGTATCAGGGCGAAAGGAACTTTGATCCCATCCTGCTTCATCCTTCTGATATTCATTATCCTGCTGTCCGCCAGTGCAGTTACCTTAGTTTCCGAAAGCATCCTGGCGAGCTCCAGCGGGCAGGAAAGGCCTTTGGTGACAGCCCAGACCGATATCCCGTATTCGGCGAACTTTGATATGATCCTGTTTATGTTGCATTCCATAACATCAAGATGAACTCTCAACAGCGGGTATGACATGCCAATCACTCCTTTTTGGTTGGTATGGTCTGAATATCCGTAATTTTATATCAAGCCGGGTATTTCATCACAATTGACAGACAAATATATGGTACGGCTATTTAAGCGGCAGTCTGCTGTGTGTATCAAGGTGATCCCTTATAGTGATCAGGTCCTCTATCACACCGTATGCCGTATCCAGAAGGTCGGGGCACTCCTGTACTATCGTGTTTGGGTTCATCAGGTCGGACTCTATCCGTAAGGCGGAGCCGTAATGGGAGACAAGGCAGAATATGTCTTCTCTGCTTACTTCCTCTACTTCTACAGAGGCGCGGACTGTATTTCCTTCCCTGCTTCCTCTGCAGATAAGTTTGAGCCTCATGCCTCTTTTGACCGCCTCCTGAGCCATTTCGGGAGTGACGGACCTTATCCCTTCCCTCGCAACGTCCAGGGGGGTAATATCTGAGTCCATCAGGACATTTGCCAGGGCGGCCGTCTTTGCCGCGGGATCCCATCCGTCAATATCCATCGAAGGGTCTGCCTCAGCTATGCCCGCTTCCTGTGCCAACTTTATGCCCTCTTCCAGAGAACCGCCCTTTTCCATGTGCGAAAGTATGAAGTTGGTGGTCCCGTTGAGTATCCCCGAGAAGCCCGTTATCGTCGCGCCTTTCATGCAGCGGCGGCAGAAATTGAACACAGGCGCTCCGTCCATCACGGCAGATTCGAACAGATAGAGTGCACCGTTTTCCTCTGCAAGATCCCTTAACTCCCTGTAATGAAAGCCCACAGGACCCTTGTTTGCCGAAGCAACGGACTTTCCCCTTTTCAGCGCAGCCCTGATGTGGGAGACGGCCGGCTCGCCTTTTCCGCTTATAGAAAGCGAGGACAGTTCCACCAGCACATCGTAATCAAGTTTTTCTGCAGCCTCAAGGGGCGTGAGCGGCGAGAGTTCCCTCTCGTCCGCAGTAAGCCTGTCGTTCTGTCTCAGTTCCGTAAGCACGGTATCCAGGCAGATGCCGCTGCTGTTTTCCAGACCGCCGTGCCTTTTTGTAAAAATGCCTATGACTTCAGGCGAGATATCCAGAGCGGGATAGAGTTTTCTCTCTGTGAATATCCTGGCCATCTCTTTTGCCACATTTCCAAATCCTATAAAAAGTATTTTCATCCGCTTTTTTATCATCCCTTTAAAAGTCTTATATATTGGATTATAGTTACTGTGATATCGATGTCAATTTGTCACGAGACCTGTTCTGCACACACGGAGACGAAATACATCTCATGGTGTCGCATGGGTCGGGTGACGATAAGACTCATAGACATAAGGAGGCCTTTATTTTGGACAGACTACCGATCGATCCGGGCATTACCGATGTTGTCAAGGCATACCGTTTCCTGAAAAACCGCGTCAGGCACACTCCTACGGAATATTCATTCCCGCTGAGCGAGATATGCGGCGCGCCTGTTTACATCAAATGGGAAAACCAGCAGCTCTGCGGCTCTTTCAAACTTAGAGGCGCTCTATATAAGATGAATTCTCTGACCCCGGAAGAACGTGCCAGAGGGGTCGTCACATGTTCCAGCGGGAACCACGGACAGGGAGTCGCGCTTGCGGCAAAGGAACTCGGGATAAGGACACAGATATTCGTCCCGAAAGTATGCCCTGAAACAAAGAAGTCCGCGATCAAGAGAAGGGGCGGCGAGTACGTAGAACTCGTGGTGACCGACGGGGATTATGATTTTGCGGAACATTCGGCGCACGAGCATGCGGACAGGACAGGAATGACCTACGTATCCTCTTTTGAGGATCCGACTGTGATCGCCGGACAGGGTACGGCAGGATTTGAAATGTTCACAGATGAGCCAGACATCGAACTTCTTATCATACCGGCGGGAGGGGGCGGACTGATGAACGGGACAGCGATAGCCGCAAAAGGGCTCAATCCCGACGTTGAGATATGGGGAGTCCAGTCAGTCGCCTCAAATCCATGGGTGGTATCATGGGCCGACGGAATAGTGAAAGAAGTGGAATACCTTGAGACCCTGGCTGACGGACTTGCCGGATACATACCCCAAAGCCTGCTCTCTCTTGCAAAAAAACGCGTTACAGGCATCCTTGAGATAACAGAGGAAGACATTGCAAATGCCATTGCATTCCTGCACAGAGAACACCACCAGATAGTTGAGGGTGCAGGCGCGGTGGGAGTCGCAGCCCTTCTCGCAGGAAAGATCGACACCAAAGGAAGGAAGACGGGCATCGTGATTTCCGGCGGGAACATCGACGAGGACAAACTAAAGGATATACTCGCCAGATATTGATCCGATGATAGGGGAGAAATCAATGCGCCTCCGGGATCCATCCCGGAGGCGCATTTGTTGCAGTATTGCCAGAAACTGTCTATGGAAGACAGGTCAATCTGCCGTCTCGAGCGGAAGTTCCGCGTTGCCGGCCCATGCCTGGAAGCCCTCGTCATAGCACTGTGATTTGTGGAATCCGGCATAGCGGAGAGCCATCGTCACAAATGATGCCCTTACTCCGGCCGTATCGTAGACCACTATCTCGTTGTCAGGCGTTATGCCGTGCTCCTTAAGGAGCTCAACGATCTCTTCGGGTTCCTTGAGATGATAATCACTGGTCACAAAATGCTGCATCTCGATGTTGACCGCTCCGGGAAGATGTCCCGCTCTCTTCTCCTGGAAAGGCCTTATTTTTCCCTGATACTCTGCCGGTGTACGTACGTCGAGCAGTACCAGCCCGCTTTTGCCCATATTGTTGTTTATCCAGTCCGTGTCTACAAGGTAGTGTTCCTTGAACTGTTTGATAGAAAATGCCACAGCCTTGTTCTTATGGACGGTCTTGGAAACTTCCCCTCCTGCTTTCTTCCATGCAGTGAAGCCGCCCTCGAGTATCTTCGCGTTCTTGATGCCGCTCATCCTCAGTATCCACAGGGTCCAGCCGCTCTGCCCCCAGCCGCCGGCGTCATCGTACACGACGACCGGCTTCTTGCCGTTTATTCCAAGAGCTCCGATCCTCTTCGCCATTGTGGCAGGCTGCCATATCGTTCCCCATTTTTTTGTGCCGGTCTGAGCATTCATGTTTGCAAAATATGTCCAACTCGCGTTGACCGCGCCGGGAATGTGTCCTCCCGCATAAAGGCTTTCAGGTCTTGCATCGACAAGAACGACTTGTCCTCTGTTTTTCTTGAGCCATTCAGCAGAGACCAGGAGAGATTCTTCTGTCTCGGGCTCCCCGACCTGCATCGGAGACGGTTTCAGGGGCCTTGCCTGGGGAATGCTCTCAGACTGGACAGGCGCTGCGTCTGTCTGGGCCGGCTGTGTTTCTGTCTTTTGCTGATCCGCAGCTGCAGGCTGTGCAGTGCCGGCCGCAGGGACCGATGTCTGGGCCGAAAGAGGAAGTGTCATGAGAGCAAGCGCCGCAAATGCGATCAAAATCGTTCCGGATATCCTTTTCATACCATCATTCCTTTCATGTCTGATGCTTCCCGTATCTGGTCAGGTGCTCAATTTCTAAGTCAGTATGATAACAAAATATTTCTATTTTTAATCTGTTAAATTACTGTTTCGGGCCTCATTGCCAGTTCTCATATATCCACTCAGCAGCCCTTTTCGCCTCGTTGAATTCCTCCCACATCTTGCTTTCGCCTTCATCCTTGGAGATCATGGGGGGCTCGTGCCGTCTCCTTATCCACTCCCTGAATTCGAGAAGGGCATCGTGTCTTGCGAAATGTTCAAAGACAAGATCGAACTTCGGGATGCCCCACAGCATATTCGGCGACAGGGCACCTACTCCGACGAGCCATGCCGTCATATCCTGCAGGATCTTTTTTATTCCCTTCTTGTGTTCCACTCTCAACAGAACGGCCCTGTGGCCTCCCGTGACAGTCTCGGACACCATGTTGACAGAATCCTCGGTACAAAAAACTTCCGTTGAGAAACCCAGCATCGCGGGGATAGGATTGAAATCGCTCTCGGAGGCTATGAGTAGGTATCTTACCGCTGCAGAGTGCGACGCGATGTATTTAAGCTCTTCCGACGCAGCTGCCGGAGTCCTTCTGGAAGTGGTTATATAAAGGTCGGCCCCCTCCTGCTCGGCTATTTTCATAATATGCCCGACCTGTTTTTTTATCCATCTTGGGGTGACGGAATAGTTAGCATCATCACCGCCTATAAGGATCGACCATATTTTTGACGAGCAAGGAGGAAATTCCTTAAGCAAAGCCTCGCCCTCTTTTTTCAGCTCGCTTTTCATGATCGGGTTGGGTGACCCAAGAGTAACGAGCACATTGGGCTTTCTCTCGGGGTAATCATGTTCGGGCACTATGGCAAAGTCAAAGGGGTCGGTACCGACAAAGCCGGGGGTCATCACGGTCGCGCATGCGCATCTCCATATGTAGCCAAGAGCCAGGTTATACGGCGCGGGTGTACTGCCGGCAGAGATAAGTAGGACTTCTCTCGTGCCCTCGCGTATATCCCGCTCTGCAAACCACTGCCCAACCCTCCTGACCACCGCATCGCCGTCAGCCATTGCAAGCCAGTCCCTGGCGTCCCTCCTGTTTCCCGTTATCAGTTTTCTGGCTGCGGCCTTTGCCCTGGTCCTTGCGGCTCCGCTGAGTATCGGAACTTCCGTTTCAAGTATCTCGGCTCCCGTCATTCCTGACAGCCACAGTGCGACACCGCGGCTCTGGTTCAGATGGCCCCTGATGCCGTCGCTCAGAATGACTATCAGCCTGATTTTTTTGCCTTCGCTCATTGCGGTTTGTTCTTTTCTTTTTCTTCAGCAAGGATCCTTCTGACTTCCTGCAGGTCTTCCTCGGTATTGACGTTGGGCCCGAGCGAAGGGTATTTCGTGGCTATCACTGCCATGGTGTAACCGTGCTCCAGTATCCTGAGCTGCTCCAATGACTCTGCCTGCATCAGCGGAGTCGGTGGCAGTTCGACGAATTTCAGAAGGAATTCTTTGGTGAATGCATATATTCCCAGGTGCTCCCACATGGGACACTCAGTGTCATTCCGCATGAAGGGTATGGGCGACCTGCTGAAATAGAGCGCCCTGCCCCTCTGGTCTGTGACGACCTTTACGATATTGGGGTTGAAAAAGTCTTTGTCGTCCTTGATCGGTACACACACTGTAGCCGAATCGGCTCCGGGGTCGGATACTATGCCCTCGGCAAGCTCCCTCAGCATCCTTGGGTCGAGCATCGGTTCGTCTCCCTGGATATTTATTACGTAGTCGGCATCTATGGATCTTGCGACCTCCGCCACCCTACTGGAGCCGTCGGGGTGGTCCGCCTTCGTCATCAGGACGTCTCCCCCGAATTTTTCAGCAGCGCTGTATATCCTCTCATCGTCAGTCGCGATCACGACCCTGAAAAAAACCCCTGAAGCCACAGCCCGCCTGTAAACGTGTTCTACCATCGGTTTTCCGCATATATCAAGGAGCGGTTTGCCTGCCAGCCTTGTGGACGCGTACCTGGAAGGTATCACGCCGAGTATCTTTGGTAAGTTCATCTCTTTGCTTCCCATTCCCTGAATTTTTCAAGCATCTTTTCCCTGTCGAGGAACCTGACGTTCCTGACTATCCATTCACGCATTTCCCGGCCCTCTTCCGTCTCTTGCTTATAGCTGATGAAGTCCAGCTTTATACCGAGTTCGTCAGCTATCCTCAGGGCAAAGACCGGCCAGATCATCCCGATGTCTCCGATAACGGGGATGCTGCCCTCATGGCGGGCAAATGCGGACATTTCCATCCTGAAGGGTATCTTGGATATTTTTGTCTTCGGAAGCCCCTTGTCTATCGCCTCCTGGATCATCGAACTCTCTCTCTGCAGATCCTGTGCATGCCTGAGGTTCTCATCCAGGTCAAACCTGATGAGAGTTTTCTTCTCGAGGCTGTAGACAGGCTGTCCCTGCCACCACGACCAGATGCCGTGTCCCGTGTATGTTTCGAAGGGGCCGTCGTGGATCTCCTGAGTCAGCGCGACTGCAGATTCAATTATGACATCGGCCTTTCCGAGCATGTCCGCTATCCTTCTTGAACGCTCCGCGACAGGGATGCTGTCTCCTACCGCGAGCCCAACATGGCCTCCGCCGACCATCTGCGGGATCGTTACAAGCACGGGGACTCCCTTCTCGGCTCCGATGCCAAGCATGGTCCTTCTGTCGCAGCCCCAGCCGGCTATCGTTTCAAAGGGGAGACCGGACTGTCTTGAGAGCGTGAGTATCTCTTCCGCTATCTTTTCAGTCCTCAGCCCCATGGGATAGGCCATATTGCCCGCGGCTTTTATGACCATCCTGCCTTCCGCCGACCTGCCCTTTTTCAGCAGGTCTTCGTCAAGCAGCATCTCCTTGCGTAAAATGTCGGTCTCCTCTTCCGAAAGGTCTGTGAATTCAAATACATTGCCCCTGGGCATCCTCGCACGATCCAGTCCGAACTGAGACGCATCGCACATCTTTACCCTGTCCAGGGCTCCGCTCATCTCGTGGTTGACCACTGCGGAACTTGTAGTGACTCCGTCGATGATCCCCTTGTCTATCAGTTCCGCTATAAGCGTAGTGACTCCTTCGTGGATATTGGGACCGCTTCCTGTCACCACCACGACTTTCCCGTTCTTTTTCTTCGTCTCGACCACTTTTGACACCGCTGAGTCAAGCGCCTTTCCGGAGCGTTCATCCAGTCCGTTGAAAAAGTCATTCAAAAGAGCCCTGTTGATTTCCATTTATACCCCTCCTGCTGTCAGCAGATCTTTTTTTGTTGATAAGACTCTCAGGCCATGCTGCTCTCAGGCCTGATCATAGTATCTGTAAATGCGCTCCCATGTCCTCACAGAAGATCCGGAAGAGCTCTCAAAATATCGTTCACAGGCCTTTCTGATGCGCTCGCCGTCTTCACCTGCGGATCTTTCCGTTATCCCTGACCACACCCGACCAAGACTGTCGGCGTCAGGCACCTGTGTCGCTATGCCAAGTCTGATGAATTCATCCGACGCCTCTGCAAAATCTTCCATATGGGGACCATACTGCACCGGGATGCCCCATGATGCCGGTTCAAGTATGTTCTGTCCGCCCTTATCCGCAAAACTTCCGCCTACGAACGCAGAATCTGCGATCCCGTAAAGATCGAAGAGCACACCGATCCTGTCCACAACGGTGACATCTTTGCCGCAGTCTTCCGATGAGAGCAGCCCCGCGCTGAACTTCTGCCTTGCGAGGGCAAGTACCTCCCCGGCCCTTTCGGGATGTCTCGGGGCGATGATCAGTTTTGTACGTCCGAACCTCTCCCTCAGGATCCCGAAGGCTCTCAGGACGTACTCGTCCTCTCCCGTGTGAGTGCTCCCCGCTATGAATATTTTATATCTGTCAGCCTCAAAACTTTTCTTCCATCTCTCCGCCGCAGCCCTGTCTTTTCTTGACAGAAGGGCATCGGTCTTCGTGTCTCCGAGCAGAGAGAGTTTTACTTCGGGGACACCTATCGAAATCAGCCTCTCGACGTCCCTCTTCTCCCTCAGAAATATTTCTGTAAAGAGGCTGTAGACCGATGCTCCGATCTTTTTTGCAAAAGGCCCGTTCAGACGTTTCCATGTCCTGTCAGATATCCTTCCGTTTACCAGGAATGCCGGAACGGAAGCATCACTCAGCTCCCACAGCATATTGGGCCACAGTTCGGTCTCCGCTGTGGCAAATGCCCATGGAGATATATTCCTAATAGCTCTTTTTACGAACTCTCTTTTGTCCCAGGGATAGTATATGTGGCTGTCAAACAGGCCTTCTCCCAGACGAAAGGCCATCGCTTTTCCCGTTTCGGTAGTCGTCGATATTATGATAGGCCCGTTATATCCGGAGTTTCTTGATGACCTTATGACAGGCATCAATGCCTGTACTTCACCTACAGAGACTCCGTGGACCCAAAGCGGCCTTCTTCCAGCAAGCTTTTCGATCAATTCGGCTGACTGAAAACCTCTCCTCTCTTCATAGCCTTCGCTGTACTTATTTTTCAGTTTAGGCCATGAGATAAGGAATACCGAATCGATGAGCGGCTGGTAGATCGATCTGAGAAGCGACAGCTAGGCCACCCCCGCCTTGAGTATTTCATGTATGTGGACCATCCCTACCGGTTTGTCATCCTCGACAACTATCAGGGCTGAGACTTCCCACTCCTCTACTATGCGGACGGCCTCAACGGCAAGTCTGTCGGGAGAAATGACCTTCGGGGTACGGGTCATGCCTAGATGTACCGGCAGGTCGAGCCCCTGCACTCCTTCCTTTTCAATAAAACGCCTCAGGTCACCGTCGGTAAACACACCCACAAGTTTGCCGCTGTCATTGACGACCGCAGTTGCGCCGTAGCCCTTGCTGGTTATCTCAAAAAGCGCGTCCCTGACCAGTGCTGACTCCTTTGTCACAGGGAGTTTGTCTCCGGTCCCCATAAGATCCCTTACCCTGAGGAGGAGTTTTTTGCCAAGCAATCCGCCGGGGTGGAAGAGTGCAAAATCCTCTTTTCCCAGACCGAGGAGTAGTGTAGCCATTCCCGCAACAGCATCGCCGAGGGCCATCTGGAGCGTCGTACTGCTTGTCGGGGCAAGACCGAGGGGGTCGGCTTCCGATTCAACGTGGCAGTTCAAAACCACGTCGGCCTCCCTCGCAAGCGTGGAGGAGCTGTTTCCGGTCACTGCTATTATCGGCGCCCCCAGCCTTTTGAAATATGGAATTATGTCTATCAGTTCCCTGGTCTCGCCGCTGTTGCTCAGGAAATACCCCAGATCCTCACGGCAGACCATGCCGAGGTCCCCGTGGGCACCCTCAGTCGCGTGGAGAAAAAAGGCCGGTACTCCCAGCGATGCGAACGTTGCAGCGGTCTTTCTTCCGACATGTCCGGACTTGCCCAGGCCGGACACGACTACCCGTCCCTTGCAGCGGCAGATAAGGTGCGCCGCCGAGACAAGCTCGTTTCCGACCCTTGAGGCGGCCGACTCCAGCGCATCTGCCTCCTTCTGCAGGATGTTTATGCCCGCTTTCAGCATCTCTTCGTCAGAGAGCTTCTTTTCTTCGCGTTCGTACGGAAGATTCATATCTATACACCTGCCCAGTCCAGAGAAGCAAAGCCTATCCTGCTTTTTACGATCCTGTCGATCTCAGCGGTCTGCCTCAGCACCTCACGCATCCTGCCTAGCGGCACCATATTGGGTCCGTCGCACTTCGCCGAATCCGGGTCGGGATGTACCTCCATAAAGAGCGCATCTATCCCTACCGCGACCGCGGCGCGGATCAAAGGCAGGACGAAGGATCTGTCCCCTCCGCTCCTGTCTCCCTGTCCTCCCGGCTTCTGCACGCTGTGAGTGGCATCGAACATTACGGGAAGGCCCAGACTTCTCATCACGGGAAACGAACGGAAGTCCACTGAGAGTTCGTGGTAACCGAAGGCCGTCCCCCTCTCGCAGAGGATGACATCTTCGTTGCCGGCCTCACGGCACTTGTTGACCACCGACCTCATGTCTTCGGGCGCCATAAACTGGGCCTTTTTGATGTTGAGGGGCTTGCCTGTTTTGCTCGCCGCGACCAGCAGGTCTGTCTGACGGCACAGAAAAGCCGGGATCTGTATAAGATCCACTGCTTCGGCAAGTTTTTCGGCCTGCCACGGTTCGTGCATGTCTGTCACCACCGGTATATCAAGCCTGCTTCCTATATCTTTCAGCCAGGAAAGCCCTTCGTCTATCCCCGGCCCCCTGTAGCTCGCGATCGATGTCCTGTTCGCCTTGTCGAATGAGGCCTTGAATATATAACCGAAGCCAAATTCCCGGCAAAGCTTTTTCATCTCCTCAGCTATGGCGTATGCCCCGTCATAACTCTCGAGCACACAGGGTCCCGCCGCCACCGCAAGCATGTCGCCGCCTACGGTGATGTCCCGGACCCTGACTTTCCTTATCCGCTGTGACGGATGATCGTTCATTCCTTACAACTCCTTTTCGGCAGTCGATCCTGATCCGCTCCTCTTCTCGATAAAGGAACGATATTTTTCGTATACTTTGCATCTATTATCCCATCCAAGCGCTGATGCGCAATACTCGACAACATGGTCGAGAGCGCCTGTCCCGCCCAGATTGCGTATCCCGGCATCCCTCATCCTGTTCCTCAGGTCGGGGTCAGTGAGTATTTTTTCAGCAGCTGCCGCAAGCTCCAGAGGATCCGCTTTTACAAGCACTTCGGCCTCCTTGAGAAGTTTTTTTTGTATCAGTTTGCCCTTCTCAAGGATCGAGACCACAGGTACGCCCAGACCGGCGCAGAGCTGGTTCGCGGTACCCCCAAGCCCTATCAGCAGGTCGGCCTTTACCGCGGCATCGGCCACTTCCCCGATGTAGATCCTGACCCTTGTCCCCTCAGAGACAAGCATGCTGTTTTCAGCCGTCGACATCCACCCCTCGAGGTTATCGACCAGCTTGCCGACATCTATCATTGGGGCAGGGACCATGACAAAACAGCACTCTTTTCTCCGTGAAAGTTCTTTTGCTGCATCAAGTATAAGTTTAACATCATCGTAAGTTCTGGGACGGCTCCCTGGCAGAAGAAGCACTCTGGCGCCCTCCATGCCTTTCCACACGTCCACTTCGGGCCTCTCTTTGTCTATCAGGTCCATGACTGGGTTGCCGCAGAATTCAGCATTGACGCCGCCCGCCCTGAGTTCTTCAGCAGTCTCGGAGTCCCGTGTCCACACAAATCTGCTCCTGTGTCGGAGCAGGAACTGTTCCACAGACAGATGTCCGCTCAGATGCACGGATTTTGCCGTTGCGACGAGCACCGGCTTCATGCCCTGTCCCCAGAGCATGCTGGCGAGGAGATATACGTCGCCTACGCAGACCGGAGTCCTGTATCTGCTGTAAAGTGACGAAAGGGCGCTCATCTGCGACGTTATCGAACTGCCCAGTCCATGTCTTAAATCCTTGATGAATTCAAAGATGCTGTATTTAATCACCCCGCCGCTCGGCATCTCTATCGAAGGAGAGAGGACCCTGAAACCTTCTTTCCTGTAATGCGTGCCGGAGCCTACGAAAGCAAATGCTGAGACTTCGGCCGAGCTGAAGCGTTTCTTCATTTTCTTTGCAAGCACGACCCCTATCGCATCCTCGCCATACCCGTTGGATGCCACCATCAGATTGGGCTTGAGCTTCTCCATGATCTTAGTCCGGAACCCAAGGTCATCATCCAGAGATACCACTATGCGGGGGATGTATATGGGGATATCCAGATCCAGTTCGGACGGGAGGTTGATAAGGTCCTTTTCCGTGCATATGAACCCGTCCACATTCAGGCTGACTGCAAGTTCAACAAGTTTTTCAATGTCGTTTGCGGTAAAGATATGGTGATCCCTGAAAGTACGGTGCGCTTTGACAGATATGCCTTCCTTCTCCAAAAAGCGATAGAACCCTGCGGGACTGCCTATTGCCGAGAAGGCCAGAAAGCTGCCCACAGGCCTGTCATCCGCGGGAATGATCCGTTCTTCTCTTCCCCGGATCTCCAGCCACGATTCCATCCTGATCTCAGCCGTAAATATCTTCTGCGGGTCAAGAAGCTTCTCAAGTTCCGCCCTGGTATAAGCCAGCTGTTCCGGGTCAGCCTGGTTCGCTTTGGTTATCACAAGGATGTCGGCCCTGCTGAAGGCGGACTTGGGTTCTCTCATCGATCCGGCAGGGATAACATTGCCGTTCCCGAAAGGACATGTGGCATCGACAAGCACTATGTCAACATCACGCGCCATCCGTCTGTGCTGGAAGGTATCATCGGTGACCGCGACCTTTGCACCCAGAGAAGCAAGAAGGGTAACGCCCTGGACCCTGTCCCTGGATACGACTATCTTCACCCCGGGAAGCCTGCGTGCAAGCATGAGAGGTTCGTCCCCGGCAGTTTCCCTGCGGGTGCTCTCCTCGTCCTGTCCTATCCAGATCGGACCGTGTTCCTTGGTCCTGTAGCCCCTGCTTACCAGTCCCGCATCTATGCCTGCTTCCTGGAACTGTCTGACGACAAGTTCTGTCATGGGAGTTTTGTTGGTGCCTCCCAGGCTGTTGTTGCCGATACTCACGACAGGAAGCGGGGGCTCGGTAACGCTCAGCAGGCCCCTTGCGTAAAGGTTGATCCTCAGCTTCATCCACATGCGGGTGATAAACTGCAGCGGGTATAAAAGCGCCCAGGGAGAGATCTTTTTCTCCCCTCTGGCGTATCTAAGATAGCTGCGCAGGAGTTTTGACATTTTCTTCGCCGTGTTCTCCGTTGCTCGCCATGAAGAGCCTGCTGTAGTGACCCTTCATAGAGAGCAGCTCTTCATGTGTTCCCTGTTCCACAAGTTTTCCGCCAGAGAGGACCGCGATCCGGTCGGCATCGCGTATGGTCGAAAGTCTGTGTGCGATTATTATCGAGGTCCTGCCTTCCATGGCCTTTCTCATGGCATCCTGCACCTGCTGTTCAACAAGAGCATCGAGCGAAGATGTCGCCTCATCCATTATGAGTATCCTTGGATCCCTCACGACAGCCCTGGCTATGGCGATGCGCTGTCTCTGGCCTCCGCTCAATGTGACCCCTCTCTCTCCCACCTCTGTATCAAAGCCGTCTGGAAGGCCTCTGATAAAATCGAGGATGCCCGCGATCTCCGCAGCCTTTACCATATCGGCATCGGTGACTCCCTCAAATCCGTATCCTATGTTGTATGCGAGGGTGCCCTTCATGAGTACAGGATCCTGGGGGACGACACCTATCTGCCTTCGGTATGTTTTCAGGTCCAGCTGCCTGAGATCCGTGCCGTCGATCAATATACATCCCTTCTGAGGGTCGTAGAACCTCATAACGAGGTCCGCCAGCGTTGATTTTCCTGCGCCTGTGGATCCAACTACGGCCACCTTCTGTCCTTTTTCTATCTCAAAATCCAGTCCTTTGAGCACCCAGGACTTATCTTTGTATGCAAACCAGACGTCCCTGAAACAGATGCGTCCATCCATCGGCTTCAGGACCACAGGTTTATCGGGGAGAGGCACCTCGTTCTTCTCGTCGAGTATCTCAAATACCCTGTCAGCGGATGCCACACCCTGCTGTATCGTGCTTATCACCCTGCTGAGGACCCTTATCGGCTGGACGAGGAGCCCGATGTACGTAAGGAACGCAAGGAGCTCACCGGCAGTGAGCCTGCCTTTTATGACATCCCGGCCTCCGAACCAGAGGATAAAGGCAAGCGCCGCGATTAGGATGACCTCAACTATCCCTTCAAGAAATCCCCTGACCTGCGTTCCCTTCATCACAGCTTTGAAATGCCTGTTGCTCTCGTTCTCGAACCTCGCATATTCCTTTTCTTCCGTCACGAAGGCTCTGACTATCCTAATGGATGAGAGCGCTTCCTGAGCTATGGCCGCGACCATCGCGAGTTTTTCCTGTATGGTCCCGCCCACTTCGCGCAGTTTGGACGAGGCTTTGTCTATCACAAGGACTGCCAGGGGGGTCACCACGAAAGTAACGAGGGTGAGCTTCCAGTTTATGAAGAGCAGGAAGCCGATTATCCCGATAAAAGTACAGCCCTGGACAACGAAATCGACAACGACCGCTGCGAGTATGTTCTGGAGAGTCGCAACGTCGTTCGTTATCCTGGAGAGAAACTCTCCGGACCGTTTGCTGTAAAGTTTGGCGAGTGAAAGCCTCTGTGTGTGATCATATAATTCCAGCCTGATATCTATTACGACCTTCTGGCCTACCCACGTCATAAGATACATGTGGCCGTAGCCGAAGACGGCCTTAAGTATATAGAGCGCAACGATGCCGACAGCCAGTAGGTTCAGTGTGGAAGACTGCTTGTTGATTAGGACATCATCCACGACGTTTTTTATCAGCCAAGGAGGGATGATGCCAAATATAGCGGAGAGCACCATGCAGGCCAGAGCAGCCGCCAGTCTCATTTTATAAGGTTTGCAGTAGCCCAGCAGGCGGACGTATGATGACCATGCTTTTTTGTCTTTCAGCGAAAGCATCTTATGCGGCCCCCATGATCCGCTTCGCCCATGATTCACAGACCCCGGTCTCCCCGAGCATCTCCCTGGCAAGCTCCAACTTCCGGCAGATCCCGGCTTTAAGATCTTCGCCGCCCTCAAGCCACTTCATCGTCTCCCTGACGATATTCTCAGGCGTCGCCTCTTCCTGCATCAGTTCCGGGAATAGTTCGTCTCCAAGGAGTATATTGGGGATCGTGTAATATTTCGTCCTTACCAAGTGCCTAACAACAAATGCCGACAACGGGCTGACCCTGTACAGCGCCACCATATAGCAGTCCAGCATCATTGCCTCTACCGCAACTGTCCCGCTTGCTGCCACAGAACAGCGTGAGGCGGCGAGGAGATCTCTGCCCGGACCTGTATATAATTCTAAATTATTTCGTTCAAGATGCTCTTTCATCTCTATCCTTCTCTTCTCATTCAGTCCGGGAGCGATCGAAAAGACCGGCCTCCATCCCTTTTCTTTTAGTTCGGAGGCTGCTTTCTCCATCATCGGCAGAAGGTTCTTTATCTCGACTCCCCTGCTTCCGGGAAGAAACGCAACAAGCCTTTCGTCAACCCTGAGATCTTCCGGAAGGCTGCGAGCGAGCGCATCTCTGTCGGCAAACTCCTCTGTCATGGGATGTCCGATCCAATAGCTTCTGCAGCCGTTTTTCAGAAGAAATTCATGCTCGAACCTGAAAAGCGGGAAACATTCATCGACTGCGGCGGCGATCTTTTTTACTCGACCGCTTCTCCAGGCCCATACGGAAGGCGGGGAGATGTAATATACTCTTCCTTTGTACCCCCTTGACCTCAGCTTTCTGATAAGGGGTATGTTGAAATCAGGGCTGTCGGCTATAACTACGCTTTCCGGCCCCTCCTCCATCACTCTGTCCGCCATGTCATTGAGCTGTCTGTACAGCGAGGGTATCGATGTGAGGACCTCAGCTATGCCCATAAGCTGGAGCTCTTCTCCGGGCCATTCGACCCTCACGCCGGCCTCTCTCGGCTCTTTGCCTCCCATACCCCATATATCGCCTTCATAGCCCAGCTTACGCAGCTCTCTGGCTACAGAGGCCGTATAGTGGTCTCCGGATGCCTCTCCCGAGCTCAGAAAGATCGACACTGTTCGACACCGACCACGGCAATTTTCTCCTTTTCCGCAACGGCACGGAACTCTTCCGGATCCATTATCAGCGTCCAGCCGGCGTGCAGGGCAAGACAGGAGAGCTTCGCCTGTGCCATGTTCCTCAGCGTGTTGGGGCCCACGGTCGGGATGTCATACCGTTCGTCCTGGTCAAGTCTCATCATCTTCACCACTGTTCCGCCGACGCAGAGAGATCCGGCTCTAAGAAGCGTGGCATCAGTTCCCTCCATTGCCTCGACGGCAACGACAGAACGTTTGTTGACGACCACAGTTTGTCCGAAAGAGAGGGGCACAAGGGCCCTGCATATCGAGAATCCATAATCGATATCAGCCCTCTCGTCACTCGTGGGCCTTCTGCCAGCAATGTGACCAGGCCCCGCGAGCAGATCGGGGATTATGTCCCTGTAGCTCATCACCTCAAATCCCGATTTTTCTAGAAAATCCACAAGGGCTCCCAGCAGCGAGTGGTCGTCCCTGAAGACAAGGCTCGCAAGAAATCTCTGCGTGGTAAGATCTAAAAGTGAGGGTTTGAATGCCAGGGTCTTGGATACGAGTCCGGCCATTATTATTTTTTTTACGCCGCGGCTTTTCATATCTTTAATGGCGTATCCGATATCGGGCTTGATTATGTTTACGACTTCAAGCGCAAATTTTGATATGTCGCCCACTTTCTCCCTGACCGAGTAAACGACCGGAGGCGTTCCCATGTCCGTGAGCCTGCTGGCTATCACAACTGGCAGATTTCCGTCCCCAGCTATCAGGGCGATCTTGTCTTCCATCAATTATTCCTCCATATAACGTATATAACGTATCTTATGCCGGATCAGACATAATATAATTGTCACTCATATGACTGGATTTTAGTCATCCAGATCCCGGATCCATCGGAAAAGTATAGCACAGAGGCCTGATCTGTCGTACGGTCGGAGGCAGCCCGATGCCACCCTATGCCGTGATGTCGATCTTTGTCATCCCAGTGCCACATCCAGTACCATCATCGCGGCAAAGCCCACAAGGACACCCATGGTTGCGAGATCTCCGTTCCCGCTGGATTGTGATTCCGGGACGACCTCTTCCACGACAACGAATATCATGGCTCCGGCGGCATAAGCCAGAGCGTAGGGAAGGACGGGACGGGCCATCTGCACAAGGGCTGCGCCGAGCAAGGCAAAGACCGGCTCGACCGCTGCGGAAAGCTGACCGAATAAAAATGCCTTGTTCCTGCTGAGTCCCTCCCTACGAAGTGGAATGGATACCGCAAGCCCTTCAGGAAAGTTCTGGAGTCCGATCCCCAACGCAAGAGCCGCAGCCCCCGCGATCGTCGCTCCGGGCATCAGGCCCACAGCTCCGAAGGCCACCCCGACAGCCATTCCTTCCGGTATATTGTGCAAAGTTATCGCCAGGACAAGAAGGGTCGTCCTTCTCATCTTTGAAGGGGGACCTTCAGGGGCAGTCTCTGCCATTGCCGGATGAAGGTGCGGCATAAGCATGTCAAGAAGCCTCATCGAGACCCCTCCGAGAAGGAAGCCGATCAGGGGGGGCAGCCACCCGGGATATCCAAGATCTTCGGATATCGATATCGCCGGAGCCAGAAGTGACCAGAAACTGGCTGCTATCATAACTCCTCCGGCAAATCCCAGCATTACGTCAAGAACCTTCTGATCGGGCCTTTTCGCGAGATAAACTCCCGATGCGCCCAATGCCGTCACTCCCCATGTAAAGCAGCCTGCCAACAACGCCTGTAACGGAGCTGATGCTTCCGCAAACCAATCCATAGGCCCGTCTCCTCCTGATCTCATTATGTGTTTATGACTGCAGCTTCGGGGTCACTGCCGCAATGATCCCTGTTATCTCGTACACTGACGCACATTGCCGATAATTATTTCACGATTGCTATATAATATTCTCTCAGAATGCGGGAGGGGAAGCCAGTGTTTTCTGCCGATAGTACAAAAGAATGGTTCAAAAGTTTCACAGATGGCTACAGGGTCGAAGGGGCACTTCACCCGATGCTTGAACTTAAGCTCAGACACAGCAGAAGGGTATCTGCGATATGTTCTGCAATTGCAGACTCCATGGGGTGGAACGAATACGGCGACAGCTGGCTTGCGCTTACAGCAGGACTTCTGCATGATGTCGGAAGGTTCCCGCAGTACAGCATGTACGGAACATTCTTTGACAGTGCAAGCGTTGACCACGGCTGCCTGGGAGCGGAAATAATCACGGAAAAGTTTGATTGGGAAGGCATCCCTGAAAATTTCAAAGATAACATTATATCCGCAGTAAGGTTCCACAACAAGAAAACGCTCCCTTCGGACCTTAAGCTCGGAGAGTATAAATGGTCATGTCTCGTCAGGGATGCCGACAAGATAGATATCTACAGGATGGTGCAGGAACGATTGGACAACGGCACTATCTACGAGATGCTGCCGAGGCACCGGATGTCCGAAGGGCTTTCTCCCGAACTGGTCGAAGAGATAAGAAAGACCGGCACAGGCTCCTATTCAAATGCAAGATCCCTTCTGGATTACAGGCTGATCCAGCTTACGTGGGGATGTGACCTGAACTTCCCGGTATCCGTTGTGACACTGAGAGAAGAGGGAATAATAGAGAGGATGTGCGGAGACCTCCGTCCCTGCGGGATAGACGATCTGATCGACAGCCTCGTCAGCCGGATATACTCGATGGCATAAAAAGAGGAGACTTCCGTCTTAGCGGCAGTCTCCCTCAATATACGACATATCCTGAACTGGTCTGACCTATAATTACTGAGCCTCGAACATATCTTTGCCTACACCGCATACAGGGCAGACCCAATCATCGGGGATCTCCTCGAACGGCGTTCCGGGGGCTACTCCCGCATCAGGATCTCCTGCTTCCGGATCATAAATGTAACCGCAAACGGTGCACACATACTTCTTCATATCCATAGTCCTCCTTTTGGGTTGGGCCTTTGCCAATGGCCGCTTGTGCTGAAATCGTTATCATTTTAACATTGTTTTTCAAATGCGGCAGAAAGACTGAGCAAGTTTTTCTGTAAGCTTCTTTGCTCCTCCGTCAATTATAAGGTAATTGTCTTCCAATCTCAATCCTCCCCAGCCTTCGATATATATGCCGGGTTCTACTGTGACCACATCTCCTAATCTCAGTTCGTACGAATATTTCGATGAAAGATATGGCGGCTCGTGGATCTCGATCCCGATACCGTGCCCCAGCCCATGAGTGAAGTACCGGCCAAGCCCGGCGGATTCCAAAACATCGAAAGCTGCCTTATATACATCCGTTCCCGCCGCACCGGGACGGAGGGCTCTGACTGCGGCCTCGTGCGCATCTGACAGGATGTCATGATAATAAACGGCGCGCGGGTCGGGGTCACCCAAAGAAAAATTCCTTGTTATATCGCAGAAGTACCCCATGTACCTGACTCCAAAATCAACAGTTATCCATTCGCCTGCTGCCATTTTCTTTTCGGTGGCCCTGCCGTGAGGCATCGAACTTCTTTTTCCTGATGCGACTATCATGTCGAATCCGGTCTCGCCTCCGAATTTGTTTATGTTGAAATTGAGCAGCGCCTCGAACTCTTTTTCCGTCATTCCGGGCATCACGCTTTCAAGGGTAAGGGAAAATGCCTCCGCGGCGATCTCACCGGCCTTAATGATACATTCTGCCTCGTGCCCGTCTTTTGAGCGCCTGAGTTCGGATATGACCGGGGTCGCATCGCACCACCTGGTCTTTTTTGCGGAAGCCAGTTTCTCCCATGTGGCGTGAGACGTCTTCGATGCCTCGCAAAGGATCTTTTCTGCTCCGTGCGCGGATATGCTATCAATTACATCGTCGGTCAGGCTTTTTTTCTGGGCCAGGATCGGATGGGGCGATTGAGTCTCTCCCTGTTCTCTGTATCTGCCGTCGAGAATGAGCTCCGCAGAATCCTTGTATATCACGAGAGCACCCGATGTCCCCCTGAAACCGCTGAGATAGTACAGTGTCTCCCAGTTGAAGCTTTCATCGGTAACGGCGACAAAGGCATCTGTACCGGTTTTTGCCATCTCTTTCCTGAGCCTTTCGATTCTGTTGACGATATGGCCTTTACTCATATCCTGGTCCTTCCATCTTCAGGAGTCTCCATAACTCTTCTGTGGGCTCTGGGACAGGCGTCGTCAGCTTTCCTCCCATCGAGCCGACCAGGGCCGCCTCAATGCCTCTCTCTGCAAGGCGCTCCAATGCCTCCGCTGTTCTGTTCTCCGGCACGACAGCAAGAAGACTTCCGGAAGCTATCAGATGCAGGGGGTCGAATCCAAGCCTCTCCGAGGCTCTTTCTGTAAGGGGGTGGACAGGCACGGAAGAGTAGTCTATCTTCGCCTCAAGTCCGCTGAGCGAGGAGATCTCGCCGATACCTCCCATGAAGCCTCCCTCTGTAGGATCGTGCATGAACTTCGCAATATCTCTCAGGACCCTGGACTCCTCGAGCACGGAAGTCTTTTCAGCCCAGGACAGGAGTTCCTCCGTCTCGGATCCAGACATGAAAGGTCTCAGAAGCTCAGGCTTGTCGGAGGCAAGTATCGACATCCCTTCTATCCCGATATGCTTGGTTGCGATAATGGCATCTCCGGGCCTGAGGTCACCTGCCCTCAGCACCCTGTCAGCCGTTCCTATCAGGGCACCCATGATGACCGGCCTTTCGTATCTGTCGTTGAATTCGGTATGGCCTCCGGCCACGGCTATCCCCTGGGCAAGGCATTCCTCATGTATCTCTCTCATGATGCGCGCCGCCCCTTCCTCTCCCCATGAAGGGGGAAGGATGAGCGTCACTGCAAGATACGCGGGGTCTCCTCCCTTTGATGCGATATCATTGGAGTTGATCCGTACAAGCAGCCTTCCGGCGCCTTTTTCCGCTCCGACTATCGGATCGGATGAAAAGACCAGATATTTACCTCCCGGCCATTCTATGACCGCCGCGTCCTCACCGACTGCCGGGCCTACGAGAAGTTCCTTCCTCTCTGCCCCGACATAGCGCAGAACGTTGCGCTCAAGAGCCTTCGGAGAAAGTTTCCCTGATGGTAGTTCTTTGATTTCGTCCACAGCCGTTCACCTGTTCCTGATCGAATAGATACATCCGCAGTAATCCTGTCTGTAAAGTCCAAGGGATCTGCTTTCCTCTACCGAACGTCTGAACCCGTCGTTCTTTCGCCAGATCCTGTGGATCCACTGCAGACCATGTTCAGATGCAACCTTTTCTCCGATTTTGTTTATGACCTGCGGATCCTTATGAGGGCTTATCGTAAGCGTAGTCGTCAGATACGCCGCTCCCATTTCAGCGGCATGACCGGCGGCTGCCCTCAGCTGAAGTTCAAAGCAGAGCGGGCATCTTTTGCCGCCCTCCGGCTCTGAAGCTGATCCTTCCGTGGCAGAGATCCAGGTTTGAGGATCATATTCCATTATACGGCAGCCGATCCCCTTTATGAGACAAAGGGATCTGACCGCATCCGCCCTTTTGACGAACTCTTCCTCGGGATGTATGTTGCTGCCATAGAAAAACCCGGTCGTCACATACCCCTCTTTCAGAAGCTCTTCCCCCGGGACAGTGGCATCCGGAGCACAGCATATATGGAGGATCAGTTTCTTATTTTCATCCATCCTGCAGGTCTGAACACCTTTTATTCCTGATCATCCCCGGCCGCTTCGGCTTCTGCAGTCGGTGCGGCCTCCTCATTTCCAGCTTCCGCAGAGACCTCATCCTTCAACGGAAGGGTCTTGACCGCAAAGATCAGATAGCCGGTGTGTCCGATCATGACATCTTCCGGCCTTATGCGGTTCGGTTCGGTCTTATAATAGCGCAGCATGAGCTCGACCACCTGAATGTCGGCAAATCCGAACTCATTGAGCTTTACAATTGTATCTGAGACCTGGTTCGTCGTCGGCACAAGTATCCCGAGGTGGTTCCCCGGAGCAAGTGCCTCATACGCCTTATCTATATATTCCCAAGGAGTCGGGATATCAAGGAATACCGCGTCCGCATTCCTCTCCTTGAAGCCTTCATCCAGGGACCTGACGTTGAACTCGATCCGGTGGGCAACTCCCCATTTTTCGGCGTTCTTTTTTGCGAGCGCCGAAAATTCCTCTCTCCGGTCATATGTGCACACCTTGCCCTGGTCCCCCACGAAGTGGGCGAAAGTACAGCACAGACTTCCCGAGCCTGTCCCGCATTCAACGACCGTGCAGCCCGGGTAAATGTTCAGATGCTGGATTATGAACCCGGCGTCCTTCGGAAAGACGATCTGGGTCTGTCTCTTGAGTCTTCTCGTGTATTCGGCAAGTGTGGGTCTCAGCAGGTAATAGACCTCACCTTTGGGAGTAACGATCCCCTCGCCGTACTCATGCTCCATAAGTTCTGTGTGCTTGATCTGCCCGAAATGCGTACCCTGTGACATCCCCGGAGTCACTTTTATCAGGAAATTGTCTCCTTTTTTGGGGTTCCAGATAAATACAAGATCTCCAGCCTGTATCATCTATTTCAGCGATCCTTTTACAGCTTCGGCTATGTCCTTCGGAGAGAGCTTCATCTCCGCCATGACCTCATTGCTGGGGCCTGAGCACCCGTAGTGGGTCACGCCAAGATTTACAAGTTTAATGGCCTTGCCTGCCCGTGCCGCCATCATCGCCGCTATCGAACCTATTCCGGTGTTGACATGATGGTCTTCGCAGGTGACGAGAGGTCTGTCTCCCACAAGTTCAAAGAGTTCATCGGCATCCATCCCAAGAGGAGATGCGCAGTGGAGGACTTTCACGCTTATGCCTTCAGCAGCAAGGAAGTCATGCGCTGTAACCGCCCGGCCTGCAAAATGTCCCATAGAGAGTATCACCGCATCTTTTCCATCTCTTACGACGTCGATAGCTCCATACCTGAACGTATAGTCCTCTCCGTAGAATGGGGTGCCGTCCTCTTTGAGAAGCACGGGAAGCACGCTCCTGCCCATCGCCATACAGACGTTGCCAGGCTCCTTCAGCATCCATCTTGCGGCTCTGTCCGTCTGGTTGGGGTCCGCCGGAACGACAACTTTCCATCCGAAAGTGTTGCGGAAGAGACCGACGTAATCTATGCACTGGTGGGTCATCCCGTCTTCGCCGACATCAAGTCCGGTGTGGGTAAGGACGACCTTTACCGATGCCCTGTTGATGTCGTTCAGCCTCTGCTGGTTGTAGACCTCATCCGCTCCGAAAACGCCGAAGCCTGCCCACAGGGAGACGACTCCGGCCGTGGATGCCGCTCCAGCGACTGTCGCCGTTGAGTGTTCCTGGATGCCTGCCTGTACGAAATTATCGGGACATACCTTTGCAAAACCGTCAACTTTGACAGATCCGGCAAGGTCGCAGTCAAAGACTACTATCGGGGTGCGCCCCTCTTTTTTGTAATTGAGTTCGCCTACCTGGGCCAGGGCTTTCCCGAATGCGCCCCTGTTGTCCTTTTTATCGTCTTTCGTATATGTGACCGGAGTCCCCGTATCAAGATCGGGCGTGAACACCTCAACCTTACGGCCTTTGGGGAGATCCCCCTTTCTCATCTCGAGCGCCTTCTCGAACATCTCCATATCAGCTCCGAGTTCGCGAAGCGCGGTAGCAAGATCTTCTCCTGAAGCTGCCTTGCCGTGGTAATCAGGGATGTTCTGCATGAACGAGACACCTTTTCCTATGACAGTCCTGCAGAGTATGACGAAGCATCCGACATGTGTGACAGCATGTCTCATCGCGTCATATATCTGATGGTATGAGTGTCCGTCGCATTCGATGACATGCCATCCGTCGGCCTTCCACAGTTCAGGAATGTTTACCGGCATAACTTCCTCGATGCGGCCGCTGATCTGGATATCGTTCCAGTCAACAAGGACAGTAAGGTTGTTCAGCTTTTCCTTCACGGCGATCCTTCTGGCCTCGGCCACCTGGCCTTTCACCTGCTCACCGTCGCCCATCACGACCCATGTTCTGGCGTTCGATCCGCGGGCCCTGGCAGCGATAGCGAAACCTACTCCCGCGGCAAGGCCCTGTCCGAGGTTTCCTGTACCCCAGTCGACTCCGGGAACTTCTCTCTCTACATGGCCCTGAAAAGGGCTGCAGGTACGCCTGAAATTCGGATACATCTCTTCCGGCTTGAAAAATCCGTATGCTGCCAACGCCGAATAATATCCTGCGGATGTGTGGCCGTGGCTTATCACTATTCTGTCGCGTTCCATGCAGTCCGAATTATCCGGTGTGACATTAGCTGATGCAAGGAGCGTCATGTATATGTCCATCGAAGAAAGCGCTCCGCCGGGATGTCCGCTCTTTGCGGCCGAGGTCGCTATTACCGACCACAATCTTCCTTTACGGGCCCTTTCTTTAAGCACTTCTGTCATTTCCGGTGTGATCTTCGCAGCTTTGAAGCATCTCATTTCTGTTGTCGGATCCATTTCTAGATAACTCCTCTCAATAAACAGGGAAATTGGTCAAAACACAGACAGGTTAATTGTAACCTGAATATTGATAATTTGGAAAAATATTTTTGATAGTTTATAATAACAAATCGCCTTATATTTTGTGCGATCCTTTACAGCAGCTTCGAAGATCGGGCGGGAGGAATTATTTTGAGGATAGCAGTACTGGTCAAACAGGTGCCGGCGACCGACAGCGTCAAAATAGATGAAAAGACCGGAACGATGGTCCGGGAAGGTGTAGAAGCCGAACTAAATCCGCTGGATCTCCACGCAGTAGAGGCAGCTCTCAGGATAAGAGAGTGCAGGTCCGAAGGTGCAACGGAGATAACGGCGATAACGATGGGACCTCCTCAGGCGAAAAAAGCCGCTGCCTATGCCGTTTCAATGGGCTGTGACAGCGGTGTCCTGCTTTCAGACAAAAGGTTCGGGGGATCCGATACCCTCGCGACATCGAGGACATTGGCAAAGGCACTTAAAAAGCTTGGCCCCTTCGACATAATACTTGCCGGCGAAAGAGCAACAGACGGAGAGACTGGACAGGTCGGACCGGCTGTGGCAGAATTCCTCCGCATACCGGCATTGACCTATGTAAGTTCCATCGATGAACTTGACGAAGGACACATAACAGTCACAAGATCCGTAGAGGGCGGACATGAAAAGATGAAGGCCCCGATACCCGCAATGGTCATCCCTGTAAAGGAAATGAACATCCCCAGGCTCTGCACGCTCGGAGGCAAACTTCGTGCCAAAAAGACCGAGATCCCGGTGCTGAATGCGGATGATCTGGCACTTGACGAGGATCTTACAGGGCTGAAGGGCTCTGCGACATTGGTCGTCAATGTTACATATCCTCAGATGACAAGAGAGGGAAGAAAAATATTGTCATCGGCCGGGACAAAGGACGCCGTAAAAGCTATAGTGGATCTCCTCGAAGAGAAAAATTGTCTGGAGGCAGCAAGATGAACGGCACGAACAAAGAAGTCTGGACACTGGCGGAAGTCCGGGGTAAAACCATACATCCGGTATCGAAGGAACTTCTTGCCTGGGGCAGGGAACTGGCTGATCCTATGCGCGTTCCACTCGCAAGCATCCTGGTCGGAAGCGGTGTCGCTCCGAGAGCGGAAGAGCTCATCGCTGCAGGTGCGGACAAGGTCTATATAGTCGACGATCCTTCGTTTGAAAATTTTCTCTGCGATGAGCAGGTCGGCATACTGGAATATCTGACCGACAAATACAATCCCTCGATATTGATCGCCTCTGCTACGACAAGAGGCAGGACAGTTATGCCGATGCTGAGCGCAAGGATCGGCTGCGGACTTACGGCGGACTGCACCGAACTCTCCATAGACCCCGTATCCGGCAGATTGATCCAGACAAGGCCCGCCATCGGGGGCAACGTCATGGCCGACATAAAGACAAGAGGAAGAGATCCCCAGATGTGTACGGTGAGGCCCAAATCAAAGAGACCCCTTGACACCGACCGGTCGCGCAAAGGCGAACTGATAAAAGTATCTCCTCCTCAGAGCCTGCTGGGATCAGCGCTGAAATTCCTCGGATTCACGCCTGAGACATCTGTGGGACTGCCGATCCAGGAAGCGGAGATAATCATCTCAGGCGGCAAGGGCATGAAAAATGCGAAAAATTTTGCAAAGCTCGAGGAACTTGCAAGACTCCTCGGAGGGACCGTCGGAGCTTCGCGCATGGCGGTCGATCTGGGCTGGGTGCCATACTCTGCCCAGGTCGGACTCAGCGGCAAATCCGTCACTCCAAGGATATACATGGCCTTCGGCATCTCGGGCGCAGTCCAGCACATAGCAGGGATATCCGGTGCGGAAACGATAATAGCTGTCAACCATGATCCGGAAGCTCCGATTTTCAGAGTCGCGGATCTGAGCATTCAGGGCGACGCGATGGAGATCCTGGATGCACTTATAGATTCACTGAAGAAAGAGCAGAGCGAGAGATGGACACTTACGGCAGACTGACAGAGGAAATCATCGAAGAACTCTCATCCGTTTTGGGTCCGGGAGGCATAATAACGGATGACAGAGATCTTCTTGAAAATTATTCATGGGACCAGGCAGGCAGGATATGGGGACACATGCCGGAGGCTGTAGTCCGTCCCGGGAACACGACACAGGTCAGCGCAGTGATGAAGATCGCATCGCGTTACAGGATACCTGTGACTCCGAGGGGGGCCGGAAGCGGCCTCAACGGTGGAGCCGTGCCGCTGGCAGGGGGAATAGTGCTCTCTCTTGAAAGGATGAACGCGATACTTGAGATAGACCCGGTCAACAGGGTGGCAGTCGTGGAACCGGGGGTCGTCACTAACGATCTCTGCAGGGCGGCGGCAGAGAAAGGTTTCCTCTACGCCGGATACCCGATGAGCACCGAGACCAGTTATATAGGGGGCAATTTCGCGACCAACGCAGGCGGAGGAAAGGTCGTAAGATACGGCAGCACCAGGAGGCACATCCTTGGAGCCGAAGTCGTCCTCGCTTCGGGAGAGATAATAGAGCTGGGAGGCCGGTACAGAAAAGATTCCTGGGGATACAACATCCTCCAGCTTCTGATTGGGAGCGAGGGTACGCTTGCCATCGCAACGAAGCTGACCGTGAACCTCGAACCCAAACCAGGGAAGACGGTCAATCTCCTTGCATGTTATCCCGGGATAGAGAAACTGGTCGAAAGCGTTTCAAAAGTGATCGGTTCAGGGGAAAAGATCATTTCCTGTGAGTTCATGGACAGGAACCTTGTAAGATACACCACAGAATATCTTGGCTGCAGACTGCCTGAACAGGACAGAAGCGGGGGATATCTTATCATACAGGTCGAGGGAGACAGCGAAGAACAGCTCGAAGAAAGCTATGAAAAGATCGGCAATATCTGTTTGTCCTGCGGGGCTTTTGAAGTTTTTGTCGCGGAGAGCAGGACGGACTCTGCTGCAATGTGGAACGTAAGACAGAACGGGCTTGAAGGCATGAGGGCCAGAGATCCCTACGCATGCGGCTCCGGAGACCTTATGGTCCCTCTCTCCGCCGTACCCGAAATGCTCAGAAGAATAGAGGCAGCAGGCAGAGAATGGGGTCTTGAGATGGGAATAATCGCACACATCGGCGACGGCAATATCCATCCTATCCCCATAAAACCCGAGGGAATGACCCCGGAAAAGTGGGCGATCTATTCTGAGGAATTCTTCGAAGCTCTTATAAAAGAAGCGATAAAACTGGGTGGCGTGGGCAGCGGCGAGCACGGTGTCGGACATGTCAAGCAGCATATAATCACGCAGAGCAAATCTCCCGCTGAACTTGAACTCTTAAGGGGCATCAAGCGCACATTCGATCCGCTCAACATCCTTAATCCGGGCAAGATGTTTTTCCCCTTGGGAGACAGATAAAATATTAGTTGACATTTACAGAGCATCAATATAATATGTTCGCAATTTATTTTTTATATGCTGGTCAAAGGGGGAGACGTTATGCTGAATAATATCGAATTAGGAGCAATGTGCATGATGATGTGCTGCCTCTGCGGATCCTGTCCTGGAAAGATCGGCGCTTAGTCATAACTTGCCGTATCAGGGCCGGATCCGCTTAGAGGATCCGGCCCTTTTATTTTCTGAAGATCATAATTAAAAAATATTAAGAGGAGGATAAAAATGAAAAAAGGCTTGATCATTGCATTGATAGCAACGTTTCTGATCCCTGCGGCGTCCTTTGCGGCAGACCAAAAGATCGTGATAGGCGTCACGCCCTTTCCCGCAAAAGACATAGCGACAGTGGCAAAAGAGGTACTGAAAAAGGATGGATATGAACTTGTCATCAAAGAATTCACCGACTTCGTCCAGCCAAATTACGCGCTTCAGGACAAAGACCTGGACGCCAACTTCTTCCAGCATGTCCCCTATCTTGAGAACATGAAAAAGGAGAAAAAGCTGGACATAGTCCCACTGGTAAAGGTCCATCTCCTTCCGATAGGGATATATTCACAGAAGATAAAATCACTGAAGGATGTAAAAAAGGGTGCGGTAGTGGCGGTACCGAACGACCCGACAAACGGATACCGCGCATATAAGCTGCTGGAGCGAGAAGGGCTGCTTAAAATGGATCCGACGAAAAAAGATCTCACGGCAAGGGACATAATCGAAAATCCAAAGTCGCTGAAGATAATCGAACTTGAGGCCCCGCAGCTTCCGAGAAGTCTTCCCGATACGACAATATCGGTGATCACGATGAACTTTGCCGTAGATGCTGGACTCAATCCTACCAAGGAAGCCCTCGCGCTTGAGGACAAGAATTCGCCGTATGCGGTCGTCCTTGCCGTAAGGTCTCCCGACAGGGATACCCCGGCTACAAAAGCACTCTGCAAGGCCCTCAACTCGCCGGAGGTCAAAAAGTACATCATCGACGTGCTCTCCCCCAAGGGAGTCGTTCCCGCTTTCTGATAAGACAGACTTGATCGGTTCAATCGAGTAGGAGGTTGCCCATTATTTGAGCAACCGTCCTCTCACACCACCGTA
>ERZ764778.68-NODE-68-length-122619-cov-18.270838_pt1 | contig 122619 bp, 103 predicted proteins | sample MGYA00374951_ERZ764778 | MGnify/ENA primary metagenome ERZ764778 (study PRJEB28918, sample SAMN05720193) | bioreactor metagenome | isolation source: Anaerobic biogas reactor | place: USA:Washington, USA | collected 2015-08-08 ...
CAGCGGCCTGCACGTTGCCAGCTTGGCAGGGATCGTGATCGGGCTGGCACGGCTGGCCGGCGCTGCCCGCTGGGTCGGATTCGTCCTCGCGATGATCGCGGCGCTGCTGCTGATCCCGTTCGTGGGGTCATCGCCTCCGATAGTCAGGGCGGCTGTCATGATCTGTGTGGTGCTGACCGGACGCTGGGTGGGCAGGGGACGGGACCAGTGGCAGATCCTCGGCCTCGCCGCGGTGGTAGTCCTCGCTCTAAATCCGTACGGAGTCTTCGACGTCGGTTTCCAACTGTCTTTTGCCGCCTTCGTCGGCATGCTCACGCTGATACGGCCGTTGGAGCGAGTCCTGGTACGTCTGCCTGAGGCCGTTCGCGCCAACATGGCCGTGTCCATGGCCGCCAGTGCCGGCACGGCTCCGGTGTCGTTGGCCGTGTTCTCGCAGGCCTCGCTCGTGTCTCCACTAGCCAATCTACTGGTCGTTTCCACCCTGCCGGCGATCACCGGCTTGGGCCTGGCCAGCGTGTTCCTGGGCTTCGTGTGGAGTGGCCTGAGCGTCGCTCTCGATACACTGGCCTCTCTTCCCATGGTATGGACGGTGCAGGTCTCCCGCCTGATGGCAGTCGCACCTGTTCTGACTGCCGCCGACCTGGGCACGGTTATGGCCGCCCTGTTCACCGCCTCGCTGGTGCTTCCGGTCGCTTTGGCCGTGATGGGACGCGCGACCCCGGTCCCACTGGGTGCGCCGTTGCCGGCCTTCAAGCGTTCTCTGGGATGGGTCCGGGCCCATCGCCCCCGGAACCGAAGGTTGGGGGTGTCGCTCGGGATAGCAATCATGGCCGCCGGATTACTTGCCGGAGCCCTGCTCCAACCGGCCGTCACCCGGGGTTGGGGGTCGCTGGAGGCCTTCGTGACCGGCCGGGGATGGCCCGACCGAGTGGAGGTGCGGGTGCTGGATATCGGCCAGGGCAACGCTGTCCTGGTGCGGACCCCGGAGCATCGTGCCCTCCTCTTCGACGGCGGACCCGCCGGCTGCGGGCTTGCGGGCCAGCTTCGGGGATTAGGCGTGCGGAAGCTCGACCTGGTGGTCATCTCGCACCCTCATGCGGACCACTTCGCGGGACTCCTGGAGGCGCTCGACGACGTGGAAGTGAAGGCTCTTATCGACCAAATGGAGGTGGTTCAGGCTGCAGATGTGGCGACTGCCGGGGTGCTTCCAGAGCAGGAACATGGAGAGGCCGCCGACTATCTGAAGTTCCGGCGGGAGCTGGCGGAGAAGGACTGCCGGTACGCCTTTGCTGAGACCGGCTACTCGGTCACGGTGGACGGCATCGGGGTGCGGTTCTACGCGCCCGCGCGGCCTCTGGTTCTGACGGACGGAGGCGATCCCTGGGCCCAGAGAGGCGAAGAACCCTCGGGGGACGATCTCAACGGGTCTTCGCTGGTGGCCCTACTCAGCGTGGGTGAGATCGACGTATTGCTCCCGGGCGACGCCGAGGCCGAGACTCTGCAGCGATACGGACTGCCGACGGCGGAGGTGCTGATCGTGCCTCATCACGGGAGCAAGGGTGCGGTCTCGGAGAGGTTGCTCGCGGGATTGCAGGCACAAGTGGCGGTGGTGTCTGTGGGAGAGGGCAACACCTTCGGACATCCCCATGCGGGCACGCTGTCGGCCTTGGAGAAGGACATTGGCGTCGTCCTCCGCACGGACACGGTGGGCTGGGTATCCTGTACGATTGACGAGGACACCATGGTCATCACCACGGAGAGGACACCGATCCTTGAAGGAAACCGATCCGGTGAGTAACACGGCCCGCCGGCCCTTGAAGGCAGCCTATCTGATTGTGGGCGACGATCTGCCCAAGGTGGAGCTCGCCCTCAAGCGTTTGAAGGCCCGCATAGTGGAGGAGTCCGGCAGCGACCTCAACATCGATGAGTTCGACGCTACGGTCGACGGGGCCGGTGAGGTGGTGAACGCAGCCAACACCATGGCGTTCCTGGGGAGTCTAAGGCTGGTGTTGGTCTACCAGGCGCAGGCCTGGACGAAGGCCGAGAAGGACATCATCGCCAAGTATCTGACGTCTCCTGCGCCGGATGCCTGTCTGACACTGGTGGCGGAGAAGCTCCCCGCAGGCGACGTGCTGCGTGCTGCCATGAAGGGGCACGGTGATGTCCTCGAATACACGGCGCCTAAGGAAGGCAAGCTGCCCCAGTGGTTGGTCCAGGAAGCGGCGAGCCGGCTGGGAATGGATCTCGGTATCCAGGAGGCTCGATTCATGGTGCAGCGCTGCGGCAGCAACCAGCACGTCCTGCTTAGGGAGCTCGAGAAGCTCCAGCTCTACGCCGACGGTCGCCGGATCACCATGGAAGATATCCGCGTGCTGACCACCCCGACGGTGGAGGCCGGCATCTTCGATCTCCTGGATTCGCTTGCGCTGGGACGTGGCTCAGCCGCCTTCTCGGCCGCCGAGGAACTGCTTGCCGCCGGGGAGAGGACCGAGGTGCTGTTCTACCGCATACTCCGGCAGTTTCAGAATCTGAGCCGGGTGGCGGCGCTGAGGGACGAGGGGATGGGACTGGACGCGATCCAGGCGGAACTTAAGATGAAGAGGTTCCCCGTGCAGAAGCTGATGGAACAATCGTCCCTGTTAGGCACGGACGGGATCTCCCGCAGATTGGCCATCCTGGCCGAGACCGATGCGCGCATGAAGGGGATGGGCACTCTACCCACCGAGATGGAGTTGGAGCTGTGCCTCGGCCGGCTTCTGAGTGCGTGAGGTGAGCGCCCGTTATCGACGGACGGAGAGCGCCGCTGAGGCGGTGGGTGTCGTCAGGGGGAGGAGTCTAGAGCCCGGACAGCAACCGTGCCACCTTCGACTTCTTATGGGCCGCGTTGTTCTTGTGGATGGCGTTGCGTGCGGCGGCCTTGTCGATGGTGGAGGTCAGCTTCTTGGCTGTTTGAGCAGCGCTATCGGAGTCGCCGGTGGTGACGGATTCCCTGAGACGCCGGAAGTACGTCTTGATGGACGACTTGTACCGCAGGTTCTCCAGCCTCTGCCGCTGGGCGACGCGGACCCGCTTGCGCTGCTGCTTGGTATTAGCCAATCTTCATTCCTCCCATCTTCCCTTCAAAGTCGGAGCAGTCTAGCATAACCCTCGCATATGGGCAATGACACAAAGAGACGCCTCGCGATGGCGGCCGGCTTCCTCATGTTGGCGACCGCCGGTTCCCGGATCCTAGGACTGGTCCGGGAGATAGTCATGGTGGGGTATCTCGGGATGGACGCTGAGATGGGCGGCTTCACGGTCGCCATGAAGGTACCCAATCTGATCCGCACCCTGCTTGCCGATACTGCTCTTTCGGCCGCATTCATCCCCGTCTTTTCAGGTCTACTGGAGAAGGAACGGCGCCGGGAGGCCTGGCAGACGGCCTTCACCGTGACCGTGCTCGCCACCGGCGTGTTGGGAGTGGTCACCGTTCTTGGGATGATCTTTGCCCCGGAGGTCGTCAAGGTGGTGGCTCCAGGATGGAGCAGCAAGTACCCGGATACGGTGGAGCTGACCATCTCGCTCATGCGGGTGATGTTCCCCACCGTGATGGTGATGGGCATCGCCGGCATCTTCATGGGGATCCTCAACTCTTACGATCACTTCACCATGCCCGCCGTGGCTCCCATCGTTTGGAACGTGATCATCATCGGAGTGGTGGTGGTGTTCTCAGACAAGTACGGCATCCAGGCTCTGGCTTGGGGGGTGATGCTGGGGACGGTTGCCGAACTCCTCATCCAAGTGCCATCTGTTTGGAAGCGGCGTTGGAAGCGCGGGGGTGACGGCTGGGTCGGGCCGCCAGACGGCGCAGCGACTGCGACCGCCACCCCTGCCGGCCCGTCCGCCTGGCGCCTTGCCTTGCGCAGCGCGGAGGTGCGACGGGTCGGTATCTTACTGGGACCGGTCATCCTCAGCCTGGGGATAGTCAACTTCAACTCTTTCATCGGGACCGTGGTCGCGGCGCTGATCGGCGAGGCGGCTCCGGCCTACATCGACAAGGCTTTCCGGCTCTTCCAGTTGCCGCAGGGGATGTTCGCCATCGCCATCGGGACGGTGCTGTTCCCCGCCCTGTCCCGCCACGGGGCGGCCAAGCGTATGGCCGAGTTTCGCGAAGACCTGTCCCTGGGTATCCGCCAGATCTTCTTCGTGACTCTGCCGTTCGCGGCGTTCTTCTCCGTCCTCTCTGTCCCCACGATCCGGCTCATCTACGAGCACGGAGCGGTCGTGGGTGACGAGGCGGCCATCTCCGGGACGGGATCGGCGCTGCTCTTCTTCAGCGTAGGGATGGCCTTTGTGAGCGTGAACACTCTGCTCAATAGGGCTTTCTACAGTATCCAGAAGGCCTGGGTGCCACTAATCATGGGAGCCGTCAATCTAGCTGTCAACGCGTTTCTCATGCTGCTGCTGTACAAGCCCATGGGGGTCGGTGGCATCACTCTGGCCACCTCCGTGGTGAGCGTGATCAATTTTTTCGGGCTCATGGCGCTGTTGGGTCCCCGCATCGGAGGGGTGGATGCACGGCGCGTGGCCTGGTCGGCGGGCCGGGCCATCATCGCTTTGGTTCCGCTGGCGGCTGTGGCGTACGGTGTGTGGTACGGGCTGGACGCGGCCCTGGGCCGGAGTCTCTGGGCTCAGATCGTGTCGGTGGGTCTGGCTTATCTGGCGGGTGGAGCAGCGTATATGCTTGCAGTGTGGGCTCTGCGCATGCCCGAACTGCGTGATGTTGTCTCCCTGCTGCGCCGTAGGAGAAGAGCTACCGAGACCGGTGAGATGATCGATCGGGAGGGCGACCTGTAACGCGACGGCAGGGGCGCGCAGGGGCCGGTTCCCGGCCCCTGCGCGCCCCGGGGGTTTCTCTTACTTGCCCTTCTTGGGCTTCTTAGCCTTCATGATCTCTTCCTCGACCTCTTCGATGCCCTCGGCATAGAATTTCTCTTCATCCGGGGCGAGTTCGTAGAGCAGGCGGAGGAATTCACCCGCGTGCACACGCTCTTCATCGGCTATGTCCTTGAGGACGTCGATGGCAAGCGTGTTGTCCGTCGATTCGGCGAGCTGCATGTAGAGCTGGATGGCCTCGTACTCTGCCGCGACCATGAATCTGATGGCGCGGATGAGTTCCTCGTCGGTGAGTTTCCTATCGTTCGCGAGTCCTGAGAAGGGAGATGCGAATTCGGGCATGGCCTTCCTTCCTTTCCTGCGAGAGACATCTTCTTGCCGGTGCGGTCGTGGTCCTGCCTCAGCTATTATCCATCAATTGCGGCACGGATGGGAGACGCAGTCTGGGCAGACGAACCGGTCTCGGCCTGTCTCTTTTGCGCAGTAGAGGCGGTCGTCGGCTACGTGCAGGAGCGCCTCCACAGACAGTTCGTTCATCACCAGCTCTGAGCTGCCGGCAATCCCGCAGCTGAAGGTCAGATTGATGTTCCGCCCGTCGAAGACCATGAACTGGCGACGCACCAAATCCATCATCCGCTTGATCATGGCCGCGGTCTCCGGTATGCCCGTATTCCGGGACACGATAATGAACTCCTCTCCGCCGTACCTGCCCAGTAGATCGCACCTTCTCATCGACGATTTGAGTATCTGGGCGAAGTGCTTGAGGACATGGTCTCCCGCGATATGACCGAAGGTGTCATTGATCCTCTTGAAGTGATCGAGATCGAGGATCGACACGCAGAACTCAGCCTCCGTACGTTCGTATTCGGAGATCATCTCCTCGATGCGGGCGAAGATGTGGCGACGGTTATACGCGTCGGTCAGCGGGTCGCGTATGGCCAACTCCTGAATCCGCTCCTCCATCGCCTTCTTCTCGCTGATGTCGCGACACACACAAAAGACCAGCTTTTGGCCGCCGACAAGGGCCCCGTTGCTGCTTATCTCCACATCGATGAGAGAGCCGTCTTTGCGGCGGTGACGCGTTTGAAAGTGGTCTCCCGAGGCGTCCACCTCGTCAATCAACCTGAGTAGCTCTTCCTTGGGATAATCAATGTTCCAATCCCATATGTGGAGATCGTAGACCTCCTCCAAGGAGTAACCCAACATGCGGGAGTACTCCTCGTTGGCCTCTACCACTCCTCCATCTCTGTCCATGACGACGATGCCGTCCCGAGATTGCCTGACCAGGATGCGCCGCTGCTGGAGTTCGTCGTTCAGCTGTTCCTCAGTCCGTCTCTGCTCGGTTATGTCCTTGATGTGCTGCATAGCCCCGACCAGGCGTCCGTCCGCCGCCTTGAGAGGGTAGATCCTGGCTTCGAGCCACTCGGTACGCCCCTCATTGGATCTGCGCCGGAAAACGGATACGGCTTCGGCGTCGAACTCCTGACCGGTCTGGCAGGGACACCCGGCACAGGGAGCACGTCGATCACGTAGGATCTCGTAGCATTTCTTGCCGACCAGTGGTATCCCCGAGGGGTAGCGGTCTTCCATCCATCTGTTGGCCATGAGGATGGTGCCGTCGAGGTCCACGCACAAGAACCCATCTTCCACGGTATCGAAAAGGAGTCCTAGAAGGTCTTGAGTTTCCATATCGTTGCGGTCCAAACACATTTGCCGGTCATTTCACCTCTCGCCGCAGCCACCTCGCTCTCCCGCCTCCTTGGTTCGGAAGGCCGTCGGGGCCAGGAGCTCGCTACTCGTATCGACAGTTGTGTGAGGAGGATTTAGTGCTCTCCGCGGCAGCGCCAAGAGTGAGACGGTGGAGGTCGACCAAGCCCTCTCTAAACAGCTCAGGGCCTACATAGCCGCCGGCCGGCACGAAGGCCAATGCTGCTGCGTGCTCCCTGGACCAGTCGAACACCCGACGCTCCCGTTCGGCCAGGAGTTCGCGGGTGATCCCCCGCATGCCGCCGGTGGGGCATCCCTCGAAGGGGTCCATGCCTGCGTTGTAGAGGCAGAGGTCGAAGCGGGGTACCTGCTCTTCGACCAGTCTCAGGCTGGTCGCGATCTCGGACAGATAGCGGCCACTGTCCTCAGCCACTCGCAACCGGATGCGCTGTTTGGAGGAATCGACCCCCGGCGGTGCACGGTAGATATCGAAGCTGTTGACCGCCACGTCCACCTGCCAGATGCGGGGATTCGCGGCGATGAGAGACGCGGTTCCACCCCCACAATGGGCGTCCAGATCGAGAATAAGTACCGAACGAGCTCCCGCGTCGAGGGCTTCCAGGGCGGCTAGGACCAGCCCGTTGAAAGTGCAGAATCCGGCTCCGGAACCGCGCCGGGCATGATGCAGACCGCTGGAGAGAGACCCGGCCAAGCCCGTCTTGAGGGCATCGAGCGCTGCGGCGACCACGCCTCCGTTAGACGAGAGCACCATGCGCCAGAGTCCTGGGTCCCAGCTGAAGCCCTGCGACTCAGCCAGATGCCGGGGAACCCCGGTCTGTACGGCCTGGACATAGAGCTCGTCGTGAACCCGGACGAGTTGTGTCGGGGTAAGTGGATCCGGCTCGACCAGGTCGATCCCCGGGATGGGATCGACGGTCAGCGAGTCGGCGATCCACGCCGCCTTGCGGGTCGTCTCGAAAGAATAGGCGGAGCCGACGTAGTCGGGGCTGTAGTAGACGTTCACCCGTCAGGACTCCGTATGGGCCGGGGGCGGCGTTTCATCCACGTCGGGTTGACAAGCCACGGGATGGCACGCGCTTCTGGCCATCGTTGTCCATCCTAGCGCCTCGCTGCCGGCCGTTGCGAAGCCCCATTTCTCATAGAAGGCGATCGCTCGGTGGTTTCTCTCCCACACATCCAACCAGATAAAGTCGCAGTCCGCATCTGCAGCGACCCGGAGACAGCCGTCCATGAGTACGTTGGCCACTCCGCGACCGACCCAAGGAGAGTCGGTGTAGAAGCGGGCGATCTCCATGGGTGATGAGGCGCCCAGGAAGGGGGGAGAGTAGCCGAAACGCAACTTGGCGTATGCGGCCGCTTCGCCATCCACTTCCGCGATAAGGAACTTCGCCTGGGGATCCGCCAGATCATTGGACTTGCCGTCGGGAGTGAAGGCCAGGGTAAGGAAGTGGGTCTGCGCACTACTCTGATCGGGTCCGAAGGTGTCCCGCAGAGTCCGAGCGCCCAGGTCCGCGAGCAGTTCAGCGTCGGCCGATGTGGCAACACGGATCTGTACCGATGATGTAGTCATCACCCGGGGCTCGTTTCAAAGAGTGCCGGCGTAGAGCCCGCCATCCATCAATATGTTCTGCCCGGTGACGTACCCGGCGTGCGCGCTGCAAAGGAAGGCGCACATGCGGCCGAACTCGGACACGTCGCCAAAGCGCTTGGCAGGCACGGAAGCCTCCCATTGCGCCGCTATCTCGTCCTCAGAGTCTCCCGTTCGTTTCGCGGACGCGGCGAAGCCCGCCCGCAGACGGTCTGTGTCGAAGTAGCCGGGGAGCAGATTATTGATGGTGACGTTTCTGTGCGCTACGGACCGGGCCACGCCTGCCACAAACGCGGTCAGACCGGCTCGAGCGCCACTCGACAGGTCCAGCCCGGTGAGCGGCATCTTGACGCCGATGGAGGTAATGTTGATGATACGACCGAATCCGTTGGCGGCCATCGGGTCGATGACCTTCTGGATGAGCTCGATGGGGGTCACCATGTTCATAGTCACCCCGGCGAGGAGGGCCGGTCGATCCAGAGCCCGGAAATCGCGGAACGGCGGGCCGCTGTTGTTGTTGACGAGGATATCCGGCTCCGGACAAGCGGCCAAGAGGGCGGCTTGACCCTCGGGCGTAGAGATGTCGGCGGCGACAGGTGTGACCTCCACGCCTGATGCATCCCGGATATGCTCGGCAGTCTCGCGTAACACGTCCGGATCGCGACCGTTGATGACCAGCGACACACCTGCCTCGGCTAGAGCCAGGGCACAAGCCTTGCCCAGTCCTCGGCTCGACGCGCAGACTACGGCCCTTCTACCACTGATGCCAAGGTCCATGGGCATGCTCTTTCGGAGTGACGGGTCGGTGATTTGCGGATCAGGCGTCGCCACCTTCGGGGTGATGGGCTTTGCGGATCCCCGAAAGCTCCATGACGGTCTCGACATCCTCGTACTTGTTCAGGGCATAGATGTGGAGACCGTCGATGTTGGCCTCGATGAACTTGTAGATCTGATTGACGGTGTACTCGATCCCCGCCTGCCTGAAAGCCTCCGGGTCTTCGCCGTACTTGCCGATGATGACCGCCAGATCGGCCGGTATAGAGCAGCCGTTGCTCAGAGTCATACGGATGATGGCATCCTTGCTCAAGACCGGCATCACGCCGAGGATCACCGGTATGGTGATGCCGGCCTTCCGTATGCGGTCCACGAACACCTTGAAGGCCTCCACGTCATGGCACAGCTGTGACATCAGGAATTCGGCGCCGTTGTCCTGCTTGCTGCGCAGGTGGGCGATATCGGACGAGAAGGACGGCGCCAGGATGTGCTTCTCCGGATAACAGGCGGCCGAGATGCAGAAATCGGGGAATCGGTTCTTGATGTACTTGATCAGTCCATCCGCGTTGGCAAAGTCGCCGTGCGTCCCCTCCCAGCCGGCCGGCAGGTCGCCCCGCATGGCGAGGATGTTCTCGATGCCGAACGATTGGTAGTGTTCGAGCTCGCTGTCGATCTTCTCCCGGGTATTGCCGATGCAGGTGAAATGGGTCATGACCTCCGTAGCGCCATCCGCCTTTATGAGCTCACAGACTTCCACGTTGCGGCCGGCATTGCCACCGCCGGCACCATAGGTGCAGCTGATGAAATCGGGCGCGAACTTGTAGTAGTGGGGGAGGGCTTCCTTCAGGTTGTCCATGCCGGCGTCGGTCTTGGGTGGGAAGACCTCGAATGAGAAGCTCATTCTGGAAGCGAGCACCTCGGTGATCTTCATCGGTTTACGTCTCCTCGCTGGTGATGATATGGCGTAGCTGATTCACACTATGAGTTTGCCGTGCATCATGCCATCGACCGGCGACTTCGTCGAGTGCGACCGTTATATGGCGTTGGCTCGGCCGACACTAGTGGGCTACCTGCTGCGGATCGTGCAGGGTGAGGAAGGGTTCCAGGTCGTCAAGGAGAGCCTGGGTCGCCGTCTCGATCCGCGACGTCAGTATCTCCGGTTCGGCTAGAGCAAAAGCATCGGCGACGCCACTCTTGATGATCGCGTCGACGCTGGTGGCGGGCTCGACAAGACGGTACTTCGACCAGCCGTGGTCCCTCAGTAGCTCCCAGCAACGTCGCTGCAACGTGCGATTCCGCGCGGCGAGCCATACCTCGAATGCAAACGACTCGTAATCGAACACGACGGCAAGTTTCAGGCCGCGAGACTTGAGTGAGGGCGGGAACAGCGCGAAATAGGTCATGTCGAAGTAGCCCTGATACAGGCCGGAGACAGTCCACTGGCCCTGGGTTCGCGTGTAGTGGACACGAAGCTGTGACATGTAGCCGACGATGGCGCCATATGCCCGCTGAAGTGAACCCTCGCTCAGCTGTCTCTGCAGTTCTGTCAGGTCATCACCTAGTGACATCCTGATACCTCCCTCGGATGGGCACACCAGATCGCGCCCGTGCGGCTCCAGGTCGGACCTTCGGCTCCCATTCCCAGACTCTGCCATCTTCAGGATGGTCGATCTGCGCGGCCTGTTCAAAGTCGAGCTTCTCGAGCACACGGGTTGATGCGCTGCGCTGGGGGAGGGTCTGGCTCCTGTCATAGGGCGAGAACGGCTTGCGCTAGAATACATCCCCTGATGACGACGTTCGACCACATCCGTAATTTCTCCATAATCGCCCACATCGACCATGGGAAGTCGACCCTGGCCGACCGCGTCTTGCAGATGACCAACACGGTGGCCGAGCGCGATATGCGCGAGCAGATACTCGACCGCATGGACCTGGAGCGCGAGCGGGGCATCACCATCAAGGCCCAGGCCGTGCGTATCTACTACCATGCGGAGGATGGGCAGGCATATCAGTTCAACCTCATCGACACGCCGGGGCACGTGGACTTCACCTACGAGGTCTCGCGGAGCCTGGCCGCCTGCGAGGGAGCCATCCTGGTGGTCGACGCCACCCAAGGGGTGGAGGCGCAGACTCTTGCCAATACCCTCCTTGCCCTTGAAAACGACGTGGAGCTGGTCCCGGTGCTCAACAAGATCGACCTGCCCGGCGCCGAGCCCGAGAAGCGGGCCGAAGAGATCGTCTCGGTCATCGGGTGTTCTCGCTCGGACATCCTAGAGATCTCGGCCAAGACCGGCGAAGGCGTGGCCGCAGTGCTCGAAGCGGTGGTGCACACCGTTCCACCTCCCCAAGGTGACCCGGACGGGGCGCCTCGGGCCCTCATCTTCGACTCCGTCTACGACCAGTACCGGGGAGTGGTGGCCTTCGTGCGCATGCGTGATGGGAGCTTCCGCAAGGGCGACCCCATCTTCGCCATGGCCACCGGTCGGCGGAGCGAGATAGAAGAGGTGGGCATCTTCAGCCCCGACATGCTCAAGACCGACGTGCTCCGCGCCGGCGAGGTGGGTTACATCATCCTGGGGATCAAGGAGGTGGCCGACCTTCGGGTGGGGGATACTCTCACGAGTGCCGTTCGGCGGGCCTCCGAGCCTCTTCCCGGCTATCGTGATATCACGCCCATGGTGTTCTGCGGCCTCTTCCCCATCGAGGGGGAGGATTATCCGGAGCTTCGCGACGCTCTGGAGAAGCTCAAGCTCAACGACGCCTCGCTTCATTACGAACCGGAGACTTCCCAGGCTTTGGGGTTCGGATTCCGCTGCGGTTTCTTAGGGCTCCTCCATATGGAGATCGTGCGCGAACGCCTGGAACGGGAGTTCGGTTTGGATCTGCTGGCGACCACGCCCAACGTGCATTACGAGGTGCAGTTGGTCACCGGTGAGGTGCTCGGCATCAGCAACCCGGTGGACTTCCCGGATGCCGGTTCCATCGAAGAGGTGCGCGAGCCTTACATAGCAGCGACCATCCTGGTGCCGGCCGAATACGTCGGCCCGGTCATGGAGCTGTGCAACGACAAGCGCGGGCGCTTCGAACACATGGAGTATCTGACCTCCGACCGGGTGCGACTGGACTACGCCTTGCCCCTGGCCGAGATCGTCCTCGATTTCTACGACCTGCTCAAAACCCGGAGCCGGGGGTATGCCAGCCTAGACTACGAGCTGAAAGACTACGAGCCGGGTGACCTGGTGCGGCTGGATATCCGGGTGGCGGGAGAAGTGGTGGACGCCCTCAGTCTGATAGTGCACGAAGACCGGGCCTATTCGATCGGGCGGGGGCTGGTGGAGAAGCTTCGCAAGAGGATCCCTCGACAGATGTTCGAGATCGCCATCCAAGCGGCGGTGGGGAGCCGCATCATCGCCCGGGAGAACGTGGCGGCGCTGCGGAAGGACGTCCTTGCCAAGTGCTACGGTGGAGACATCACCCGAAAACGCAAGCTGCTCGAGAAACAGAGGGCCGGCAAGAAGCGCATGAAGATGGTCGGTAATGTGGAGATACCCCAGGAAGCCTTCCTGGCCGTGCTGGATCTAGGCGAAGGGAAAGAGGGGAAGAAATGACCGTTGAATACATCGTGCTCGGCGTGCTTCTGGTGGTCATGGGTGCTGTGCAGACCTGGCTGCGACACGGTCCGGGGGGGAAGGCATTGCGTGCCGAGCAGGAGGCTTTGGCGCAGCGGCGGGCTCCGATCGACGCGGCCGCGAAGGCGGAGAAACGCGGGCAGAAGGTCTGGACTTCCTGGACGGCCATACTGGGCCTGTTGAGCATGGCGCTGGGCGTCGTGCTACTGGTCCTGGGGGTGCTGGGTCGCTGAGAGGAGCGCGATGAAGCATCTCTACGTGCATCTACCGTTCTGTAGGACTCCTTGCGCCTACTGCGATTTCGCCTCGGAGCCGTTCTGGCCTCATTTCCGGGCGGGTAGAGTGGAACGTTACCTGGAGGCGCTGCAGGAAGAGCTCATCGAGCGTACCGGCCCAGGGTCGGCATCGGGTGGGATCTTCCGGACGATCTACTTGGGGGGTGGCACGCCCACCGTGATCCCCCCGGACCTGCTGGTGGCGCTGGTCCGGTATCTGGCGGCCTGGCTCGAACGGCCTTCCGACGCTCCGACCGCGAGCGGTGAGGCTGAATTCACGGCCGCCGGTGTCGCGGATGTGCCTGAGTTGCCGGAGTTCACCATAGAGGCCAATCCGGGCACCATCGATGCCCACCTGCTGGAGCGGCTGGCAGAGGCGGGGATCTCCCGACTCTCTCTGGGAGTGCAGTCCTTTGCGCCGGCGCTGCGCGCGGCGCTGGGGCGGCGGGTCTCTCAGAAGGAAATCGAAGATGCGCTCACCGCTGTTTCCGCGGTCGGCTGGCGGGAGTGGAACCTCGACCTGGTGTTCGGCATACCCGGGCAGACTCGGGTGGATGCTTTCGCCGACGTGGACGCGGCGGTGGCCGCCGGTCCGACGCACATATCTCTCTACGACCTGACCTACACCCAGGCGTATCGGACCAGGGTCGACGTGACTCTGGGCGTCGGGGCGCGCAGCGCCGCCGACGCCTTCGCCGAGCAGCACTACTCCGAGGTCGTGGCCAGGCTGGAGGCCTCCGGCTACCGCCGGTACGAGGTCTCCAACTTCGCCCTGGCCGGTCACGAGTGCCGGCACAACCTGGCCTACTGGCGTGGAGAGGACTATTTGGGCATCGGCGCATCGGCCGTGTCCACGATCGGGGGTGAGAGGCGCACCAACCCCCGGTCCGCGGGTGAGTATCTAGCCCGTCGTCCTGCTCAGGTGGAGTTGCTCTCTCCCAAGACGAAGATGTGGGAGAAGGCCATGTTGGGATTGCGGACGAGCGACGGAGTCGAGGAGGCGGCAGTCCTGCCGGTCGTCGACGGAGTAGCCCGCGACCGGCTGCTGGCTCAGGGCTGTCTGGAGAGGCGCTATGGTAAACTTCGGCTGAATCCAGGGTTTTTGGATGTCAGCAACACGGTCATCGGGGCGCTTCTAGTCCCTCCAGGAGAGTCGTAGCTCTCTAGCGCGACGGTAGATGATGGTACTCACAGAGAGACAACGCACGATACTCAACGCCGTGACCGAGCGGTACATCAATTCGGGGACGCCGGTCTCCTCCAAGGAACTGGTGGGTATCACCGGTCTCCGGGTCTCCTCGTCGACGGTCAGGAACGAATTCGCCCGTCTGGAGGACAAGGGCTATCTGACTCATCCGCACACTTCCGCCGGACGGGTGCCCACCGATCAGGGTTACAGGGAGTTCGTTGATTATCTGATGAGCGGTGACTCGTCCCGGCTGAGCATCGGTCAAGGCGTGCGTAGATGCACTCCGTCGACGCTGTCGCCCGAGAGTCTCGCCGGTGAGATCGACACCGCTCTGCAGCAGGCCACGGACGCCATGTCCAGGGCCACCAACCTTCTGGCACTGGTTCTTGCCCCCCGCATGAGTGGGGCCCGCTTGTGCCACGTGGAACTGTTGACGCTCCATCCCGATCAACTCATGTATGTGTTCATCGTGTCCACCGGGGCCGTCATCAAGGGAGTCATCGATTGGCCGCGGGCCATCGACACCGGGCTGGTGGAATGGGCCCGCACCTACCTCAACGAGATGCTGGACAACCATGCCCTCACCGTCCGCTTGATCAGGCGGACGCTCGACAACCCCGAGCTGAGCCCTCGCGAAACCGGGTTCCTCCGAGCTCTCGCTCCGGCCTTTGATAAGCTGCTCGACGAGCACGCCCAAGAAGACCTGTTCATCGGTGGAGCGTCGCGCCTGCTGGCTGCGCCTCAGATGGAGGATGTCACCTCGCTGCGCGATCTCCTCTCCTTGCTCGAAGAGCGGTATCTGCTTCTGCGGGTCCTGAGGGCGGCTTTGAGCGCGGGCACGGTAGTGGTTCGCATCGGCAGCGAGCACGAAGCCGTAGCGCTCCACCCCTTCTCGGTGGTGGCCGCCGGGTACGGTCTTCCCCAGCGCAGCCTGGGGACGGTGAGCTTGGTCGGACCCATCCGGATGGACTATGAGGCGGCTATCAGCACAGTGCGAGAGACCGCACAGCTTTTGTCCGAGATTGTCGGAGAGCGTTACGAATGAAGATGTCAGGAACGATCATCGACCGAATCCAGAGTAATAGATGAAGCGCGATTACTATGAAGTGTTGGGCGTCTCTCGCGAGGCGGACGTCCAGCAGATCAAGAAGGCTTATCGCAGGCTTGCCCGGGAGCTACACCCGGACGTCAACTGCAACGATCCTCAGTGTGAGGAGAAGTTCAAGGAAGCCACTGAGGCCTACGAGGTTCTTTCCGACCCGGAGAAACGGGGCATCTACGATGCCTACGGGCACGAGGGTCTGCGCCGTGGCGCCGGGGGCGCCGGCGGTTATGGGTTCGACGGTTTTGCCGGATTCGGTGATCTTTTCGAGAACCTGTTCGGAGCCTTCGGCGGCGGCGGGTTCGGCGGATCGAGTCCCTTCGGGCGGACGCAGCCGTCCGGGCCCGCGCGGGGTGAGGATCTGGCCGTGGAGGTCGAGCTCACTCTCGAAGAAGCCGCATTCGGTGCGGAAAGGGAGATCGCCTTCGGAGCCAGGACGACCTGCCACGCATGTGAGGGCCTGGGGACGACCGATCCCTCCTCAGTCAAGACCTGTGAGGAATGTGGCGGACACGGCAGGGTGCGCACCATCCGCCGTACCATGCTGGGCCAGTTCGTGCAGACCGGTCCTTGCCCGCGTTGCGGAGGCCAGGGCCAGGTGATCGAGTCGCCGTGTGAGGAATGCCAGGGCTCGGGGCGTGTCTATGCCGAGCGAAAGGTGAAGGTCCAGATCCCGGCAGGGGTCGACACCGGACAGCGTATCCGGGTCTCGGGACGGGGCGGCGCGGGCGAACGTGGTGCTCCGCCGGGTGACCTGTACGTCCGTGTCGCGGTGGCTCCTCACGAGGTTTTCGAACGCCGCGAAGACGACATCCTGTTCCCGGTCGACCTGACTATGGTGCAGGCGGCCGTGGGTGTCACGCTCTCGATACCTACTCTGGACGGCGAGGAGGAGGTCACGTTTCCCGCCGGGACCCAACCGGGTGACGTCAAGGTCTTGCGGGGCAAGGGCGTATCCCACCTTCACGGCTATGGACGCGGCGATCAGGAGATCCTCATCCGGGTGCTTATCCCTCGCGACCTCGACGAGCAGCAGCGGCAGATGCTTCAGGATTTCGAGGAGACCTGCGGAGCCGAGCACTATGGCGAGCGGGATGAGGGTGTGCTACAGAAGATCCGTAACTGGTTGAGTGGCTGATGACGGGAACGCCGTCCGAGGAGCGGAGCAACGAGAAGCGGAGGGCTGAGCGCTCCGCCGGTGCCTCGGAGGCGGATCGAGCAGTTCGGGTGACCGTCCCGGAGAGTGTCGTCGACGTCGTCGGAGCGGTTCTCATGGATCTCATGGGCCCCTTCGAGGTGGAGACCCCTCAGACGGTTAAGGCTCCGCAGACACAGGATGCTTCCCAGACCGACGATGCTGTGCGGACTGAGGATGCTCGCTTGATCGATGATGTTCCCCGGACCGACGATATTCCCGCCTGTTCTTCTGCGGGTGCCTCTGTGCGGATGACGCCCTTGAGATTCTTCCCCGAGGCTGGTGCCGAACCTGCCACCGAGGAGATACTTGCGGCCTTGCCGGAAGGTCTGGTCGATCCGGGGCTGGTGCTTGTGGAAACAGTGGTTGTGGCCCGTGATTGGGTCGAGGGCTGGCGGGATCACTTCCACCCCATCGTCGTGGGGAAGGTGCGCATCCGGCCTCCCTGGGAATCACCCCCCGATACCCCGGTCGCCGGCGAGGGCGGCCCATCGCCAGGGGCCGCAGGGGCCGCGGCGGCCGAGAGGCGCGCCGGCACCCGGGCTTCGCTCCGCGACGTGGTCATTAACCCTGGGTTGGGCTTCGGCACCGGTCTGCATCCCACCACCAGAGGGACTCTCCAGTTGCTGCAGGTCGAGCGGTCACGTGGAGCCCGCGGTCCCTTGGTGGACGCGGGTACGGGTTCGGGGATCCTGGCCATCGCGGCGGCGAAGTTGGGGTGGCATCCGGTGCTGGCGTTCGACAAGGATGCGGCGGCACTCGTCTCCGCGCGTGAGAATGTGGAGGCCAACGGGGTCGACAAGGTGGTTGAGGTACACAAGACGGATGTGTCGAATGCCCCGCTCCAATGGTTCGCGGGCTCCACCGTCCTTGCCAATATGACGCTGGGTCCGGTGTCCTCTCTGGTACGGAAGCTGCGGGATACACCGGTGTCGAGGCTGGTGGTCTCGGGCATTCTCGCCGGGACGCAGGAGTGCGAACTGCTCAACGAGGCAGAGGAGTGTGGTTTCTCTCCGGGACGCCGGCTCTACGAGGCCGAGTGGGTCAGCCTGGAGCTGGTTCCCACCGTGACCGGTGAGCCCGTGAACTTCATGGGGAGCTGAGCGCGATGGCTCGGCATACCCCGGGTCGTAGCCGCTCCGAGCGTCGTCGTACCCAGCTGGCCAGAGCGGGGCTCATCCCCGCCGGTGACACCACGGGACGCTCGGCCGGCATTGCCGGGGTGGTCGTCAGGCGTGGCAAGAGCCTGGAAGTGGAACCGCTGTTCCAGCCCGGGCCGGCTCTCCCCGCAGAGCGCAGCCCCCTCAGACCGCAACCGGGCGATCTGGTCCTTTTTACGTTCTCCTACGGGTTCAAGGCTCAGATAGTCCGGCCAATAGGTAAGAGCAACGTACTCGGCGACGTCTTGGAAGCGCTCTTGCTGGATAGCCTGGTCCGGCGTGGTTTCGCCCCCAAGGTGCTGGCCGAGGCGGCGGCTGCGGCCGAGACACACGCCGGGGCGGACGCCTACCGGGTGGATCTGCGTGACCTCTACACCTTCACCGTGGATCCGGCTACGGCGCAAGATTTTGACGACGCTCTCTCCTTTCGGCGGAGTACCGACGGGATCACCACTGTCTTTGTCCACATTGCCGATGTCTCGTACTACGTGAAGGAAGGAGGCGTTCTCGACAGGGAGGCGCTCCGTCGGGGGAACTCGGTGTATGTGGCCACCGGAGTCGAGCCGATGCTGCCTCCGCAGCTGTCGTCGGGGGTGTGTTCTCTGCGGCCGGGTGAGGACCGCAAGGCGGTCACGGTGGAGATAGAGATGGACGATGCCGGCCGGGTAGTCAGGACCGACTTCTACCGATCACTGATCCGAAGCGACAAGCGGATGGATTACGAGGAGCTGGAACGCATGTTCGTCGGCACGGTGCCGGTGGATGTCGAACTGGCGGAGCCGTTGCGATGGGGGAGGGAGTTGGCTGAGACGCTGCGGGAGGTTCGGAACGAGCGGGGCGGGTTGCGGATCGAATCCACCGAGCCGGAGTTCGAGTGGGATGCCGAGGGCCGGGTGGTCGCGGCCGACCCCACTGAAGAGCTCGAGAGCCACTGGTTCATCGAGAACTACATGGTGTTGGCCAACGAGCAGGTGGCGGCCTTCCTGGAACGTGAGCAGGTCCCGACGGTCTACCGGGTGCACGACCTGCCCGATCCCTTCAACCTCGAGCGACTGCTGGACGTCCTCATGAGCTTGGGGCTGCCCACTCCCGCCTTCGACGCCCTGGAGGCCACGCCCCAGGAGATCCGCCGCGTGACCCGGGAGACGGCCGAGTGGGTGGACCGCTTCACGCCCAGCGGGCGAGGCAAGGCGGCTTTGGTGCAGCAGGTGTTGCGGGCTCAGTCCCGGGCCGTCTACCAGATCGTCAACATCGGTCATTTCGGCCTGGCCTCACAGACGTACTGCCATTTCACGTCTCCCATCCGCCGCTACCCTGATTTGCTCGTGCACCGGGGGCTACTGGGGCGTCTCGGACTGGGACCGGCGCCCACCACGGCTGTGCTGGCCGACTGGGCCGAGCACTGCTCGCAGACCGAGCGCGAGGCGGCCAAGATCGAGCTCAAGGCCGATGACATCGTGCTGGCTCATCTGCTCCGGCGGCGCATGCGCGAGGATGGTTGGCAGGAGAAGGTGTTCGAGGGACAGGTGCTCAGCCTCACTCGCCGGGGGATGTTCGTGCTGTTCGAGCGGCTGTTCCAGGGTTATCTCTCGGTGAGGGAGCTTCCTCGCGACACGTATGAACTGAACGAACTGGAGACCGTGTTGGAGGGGAGGCGCGCGGGCCGCGCGTACAAGGTGGCCGACATCCTGCCGGTACGTGTGTTGGCCGTGGACGAGGCTAGGGGAAGGGTGGACCTGGCTCTGGCCGAAGATGCCGACGATGATCGCGCTGGTGGGGATGGAGACGGCGCGGATGACGGCGTGGGCACCCCGCACCGAGGCCGGGCCCAAGACCAGGGCCCGGCGACCGGCCGAGATCCCGGAAGGGGCGGGCCGCACTCGGGCTCGCGTAAACGGGGAGCCCCGCGCACCCGGTCCTCGAAGAGCACTCGGCCTCCTCAGGCCCGGGGCGGCCGGCGCTAGACGGTTGTGGCGGATGGGCGGATGGTGTGGCGCACCAAGGATGTCCGGTCGGGACCGCGGTCCGCTATACTCCTTCGACCATGAGACCCACCGGCACCAAACTCATAGCCCAGAACAAGAAGGCCTACCACGATTACTTCATCGAGGAGACTCTGGAGGCCGGCATCGCCTTGACCGGCACCGAGGTCAAGTCGTTGCGCGCAGGCCGGGTCAATCTGCGCGACTCCTATGCAGCGGTGGAGGAGGGTGAACTCTTCCTGATAGGGATGCACATCAGCCCCTACGAGCAAGGGAACATCTTCAATCACGACCCCCTGCGCACGCGCAAGCTGCTGGTACACGCGCGAGAATTGCGGCGTCTGTACGGCAAGGTGCAGGTGGCCGGGTACACGTTGGTGCCCACCAAGCTGTACTTCAAGGACGGCAGGGTCAAGGTGGAGATAGCCCTGGCCAAGGGCAAGGCCCTCTACGACAAACGTCAGACCCTGGCCAAGAAGGAAGCCCAACGCGATATGGAGAGGGCCTTCCGCCGCGGCGATCGGGACGACTGAGGCTCCCTACTTGCGGTCCTGACCGCCTGGTTTTACTCTTCAGAGAACGTGGTCGACCGGCGGCCCATCCTCCGTCGACGCCGCGGAACCGAAAACAGCCGAGCGAAAGGTCACAGCCCTATGGACTTCAGCACGGATCGATGGATAGAAGGGGTCCTCGAGGCCGATTCCAGGCAGGCCCTGCCCATCACGACCTCTCCGGGGCTGGAACTGATCGACAAACCGATCAGCGCCCTTTTTGGCGACGGGCAGGTCCAGGCCGACTGCATAGTCGCCCTGGCCAGGAAGTATCCGTCTATTGCGGCTCTCACTCAGATGGATCTTTCCGTTGAGGCCGAAGCCTTCGGCAGCCCCATGAAGTTCTCCGACACTGAAGCTCCTACCGTGAGCGCCCCCATCGTGACGGACGCCGAGAGTGTCGATGCTCTCGTCATACCCAAGGTGGGGGCGGCGAGGACCTACGAGTACATCAGGGCGGCCCGCCTCGCGGCAAAACGGATCAACGACCGCCCGACGCTGGGTGGGATCATCGGGCCGTTCTCGCTCGGCTGCAGGTTGATGGAGATGAGCCAGCTGATGACGGCCACCAGGCGCGATCCCGATCTCGCGCATGCACTCCTGGAGAAGTGCACGGATTTCCTCAGAGAGTACGCTCAGGCCTTCAAGGAGGCCGGGGTCGATGGCGTAGTGATCGCCGAACCGGCCGCGGGACTCATATCCCCGGCCTTCTGCCAGACCTTCTCTTCCGACTACATCAAGAGGATCGTCGACGACGTACAGGATGACTCTTTCATGGTCATACTGCACAACTGCGGAAACACCTCGGGCCAGGTCACCTCGATGTTGTTCACAGGCGCCCGCTGTCTGCACTTCGGCAATGCGGTCGATATGAACCAGATCATGCCCCAGATGCCCAAGGAGGTGCTGGGTTGCGGCAACGTCGACCCGCTCAAGGTCATGAAGATGGGCGAAGTGTACGATGTCAAGAGCCGCACCTTGGAACTCCTCGAGCAGATGACCAAGTACAAAAACTTCGTGCTTTCGACGGGGTGTGAGGTACCTCCGGGGTCGACAATCGAGAACCTGGATGCCTTCTACAAGACCCTGGACATCTACAACATGACTCAGGCGATCAGGACCAAGTGGCTCTTCGGGGAGTAGGAACGCGCGGGCACCGGAGATGTCAACCGGGCGCCGGCGTCGCCGGTGCGGAGCATCACTCATACAGAGAGACAACCCATAGGAGAGTGGGCAGATGAGCCTCAAGAACAAGGTTGTAGTGGTTACAGGCGCCAGCTCCGGCATGGGCCGGGCGATCACCGACATGTTCGCGCGCGAAGGCGCCCGCGTCCTTGCGGTAGCCATGGGACGGAAGCGGCTGGACGAATTGGCGGCCAGGGCTGCTGCCGCCTACGGTGGGGAGATCGTGCCTCACATAGGTGATATGACGGTCAAGGCCGACATCGACGGCATGATCGACCAGGCGGTCGCTCAGTTCGGACGGGTGGACGTGCTGGTCAATAACGCCGGTCTCATGGACGACTTCAGCCCTGTCGGCGAGTTCGACGACGCCATGTTCGAAAAGGTGCTCCAATTGAATCTGTGCGCTCCCGCCTATGCCATGCGGAGGGTCATCCGAGAGTTCGAGAAAGAGGGTGGGGGCGTCATCATCAACATCGCTTCAGTGGGAGGGCTGTTCGGCTGCCGGGGCGGCGCTGCTTATACGGCGTCCAAACACGGTCTGATCGGTTTGACCAAGAACACGGCCTACATGTACGCGAACAAGAACATCCGCTGCAACGCCATATGCCCGGGTTCCATCAAGAAAGAGGCCGACAAGGAAGAGTTCGTGGACCAGATGAACGAGAGTGGCAAGAGCATCGCCGAAAAGGGCATGGGGCTGGTCGATCGTCCGGGAGAGTCGGAGGAGATTGCCGATGTGGCCATCTTCCTCGCCTCGGATAGTTCCTCGTACATCAACGGCCAGGCTCTGGTTGTGGACGGAGGCTGGACCTGCTACTAGAAGGCTCGAGCATGGGGGGTCAACGACCGGCTTATGCTGTATACTTGCATAGCTCAGAAAGTGCGGTGGTCGCGCACCGTGCGATTCTGGTCTCGTGGGGGCGACATGGTTTCGACGGGGCTCATGTCTGGGTTTAGGTAGCGAGTCGAGATTCCAGCAGTTCTCGTTAAACAGGCTGGAAAAAAACAATTGCCGATCGCGAATTGGCACTGGCCGCTTAGTCTGAACAAGACTTAAGCGCCTGTCGCGCCTCCTCGGCCTGTCGTGGAGGGTCGCGGCATAAACCAGGCGGGCTCACTCCCGGCGAGGGCCGCCGGCGGCGGGAGGACATTTTAGGTGGCTGGCCGGACGCACCCAGCTCCTGCGGGGGCGCGAGGCGAGACTTATAGTAGGGGCTACACTCGTAGACACCTAGGCTCGACGGGTTTCGGACGGGGGTTCGATTCCCCCCGCCTCCACCAGCGTGCGCGGGCGCCGCCGGCTTCCCGAGAGTGCTCGTACTGCCGAGAGTCCACCTCTGTCCGGCGCGGACAGCACATTTTCGGACGCCGGTATCATCTGGTCGCCATCTGCGGGGGTTCCCGTGGTCGCGAACCTTGATTTGACCGGCGACCGCAAGTAGTGTGTACAGTCAAAATGTCACGGGTGCGGAGGAGCGAGGCGATGCAGGAAGTCTACGAGTTCTTGAAGAAGTGCGGAGCGTACTACATTGCGACGATCGATGGTGACCAGCCGCGGGTGCGTGCGTTCGGGACCATCCATCTCTACGAGGACAAGCTCTACATCCAGACCGGAAAGGTCAAGGACGTCTCCAAGCAGATGATGGCCAACCCGAAAGTGGAGATCTGCGCTTTCGACGGCAAGGAATGGGTCCGCGTACAGGCGACCGTGGTCGATGACGACCGGGTCGAGCCCAAGGAGAGCATGCTGGAGGCCTACCCTGGGCTGAAGGATCGATATTCAGCTACGGATGGAAACTGTCAGGTGCTGTACCTGAAAGACGCGGTCGCCACCTTCTCCTCCTTCACGAGCGAATCGAGAGTGGTAGAGTTCTAGGATCACTCTGAGGGCGGCTGCACAGGTCGTCTTGGTGTTTCTCATGCCGGAGGGGCCCGCGGAGCGAGGCGGCTGCGCGGGTCCCTTCTGGTTACGCGGCGATGATAGTGGCCCCAATAGTGGCCGATAAAGTGTGCGTGTCTTTGGAGGCGGCGCTTGCGGCTACCTGTCGATAGGAAGACCAGAGCCGCCGCCTTGTCGGTGGCTTCGAACAGCCTGCTCATAGTCCTCAAGGTCATCGTGGGACTGCTGATAGGGTCCGTGGCGGTCATCTCCGAGGCCATTCACTCAGGCATGGATCTGCTGGCCGCCCTCATTGCCTTCTTCGCGGTACGGGCCTCGGGCAAAGAAGCCGATGCGCGCCACCCGTTCGGTCACGGCAAGTTCGAGAACATGTCCGGCACCATCGAGGCCCTGCTCATCTTCGCCGCCGCGGTCTGGATTATCTACGAGGCTGCACGCAAACTCCTCGATCCCCAGGAGATCGACATGCCTTTCTGGGGCGCGGGAGTGATGCTTGTCTCGGCATTGGTCAACATATTCGTCTCACGGCATCTGTTCAAGGTGGGTAAGGAGACGGATTCGGTCGCCCTGCGGGCGGATGCCTGGCATCTACGGACCGATGTCTACACATCGGCCGGCGTCATGGTGGGCCTCTTGATCATCTGGTTGGTAGGGTTGGCCTGGCCCGGCCTCGATCTGCGGTGGCTCGACCCGGTCGTGGCCATTCTCGTGGCGCTCATGATCCTACGAACGGCTTGGAATCTCACCCGGGAGTCGACTCAGGATCTTCTCGACGTCAGTCTTCCCGAAGAGGACATCGACTGGATACCCGGATTTGTTGCCCAGAGATGGCCGGACGTGCGCAGCCTGCACCATCTCCGCACCCGCAAGGCCGGACCGAATCGCTTCCTCGACCTTCACTTGGTGGTGGATGATCAGATGAAGGTGGGGGAGGCCCATGCTCTCGGGGACGAGATCGTCGCGGCCATCAAGGAGCAACTGCCCGAGGCCCGGGTTCAGGTCCACCTGGAACCGTGTGATTATGGGTGCGCGGATGCCTGTCTGAGTGGCTGCATGGTGGATCCGGCGTTGCGGGAGGCCGGCCGTGCGGAGCGTACAGAGCGGGGCGGCCGTAGCGTCCAACGTCCCACCGAGGACCGCCGGACGAATCCCAACTAAGCACGTTTTCCTATCCGCCCGCAGCGGGAATACTGAGAGTCTACTTCGACCACTTGTCTCGCATGAGACCAAGGAGGCGGCATGACCACGAACGAGCGAGGGCAGGGGACCACGGAGGCGCCGGGACGCGAACTGATCGAGCAGGCGCTGGCGGCCGGCGCACCTGCCCTTGACGAGGATGCCGGTAAGCAGTTCTTCGCCGCCTACGGCATCCCTGTGCCTCAGGGTGGCACCGTCACTTCGGCCGACGAAGCCGTCCGATTGGCGCAGGAGATCGGCTATCCGGTGGTCATGAAGGGTTCCTCCACGCAGGTGCAGCACAAGACCGATGCCGGTCTGGTGCTGCTCCGCATCGGCAACGACACCGAGGTCCGCGAGGCCTACGGGACGCTGGAATCCCGGGCCGCAGCGGTTGGGGCCACACTCGACGGCGTGTTGGTCGAGCACATGGTCAGGGGCAAGAGGGAGTTCGTCGTCGGCTTGGTCCGCGATCTCCTCTTCGGGCCCGTGGTCATGTTCGGCCTGGGTGGCATCTTTACCGAGGCGCTCAAAGACGTGGCCTTCGCGGTGGCACCCGTCTCGGAAGACGATGCATACGAGCTCATGGATGAGATCGAGGCCAAGACACTCTTGGGGGCCTTCCGCGGCGAGCCGCCGGTGGATCGGGCGGCGCTTGCGAAGATCATCATGGCCGTAGGGCAGATGGCGGACGATCATCCTGCGATCCGGGAGATCGATGTCAACCCGCTGCTGATCGACGGAGACCAGCCCGTGGCGGTCGACGCCCTCATAGCGGTGGGCGAACCGGTGGAGGTCTCCACGCGTCCGCCGGCCGATATCTCCCGCTTGGGGGATTTGGTGGCTCCCGGCGACGTGGCTGTGGTAGGAGCTTCCGCCGATACGAGCAAATGGGGCGGGATGATCACCGCCAACCTGATCCTGGGCGGCTTTCCCGGTCCCATTTACCTGGTCAACCCCAAAGGAGGGGAGATACTCGGCCTGCCGGTCTACCCGAGCATCACCGATCTTCCCGACGTTCCCGACCTGGTCATCATCGCCGTGCCGGCGAAGCTGGTCAACGGCGTGGTCGAGGAATGCGGACGCAAGGGAGTAGGCGCGATCGTAGTGGTCTCGGCCGGCTTCTCGGAGGCCGGTCCTGAGGGCCGGGCGATGGAAGACGAGATGGTAGCCATTGCCGAGAAATACGACATGGCCCTGGTTGGTCCCAATTGTATGGGGGTCATCTCCGCGCATCAGAAGGTGTACGGCACCGGTTTCATGCTGGTGCGGCCGGTACCCGGAGGCGCCAGCATGGTGTCGCAATCGGGCAACTTGGGCCTACAGCTCCTCGTATCCGCCGAACGGAGGAGGGGCGGAGTGGGCAAGTTCATCGGCGTGGGCAATGAGGCCATGATCGACGCCGTGGACTTCATCAACTATCTGCATACGGACTCGGACACCAACACCATCGTGGCCTACATGGAGGGCTTCGACGATGGCCGGCGTTTGCTGGAGGTGGTCAGGCAAACGACCCTCGACAAACCGGTGGTGGTGTTGCGGGGTGGCATGAGTGAGTACGGCAAGAAGGCGGCGGCTTCTCACACTGGGGCGCTGACCTCGTCGACGGCCGTGTTCGAGGCGGCCGCCCGGCAGTCCGGTCTCATCGTGGTCACCGATCCCGATGAGTTCATGGACCTCACCTTCGCCCTTGCCTACATGCCACTCCCTCCGGGTACCCGGGTGGCGGTGGCTACTCTGGGCGGCGGTTGGGGAGTGTTGGTGTCGGACGAGATCGCGCGGAGTGGCCTGACGCTGGCCGAGTTGTCACCTGACGTGACGCAAAGTCTGAACAAGATCTTGCCCCCGTTCTGGAGCCACTCCAACCCGGTTGACATGGTCGCTACGGTCACTCAGGGAGTGCCGGAGGCCGTGGTGGAAACGCTCATAGCCAGCGACGCGGTGGACGCGGTCATCGTGATGGGAGTCGTCGGATCGATGAGTGAGAGTCGCCGTGCCGTCGACGAGATCGAGACCCTCAAGGCGGGCGGCGGGTCGGGCGGTCGGGGGCCGACCGCGGGGGGATCGCCGGCAGCCGGTCCGGCGGCCGGTCCCGAGGTGGAGGGGGCCGAGCTGGCGTTGAGCGGGCGCGAGCTCTCCTTCATCAACCAAAATGCTGCTCTCATGGACCGCTACTGCAAACCCATCGTGAACATCTCTCAGCGGCCTATGACTCAGGCCATCTTCTCGGCGGGAGGCAGATACTCGACCTTCGTGCTGCCGTCGCCTCTGCGTGGGGTGCGCATCCTGGGCAAGATGGCCTCTTACAGCGCGTACCTCCAGAAGAAGGGCCGCGATCTGCGCTGTTGACGGGCCCGGACATTGTCAGAGGTCGTCAGTTCTCGGGTTTGTAGTAAGCCCGGTCGCCTCCGTGGTGGTCGGTGCCTCTGTGGTGGCCGTGACCGGTCGCACGGTTGTGGCGGCGCTTGTGATAGGGGATGATCCCGCGGTAGTGGGCGTTCCCACGGTAACGGACGTTCCCGAGGTGGTGGACGGGGCAATGGCCGCAACGTCCCCACGGCTGGGATCGTGGTCTGTCACAGACACCCAGCCTCCGGGACCCCAGACGTAGTAGACGGCTAGGAGCGCTGCCACCGCCCAGAGGATGACGGCAGCGGCGGCCCAGCCTCGATTGCCGGACCTCGTGCGCCTCTCTGCGTCCAAGAGAACCATACTGACGAGTATAATAGCCGGATGCGTCCTGTCGGCAGAGGAGACATAGGCAAGCAGGTGGTCGATATCCAGACCCGCCTGGCCGCTCTGGGGTATTTCCTGGGGCGTGAGGGCGCGGACGGGTTCTTTGGACCGCATACTGAGCACGCCATCCGGGCGTTCCAGCAGCAACGTCTCTTGTTCTCCGACGGGGTGGTGGAAGACAACACCTGGACCGAGCTCGTCGAGGCGGGCTACAAGCCGGGTGAGCGCCTTCTGTACCTGCGCGTTCCCTATATGCGAGGGGACGACGTCCTCTATCTCCAGCGGCGCCTTGATGAGCTGGGATTCGACTGCGGACCGGTGGATGGCATTTTCTCACCCGGGTTGGAGGTGGCTGTCACTGAGTTCCAGCGCAACACGGGACTCAATGTCGACGGCATAGTGGGGGAGACCACCTTCGATCTGCTGCGGCGTCTCCGTAAGGACAGCACCCACGAGTACATGGTCAGCATCCCCGATCGGATGAACGGGTACGTGGGTAGGTGCGAGATAAAGGGGCTGCGTGTCAGTGTGGATGCCGGTCACGGCGGAGTTGAGAACGGTGCCCTGGGGGTCGGTGGGCTGAAGGAGAAAGACGTCAATCTAGGCCTGGCCCTGGAGCTGACCCGGCTGCTCGAGACCCAAGGGGCTCTCGTATATCTCACGCGTGATGCAGATGTCTCCCTTCCCCTGTATCAGAGGACTGAAGCGGCCAATGCTTGGGCCCCTGACGTCCATGTCTGCATACATCACAATTGGAGTGCCGGTTCGAAGGCTGAGGGAGCGGCCACCTACTTCTTCGCCAACTCCACCTATACCTCGGCGGGAGGGAGGCGGCTGGCCGGCTACATAGTGAATGCGCTCAGTCGGGAGTTAGGTAGGGTGGATCTGCGCAAGCACGGTCGCAACTACGCCTGTCTACGGGAGGTGAAGCCTCTGGCCGTCATGGTGGAGCCGGGATTCATAAGCCATCCCGAGGAAGGTCTCACTCTCGCCGACCCGGAGACCATGGCGCGCGAATCTCAGGCCATCCTGCATGGGATCGAGGCCTACCTGGCCCGCCTGTAGTGTCGGGCGGTTGGCCCGAACCCAGGAGGATGGTAAAGTACGTGGAAATCTGAGGTGGGCGGCCGTCGGCCGTTCAGGAACCTGAAACCTATAGGGAGGCACCGATAGCTACCGGTAAGCCAGGCGGAATCGGGCGTCGTCTCATTCTTATCTTCCTCGTCCTTTCGGTCATCGGCCTGGTGGTGGGCGAGGTGGCGTCGGCGGATCCCGGCGCCATAACCAAAGCGAAGAGCGAAGCCGAGGTCCTTCGGGACCGCATCGACGAATTGAGCGCACAACTCGATGCGGCGGTCGAAGACTACAACTACGCCAGGGCGAAGCTGGCCGAGACCAAGACGGCCATGGAGCAGAACCAGCTCGAGTTGACCAAGGCGGAGGCCGATTTCGAGATCGCCAACAGCGCTCTGGTCGAACGGCTGGTTACGATCTACAAGCAGGGTAACTTGGGCATACTCGATGCCCTTGTCGGAGCTGCGTCGTTCTCCGACGTGGTCAACTACCTGGATCATATGGAGCGTCTGAGCCAGCAGGACGCCGAGATCGTGGCTCAGGTGACCGGCTATCAGGATCAGGTGGAGACCCGCAAGGCCGAGCTTGCTCAGCAAATAGAGGACGAGAAGATCCTGACCGCTGAGGCCGAAGCGGCCCAGGTCAGGGTTCAGGAACAGCTGGCGGCCAACGAGAAGGCTCTGGCCGGCAAGGAAGCGCAGATCGCTCAGCTGGAGAGAGAAGAGGCGGCGCGGCAGGCCAGGTTGGCCGCGGAGGCAAAGAGAAAGGCGGAGGAAGCCAGGAAGAAGGCGGAGGCGCAGGCCGCTGCCGCTGCCAAGGCTCAGACCGATGCCGCTGCCAAGGCTCAGGCTGACGCTTCAGCCAAGCCCAAGCCCAAAACCACCACCACCCAAGCCCCCAAAGGTGCGAGTGCTCCGGTGCCCGAGTCGGCCACGGGCAGCAAGGTGGTCTCCATCGCGATGCAGTATCTAGGATGTCCGTATGTATGGGCGGGCGAGAGTCCCAGCGGCTTCGACTGCTCTGGTTTCGTGCAGTACGTTTATAAGAAGGTGGGTGTCAGCCTGCCACATTCCAGCCGGATGCAGTACTCGTGCGGGCAGCCGGTGTCCCGAAGCAATCTCAGGCCGGGTGACTTGGTCTTCTTCTACAATCCCATCAGCCACGTGGCCATCTACATCGGCGATGGGCAGATGATCCACGCTGCGGGCACGGGGAAGGACGTACGCATCAACGCGGTCTGGACCAAGAGCTACTACGGCGCCTGCCGCATCTTCTAGAGGCGACCGGACGTGGGTCCCGTTGCGATCTACTACCATCCTCTGTTCATCGAGCACGAGACGGGGGACCATGTTGAGAGCAAGGAACGCCTGATCGTCGCCAAGCGGGTGATCGACGACAGCGCTCTCGACCTGATTTGGATCCAGCCTGAGGCCGCTTCTCTTGAGGCGATCGCCCGTGTTCACGACGAGGATTACATCGATGGCGTGCGCAAGCTGGCCGAAAGTGGGGGCGGGTGGCTGGATTGGGATACGGCGGTGTCTCCCAAGTCATATGAGGCCGCCGTGGTGGCGGCCGGTTCCGGTATTGGAGCAGTGACCGGCAGTCTGTCCGACGCGCAGAAGGCTTTCTTGTTGGTTCGGCCCCCGGGACACCATGCCTGCCGGTCTCGGGGTATGGGTTTCTGCCTGTTCAACAACATAGCCATCGCGACTGCCTATGCTCTGGAAGAAATGGGTCTGGAGCGCGTGCTGATCGTCGATTGGGACGTGCATCACGGCAACGGCACCCAGGCGTCTTTCTACGGGGATCCCCGGGTGCTGTTCTTCAGCATGCATATGGCCGGTCACTTCCCGGGGACCGGCATGACCAGAGAGGTCGGCACCGGCGAGGGCGCGGGATACACGGTCAACGTTCCCTTGCAGCCGGGAGCGGGAGACGGAGCCGTGCGGCTGGCCTTCGAGTCGCTCCTTGACCCGCTCGCCCGGGCGTTCCGTCCCCAACTGATCCTGGTGTCCGCCGGTTACGATCCGCAGAAGGGCGATCCCCTGGGTGGCCTCTGCTTCTCCGGAGACGCTTTCCAGTGGATGACGGCTTCCCTGTTCGATCTTGCCGGGGAGCTGGGCGCGGCGGGACCGCTCTGCTTCCTCGAGGGGGGCTACGTACCCGAGATGCTGGCGTCGTCGATCGTGGCCACTCTCAAGGGATTGTCGGGCGAGAGTCTGCCGTTCGAGCAGCAGCCCACTGAGGACGAGCGTGCGGACGTCCGGGAGGCCTTGGAAGAGATCAAGCCTTACTGGAAGGGCGCGTTCTAAGGCCATCCCCAAGGGCGTACGGTAGGCGAGTCTGCGGCAGAGAATCTCTCCTCGCTCTCAAGTACCGGCTCCGTTTCACCGACAAGATGGTAGGAACAGCGGTCCGACTGTTTGTCCGGTGGGGGCCGGAGACATCCATGAAGAGCATAGATGAACTGCTGAATATCGCGACTCAGGCCGGGGCGTCCGATTTGCATGTCAAGGTGGGCAGCCCTCCCGCCATCCGGGTGGACGGTGAGTTGCGGACGCTGGAAGAGGATGTCTGCACTCCCGACGACACCAAGGATTGTGCGGCTTCGCTCATGAGCGAGAAGCAGATTCGGCGCTTCAGCGAGACCAACGAGATCGACTTCGCCTACGGCACGCCTGAGGTGGGACGCTACAGAGTGAATGTCTACCGACAGCGGGGGACGATCTCCATAGCCTGCCGCCAGGTGGTCACCAAAGTCCCCGACTTCGCCGAACTCAACCTCCCTTCGGTGGTGCAGAAACTGGCTCTCGAGCCCAGGGGCATGGTGTTGGTGACGGGGACCACCGGGTCAGGTAAGACCACCACGTTGGCCGCCATGATCGACCACATAAACCGTCATCTCCGCAGGCACATAGTAACCATCGAGGATCCCATCGAGATCCTTCACCGTGACCAGATGTGCATCGTCAACCAGCGAGAGGTGGGGCTGGATACCGAGAACTACGGATCTGCCCTCAAGTACGTCCTACGCCAGGACCCAGATATCATCTTTATCGGCGAGATGCGGGACCAGGAGACGGTTCGCACCGCTTTGAGCGCGGCCCAGACGGGTCACTTCGTGCTCAGCACCCTTCACACGATCGATGCTACTGAGACCGTCAACCGTATCATCGATTTCTTCCCTCTGTACCAGCAGAAGCAGGTCCGGATCATGCTGGCCGGCTCGCTTCGGGGCATCATCTCCCAGCGGCTGCTGGTCCGCTCGGACGGGAGCGGACGAGTCCCGGCCGTGGAGGCCATGGTGATGACGGGTCGCATCCGCGACCTGATCCTCGATCCGCAACAGACCCATCACATCCACACGGCCATCCAAGAGGGTGACTTCTACGGGATGCAGACCTTCGATCAGAGTCTGCTGGGTCTCTTCGAGAAGGGGTTGGTCACTCTTGCGGATGCCTATCTGGCTGCCAGCAACCCTCACGATTTCCGCTTGATGGTGCAGGCACGCGGCCACGAGCTGCCGGTGATCGACTAGAGCCCGGCCGGATTGCGCCGGGACCTTCGCGCGGGCTCGGCTAGAGCCGGTTCGGCGACCCCTCTGCCTTGCCCTTCTCCGCCTTGAGGGCTGCCCTGCGTTCTCGTGCGGCCGCTCCCGGTCTTTCTTTGGTCTTGAAACCGATCAACCAGTTGATGGTGCCGCCCAGAAGGGTCAGGAAGGCAGCTACGACGAATACCCAGGCAACGCTCGTAGCAGACAGCGGCGCTCCTGCCCAGACGGGTATCTGCAGTATGAGGACGTTGAAGAGGATGGTCACCACCGTTTCACCGATCGCCTGGGCGGGTCGGCTCTTGATGCGGTGGAGAGGTCGTACAAAGCTGTTGATGAGTCCCAGGAATATCGCGAGAATGACGGCGATCCAAACCGCCTCCACGTAGAATCGGGGCGAGATGAGGGAGTCCACCAAGTAGAGCGCCAGATAGAACGCGAGTGCATCTGCAACCCAGCGGCAAAGGGTCTTCATCGCTCCCGTCCCGGGGAGTTGGAGCCCGTATCTGCATTGGAGCCTGGGGCGGGACCACCCATCGCAGAGATCGCGGTGACGTCAGGCGCCATGCGGTCCGTGCGGTAACGGTCGAGCAGCGCGGAGGCGAACTCGCGAACCTTCTCTCGCACTGAAACAGGATGGAGCAGGACGCCCTCACCAAGAAATCGCACGACCTCCAGCGCCATCCAGCGCTCGTCCCCGTACGGTATGCGCGCTTCCAAGCAGCCATCCGCGCCTACCGTGTACTCCTTCCCGGAGTCCTCCAGATAAGTACGCCAACGGGGGTGGAAGCGTACGGAGGCCCAGGCCGCCGTCTCGTCGGGCAAGAACGCTTGGCCGCTCCGACGCCCGCGTAGATCAACTACCGGTCGGGGGATGAAGGTCTGGTCGGTGGCAGAAGCAGACCTGATCCGATCCAACCTGAATGTGCGTTGATCTCCTGCCTTTAGACAATAGCCCTCGAGATACCAGCCGTCTGGGGAATGGAACAGCAGATAGGGTTCCACTCGCCGCTCGCTCAACTCCTGACGGGAGGCGGTGTAATACTCGAGGACTACCAGGGTGCGGTCCCGGATGGCCCGGTTGAGCACCTCGACCACTGCCGGGTCTGGAGGCAGGAACTCATCGACTATCACAACTTCGTCCCCGTCTTTCGGCCCGATCAAACCGCGGACCTTCTCCCGGACCGATGACAACGACTCCAGGCCTTCCAAGGCGAAGCTGTCTCCAAGGATGTCGAGAGCCAGCAGCAATGCCCGTGCCATGAGGGGGGAGAGTCGCGCGGGCTGGGCGAATGTATCAGCCATCACGTCCCTAACCACCGTTACCCCGTCCGGGCCCGCTTCAGCGGTGAGAGCGTAAGTGCCCCCACCGTAGTTGACGAGGTTGATCAAGGATAGGTCGGTCTCGACCTCAGCTCGGGTGAGGCCCAGATCCTCCTGTAGGGTCTCCCACGTGATCACCGGCGGCCGCTGTTCGTCCACGAGGTAGTAGAGGAGGGTCATCGCCCGGGCCAGGTGTTCCGGGGCTATGGCCGCCGTCTTCTCGTCAGTCTCTGGCGGCTGGGGGTGCAGATCTGGTTGGCTCTGCCGGTAAGGGCCGCCGCCGGCTGCCGCGGCCGGTGCCGGTGCGGCCCGTGTCACCGGGGCGAAGGTTGCCACAGCCGGTGGACCGTCGGGCTTCTCCCCCTCGTGAGCCGCATAGACCACCTTGAGAGACTCCCGCAGCCGTTTTCGCAAAGCAGCCGGTTCGAGGAGCTCTCCGCAGCCGCCCAGTCCGACGACCCAAGAGAGAAGCACCGCCTCGTCGGCGTAGGGCACGTCGAAAAGCGTGCATCCATCAGCATCCTCTCCCAGGCGGCTCACGTGCCGTGCCAAGCGTTCCACCCACCAGGAGAGGTCGTCATCCACTCTGATGATCGCGCTGCCGCGCGCCGGACCTATGAGCCACGGGGGGCGGGCGCGATACTCATCGGGATCGAAGTCGGACGGTATGGAGAAGTCGCGAGGTCTCTCGCCGGTGAAGCGGACGGCGCCCTGGATCCGGGCCAACCGGAAGGTACGGATGCCGTCTCGGAGATGATCGTGCCCCACCACATACCAGTGCCCCTGGATGAGGTAGAGACAGTAGGGATCGAAAGTGCGTTCGCGGAGTCCTCCGTCCCCGGACGTGTAGGAAAAGCAGACCGTCTTGCCTCGGGTAATAGCTTCTTCGAGCCGTGCTAGCTGCTTCCCCGCCCTGCGCGCATCCTCGTCCGGCGCCAAGGCGACAGGTAGTTCCCCCAACTCGGGACCGGAGAGATCCTGCCGTCCCCGGAGGATGGCGGTCAGAGCCAATCGGAGGGGCCGAGCGTATGCGAAGCGCCCGTCTAGGGCAGCGAGGGCCAGCGAGAGGGCGCGCACCTCCGCAGGAGTGAAGTCCATAGATGGGAGCCGGAAGTCCTCCTCTGACAGGAGGTAGAGTTGCGCCTCCGCGGCCTGCGGCGCTTCAGCTCCGCTGATGGTCCTAATCTCGATACCTATCTTCTTCAGGTCGGCGCGATCATTGTGGAAGCGGCGGACGAACGTCTCGTCGCTCATCTCTGCATACCCCTCCACCGACTCTTGGACCTCCCTGGCGGTGAAGGGCCGTGCGCGGCTGAGAAGGAACGACACGAGAGACAGCTGTCGTACGAGCTTGTCTTCGTCACGGCTCATTACGTAAGACTAGCGCACAAGGAACGCAAAGGTCAGCATCCGTCCGGACTGAGCCTTACAATGGCTGATGATATGAGTGCCTGCTACCACGATGGACCGACCCTTATCTTGGGGCCCGCCAACTCCGGGAAAATAGGGCGTGTCCTCAGATGGTGGGAAGAGAGGCTCCCCAAGAGAGCGGTGCTCGTGGCACCGACGGGGCCCGATGCCCGGCGGCTGTCTCTGCGCATGGCCCGCCGGACAAGGGGGTTGGTCGGTCAAGACCCGGCTCTTACTTTCGACGGTCTGGTGCGCCTCATACTCAGCCGGTCGCCTCATTACGCCACCGATTTCGAGCGCGCGCTGATCGCGGCGCGCCTCCTCCGCGACACCGAGCTGGAGGGTCTAGCTTCCTTGGTGCATCTCCCGGGGGCGAGCGTGGCCCTCGCTCGGTTGCTCGAGCAGTTGGGCCAGAGCGGCAAAGACCCGGGGGAACTCGACAAGGTGTTGGCCCGTTGGGGAGCCACCGATCCGCAGGCGGGTTCCCTTTCCCGTGACATCCGGAAGTTGGTGAAAGGGTATGTACAGGCGCTTGCGGGACTTGCCCTCAGCGACCGGCCCTCTGTCGTGCGGGAAGCCATCCCCCGCGTCCCTAGTTGGGATAGGCCGGTGGCTTTGTACGGCTTCACCTCCTTCACCGAGGGACAGAGGTTGCTGATAGAAGAATTATCCGGTCGAGTGGATGTCCTCGTGGCTTTCACTCACGATCCGGCAAAGACGCTGAATCTCACCACCCCGGACGAGATGTCTTGGTGGCGGTCTCGGGCAGGCCAGATCATTGAGGCGGAGGTCCGCACGCGCGCCTATACGTCTGAGTCTGTCGCCTACCTGGATCGGTTCTTCATGGACGAGGTCGACGGCCACCCGCAACCACCGCCGGCGTCATCGGAGGGGAGGGGCGTACAGTTCCTTCTCGCGTCCGGGCGGCGTGCCGAGGCGGAACTTGCGGCAGAGAAGATCGCGGATCTCCTCCGAGGTGGTCTTGCGCCGGGAGAGATCGGAGTCGTTGTCAGGCACGTGAGGCAGTGGAGCGGCCTCCTGGCCCGGGTCTTCGACTCGTGCAACATCCCGTGCCGTATCGACGATCGTCGCACCCTGCGGGAGACGGGTCTGGGCCACGCTTTTCTCAAGGCTCTGCAGGCCGTGGTGCGCGATGACGCTGAGGCCCTGCTCACATATCTGAGGAGCCCTTACAGCGGTGTTACCCTGGAGGAGACCGCCGACCTCGAACTGATCTATCGGAGAGGCGTATCTCGAGGAGCAAGGGCAGTGGCCGAGATCTGTGAGAGCCTGGTGCCCGGTCCGGCAGATCTGCTCTGCCCGGTGAGCCGGCTCTGGGAGATTATCGAGCCAAGTACTCCGGGGCCGGAAGGCGCGCCTCCCAGTGTGCCTGACGGAGGTCCCCTGACCTTCGCGCCGATGAAGGCGGAGGGACTGGTCCGAGACATGTTCCTAAGCAGTCTGCGGCGCAGTCTTCCGTGCTCCCGGGCAGCGGAGGAGGACGCCCGCGCCTTCCAGACGCTGCGCGCCGCCATTACGGCGATTACAGGGATGGTCGGTGGAGATGCCTCTGGTGTCTCAAAGGACGTCTCAGCCGAGGGCTCGGCTGACCGGCGGACTTCCGACCCTGAGAACCGTCGCGTTTACAACCCTGAGAATCGCGGGACCTGCGACAACGAGGTGCGGGGCTCGTCCACGCTGCTTGACCCTGTGCTCATTTTGCGCTCCCTGGCGCAGGCCGTTGTCTTCGGCGGCGAACCGGAGAACGACGACGCGGTCCAGGTTCTGAGTGTCCAGAGGGCGCGGGCCCGGCGCTTCCAGGCGGTGTTCGTCTTGGGCCTGGTGGATGGGGAGTTCCCCGGGCCAACGGACTCACCTTCTCTGCTCAGCTCCGCCCAACGAGCGCGACTCGACAGGGTGGGTGGAGGCGGGATCCTGCCGATCGAGATCGACCAGGAGGCGGCGCTCTTCGCGAGCGCCATATCACGACCCTGGCGATTACTCTTTCTCAGTGCGCGCGACGCTGAAGACGATGGGTCTGAGTGCGTGCCTTCACACTATTGGCAGTCGGCTCAGGAGTTGTTTGGTTTGGAACAGTCCGGCTGCGCCCACCGGACGCTCGCCGATCAGGTATTCGCGCCCGACAGGGCCTCCTCCCGACGTCATTACTTGCGGGCGTGCGCGGCCTGCGGCCGCGCGCCTCACCCCGCCACCGCCGGGGCGCAGCCGTCGGCTGCGCCCCGGCGGTGGGTGGGCCCGCCTACCCAGCTCACCCATCCGATCGTTCTCGACGAACTCCGTTCTGCCGAATGCTTCAGCCCTTCAGACCTGGAAGCCTATGCAAGTTGCCCTTTCAGATGGTTTGTGGAGCGAGTGATAGGAGCGCAAGAGCTCGATGCCGGGCTCGACAACCGGGTTGTGGGCGAGTTGCTGCATAGAGTCCTCAGCATGACCTATCAGGAGCTCTCCGCCGCAGGTCTGCTGCCGCTTCACGCTGAAAGCGTGGAGGAGGCGAAGCGGACGGCATACGCTCTGATCGACGAGCTCACACGGAGTGAGGAATGCCCGGGCAGTCCGGCAGAGCGCCGGCTGACAGCCCGGCGGCTGCAACGTTTGTCTCGAAATGTCTTCCTGGCGGAAGCGTCGGCTCGGAGCAGTCTGGTTCTCTCGGAGACCGAGATGTGGATAGGTGGGCGGCACGGCATCGATGTTGGCGACCTCAAGATCCGGGGGAGGATCGATCGGGTGGATAGCACTCCGGACGGGCAAGGACTCTTCATTCTTGACTACAAGAGCGGCTCCATACCCGCCGGTAGCGCTCTGGGCACCGAAGACGGGCTGCAATTGCCGCTGTACATGATGGGCTTGGCCGCAGAACGCCCCGGAGTTGAGGTGGTCGGAGGGGCGTATCTCTCTGCGCGGGATGGCAAGTGGTCCGGTTTGGTCGGGAAGGAGAGGAGGGAGATCTTCGGCCCGGCGATGCGGGGTCTCACTGTGCTTAGTGAAGAAGATAGGGAGGAGCTCTTCCGGGCCACCCATGAAGTGGCTGGGGAGGCGGTCGCGGGCATGCGGGCGGGCATCATTGCTCCCCGAGCCGACCGCAAATGTCCTTCGTGGTGTGACCTGGGGCCGGTGTGCCGGGCTCATCGGGGGAGACAGGGGCGATGAGGCCTCAAGAGACCTCCAGGCTTTCGCGGTTACAGGAAGCGGTGGTGAGTGATCCGCGCCCGCGCATCTTGGTCTCAGCGGGTGCGGGGAGCGGCAAGACCCGTCTTCTTGTTGCCTACTACGTGCGGGCCTTGATCGACGAGGGCATACCGGCGGAGCGACTGGTCGCCGTGACCTTCACCCGCAAGGCTGCAGGCGAACTGGCCGATCGCATCAGGGCCGAGCTGCGGAGTCGAGGGCGACCCGATCTCGCCTGGTCACTTGATGCTTCCAGCATCGGGACCATACACAGCCTCTGCCGGCGGCTCATCAAGGAACGGGCGCTGGAAGCAGCTGTCGATCCGGCCTTTGGGGTGCTGGAGGCTGAGGCGGCAGCTCTGCTCGAGGACCAGGCAAGTCGCCAAGCTTGGGAAATAGTGATCGAGGAACTCGAGGAGGTGGAGCTCGAGGCACTCGCCTGTCGCGGTGAGAATCTGCGCACCAGGATCGCCCCTCTCTACGACCGCCTGCGGGGCATGGGGCTGGAGGTTCCACACCTAGACATCGCAACTGAAGCTTCAGAGGAAGCAGCACGTTCCCGCCTGGTCGCCGCAATCAACGCTGCCCTCGCCGCGGCTGCGGAGTTGGACCGGCAAAGCGCCACTCTGAAGATCGATCTCGACCGTCTGCGGGATTGCCTTGCCTGGCTGGAGAGCCTGGCCGCCGTCTGTGAGCCGGAGACCGCTCTGGATGCGACGGCAGGTTTCTTCCCCAGTAAGAGGACGAAAGCCTTGGAGCCGGTGTTCGAACCGGTTCGTCGGGAACTCACCTGCTATCGCCTTGCGCTCGCGGAGAAGCAGCTGCGGCCTCTTGCAAGCGCCATGAACAAGTTGCTGGCGGAGTTCCACCGGCAGTATGAGGCCAGGAAGCTGCAAAGTGGCCTGTTGGACTTCTCCGACCTCGAGCTGCGCGCCCGTGCGCTCGTGTCCGAGGCTTCCGAGAGTCCTTCCGCGGGGGAGGATTCGACCGCGGGCATACCCGGCTTGCGGGTCCTCATCGATGAGTTCCAGGATACCAACGAGCTGCAGTGCTCCATTCTGGAGGGCTTGGCCTCCGCGGGGCTGCTGATGGTGGGAGACGCCCGCCAGAGCATCTACCGCTTCCGTGGAGCCGATGTCGATGTTTTCCGTCGGCGGGAGGCTGAACTGGAGAGGCTGAGCCCCGAAGACCCGGTAGGCGCTCTCCACAGGCTCGATGTGAACTACCGGAGCCGTGAGGAGATCCTTGGTTTCATCAACCGGCTGTTCGCTCAAGAGGGCTTCTTCGGAGTGAGTTTCGTGCCGTTGCAGCCGCCCAGTCCCGACGAGGAGCGGGTGGCGCCCGTCGAACGCAGACCTGGCGTGCAGGCCGGTGGCCCGCAGGCGCCGCCGACCACGCGCCGGACTGCGGCTGTCGAGATCTTGTTGGCCGATCGGCAGCGGCAGGGTGAACCGGGAGCGCAGCCCACGTCGCTGCAGGAGGCTGAGGCCCGGGCGCTCGCCGAACGCATCCGCGGGCTCATCGACGAAGAGGGGTATGCGCAGCGCGACATCGTCGTCCTTCTGCCCGTGCAGACCTACGTCGACCAGTATCGCCAAGCACTGCTCTACTGCGGCGTCGAGGTGTATGTGGTCCGAGGCAAGGGCTACTACAGTCAAGAGGAAATAACAGACGTCATCTCGCTGCTGCAGCTCCTGGTGAACCCACACGACGATCTGGCGTTGCTCAGTGTGCTACGTTCTCCCCTGGTGGGGCTGTCCGATGATGGTCTCTATCTTCTCGGTCGCGAAGGGCGGCGAAAGAGGCGCTCACTGTGGGAGACCGTCCGCGGCGGGAGCGCGGACGGTCTGGTGGGCGAAGACCGGCGCCTTCTCGCCGGCTTCGTGGAGCTTCTGGCCGGGCTGAGAAGTCAGGTGGGGCGGCCGGGTCTGGCCCGTCTCATCGATGACTCCGTAAACGCTTACGATTACGATTTGTGTCTGCTTGCCTCCTCGGACGGCAAGAGGCGGTTCGCCAACATACGCAAGCTCATGCGCCTAGCCGATGACTTCGAGAAGCTGGAGGGACCGGATCTGGCGGGTTTTGTCACGTCGCTACGTTCGATGGACGAGCTCAGCGACCGGGAGGGAAGCGCTCCCACTCTGGCCGAGGGGGAGGACGTGGTCAGAGTGATGACCGTACACCAAGCCAAGGGACTGGAGTTCCCTGTGGTGATACTGGGCGGCCTGGGGTCGGATGTCTCTCGAGGCGAATGGACCGAGTTCGTAGTCGGTGACGACGGGCGAGTGGGCGTCTTCCTCAAAGGCTCTCAGCACAGAACCTACGAAACGCACGATCTGCATTGGGGGCCGGCCGTGGAGATCGTGGAGGGCGAACGTCGAAGAGAACATGAGGAGGATGTCCGCCTGCTCTACGTCGCCATGACTCGGGCGGAGGAACGGCTGATCCTGGTGGGCGCGAAGCCGAAAGAGGAGGGTCTGGAAAGGTGCAGGATCGGGAGGATACTACTGGCACTGGGTTTGCAGGACCTTCCCCCGGAGGGTGGGAGTGTCGCCCTGGAGGGGCTGGACGCGTGTGTGACGCACATAGCGCCGCCGCCGGCTCCCGAGAAGTCGGCGGCAGAGGAGGATCTTACCCTCGGTATAGTCTGTGGCAGCGCAGAGTATGCTGATGCCCCGACACTTCTGGAGGCCCCGGCAACGCGACACACGCCTGGGCACGTCAGCTTCTCAGCGCTGGCTGCCCATCAGCGATGTCCTCGGCAGTTCTATCTGGAGCGGGTGCTACACCTTGACTCGGCCACAACCCTGTGGACGACGGGCGCCGGGAGCTCGGACCGTCCGTTCGCCGCCGCCGATAGTCTTGGCGGGCTTTCAGCAGGTGACGAAGAAGAGGTCCTTCCCGCCGCGGGGGACGAGCTGCTGGATGAAGACGAGCGGAGCGCAGGACGGGACGTGGGATTGCTGGTCCACAGACTGCTGGAACAGTCGCCGCCCGGAACGGGACCGCCGTCAGAGGAGTCTTTGCGGAGCCTCGCCGACCGGTGGTCGAGCGAGTCAGGGACGTCGCTGTCCTCGGCTGACCTCACGCGGAGTATCGCTCTTGCGAAGGCCTTCTGGGAGTCGCCACTCGTCGAACTGTTGGCCCTTCCCGCGACCATGCGCGAAGCTCGGTTCTTCTTCGCCGAAGGGGATATCGTCGTTTCAGGGGTCATGGACCTGGTCTGTAGAGGCGACGACTGCTGGCGCATAGTCGACTATAAGACCAATGCTTTGAACGGTCGCTCCCCGGCCGAGTTGGCGGCCGGGTACGCGATGCAGGGTGTGGTCTATTCACTGGCGGCGTTACTTTCGGGCGCACCAAAGGTCCGGTTGGATTTTGTGTTCTTGGAGCGACCGGCAGAACCCCAAGCGGTGGAATTCGGCAGGGAAGATGTCTCCCGGCTCAGAGACAGGCTTGCCGAGGCACTTGTAGGCCTCAAGGAGGGAGACTATCACCCCAAGCCGGGTGACCGATGCCGGTACTGTCCGGTTGCAGAGGTCTGCTCGACCATGGCCGCCTGGTAGGCGATGGTATACAATAGGCGACCGTTGGGTGGCGAGAGTGGCAGGCACCGACGAGGAATCTGCGGCGGGGTGTAGCGCAGCCTGGTAGCGCGCATCGTTCGGGACGATGAGGTCCCGGGTTCAAATCCCGGCACCCCGACCATCAATTCACGAAAATCACCACGAGTACATGCGCACCCGTCTGATCGGGTGGAGGTGTGTCCGTGTCCCGCCCTTCGGCGGGCTCGGAGGTGGTCGAAGTAGTGAAAGTGTAGTCCGAAACGGCGGGTGGCGGCGTCCGCTGCGCGGAGAGCACGGGAAGGTCTCTCTTGTGCTCCATCAGCCGCGTCACTGCGTCGGCGGCCGGTTCGGGTGGCTCCATTCCCAATACCACTTCCAGTTCGGCGGCCGTCCCAATAGAGCGCAGCAGGTCTACGAACTTCTCGGCGTCTTCACGCGGGACAAGAGCAGCGAAGACCGGATCGCCCGGTGAGAGGTCTTCGGCTAGGGGTTCCAAACCGGTGAGCGCGAAGACCTGTTCCATCACCGAGGCCGACGCTCTCTTCGCTACGGCCGGATCACCAGAGTCTCTCGCCAGCAGATGGAAGTAAGCCGGAGTCTGCATCTCGTGAAGGCTTGCGATCATGGTCTCTCTATTCTCTATGCCTGCTGCCGCGATCTGGGCCGTCGTGTCTTCTACTCCCGGCGGCAGTGCGGTGGTCTCGGCTGCGGCCGCCGTCGTGGTCGTCTCAGCCGCCCCGGTGGTGGTAGCTGTCGGTGCGGCCGTGGTCGAAGGAGCCGCGTTTGTCAGCTCCACTCCGAGAACCTCTTCGCTTCCTCCGTCGTCGACGGCAGCCGCCGAGGCAGTGTAGGCCACGACGGTGGTGGTTGCGTCCACCCTGGCCACCTCGTCGCCGCCGTCCTCCCGCAGTAGGCCGTAGCCGACGACGGCCAGCAAGACTGCCATCACGCCGATGGTGGCGGGTACCCAAGGCCTGATCTTGCGCTGCCATATCCGCGACCAGCCGGAGCGTTCACCTGAAGGCCGCCGAACCTCTGCGGGGCCTGTCTCGGGAAGAGCCGGCATCTTGCTCATGATCTGGTACTCGAGCCCGAGCGGAACCTCTTTCAGGGGGATCTCCTCCAGCAGGGCGATGACGTCCCGTTGGACCCGCAGCCGGGCAGCACAGGTAGGACATGCATCCAGGTGCCGTTCGATGGCCGCTCTGGTTTCGGTGTCCAGAGTGCCATCCAGGTAGTCGACGGCCAGTTCCTGCCAATCGTCCACGTGGCCGGAAAGCGGACCGGCGGCCGTCATCTGATCACCATCTTGACTACTGCCCCTCACCATCACATGTCTTCCTCTGGTTCATCCTGTGGTGTGACGCCTTTCGGAGATTAGTGGTTCCTACCAGCCGAGGGCTCACCGGCATGACCGGCGCTCCCTGGCCCCTCATAACCTGCCTCTAAGAGGGCGGCCGCGAGAGTCTCCCTTGCCCGAAAGATCCGCGATTTGATGGTCCCCTCCTGGACCCCCAGGATCTGGGCGGCCTCGTCGTAGGGATAGCCGAGCAGGTCACACAGGACGACGGCGAAGCGGAACCCTTCGTTCAGACTCATGAGGGCCTTGCGTAGCGGGTCGGATAGCCCGTCAACGGCCGGGTCGATACCGCCGCGGCCTGTAGCCACCACCTCAGCCGGTCCAGTGGGCCCCGAGAGACTATCCAGGATCTCTGAATCCATGGGTTCGGTCTTCTGCCGGCGCAGGTGATCATAGGCAGCGTTGACCACGATACGGTGGAGCCAGGTGCCGAAACGGGCCTCACCCTTGAAGGAGTCCAGATTCCTGAAGGCTTTGATGAACGCCTCCTGGCAGACGTCGGCGGCGTCCCAGGAGTTGCCGAGGGTGCGCAGGGCCAGGTTGTACGCGCGGCGCTCGTGTCGGCGATAGAGCTGGGTCAGAGCATCCTTGTCTCCGGAGCGGGCGCGCACCACGAGTTCGAGGTCGAGATCGGCCTCTGCGTCACGCACGTATTCCGTCGGGCTCAAGCTCTCCCAGCTCCTCGGTCCGTCTTCGGTCACATCCCACGTCATTCTAGCAGCGCAGACTATGGTAACGTCGCTGTTAACATGGCTTGGAAAGCGTCTTGGGATGGTGATGAGTCGGAGGTAGAAGGTCTCATGGATGAAGAGACAAAGGATCAAGAGATGGGTGGTCCGGCACACGGCGATGACGATTCGGCCGAGGCTCAGATTGCCGAAGACGCGGAGATGATGCGGCGTCTGCAGGAAGAGATCCGCAACCTGCCGGTGAGTGAGCATATTCTCTATATGATGCACTCACTTTCGACGCTGGCGGTCGGTCGCATGGGGGTGGCCCCGGACACTGCCGAAATGAAGGACCTCGACCAGGCACGGATGGCCATCGACGCCTTCAGAGCCCTCATGGCCATCGTGGAGCCGGCACGGGCGGCTGAGGAGATGACTGCCCACCGGAGTATGCTGTCGCAGCTCCAGCTGGCATATGTGAACTCGCTGGAGAAGCGAGAGGCGGAACCGTCTGCCGGGGAGGCGAGCGAAGCTGAGGGAGAGGGCGAGCCGGCGGCGGAGAGCGCTGGGGAATCCCCAGGCCAAGAGGCATCTTAGGGAATAAGCGGCCCAAGGCGCTGAGCGGCCCGTGATACTCTGTCCTGCGCGCCGCCCAGCGGTGTCGGGATGCGGTGAGGGGCGGTACTGAGATTCGCTACCGAAGGAGGAGCATGTCGGTTCAGATTGGCATCATCGGGGGGAGTGGGCTCTACGACATGGCCGAACTCACAGATCGAGAGGAAGTCCGGCTGTCGACTCCCTTCGGCGAGCCCAGCGGTCCTTATGTGACCGCGACCCTCCGCGGCCGCCGGGTGGCCTTCCTGGCGCGTCACGGAGCCGGGCACCGGATACCACCCTCAGAGCTCAACTTCCGCGCGAACATCTACGGCTTCAAGCTTCTTGGGGTCGAGCTCATCTTCTCTGCAAGCGCCGTCGGTAGTCTCAAGGCGGAATACCCGCCGCTGGACGTCGTGATCCCCGATCAGTTCTTCGACAGGACTCGAGGGCGCATCGGCACCTTCTTTCACGGGCAGGGCGTAGCGGCCCACGTCTCGCTGGCCCACCCGGTTTGCCCCGAGCTGAGTCGCGTAGCTTACGAGTCGGCGGTTGCGGTGGGGGCACGCGCTCATATGGGTGGTACCTATGTGTGTATGGAGGGACCTCAGTTCTCCACGCTGGCGGAGTCGCGGCTCTATCAGAGCTGGGGAATGGACGTCGTGGGGATGACGAATCTGCAGGAGGCCAAGCTGGCCCGGGAAGCGGAGATCTGCTACACGACCATCGCACTCGTGACCGATTACGACTGCTGGCATCCCGAACACGACCAGGTGACGGTGGATATGGTCGTTGCGAATTCGGCACAGAATGCCCAGATGGCGCAGCGGCTCATAGCGGAGGCCGTGGAACGGGTGCCGTTGGAGCGAGCTTGCGCGTGCGTGAGTGCCCTCGCCGCGGCCATCATTACCAGCCGGGAGGCCATCTCCGCTGAGGCCAAGCGGGATCTTGCCCCCATCATCGGCAAGTATGTCGGGTGAGGCGGGCATGAACCCGGTTCTGGCCGTGGGTTCGGTAGCATTCGACACCATCAAGAACCCCTTCGGTGAGGCGGCGCGTGTGGTGGGAGGGTCGGCGACCTACTTCTCGGTGGCTGCGTCCTTCTTTACCGACGTGCGGCTGGTCGCGGTGGTGGGGGATGACTTCGGCGACAGCGGAGCCTCTCTTTTCGAGGGGCGCAAGATCGACCTTGCAGGTCTCCAGACTGTGCCCGGCGAGACGTTCCGCTGGAAGGGCGAGTACGGCTTCGACCTCAACACCCGGGAGACCATCTACACGAAGCTGAACGTCTTCGAAGGCTTCCAGCCGGTGATCCCGGAAGGTTACCGGTCATCTCCGTTCGTCTTTCTGGGCAACATCCATCCCCGCCTACAGCTTGATGTCCTTGACCAGGTGACGGCCCCCAGACTGGTGGCCGCCGACACCATGAACTTCTGGATCGAGGGCACGCCGGACGAACTGGGCGAAGTGTTGAAGCGGGTGGACGTGCTCATCATCAACGATGAAGAGGCACGGGAGTTATCGCGCGAGTCGAACCTTGTGAAGGCAGCGCGGGCTCTGCGGGCGATGGGCCCCTGCACCGTGGTCATCAAGCGGGGTGAACACGGCGTATTGATGACTTGCTCAAATGATGGAGAGTTCTTCGCCGCGCCTGCTATGCCTTTGGAGGATGTCTTCGACCCGACCGGAGCGGGTGATACCTTCGCAGGCGGCTTCGTCGGATCGCTGGCAGCGTGTGGAGAGGTCAGCGATGCCACGCTGGCCCGGGCCATCATCTACGGGAGCACGCTCGCTTCGTTCGCGGTGGAGGACTTCAGTCTGGACCGCCTGCTGTCTCTGACGCAGGAGGAGATCACCGAGCGCTTCCGGTACTTCAAGCGTCTGACCTACTTCGACGAGAGCTGATCCGGTTCCGGTCAGTCCGCCGGGGGTTCGGCTTGAGTGGGGGCAGGTTTGCGGGCTGCGGTTCTTCGTGAAGTCGTCTTTCGCGGCGGTTTGGGATCATCCGTCGCTTCAGTGGGGGACGTCTGTGCCGATTCTTCAGCGGCCGCTGTTTCTGCCGGTGACCCTTTAGTGACCTGAGCAGCGGCTTCCGCGTCTGCTGATGCTGCGGGCTCCTGGGTCTCCGCGGGTGTGGAAACGGTGGAGTAGTCCACCAAGATCTTGCCACCCTCGCGGCGGACTGTGGCGTTCTGGATGGCTGCGAGCACCGAGGACTTGCGGGTGTCGTCGGTCTCTCCGGCGAGTTGTAGGTCAGTCTCCAGCACCTTGCTGTAGAGTTGCTCGACCAGCCGTACGGACTCGTCCTGGTTCAGTTGGAGGGGCTTCAGCAGTCCTGCCACCTTGGCCAAGATGGCCTTCAGAGCGATGAGGGAATCCCCTTCCTGGACATCGGTCTCCCCGGCCCGGCGCTGTTGTTCGTCCTCGGGTTGGTTGTCGCGGCGGTCGCCGCGGCGGCCATCATCCCGTCGGTCTCTCTTACTCACGTCCGCATCCTCTCGTTGTCTGCGCGGTAGAACTCCACGGCCCTGCTTATGCCTTCGATCAGGTCCACCTTCCATCTCCACCCCAGTTCATTTTCCGCCTTTGAGGCGTTCAGCGCGATATGCTGGACTTCACCTGGCCGCACCGCGGCGAAGAGTGGCTGCTCATCGGAGCCCACAGCTTCTTGGACTGTCTGGAATACCTCAAGGTCGGTCACCTCGATGCCCCGCCCCAGATTGTAGATGGCGCCGCCCGGGCTGTTAAGGGCAAGGATGTTCGCATCGACGATATCGCCCACATAGCAGTAGTCCCGGGTCTTGCTTCCGTCTCCGAAGATGACCGGTTGTCTTCCCGTCAGGAGTTGCAGGGCGAAGATGGCGACCACCCCGGCCTCTCCGTGCGGGTCTTGCCGGGGTCCGTAGACGTTCGGGTAGCGCAGCACCACGTACTCCAGGCCGTGGTTCTGCCTGTAGGCGTAAAGGTACTGCTCCACGGCGTGCTTGCTGACTCCGTAGGGCGAGACGGGATCGATGGGGTGGGATTCATCTGCCGGCATGTAGCACGCTTCCCCGTAGAGCGCCCCTCCGGTACTTGCATACACGACCCGGTCGACCGAGTACCTGACACAGCACTCGAAGAGGTTGATGGAGCCCCCTATGTTGACGTCGGCGTCATGCTGGGGATCCCGTACGGACTCGGTCACGTTGGCATGGGCCGCATGGTGGATCACCATGTCCGGGCACTCCGCTTCGAAGACCTCTTCGAGCGCCTTGTCGCGGATATCGATCTCGTAGAACGTCGCCGCATCAGGGAGGTTCTCGCGCCGGCCGGTGGACAGATCGTCCACGATAGATACCTGCTGGCCGAGCGACAGTAGTCGGTCGCTGACGTGCGAAGCGATGAAGCCGGCTCCTCCCGTAACCAGTATCCTCATGTGCTCTCCTTGTTGAAAAGTGGCGCTCTCCCGCGCCGACAAATGCGGTCCGGGATCTCGCGCCTGCACGCATGCCCTATCAGCACATCCTTACCAGTGTAATGCAGAATGAGTCCCGAAGTCAGGAATGGGGACGATGTTCGCGGGGCGAAAGTAGGGAACGATACGGTATACTCTCGCGGCCGAGGCCAGAGGATTGCGGCTGGCGGGACGTGGCGCAGCCTGGTAGCGCACCTGCTTTGGGAGCAGGGGGTCGGAGGTTCAAATCCTCTCGTCCCGACTATGGCGTCGGTGCAGCAGCAGAGAATACGCAGGCGGGTGTAGCTCAGTTGGTAGAGCTCCAGCCTTCCAAGCTGGTTGTCGCGGGTTCGAATCCCGTCGCCCGCTCCTCGGGCGCCCGCGGGTCGCAGCGGTCGCGTCAGATGTGCGCCTGTAGCTCAGCTGGATAGAGCAACGGACTTCTAATCCGTGGGTCGCAGGTTCGAATCCTGCCAGGCGCGTATCCAGGGTGTTGGCATCATCAGGCAGTCAGTGATCAGTAGCTGTAGCTCGTGACAATGTGCCCGGAGTAGTCGAGCACCTTGACCGTATCACCAGCGTTATTCCAGACGGCCGTGCCGGTCTTGCCCCAATAGAGGTCGGTCTGGGTGTCGGTGCCTGCTCCGGTGCGCAGTCTGAAGACTTGGTCCCTTTGAAAAACCCGGTCGGCGAACTCGTACCTGTGGCCGGTCTGATCCTCCACGGCATACCCGATGAGACTACCCGATACCAAGACCCTGAAGGTGACGTACTCTTCGTTCAGATTGGAGTTATCGTTGCCGGGGGCGTCGTAGTCCACGCTCACTATCTCCAACGGGGGAGTCCCGGCCGTACCCCACACACCCGCACCGGTGGCTTGGGCGGTGCCCTGAGCGCGCCGAAGCCTTTCCACGTACTTCACGTTGGGAGGGACGGTATAGATGGTGGCGAGACCGAGCAGTAACATGGTCTCGTTGGTCATTTGCCACGTGCGGCCGTCCTCCACCCATACATAGGCCAGCAGCCGCCCGTACTGGTCGTACTCCTGCACGTCTGTCTCAAGGCGTACTGTCTCTCCCGCCACCAGAGATGAGAGCGCGGCCGTGGCTTCAGCGGCGAAGGGTTCACCGGTCTCAGGCGTGTCAACGCCGAGCAGCCTGACTGAGTTGTCCTGTCCTCCCAGGCGAACCCTGATGGTGTCGCCGTCGATCACATTGGTCACAGGACCGCTGAGATCACCCGGGGGGATCGTGGGGCTAAGCAGATTGTAGAGAAGCAGGCAGACCTCTCCTCGAGAGGCGGGAACGCAGAAGCTGTGGTTGGAGTCCGGGGCCCCAAGGCCGACAAGGAGTCCGTGGTAGGCGGCTCTCCGTGCGTTCGCATAGTGGTCCGGGAGGCTGAACTGCTTGGGCTGAAACGGAGGCTCGAAGGAGACCGGAGGTTCGGGCAGGCTCGCTGCTCTAGCCACCATGGTGATGAGTTGCTGCCGGCTGATGTGCACGAAGGGTGCAAACGTGGTCAGGGTCGTCCCTCTGGTGATCCCTCGGCTCGCGCAGACTGCCACGTAGTTGTCGGGGTAGAGGGGATCAGCCGCATCAAGATCCTCAGGGACGTCCGTGAAAAGGCAAACGTCGGACCTCGATACCGGCAACCCGAGTGCGCGCACTATCATTTTGGCAAACTGCATCCGCAGGAGGGGCTCGGAGGGCTTGAAACTCCCATCAGGGTAGCCGTCTATGACACCGCGGTCAGACAGATCGGCGATGGCCTCTGCATAGCGGGCGGCCGGGTCCACATCGGTGAAGGCATCAGCAGCACCCGAGGGGACCAGAACCAGTAGTAATCCAAGGACCAACCCCAGAAAGACCTTACATGGCACGGTCGATGGCAGACTCACCCGAACTCCCTCGCCTTAGTACTCGCAGCAACACCGACGAAGCCCGCCGGAAGCCCGGCCGGAAGGCGGCAGGCGTGTTTTCGGTCTCTGCCACTATAGGACACCGGCCGGACAGACAGCAGGAATCCCCAGATGCCGTCAACGACATCAAGTCCCTCGTCCACTGGGCGATTGATTGCCGCCGACCGAGCTTCGATCATCACCAGCGGGTCGGCCGGTAATCGGTAGGGGAGCCCGCGGGGCGGATCGTAATCCGTGGCGCCCGTCTTGGACGGGGGGTCGTCTGCGAGTCGCAATTGAGTGGGTTATACTGCTATGCGCTCACCAAGTGTGGAGAGCATGGTGAACGTAGCTCAGACGGTAGAGCACTGGGTTGTGGCCCCAGCGGTCGCGGGTTCAAGTCCCGTCGTTCACCCCTCGGGAGCCCGCGGGTGTGGCGGAATGGCAGACGCGCATGATTTAGGATCATGTGTCTTTGACGTGGAGGTTCGAGTCCTCTCACCCGCACTTAAGGTGGCCCGTCAAGAAGATCTACGAAAGGAACGACGTGAAGACGACCCTCAGTGAGCGCGATGGGAACACGGTCAAGCTTGCGGTCGAGGTTTCCAGCGATGAACTGCGGGAAGCCTTCGACAACCGGCTGAAGCAACTGGCGCGGGAAGCACATCTCCCCGGTTTCCGGCCCGGTAAGGCCCCGGCCGCTATGGTGAGACAACGCCTGGGAGATGAGAGCATCCTCATCGATGCCATCGAAGAGTCCATGTCCGGGTGGTTCGCAGAGGCGGTGACCGAACTGGGTCTGGACCCGGTCGATAGGCCGGATATCGAATTGGACGACGAAGAGATCCCCGAGTTGGACAAGCCTCTCAGCTTCAAGGCCACTGTGACTGTGATGCCGGAGGTGGTCCTGGGTGACTACAAGGGCGTCAAAGTGGCCAAAGACCGCGTCGAAGTGGAGGATTCCGAAGTCGACACCCAGATGGAGCGTCTGCGCAATGAGTTCGCGGAACTCCGTCCTGTGAGCGACAGGGTCGTGCAGAAGGGAGATTTCATCGCCGCCGACCTGCGGGTGACCCTTGACGGCGAGCCTGTCGAGGACCTGGAGGCGAATGACTTCCTGTTCGAGGTCGGTGGCGGCCGGGTCTTCGACGAGGTCGAGGAGCAGGCTGTGGGCATGAACGCGGAGGAAGAGAAGACGTTCCCGGTGACGTTACCGGACGCTATGCCGGGGGAGTTGGCCGGTAAGACGGTCGAATTCACCCTGAAGGTGAAGGAGATCAAGGAGAAGGAACTGCCGCCCCTCACAGACAAATGGAGTTCGGAGATCAGCGAGTTCCCCACACTGCTCGAACTCCGGCAAGAGATACGCAGCAAGATCCAGGAGGGAAAGGAACGGGCGGCCGAGCAGCGGTTCACCGCCATGGCCCTGCAGGCGGCTACGGACAATGCTGAGGTCGATCTGCCGGATGTGGTGGTCCGGGGTCAGGCCGAAGAGATGCTCGCCGATTTCCGGCGGTCGCTGGAGTCGCAAGGGGGGACCCTCGATGGGTACGTCGATGCCACCGGAGTGTCCGTCGAGCAGATTCTCGAGGAGATGAAGCCGCAGGCGGCGAACAACGTGAAGACGAGTCTCATGTTGGATGCGGTGGCAAAGGCCGAGGGTCTTGAGGCCGACGATGAGGAGGTCACGGCCATGATCGGCCAGATGGCCGCTGCCACCAGGTCCGATGCCAAGAGCCTAGAGTCCAGGCTGCGCAAGAGCGGCCGGATCGAGGCCCTGAGAGAGCAGATCGTGCGCGACAAGGCGGTTGAGTTCATCACCAAGAACGCGGAGGCGGAGGAACCTCCGCTCATAGACTTTGCAGCCTCGGTGGAGGCTTTCAAGGAGGAGGTCGCGGCGGCGGAGGCTGCCGCCGGCGAGTCTGAGAGCGAGACTCCGGCAGAGCCGGAGGCTTCCGCGGCGGCCGAGGATGTCGAGGCCGTCGCCGAGGCTGAGAACGTGACTGAGGATAGTTGAGCCTACGTGGAAAGGAAGGTGCCGTGAGTCCACTGATCCCCATGGTGGTCGAACAGACCGGCCGCGGCGAGCGGGCGTTCGACATCTACTCACGCCTGCTGAACGAACGCATAGTCTTCTTGGGCACCGCTATCAACGATCAGATTGCGAATGTGGTGATAGCCCAGCTCCTGCATCTGGAATCCGAGGACCCGGACAAAGACATCTCCCTCTATATCAATAGCCCGGGAGGCAACGTCTACGCGGGATTGGCGGTGTACGACACCATGCAGTACATCAAGCCGGATGTCTCCACCATCTGTGTGGGCATAGCGATGTCGATGGGAGCGCTGTTGCTCGCGGGCGGTGAGAAAGGTAAACGGTACGCTCTCCCGAATTCGAAGATACTTATCCATCAGGTATCGGGAGGTTTCGAGGGTCCGGCGACCGATATCGAGATCCATGCCCGGGAGGCGCTGGGGCTGCGCAAGCGCCTCGACGAGATACTGGCGAAGCATACCGGGCAGGAGCTCGAGAAGGTTGGCCGTGACACTGAGCGTGATTACTTCATGAACGCCGAGGAAACGCTCGAATACGGGATAATCGACAAGATACTCGAGCATAGGTAGGGGGTCGTCTGGTGCCAAAGCCGCCGGGAGGATCCGAGCAGCTGCTCTGCAGCTTCTGTGGGAAGAGCCAGCGTCAGGTCAAGAAGTTGATCGCCGGCCCTGGGGTATACATCTGCGACGAGTGTATCGATCTCTGCAACGAGATCATCGATGAGGAGTTCACTGCGCCACCTAGTCTCGAGCTGGAGAACCTGCCCAAGCCCAAGGAGATCTACTCCATCCTGTCCGATTACGTCATCGGGCAGGAGGAAGCCAAGCGCGCCCTGGCGGTGGCCGTCTACAACCATTACAAGCGTGTACACATGGGACTCGAGGACGGCGATGTGGAGTTGCAGAAGTCCAACATCCTGCTCCTCGGACCCACTGGGTGCGGCAAGACCCTGCTCGCGCAGACCTTGGCCCGCATTCTCAACGTACCCTTCGCCATCGCCGACGCTACAGCGCTCACCGAGGCGGGTTATGTGGGTGAAGATGTGGAGAACATCCTCCTCAAGCTCATCCAGGCCGCAGACTTCGACGTCAAGAAGGCCGAGACCGGCATCATTTACATCGACGAAGTCGACAAGATCGCCCGCAAGGCCGACAATCCCTCGATCACCAGGGATGTCTCGGGAGAGGGAGTTCAACAGGCTCTACTGAAGATCTTGGAGGGCACTCAGGCCAGCGTACCGCCCCAGGGCGGGCGGAAGCATCCGCACCAGGAGTTCCTCACCATCGATACTACCAACATCCTCTTCATCTGCGGTGGGGCCTTCGCCGGCTTGGAGAAGATTATCGAGCGGAGGATCGGTAAGAAGGGTGTGGGGTTTGGTGCCGATGTGCAGAGCAAGGGTCAGCGCGACCTGGGCGAGGTCTTCGCCCGGGTGTTGCCCGAAGACCTCTTGGAGTTTGGGCTGATCCCCGAATTCATAGGGCGCCTGCCGGTTATCTGCAACGTGCATCAACTGCGCGAGGAAGACCTCGTTTGCATCCTCACAGAGCCGAAGAACGCCTTGTCGAAGCAGTACCGCAAGTTCTTCGCTTACGATGGCGTGGAACTTGTTTTTGCCAAGGAAGCGCTCGAGGCCATTGCCCAGCAGGCTCTCAAGTTAGATACGGGGGCCCGCGGGCTGCGCTCCATCATCGAGGCGGCGCTCACCGATGTCATGTTCGAGCTCCCCAGTCGGCGCGATGTGACCAAGTGCGTCGTGACTCGGGAAGTGATCGAGAAGAAGATCGATCCCACCCTGGTGACCAGTTCGGCGCACGAGGATCTGGAACTGGATCAAGAATCGGCGTAGGGAGTCGACTCGGAATGAACCCCCGGTCGCCGCGCTCGCAATGGATGCATGATGGCTGACATGCAGCGGGCGGTCCCGCTATTGGCCACGCGTGATCTGGTGCTGTTCCCCGGCATGTTGGCTCCCATCTTCGTGGAGCGGGAGAAGGGTGTGCGCGCCCTGGAGCACACGCAGCAGTCCGGGGGCGTCCTCGTCATGGCCGCTCAGCGCTCGGCCGTGGTAGACGATCCGGAGCCGGACGACATCTATACGGTGGGGACGCTGGCCAAAGTCGTACAGTTCTCGCGGCTGGCCGACGGCACGCTGAAGGCCCTCATCGAGGGCAAGGATAGGGTTATCATCGAGTCGTTCGAGAAGGTGGCGCCGTTCTTCGTAGTGCGCTGCCGTCCTGTGGCGGGCAGGTCCAAGGTTGCCCGTGCCCGGTTGAGGGCGTTGATGGATTCGGTCACGAGGGAATTCGCCGGATACGTGGGGCAGACGCCGCAACTACCCGAAGAAGCCGAGACGGCTCTTGAAGTGGTCAGCGATCCCGATGAGATGGTGAACGTCGTGGCCTCCAACCTGATGATCGGCCCGGACCGCAGGCAGGAGTTGCTTGAAGGTGATGACCCGGAGGCACGCCTGCTCCTGTTGCTGGAGACACTCATCCAGGAGAACGAGTTCATAGCTCTCGAGAACGAGATCTCGGAGCGGGTCCACGACAGCTTTGAGCGCCAACAGCGGCGCGTCTTCCTGCACGAGCGGCTCAGGGTGCTGCAGGAGGAGTTGGGGGAAGAGGGTGAGGAGGACAGTGAGCGGGGCGTCTATCTCAAGCAGTTGCAGGAGAAGAGACTTCCCGAGGCCGCTGCGGGAGCACTCGCCAAGGAGATCAAACGGCTTAACGACCTGCCGCCCTTGTCGGCGGAGGTGGCGGTCGCCAAGACCTATCTGGACATCGCCCTGGGACTCCCCTGGGGTGTGCGATCCGGTTCGGCCGTACCCGACGTGGCTGCTGTGGCCCGGGTCCTCGATGAGACTCACTATGGCCTCAAGACGGTCAAGGACCGAATCATTGAGTACTTGGCGGTAGCGTCGCTGCGGGGCGGCACTCCGCCCAACGCCATCTTGTGTCTGGTGGGACCGCCCGGCGTGGGTAAGACCTCCGTGGCTATGGCCACGGCTCAAGGCTTGGAGAGGCCCTTGCAGCGCATCAGCCTGGGGGGTATACGCGACGAGGGTGAGATACGGGGTCATCGCCGGACTTACGTGGGAGCCATGCCCGGGCGCATCATCGATGCGCTGAAGCGCGCCGGCGTGGACGACCCCGTGGTGGTGCTGGACGAGATCGACAAGATGGAATCAGATTGGCGGGGCGATCCGGCGGCGGCCCTCATGGAGGTTCTCGACCCGGTGCAGAACCGGAGCTTCAGGGACAACTACCTGGAGCTCGAATACGACCTCTCGTCCGTTTTCTTCATCGCCACGGCCAACTACGAGGACGACATTCCCGAGACTCTGCACGACCGTTTGGAGATTATCCGTCTGCCCGGCTATACGGATCGAGAGAAGCTGGAGATAGCCCAGCGCCATCTGGTACCCAAGATAGCCGAGGAGAGCGGCTTGAAAGAACTGGGCAACGTCTTGACTCCGGCAGCCCTGAAGGTGCTCGTCCGTGAATACACGCGCGAGGCGGGAGTTCGCGAGATGGCCAGACTGATCGAGAAGGTCTACCGGCGACTGGCCCGGATGAAGGTGGAGGGCAAGAAGACGCCGCAGCGGATCGGTCCGCAGGGTCTGGCGCCCCTGCTGGGACCGGCACCCTTCTTGTCGGCACGCTTGGGGTCCGACCCGCAGGTGGGTGTGAGTCTGGGCTTGGCGTATACCGGTGCCGGAGGGGATGTCCTTCGCATCGAGTGCGTGGTCACCCCGGGCAAGGGCGACTTCCACCTCACCGGTCAACTGGGCGAGATCATGCAGGAGAGCGTCACGGCCGCCTGGGGCTATCTGAAGACCTCCCTGGTGCGCGATCCGGCGCTCTCGGCGCTTTGGAGGGGATCACCCGGGCGGACATACTTGGTGGACAACTACCAGCAGCCGGACACGGCTGAAGACGGCCCTCCAGGTGTCAGGGCGAGCAGCGAGTCCCGGGGCACACCTCGCGGCGAAGCCGGAGTCGATCTCCTGGTGGAGTCCGAGAGCGGACTGGGGACGGACCTGAGCCGGGTGGTGGAGACGGTTTCGCCGGAACCCGGTTTTCGGCCGGGTGTCCCCAGCGAGAGCGAGCCATCCGAACCGTCGGACTACGAACTCCTTTCCACCCTGGAGGTGCGCATGCACTTCCCCGAAGGAGGCGTTCCCAAAGAGGGGCCGTCGGCCGGCATCGCCGTGGCCACGGCTCTGTTGTCCGCTCTGGTGCAGGTGCCCGTGTTGCCCAAAGTGGCGCTGTCGGGCGAGATAACCCTCACGGGGCAGATCCTTCCCGTGGGGGGTCTCAAGGAGAAGCTGTTGGCTGCGCTGCGCGAGGGTGTGGAGACTGTGGTCTTGCCGCGTGCGGTGGCGCCCGAGGTAGGGGAATTGGAGGCCGAGCTCCGGCGGGGCCTTGATATCGTGTACGTGGAGAATTTCGTCGACGTGCTGCCGTTGGGTCTCGTGGGGCCGGGGCGGCAAGAGGGAACGGGCATATCGTGACCGAGGTGAGCATGGCGGCGCGCTACGCGTCGCACGAAGTCGAAGAACGGTTGATGCGACGTTGGTTGGAGCGTTCGGCGTTTCACGCGTCCGCCGAAGATTCCCGCAAGGCCTACGTGATCTCCATCCCGCCGCCCAATGTCACCGGGTCGCTGCACATGGGGCACGCCCTCAACGACACCATCCAGGACATACTCATCCGCTATCACCATCTGCGCGGATACAACACCCTTTGGGTCGTCGGCACGGACCATGCCGGCATCGCCACGCAGAACAAGGTGGAGGGTCAACTGGCCGCCGAGGGCCTGCGCAAGGAAGACATCGGCCGTGAAGCCTTCGAGAAGAGGGTGTGGGAGTGGCGGAGCGAGTACGGCTCCACCATCATCCACCAGCTCAAGAGTCTGGGCTGCGCCTGTGACTACGACTCCGAACGCTTCACCATGGACGAGGCCTATCAGCGGGCGGTGGCCAAGGTCTTCGCAGCGCTCTACGAGAAGGGCGACATCTACCGAGACGTCTACCTGGTCAACTGGTGCGTGCGTTGTGGGTCAGCCATCTCCGACCTGGAGGTGGACCACGAGGAGCGGGCCTCCAAGCTGTACTACGTGAAGTATCCGGTAGCCGGCTCGGACGAGACCCTGACCGTGGCCACCACCCGTCCGGAAACCATCCTGGGCGACACCGCCGTGGCGGTCAATCCCAAGGACCCGCGCTACGGGCGGTTGGTGGGCAAGACTGCCGTGGTGCCGCTGGTGGGGCGCGAGGTGCCTATCATCGCCGACGAGCACGTGGATATAACGTTTGGGACCGGCGCCCTGAAGATCACTCCGGGGCACGACCCCGACGACTGGGAGATCGGCCTGCGGCACGGTCTGCCCAGCGTGTCGGTCATCGACACCGACGGTCTTATGAACGCCGAGGCTGGAGAGTTCGTCGGACTCACGGTCGCCGAAGCGCGCACGGCGGTAGTAGAACGGCTCGAGCGGGACGGCCTCTTCGTCAAGGCTGAGGATCACAACCACGCCGTGGGCACCTGCTATCGGTGTGGCACCACCATCGAGCCGCTGCTCTCACTGCAGTGGTTCATGGACATGAAACGGTTGGTGGAACCTGCCATCGCGGCGGTGGAAGATGGGCGCGTCCGCTTCGTGCCCGCCCGCTGGGGCGACGTCTACCTCACTTGGATGCGGGGTATCCGCCCCTGGTGCATAAGCCGGCAGCTTTGGTGGGGGCACCGCATCCCCGCCTACTTCTGCGAGGCCTGCGACCACATCATGGTGGCCGAAACGGCGCCGGCCACGTGTGAGAAGTGCGGTGGGTCTCTGCGCCAGGAGGAGGATGTGCTCGATACCTGGTTCAGCTCGCAGCTCTGGCCGTTCGCCAGCCTGGGCTGGCCTGAAGAAACTCCCGAGCTCAAGACCTTCTATCCCACGACGGTCCTCTCTACCGCCCGCGACATCATCTATCTGTGGGTGGCTCGTATGATCATGATGGGGTTCGAGTTCATGGGCGACGTACCGTTCGCCGATGTCATTATCCATCCCACCGTGCTGGCCGCGGACGGCAGGCGCATGAGCAAGAGCTTGGGCACCGGCGTCGATCCCCTGGACCTCATCGCCGATTACGGCGCGGACGCTACCCGGTTCGGTCTTGCCTACATGAGCTCCGTACAGGACGTGCGCTTCAGCGCCGAGCGCATCGAGATGGGGCGCAACTTCGCCAACAAGATCTGGAATGCCTCCCGGCTGGTGCTCCAGGGAGCCCATCCCCAGGCTGAGCCCAAGGTCGAGCTCGCCACTCCGGCCGACCGTTGGATCTTCAGCCGCCTAGAGGGCGTGACTCAGGAGGTCGCGGGACTCTACGAGAGTTACGAGTTCGACGATGTGGCTCGGACGCTGTACCGCTTCATCTGGAACGAACTCTGTGACTGGTATCTCGAGGTGGCCAAGAGTCGGCTCTACAGTGAAGACGAGGCCCAGCGCCTGCAGGTGAGCGGGAATCTCCTCGCACTCCTCGAGCAGGTGATGATACTCCTCCACCCGCTCATGCCGTTCGTCACTGAGGAGATCTACGGGTATCTACCGCAGGTCGCGGCGGGCCTACGTCCGGCCAGCCTGTTCGACGCCGTTTACCCCGAGCCCCGGCCGGAACTGGCCGATCCCGAGGCGGAAGCGGCCATGGAGGTCTTCACGACCTTGGTCGGAGGGCTGAGGTCGACCAGGGAAGAGTTGGGGCTGGCGCGCGACGTGCGGGGCCGCGTAATCATAATAGAGTTGGAACCCGGCGCCTCCTCTTCACTCGTGACTATGGAGCAGGCGTTCAGCCAGCTCAGCGGTTGCGAGATCTCGGAGGTAGCGACCGGTGGGGAGGTGCCGGCGGGCCGGTTCGCCTCCGTCAACGCTCCGGGAGTCAAGGCACTCCTCGACCTGGAAGGCCTGGTCGATGTGGACCGGGAGCGCGACCGGTTGGTGGGCAAAGCCCGGAAAGCCGCGTCCGATGCGGCTAAGTCTAGGTCTAAGGTGGAGAATCAAGGATTCCTGGCCAAGGCTCCGGAGGCCGTGGTGGCCGAAGAACGCAGCCGGCTGGCTGCTGCTGAGGCGGTCCTCGACGAGGTCAAGCAGCAGTACCGGGAGCGGGTCGGAGGAGAGCTGCCCCTGCCCGAAAAGGAGCGGCGTTGAGCCCGTCGGGCTGCAGTTTGGAAGAGGTGTGGGAGTACATCAACGGCCTGGAGCGTCTCGGTTGGCGCCTCGGCTTGGAGCGTGTCACCCAGTTGGTGGAGGCCTTGGGCTCGCCTCACAAGGCTTACCGGACCATCCACGTGGTGGGCACCAACGGCAAGAGTTCCACTACTCGCTTCATCTCCGCGCTCCTTGAGAGGCGGGGCCACCGGGTGGGCGCGTACGTGTCTCCTCATCTGGTCAGTCTGGCGGAACGTCAGATGGTCGACTCGGTCCCCTCCACCGATGAGGAGTTCTGCGCGCTGGTTGACCGGATCCGCCCGATAGTCGACGAACTGGAGAAGACCTTTCCGCCCGAAGAGCACCTCACCCAGTTCGAGGTGTTGACGGCTGCGGCCTTCCTCTACTTCAAAGAGAAGGAGTGCGACGTGGCGGTCATGGAGGCCGGCTTGGGCGGGCGTCTGGACGCCACGTCGGTCATCTCGTCCGAGGTACAGGTGGTCACCACAATAGGCCTGGAGCACACGGAACTGTTGGGTGACACCCTGTCGGCCATCCTTAAGGAGAAGGCGGCAGTGGTGCCCCAGAACGGCAGAGTCGTGGCCGGCCTGCTCGACCCGGAGGTGAAGGCGGAACTCAAGGACATCTGTGCCTCGAGAGACGCCGATTGCCATTTCTTGGGGGACGAATTCGTGGTCCTGTCGGATACGCACGCCGATTCGTTCGATATCTTCGGATTACACGGCTGTTACACCGATCTGCATCTCAAGGTGCTCGGTAGCTATCAACGGGCCAACGCGGCTGTTGCCGTAGCAGCGGTCGAGTTGTTCACGGGGGAGGAGTTGGAGGCGGATGCCGTCCGGGGTGCGCTCGGTTCCACCGTGGTCCCGGGGCGGTTGGAAATCATAAGCACGCAGCCTCTGTGCATCTTCGACGGGTCCCATAATCCTCCCGGGATGGAAGAGACCATGCGCTCTCTCGAGCAGATCTTGGAGCGGCGTCGGCTGATCGCTGTGGTCTCCATCCTTCGAGACAAGGACGCCGAAGGGATGGTGCGCCTTCTGGCCCCTTGCTGCGACATCATCTTCGCTACGCAGAGTTCGAGCCCCAGGGCGTTGACCGCGGATGAGCTGGCCGGGATCATCACAGGATTGGGGAAGGGGCCGGAAGTGTTCATAGACCCCGATCCGCGGTCGGCGATGGTGAGCGCCTATCGGCTGGCGACATCGAACCAGGTGGTGCTGGTCACCGGGTCGCTCACTCTCATATCCGACCTGAAGAGAGGGATCAACTGAGCGATGACCGGCAACGCGACAACCACCGGCCTCCGGGGGCCGAGGGGAGAGGGCCGCTCGTGTTGCCGAGAGTGGTGGTGTATCCTTTAGGGCCGGTCGTGTGCCCGGGCATCTTGATCTAGGAGTCAAGATTGGACAGTCTCTTCGAGACCATCAACAAGATCATCAGTTCCCCCCTATGGACGCTCGCCCTGTACGTGGCGGCCTTCTGTCTGGCGGTGCTCTGGCTGGCGCTCGTCTTGTGGACGTACAAGGACGCGCACAAGCGCATCGAGGATCCTGTCATTGTGGCTGTGGCCGTTCTCACCTCACTGGTGCTGCCATACATGGGGACCGTTGTCTACGCCATTCTGCGGCCGGCCGAGTATCTGGCCGAGGCGCAGGAGCGCGAACTGGAGGTGCGGGCTATGGAGCAGGAGCTGCAGGTGATGCGCGCCTGTCCGTCCTGCGGAGAGCTGGTGAAGCCGGAGTATGTCGCCTGCCCCAACTGTCGGCGTACGCTGCGTTCGCTGTGCCCGTCCTGCAACCGAGTGCAGGAACCAGGGTGGAGACTCTGCCCCTATTGTGGATACGACCCCAAGAGTCTGCGGGTGCCGCCCCCGGTCGATCCGGTTCCGGAATTCCAGCCGGTCGAAGACCACGAATAACACGTTGTCCTGGTGTGTGAAGCGCGCAGTCGCGCCGGATCTGTGGAGGATGTTGTGATCGAGCGTACTTTGGTGCTGGTCAAGCCAAGCGGCGTAGCCCGGGGGCTCATCGGCGAGGTCATCAGTAGGATGGAACGGCGGGGGTTGACCATCAAGGTGGCCCGTTTGCTCGTGGTCACCCCTGAGATGGCGGCCAGGCACTATGCCGAACATAAGGGCAAGGGATTCTATGACGAGCTGGTCGAACACATCACTTCCGGGCCCATCTTCGCGATGGTGGTGGAAGGCCCGTCGGCGGTCAAGGTGGTGCGGCGCATGATGGGAGCGACCAACCCGCTCGAGGCCGATCCGGGTACGGTCCGGGGCGACTTCGGACTGGACATGAGACGGAACGTTGTCCACAGCGCCGATAGCTTGGAGAGCGCCGAGCGGGAGATCGCCATCTTCTTCCCCGAGGGCGGCGAGCTACGGACCTGAGGCGCAGGCAACTCTGAGCGCCTCCGGGGCTGCGATCCTAGGCCCGAGCCTGTCTGGACCGGATCTGCCTGTGGATCATCTGCACCCTTTCCCCCCGGATTTCCGTCTCATTCTGGCTTCGCAATCACCGCGGCGTCATTCGCTGCTCCGTGACATAGGCGTGCCGTTTACCGTGGTGCCGTCGGGGGCCGACGAAGCGACCACCGGTGGCGACGCCCGAGAGCTGGCGAGAAGTAACGCTGAAGCCAAGGTGCGCGGGGCGTCGTTGCCGAGCAGTCTCGAACCGGGCGCGTTCGTGCTGGGGACCGACACCTTGGTGACCGTCGACCGGGTCGTGATGGGCAAGCCCGCTTCGGCCGGCGAGGCACGGGGCATGCTGGCCGCACTGGTGGGTCGTACTCACCAGGTGGTCTCGGGGGTGGCGCTTTTGCGGAGGCCGGGTCGGGGTCCTATTGGTCGGCCGGAGGCGTTCCGAGCGGGGGTGGCGGTGACCGAGGTGACGTTCGAGTCCTTGGACCGCGGCCAGATGGAAGCCTACCTGGCCTCGGGGGAGTGGAAGGGCAAAGCCGGGGCTTACGCGGTTCAGGGCTTGGCGGGAGTCTTTGTGTCGGGGGTGCGCGGCGAGTACAGCAATGTGGTCGGGTTGCCCTTGTGCCTGCTCTTTGGGTTGTTCAGGGATCTCGGGTTCGATCTATTGCGGAGGGAGTGGCTGTGAACGGGCCTGCGCCGAAGTTGTCGTCATCACTCCGTCTCAATGAGTATAATGGGCGCCACGTGCCCGGGGACCTTCGGGGTGCGGGCGCGCTGATCGCACACATGGAGGGAATGCGATAGCCTTCATCGACTTCATCACCGGCTTCGCCGGAAGAGATATGGCGGTGGACCTCGGCACCGCTACCACGCTGGTGTACGTGCGGGGACGGGGTATCGTTCTTTCGGAACCCTCCGTGGTAGCCATTGACTCTCGTTCCGGCGACGTGCTGGCAGTGGGGACCGACGCCAAACGCATGCTGGGCCGCACGCCCGGCACGATCACAGCCATCAGGCCTCTCAAGGATGGCGTTATCGCCGACTTCGACGTCACCGAACAGATGCTGCGTCATTTCATCCAACGCGTGCATCAGAATCGGTGGGCTCATCCCCGTGTGGTTGTTTGTGTGCCCTCAGGAGTCACCGGGGTGGAGCGCCGTGCTGTAGAAGAGGCCACCATCAGCGCCGGCGCACGGGCCTCATACCTCATCGAGGAGCCGATGGCCGCAGCCATCGGGGCAGGTCTGCCGGTGGCCGAGGCTACGGGCAGCATGATAGTCGACATCGGTGGCGGCACCAGTGAGGTCGCCGTTATCTCTCTGGCCGGGATCGTTGTTTCCCAGTCGATCCGAGTGGGCGGAGACGAGTTGGACGAAGCGATCATCGAATACATCAAGAAGGAATATAAACTCATGATCGGCGGGCAAACCGCCGAGGAGCTCAAGCTGGAGATCGGGTCGGCTTACCCACTCGAGCATGAGGAACAGGCGGAGATCCGCGGGCGAGACCTGGTCACCGGTCTGCCCAAGACCCTGGTGGTCTCTTCGGAGGAGATCAGGGAGGCCATCGAAGAACCGGTAGCCGAGATCATCGACGCCATCAAGGGGACTTTGGACAAGACGCCGCCCGAATTGGCTTCCGATGTCATGGACCGGGGGATCATGATGGCCGGCGGTGGCTCACTGCTCCAGGGCATGTGCGAGCGTGTGCGGGAGGAGACTCAGATGCCGGTCAATCTGGCCGAGTCTCCCCTCACCTGCGTGGCGGTCGGCTCCGGCCGGTCGCTGGAAGAGTTTGATACGCTCCACCAGATGTCACAGAGGGCGAAGAGACGCCGCTACTAAGTAGCGGGGGTCATCATGCCGCGTAACAAGTTAGCCTGGCGAAGAGGCGTCTTCGTCATTCTGATTCTCGCTTCCTTGGCGCTGCTCACCTTGTCGTTCCGCCAGACGGAGTCGGGTCCCGTGCACGCCGTGCAGGAGGCCGGAGCGAGTCTGCTCTCACCGCTTCAGTCCTGGGGCGCCAAGGTGGCGGAACCGTTCCAAGATGGCTATCAGTGGCTGAAGACGCTCTGGTCTGCCCACCAGCGCGCGGAGCGTCTGGAGGAGGAATTGCAGATCCTCAAGGGGGAGGCCATAAAGCTCGAGGAGCAGGGAGAAGAGAACCTGCGTCTAAGAGGTCTGCTCGACCTGAGGGACAAAGGGACATACCCGGATGGAACGGATTTCAAGGTCGCCCGAGTCATAGGTAAGTCTCCGACTCGCTGGCAGGCATGGGTGCAGATTGATCTGGGGTCCGCCGACGGGATACGGGCCGGACTACCGGTAGTGGGAGCCACCCCTGCCGCCGGCGAAGTTCTGGCCGGCAAGGGATTGGTGGGCAAGATACTCTCGGTCACCGAGCACACCTCGCAGGTGCAGCTGATCACCGACTCCGAGTCCAGCGTCATGGCCAAGATCCAGGGGTCCCGTGCGGAAGGGATAGTAGAGGGGTCGGTATCGGGAGACCTCATCATGGACTACGTGGACCGCGACGTAGTGGTCGAGTCCAAGCTGGTGATCGTGACATCCGGCTACGGTCCCGTCTACCCGGCCGATATCCCCATAGGGATCGTCGCCAGTGTGGGGGAGGAGGACGTCAACATCTATAAGGAGATCGAAGTGCGGGCCTTCGTCGACTTCCGTGTGCTTGAGGAGGTCATGGTACTGATCCTGCCGGAGGGGACGACAGCCTCCTCTACCTGGACCACCGCCGCCCCCACCTCGACGACCACTGCCCCCACCTCGACGACCGCCGCCCCCACCTCGACCACCTCCACCCCGGCTACCACCGTGCAGCCGGGCATGGGACGGTAGCGATGTTCCGGGTGCAGCTGATCGCCGCCGGCAAGGCTCTGCTGCTGATCGTTCTTGCTGTGGCGCTGCAGGTGCTGGTCGTCTCACGGGTGAGCGTTCTCGGGGTGACTGCCGACATCTTCCTGATCTTCACCGTGGTGGTAGCCATGAGCCGGGGCTCCATGCACGGCGCCATCTTCGGCTTTGTGGCGGGGATCATGGCCGATATCGCCTTCATGGAGACCCTAGGCCTCCGGTCGTTCATCTACGTGTTGACCGGATACCTTGTGGGGATGGCGGTTCTTCGCTTCGGCACCACGAATGCTTGGGGCGTGTTGCTCGTGGCCGGGACAGCTTCGTTGGTCGCCCAAATGCTGTACGGCATAGTCCAGTACGCCATGGGTCCCAGGGCGGGATTCTTCACCATGGTGGCTGCTCAGATCTTGCCTGAGATGGTCCTTGATGCCTTGATAACCGTGCCGGTCTATCTGCTGTTGGCACGCCTACGGGTGATCCCAGTGCACAGGGCGGGAGTGGGGGCGGCGAGGAGCGGAGCAGAATGATTCTTGAGCCGATCAAGAAGAGACGGCCGGCGGAGGACGACTCCTTTCTGGGTATCCGGGTGGGGGTACTATTGCTCGCCGCGTTGCTATTGTTCAGCGTCCTCGCCTTCCGGCTCTGGTACCTTCAGATCCTCTCTGGCGACGCGTACGTGCGGTTGGCAACGGTGAACCGGGTACGCACCGTCGTGGTGGAAGCTCCTCGAGGGGTCATCTACGATCACAGCGGTAAGGTGATCGTGGACAACCGCGCCGGACTCAGCGTCGGGTTGCTACCCATGGACATGTACGACCCGGAGGAGGAGCCTGACGAGTTCCAGGATGAGATCGCGAGGCTGGCGGAACTTCTGGAGATGGACCAGGCCCAGCTACTGGAGGATTACGACCGGGCCAAGCGAGACGCATACATCACCTACGTCGTAGAGCAGGATGCTACTGAGGAAACGGTGGTGGCCTATCTGAAGGAGCACGCTCCGGACTTTCCGGGTGTGAAGGTGGAGAAGACCTACCTCCGCCAATACCCGTTCAAGGCAGTTGCCACTCATTTGCTTGGATACGTCGGTGAGATATCGGAGGCCGATCTCGACCAGGAACAGTTCGCCGATCTCACGGCGGGAGTCCATGTGGGCAAGGACGGGGTGGAACGGACCTATGACTCGTATCTTCGGGGTACCGACGGCTGGAAGCGAGTGGAGGTGGACGCCGCCGGTCGGCCGATAAGATTCATCGAAGACGTAGCCGCGGAGTCCGGCTTCAACCTGGTGCTGACGATTGATGTGGACCTGCAGAAGGCGGCCGAGGATGCCATAGTCGAAGGCATACAGAGGGCCCACGTGGACGGGTACACCGAGGCAGCGGGCGGAGCCGTGGTCGCTCTCAATCCTCACACGGGGGAAGTTCTGGCGATGGCTTCCTATCCGGATTACGACCCGTCGGTTTGGGTGGGGGGTATCGCGGCCGATAAGTATGCGGAGCTCATCGAGCCCGAGGCCAACAACCCCTTGTTCAACCGGGCCATCAACGGGTTGTATCCGGCAGGCTCGACCTTCAAGCCCTTTGTGGCGGCGGCGGCTCTCGACGCCGGCGTGGTCACGTGGGACACCATCATCAGTTGTAGCGGCACGTACACGGCGGCGGAGCAGACCTGGAAGGACTGGACTCTGGATGGGCATGGAGATATGAACCTGGTGTCGGCCATCGCGCAGTCGTGCGACGTCTACTTCTACAACCTTGGACACATGTTGTGGGAGCAGGCCGGCCAGCCTCTGCAGGAAGGGCTGCGCAAGTTCGGCTTCGACTCTAAGACGGGGATAGATCTTCCCGGGGAGACGAATGGGACTCGGGTTCCCGACAAGATCTGGAAACGTGAGACCGGTAAGACTGCTGAGGAGCAGGCCTGGAAGCCCGGCGACGAGATCAACCTAGCCATCGGCCAAGGGGACCTGCTGGTGACCCCCTTGCAGTTGGCGGTAGGACTGTCGGCGATCGTGAACGGCGGCGACGTATGGGTCCCGCAACTGGGGTTACAGATCACCGACGTCTCCGGGAGGATCATCCACCAGTTCACCGACGAGAAGGCGGGCCAACTCGACATATCCGAAGACCTTCTGAACAAGATCAGGAGAGGCATGCGACTGGTCACGTCGGACCTATCGGGCACCGCCTACAATGCGTTCCGAGGGTTCCCGGAAACCGTGGGCGGCAAGACCGGCACGGCCCAGAAGGCCCCCGATGCCGACTACGCACTCTTCATCGGATACGCTCCGGCCGGCGGCGAGAGCGAACCCGAGATCGTTGTGGCGGCCGTGATAGAGCAGGGTGGGCATGGGAGTTCCGTAGCGGCTCCCGTGGTACGCAGGGTCATGGAGGCGTACTTCGGATACCAGCCGGGCGGGTCGGAAGTTGTCCCGATGACGGAATAGGCAGGGCGGAGCGTATGGCGGGACGTAGGGAGAGATCGTTGAAGGTGTTGCAGGTGCCGGGAGACCGCCGGCAGCCGCTCGGCTTCTCCGTGGGTAGTTACCTCAAGAGCATGGACTGGATCTTGCTCGGGGCGACCCTCGCCCTGGTGGTCTACGGTCTGTTTATGCTCTATGCAGCCACCCACGAGGATCCCACCTTGTCCACTCCCTTCTACTACGTGCGCTCTCAGTCGGTCGGTCTCGCTCTGGGACTTGTGTTCTTGGTGACCCTCAGCGTCATCAACTACAGGTGGTTCGCCCGCCGGCAGATCTACATATACGCCGCCGGTTTGATTCTGCTGGTTCTCACGCTGTTCGTAGGCAAGGGCGAGGAGACGGTGGGGGCCAATCGCTGGCTGGAGTATGGAGGCTTCAGGCTGCAGACGGCTGAACTGGTCAAGTTCATGCTCATCGTGTCACTGGCGGCGGTGTTGGCCGAAGGCGCGGAGTTGCGGCACAGGTTCCGCTTCGTCGTGATGTGCATCATCTACGTGTTGGTGCCCGGCGTGCTGATCTTCCTTCAGCCCGACCTGGGGACTTCACTGGTCTTCGTGGCCATCCTCTTGGTCATGTTGGTCGTCTGGGGCATCCGCCTGCCTCACCTGGGGATCTTGCTGGGCGCGGGCATAGCCGGGGTGGTGATGGTACTTCGAGTGCTTCCCACGGCCTTTGGCATCAGCCTGTTGAAGGACTGGCAGCTTGCGCGTCTCGAGGTGTTTCTGAATCCCGAGAAAGACGCCCTAGGGGACGGCTACCAACTCATCCAGAGCAAGATCGCCATCGGAAGCGGGATGTTCTCGGGGAAGGGTTACCTACAGGGGACCCAGCACAACCTCAGCTTCCTGCCTGAGAGACACACCGACTTCATCTTCGCAGTGGTGGGGGAGGAGCTGGGCTTTATGGGCGCCGCTCTCATGCTTGGGCTATTCGTAGTCATCGTGTGGCGGGCGTTTCGTATCGCCCGGATGTCGCGCCACCTTTACGGTACCTTGATAGCGGCCGGTATCGCGGGGGTGATCGTCTTCCAGGTGTTTGTCAATGTGGGGATGACCATCGGCATGATGCCGGTCACGGGGCTTCCGCTGCCGTTTGTGAGTTTCGGCAGCAGTTCCCTGGTAGTATTCTTGATGGCCATAGGATTGCTCGAGAGCGTTCACGTGCATTCCGTGGCCGGTCAGCCGAAGTGAGGGTCAAGGTACCCGGATTGCAGGGGGACTGAAAATGGCCAAGTTGCCATTGAACTTCACGAAGATCAGCGAAACCTGGAAAGAGGCCGGTGCGCAGGCGGCGCGGCCGGTGGAGGTTGTTCTGACAGGCGATCCGGAACTCATCGGTCTTGCCCAGGAACGGTTCTCCCTGGGGGGCGCGATGCCGGTGACCCGGCCCGAGCCGGTGTCGCGAGCGGCGAGTCTGGCCTCCGAGCCGGGAGATGTCGTCGTGGTTTTCGTGCCGGGCGGGAATGACGTCGAGATCCGCGCCTTGCTGGAGCAGGGTGGGGCAAAGAAGGGGACCATCATCGCGGTAGACGAGGGTGGACAGGCTACCGGCAAGAGCACCTATCTGGGCAGTGGGTACACCCGTCTGTCGTTCGCGGACACACCGGCCGGATGGCGCCGTTTGTACGGGTTGTGCGCGAAGGAGGCCGGTAACCGGGTGGTGGCACTCGGCAACCGGTACCCGGTGCTCAAGGAGGCCGCGGCGCGCGAAGTGGTACACCGGACGTCCGGGCAGAACGCTCTCATAGGGCTGGCTTTCTTCGCCCGCGGCGCGGACATGCCGGCCATGACGCTCAACCAGGCCAGGATGGTGCTTTCCATCGCCGGAGTGTATGGAGAGGCCATCGATCGCGAGCGGGTGGTCGAACTGGCCGGCGTGGTGGGGACGGGTTTTGCTCTGCGGGCAGTGGGGCGTCGCTTGTCACGATCGAGTCCACGTCTTGGTTGGGCGGTCAAGGCCGCCATCGGTTACTCGGCCACCAGGGCGATGGGAGCGTTGGCCACCCGGTACTTCGCGAAAGGCGCTCCCGTCTCCACCAGCCGGGTGGTAGCTCTCGCCGGCTCGCTCAAGCGTTGACCGAAACGGCCTATCAGCGACATTTCGAAGACGTTCTCGGTCGTATCCGTCAGCCTGCCCGTCTGATAGGCGGCGAATTCGGAGCGGGTGCCGGCTTCAGTGAGGATCCGGGGGAGCTGCGTGTGGTGCTGGGCTTTCCCGATACCTACGAGATAGGGATATCGAACCAGGCCATCCAGATCCTGCACCATCTGGCCCGGGAGATGCAAGGGGTGGCTGTCGAACGCACCTACTTGCCTTGGGTCGACGCCATCGCTGCGCTGCGGGAGAGGGGCCTTCCTCTTCTGACGATGGAGACATGGAGCCCTGTGGTCTCGGCGGATGTCTTAGGCCTAACGATCCAACACGAGTTCAACTACACGAATCTCCTCGAGATGCTCGATCTGGCCGGCATCCCTCTGCACTGGGAAGACCGGATGGACGGGCATCCCCTGGTGTTGGCCGGGGGTCCGGCCTGCGCCAACTTCTTGCCACTAAGCCGCTTCTTGGACGCGGTGGTGGTGGGAGACGGGGAGGAGGTGTTCCCGGAGATCCTCAGACTACTGGCTGCCTGCAGGCGTGAGGGAGCATCCCGAACCGAGACCAGAAGCCGGCTGACCGGCGTTGACGGTGTCTTCGTGCCTGGGCTCAGTCGGCGGGTGGTCCGCAGGGCCATCCTCCGCTTGGAGGGGGCGCCCTATCCCAAGGAGTGCTTGGTCCCCTTGACCGCGGGAGTGCACGATCGGGCCTGGGTGGAGATCATGCGGGGCTGCACCCGGGGGTGCCGGTTCTGCCAGGCGGGGATGTGGTACCGGCCGGTGCGGGAGAGGTCTATGGCTGAGGTTCTGCGGATGGCGGCAGAGCAGCTCTCGAACAGCGGTCATCAGGAGCTGGCTCTGGCCTCGCTCTCCACAACCGACTACTCGTGCATCGAGCCGCTTTTGCAGAGCACGGCGGCAACCCATCCCGAGGTGCGGATATCGCTGCCGTCCTTGCGGGTCGACAGCGCAGCCGTGCGGTTGGCTGCGCTGGCCTCGCCGACAGGTCCTTCTCTCACCTTCGCACCAGAAGCCGGCAGCCAACGGATGCGCGATATCATCAATAAGAACGTGACGGAAGACGACATCTTCTCCGCCGCAGAGGAGGCGTTCCGAGCGGGCCGAACGACTCTCAAGCTGTACTTCATGATAGGTCTCCCATTTGAAGAGGATGCCGACATCATCGCCATCGCCGACCTATGCCTGAGATTGCGCGACCTGGGCCGTGGCATCCTGGGGGCCCGAGCCAACCGGCTGCAGCTGAACATCAGCGTCAACAACTTTGTACCCAAACCTTTCACTCCCTTCCAGTGGGCCGGCATGGCCGCTCGAGAGACCCTGTTGCGCCGGCAGGGCCTGCTGCGCTCCCGGCTGAGGAAGCCGGGTGTGCGGGCCGTGTTTCATGAGGTCCTGAAGAGCTACCTGGAGGCAGCTCTCGCGAGGGGCGGTGAGGAGTTGGGGGCCGTGATCGAGGGCGCGTGGAGACGGGGAGCCCGCCTCGACTCCTGGACGGAACAGTTCCGAGCTGACGCTTGGGATTCCGCCTTTGAGGAGGCGGGCACGTCGGCAGAGAGGCTGGCGACCACGGTCATCGAGCGGGAGACGGCCTTGCCGTGGGACGTCATCGCCGGAGTGGTGGAGAAGAACTTCCTGTGGGAGGAATGGGAGACGGCGAAACGGAGGGAGCTCACCCCCGACTGCCGATGGGATCGTTGTTCCTCTTGTGGGGCGTGCGACGCACCGCCCCAATACGACCTGGCTGCAGGCTCGTTCGGTCACGCGGCCGCCGACTCGACCCTCGGGCCGAACGGTGACCCAGGCCACCTCTGGGGCTCCGGTGATATCGACAGCCACGCCGAACCCCGACGCTACGTCGCCACCTTCTCGGTGACCGGCAGAGGGCGCTACCTCGGCCATCTCGATAGGGCGGAAGTCTTCCGCCGGGCCGTTCGCAGAGCGGGAGGTCGGTTGGCGCAGTCCGGGGGCATGCGCCCCAAGCCGCTTCTGAGTCTGGCTCTTCCCCTGGCCGTGGGGATGGAGGGGCGCCGGGAGTTGTGTGAGTTCCGGCTGTCTGAAGACCCGGGTCCCGACTTTGCCGCCCGTCTGGCGACATCCTTGCCGGACCACATGCTGTTGGTGGCAGTTGAACCCTACGACGGCACCCGGTCGGTGCCGGCGCGTGTAACGGCGGCTTCCTATGAGGTAGAGGTGGCGGAGGCGGCCGGCCTGCCGGCCGCCTCCGCCACCCAAGAAGGCACCCGGGACGACATGGGTAGAGCCCGAGGCGACGATCTCTGTGCCGCCTTGGATGCCGCGGCTGATCGGTTCGCCCGTTCCCAGGAAGTCCTCGTGGAGGAGACGCGGGAAGGGAGGGCCCGGCTGGTAGACGTCAAACGCTATGTTGACGCCGTCGCCGTGAGACGGGCTGATGGTGGATGGTGCACGCTGGCGTTTCGGGCGAGGGTGAGCCCCGCGGGGGCGGTTCGGCCCGAACGCGTCGTGGAGGCTCTGGCTCAACTGGTCGGTATCGAGTTGGAGGTCGGGAGGATCGAACGGATAGAGGTCCATCTCTCTTGATCGAGGCGCGCCCATGAGGCAGCTGGTGGTTTCCCGCGATGCCCTGGAGACACGGGTGGCGCTGCTGGAAGAGGGCCGCATGGCCGAACTGTATGTGGAACGGCCCGGCTACCGGTCACTCGTGGGCAATGTCTATAAGGGCCGGGTGGAGAACGTACTGGCCGGTATGGACGCGGCCTTTGTCGATCTGGGGTTGGACCGCAATGGATTCCTGTACGTCGATGAGGTGACCTCCTCTGAGGGCCGCAGCGGCCAGACAAGGAAGATCACGAACCTGCTTCAGGGCGGGAAGGAGGTCCTGGTCCAGGTCACCCGCGACGCCATGGGGGGCAAAGGGCCGCGTCTTACCACCCAGATCGCAATTCCCGGTCGATATCTGGTCTATTTGCCGAAGACGTCGGCCTCAGGCGTCTCTCGGCGGCTGACCGATGCGGAGCGCGAACGACTGCGGCTGGTCTGCGCTGCGCTGGACGCGGCCCCTGGGGGTATGATCATCCGTACGGCAGCCGAGGGAGCGGATGAGGAGGCCATCGGCCGCGATCTGCGCTTCTTACAGCGGGTATGGGCAGGAGTGGAGCGCCGGGTGGCGACCTGCAGCGCTCCTTCGTTGGTCTACGCGGAGGCCGAATTGCCGATGCGGGCCGTCCGCGACCTGCTCGGACCGGAGTTCGGAGCGGTCCTGGTGGACGATCGCAAGCTATACCGGCGCTTGGTCAACTACCTTCGGGCGGTCTCCCCCGAGTTGGTCTATCAGGTAGATCTCCGTGAAGGGGAGAGCCCGTTGTTCGAACGGCTCGGTCTCGATGGGGAGGCGCGCGAGGCGCTGAGACGCCGGGTCGATCTCCCCTCTGGTGGCTACATCGTGATCGATCACACCGAGGCGATGACGGTGATAGACGTGAACACCGGCCGTTACGTGGGGAGACGCCACCTTGAAGACACCATCGTCCGGACCAACTCGGAAGCCTGCCGGGAGATCGTGCGCCAGCTCAGGCTGAGAGATATCGGGGGGATCATCGTCATCGATTTCATAGATATGACGGTTCAATCCAATCGGACCGCGATACTCATGGCCCTGGAGACCGAATTAGCCCAGGATCGCAGTAAGACCTACGTGGTGGAGGTCTCGCCGCTGGGCCTGGTCGAGATGACCCGCCAGAACGTCACACGGGGTCTGCGGGAGGTGCTCACCGTGCCCTGCCCGCGCTGCCATGGGGATGGTCATGTTCTCTCGCAGGATTCGGCCCTCATAGCCGTAGAGCGCCGCCTGCGTGCGCTGGCTCTATCGTCCGGTCTACCAGGTCTGCGGGTCGAGGTTCACCCCCAGATCGCAGCTCGATTGGTCGGAGGCGGAGAACCGTTGCTGTCGCGGCTGGAGGAGGAGACCGGCCGCCGCCTGTATCTGCACCTCGCCGACGACACTGTCGAACTCGATCATGTAGCGGTGGTGCCCGACTAGGCGCCCGATTAGAGCATGTCCGCTGCTGGGTCTGCGGGTGCGGGACCCGGTGTGGCAGGCCGTCGGCAACCCTGCTATACTGCCTTGCTCGTGGCCACCGCCCGTGTGGCCTTTGCCAACAGCACGAACGCGTACGAGGAGTCGGGATGTTCGCCATCGTCGAAGTCGGCGGTAAGCAGTACCGCGTGGAAGAGGGCCGGGAGGTCGTGGTCGACCGTCTCGATGCCGCCGAAGGAGCGACTGTCGGATTGCGCGCTCTTCTCGTGTCGGACGGGGACGATCTCCGGTTGGCCGGTAAGGATGAGCAGGGGGAAGTGAAGGCCCGAGTGGTGGAGCACTTCCGGGGACCGAAGATCACCATCTCGAGGTTCAAGCCCAAACGGGGTTGGCGCAAGAAGGCCGGCTTCCGTTCGGCGCTCACCCGCCTCGAGGTGCAGAAGATCGCGTAGGAAGGACAGGCAATGGCTCACAAGAAAGGTGGCGGGAGTTCCCGCAACGGCCGCGATTCCAACGCCCAGCGTCTGGGCGTCAAAGCCTTCGCCGGCGAGAACGTCAAAGCCGGGGAGATCTTGGTGCGTCAGCGGGGCACAAGGTTCCGTCCAGGTGTCAACGTGGGCATCGGCTCCGACGATACACTGTTCGCGAAAGCTGCCGGCCAAGTGGTGTTCTCCACGGGCAAGGCGGGGCGCGTCGTCAGCATTGTCACTGAATAACTCTCGGTAGGCAGTCCGCAGCCGGGCTCGCCTCTCCCTGGAGCCGCCCATGTTCTTCGATCACGCAAAGATTCATGTGGCGGCCGGGAATGGCGGGAACGGCTGTGTTTCTTTTCGTAGGGAGAAGCACGTCCCCCGGGGCGGACCCGACGGGGGTGACGGCGGCCGGGGGGGTGATGTCATCCTCGTGGCTGATCTTCAGAAGCGCGATCTCCAGGCTTTCAGGTACAAGGTCCATTTCAAGGCAGGCGCCGGCCGGCCCGGGCAGGGAGCCCGCAAGCACGGAGCGAATGGCGAGACCATCAGGGTACCCGTCCCCCTGGGGACACAGGTTTGGGCGGTTGATGAACCCGGCGACGAGAGCCAGGGTAGCTTGGGGGTCGCTGGGTTCTCCGCAGAATTCGAGGCTGGAGACGTCGGCGACACCGAGGGCGGATTGATCGCCGACCTGGTGCAGCCGGGTCAAGAAGTCACGGTCGTGCAGGGTGGTTCCGGAGGGCGAGGCAACGCCCGCTTCGTCAACTCGGTGCGCCAGGCGCCCAAGTTCGCGGAGTTGGGCGAAGGGGGAGAGAGCCGCTGGCTGCGGCTGTCGCTCAAGCTGATGGCCGATGCAGGACTGGCCGGCTTGCCCAATGCAGGCAAGTCATCGCTGTTGCGCCGTCTTTCTAACGCGAAGCCCAAGGTGGCGGCATATCCGTTTACGACCGTCGAGCCTATGCTTGGGGTGGTCGATTGGTCCGGCGAGGGTGACATGTTCACCCTTGCGGATGTGCCCGGATTGTTGGAGGGCGCCGCCGAAGGCGTGGGACTGGGACATGAGTTTCTTGCGCACCTGGAGCGGTGCCGGCTGCTCCTGCATGTGGTCGATTTGACCGGTTACTACGAGACCGAGCCACTGCAGAACTTCCATACGATCCTTGACGAGTTGAGCGCGCATGCTTCTACTTTGGCCGACAGACCTCAGGCCGTTCTGCTCAACAAGATTGACGCGGTTCCCGCCTCGTTGGTCCAAGAGCAGCGCCGACTGTTCGTACAGGAGATAGAGCGTATGCGCTCCGGTGGGCACCCGGCCTTCACCTACACTCTCGGTGAGAATGTCCCGAGTGCGGAGGATCTAGTCTGGCCGGTATCGGCCGCTACGGGTGCGGGGCTCGCCTCGCTGCTGCGCTGGGTAGGACCTCTTCTGAGGCAGTTGTGGGTGCCGGCAGCCGCACCCGTCACCGTTGAGGTCGATGCGGAGACCGTCGGCCAGGAGGGTCGCCACGTGGTCTATCGCCCGCTGGGGGCCCGAGAGGGCGCCTTCGTCGTGCGGCAAGAGAAGGATGGTTTCGTGGTCAGAGGGAAGGCGGTGCGCCGTCTGGTCAGCAGGTTCGATCTGACCAACGAAGACGCTATCCGGTATCTTGGTGAGCGGCTCGACCGGATGGGGGTGTATGCTGCATTACGGGCGCAGGGTGCCCAACCTGGGGACGACGTCGACATAGAAGGCTTCGCCTTCGAGTATCAGTAGGGGCATGGCGGTGGCAGGCAAGCGTTCAGGCAAGACGGTGGTTGTGAAGATCGGCTCCAGCACGCTGACCAGCGAACGGGGCACTTTTCGGCTGAACCCGGTAGCCGGTCTCGTTGCTGAGATCTGCGAGTTGCATGCTCAAGGCCACAGACTTCTGGTGGTCTCGTCCGGGGCGGTTTCCTCGGGCATGGGCGTGCTTCGCTTCAAGCGACGTCCGTCGGAGATCGTCGATCTGCAGGCGGCGGCCGCGGTGGGGCAAGGGCGCCTCTTCCACATCTATACGGAGTTGTTTGCCCATGAGAGCGTGGTCACGGCTCAGGTCCTGCTCACGGCATTTGATGTGGCGGCCCGCACTCAGTACCTCCATGCCCGCAACACCCTCAAGCGCCTGCTTGATTGGAGGGTGGTGCCGATAATCAACGAAAACGACACCACGGCAACCGACGAGCTCTGCTTCGGCGACAACGACGCCCTGGCTGCGCAGGTGGCGCTCCTAGTCAAAGCCGACCTGCTGATTCTGCTGACCGATATCGATGGACTCTATACAGCGGACCCCCACGAGGATACGCAGGCCCGCCTTATAACCAGCGTGGAAGATCCGGGAGAGCTCGAATGTGTGCGTATCGGCCACACCGGGGTCCTAGGGTCGGGCGGTATGGGGAGCAAGATCAACAGCGCCCGGATCGCGACAAGCGGAGGCGTGGAGACGGTCATCGCTCGAGGCACCCGTCCCGGGGTGCTGGAAACCTGTCTTGCCGGTGAGGATGTGGGCACCCGTTTCAAGTCTCGCCCGCTGGGGTTGCCCGACTACAAGTTATGGCTTCTTTATGGCAAACCCGCTCAGGGCAGGGTCACCGTGGACGCGGGAGCCGTCAAGGCTCTGCGCGGCAAGGGCAGTTTGCTGCCGGTGGGTGTGACCGGTGTCGATGGGGACTTCGCCGTGGGAGACGCGGTCATGGTTGTGGACGAGGATGGGGTGGAGCTGGCCAAGGGGTTGGTCACCTACTCGAAGAAGGATCTGGATAGGGCTAAGGGTCTCCAGAGCAGCCGGGTGGCGGAGATGTTCCCCCAGGCATCGCCGGAGGTAATCCATAGGGATCACATGGTACTTGTCTGTTAGTGGAGCAGGAGGGAAGTTGAAGACGAAAGACTACGCTATCCATGCCAAGCAGGCGTCTTACCGCCTGGCGACCGCCGATGCAGCCGTTAAGAATCGGACCTTGATAGCGATGGCCGAGGCCATCGAGCGGCGCTCCGGGGAGATCCTGCTCGAAAACGAACAGGATGTCGCGGACGGCCGCAAGAACGGGCTCTCTCCGGCCCTAATAGATCGGTTGTGGCTTGATGAGGGACGTCTCCGCAGCATCGCACGCAGTCTGAGGGATGTGGCGGCCCTCTCCGATCCGGTGGGAGAGGTAGTGTCGGGTTGGAAGACGCCCGAGGGGCTGGAGATAGAGAAGGTGCGGGTGCCCTTCGGGGTCATTCTGGTCGTGTATGAAGCACGTCCCAACGTGACGGTGGACGCAGCCGCTCTGTGTCTCAAGACCGGAAACGCCGTCATCCTGCGCGGCGGCAGCGACGCGTACCGCTCCAACCGCATCTTGGCGGAGGTCATCACCGGCGCGGCCATCGAGTCCGGTCTCCCGGGTGATTGCATACAGTTCGTCGCCGACAAGGACCGCGCCGCCCTGCTCGAACTACTCCAGCTCCGGGACCATATCGACCTGGTCATACCCCGCGGGGGAGAGGCGCTCAAGGAGTTGCTTCTGGAGCACTCGAAGGTCCCCGTCATCTATGCGGCCGGGGGCAACTGCCACGTCTATGTCGACGCGACCGCGGATGTCAAACAGGCCGTGGCCATCACCGTGAATGCCAAGTGCCAACGTCCCGGCGTGTGCAATGCCGCGGAGACCCTCTTGGTGCACGAAGCGGTGGCTGCGGAGTTCCTTCCGCTTGTGGTCAAGGCGCTCGGCGAACGCAAGGTCAAGCTGTACGCGGACCATCGGGCGCGGGAGATAGTGGGCGACACCGAGGTCAAACTCCTGCGGGCTACCGACAGGCACTATCACACCGAGTTCCTTGCTCTCGAGATGGCCGTTAAGGTGGTGGACAACCTGGAGGAGGCCGTAGAGCATATCGCTCAGTACGGGACCGGTCATTCAGAGGCCATTGTGACCCGGGATCTGGAAGCCAGCAGGCGGTTCGCGCAGGGGGTCGACGCCGCCGTCGTATATATCAACGCCTCCACCCGGTTCACCGATGGAGCCGTCTTCGGCCTTGGGGCGGAGATAGGCATCTCCACCCAGAAGCTGCACGCGAGGGGACCCTTGGCCCTGAGAGAGCTCACCTCGATCAAATACGTGGTGACCGGAAGAGGTCATGTCCGCTGAATCGCCTGCGCGGGGCGTCGGAGGCTGGGAGAAGATATGTATAGAGCGGGTCTTATAGCCGGACTGCGTGACCTGCCCGGACTGCGCTTGGGGATAATGGGCGGAGCCTTCGACCCCATCCACATGGCGCACCTGGTCACCGCTCAGGAGGCTCTGGCGGAGTTCAGCCTGGACCAGGTGTTGTTCATGCCCGCTGGAGATCCTCCGCACAAGAGCCGTCGCATGGCGCCGGCCGAGTTCCGGTATCTGCTCACCGAAGTGGCGACGGCCAGCAATCCCAAGTTCTCCGTCTCGCGCTACGAGATATCTCGAGAGCGGATCAGTTACACCGTGGACACTCTGGAGTATCTGGCCGGGGTGGTTCCCGCGGGGGCCGAGCTGTTCTTCATCACCGGGGCCGACGCTGTGCTCGACATCCTTACCTGGAAGGATCCTGTCAGGGTTCTCGAATTGTCGACTTTCATCGCGGCCACTCGGCCCGGGTACGATCTATCCAGGCTGTCAGGACTGCTTGAGAGCTTGCGGTCGACAACGGTAGGAATAGTGCCCGAAGCTCGAGTCAAGGTCTTGGAGGTCCCGGCCCTCGCCATCTCCTCCAGCATGATCAGAGAGCGGCTGCTTGCAGGCAAGACCATACGGTATCTGGTGCCGGAATCAGTGGCGCAGTTCATCGAGAAGAGCGGACACTACGCCTCTGCCTGGCCGGGAGCGACCGCGGGAGGCTCATGACGATCGTGGGGGACGGCGGCACGTTGAAGGAGGTGCCGGAGCGCTCGCCGGCGGCGGGCTCCTCTGCGGAGCGACCTTCGCCGGACGGGAGTCCAGTGGGACAGGAGCCGGACGGGTATCCTCCGGAGGAGAGCGTCCTACCGGGGCGCCCGGGGAGTGACTCGGCGGGCGCCAGGCAGTATCGGTCGCGATCGGAGCGTCGTACCTACAGGCGGGCCGTACGCAGGCGCAAGCTGCGCAGGCGTATAGGGATCGTCTTCGCCGGGACCGTTATCGTAGTGGCGGTGGTTGTTGCTCTCTTCCTTCTCCTGGGGGGTCCCGAGATGGAAGAAGTGGTTGCGACCACGGTTCCGGTGGGCAACCCGGACCCGGATGCGCTGCTGGTCATCGAACAGGACGGCGCGATACCGGTGATGCTTCTATTCCATCCCCGGGAGGCGACAGGGGTCGTCCTGGCTATGCCGGGTCTGACTCTGCTCAAGACCTCTGAAGGCTTCAAGACGCTGGCCGAGCTCCAGTTGGTTGGTCAGGAGGAGACCCTGCAGACGGCCCTTGCAGAGGCGTTGCAGGTGCAGATAGGCGCTCCGGCTACAGTGGAATGGGCCGCACTACTCGAGGCCGCTGAGCGCTCAGAGATCGCCGGGCCCGCGCCGGAGACACTGAGCGGAGACGCAGGTGAGGCGTTGCGTGTGGGCCGGCTTGTACTTGCGCTGGTGGGCGCGGGTGCAGGTTCCGAGGGGGCGCAGGTGTGGGCCGGGGTGCCCCTGGGTGGTGACGCCGAGGGCTTCCGGGAGGCTCTTGGGGCCAGTGGACGGGAGGTGGGGGCAGGCGGATGGGACGCGGCGGAACTCACGGGACGACTGGTGGAGGGGACGGGGTTCCAGTACCTGGAACCGGATGTGCAGATGGCCAGAGCTTTGCTGACGGGCACGACCGAAGCGACGGGCATCAGTCTGCAGGTCCTCAATGGCTCGGGAGAAGTGGGTATAGCCCAGGAGGTGGGCGCGTTGCTTGGACAACTGGGGTACACCATGCTGCCCGCCGGTAACGCCCCGGGCTTTCCGGATGTGGAGCAGACCCGCATCGAGACTTCGCCCGACGCGGTGGCTCATGCCCGGCAGGTGCGGGCGTTGCTGGGAGGGGGGCTCTTGGATGAGGAGCCCTCTTTGGAGAGTGGGCAGGTCGTTGTGATCCTGGGAAAGGACTACGTCCTTCCGGCCACGACTTCGACCGGTCCTGTAGACGAGGAGGCGCCGTGAGCGGCGACCCTTTGGAGCGGTACAGCAGGCAGATTCTAGTGCCGCAGATCGGCAGGGCGGGCCAGGAGAGACTGTCCGCCGCCAGGGTGGGACTGGTGGGTTGCGGAGCGCTCGGTTGTGTCATCAGCACTCACCTGGTCCGCGCCGGGGTAGGCTTGGTGCGCATCGTCGACAAGGACTGTCCCGAGATCCACAACCTGCACCGGCAGATTCTCTTCACCGAGGATCACGTAGCCCGGCGCATTCCCAAGGCGGAGGCGGCCGCGGCGGTCTTGTCGGGAGCGAACAGCCAGGTGGCGGTCGAGCCGGTGGTGGGCGTGATAGACGAGAAGACACTGCCCAGGTTCGCGGAAGATCTCGACCTTCTGGTCGACGGCACCGATAACTTTCCCACCCGGTTCGTCATGAACGACTATGCGGTTCGACGGGGTATGCCCTGGGTCTACGGAGGCGTGATCCGGACCAGTGGCATGTCCATGACCATCCTCCCGGGCGACGGACCCTGTCTGCGGTGTCTGGTGCGGGAGTTGCCCCGACCGGAGCATTCACCCAACGCGGATGTGGCTGGGGTGCTGAGTACCACGGTGGCGGTGTTGGCCAGCATTGAGGCCGGCGAGGTCATCAAGCTCATCGTCGATCCGGATGCCAGAAACAAGGGATTGGTGCTGCTGGATATTTGGGATCTGACTCTGGATCGGATCGAAGTGCCGCGTGACCCAGACTGTCCCTCGTGTGGGGGTTTATGAACAGCCGAGAAGACACGAGCGCCGAACAGGCAAGGATGGAGCGGCTCAGACAGATCCTGCAGGAGTCGGCACCACTTCTGGTAGCGTTCTCCGGAGGCGTGGACTCCGCCTTCTTGTTGAAGACGGCCTTGGATGCGGTGGGGCCTGCGGCGGTCGTGGCTGTGACCGCCCACGGGGATGTGCACACGGCTGAGGAGTTGGAGGCAGCGCGCTCGGCTGCGGCGCAGTTGGGAGCCCGTCACCTGATCATCCGGACCGAAGAGCTTTCCATACCGGGTTTCGCCGATAACCCACCCGAGCGCTGCTACCTCTGTCGCAAAGAGATGTACGCGATGTTCATAGAGGTGGCCCGGGCTGAGGGCATGGCCACGGTTGTGGACGGAGCCAACCGGGACGACCAGATGGACTACCGGCCGGGGTTGCGGGCCGCCGCGGCCTTGGGAGTGCGCAGCCCTTTGGCCGAAGTCGGTTATGGAAAAGAAGAGATCCGCCGGGCGGCTCGGGATCTGGGACTCTCCAGCTGGAATCTCCCGGCCTCAGCCTGTCTGGCCTCTCGATTCCCTTATGGGGAGACGATCACGCTGCCCAAGCTCCATGCCGTGGCTGAGGGTGAGCGCTTCCTGAGAAGTCTTGGATTCTCCGTCGTCCGCCTGCGGCATCATGGTGAAGTCGCCCGCATAGAGGTCACTGAAGCGGACATGAGCTTGGCCCTGGGCGACTCCGTCCGCCGTGCTATTGTTGAACACCTGCGCGCATCGGGTTACGTGTACGTGACCCTTGATCTGGAAGGCTTTCGGAGCGGTAGCCTCAACGCGGTTCTGCCGCGGCCGGAGGGAGAGGAACAGGCGTGAGAGTGCTGAAGGCTGGTGCAGCCAATGCCCGGATGCCCATCGGGCAGAGCGGATTCAGCCGGACATAAGTTGATGACGCACACGATTCCAGGAATCCACGACTCCGGGCCGGCCGGAGATCTCAACGAGCAGCAGCGCGAGGCGGTCTTTCACAGCGGAGGGCCTCTGCTGGTCCTGGCCGGCGCGGGTTCGGGCAAGACGCGCGTGCTGACCTACCGTCTTGCCCATCTCATCCAGAGCGGCCAGGTTAGGCCCCATCAGACCCTAGCTATCACGTTCACCAACAAGGCGGCCGGAGAGATGAGGGAGCGCGTGGCGGGGCTCCTCGGTTCCCTCTCGGGCTGGATGTGGGTTTGTACCTTCCATTCGGCCTGCGCCCGCATGCTGCGTCGGGACGCCCCCCTGCTCGGCTACCGCGGCAACTTCACCATCTACGACGAGGACGATTCCACCCGGCTGATCAAGCACTGCCTCGAGGACCTCCGGCTCGACGTCAAGCGGTTCCCGCCTCGCGGGGTGCAGAATCTCATCTCCGACGCCAAGAACAAGCTCATCGATGTGGATGAGTTCGGGCGTCGTAACGGGGCATCCGCCGACGGCTGGGATTCCGGGGGCAGCGGGGACAGTGCGTCCGCGTATCTGGACATAGCCGCGCAGGTCTATCGGCGCTACCAGGCCCGTCTATTGGAGCAGAACGCCCTGGACTTCGACGACCTGCTCATGCGCATGGTCGACATCCTGCGCCTCTTCCCGGAACGGCTGGAGTTCTACCGAGACCAATTCCGCCATGTACTCGTCGATGAGTTTCAGGACACCAACAGGGCTCAGTACCTCCTTGTGAAGTTGCTCACCGAGGAGCACCGGCAGGTGACGGTGGTGGGAGACGACGATCAGTCGGTCTACTCCTGGCGGGGAGCCGACATCCGTAACATACTCAGCTTTGAGGACGACTTCCCCGACACCAAGGTGGTGAAACTGGAGCAGAACTACCGTTCTTCCAGCACCATTCTGGATGCTGCGAACGCGCTGGTGGCTCATAACCGGGGCCGCAAGGCCAAGAACCTGTGGAGCGACCGGGGTATCGGCGAGCGGGTGACGGTGTTCGAGTGCCGGGACGAGCACGAGGAAGCGCGCCTGGTCTGCGAAGAGATCGTCACCCTTCTTCGTGACCAGCAAGCCTCGGACGTGGCCGTCTTCTACCGGGTTAACGCTCAGTCGCGGGTGTTGGAGGACATGTTGGTCCGCCAGGGGGTGGGGTATCGAGTTGTCGGGGGCACCAAGTTCTACCAGAGGGCGGAGATCAAGGACCTGTTGGCCTACCTGCGGGTGACGATGAATCTCGCCGACGATCTCTCTCTGCTCCGCATCATCAACACACCTCGGCGCGGATTGGGCGACGTAGCAATAGGTCGTCTGCAGGCCTACTCCGCGGAGCAGGAGGTGCCCCTCCGGTCCGCCCTCCTGCGGGCATCGGAGATCGCCGGTCTCGCCGCCGCGGCCGCCGCTGCGTGTGGGCGTTTAGGAGAAAGGTTCTTGGATTGGGCCGCTGAGGCGGAAGAGGGTAACTCAGTGGCGACGCTCGTGCGCCGCGTGCTTGAAGAAAGCGGCCTCACGGGGACACTCAAGGCTGAACGGACGCTGGAAGCCGAGGGCCGGCTGGAGAACCTAGAGGAGTTCGTGGGGGTGGCGGAGGAGTTCGACCGGATGAACCCACAAGGCACTCTCAGTGAGTTCCTGCAGGAGATAAGTCTCTACGCCGATATCGACAGCCTGGAGGACGGGCACCCCTCGGTGACGCTGATGACCCTTCACAACGCCAAGGGCCTGGAGTTCCCCGTGGTGTTCATCACGGGGATGGAGGAGGGACTCTTTCCTCACTCGCGTTCTCTGGACGAGCAACGGCTGGAGGAGGAGCGGCGGCTCTGCTACGTGGGCATGACCCGCGCCAAGGATCGCCTCTATCTCTCGCACGCGTTGAGCCGCACCTTGCACGGGGGAGGAGGCTATAAGCTCGCCAGCCGCTTCCTGAGGGAGATACCGGCCGAGTTGGTGGAGCATCGGGAGACGCTGGTATCTGCCCGGCAGGATCGGGGGGTGCGGGATTCCCGCTCCGCGAGTGGTCAGAGCGGGCCGTGGGCGCCCCGGCGCGCAGGCGCTGCACGTCCGGGGGCGGGTTCGCAGGCGGCCCACGGCCCTACCGTTGCTTCGAAGACCGCGTCGGGTGCGGGATTTGCCACGGGTGACAAAGTGGTGCATGCGAAATTCGGGGAAGGCGTGGTCCTAGGAGTGGAGCCCGGCGGCATCGTGCGCGTATTCTTCTCTGAGTCGGGTGAGCAGAAGAGGCTGCTGCTCGAATATGCTCCGCTTCGGCGTCTCTGACGCTCTTAGGCGTGGCGCTTGATATCATCGGTTTTCGCGCCGCCGGCACACCCAATCGCCGGGAGTTGGGGCGCGACTTCTGAGGAGCGAAGTCCGTGTGAAGCGCACAGCTCCGAGTCTTCACTTTGCGATCTGACGGGTGTCGGACTGACGTTTCTTGAGGGGTGGCGCACTGGGTCGACGGCCACCTGCCGAGCGGCGGCTTATGCAATGTACATTGCATTTATCAGTATCACATCGAATTATGCATCACCACGGGGTGAGTCCGCAGCCCTGATCGCCCGAGTCGGGGCCGGCCGACCCCCCCAGAATAGAGGAAATTGGAGGGAAATGAGGTATGAGGTGGGACAGAGTGGAGCAGAAGTATTGCATAGCGGAAGATTTTGGTCTAAAGTGGGGTCATGCAACGGGTATTGCTGGCAGGCGACTTCGACCACACCCTCGATCCCAAGGGACGGATCACTCTGCCTGCACGGTATCGTGATTACTTCCAGAGGGGCGCGGTACTAGTTCGACTACAGGATAACGAGCCCTGCGTCCGCGTCTACCATCCAGAGGCATGGGAGGAGTTTGACGCTAAGTACATCGAGCCGCTGAACGTATTCGAGAGCGAAGAAGACAGCTGGCGAGCGCGCAGCATCTACGAAAGCCTGGATCCCGTTGAACCCGACCGGCAGGGACGCGTGCTCATACCTTCCCAGAGGATCAAAGAGCTGGGACTCTCGGGTAAGGTCAAGATCATCGGTAACCGTACCCATCTGGAGATATGGAATCCGGAGACCTATGCGGCGCTGAAGGCTTCGAGGGGGCGCAAAGATGCCTAGTGCGGCGGCTTCATTCGTCACGGAGATGGCCATGGCTCACGTACCGGTTCTGACTAAAGAGCTTGTTGAGCTGCTGGATGTGCAGCCGGATTCGCGGGTGGTGGATTGTACCTTCGGTGCCGGAGGCCACGCAGCGGCCGTGGCGGCGAAGCTGAGCCCGAGCGGGGTGTTGGTCGCCTGCGACCAAGACCCCGTTGCCGAGGATTACTACATGGACCTCAGGCCGAGTCTCCGTTGCCGTTCCCGGTTCTACCTGGGCAACTTCGCCGATTCGTTGTCCGAGTTGCTGGAGAAGGGATTCCGGGCCACCCATGTCTACATGGATCTGGGTCTGAGCAGTATGCAGATCGACACGCCCGACCGAGGCTTCTCCTACAGCTATGACGCGCCGCTGGACATGCGCATGGACCCGGAGGGGCCGGTGACGGCGGCGGATATGGTCAACACCTGGTCGGAGGCTGCTCTGGCCGACCTGTTCGGTCGCTATGGCGAAGAGCGCTACGCTCGGCGGATCGCCCGAGCCATCGTTGCTCAGAGGTCGAGCAGGCCGTACGAGCGGACGGCCGAGTTGGTGGACACGGTCAAACGTGCCATCCCGACGCCGGCCCGTTTCGGCGCCGGCAATCCGGCCAAGAGGGTCTTCCAGGCTCTGCGTATCGAAGTCAACGATGAATTGAACAGCCTGCAGCGCGCGTTGCCGGCGGCCTTTGACCTGTTGGATCCCGGAGGCATCCTTCTGGTCATCGGCTTCCACTCTCTGGAGGACCGCATCGTCAAGCATTTCTTTGTCAGCAAGGTCCGACCCTGCACCTGTCCGCCTCGCTTCCCGATCTGCGTCTGTGGCAAGAAACCCACCGGGGAACTGGTCACCTCCAAGGCTGTGACGCCAAGCCCGGCCGAGCTGACATCGAACCCACGATCGAGTTCGGCCAAACTCCGGGCCTTGAGGAGACTCTGATGTCTGCCGATTCTCGCGCGACTTGGATCGACGCTTGGGAGAGAGGGACCGTTCCATCTGAGGCTGAGCTCAGGAGTGCGGCTCGGGTGGCCGCCCGCATGCGCTCTGCCCGCTACTACGGTCGCGAGGCGACCGCCCGTCTGCCTCAACCCGAGCATGATAGGCAGAGGAGTGAGGCTCTACCAGACCTTAAGGTGATTACGAGGCGTAGGCCTCGTTGGGGGCTGGCGCTTCTGGCTATGGTGTTCGTAGGGGTTCTGCTGGGTGCTCTGATCGTCGCCCCGGTGTTGGTGAGTTCGGCTGCGACGGGGCTCGAAGCTGAGGTGGGGCAGATGGAAGCTGAGGAGAGGTCGCTGGCCACGGCGACCTCCGCTCTCGCCGCACAGATATCGGCCTTGTCGTCGTCGGAGAGGGTGGCGGAGCAGGCGGAGCAGCTGGGATTGCGGCCGGCCGAGTCGGTCAGCTACATGCAGATCGGTAGTGATTCGCCGGCCATGGAGGGTGACACGACGGTAGCCGGTCGGTAAGCATGAGTCGGACCAATAAGAGGCTGGCATTGTTCATGGGGTTTGCCGTCGTCTTCTTGGTCGCGCTGTTTGCCCGCACCTTCTACGTCCAAGTCGTTGCGGCGCCCACTCTGGAGAAGAAGGGCGACGGCCAATCCATCAGCATCATCGAGCTGGAAGCACCCCGGGGCGTGATATATGACCGCACGGGCGAGGTCCTGGCGGTCTCTCGGACCCTTGCGAGCGTCTGCGTCGATCCAAGCCAGGTGGAAGACCCGGTGGCGGCCGCCGAGCAGTTGGCACCCGTGCTCGACCTGCCGCAGGCTGAGCTTCTTGAGAGGCTTGCCGGCGACGCCCAGTTTAGATATCTGGCCCGTAAAGTGGAACAGGCGGTCGGTGAGTCCGTGGAGGAACTGGCTATCACCGGGGTCAGCGTCCGTCCCGAGGTCAAGCGGGTCTATCCCAAGGGGGCATTGGGGCCTCAGCTGCTGGGGTTGGTCGGCGGCGATGAGGACAAGGGGCTGGCAGGTCTCGAACTGCAGTACGAGGACGTGCTGGCCGGCCGGCCGGGGGAGCTGCAGATCGTGACCGACCTGGAGGGAAACCGGCTCTCCACTGTATCAGTGGATGAGGCCGAGCCGGGTACGTCCATAACGCTGACCATCGACGCCGACATCCAGTACAAGACGGAGAGCGTGCTCACCGAGACGGTGGAGGAGTTCCAAGCAGCTAAGGCGTGCGCTGTAGTCCTTGACCCGGTTAATGGAGCCATCCTGGCCATGGCCAACACGCCCGTGTTCGACGCCAATGATTACGCGTGCTCCGACATAGACGAGTGCGATCGCCGCAATATGGCGGTGACCGACCAGTACGAGCCGGGCTCCACCTTCAAGATGGTGGTGACCGCGGCCGCCTTGGAGGCGGGGCTGGTGAGACCGGGCACAGTCTTCGAGCTGGGCAGAGATGTCACCATTTACGATGTGACCATCCATGAAGCTCACGAGAACGTCCCGGAGACCCGGAGGCTGACGGTGACCGAGATCCTGTCACAGTCGTCCAACGTGGGCGCGGTTAAGCTCGGCCAGGAGGTGGGCAAGACCCGCCTTATCGAGATGATCAAGAAGTTCGGTTTCACCGAGAAGCTCGGCATCGATTTTCCCGGTGAGGTCGACGGCCAGATGCGGCCGCCTGAAGAGTGGTACGGCACCACCATCGCCAACGTGCCGCTGGGTCAAGGCATCGCTGTGTCTCCTTTGCAGCTCGCCACCGCTTACGGAGCCATCGCCAATGACGGCCTCATGGTCCAGCCCCATCTGGTCGACGGCCTGGTGGAGCCCTGGAGCCGGCGGGTCGTGAGCGCGGAAGTTGCCGCCCAACTGAGGGAGATGCTTACGGTCACGGTGGAGGACGGCACCGGTAGGCTGGCACAGGTGGATGGGTACTTGGTGGCCGGCAAGACCGGGACCGCCCAGAAGGTGAAGGATGGGGGCGGTTACTACGACGATCGTCACATCGCCTCTTTCGTGGGCATGGTTCCCGCGGACGATCCCAAGCTGGTCATCTTGGTCACCGTGGACGATCCCGCCACCCAGCACTTGGGGGCATATGTGGCCGCTCCGGCGTTCGCCGAGATAGCGGACTTCGCCCTCAAACGGCTGGGCATCGCGCCCCCATCCGGCGAGTAGGGCCGAAGGCTGCCCGCCCGGCGGTCGAGACGGTCGCCCGATGATAGAATCCCCCCACGTGAGACTCAGTGAGCTATTTGCCGGTGTCGAGGGCTGGCGCCTGGCGGGCGCTGGCGATACCCCCATCACGTCGCTCACTTACCGGAGTGATAGGGCTCTCCCAGGTTGCCTGTTCTTCTGTGTGCCGGGGTTCGTACGCGACGGGCATGATTTCGCGGCGGATGCGGTGGAGCGTGGGGCGGTGGCACTGTGCTTGGAGCGTTCTCTAGATCTCCCTGTGGCACAGGTTCTGGTCCCGTCAGTGCGTCTTGCCATGGGTCCTGTGGCGGCGGCCTTCTATGATCATCCTGGTTCCCGGTTGGCCACCGTAGGTATCACGGGGACCAACGGCAAGACCACCTCGGCCTTTCTGATAGCGCACCTCCTAGATCGGCTGGGAATGCGGGCCGGGTTGATGGGCACGGTGGAGCGGCGGATCGGTGGACAGACGCTTGTGGCCGGTCGGACCACGCCGGAAGCGCTTGATGTCCAGCGAGACCTGGCTCAGATGGTGGAGGCGGGGGATAGGGCGGCCGTAATGGAGGTCTCCTCCCATGCTCTCGACTTGGGACGGGCCAGAGGCATCGAGTTCCGAGTGGTGGCGTTCACCAATCTCAGCCAGGATCACCTGGACTATCACAAGAATCTCGAGGACTATTTCGCGGCCAAGAGCCGTTTGTTCCTCGAACCCGGGTTCACGCGGCCGCAGACCGCGGCCGTCATCAATGTAAACGATTCCTTCGGCAGACGTCTGGCGCAAAGGATGGAGCGGGGCCGGGTGCTGAGTTTCTCCACCGCTCCAGTGCCGGAGTGGGGGCCCACGGACCTTGAGTTGACTGAGTGCTCCATCAATGCCGAAGGCACTCGAGGCACTTTGGTGATTCGAGGGACCGCCCTGGAAAGGATGTCCCTGCAGGCGCGGCGGCGGACGCCGGGGGAGAGTACAGGTGCGGTCTCGGCCGCCACAGCGGGGTGGGTATCGGGTGCCGGTGGTGGCGAGGCGCGTGTGGACGTGGCCACCCGGCTGGTGGGGGCCTTCAACGCCGCCAACGTGGTCACGGCCCTGGGGGTGGGTATCGGTCTGGGACTCGATATCGACCGGATGGTGGCGGCACTCCGTGACTTCGACGGTGTCCCGGGCCGAATGGAGCCGGTGAACGCCGGTCAGGACTTCGCCGTGTTGGTCGATTACGCGCACACCCCTGACTCCGTGGCCAGTGTTCTTCGGGCGGCTCGTGATATCACTGAGGGGAGGCTATTCGCCGTACTCGGTTGTGGTGGCGACCGCGACCGGACCAAGCGGCCGCTCATGGGCAGGGAGGCCGAGAAGGTGGCCGACGTGGTGGTGATCACGTCCGACAATCCCCGCAGTGAAGACCCATCGGCCATCATCGCCGATATTCTGGGAGGGCTGGAGGATCCTGGATCGGCGACGGTGCAACCCGACCGACGGGCGGCCATCCACACGGCGTTGGAACAGGCACGCACGGGCGACGTGGTCATGATCCTCGGAAAAGGTCACGAATCGGGTCAGGAGTTCGCGACTGAGACGGTGCCGTTCGACGACCGGAAGGTGGCCCGTGAGCTCCTGGACGTTCTCTTGGCGGAATCGGAATGATCCCACTCTCTGAGGAAGAGGCCGGTCGTGCACTTGACCTGGGAAGGCTGGATGCTCCGGTGGTTGGGGTCTCTATCGACAGCCGGTCGGTCCGACCAGGTGATCTGTTCGTGGCACTGCGGGGCGAGCGCTTTGACGGGCACGATTTTGTGGAGGCAGCCTTTGAGTCGGGAGCTGCCGGGGCCGTGGTTGAGAAGACATCCTGGTCAGGGTCGTCCTCCGGGCGGTCCGTGTATGTCGTGGACGATACACTCGCGGCTTTGGGGGATCTTGCCAGGGCGGTCCGGAAGAAATCGAGAGCCACCGTCTTTGCCATTACAGGGAGCGTGGGCAAGACCGGTACCAAGGACGCTCTGGCGGCCATGGCCGCCAGGTCATGCCGCACGGTAGCGACGGCGGCGAATCAGAACAACGAGGTGGGCGTCCCTCTCACCCTGCTTTCCATCGAGCCCGATACAGAAGCGGTGGTTGTGGAGATGGGGATGCGTGGCCCTGGGCAGATCGCCTCTTTGGTGAGGGTGGTGGAGCCGGATGTCGGGGTCATCACCAACATACATCCAGTTCACCTTGAGCTTCTGGGAACGCTTGAGCATGTGGCTCAAGCAAAGGCTGAGCTTGTTCAGGGATTAACCCCTGCCGGCAGTGCGGTCGTTCCTGCAGAATGTAATATTTTGCAGCCATATCTGGCTGAGTTGTGCTGTCGGGTAGTCTACTTCGGTGTTGGCTCGGATATACGCAACGCGCAGGTGCAGGGGTGGCTGCTGCGCGCCAAGAGTGGGATGGCATGCGAGGTGGTGCTGTGCTGGCCCGAGGGTGAGGTTCGGGTTGAGACTCCTGCCATGCCTGGATACCGGGCAGAGAACATCGTGGCTGCGGCCGGTGCGTGCTATGCAGCCGGTCTTCCTATGGAGGAGTGTGCGGAAGGCTTGACCGGGCTTCGGTTTGGACGGGGCCGGGGTGAGGTCCTGTCGCTGCCTGGTATCTGCATCGTGGACGACACCTATAACGCCAACCCGGTGGCAGTGCGAGCGGCGTTGGACGGTCTGTTGCGTTTGGCGGCGGAGAGGCGGGGACGGCCGGTCGCAGTTCTGGGTGACATGCTGGAGTTGGGCGGGGACTCGGAGCAGTACCACCGGGAGATTGGACGATACGCGGCCGAGATCGGCGTGGAAGAGTTGTGGGGAGTGGGCGAGCGTGCGCGCGCGACCGTAGAGGGTTATCGGGAGCAAGCAGCAAGAAGTGGCACTCGAGGCCGGGATCAGCGAGCAGGACATGTTCCCTCCTCTCTAGAAGACTCTTCTCTGGTGGCCGGGCTGCGGCCGGGTGATGTGATCCTCTTTAAAGCGTCGCGGAGCATGAGACTGGAAGAGATGGTTGACAGGGTGGTCGCGCTGGCGGGAGCGGGAGCCTGGGCCACCGGCATTGAAGCGTCAGAGATGGGGGAGACCGAGCCGGAGGAGACCGGCCGATGTTGAAGTTGATGGCCGCCGCGCTCGTGGCGCTGGTGATAGGCATGGCTGCAGGCCCGCGGTTCATTCGCTGGCTGCAGCGACGTGGTATAGGCCAGAACATCCGAGACCTGAGTCCGGAACGTCACAGCGCGAAGCAGGGCACGCCCACCATGGGTGGCATGCTGATCCTAGGTGCGGCGCTGATCCCCTACCTCATCTTCGCGACTAAGACCGTTCCCAGTCTGGTCGTGGTCCTGCTGACAGTGGGGTCCGGGCTCATAGGCTTCGCCGACGATCTGGTGAGCAAGTGGCGCCAGCGGTCCCTGGGTCTGAAAGCCAGGACGAAGCTGTTGATGCAGGTGGTATTGGTGGGTATCGCGCTGTTCATCGGTGTCCGATACGGCGGCGTCGACACGAAGCTGGCCGTTCCCTTCGTGCGGACCGGCCTGGACATAGGGTGGCTGTACTACCCGTTCGCCTTCCTACTCATCGCGGGCTTCTCCAATGCGGTCAATCTGACCGATGGTCTGGACGGCTTGGCTGCGGGAACCGGGGCGGTGGCGCTTTTCGCCTACGCGGGCATCGCCTTTCTGCAGGGCAAGGTCGATCTTGCCCTCTTCGCCTCCTGCATGACCGGGGCGTCGGTGGGTTTTCTCTGGTACAACTCCCATCCCGCGACGGTCTTCATGGGCGATACCGGCTCGCTGGCGATAGGGGCCGCGCTGGCGGGTATGGCGTTGACCACCAACATGGAGGTCCTGTGCCTGCTCATAGGAGGGCTGTTCGTAGTCGAGGCTTTGAGCGTCACGCTCCAGGTGTTCAGCTTTCGGCTCTTCCACCGGCGCGTGTTTCTGATGGCCCCTATCCATCATCACTTCGAACTAAAAGGCTGGTCGGAGACCAAGATCATCATCCGTTTCTGGTTGATCGCCGCGATCCTGGCCGGCGCCGGTTTCGCTCTTTACTACCTCAGTAATACCCGCCTCCCGGCGATCTGATCGGGGGATGGTTGTGGGTCTGTCGTTTCCTGTCTCCCTCGGCGGCGCCGGCCTACCTGCAGGCGCCCTGCGGATACTGGTCCTAGGTGCCGGTCGATCCGGGATAGGCGCATCCCTGACCCTCTCCGGTCTGGGACTGGAGGTGACGGTGAGCGACCGCCGGGATCCGGAGTCGCTGCCGGGATTGAGGGATGCATTGGAGTCGGGCGCTCGTTTCCTGCCCGAGGGATCTCTGGCCTGGGACTGGCCGGCTCCGGACCTGGTGGTGAAGAGTCCGGGCGTGCCCGGCGAAGCGGGACCGGTGGCCTTGGCTCGAGAGCGAGGGATACCCATCTGGAGTGAACTGGAGCTCGCCTTTGCGCTGTTCCCGAATCCTTTCGACGCCGTGACCGGGACCAACGGAAAGACGACCACCACTGCTCTTCTGGGACATCTTTTCGAGACGGCGGGACGTCCCGCTCACGTGCTGGGGAACATTGGAGTGGCCGTCACCTCGGCGGCCGGCGAGATCAGGGCGGGGGAGGAGTTGGTGGTGGAGGTCTCCAGCTTCCAGCTGGAGGATGTCCACAGCTTCCGTCCCGCGGTGGGGGTGTTTCTCAACCTCACGCCCGACCACCTCGATCGTCATGGGACCCTGGAGCGGTATCTGGAATGTAAGGCCAAGCTTTTCGTCAATCAGCGGAAGGGCGACGTGGCGGTGCTCAACGCGGCGGACCCGGCGGTGGCCGCGCTGGGAGCGGAGCTCGCAGCGCGGCCCGAAGGGCCTCGGGTGGCTCTCTTCTCGACAGCCGGCCCCAGCGGCCGGTCTGGCGGGCCGGGTGTGGACCAGCGGAGTATCGAACAGCCGGACCTCGAACATCGGGGCCTTGAACGGCCGCGTCTTGACTCTTGGGTGGAAGGCGGCTGGCTGTTCTTGGAGCAAGAACGGATCCTGCCCGTGGCCGATATCCGGCTGCTCGGGATCCACAATCTGGAGAACTGTCTGGCTGCGGGCACGGCGGCACTGGCGCGCGGCCTCGAGAGGGATGCCGTTGCCGAGGGTCTCCGGACCTTCGGTGGGGTGGCTCACCGGCTCGAAATGGCAGGAATGGTCCGGGGCGTGACGTATGTGAACGACAGCAAAGCGACCAATGTGGAGGCGACGCTCACCGCCTTGAAGGCCTATCCCACGAATACGCACCTCATCCTCGGGGGACGCGACAAGGGCTCCGACTACCGGCCCGTGGCGCGCGCCTGCGCGGGAGCCTGTGGAGGCGTCTATCTCATCGGGGAGGCCACTTCTCTCATAGAGTCTGCCTTCGCTGAGGTCAGGGAGCGCGAGGGTATCTCGGGCGTGCCGGATGTGTGCCTGTGCGGCGATCTGGAGGCGGCGGTGCGCGCGGCGGCGGCGAGAGCCGTCCCGGGAGACGTCGTGCTTCTGGCTCCGGCCTGTGCCAGCTTCGACCAGTATGGGAGCTTCGAAGAACGAGGTGCTCATTTCCGGTCTCTGGTGGATCGCCTGACCGGAGTGGACTCATGAACAGCGCTACCGTACGTAAAGAACGAGCTTCGACCGGGGAGACGCACGCTGCGTCTCGAGCACCACGACAGCGGCGGGTCTCTCGGGCGGGCACCCTCAAGGATGTCTCCCCTGCTTCTTATCACCTGGTCTGGATCACGACATTGCTGCTCCTGGCCGCGGGGCTATGCATGGTGCTCTCCGTCTCAGTGGCGGAGGCGCTGAACGGCGGCGATAAGTTCGTCTATCTGCGTCCGCAGGCCTTGGCCGCCGCGGCCGGCCTGGTTCTGTTGGGGCTTGTCACCCGGGTGAATTACGCCAGACTGAGGGTCTCGTCCATATTCTTTCTGGTGGTGATGGCGATCATCCTGATCCTGGTCCACTTCCCGGAGTTCAGCTACACGGAGGGTGGGGCGGCCAGTTGGTTCAGATTAGGTCCCGCCAAGTTCCAGCCGTCGGAATTCGCCAAACTGGCTCTGGTGCTCGCCGGTGCTCACCTACTGTCTGTCCGCCGGGTTCAGAAACGGGAGTTCGGAGCGTACTTCTGGCCCCTTGGCGCTGTGGGCTTGGGCATGTGCGGGCTGGTAGTGCTCGAGGGTGACTTGGGGACTGCCGTCATCATGACCGGCCTCCTGCTGGGCATGTTCTGGGTGGCGGGGATGAAGCGGGGGCATTGGTTCACTATGTTCGGAGTGGGGGTCTTGACGGCAGGCGCTTTGGTCTTCTCGAGTGCAGAGCGCAGAGCCCGGGTCTTTTCGTTTCTCGACCCATCTGCGGACCCATTGGGAGAGAGCTACCAGTTGTGTCAGTCTCTGGTGGCGCTGGGCCGAGGAGGCTGGTTCGGAGTGGGTCCAGGCCAGAGTGTTCAGAAATTCGAGTATCTGCCCAAGGCTCACACCGACATGATCTTCAGTATCTTGGGGGAAGAGATCGGTCTGCTTGGGACCGGGTTCGTCTTGCTCCTCTTCGGGGTCTTCGCCGTGGCCTGTTGGCAGTTGGCGCGCCGTTGCTCCGATCCCATGGGCAAATACCTGATCGCCGGGTGCGGCATGCTGGTCACCTTTCAGGCGGTCGTCAACATAGGCGGGGTCACGGGTGCCATGCCCTTGACCGGGGTGCCGCTTCCCTTCATCAGCTACGGGCGGAGCAGCCTGCTCGTGATGCTGGCGGCCGTCGGCCTCATCCTGGCCGTGGCCCGGCGTGCTCCCGTGCGATCGGCTCCGTCGTCCAGAACGAGGTACAAGAATGTCGCGGATATTGATAGCGGGCGGCGGAACAGCCGGACACGTGGTGCCGGCGCTGGCGCTCGCTGACGTCCTTACAGAGAGGGGCCACGAAGTAGCCTTCTGCGGCACCGAGAAGGGCATGGAGCGTGAGCTGGTGCCCAAGGCAGGGTACCCTTTCTCGACGGTGCGCATCCGGGGCTTCACCCGCAGGTTGGGTCTATCGACGCTGCGCACTCTGGGTTCCATCCCAGTGGCGGGTGTGGACGCCTGGCGGTTGCTGCGCTTGTACCGTCCGCATTGCGTGGTGGGCGTAGGAGCCTATGCCTCAGGCCCCGTGGTGGCCGAAGCCGCCTTGCGAGGCATCTCGACGGTGGCGGTGGAGATGGACTCGCACATGGGGTGGACCAACACCATCCTCAGCCGTCTGGTCGACCGGGTGTGCCTCTCCTTTCCCGACGCTAAGCGCACGGGTGGCAAGTACGTCTACACGGGCAGGCCTCTGAGGCCGGCTCTTCTCTCGGCCACCAGGGAAGAGGGAGTGGAGCGGTTCCGATTGGACGCAGACAAACGGGTTCTGCTCGTCTTTGGAGGGAGTCTGGGGGCTCGGACACTCAACCGCGCGACGGTGAGCGCGTTCGCCAAGTTGCAGACACCCTTCCAGATCATCCACGTGACCGGCGAGCGGGAGTATCAAGAGGTAGCCGCCGCTCTCGAAGGACCCGACGCCAACCGCTTCTATCAGGCCCATGCCTTCCTCGATGACTTCCCTCTGGCCTTGGCCGCCGCGGATGCGGTAGTAGCCCGGGCAGGGGGCTCGGTTGCGGAGATCCTCGCCCGCGGTCTCCCCTCCTTGCTGGTGCCGTACCCGCTGGCCACGGGAGATCATCAGACCGTCAACGCCCGCATGGTGATGGAGGAGGGCGCTGCGTTGATGCTCAGCGACGCGGAGCTGGACGCGATTCGTTTGGCTGAAGCAGTGGCCATTTTGCTCGATCCGGAGATCAACGCTCGTATGCGGCAGGCCGCTCTGCGGCTGGCCCGGCCCGACGCCGCCGACCGCATCGCCGACGTCGTAGTAGAATTGGTCGCCCCGTCAACGGGGGGACACTATGACTGAAACCATCATCGACACCATTCCCGGCACGGTACCCGAGTCCACCGCCGTCCCTGAGCGGCTGCGCAGCCTGCACTTCATCGGGATAGGAGGGGCGGGCATGAGCGGCATCGCTCTGGTGCTGCACAAGCGTGGATACCGGGTGACCGGATCCGATCTCAAGCAATCGCGCTACGTGAGCCTCCTCGAGGATGCCGGCGTCGCGGTCCAGATCGGGCACAGAACGGCCAACCTCGACCGGCCCGATGTGGCGGTGATCTCCTCGGCCATCCCACCTCATAACGTTGAACTTCAGGAGGCTCGTCGCCGGGGGATCATGGTGGTCAAGCGGGCTCAGGCTCTGGCCTGGCTCATGCAGTCGGGGCGGGGGATCGCCGTATGTGGCACGCACGGCAAGACGACCACCACCAGCATGATCGGCAGGGCGCTGGTCGACGCAGGTCTCGATCCCACCTTCTTGGTGGGGGGCGAGCTGAACGACCTGGGGTCCAACGCTCGGGAAGGTGCGGGTGAATTCGTCGTCTGTGAGGCGGATGAGTCTGACGGGTCGCTCTTGTTCTTGGAGCCCGAGGTGGCGGTGGTCACCAACCTAGAGCTCGATCACCATAGTCATTATCTTCACGTGGAGGACATCGAGCGGGTCTTCAGGACCTTCCTCACCCGCATACCGGACCACGGACTTTTGGTCTACTGCGCGGAGGATCCCCGTTTGGCCGTTCTGGCCAAGGACGTGCACTGTCGCACGTGTTCGTACGGATTCGACGCCATGGCCGATTACCAAGCGCGGGAGGTGGTGTCGAAACATCTGGGCAGCAGCTTCGCCGTCTGGCGGGGGGGGGAAAGGCTGATATCGGCTGAACTGCAGGTGCCGGGTCGCCACAACGTCCTCAACGCTCTGGCCTGCTTCGCCGCCCTCATCGAACTGGGGCTCGCTCCTCAGCGGATAGCGCCGGCATTGGGCACGTTCAGTGGAGCGGTACGCCGCTTCCAGCTGAAAGGCGAGCGCGACGGGGTCACGGTGGTGGATGACTACGCTCACCATCCCACCGAGTTGAGGGCCACTCTCCGGGCCGCTCGTGAAGGGGAGTGGTCCCGGGTCATAGCGGTGTTCCAGCCCCATCTCTACTCGCGTACTGAGTTCCTACAGAGGGAGTTCGCCGAGGCTCTCCTGGAGGCGGATATCGCCGTCGTGACCGACGTGTACGGGGCGCGGGAGGCTCCCCTGCCGGGTGTGAGCGGCAAGCTCATCGTCGACAGCATGCTCAGGATGACCAAGCAGAAGCCGGTCGTGTACCTACCCAGGCTGGGCGCGATTGTCGATTACCTGCGTCAAACGGCGGCTCCGGGCGATCTGGTACTGACCCTGGGCGCCGGTGATGTGCACCGGGTGGGGGAACGCTTCCTGGCCCAGGAATGACGGTGGAGTGCGATGCCTGCCTCTTCTGAACTGATCGATGACCTGCGTTCCGTGGAAGGCGCCCGTCTCTGGGTGGATGCCCCGATGGCGCCGTTCACCACCATCGGCACGGGTGGCAAAGCCGATCTGCTTGTCACCGTAGCCGATACGACGACGGCGGTTGGCACGCTCCGGGTCTTGGAAGACCATGGAGTCCCCTGGATCTGTTTGGGGGCAGGTACCGACCTGCTGTTCGCCGATGAGGGGTACGAAGGAGTGGTGGTCAAACTGGCAGACAGCTTCCACTATGTGGAGGGCATGCCGGCTCCTTCAGTCGGGATGGAGGACGGAGCGGCTGTCGAGAGGGTGACCGTGACGGTCGGCGCCGGGACGTTGCTTGCCCGCTTCGCGGCCCTGGCGGCCGAAGCAGGGTTGAGCGGTCTTGAGTTCGCGTGCGGCATCCCTGGATCCGTTGGCGGCGGAGTGGCGACGAACGCCGGCGCCTACGGGAGTTCCATGGCCGAGGTGGTGGAGGAGATCGAACTGGCGACGGCCTCAGGAGTCTCGTGGACGAAGGTGGCCGATCTGGAATGGGACTACCGCCTCTGCCGGCTGCCGGCAGGAGCCTTGGTGACAGCGGTGCGGCTCACGCTCACCCGGGGGGAGGCCGCGGCCATCTTGGAATGCCATCGTTCCATCCTGCGACAGCGTCGAAGTGCCCAGCCCCGGGGCGTGCGTACCTTCGGCTGTACCTTCAAGAACCCGACCGGCGGAGGGGCCGGCCGGCTGATCGAGGCGGCCGGTCTCAAAGGAGTGCGCCGGGGTGGTGCCGAAGTATCCAGGGTACACGCCAACTTCTTGGTGAACCTGGGAGACGCGACCACGGCGGATATGCTTGCCCTGATGAGCCTGATGCGTGCGGAGGTAGAGCGGACGAGTGATGTGTCCCTGGAGCCTGAGGTGAGGCTCTTGGGAACCCACTTCCCCTGGGAAGCATCCACGGCCGGTCCTCAGGAGCCGCCGGATAGCGATGGATGAGAGGATCCGTGACCGCCGGCGCTCGGTGATCCGGCAGCAGGGCCGGCGACGGGCCGGTTTCGTCTTCGTCATCGTCTTGGTGATCGCCGCCGCCGTCCTTTTCCTTTGGCTGCGTTCGTCCGACGTGTTTGCCGTCAAGCGGGTCGTAGCTACGGCCGGTCAGTACCTCACAGAAGAGCAGATCGCCGGCCTGGCCGGGGGAGCCTTGGGTGAGAACCTGCTCAAACTCTCCACGGCCGAACTGAAGGAAGGTCTACTTTCTTTGCCCTACGTGTGTTCTGCCGAAGTCCACAGGCGATTCCCCGACACTCTGGATATCCGTTTGGTCGAACACGAACCCGTCGCCCGCCTGCAGGGGAAGGGTGGCTCGACCTGGCTCATCGCGGGGAATGGGAGGATCCTGGAGAAGGTCAACGCCCCACGGGGCGCGGGGCTGCCTTTGATCGTGGCCGCCGGGTCGATCACGCCGGTGGTCGGAGAGATGCTTCCAGCCGCCATGGTGGATGCTCTTGGAGTCGTGGATCTGCTGGCGGCGGAGGGCGCCGGCCGGGGACTGCCGGCAGTGGATCACATAGTCATCTCCACCGCGGGCAGGATCGTGGCGGTGCTCAAAGAAGGAGCCGAGTTGCGATTAGGAGAGCCCGTCGGTCTCCAGCAGAAGTTGATGGTAGCGGAGGACATAGTAGAGCAGTACTTGAGGGAGGGGGAGAGGATCCAATACGTCGACCTCACCGTGCCGGAACGGGTGGCTGTAAAGGCGGAGTGAAAATGATATGGTGCCGCTTAGCAGGATTCGTCGGAGGAAGCGCGTACTGCTCTCAGGATAAAGCATTGGTCGAGGGCTTTGTTGAGAAGGCTCAAGTTGGGGTCCTGTGATCAGATGATTTTGGAGGTCTGAATACCATGAGCGACACGGGATCCGGCTACATCGCGGTCATCAAGGTCGTCGGTGTGGGCGGTGGCGGCACCAACGCCGTCAACCGCATGGTCGACGCCGGGCTCAAAGGAGTGGAGTTCATCGCAGTCAATACAGACGCTCAGGCGCTCTTGATGTGCGATGCAGATGTCAAGCTGCATATCGGCGGCAAGATCACCAAGGGTCTGGGTGCGGGTGCCAACCCGGAGGTAGGCCGGGAAGCAGCGGAGGAGAGTCGGGACGAGATCAGAGAAGTTCTCAAGGGTGCCGACATGGTCTTCGTCACGGCCGGCAAGGGGGGCGGCACGGGAACGGGCGGCGCTCCGGTCATAGCGGAGATCGCCCGCGAACTGGGAGCGCTTACGGTGGGGGTGGTCACAAGGCCCTTCACGTTCGAAGGCCGCAAGCGGGCCAGCCAAGCCGAAGCGGGCATCCAGGAGCTGTCCAAGAAGGTCGACACCATCATCATCATCCCGAACGACCGGCTGCTTCAGGTGGTAGAGAAGAGGACGTCGATCATCGAGGCGTTCAAAGTCGCCGATGACGTGCTGCGTCAGGGCGTCCAGGGCATTACTGATCTGATCACCGTGCCGGGGCTTATCAATCTGGACTTCGCCGACATACGCACCATCATGCGTAACGCGGGCAGCGCTCTCATGGGCATTGGCTTGGCCAGTGGTGAGAACAGGGGCGTCGAAGCGGCCAAGGCCGCCATCTCGTCGCCGCTGCTCGAGTCCTCCATCGAAGGCGCCATGGGGATACTGCTCAACATCACCGGAGGCCCAGACATGGGCCTGTTCGAGGTCAACGAAGCCGCCGGTGTGATCTCCAACGCAGCGGATACGGAGGCCAATGTTATATTCGGCGCCGTCATCGACGAAGCCTTGGGTGACCAGATGCGCGTGACCGTCATCGCCACCGGCTTTGACGGTACTCGTGAGGTGGTCAAAGAAGGAGTCGCGTCGGCCGACACCTCGATCGAGAGACCGGCCGCCCGCCCGGCGACCGAGCCGGCGGACATCATGCCTCAAAAGACCAACACCTTCGAGATGGACGAGGATATCCTGGAAGTCCCGAAGTTCTTGCGCGACAAGGACTAGCACCGGTGAGGACGAGTCATAAGTTGGAAGGCTGAGCAGGGCGACGGCCGCCTGGCGGCGGTGCTTGCGGAGAGGGTAGACCCAGAGGCGCGGTCTCGGTTCGTCGTCCGCGAGGTCGGTGGATGCGCTTTGTTGGAGGCCCGTCTTCCCGAACCGTTCCGTGCCGTCTTCACCACCCGAGTAGGCACCCACGTGGGCGGACGGTACGGCGGGACTCCATCGACGCTCAATCTCGACCCTCGGTCGGAAGACGACTCCCATACCGTGGCGGAGAACCGAGCCTGGCTGGCAGATATTGCCGGCCGCCGGGCTGTGAGTCCGGCTCAGGCCCATGGGGTCCGAGTGGTGGGAGCATCCGAGTACCTGGAGGAGCCTGAGGGGACACCTTGTGACGGACTGACCATCCATCCCGACATCGACGGGGAGTTGGCGGCCCTCCTGCTGTTCGCTGATTGCCTGCCTATCGTGCTGTGTAGCGAGGTCGATCTGGCGGTGCTCCATGCCGGGTGGCGGGGGCTCCTTGCCGGAGTGGTGCAGCAGGGCGGGCGGTCCTTGATGGGCGGTCCGGGAACCGCGATCATCGGGCCCAGCATCGGTCCCTGCTGCTTCACGGTGGAGGGAGAAGTGGCCGACGCCTTCGCCGCCCGCTTCGGCCGGAGGGTGGTCGTCGGCGGAGGTGATGGATCATCGCGGGTCGATCTCTGGGAAGCGGCCACTGTGGCTTTGGAGGAGCTCGGCATCCCCCGCGGGCAGGTGGTCAACCCACGCCTCTGCACGGCCTGTAACACGGACGTCTTCTTCTCATATCGGCGGGAGGGCCCGCGGGCAGGCCGGCAAGGGTGCATGGGTTGGACGGTGAGTCGTTGATGATAGATCTCGAACGGATACGAACCAACCTGAGCGAAGTCCAAGAACGGATCGACCAAGCCTGCGTGCGCAGCGGTCGCGGGGATGCTCCTCGACTGCTGGTGGCCTCCAAGTATCTGACCTCGGACGAGATGTCCCTTCTCCGCGGGGCAGGAATCCGGCTCGTGGGGGAGAACAGGGCAGATGGGCTGGAGGAAAAGTGGCGGGAGTGGAACGACGCGTTCGAATTCCACTTCATAGGTCATCTGCAGAGCCGGAAGGTGCGGCAGGTGTTGCCTTACGTCACAATGATCCACTCGGTCGAGTCGATGTCGCTCGTGGAGGAGCTGGAGAAGAGGGCTGAATCTCAGGTCCGGGTGCTCTTGGAGGTGAACGTAAGCGGGGAAGAAACCAAGTATGGTATTCTGCCGGCGGCCGCGGAAGCTTTCCTGGAACGGACTGCGGACTATGGAAAGGTCAGGTTTGCCGGGTTCATGACCATGGCCCCCCTCGTAGCTGATCCGGAATCCGCACGGCCGTACTTCCGAGGACTGCGCGAGCTGCGCGATCGCCTGGCTACTGCGTTCACCGGCCGGTACGACCTCACCGAATTGTCTATGGGGATGAGCAACGATTACGAAGTAGCCGTCGAGGAAGGCGCGACCATCGTAAGGTTGGGCAGCGTCCTTCTCTCAAGCACTTAAGGAGGATGGGATGGCTGGCGGTGGCATCTGGCACAAGACCCTCGTGTACTTCGGCCTGGCCGATGAGGACGATGAATACGATGACGAGACCTTGAGCATCGGTCCGGACGTCGAGCCTACCTACAGAGAGCGACCGAACGTGCGCAAGATCGATCGCAGCAGCCGCCGGCGGCAGGCCGCCGAATTCGACGACATCTTCGCGGAGGAAGAGTACCGCAGCCCGCGGGGAGGGTCGTTGCAGCGGGGCGCGAATATCAGGTCGCTTCCCACGGCGGTTGAGCAACCCCAAGTGCGGGTGCACCTGGTCATGCCGAAGAACTTCAACGACGCGCAGACGATCGCCGACAAGTTCAAAGGTGACATTCCGGTGATTCTCAACCTACAGAGCAGCGAGACGGAACTTGCCAAGCGGCTCATCGATTTTGCCAGCGGTCTCACCTACGCGCTGGACGGGGGCATGCAACGGGTGGCGGATAAGGTGTTCCTGCTGACTCCCAAGAATGTCGAGGTCTCAGCCGAGGAGCGGCAGCGTTTGATGGAGAAGGGCTTCTTCAATCAGTTCTGACGGACGGGTCTGCGAAGTGGCGGTCCGGAGATCTGTCTCCCAGTAGGAGGACCGGAAGTCTTGAACGATTCACTGAGTGGCTCGGAAGTCGACGAACGACTGTGTCATGCGGCGGTGTGCTTCCTCTCCGTAGCTCTGGAGGGCATTGAAGAGGGCGCGGTCAAGGGTGGCCTGCCTCGGGCGACGGCCAGGGCGTTCCTACGGCAGACCGTGCTGGGCACCGGGCTCCTCCTGCAGCAGCGAGATGGGTCTCCGGCTCAGTTGAAGGATCAGGTGGCCTCTCCGGCCGGTACTACCATAGCCGGCCTGGCGGTACTGGAGGATCATGGGGTGCGAGGTGCGTTCATCAGGGCCATGGAGGCAGCTGGGAAGACTGCCTGACGTCTCGGCGCCCGGCATGCCTCGTTGCGCGGCGAATGATGATTGAATATCTGGAGAAGATATGGACCCAAGCCTGGGAGCAGGCCATCTCGAGCGAAGGGGGAGAGAAGTGAAGATCACGCCTCTCGATATCCGGCGCAAGGAATTCAAGCGTTCCATGCGTGGTTACTCCGACGAAGAGGTCGACATATTCTTGGATGAAGTGGCCGACGAGTTCGAGCGGCTCTTCCAGGAGAACATCGAGCTTCAAGATCGGTCGCAGCGGCTGGAAGACCAGATCGCCACCTACACACAGGTCAGGGAAGCGCTCGAGAAGACTCTGATATCCGCCCAGCTCCAAGCCGACGAGATCAAGGCCAACGCGAACAGGGAGAGCGAACTCGTCCTCAAAGACGCTCAGTTGAAAGCGCGGGGGATCGTGAACGACTCTTACACTGAGAGCCAGCAGGTGCAGAAGACGCTTGTGGGGTTGAAACGCTTGGAGGAGGAGTTCCGCTTTAAGTTCCGTTCTCTGCTCGAGGGATATCTCAATCTGCTTGGAGAGGCACCGATCTCCACCGGCGCCCGTGAGACCCCGGTAGAGGAGACCGTGGGCGAGGCGGTGGCAGTGGGCAGCGCGACGGCGGCGGTCTCGATCGCGGCGGTCCCAGAGGCAGTGGTCGCAGAGGCAGTGGTCGCAGAGGAGGCGGCCACTGGGTCAGAGTCCGCACTCCAGGTTGAGTCGGAGGCTATGGGGGCAGCCTCCGAATCCGAGCCGATCGGTGAGTCCGAACCGGCCTCTCAGCCTGAACCGGCCCCCCAGCCCGAGCCGGCCTCTCAAGCCGAGCCTCCCAGGGAGCCGACATCATGGCCCGAGGACGAAGTACCTACCGAAGAGAGCGCCTTCGCCGAGGCTGATGCTGCTGCTGATGCGACGGCGCACGTTGGGGCGGCGTCTCAGCCGGCGTCCGAGGAGGCGGTTGAGGCGGCACTCGAGGAGGCGGTTGAGGCCGAGTCTGAGCGGGCCGCGAACGACGCCGTTGTCGATGCGGACACGCTCGAAGAGGAGACCCTCGAGACTTCGCCGGGAAACGCGCGGCCGGAGGATGACCAGACGAGCCTGGACGACTCGCGCCAGGGCTTTTTCTTCGGACGCCAATTGGAGGATATCGACGATACCTTTCCGGGTGAGGAAGTCATCCGGAAGGACAGGACCCGCGACTTCGAATGGTGAACCAGGGTTGAAGGACACGGGAGACGCAACACCGGCCATAGCCCGGGGGGACGGCGCGTTCTTGGTGGGGATACGTGTCAGTCCTTCGGCTCCGCGCACCACAGTGCAGGGTATCTATGGCGACCGGATCAAGATAGCGGTGAACGCCCCCCCGGAAGACAACCGGGCCAACCGGCAACTGGTGGCGGCCCTCGCCGATTGGTTGGACCTGCGGCGTGATGAGGTGCGGGTCGAATCGGGTCACGGTAGCCGGGATAAGGTGGTAGCCTTCTCGGGTATAGAAGAGGCGGAACTGCGCAGTAGGATGGTCCGATTGCTACAAGGTCGCTGACCTCCCTGCGAGGGGGAGTGGGATGGTGGATCGCGAGGCCCTCAGGCAGCAGCTCATGGACGAACGCGGGCGGCTGAATCAGGAGATTGCCGAGTTGGATGCGGATCTCTCCGAATCCTTGGAAGACTCCACAGAGGAGAGCCCTTACGATCAGCACATGGCAGAGACGGCCGCGGCTACCCTTGACCGGGAGATCGAGCTCACCATACAGGAGAGCGCCCGGGCCGCACTCGCGCAGATCGATCGGGCGCTGGCCAGATTGGAGAGCGGCGGCTACGGACGTTGTGAGAAATGCGGCAAGCCCATAGGAGCCGCTCGGCTGGAAGTCGCTCCCTTTGCCACCCTCTGTGTGGACTGCAAGCGCGCTGAAGAGCGGCAGTTCTAGGCGCATATCGTTGTTCGTGAAAGCCGGTTATTCGATGCTCTCTTCGAGACGCAGCGTCATCCTCAAGTGGTCGTTGGTGGTGGTGGTGGCCGCTGTCGCTCTGGCGATAGACCTTTGGACCAAGCACCTGGCGGAACAGAACCTGGTGCTGGGCGAGACGGAGAAGATTCTTCCGTTCCTTTACCTGCAGCGGACCGCGAACAGCGGAGTGGCGTTCGGGCTCCTGGGTGGGAAGACCTCCCTCATCATCATCGCGAACATCCTGGCCCTGTTGGTGGTGGGGGTGTATGTCTTCGTTGAGCGGAGGGCGGTGCTCGGCGGGATCGCGGGAGGCCTTGTGATCGGAGGCAGTTTCGGTAATCTCCTGCAGCGGTTCATGGGCGACGGCCACGTGACCGATTTCCTCAAGTTCCCCCATTGGCCTAATTTCAACGCGGCTGATGTGTTTATAGACGTTGGCATAGCCGTGATCGTCCTCGGGCTGGTGGTGGAAGCGGTCCGGGTCTGGAGAGCCGGGCGCGAGGGGCGCGGCTCCGCGCAGAAACCTACCTCAGAGAGTTGAGTGCGTTGACCGGCGAACATGCTCCGGACCGTGATCCGACGACGGGACCCGTCGGCGAAGCGACAGCGGACAGGGACCGGCCCGGTCCACTCGAATTCGTGGTCTCGGAGGAGGATGCCGGGAGCCGGCTCGACATGTTCTTGGGTAGCCGTCCCGGCTTGGGAAGCAGGTCTCAGGTCGCCCGCTGGATACGTTCAGGGGCCGTGACCGTCGATGGAGTCCGGCGGGCGAAGAGCCATCTGCTGAGTCCGGGAGATCGGGTGATGGTGGAGCCGGTCGAAGAGGCTCCGTTCGCCCTGGTTCCGGAGGAGATCGCCGTACCTATCCTGTATGAGGATGAATGGCTGCTCGTGGTGGACAAACCGGCCGGGATGCCCGTACATCCCTCTCGGGGTCACTCCGCGGGTACGCTGGTGCACGCCCTGTTGGGACACGGAGTGGCGGGCGGCGAGGATTTTCGCCCTGGCGTGGTTCACCGCCTGGACAAGGACACCACGGGGCTGCTGGTCGTGGCTAAATCGGCGGAGGTCCACAGGCGCCTGGTGGCGATGATGAGCCGTCGGGAGGTCGATCGGCGCTATCTGGTTCTCGTCCACGGACGTTTCGCCTGTGAAAGCGGGACCATAGAGGCACCGGTCGGGCGAGATCCCGTTAGACGCAAGTCGATGGCGGTCGGAGGCGCCGCCGCTCGGGAAGCACGGACTCACTTCAGCGTCCTTGAGGTGCTGGGTGACTATACCCTGGTGGAGGCCCGCCTGGAGACGGGAAGGACGCATCAGATCCGCGTGCATTTCCTGGCCATCGGCCATCCGGTGGCCGGTGATCCCACCTATGCCCGGCGCGACGTCCTAGGGCTGGGAAGGCAGTTCTTGCACAGCTACCGTTTGACATTCCTGCACCCCATCACGGGTGAATCGGTGGAGGTCGAGGCGCCTTTGCCGCCGGATCTGGCCCCCGTCCTGGACCGACTGCGCGGTCACGCCGGTGGCTAGGATGTTAGACTTCAGGGACCGTGAACGAGCTTAGCGACATCGCGAGCCCCGCACCTGCCGTTCCCGAAGTTCGTCCAGCACCAGATGCCAAGTCCCCGGCGGTGGCGTTTTTCGATCTCGACGGCACCCTCGTCGTGGGTCAGACGACGCTTCTACTGGTCGGCTTTCTGCAGAGGATCGGCGTGGTCAGCAAGGCGTTCGTGATAGGGACCGGCCTCTGGTTCCTGGGGCATAAGGCGGGGTTGATCAAGGTCACGGAGAGGTCCCGAGAAAAGGGTGCGGGCGTGTTCCGAGGCCTTACCGAGAGCGAGGTCGAGGAGTTGATGGCGCGGTTCACCAACGAGGTGATGGAACCCCGCTTCCACCCGGCAGCCACAGCGGCTTTGGCCGAACACCTGGCGGAGCACGACCGCGTCATGGTCGTCTCGGCGGCACTGGATCCGGTCGTCGCCGCAGTCTGCCGGCGTCTAGGCGTCGCCGACTACGTAGGGACGCCCTGTGAGGTGGTGGACGGATCGTACACGGGCCACCTGACCGGTCCAAGCCCTCACGCCGCGGAGAAGGTCAGGTTCGCTGAGGATTACATGAAGCGTTGGGGCGCGGATGCATCCGAATGCTGGGCGTACGCCGACCACGGGACCGATCTCGCCTTGCTGCAGTCGGTCGGGCATCCCGTGGCCGTCAATCCCCGGCCGGCTCTGCGTGAGGCCGCGGAGCAGGCGGGCTGGCCGATACTACCCTGATGCGCCGAAGACCACCTGAAGGAGAGATGCGGTATGGCTGACACGTTCCCGGACAGTCTGGCCGTCGGGCGCGACCTCGACGACCTTGCGGTCGCAACCATCCGGACGCTGGCTATCGATGCGGTACAGCAGGCCAATTCCGGGCATCCCGGTATGCCTCTGGGGGCTGCGCCCATGGCCCATGTCCTGTGGAACCGGTATCTGAAGTTCGATCCGAGCGATCCCTCCTGGCCGGACCGGGACAGGTTCGTCCTCAGTGGTGGCCATGGATCGATGTTGTTGTACGCGTTGCTGCACCTGTCCGGCTATGGTCTCTCTATCGAGGAGCTCGAGTCCTTCCGGCAGTGGGGCAGCCGGACGCCGGGGCATCCCGAGTACGGCCTCACGCCGGGCGTGGAGACCACCACCGGTCCTCTGGGAGCGGGCTTCTCCAACGGGGTGGGTATGGCCATCGCCGAGAGCTTCCTGGCGGCGACTTTCAACAGGCCCGATTATTCCCTGGTCGACCATTACACCTACGCGATAGTGACCGACGGTGATCTGATGGAGGGGGTGGCTGCCGAGGCGGCTTCCTTGGCGGGCCATCTCAAGCTCGGCAGGCTCATATATCTATACGATGACAACTGCGTGTCCATCGAGGGCTGCACCGACCTGGCGTTCACCGAAGACGTGGGGATGCGGTTCGAGGCCTACGGATGGCAGGTGCTCACCGTCGAAGACGGGAACGACCTGGCCGAGATCGACCGGGCCATCGCCGCCGCCCGCGCCGACACCGGTCGGCCGTCGCTCATCCAGGTGCGCACGGTGATCGGCTACGGCAGTCCCCACAAGGCGGGTACGGCAGACAGTCACGGCGCTCCACTGGGTGCAGACGAGGTGAGGCTGACCAAAGAGGCTCTCGGGTGGCCGGCCGACCTCCGTTTCGCCGTTCCGGATATAGTGCGACAGCAATACGCCGAAGCGGCCGCCCGCGGAGCGGCGGCGCGGGCTCGCTGGGAGGAGTCTCTCACCGGTTACATGTTGGCCTATCCCGACCTTGCCCGGCAGTGGGAGGACGCCTTGGCTGGGCGGTTGCCGACAGGCTGGGAGCGGAGTCTGCCCGTCTTCGCGGCTGGGGAGAAACTGGCCACCCGGTCCGCCTCGGGCAAGGTGTTGAACGCCGTCGCGGAAGTGGTGCCCACCCTGATTGGGGGCTCCGCCGACCTGGCTCCCTCCAACAACACCTATCTGGTCGGGCTGGGAGACTTCCAATCCGGTGCGCCCACCGGCCGCAACCTGCGCTTCGGTGTCCGCGAGCATGCCATGGGCGGAGTCCTGAATGGTCTTGCTTACCACGGGGGGCTGTTCCCCTTTGGTGGGACGTTCTTCATCTTCACGGACTATATGAGGCCGGCGATCAGGTTGGCCGCTCTGTCCGGTTTACCCGTGATCTATGTGCTCACCCACGACAGTGTGGCCTTGGGCGAGGATGGTCCCACCCATCAGCCCATCGAACATCTGGCTTCGCTACGGGCCATGCCTGGTTTGACTGTAATCCGGCCGGGGGACGCCAATGAGACGGTGTTCGCCTGGAAGGTGGCCCTCGAGAAGCGCGACGGGCCTACGGCCCTGGTTCTGACCCGGCAGGGTCTGCCGGTGCTGGACCGGAGTAAGCTGCGACCTGCGGAGGGTCTGTTGCGAGGGGGGTACATTCTCAGTGAAGCCGCCGGAGGGCAGCCGGACGCGATTCTGCTGGCGACGGGTTCGGAGACGGAGATCGCGCTTGCGGCGGCCGGCATTCTGGCGGAGCGCCAAGTGGCCGCGAGGGTGGTGGCCTTGCCCAGCTGGGAACTCTTCGAGGCGCAAGATGCCGGATATAGGGAAGAGGTGCTTCCATCGGATATCGAGATCCGGGTGGCTATCGAGGCGGGATCGTCTTTCGGCTGGGAGCGGTATGTGGGTGACAAGGGAGCCGTCATAGGGATCGATCACTTCGGAGCCTCGGCTCCGGCGGGCGTGCTCTATGAGAAGTTCGGTATAACAGCGGGGAACCTGGTCGACCGGGTCCTGCAGCTATTAGGACGTAGACCGTAGGGCAAGGGGGAGGAGAACGGCTATGGAACGCAGCCGGTTGGCCCGTCTACAGGACTTTGGACAGAGCGTTTGGTGTGATGACATCGGCCGCGACCTACTGATGGCAGGTCGGTTGAAGACCCTCATCGAGCAGGATGGGGTCTCGGGGGTCACCTCCAACCCGACCATCTTCTACCGCGCCATCACCGAGAGCTCGGCCTACGACGACGACGTGAGGGAGTTAGCTGCCGCAGGCGCCGGCGCCACTGAGATCATGGAAGCTCTCATGGTGAGCGACATCCGGACGGCAGGCGACCAATTGCGCCCGGTGTTCGAGGCCACTTCCCGCCGCGACGGCTGGGTCAGCATCGAGGTGGCGCCGGCTCTTGCCTACGACACCCAGGGGACGGTGGTGGAGGCCCTCCGGATGAGAGATCTGGTGGACCGTCCCAATCTGCTGGTCAAGGTGCCCGCCACGGCCGAGGGCGTGGCCGCCATCAGTGATCTGACCGGGTCGGGCTGCTCGGTCAACGTCACCCTCATCTTCTCGTTGGAGCGCTATCGCCAGGTGATGGAGGCCTACGTCTCCGGTTTGGAGGCACTCGTTGCCCGCGGAAGGGCGGGGGATGATGTCCCGGGGCCCGGCGAAGTCCACAGTGTGGCCAGCTTCTTCATCAGCCGGATCGACACCATGGTGGACGGACGTCTTGCCGCGCTTGCGGAAGCGGGCGCGGGCGAAAACGGAGCGCGTCTGCGCCCCATGCGGGGAAAGGCGGCAGTGGCTGCCGGCAAGCAGGCCTACCAGATCTTCAGAGAGACCTTCGCGGGGGCGCGTTGGGAAGCGCTCAAGGCCGAGGGAGCAACGCTCCAACGGCCGCTTTGGGCGAGCACCAGCACGAAGGATCCTGCCTACAGCGACGTTCTTTATGTACAGGAGCTGATCGGATCAGACACCGTCAACACCATGCCTCTCGCGACCATGGATGCCTTTCGCGATCACGGCGAACCGGCGGAGACGGTGACCGTGGGAGTGGAGGAGGCGGCCTATCATCTGGCCGAACTCGACAGACTAGGGATCGACCTCGGAGAGATAGGTGCGCAATTGGAGCACGATGGGGTGCGGGCCTTCGCGGATTCGTTCGAATCGCTGCAACTCGCACTGGAAGCCAAGAGGTCGTCCGTCTTGCCCTGATCCCCCCGGGGGTAGCGCGGACTCCACTCCTTGACGGTGGCGTTGCGCACCGGTAGGGTACGGCTGACATAGGGCTGTCTGGGCGGTACCCGGACGACGGCGGCGGTGATGAAAGGCTGGTGAGCACCGTGAACGAAAGCAACGCCGACCAGGGCGTGCGCTCGAAGGTCCTGCTGGACGAGGACCAGATCAGCCGTACCCTGGCACGGATGACCCACGAGATCGCCGAGCAGTCTCCCGACCTGACCGCGCTGGCTCTGGTGGGCATCCAGCGGGGAGGCGTGGAACTCGCCATCCGCTTGGCCGGTCTCTTCACCAAGTTCTACGGGGTCACTCCTCCCACCGGTGCGATCGACATCACCTTCTACCGCGATGACATCGATATACGTCTGGGCAAGGAGGACGGTCAGCCCAGAGCCCACTCTACGGATCTTCACTTCGATGTCAGCGAGAAGACCATAGTCTTGGTAGACGATGTCCTCTACACGGGGCGCACCATCCGTGCCGCCATCGATGCCCTGTTCGACTACGGGCGGCCGGAAGCCGTGCGGCTGGCGGTGCTGGTGGACCGCGGGCACAGGGATCTACCCATAAGACCCGATTTCGTGGGGAAGAACGTGCCTACGAGCCGCGTCGAGAGGGTGGTGGTCCACTTGGTCGAGGCCGACGGGGTGGACGAGGTCATCATCGAAGAGTGATACATGGGCGAGGGAAAGGACTGCCGGGGCGGTTTCTCGTGTCCGGACCTGGAGTCACTGCGTGATGCGCGATACAATCTGTCCCGGCGGGCAAACCTTTAAACGTGTCCTGTGAGGCCGAAAGGGTACCGACATGCACCTCATTTCCATCGATGATCTCACCGTTCCCGAGATTGAGAACCTTTTCAAGCTGAGCGACGGCTTCCTCGAAATAGCATCGCGGTCCATCAAGAAGGTCCCGACTCTGCGGGGCCGCACTGTCGTGAACGTCTTCTTGGAGCCCTCTACGCGCACTCAGTCGTCGTTCGAGCTTGCCGGCAAGCGTCTATCGGCGGACGTAATCAACATCAAGGAGTCGTCGTCGAGCGTCGCTAAGGGCGAGAGCCTGAAAGACACCATCCTGACGTTGGAGAGCTACCGGCCGGACATCATCGTGATGCGTCACCCCCGGGTGGGAGCATCGCGCATGGCGACCCGCTATACCAACGCGTCGGTGGTTAACGCCGGCGACGGGATGGGCGAGCACCCCACGCAGTGCCTCCTGGATCTCTACAGCCTGCGCCGCGTGTATGGAGAGCCGGCCGGTTTGAAAGTGGCTATTGTCGGAGACATACTGCGCAGCCGCGTGGCACGGTCCGACATCTTCGGCTTTCGGAAGATGGGCATCGACGTGCGGTTGGTGGGTCCACCGACCCTCATGCCTCCCGGGATTGAGTACTGGGATGTGCCCGTCCACAGCGATCTGGAAGCGCTGGAGGAGGTGGACGTCATCTACTTGCTCCGCATGCAGTTGGAGAGAGCCAAAGGCAAGGTGCCCCCGGTGCCGTCGTTGCGTGAGTACAGCCGGGTCTGGGGTCTGTCGCCGTATCGTCTGAAGGCCGGTCAGAGAGTCATGCACCCGGGGCCGATAAACCGTGGGGTTGAGCTCTCTGCCGACCTGGCCGACGACGAACGGTCTCTCATACTGCACCAGGTGGAATCCGGCTTGGCCGTTCGGATGGCCATCTTATATCAGTGTCTCGCGGGGAGTCTGACCGAGGAGCCTGCCGCTTGACGCAGAAGAAGAATGTCTCACTATCATCGTCTTCGGACGATGCGCCGCGTAGACTGTAGACCCTGCCGGGCAGAATAGGTCCCGCCGACAGGGCGTTACGGAGAGGAACACCATGGCAAGAACAATGGCAGTGATGGACGGCACCGAAGCTATCGCCCACGTGGCATACAAGCTGAACGAGGTGATCGCCATCTATCCGATAACGCCCTCGAGCCCCATCGCTGAGTATGCCGACGCGTGGAGTGCGGCCGGGAAGAAGAACCTCTGGGGCACGGTCCCCGTGGTGGTGGAGATGCAGTCGGAGGGTGGGGCAGCCGCGGCGGTCCATGGGGCGCTGCAGGCCGGATCGCTCAGCACCACTTTCACCGCCAGCCAGGGCCTTCTCCTCATGATCCCCACGATGTACAAGATCGCGGGGGAGTTGACCCCTACCTGCTGGCACGTGACCGCCCGCTCCATCGCTGCGCAGGCCCTGAGCATCTTCGGTGACCACCAGGATGTGATGGCGGTCCGTCAGACCGGGTTTGCCCTACTGGCGTCTAACTCGGTGCAGGAGGCGCACGACATGGCCCTGGTGGGCACTGCGGCTACGCTCAAGTCCCGCGTGCCTTTCATACATTTCTGTGACGGCTTCCGGACCTCGCATGAGGTGCAGAAGTTCGAGTCGCTGGATGAGGACGTGCTCCGAGCCGTGATCGAGGAGGAGCTGGTGCTGGCGGTGCGGCAGCGGGCCATGAGTCCCGACCGGCCTACGATACGGGGGACGAGCCAGAACCCGGACGTGTACTTCCAGGGGCGCGAGACGGTCAACAAGTACTACCTGGCCACGCCTGCCATCGTGCAGGAGTACATGGACCGTTTCGCCGCTCTCACCGGGCGGAGCTATCACCTGTTCGACTACGTCGGGGCTCCCGATGCGGAACGGGTGATCGTGATCATGGGGTCGGGCGCGGAGACGGTCCATGAGACGGTCGAGTATTTGGTCGAGCGGGATGAGAAGGTGGGCGTGCTGAAGGTCCGGCTGTACCGGCCCTTCAGCGTCGAGCACTTCGCCGCCGCGCTCCCCGAAAGCGCCAAGCATCTTGCGGTGCTGGATCGCACCAAGGAGCCCGGATCGGCCGGAGAGCCGCTCTATCTCGATGTGGTCAACGCAGTCACTGAGGCGGGGCTGAACGCTGATGTCATCGGCGGTCGCTATGGCCTTTCCAGCAAGGAGTTCACACCGGCCATGGTGAAGGCCGTGTTCGACGAACTGGCCAAGACCGACCGGAAGAACCACTTCACTATCGGGATCGACGATGACGTCACTCACACCAGCTTGGAATATGACCAAGCCTTCACTACTGAACCGGAAGAAGTCTACCGGGCCTTGTTCTACGGCCTGGGCAGCGATGGCACGGTGGGGGCCAACAAGAACTCGATCAAGATCATCGGGGAGGATACGGACAACTACGTCCAGGGCTACTTCGTGTACGACTCCAAAAAGGCCGGGGTCCTCACTGTCAGTCATCTGCGCTTCGGTCCTCAGCCTATCCGGTCGGCATATCTGCTCAACCGGGCGGATTTCATCGCCTGTCATGTTTGGGCGTTCGTGGAGCGATACAAGACTCTGGCCGCGGCGATACCTGGCGGCACCTTCTTGTTGAATGCGCCTTTCCCGGCGGACGAGGTGTGGGACAGGCTCCCCTACGAAACCCAGGATTGGATCATCAAGCTTGGTCTGAAGGTATACGCCATAAACGCCTATGAGGTGGCGAAAGAGACCGGCATGGGCGGGCGCATCAACACCATCATGCAGACCTGCTTCTTCTATCTGTCCAGTATCATCCCCCCGGACCAGGCCGTCGCCGCCATCAAGAAGGCCATCGAGAAGACTTACGGCAAGCGGGGCGAGAAGGTCGTCCAGATGAACTATAACGCGGTGGACCAGGCGATCGCCAATCTCCACCGCATAGAGGTTCCGGCGGCGGCAACCACCACCCATCACAAGCCCAAGCTCGTCCCGGCGGAAGCACCGGAGTTCGTGAGGCACGTCACCGCGTGGATCATGGCGGGTGAGGGGGACAGGCTACCAGTCAGCCGCATCCCCGATGATGGGGTCTGGCCGGTCGACACGACCCGGTGGGAGAAGCGCAACATCGCTCTTGAGATCCCTGTGTGGGAACCAGAGTTGTGCATCCAGTGCGGCAAGTGCTCGCTCCATTGCCCGCACTCCACCATCCGGACCAAGGTCTACGATCCCGCGGCGCTCGAGGGCGCTCCGCCCACCTTCAAGTCGGTTGATGCCAAGGGCAAGGAGTACGCGGGTAAGAAGTGGACGGTGCAGGTCGCACCCGAGGATTGCACCGGCTGCAGCGCCTGCGTGCAAATCTGTCCGGGCAGGGATAAGTCGGATCCCGGGCGACGTGCCATCAACATGGCCTTCCAGCCTCCCCTGCGCGAGCAGGAGCGCGACAACTACCGCTTCTTCCTTGGCATACCAGACCCAGACCGCACCGAGGTACGGGTGAGCACGGTGAAGGGCAGCCAGTTGCTGCGGCCCCTGTTGGAGTATCCGGGGGCCTGTGCCGGATGCGGGGAAACCCCATATCTGAAACTGCTTACGCAATTGGTGGGCGACCGGCTTCTGATCGGCAATGCCACCGGGTGCTCCAGCATCTATGGGGGCAATCTCCCCACCACCCCGTACACGACCAACAAGGACGGCCGCGGTCCCACCTGGAACAACTCACTGTTCGAGGACGCAGCCGAGTTCAGCTACGGCCTCCGGCTGACCGTCGACAAGCAGACCGAGTTCGCTCGGGAACTGGCAACTTCGCTGCGCGACGTGATAGGAGCCGATCTGGTCGATGCGCTTCTGGCCTCCAAGCAGGAGGACGAGGCCGAGATCTCGGCTCAACGGGCCCGAGTCGAAGAGCTGAAGGCCAAAGTCCAGGCAGCCGCGGCCGCCAACGGATCCGACTACCGGTACGGACAGTTGCTCGGAGTGGCCGACTTTTTGGTCAAGAAGAGTGTGTGGGGCGTCGGGGGAGATGGCTGGGCCTTCGACATAGGCTACGGGGGCCTGGATCACGTGCTTGCGTCGCAGCGCGATATCAACCTTCTGGTGTTGAACACGCAGATGTACTCCAATACCGGCGGCCAGATGTCCAAGGCCACTCCTATGGGATCGGTGGCTCTGTTCGCGGCCGGCGGCAAGACCATCGGCAAGAAGGACCTGGGTTCTATCGCCATGACCTACGGCAACATCTACGTGGCTCAGGTGGCCATGGGATACAGCGACTCCCAGACCGTCCGAGCCTTCGTGGAGGCTGAATCCTACGACGGGCCCAGTTTGATCATCGCGTACAGCCACTGCATCAGTATGGGCTTTGACATGGCGAAGGGGTATGAGCACCAGAAGATGGCCGTGCGGTCTGGTTCCTGGATCTGCTATCGGTTCGACCCCCGGTTGGCGGCTCAGGGCAAGAACCCACTTCAGATCGATTCCAGGGATATGTCGCTGACCGTGGACGACTTCGTGCCGACCGAGAACCGGTACAACATGCTCAAGAAGGCTCATCCCGACGCCGCGGAGCTCCTGTGGGATAAGGCGCAGAAGCATGTCTGCACTCGTTGGCAGATCCTCAAGCAGCAGGCCGAGATGGTCTACAGCGAGGCCTGTCCGTTCGAGCCCGGTGTTGTGGACGAGGAGGCTCTGGCTGCGACCGGTGCGCGGGACGTCACCGTGGAGAGCAGCGGTCCGAACCTGCCCGCCGGCCGCGATCTTGAAGAGGACGGAGACGACTAGCAGAAGACCCGACTCAGACGCGTCCGGCGATCGCGGGCACGGCTTCCAGCGAAGCGGCTGAGGCCTGATGCAACACCGTGAGCGGGTCAAGAAAGGAGAGAGTCATGCCCGTGCGTAAATCTGAGGCGGCTTGGGAGGGGACCCTCAAGGAGGGCAGCGGGACCATGAGGCTGGCGAGCGGCCTCTACGAGGGGCCGTACACATTCTCGTCACGGTTCGAGGAGGCAGCCGGTACCAATCCGGAGGAGCTCATCGGAGCCGCCCACGCGGGGTGCTTCTCCATGTTCCTCGCTGCGTTACTGACCGATAAGGGCTACACGCCTGGCCGGATATTCACCACGGCCGCCGTGCACCTGGGGGCGGGTCCTCAGATCAAGAAGATCGTGCTTGACTGCGAGGCTGAGGTGCCCGGGGTGGGGGAAGCGGAGTTCCAGGAGCTTGCTGAGGCGGCAAAGGCCGGCTGTCCGGTCTCGAAGGCTCTGGCGGCGGTGCCGGAGATCGTGCTGAGAGCTAAGCTGGTGGCCTAGTCCGCCGGTGGGGTCGCATCGGGGTTCCAAGACCGGGGGTCGCGACGAGTTCTGTTCCGTCGGAGACTGCCTGCCATCCTATGCCGTAAGGATAAGTGTCCGCGCGCGGCGGGCTCGGCTGGTGATGAGCGCCGCGGGCGGGCTGGAGATAGTCGTGCCCCAGGGGTTCGATACCGCGAGGATCCCGAAACTCATTCATGACAGGCGCGATTGGATAGCGCGGGCTGCACAGAGGGTGGAAAAGGAACGGCGCAGGCTGCGGGAAGAGCCGCCCCGGCTGCCCGATCGCATCGTCCTTTCCGCACTGGGTGAGACCTGGGAGGTACAGTACCGGTCGAATGAGGCCTGTTCTGCCGGAGCCGTTAGGAGAGCGGTGGCTCGGGAGAGCGCGGGCGGCCGTCTGACCGTCACCGGCGACCTCGGTGACGCCCAGGCCTGCAAAGAGGCGCTCTGCCGTTGGCTGCGCCGGAAGGCGCGCGAGTCCCTCGGGCTGTGGTTGGCGGAGATATCAGGCCGGCACGGGTTCGAGTACGGGCGGGTGACGGTACGACTACAACGGTCTAGATGGGCGAGCTGTTCGCCTCGGAAGGCCATATCACTCAATGCCCGGCTCCTGTTTCTGGCTCCTGAGATAGTCGATCATGTCTTACTGCACGAGCTCTGCCATACGGTGGAGATGAACCATTCGCCGCGGTTCTGGATCCTACTGGAGAGCCACGATCCCGAGTATCGCGCGCACAGGCGGTTGCTGCGCGCAGCCGGGACATCGGTCCCCACATGGCTCGACCACGGTCCGAGCGGGCGGCAGGTCTAGGGTCGACGCGTCCGGGTGGGCCGGTGATTCAGGGTGGACGGACCCGGGGAGGCTGTGAACAGGCATTTGCCTGTCTTCGACCACGGAGCGCAGCTAGGTTCGGGAGTCTGGAGTCAGGTTGAGTCTGGACCCTCCTGCGCTTCCGCGATACCATGAGACGACCTTTAAACGAGTCCCGTGAGACCGAAAGGAACTTGGATGGACACCAGCCCTCGTCCCTCCGCGGCCCGGTTGGCCTGCCGGCCGCTCCGCTCCGAACGATTTCTCCTCACCGGCGTGCGCCTTTTTGATCCTGAGCATGGTGTGGATCTGGAGGGCGACCTCTTGGTGGAGGAAGGCAAGATCGCAGCCCTGGGTGACAAGGTGGCGCGGCCTCCCGGGGTGGACGTGCTGGACGATCTGGCGGGTTGCTGGGTCTTTCCAGGATTCGTGGACCCACATGTCCACCTACGCACGCCGGGCTACGAGTACAAAGAGGATCTGGTCTCCGGGTCTTTGGCGGCCGCCGCGGGCGGGTACGTGACCGTGGTAGCTATGGCCAACACCGATCCCGTCATCGATTCGGGGCCGGCCGCGGCCTGGGTACTCGAGCAGGCGGCACGGGACGCCCTGGTACGGATCGGACAGGTGGGCGCCGTCAGCAAGGGCCTCAGGGGGGAAGAACTGGCGGAGATGCGCGAATTGGCCGACGCAGGGGTGGTGGCCTTCTCCGACGACGGCCGGCCGGTGACGGATGCCGATCTGCTACAACACGCCCTGCGTTACGCCCGGGGGACGGGTCGACCCCTTCTGCTCCATCTGGAGGACAAGAGTCTGTCTCTTGACGGAGTCATGCACGAAGGCAAGTGGAGTGCCCGGCTGGGTTTGCGGGGTATATCCCGCGCCTGTGAGTCTGGCCCGCTGGCCCGAGATCTGGAGATCGTGCGGTACATGGCCGCCGAAGATAGACGTCTGACGGAAGGCCGGGGCGCCGCCGGCGCTGAGGCGCCGGGGCACGTCCCTATGGTGCACTTCCAACACCTTTCCGCCGCCGACAGCGTAGCCCTCATGCGTCGCGCTAAGGACGAAGGACTGCCTGTAACCGCCGAGGCTACGCCGCATCATCTGCTGCTGACCGACGAACATCTCGGCAGCTTCGATCCGAACCTCAGAGTGAATCCGCCCCTCCGCTCCGCAGCCGACAGGGAGGCCCTGGTCGCGGCTCTGGCCGACGGCACCATCGACTGTCTGGGTACCGATCACGCTCCCCACGCTCCGCAGGAGAAGGAAGTCCCCATCGAGGACGCCCTCAACGGCACCGTGGGCCTGGAGACGGCCTTCGCCGCTCTCTACACCGGGTTGGTCTTGACCGGAGATCTGACGCTGGCCCGGCTGGTGGAGGTCATGTCTGGGGCGCCGTGCCGGGTCCTGGGTCTGGTGGAGCCTCATCTGACCGAGGCTGCACCGGCGGACTTCTGCGTCGTGGACCTCGACGAGACCTGGAAGGTCACGCCGGCCCACTTGCGGGGGAAGAGCCGCAACTCAGCCTTCCTGGAGGAGACACTCACGGGGCGGGTGCGGCTGACGGTGGTGGATGGGGCGCGCCGCTTCGCGCGCGCCCGGGGAGAGGTTTGATGTACCGGGATTCGGTACCCGGATACGTAGTGCTCAAGGACGGCACGGTCTTCGCGGGCTTCGGGTTCGCGGCTCAGGGCCGGGTCTTGGGAGAGGTGGTTTTCAATACTTCCATGACCGGCTACCAGGAGGTCGTCACCGATCCGTCCTATCACGGGCAGATGGTCGTCTTCACCTACCCGATGATCGGCAACTACGGCGTCTGCGCCGGTCTGGCCGAGTCCGATACCGTACACTCGCGGGCTATCATCGTTCGGGAGGTTAAGAACACCTCTAGGACCACCGGCTGTCCGGAGGGTTGGGTGGACTGGCTCACCGACCAAGGCACAGTGGGGGTGGGCGGCATCGACACGCGCGCTCTCACCCGGCGCATCCGGGAGCATGGGGCCATGACGGCGTGCGTGGCCGCCGGTCCCGATCTCAAAGTGAACGGTCTTCTGGCGGCGGCTCAAGGCCATCCCGACATGGCCGGATTGGATCTGGCCAGCGCCGTCAGCTGTCGGGAGCCGTATGAGTGGTCTGCGCCCGGTCCTCACGCCCCTGGCCCTCGCCTGCGGGTGGTGGCGTACGACTACGGAATCAAACGCAGCATCCTCAAGAGCCTGGCGGCCATCGACTGCGACGTCACGGTGGTGCCGGCTCACTGGACGGCCGAACAGACCCTGGCCATGAAGCCCGACGGTGTGTTCCTTTCCAACGGCCCGGGGGATCCGGCGGCAGTGGGGTACGCGGTGGAGACCATCCGGAGCCTCTTGGGGAAGGTGCCCATCTTCGGCGTGTGTCTCGGCCACCAGTTGCTCGCTCTCGCCACGGGGCTCTCCACCTATAAGCTGATGTTCGGCCATCGCGGCGCCAACCATCCCGTAAGGGACTACTTCACGGGTCGGGTGGAGATTACCAGCCAGAACCACGGTTTTGCCGTCAGTCCGCCTGTTGCGGTCCAAGAGGCCCTCGATCGCGGCTCGGTGATAGGGGAAGGCGGCGTCGCCGGATTGGAGGCGGATGAGTTGCTCGTCGAGTCGGATCAGGGCATGGTCCAGATCACCCACCTCAATCTCAACGATGGAACGGTCGAAGGACTACGGCTTGTTGATCTTCCGGCCTTTTCGGTCCAGTACCACCCGGAAGCAGGTCCGGGGCCGCACGACAGCCAATATCTGTTTGAGAGATTCAGAACGCTGATGTCCGAGGGTGCCGGCAACAAGCCGGTTCCGGCGAGGAGGTGATCATGGCGGCAGGGGAAGCTACGAAAGGCACTCCCGACGGCGGCAGCAACGGTCACAAGCGCACCGACCTGAAGCTACGGGTACCCGAGCAGGTCGCCGGCGGGGCGTACGCCAACAGCATGATGGTGCAGCACACGGCGTCGGAGTTCGTCATGGACTTCGCTATGGTCATGGGCGGCAACGGCCAAGTGGTGGCGCGGGTGGTGACCAGTCCCGGGCACATGAAGCACATCGTGGCGGCTCTGACCGAGAACATTCGCAAGTACGAAGCCGCTCACGGTCCGATCGGGCCCCGGCCGAAGGATGAGTGACCAGTCAGATATCAAGGAGGCATGGAGATGCTGAGTGTGGGCGATAAGGCGCCGTTCTTCAAAGCGGCGGGAAGCGAGGGCGAAGTCGATCTGGCTGCTCTCTTGGAGTCGAAGCCGGTGGTGCTGTACTTCTTCCCTCGGGCGCTGACCCCAGGTTGAACGACCGAGGCGGTTGAGTTCAACCAATTGCTTCCAGAGTTCGAGGAGCTGGGCGTGACGGTAGTCGGGACCTCGGTGGACCCGGTGGCCCGGCTGCAGAAATTCCGTGACAAGTACGATCTGCAGTTCCCGTTCGCCAGCGACGAGGATCGGGCTATCGGCGAGGCGTACGGGACCTTGAAAGGAGATCTGTCCAGCTCGCACGAACGGGATACAGTGCTCATCGGCAAGGATGGAACGATTCTGTTAGCCTATCAGAGGGTCAAGGCAAAGGGCCATGCGGCGGATGTGCTCCGTGAGACGAGGAGACTGCGTGAGGAAGGCCGGATCTAGTGATATAGGCTCGCGGGTCTGGGATGACGTCTGGACGCGCGTGTTGGTCTTGTTGTTGGTGGTTGGTTCGGCTATCTACTTCGTTGGGATGGCGCTGGGATCTCCCGATTCCTCGGCCCGAGCGGAGAGCGAACATTATGAGGGGGCGGCCGCTGGGAACCCGGCGACGGTTGTCCTCGCTGCCAGTACAGGTGTGGGGGCTGCGGGCGAGGAGGATGCGGCTACCCTGGTCGGTGCCGGTTGGGTCCACCGGGTGACGACCACAGACACCGCCGTGCCCACAGACAGCACCGGGCCCACCGGTACCACACCAACCACTGAGACGACCCCGCCACCGGAGACCACTACCACCACCGAGTCGGAACCTGTCGACGACATTGACGCCGTTGAGGTCGATGTGGTGGTGTATGCCACCCAGACGTCCGGTTTGGCGGCCGTGCGCGAGCTGGTGCTCGGTGCACCGCACCTCCGGGTGGCCCTGATCTCCTGCGGCAACCTTCTCGAGACTCCTCTGGCCCAGGGATTGAGTGTCGAGGATGCCCGCAACATCGGCGATGTTGACGGGGGTTTCTATGGCGAATGGCGCCGGGACGTCATCGGCTACTACAATGCCCGCGGAGTGAGGCCGTTCACCAACAGCGGCCGTTTCGTGTACGAACCTACTGTGGCTGCGAAGATCCTGTGGTCGTATGTGTTCGGAGACGCGGCGCCCAACGTCCGCTTCTACTCGGCGAAGCTCCTCGCGGCGAGCGACCGGGAAGACCGGCGCTACGTAGACATACAGGTGGAGGGAGCGGGTCTGACCCGGCTGAACACCACCTACTTCATCGACGCCAGCGTGGAGGGCGATCTGGCCCGCATGCTCGGCGCCGATTATCGCATCGGTAGGACCGAGGACGTCTACAACGACGCACAGGGTAGCAGGCCGGCTTATCCCAGCGCCGAGAACGGCTACGTGACGGCACCCCAGAGGTTCTCGGCGCTTCTGACGCTCAAGGTCCAGTCCCAGGGCCGGGCGCCCCGCATCGCCGATCTCCTCCATCCCAACTACGACAGGAGCTCCTTTGCGGGCACCACCTTCTCGGCTAAGAACGTGGCCGCCTTCGGCAGCAGCTGGAGCATGAGGATCGCTGTGCTGCCCAACGGCAAGCGCGAGTTGAACGAGACTTGGAGCGACTGGCCGGACATAGGTCTGGCCTTTCAGTGGGTGTTCGAGCCCGAACGGCGTGGAGACATCCGCAAACGCGTCCTGCAGTGGAGCATCAACCGTGCTCGTTATCTGCAGGAGAACGGGTACCCGCAAGTGGGGATCGACTCCATCCCACAGAAACTGTACGTGCGCGAGGGACCGCGTATTGTAGGCCTGGATACCTACACGGCGGCCGACCTGCAGTCAGGGGCGTTGCGCCAACCGGTTGCGGTCGGTTGCTACTGTGAGTACGACAGACACGACGCCTTCTACCCAACCCATATCGAGACCACCCGGTACGCGAACCTGCCCTGGGGGGCCCTCCAGGCTGCAGATCATCCTGCCTTGCTGGTGTCCACAGCCGTCTCGACCGACTTTGCCGCCTACAGCTCTGCCGTCCGCATGGAGCACACGCGGGCGAACATGGGGGCCGCCGCGGCCATGACGGTGATGGCGGCTGCGGAGTCCGGGATGGAGCCGGGCGAAGTTGCGTACGAAGCCATCCGCACGAAACTGCTCGCCCGGGGTTATCAGATCCCCCCGATGTAGAGCCCGACGGCGCCTGAGTGAGTCGACGGCGGGTTGTCTGCTCCTGTTCGACTCCGTGCTACGGCGCGGTTTCTGGGCGCCTTCCCGCCAGGTGGCGCCTTCTTAGTCCTTGATCATGTCCTCGAATCGGTCTTCGGCGCGACCTCCGCCGCCCGCTACCAGCGTATCGTAGGGTGGAATCGAGTAAACGCGGATCTTGTTGTCAAGGAAGTCGGAGAAGGCGAGCAGAGTTCCGTCGGGCGACACGTCAAGCCCCGTGCACTGGTTGCCGCCCACTATGGCGTCGAGGATCGTGCCGGTCGTGGTGTCAATGGCCAGGATGGTGCCCCATTCTGGGCCGGGTATGTAATAGGTCTTGGGATTGTCCTTCCCCCGGTTGGACATATAGAGGACCCTGCCATCGGGGCCGATGTCCATGGAGTTGGGCCTCCGGTCAGTGTCCGCGAGCTTGGTTACCGTGTCGGTGACGAGGTCTATCTCGGACACGTCGCCGCTGACCCAGTTCGAGGCCCACAGCGTCTTCTCATCAGGCGAGAGCAGCAGGACCTTCGTCCAACTGCCTCCGGTATCGAATTGGCGCTTGACCTCCCGGGTGGTCCGATCGATCTCGTAGACCGACGCAGTCTCCATCTGGCTTGCGTAGGCGGTTGCGCCGTCCCGGGTGAAGACCACCTCTACGGCACCGTGTTCGCCTAGCTTGACCCCTCCGAGCTTCTTGCCCGTAGTGGGCTCGTAGATCTCGAGGCCGTAACCACCCAACAGCGACGTCCCTAACTCGGTGCCGTCGGGAGTGAAGATGACCTGCTTCGGGTTGGGACCGCACTTGAAGCGTACCAAGCTTTGGTAGAGCCGGCCTTCGGGGTCGAGCCAGATCTTGAACGCCGTGGAACGATCAAGAGTGAGGTCGCGGCTGGTGCTGTTGTAGCCGCTCTTGGTGAAGTCGATATGGATGTTCCCTCCGGGTACATGCTGGGAGAAAGGGGTCTTACCCAATATGGCCGTGCCGTCCTGCAGGGTTATGGCGAGCTTCACGAATTCCGGATTGGCCGTGATCTCCAGCCTCTGGGGCGGGAGGTTCGCGAGGGTAGTAGTCACGGTAGCGACACCGGAGCCGAAAGTCGTTCGCCCATTCTCGCTGGCGCTGTCTGTTACGCAG